>Ga0209475_10000041_pt1 | contig 508452 bp, 329 predicted proteins | sample tdDd471_FD_187128 | JGI IMG/M metagenome (GOLD analysis project Ga0209475, IMG submission 187128) | Marine sediment microbial communities from the Atlantic coast under amendment with organic carbon and nitrate - tdDd47.1 (SPAdes)... | ecosystem: Environmental > Aquatic > Marine > Coastal >... | reverse complement strand
CGAGGGACGACTCGTCTCGACCTCGCGCGCACCGCCCTGCAAGGCTGCGACGCAGTCGCACCACGGCTCTGCCGCCCGGAGCCGCGCACAGCGGAGCGAGCGCAGCGAGTGGAGCGAGCACGGCGAGGACGGCGGAGCCGTGGCTTGGCCTTGCGGGGCGGGAGCACGAGGTCAGACTGAGGAGACCCACGCGCACGCTCCGCTCCGTCCACCTTCGCTCCGCCCCCGCTCTCCCTCACCACTCCGCGCGCGCACACGCTCCCCGCGCCGCTCACGCTCACGCTCCCCGCGCCGCTCACGCTCACGCGCCGCTCACGCTCACGCTCACGCGCACAGCTCCCGCGCCGCGCCGCCTCTTCCCCTCCCCCCCACCCCACTGCTCCCCGACCCGACCGCGACCGGGGCGAAGTGACACCAGAATACCGAATAGAAACGGCAGCTCAGAACTCGTGCAGCCATCATCATGCCTCGCAAACCGAGCTGTGCCGGCTTGTGGATCACACCCGAAGCCAGGGTCAGACCCCACCATCTAACACTTTCTCTCGCATCATCGCCTCGAGGATGGACCAGACCTGGCGGGCGCGCTGCTCGGGCGGGGTCGCGGAGCTCACGACGCGGCTCTGGCTGACGAGGCCGTAGGCGGCGCCGTCGATGATGACGACGAGGTCGTCCGGTCGAAGCCCTGCGCGCAGCAGGCCGCGGGCGTGGGCCTCGCCGAGGGCGGCGCGGACGAAGCCGACCGTCCGGCGCTGGACCCGCCGCGCCGCGCGCGCACCGTCGGGGCCGGCGGCCAGCGCGAGCTCCTCCGAGACGAGGAGACGGAGGAGGCCGGGCCGCGCGACCAGCAGCTCCACGCGCGCGACGAAGTGCCGACCCAGGCGCGCGAGGGGATCGACGACGCCCTCCGGGAGCGCCGTCGCCAGGAGCCCGTCGAGACGCTCGAGGGCCTCGAGGAGGATGGCCTCCTTGTTGGCGAAGTGACGAAACAACGTCCCCTCGGCGAGCCCGACCTCGCGGGCGAGCGCCGCCGTCGTCACGCTGCTCACGCCTCGCTCCTCCGCCAGGCGTAACGCCGTCTCCGCGATCTCGCGGCGTCGCTCCGCGCGGGGCCTCTTCGCGGTCATCCGGACACCTCGGGGCCAAAGCGAGCAAATACTCACTCACATCCTGATTCACCACGCCAGCCGCCGCAACACCTCGGACCACCTTCGTGAGCCGTCTGCGGCGGCCACGCGCCCCCATCGTTCTGCTCGTGCGCGGTCGGCTGCTCCGAGCTCGGCGAGTGCTGCCCCGACTTCTGCGACGCCTGCCCGGCCGAGGCCGGAGAAGAAGACAGCTGCGACCCCTGAGGGCTCACGCTCAGGAACGAAGCTGGCAGCTGGCCATTGGATCCGACCTGCTGGGCGGCCCGGCGTAAGGGTCCGCTCAGAAATAACTTGAGTGGATGGCCAAGGAGGCGGCCTGCTGGGTGGTTCGGCGGAAGCGCAGGCAGACCGGGTGTCTTCCAAGCTTCCGCCGAGCCGCCCAGTTGGTCGGATCCGCCGGCCAGACGCCAAGTTATTTCTGAGCGGACCCCGAGCCCTCGGAGATCCCTGGCGCCGAGCGGTTGAAACACTTCGTTGCAACAGATCGTTTCACCACGAATTGAAGTGTTTCATCGCCGAGCATCTCCCTGACCCACCCCTGAGCGCATACCTCCGATAACCGTCTAGCATCGCGGCTATGCGCCATTTGGCACACGCCGTGCTTCGGCCATGAGCGACCCCGAGTCCGGGGCGCACTGTCTGGAGGCCGCCATGGCGATCAGCCGACGCTCGTTCATCAAGATATCCGGCGCGACCGTCGGCGCCGCAGCCGTCGCCGGGGGCGTCGGCTCGCGGCTCCTCGCCGCCGGCAACGACTACGTCCCGAACCCGGCGACCGACGGCGAGCAGGTCATCCCCAGCTTCTGCGAGATCTGCTTCTGGAAGTGCGGGATCCTCGCCCACGTCAGGGACGGGCGCGTCACCAAGATCGTCGGCAACCCCGACCACCCCCTGTCCCGCGGCCGCCTCTGCCCGCGCGGCACCGGCGGGACCGGCCTCCTCTACGACCCCGACCGCCTCAAGAAGCCCCTCATCCGCCGCGAGGCGCGCGGCCAGCAGGTGTTCGAAGAGGTCAGCTGGGAGACCGCCCTCGACCACATCGCCGAGCGCCTATCGGATCTGGCGAAGAAGCACGGCCCCGAGGCCCTCGCCGTCTTCAACCACGGCTACGGCGCGAGCTGGTTCAAGCAGCTCTTCAAGGCCTACGGCACCGACAACTTCGGCGCCCCCTCCTACGCCCAGTGCCGCGGCGCCCGCGAGAAGGCCTTCGAGCTCACCTTCGGCTCCCCGGTCGGCTCCCCCGAGAAGCTCGACATCGAGAACACCCGGGTCCTGACCCTCCTCGGGAGCCACCTCGGCGAGAACATGCACAACACCCAGGTGCAGGAGCTCGCCGACGCCATCGGCAAGGGCGCCGAGCTCGTGGTCGTCGACCCGCGCTTCTCGACCGTCGCCGGCAAGGCCCGCTACTGGCTGCCCATCAAGCCCGGGACGGACACGGCGCTCCTGCTCGCCTGGATGCACGTCATCATCGGCGAGCGCCTCTACGATCGCGACTACCTCGACAAGTACGCCATCGGCCTCCCGGAGCTGACCGAGCACGTCAAGAACAAGACCCCGCAGTGGGCCGCCGTCGAGACCGGCATCGCCCCGGAGGTCATCGTCGAGACCGCCCGCTTCATCGCCGGCGCCAGCCCGGCCTCGCTCATCCACCCGGGCCGCCGCTCGAACTGGCACGGCACCGACACCCAGCGCGGCCGCGGCGTCGCGGTGCTCAACGCGCTCCTCGGCAGCTGGGGCCGCAAGGGCGGCTTCTTCCTGCCGACCTCCTACCCGGTCCCCAAGGTCGCCGCCGGCAAGGCCATCTCCCACGCCTTCAAGGAGCCCCCGGACGTCCCGGAGGGACAGGTCGTCCCCTTCCTGGGCGAGGCCCTCGCCCACGGCCTGCGCGACGCCAGCATCCCCGGCGCCAAGGTCCCCTACCCCATCAAGGCCTGGTTCGTTTACGGCACCAACCTCATCCAGGCCCTCCCCGAGCCCGACAAGACCATCGAGGCCCTCCAGGCCCTCGACTTCATGGTCGCGGTCGACGTGCTGCCGGCCGAGATCACCGGCTGGGCCGACGTCGTCCTCCCCGAGGCCACGTATCTCGAGCGCTTCGACGACCTCCACGCCCCGCCCTGGAAGCGCGGCTACGTCGCGCTCCGCCAGCCGGTCGTCCCGCCGCTCCACGACTCCAAGCCCGGCCACTGGATCGCCAGCGAGCTCGGCAAGCGCCTGGGCCTGTCCGACTACCTCCACGACGACGTCGAGCGCTACCTCGACCAGCGCCTCCAGAAGCTCGGGACGAACCTCGCCGAGATGAAGACGAAGGGCGTCCTCGTCAAGCAGCCCGAGCCGCTCTTCATCGAGGACGGCGTGGAGCCGACCTTCGACACGCCCTCGGGCAAGATCGAGCTCTACTCCAAGCAGATCGCCGACACCGGCCTCGACCCCATGCCCACCTACACGCCGCTGGAGGGCCCGCCGTCGGGCCACTTTCGCCTCCTCGTCGGCCGCGCCCCGACGCATACGTTCGGTCGTACGACCAACAACCGCTTCCTGTCGCGGGTGTACGCCGAAAACGAGGTCTGGCTGAACGCCTCCCGCGCCGCCGAGCTCGGCTTCGCCTCCGGCGACGACGTGATGGTCGTCAACCAGGACGGCGCCCAGGCCGGCCCCATCAAGGTCCGCGCCACCCAGGGCATCCGCTCCGACTGCGTCTACATGGTCCACGGCTTCGGGCACGACGCGAAGGGGCTCCGCTTCGCCAACGGCCGCGGCGCCGATGACACCAAGCTCGTCACCCGGGTCGCCATCGACCCGCTGATGGGCGGCACCGGCATCAACGTGAACTTCGTCCGGCTCGAGAGGTTCGAGGCATGAGCGCCAAGAAACGCTACAGCATGGTGGTCGACACGCGCCGCTGCGTCGGCTGCTCGGCGTGCGTCCTCGCCTGCATGGCCGAGAACGACGTCCCCGACGGCTACTGCCGCGACTGGATCGTCAAGGAGATCAAGGGGCGCTTCCCGAACCTCACCCAGGAGATCCGGAGCGAGCGCTGCATGCACTGCGCCGACCCGCCGTGCGTCGACGTCTGCCCCACCGGCGCGAGCTTCATCGGCGAGGGCGGCGTGGTCCTCGTCGACAAGGACGACTGCACCGGCTGCAAGGCCTGCATCGCCTCGTGCCCCTACGACGCGCGCTACGTCCACCCCGAGGGCCACGTCGACAAGTGCACCTTCTGCATGCACCGCGTGAAGCGGGGCGACAACCCCGCCTGCGTCAGCGTCTGCCCGACCCGCGCCCTGACCTTCGGCGACCGAAACGACCCCGGCTCCGAGGTCTCGAAGCTCCTCGCGTCACGCAAGTGGAAGGTCCTCGCGCCCGAGGCCGGCACCGAACCCAACGTCTTCTTCCTCGAGTAGGCGAGGCACGCAATGAACCCAGAGCTCGTCGAAGTCATCTCCAACCGCGCCAACGCCGGCATCGACCCCCACCTCCACGTCTGGGGGTGGGAGATCCCGGCCTACCTCTTCGTCGGCGGCGTCGTCGCGGGGCTCATGATCCTGCTCGCCGCCCTCGAGATGCGCCACAAGGAGCGGCCGCAGTCCGCCGCCGCCCAGTGGATGCCCATCGTCGCGGTGGTCCTCCTGTCCCTCGGGATGCTGTTCCTGTTCCTCGACCTCGCGAACAAGGAGCACGTCTACCGCTTCTACACGACCTTCCGGCCGACCTCGCCGATGAGCTGGGGCTCGTGGATCCTGCTGTTGGTCTACCCCGCCCTGCTGCTGATGTTCGTCAGCGGCCTGTCCGCCGAGCGCCGCGAGTGGCTCCTCGGCATCAAGCCCGTCACCGCCCTCCGCCTCGGCGGCCTCGTCCGCTGGGCGATGGGCTTCGGCGACCGCCACCGCCGCAAGATCCTCTGGACGACCCTCGGCGCCGGCGTCGGCCTCGGCGCGTACACCGGGCTCCTGCTCGGCACGATGGTCGCCCGGCCGCAGTGGAACAACGCCATCATGGCGCCGCTGTTTCTGACCTCCGGCATCTCCACCGGCGCCGCCGTCATGCTGCTCTCGCGCCTGACCAAGAAGGAGGCGCAGACCCTGGTCCGCTGGGACATCACCGCCATCGCCGTGGAGCTGGCGCTGCTCGTCGTCATGCTCCTCGGGCTGTCGAGCGGCAACGTCTTCTCCCAGGAGGCCGCCGCGAGCTTCCTCGGCGGGCCCTACACGGCGTCCTTCTGGTCGCTCGTCGTCATCGCCGGCCTCGTGGTCCCGCTGACCCTCAACGTCCTCGAGGTCAAGCGCCACACCCCGATGACCCTCTACGCCCCGGTGCTCGTCCTCTTCGGGGGCCTCGCCCTGCGCGCCATCCTCGTCACCGCCGGCCAGGCCTCCGGGCTGCACTAGGAGTCTGAGATGAACCCGACCTATCACAAGGCCGACTGGAACCCCTACGTGGCGGGCGTCGCGCTCGGCGTCGTGCTGCTCCTGACCTATGTCCTCATGGGCTTCGGCCTCGGCGGCTCGGCCGCGGCCACCCGCGTGGCGGTCGCCGGCGCCCACGTCGTCGCCCCGGCCGCCATCGAGCAGAACGCCTACCTCGGCAGCTACGTCGCCAACGGCGCCAACCCGCTGGACGACTGGATGGTCTTCGAGGTCATCGGGGTCCTGCTCGGGGGCGTCCTGGCCGCCTACTCCGCCAAGCGCATCAAGCGCGGAAACCTCATCAAGGGCCCGAACGCCAGCCGCGCCCAGCGCATCGCCTTCGCCATCATCGGGGGCATCATGATGGGCTTCGCGGCCCGCCTCGCCCGCGGCTGCACCTCGGGTCAGGCCCTCACCGGCGGCTCGGTCATGGCGGTCGGCTCCTGGATCTTCATGATGGCCGTCTTCGCCGGCGGCTACATCACGGCGCCCTTCGCGCGGAGGCAGTGGCGATGATGCCGTTCTATCAGACGGGCGGGTTCGACTACCCGGTGGCGATGCTGCTCGCGACGCTGCTCGGCATGGGCTTCGGCTTCGTGCTCGAGCGAGCCGGGTTCGGCCGGGCCGACGTCCTCGTGGCGCAGTTCCACGGCACGGACATGCGGGTCCTCAAGGTGATGTTCACGGCCATCGCGACGACCGCCGTCGGCGTCGCGCTCCTGAGCGGCCTCGGCGCGATGGACCTCTCGAAGCTGGTCATCCCCGAGACCTTCATCTGGCCGCAGATCGTCGGCGGGCTCCTGCTCGGCGCCGGCTTCGTCATCAGCGGCTACTGCCCGGGGACCTCGGTGGTCGCGGCCGGCTCGGGCAACATCGACGGGCTCTACACCCTCGGCGGCGTGATGGTCGGCTCGCTGATCTTCGGCTTCGCCTACCCCCTCGTCGAGGGGCTCTACGAGGCCGGCGGCATGGGCACGCTGGTCTTCCCCGAGGTCCTCGGCGTCCCCTGGGCCGTCCTCGCCCTCGGCGTCGCCGCCATGGCCATCGGCAGCTTCCTCCTCGCCGAGAAGCTCGAGAAGTACTACGCGAAGCGGGCGAAGATCGATCCGCCGAGCGACCCGCCGAAGGTCCGAAACCGGACCCTGGCCAGCCTGGGCGCCGTCGCCGCCGCGACGCTCGTCACCCTGGCCATCCCCGAGCCCCACGTCGCCGCCGAGGCGTCGCGCCCGCTCGCCTCGGTGAGCCCCATCGAGCTGGCCACGCGCATCGCCAACGGCAACAGCGACATGTACCTCGTCGACCTTCGCCCGGCCGACGCCTGCGCCAAGGGCAGCATCCCCGGCGCGATGTGCCTGCCCGCGGACGACCCCGACGCGGGCTTCCTCGCGACCCTCCCGCCGACCCGCGAGCTGGTCCTCTTCGGCGCCAGGGACCTCGCCGGCGCCCCGGCCTCGGCCGCGAAGTACGAGGGCGTCGTCCGCACCGTCGACGGCGGCCTCGAGGGCTTCAACGCCGCCGTGATGGAGGAGCCGAAGCCCCCCGAGGTCGTGACCCCCGAGGCCCTCGAGGCCTTCCGCCTCCGCGCGGCGCTCCACGCCCGCTTCACCGGCGCCTCGGCCCCGGTCGACACCCCCGCCCCGGTCGTCAAGCCGGTCAAGCGCGAGGTCAAGAAGGGCGGCGGCTGCTGACCGCCCAGCTTCGTCGGGTTCGGGTGCTTTCCCCCCCGGGCCCCCGCGGCCGGGTCACCCCAGGGTGGCCCGGCCGCTCCCGTTCCAGCTGCCGCGAGAGCTTGGGCAGCGTGCCCAGCCCGCCGGCCGACCTGCCCCAGGACGGGCGGCCTCTTCGCTGCGTCGCACCAGGCGACACCCAACCCGGCCTTGGCTGTAATTACCAAGCGACAGACATATCGTCGCCTCACGGATAATGCATTGCACTCAGACGTTGACCAGGACTGTGAGGACTGTCCACAATGAGCCCACGGACCGGACCTGCGGGGGTCGCGATGCGTCTGTCGATGGTGCGAACAATAGGGCTCGTGAGCGCCTTCACGCTCGTCGGGTGCGAGGGTGTCACCGCGCCACCGGCGACGCTGCGGGTCGACGTGGCGGCGCTGTCCCTCGAGGGCGTCACCGACGCGACGTACACCCTGACCGTCACCGGTCCGACCGGCGTCGTGTGGACCGAGCAGGTCACGAGCGGCGAGTACGGTGACGGTGGCGGATCGGTGAGCTACGTCGGGACCTGCGACGCAGGCGACGGGGCCGCCGACAACACGGTCTCCCTGGTCGTCGACGGGCTGTCCACGGCGAGCGGCCCGCTCACCGCCGGGGTCGACTTCGCCAACCCCGCCCCCGCGGCCCAGCCGTTGACGCGGACCTTCACGTGCCGCGCGAACACGGACGTCGCGGTCGACTTCGACCTGACCATCTCGCGACGCGCCACCCAGGGGTTCTTCGACGTCGCCGTCACGCTGTCGAGCCTCTTCTGCTCGGCGAAGCTCGACTGCGTCGCCCCGGACGGCCCCGACGCCGACAGCGACCCCGACCCGCTCTTCCTGCTCCACGACGGCACCGGCTCCCGCGGGCGCTCCCTGGTCCTGGCCCTCGCCTGTACCGGCGGGCCCGGGGCCGACACCCACCTCTACATGGACGACCTGGAGCTCGACTGCGGCGCGGCCGGCAGCGCGACCCTCTCGCCCTCGGGTCCCGCCGGCAACAAGGGCGCGGTCGCCCCGCTCCTGTTCGAGCACGCGGTCTACTTCGGCAGCGAGCCCCTCGGGGGCTATCACAAGGTCTACTGGAACGTCGCCCTCGGCGTGGACGAGAGCGCGCTGTCGGCGACCGCCCCCTGCGCGCTCTCCACCACGGCCACCGCGTCACCAGAGGCCTTCACCGACGGCGTCGCCCCTCCCGCCACCACCTGGCCCGCCATCCACTGGGACGTCACCCTCAACGCCCTGGGCAGTGACACCCTGACCTGCGGCAACCACGCCGTCGGTGAGGCCGGCAGCGGCGTCGACGTCGTCTACGCCCAGGGGGACGCGTTCACCTGGCAGCTCGACGGCGACTGGGGTGGGGGCGGCCTCGGCCACGCCCCGACCCTCGGCGAGGCCGCTCCGGCGCCGGCCACGCCCCCCGCGACGCTGTTCCCCTACGACTCGCTGTTCGTCACCCTGGGCGGAACGGCTGGCACGAAGACCATCTACCGCGTCGCCATCATCCGCGACGCCGACGGGGTCCCGATCGGGGGCGAGACGCCCATCCCCTTCGCGAGCGTCCCCCAGAGCGGCAACCCCGATCTCGAGCTCGCCGGCGGGGGCACCGGCGCGCTCTACGTCGCCGCCGACGGCGCCATCCGGATCTACCAACCCGACGGCAGCTACTCGACCTTCGCGACCGGGCTCTCGACCGGGCTACACGGCCTGGCCGGCATCGCCGTGGCGCCGACCGGCGAGGTCTACGTCGCCGAGTACGGCGACGGCCGCGTGCTCCGCATCCCGGCGACCGGCGGCGCCGCCCCGTTCACCGAGGTGCTCGGCGCCTCGCAGGGCGTCACCGGCCCCATCGGCCTGACCATCGACCCCATCAACGGCGACCTCTGGCTGGCTTCGTACAGCGACAACAAGGTCCTCCGTCGGACCTCCGCCGGTGTCGTCACGACCGTCACCACGTCCGCGAACCGGCCGGCTGACGTCGCCATCCTCTGCGATGGGCGCGTCTTCGTGTCCGAGCACTACGGCGCCGGCGTGGACGCCCTCGACGTGTCCACCGGGGTGGTCACCGAGATCGTCGACGGCATCAACAACCCCGAGGGGATGGCCCTCGACGACCGCGGCTGGATGTACACCGCCATCAACGGCGGCAGCGTCTACCGCTTCAACGCCGAAGGGAACCTCGCCGAGCTCGTCGAGGTCGTCGCCAGCGACATCGACGGCCTCGCCTGGGTGGGCGCGCCCTGCCCCTGACAGCCGCCTTCGCCGACGCTTCCGCCCGGCCTCGGCCGGCGCGGCTGCGTGACCGGTGGGTCGAGACACCCTGGGAGCGCCTGATATAAGGGTGAAAGAGCCCAGGGCCTCACACCGCGCGCGACGACGATCCGCGCCGCGCCCGCGCCGCTCCAGCGGAACGCGGATTGCAGGCTCCGAGATCACACGTCACCCCAGGAGGCCCCATGGCGCGCGGTGCTCGCCACCGCTCTCTGCCGGCGCTCGCCGCAGCCCTGCTGCTCGCGGCCTGCGCGGAGGCCTCCGACGTCATGAGCGAGGCCGACGCGACACCCGCGGACACCGCCGCCGACGCGCCCTCCGACACCATGCCCGATGGGTGGCCCTGGCCCGCTCTCCGCTACGAGATCCCGGCGAGCTCGAGCTGGACGTCCACCCTCGAGGTCCCCAGCGCCTCGCGCTTCTTCACCGCCGCCGACCGCCGGCTCGGCACGTTCCTCGGCTCGTGGGCGAAGTTCACGGTCCTGACCGGCGACCCGTCGCGCCTCTACGTCCAGGACATCGAGACCTTCCCGCTCCACCTCGACTTCGCCGTCACCCATCTGCCGCCCTTCGCCGCCCACGACCGCGCGGCCTTCGACGCCGAAACGCTCTACAACACCGATAAGAAGGCGATCCTCGGGACCCTCTACCTGTCCTTCGACCCCAACCCGCGCGAGGTCGGCGTCACGCTGGCCGGACGCGACCCCTACCCCGCCCACGTCGTCGCCACCGTCCTCGACCTCGTCTCCGACGCCCTCACCGTCACCGACGGCGGCGCGAAGCCCGACCTCTTCTACCTCCCGAGCGTGGAGCAGACCGACTGGGTCGCGGCCCGCGCCGAGGCCTTCGACGCCGCCGGCGTCGCCGTCAGCGCGCTGACCCGCTGGGTCGACGGCGACCTCTGCTACGGCGCGCCGTGGCGCGGCGGGACCTCCGCCACCGGCCGCCGCTGGGCCATCGGGCGCCTGGTGCGCCTCGGCGCCGACGCGGTGGACGAGGCCTGGGAGAGCGGCACCCTCACCGCGGATGACGTCCTGCTGATCGAGGGCGCACCCGAGGGCCTGCCGCGCGTCGCCGGCGCCCTGCTCACCGTCCCCATCAACGCTCACGGACGCCCCGCCGACCGCGCCGGCGCCTACGACATCCCGCTCGCCCACCTCGCCGCCCCGGCCCTGCGCGATCGGGCCCGCGCCCTCGCCGGACAGCTCGTCGCCGTCCGCCTCCACGAGGCCCCGGAGCGCTACACCGTCGGCGCCTGCGACGTGGAGCTCATCCAGCTCGGCCAGCTCCCGGAAGACACCCTGGCGAAGCTCCGCGAGCTCGGCGCTCCCGCCGCCCTGCCCGAGGTCCCACGCGCGGGCCCCGAGGCCCTCTCCGCGCGCCCCGAGGACCTGGGCGACGGCGAGCTGGGGGCCTTCGGCGGCGTCTCCGTCCGCTTCGGGTTCCTCCGCCGGACGCTCCCCAGCCAGTCTCCCGACGGCGCCATCGCCCTGTCGTTCGCCACCTGGGACGCGCTCCTCGACGCCACCGTCTCGCACGAGCGGACCCTCGGGACCGCCATCGCCGACCTCCTCGCCGACCACGCCTGGCCCCCCGGAGAGCAGGTCGCCGCCGACCTCGCCGCCGTCCGGAGGCTGATCCGCGAGACCCCGCTCCCCGCCGAGGCGCGCGGAGAGCTCCTCGCCGCCCTCGCGCCCCTCGAGAGCTCACGACCGCTCGAGCTCCGCGCCTCGCTCAACGCCGAGGCGCTCCCCGGCTTCACCGACGCGGCGCTCTATCCGCCGGTGACCGCCTGTCTGCTCGACGACCTCGACGTCGAGGACCTGGGGCCGAGCCGCTGCGTCAGCGGCGGTGACGTCGAGCGCGGGGTCCTCGACGCGCTCCGCGACGTCTTCGCGAGCGCCTACACCCTCGACGCCTATCTGGGCCGCTTACGGCGAGGCTTCGACGAGTCGGAGCTGGGCGTCGGCGCGCTGGTCTCGCCGGCGACCCTGCCCAAGGAGCTGGGCGCCTCGGGCGTGGTGAGCCTGGTCCGCGGCTCGGCCCCGCTCCTGGTCAGCCAGCGGGGCGCGGTCAGCGTCGAGGCGCCCATGGTCCGGCCCGAGATCGCGCTCCCCGGCTGGGACAACGGCCCGCCCGTGGTCGCCCAGTGGGCCGAGGTCGGCCCGCTCGGCGCGCCGGTCCTCGACTGGACCCACCGCGACTACGCCACGGTCGCGGTGCTGTCGAGCGCCCTCGCCACGGCGTGGACGAACGCCCACGCTGCCGCTCCCGGCCACGTCGTGGTCGCGTACGAGCAGGGCGCGGATGGCGAGGTGATGCGGCTCACCGGCTTCAGGCCCCTCGCTCCCCGGGACGACAGGCCTTCGATCCCGACCTACCTGCTGCCGTCCTCCGAGCCGCGAGCGCTCTGCGTCGGCCTGACCCAGGAGAGCTCGGTCAGCGCCATCCACCGCGCCAAGGGCGAGCTCGTCATCGACCACACCGGCGCGTGGCTGGACGAGCCGGGGCTCAGCGGCCCCTACCTCCTGCGCCTGGCGCACACCTTCATGGGCGACGACGGGGCTCCGGCGACCGTCACCGGACGCCCGAGCGCGTTGCCCGGCTGGAGCTTCGCGGTCGACGCGGACGCGGGTCAGCTCGCGATGGGGTGGACCCACGGTGAGGCCGACGCCCGCCGGGACTTCGAGCTGCGCCACGGGTTCGCGAGCCTGGCCGCGCCGAGCGGTCAGCCGCTGGTCACCCTCGACGACCTCGACCTCGTCCTGAGCGTCCACTACGCGGCGCCGCGCTCGAACCTGCCCTTCGGCGACGAGACCCTCATCGACGTGGTCCACCTGATCCCCTGCGCGGCCGACGCCACCGGCGAGGTCAGGGTGCCGATTCGGACCACGACCGGCCGGGTGACGGTCGATACCGAGGTCTGGCTGGTCCCGCGGGTCCCCTCGGCGCTGACCCGCTGGGGAACGACGACTATCCGCGGGGTGATCGACGCGGATCTCGTCATCAGCGGCGACTGGGCGAGGACCGTCGGCGTCCACAGCTACGATCCGCTGCGCCTCGACTTCGTCTTCGAGCCCTCCCGTGACCCCTCCGTGCCCCTCCGCGACCGACAAGCGCTCGAGGCCGCGGACGTCCGCCAGATCGTCATCGCGGCCACACCGCTCGGCGGCTCGGTCCTCCTGGTCGGCCTCGACGGCGCCATCCGGACGCCCTGACCAGGGAAGGGCGTCAGCGGCGCCGGAGCGCGCTGACCATCGAGACCCCGAGGACGACCGCCGCGATCGCCAGGGAGACGCCGGCGACCCGGGCGAGGGGCCCCGACCCGGTCCACGGCGCGAGGGCGCCGAGGACGACCGCGGCGACGTGCGGAGCGAAGCCGAGACGCACGCGTCGGGCAGGCCACAGGTCGCGCATCGCCGGGACCCGCTCGAGGCCGACCCGCGGCGAGAAGCGGTGGAACCAGACCAGGAACGCCACGATGCGGGTGAGCATCCCGTGCATCACCAGCCCGGCCCAGCCCGAGACCGCCAGCCAGCCGAAGCTCAAGGCCGCCTCGAGGCCGTCGCCGAAGGCGGCGAGGGCCGCGGCGCCCAGCACCAGGGGGGCCATCGCCATGCCCGCGTACCAGAAGGGCATGCTCTCGTCGACGCGGCGTCGACGCCGGCGCCGGAGGCTCAGGACGGCGAACAGCGGGTGGAGGACCCAGACGACCAACGCGCCCGGCGCCGCGAGCCCGAGGACCAGGTCCCGCCCCGCGCCGGCCAGCCAGGCGAGCGGGACCGCGACCAGCGTCCAGGCGACCCCGAGCAGCACGGCGCCCTTCGTCCAGCGCGGGACCTCCGCGGCCAGGTAGAACATCGGCAGGATCTGCCACGACACCGCCGTCAGGAGCCCGCCGACCCAAACGACGAGGGCCAGGGCCACGTGAACCGCCGTCCACGCGTCCGCGTCGCCGACGAAGACGCCGGCCGCGCGGCCCGCCGCCAGCCCCACGCCGACCACCACGAGGCCCGCCAGCCCCAGCACCGCCAGCGTCATCCCGCGGACGGTCGGCGTCCGGCTCGGCGCCCGCCACAGCGCCCACCCGGCCGGCCCGAGGAAGACGAGCGCGACGACGAGCGCCGCCTGAACGGCCAGCCACCACGCCCCGCCCGCGCCGGTCGCGAAGGCCAGCGGCAGCCCCACCGCGGCCAGCGCGAGCGCCGCCTGCACCACGTGGGCCCCGCGCTCGGCCGGGACCGGGACGCCGGCGACGACCGGGATCATCTGGTAGAGCGCGCCCAGCATGACCGCCAGGAGAAACCCCAGCGTCCCCACGTGCGCCACCGCGATGGTCGCCGGGAGCGCCCGGGAGACGAGCAGGATCGCCGGGTCCGCGGTGAGGGCGACGCCGACCGCCGCCATCGCGACCGGCGCCAGCAGGAAGAAGCCCGCCGGGATCGACAGCGGCGGCGCCTGGTCGAGGCTCAGCCCAGCTGAGCCCGCTGGGAGGCTCATTCCGACACCTCGTCGCCGCGGGTGACGCGGAGGGTCGCGGATCCATCCGGGTGCTCGTGCACCTCCGTGCGGAGGCCCGGGCGCTCCGCCAGGCGCTGCAGGAGGAGCCTCGGGACGCGTGGCGTGCGCGCGACGAAGACCTCCCCCTCGGCGAGCCGCGCGGTCGCCTGCAGCACCCGCTCGAGCGGCTCGGGGGCTGGCAGCTCCGACAGATCCACGAGGCCCGGCGCCCCGCCGACGACCACGTCGATCGACCAGGTCCCCGCCGGTCCTTCCCAGGCGACGACCTCGTGCCCGCGGCCGGCGAGGAGCCCGATCAGCGGCGCGGGTCGAAACGGCGCCGTGAGGCACAGGACGCCGGTAGGACCGTTGGCGTCGAGCGCTGCCAGGATCTCTTCGAGCGGGTCCGCGCCAGAGGCGAGGATCGGCCGCACATCGAGCGTTCGCAAGACGCCAAGAGGACCAGATACACGATTGAAATCATTCTCATCATCGTGTACCGAGCGGGCTCTATGCTGCATCGCATCGCGATCGGCGCCGGGGCGGGCACCAGCGCCGGACAGCCAGAACCGGACGAGCGGCGCCACGTCGTCGCCGAGGGCGCGGGTGCGGCCGTCGAGCTCCCACTGGAGCACGCCGGCCTGGAGGAGTCCGATGAAGTAGGCCGCCGCGCGGGACGGATGGAGATCCGCGCGCAGCGCCCCGTCGGTGATCCCGTCCCTGACGATCTCGGTGACCAGAGCGTGCTGCGTGCCGACGAGGCGCCTCAGGCCATCACGCACCGCCGTCCCGGCCGGAGACGGCCCGACGTCGGCGAACAGGAGTCGCGGCAAGCCGGGCCGCCGCTCGATGTAGGCGAACAGCCCATGGGCCAGCGCGGTCAGCCGCGCGTCTGGCTCCCGGGACGCCGCCAGCGCCGGCTCGACGATCGTCGCCAGCTCGCGTCGCGCGTGCTCGAGCACCTCGAGCAGTACTCCCTCGCGGGACGTGAAGTGTCGGAACAGGGCGGGCTGCGAGACCCCCACTGCGCGCGCGATGCGGCGCGTCGTGAGCTCGGCGAGCGGCAGCTCGGCGAGGAGCGACAAGGTGGTCTCGACGATCTGCTGGCGCCTCACGGCGCCCTTCTCTCGACGCGTCATGGGACGCATGTTATCACACGATAACTTGGCAAGTCACTCCGAACCTGGGAATCAGCCACATGACTAGACCGAGCACGTACTTCACCGAGGACCATCAGCGCTGTGACTTGCTGTGGAGCCGCGTCGAAGCGGCCGCAGACGATGGTGACGAGGCCCGCGCCGCGCAAGCCTTCGCGGTGTTCGCGGAGGCGATGGAGCGCCACTTCCGGATGGAGGAGGAGGTCCTCTTCCCCGCCTTCGAGGCGGCGACCGGGATGTCTGGTGGCGGGCCGACGGCGGTCATGCGTATGGAGCACAGCCAGATGCGACACGTCCTCACCGAGCTGGACGAGGTGTCCGAGCGCGGTGACCTCGACCGCTTGCTGAATCTCGGCGACACGCTCCTCATGCTGGTGCAGCAGCACAACGCCAAGGAGGAGGGGATGCTGTATCCGATGGCCGACCGCGCGCTCTCGACGCGCTGGACGGAGCTCGAGGCGGCGGTCACCCGCATCTGACGCGCTCGTCGCCCTCGCCGGGCGCGAACGAGCTGAGGGCACCACAGCAGACCTCGGAGCGCGCGCTCCGGGAGCCGGAGGGGCTCCGTCGGATCGCGGGCCACCCGGTCGATCCGGCCCAGCTGGCCCGTGGGGCCTGTTGGCCCTCAGGAGCGCCGCTCTTGCCAGCTGACGCCAGGTCGATACGACCCTCGGGTCAGTCCATCAGGCTCGGCCGCATCCCGCGGGGACCCTCGGGCGGCGGCTCGACGTCGCGCTGCGTCCCGGTCAGCCCGCGCAGTATCAGGAACTCCTGCAGCTTGGCGCGGAACGCGAAGGCGACCGCGTCGATGTCGGCGTTCGAGAAGAAGTCGAGCACGCCGGTCTCCTCCAGATACCCCGCGAGGTCCTCCAGGAACGCGGCGGCCGAGCCGCTGTACCCCTTCCGCCAGGCCGGCTCGAGCATGTAGACCTGCTTCAGCGACCGCCTCAGCAGCTTGTAGGTCTGGGCGACCTTGTGCGCCCGGACGACGTCCTCGTACGGGAACGTGTCGCAGCCGTAGGTCTCGTAGGGCGGCTCGGGGCTGTAGCGCAGGCCGTACTTCTCGGCGTCGTCGTGATAGCGCGTCCCGGGGAGCGCCAGGAGCCGGTAGATCTCGACGTCCGCCTGGGGGAAGCCCAGGGCGAAGTCGAGGGTCTTCTTGAAGCCCTCGTAGTCGTCCTCGGGCAGCCCGTAGATGACGTCGACGTAGTAGTTCAGGCCCAGCTCGCCCAGGTGGCCGAGGTTCTCGACGAAGCGCTGCATGCGGAAACGCCGGTCCATCTCCTCGATGGCGGAGTGCCCGATGCTCTGGAGCCCGACGCCGATCTGCTGGACCTTCGCGGCCTTGAAGAGCTCGGCCATCTCGCGATCGATGAGCTCGGCGTAGCTCTCGATGATGAGCCCGCCGGGGTAGTCCAGCTCGGCGATGCGGCGCAGCACGCGCTTGGTCCGCTTCTGGTGGAGCCCGAAGATGGGGTCGACGACCTGCACCGTGTAGCCCGCGGTCAGGAGCGCGCCGAGCTCGCGGACGACGCGGTCCTCGTCGTAGGTCCGGTAGCTGAAGAGGCCCTTGCCGTAGAGGCAGAAGGCGCACTTGTAGACGCAGCCACGGAGCGTCTCGTAGATGACCGAGCCGTCGAAGTGGCCGAGGGCGTCGGAGCCCGCGGCCAGCTCCTCGTCGAAGGGCGGCGGGATGACGTTGATGTCGGCGAGCGGCGCCCGCGGCGGGCCGGCGGTGATGACCCCGTCGGCCCCGCGGGTGGTCGTCCCGGCCATCCCGACCAGGGCGTCCCGGCGGTCGTCGAGCTCGGCCAGCAGGATGTCGCGGAAGGTCTCTTCGCCCTCGCCGGTGACGACGACGTCGATGGCCGTCCAGCGGGTCAGGATCTCGGTGGGCTTGTAGCCGACCTCGGGGCCGCCGGCGACGACGAGGGTGCCGGGGCAGAGGGCGCGGACGCGCTGACAGAAGGCCAACACCGGCTGCGCGTTCCAGATGTAGCAGGACACGCACAGCACGTCGGGCGGGTCCGCGGCGATGTCCATCAGCGCGCGCTCGGTCTCGGTGAAGGGCGCGAAGTCGTTCACCTTGATGATCCCGGAGGTGAACTCCTCCATCCGCAGCTCGTGGAGCTTGAAGCGCACGCCCTCTCGAATCCGGACGTCGAGCTTGGCGAACCCCATGAGGTTGCGGAAGGCGAGCGACAGCTCGAACCCCACGTGTAGCATGAATACCGACTTCATCGGCGCTCTCCTCAGGCTGGAATACCCCAAGGATACTACGTCATTGGCTGGTCCGGAAGCTCGGGCCGGGGGCGGCGGGAAACGGGCGTCTCAGAACGCGCCGACCACCCCGAGGTGGATCCCGACCTCGTCCTCGAAGTCGCTGAAGTCGTAGAGCTCGCCCGAGAGCTTGATCCGCCAGCGGTCGGCCAGACGCAGGACGCCGCCGACCGTGTAGCGCAGGATGGCGCTCTCGGACCGCAGCGGGCTGGCCTTCGGCACGTTCCCCTGCCGCCGCATCCCGTCGACGCGGCCGACGATCTCGACGTGGTCGCCGATGGGGAAGGTCGTCTCGGCGTAGAAGCCGTCCTTCAGCGCGTAGGGGTCGTAGCGCCCGTCCGCCCCGACCCCGTAGCGGAAGCCCTCGGAGGGGTCGCTGCCGAGGTCCATCCGGGTCCGCCGCAGCAGGTACTCGACGCGCAGGGCCCAGCGCTCGATGCGCAGCACCAGGTCCGCCCCGAGCACGAGCAGGTCGAGGCGGTTGTCGGGGTCGTAGGTCCCGTACATGCCCGAGGCGCCGATGGTCAGCGCCGCGTCGGGGCCGAGGAAGAAGCTGGCGGCGACCCGCCCGCCGACGGTCGGCTGGCTGTTGTTGTCGACGTAGTAGAGCTCACGCGAGCGCGACTGGATGAAGTCGACGTCCGTCGCGCCGGAGCCCGCCCGGAGCCCGCCGATCACGTAGGCGTGGACGTCGAGATCGGCGCTGTCGCCGAGGGACTGCGCGAAGCTCACCTCGAGCCCGTTGTCGACGTAGGGCGCCGGCAGGATGCTCATGTTGAACTCGCGCAGGCGCAGCATCCGCCCCATGTCGTAGGGCAGGGGCTTGTCGCTCGTGAGGTGGTTGGCCGGGTCGTGGCGCAGGGGGAAGTCGCCGAAGGTCGGGGTGAAGCGGCCGGCGCGGATCCGCAGCGCGTCGTACGGCCGGAAGTCGACGTACGCCGCGCCCAGCTCGAAGCCGTGGCAGCCGTAGCAGGTCTTCACCTGGGCCGAGATCTCGCGGCTGACGTCCACCGAGAGCTTCATCGAGAGCTCGGTCGTGAAGCCGTCGAAGACGAAGTCCCGCGGGCGATCGTCGGTGGGCACGAGGAGCTCGTCGAGCTGGATGGAGCCGGCGAAGCGCACCTCGGCGCTGTGCCCCTCGTTGGTCGCGTTGGCGCCGAGCCAGGCCACCCCGCCGAGGGCGAGCAGGACGGCGCCGCGCGTGATCCGTTGGATGTCGCGGGTCATCGCGGGCGGTCTCCGGTTCGGGGGTTCATGCGCGGCTCCTGAAGAGGGGGCGGCGGGGGATCAGTTGTCTCGGGCGCCCTCGGCGATCCAGTCGTGGACCAGGTCGAGCTCGACCGTCGACAGATAAGGCGGCCCATCGAGAGGCATCCGACCGCCGAAGGGCGGGCCGGCGAGGAGCTTCAGGTAGAGCACCGACTGGCACGGCGACCCGGCGACGACGATGGTGCCGCCGCTCCGGGCGCCCCCCTCGCGTGTGCTGTTCAGGGACGACAGGTCGAGGCCGCTCAGCTGGACCCCGATCGGGTTCGTGCGGCCCGGGTCGTGGCACTGCGCACAGCCGGCCTGGTCACGCAGGAACATCGGCGCGATGTCGCGACGCCAGCTCACGGTCACGCCGGGGTTCGAGTCCTCGTCGATGCAGCGATACTGGGTCGGCGGGCCGACGTCGGGCTCGAGGTCGCAGGCACCGAGGGTCAGCGCCGTGGCGGCGAGCAGGGCGACGCGGAGCGACATCACTCCTCCTCGGCGGGCTGGACGGGGCGATTGTAGACGGTCCCGATGCTCGGGTAGAAGGCGACGACCCAGGCGGGATCGGGCTCGTCGTCGTCGCCGAAGAGCTGGGCGGCGTCCTTCAGATCGGCGACGGTGTCGTCGCCGCTCGTGTCGATCGAGGCGTAGTCCGAGGCCACCACGACGTCGACCGTCGTCACGAGCCCGGTGTACCCGTACGAGCCCTGCACCGCCGAGAAGAGGTCGTTGCTGTCGACGTGGTCGCCGTCGCCGGTGATGTCCACCCCGCGGACGCCCTCGTCGAGCGGCTCACCGCCCTCGCGGCGGAGCTCGTAGACGGGCGCGGTCGCGACCTCGCCCGCGGCGTCCAGCGTGGCGGTACCGAAGGTGTAGTAGTAGATGACCGTCCCCCGGTAGTAGCCGGGGTCCGGGCCCTCCCACTCGTCGGGGCCGACCTCGAGCCGGGTCTGGGCGGCGACGATGGGGCAGTTGACCGCCCACGAGAGCGGGATCGGCGGCTCGAGGAGGCCGGCGGCAATGCCCGCGTCGATGGCCTCGGCCGAGGCGAAGACCTCGCCGTCCCAGCTGGCGGTGACCGGGACCAGGATGACGGCCCAGAACGGACCGTAGGCGGGGTCGCCGGGCACCGCGTCCACGACGTTGTTCTGCCCGACGGGCTCGAGGGCGCGGCCCTCGGCGTCGAAGCGGCCGTCGGCGTCGTCCTCGACGATGACCCAGATGGGCGCCGCGACCGGCGTGGTCGGCCCGAAGTCCCAGTAGCGAATGGCGCGCCCGTCGGCGAAGCCTGTCCGCAGCGGCACGAGGGGGCCCACGCCGTCGTTGTCGGCGATCTGGGCGGAGGTGGCGGCCGTCGCCTCGGGGACCGTGGAGCCGGCGGGCAGGACGAGCTCGCCGGCCGGGACCTCGTCGCTGACGAGCGGCCCCATGCAGCCGCCGAGGGTCGCGGCGACGAGGAGCGCGGCGAGCGCTCCGGTGCCGGTGTCGATTCTCACAGGGACCTCGGCTTGAAGCGGACGTGGAAGCTCGCGCGCACGGTGCCGGTGTCGGGGCGGTCGAGGGTGCGCACGCGGGCGTAGGCGCGCTCGACGCAGCGCGAGACGCCCGGGAGCCCGAAGTGGCCGACCTCGACGTTGCGTGCCCGGCCGTCGACGTCGATGGTCAGCGAGACGCGGAGCACCCCGGCGAGCCCGTGCCCGGCGGCCTTCGCGGCGTCCCGATAGCAGTCGGCGACGTCGTCGTCGCTCCTGGAGAGCGCCCGCTGCACCGAGGACCGCGGCAGGGACCCCGAGACCTCGAGCCCGCTCAGCCCCACCGAGCAGTCCATGCCCACCGGCTCGGGCGCCGGCGGCGGGTCGCTCGGCTCGGGCGTGTGCGTGTCGGCCGGCGGCGCGTGGGTCTCGACGACCGGGGCGTGGGGCTCGGGCGGAGGCGTGTGCGTGTCGGCGGGCGGCGCGTGGGCCTCGATCACGTCGGGCGCGACCTTCGGCTCGGCCCGGGCGTCGGCCGCTGGCTCGGTCCCGTCTACGGCCTCGGTGGGCCCGGGATCCGGCTCCGTGTCGTCCTTCGGCACCACGGGACGCGCCGTGCGCGGACGACTCGGCCGGCGAGGCGCGACGGCCGCGGGCTCCTCTCTCGGGTCCGTGACGACCGCGACCTGCTCGGCGTCGGGCTCGTCGCCGGCGACGTCGGCCGCGGCGAGCGCCTCGGCGCCCGTGAGCTCGGCGTCGGCCTCCGCGAGCGCCTCGGCGTCCGTGAGCTCGGCGTCGGCCTCCGCGAGCGCCTCGCCGTCCGTGAGCTTTGCGTCGGCCTCCGCGAGCGCCTCGGCGTCAGCCTCGGCGGACGCCACGGCGTCGGTAGAGCCGGCGTCGGGCTCGTCCACGATGGCCGCCGCGACGACCTCCGCGGCGCTCGTCGCGTCCTCGGCGGTGACGGTGGTGACCGGGGCCTTCGTCGGCGGCGCGGTGGCGGTGACGCTCGGCCCGTCGCCCCCCACTCCGGCGTCCGCGACCGGCTCCGGGCCGCCGCCCTTGGTCGCCATGACGATCGCCGCGCTGGCGCCGCCAGCGAGGAGCGCCGCGACCGCGGCGATGAGCCACACCGGTCGGCGGCGAGGAGGTGGTGTGGCCTGCGTCGTCCGGGTCAGGGGATCGGTCGGGGCGGCGGTCAGGGTCGCGCCGCTCACCGACTCGTCGCCCAGCGGCCCCACGCCGATCGCGCGCTCGTCGGTCGTGGGCGCGAGTCCGGCCGCCGGAGCGGTCGCCGTGGTCGCCGTGCCGCGGACCGGCGCGAGGTCCGGCTCGCTGATGATCCCGGGGGCGGGGGCGGCCTCGGCCAGGCGCAGGAGCGCCGTCCTGAGCGCCCGCACCGTGGGGAAGCGATCATCGCGCTTCTTGGCGAGGCAGCGCAGGATGATGGCCTCGAGCTGGGGAGAGATCGCCGGGTTCGAGAACGACGGCGGCGGCGGCGCCTCGGCGACCTGCTTGACCATCGTGGCGAGCGGGGTGTCTCCGAAGAACGGCACGTCGCCCGTCAGGATGTGGAAGAGCACGATGCCGCAGGCGTACAGGTCCGAGCGGTGGTCGAGCTTCCGCCCCTCGGCCTGCTCCGGGGACATGTACTCGGGGGTCCCGCAGACGTCGCCCTCGAGGGTGAGCGTCCGGTCGACGGGGTCGTCGTCCTCGCTGCTCTGGATCTTGGCGATGCCGAAGTCGAGCACCTTGACGAGCTCGCTCTGGCGCCCGTCGTCGTCGATCCACGGGGTCAGGAGGATGTTGGACGGCTTGATGTCGCGGTGGACGATCGACTGGTCGTGAGCGGCGCCGAGGGCGGCGCAGACCTGGGCGACGATGTGGATGGCGCGGCTGACGGGCAGCGGCCCCTCGGCGTCGAGGACGTCCCCGAGGGTGCGCCCGGTCAGGAACTCCATGACCAGGTAGAAGAACGGGCCGTCGTTGCCGAAGTCGAGGAGCTGCACCGAGTTCCGATGCCGGAGCAGGCTCGCGGCGCGGGCCTCGCGGCGGAACCGGTCGGCGTAGCGCGGCCGCTGCATCATGTCCGGGTGGAGGAGCTTGATGGCGACCTTGCGCCCCAGCGCCTCGTGGACCGCCTCGTAGACCGAGCCCATCGCCCCGGAGCCGATCTCGCGGACGATGCGGTATCGCCCGTCCGCGAAGGTGCGGCCGATGATCTGCGTGGGATCGAGGCTGAGGGGGTCGCTCATGAAGCGTGACTCTCCGGCACGTGCGTCGATCTACGCCCGTGGCGTTCGCTGGTTACACTGGATAGCCGGTACGGGGTGATGGTAGCCGCGGATCAACGCCGACTCCAATGCGCGCGCTCACCCGTCACGCGCCGCGCTCACGTCGCCGCGGTCGCGGAATGAGGGCCGGCGTGCGGGCGCAGTACTCGGCGTAGCCCGGGCGCCGCTCGCGCATCCGCCGGTCCATCATCGGGACCGAGACGGTCACGAAGAGCAGCGTGATGGCCGCCGGGCCGACCAGCGTCCAGGCGTTGCCGGGGGCGGCCGCGACGGCGAAGAGGCCGAGGCCCCACCAGAAGGCGACCTCGCCGAAGTAGTTCGGGTGCCGTGAGAGCCGCCAGAGCCCGGCGTCGAGGAATGCGCCCTTGGGGGGCCCGTCTCCGTCGAGGAACCGGCGGAGCTGCCGGTCCGCGACGGACTCGATGACGATGGCGCCCACGGTCGCGACCAGCGCCACGGCGTCGAGGAGGTCGAGCGGCGCGGCGGGCGCGGTCAGGACCGCGTAGACGGGGAGCAGCGCGGCGAAGACCAGCACGGTCGGCATCAGCTGGAGCCCGAAGAGGTTCACCAGCGGGAACAGGCCGCGGCTCTGGTCGCGGAGGCGCGAGTAGCGCCAGTCCTCGTCGGCGAGCCCGCGCCAGCGGCGGAGGAAGTTGACCGTCAGCCGAACGCCCCAGACGCAGACGAGCAGCAGGACGACCGTGTTCCGAACGGCGCCGTCGCTGCTCCCCGCCGGCAGCTTCGCCCGGGCGAGCACCAACGCGATCGGGGCGACGCTCCAGTAGGGGTCGTAGACGCTCGTGTTCCGGAAGGCGACGCTGAACGCGAAGACGACCAGGGTCGCCGCGAGGTCCGCGACCCCGGTCGCGACCAGGGGGTGGGCGTCGCTCAGCGCACCGCCCACGACGACGGCGACCAGCAGCGCCACCGCGTACACGGCGACGAGGATGAGCATGGCCAGGGAGCGAGGGGGGCGCGCGGGCATCCCGGTGACTCTACACGGCCCGCGTCATCGCGCCAGGAAAGCTACGCGTCCGCGACCGACTCGGTCACACCGTCACTCCTCGGACACCGCGGTCGGTGCTCGCCCCTCCCCGTCACCGGAGTCGGCGTGACCCCTTCAGGCCTCGGCGCCGGCGTGCTCGCGACGGGCACGGGCGAGGACGTACCAGAGGTAGAGGTTGCCCGGGCCGGCGGTCAGCAGCACGTAGGTGACGAAGATGGTCGGCGCGAAGGGCAGCAGCATCGCGCAGATGGCGAGCGCCACGAGGTGGTGGCTGGGGCCGATCAGGGCGACCTGGCGGAACAGATCGTAGCCGCCGGGGCGCCCGGGGCCGGTCAGCTTCTCGCTGTTGTGGACGTACCAGACCCACAGGAAGAACAGGAACTTCTCGAAGAGGCTCTTCTTCTGGTCCCGGTAGCGGCTGGTGTCGATGTCACGGTCGCAGGAGCCGGGCTTGAGGCGCTGCTTGATGTCGTCGAGGACGCTCGACTTCCAGCTGAAGGACAGGAAGCCGGCGACGCCGAGGAGGAACGCCTCGAAGCCACCAAACGTGTAGCCGCCGACGGTGAAGCTCGCGTTGCTGAGCGCGATGACCATGCCGATGTGGACCGAGAGGAGGGTCGTCAGATCGGCGATGCCGTCGAACATCCGCCCACGCCACGGGCGGTCGCTCGGCGGGTTCATCCGCGCGACCGCGCCGTCGGCGCAGTCGATGACGACCATGGCGAGGAGCAGGAAGCCGCCGATCATCGGCCACATCCCGGAGCCCGTCATCGCCACGCCCGCGCTCACGCCGAAGACCGCGGCGACCATCGACACCGCGTCGGCTGAGAACCCGAGCTTGTGGAAGCCCCGCGCCATGCGATTCGCGAGCGGGCGGCTGACCACGATGTCGAACTTCTCGTCGAGTTGCGTCTTGGTCGTCATGAGCACCTGCCGATGTTTGCCAGGACCTCGTAGCGAGCAAGAAGCATACCGCCACTCAACTCACTGATTAGAAACGAAATCATGGGCTTGGTGCGAAGTCGGTTACGCGGTCGGTGTGCAGCGCGGTGCACGCCCGCGACCCGCGGATGCTTGCGCGCCGCGCGCCGAACGGCAAGCAAAAGGCACGCTCTCCGGGTCGTCTACGGCTGTCGCGAGATCGCCGTCGACGGTCGCGCTCAGACCCACCGCATACTACGCGCGTGACACGGAGCTTCCATTCGCGGATGCCGGCATACGACTTTCCCTTTCGTTGGTCCTGGACGTACACTCTCGACGCCGCACCGTCGGCGACCCCGCGAACCGCCGGCAAATCGATCAGGCGCCACACTCCGCCAGGTGGCCGACCCAGGATCAGGCATGACCATGAATCGCCGCAGCACCAAACGCGAAGCCCGCCGTCGACAGCTCCTGGACGCCGCCATGGCCATCGTCGTCGACGAGGGGCTCGACAGCCTCACGGTCGCCGGGATCGCCAAGCGCCTCGACGCCGCCGTCGGCTCGCTCTACCGCTACTTCCCGGGCAAGGACGCCCTCGTCGTGGGGTTGCAGGAGCGCGCCATACGGGACTTCCACGACTTCCTCGAGGCGCGGCTCACGGCCGCGCGCCGGCAGCTCGGCGACGACCGCGACACGCCCGTCGGCCGGCTGGCGTTGATCCTCGTCGCCTTCTCCTCGTACCTCGACGACCGGGCCGCCGACGCGAGCCGCCACCGGCTGCTCGACGCCTTCCTGTCGACGCCGAGCCCGGTGCTGCCCGACGAGCACGCACGCGCGGTCGATCAGGTGCTCGCCCCGCTCCTCGACGCCATCGCCCGGCTCCTCGACGCGGCCGTCGAGGCCGGCGACCTCGATCGCGGCGACAACCGCGTCCGCACCCACGTCGGCTGGGCCACCGTCCACGGGCTCGACCACCTCCGCAAGCGCGACCGCATCCTCGCCGAGGAGCTCCGGGTGCCCCACCTCTTCGACGAGACCTGGGCGGCGCTGCTCCACGGCTGGGGCGCCTCGTCCGAGGCCATCGCGGCGACGTTCGCCCGGCGCGGCACGCTCGACCTCGACGTCAGCGCCGTCGAACCGGTCGCAGACGCTTGAACGACGGGCACGCGGTCGGCCCTTTCGCGGTGTAGCCGGATCTGTCGCCCGCTCGCGCGGGGTTGGGGCGAAACGCTACACCGAGGCAAAAGGGGACGGTTGGCCGCTCGCGAGGGCGACGACCTCCGCCGCGACCTCGCCCGGATACTCGATGTATGCCGAGTGGCCGAAGTGCGGGGGCGCGATGACGCGCGCGGCGTCCGGGAGGTGCGCCCGGAACCACGTGAGGTGCTCGGGCGGCAGCACGCGCTCGGCGCCGCCCCACATGAAGAGGATGGGCATCGGCAGCGCGGAGACCGCGGCAGGATCGAGCTGGTCCTCGACCCGCGCCGCGGCCAGGAGCGCCCGCACCGACGGCTCGTGGAGCCGCCTGCGGAGCGGCCCGGCCGCGAAGCGCGCGTACCACGGCGGGCGATGGAAGAGGCGCCGCACGAAGGCCCGGGCGTCCTTGCGGGTCGGGAGCTCGAAGTCCCGGACGAGCGCGGCGAGGGCGTCGGCGTCCACGCGAGCGCCGGCGGGTGACAGCACCGCGAGCGCCGCGACGCGCTCCGGACGCGCGATCGCGTAGCGCAGCGCCATGCCGCCGCCGAGGGAGTTGCCGTAGAGGACGAAGGGCGCCTCGATCTCGGCGTCGAGGCAAGACGCCACACACGCCAGCATGCCGTCGGCGTCCAACGTGACGTCGGGCGGCGGGCTGAACCCGTGGCCGGGCGCCTCGGGCATCAGGATGTCGCCGAAGCTACCGCGGAGGCGCTTGACCAGGGGCGCGAAGGTCCCGGCGCTCGAGCCGACGCCGTGGAGGAGGACCAGCGGGCGCTCTCCCTCTCCGCGGAGCCGATAGACGTGCATCTTCGCGTCGCCGACGTCGACGAGCGCGGTGCGCGCCCCCAGCCGCTTGAGGTTCAGGCGCCCCACCCGGTCGAGCAGCGTCGCCACCTCACTCGCCCCGCATGGCGCGGGCGAGGCGCGCGACCCGCGCCCGGTCGACGGGGCGCCGCCAGTCGCCGTCCTCCTTCAGCCACGAGCCGACGATGAGCGCGTCCGCGCGCCCGGCGAAGAGGGCGGCGTTGGCCTCGTCGATCCCGGACCCGATGGCGACGGGGAGCTCGGCCTCCTGAGCCGCCTTCAGGTCGAGGGGATCCGCCGGGCGGCCCGTCTCCGAGCCGGTCACGATGAGGACGTCCGCCCCGCAGAAGGCCGAGCCTCGGGCGACGTCGCCGAGGCTCAGGTCGGCGGTCACCGCGTGGGCGGCGTGCTTCTTCTTCACGTCCGCCCAGAAGGCGACCTCGGCGTCGAGGGCCCGGCGAGCGCGGAGGAGCTCGCCCGCCGAGGCGTCGAGCCAGCCCTCGTCCGCGACGTGGGCGTAGGCGAAGGCCTCGGCGCGGACGAAGCTCGCGCCGGTCGCCAGCGCCACGGCGAGCGCCTCGCGGTTCGCGCCGGCGAGCACCTGCACCCCGGTCGGCGCGCCCAGGGCGGTCACCTCGGCGGTCGCCAGCGTCATCGCGGCGACGGTCTCCGGGGGAACGGTGCCGCGCAGGTACGGGAGATCGTGCATGTTCTCGACGATGAGGGCGTCGCAGCCCCCCTCGAGGAGCGCCTCGGCGTCGCGCAGGGCGGAGTCGAGCACCACGGACATGTCGCCTCCCCAGCCCGGGCTCCCCGGTAGGGCCGGGACGTGCACCATCCCCACCAGAGCGCAGCGATCGAGGTCGAAGAGCGGCATGGATCCTCCGAGGTCGGCGCGACGGCGAGGTCGCGACGGTTCGCGGCTGATATAGCAGCGCGATTGCGGTATGTCCCGCCCGCAACGCCGGCCGCGTCCGCCGACGGCGAGCGCGGCCCAGTCATGAGGAGAACCCATCATGAGCACACGACCGTTCCGCATCCTGGGTCTGCAGCAGGTCGCCATCGGCGGCGAGGACAAGGGTCGGCTCAGCCACCTCTGGGAGACGCTCCTCGGCGTCGAGCGCGTCAGCACCTATCGGAGCGAGCGCGAGAACGTCGACGAGGACATCCTGCGCCTCGGCTCAGGCCCCCACGCGGTCGAGGTCGACCTGATGGAGCCCATCGACCCGTCGCGCGCGCCGCGGGTCCACGTGCCGGCGCTCAACCACCTGGGCCTCTGGGTGGACGACCTCGCCGCCGCGGTCGCGTGGCTCGGCGAGCAGGGGGTGCGCTTCACCCCGGGCGGCATCCGCAAGGGCGCCGCCGGCCACGACGTCTGCTTCATCCACCCGAAGGGCAACGACGCGACGCCGCGCTCGGGCGAGGGCGTCCTCATCGAGCTGGTCCAGGCCCCGCCCGAGGTCATCGCCGCGACATCCGTGTCACGCTGAGCGACGCGGCTGGCGAGATATTGACCACCGTGAGGTGCCACGCGCGGCGGGGACGAGAGACCCCAGCGCCGACGCGGCGCTCGCCGGTGGGCGCCAGCCGGCGAGATCCGGGAGGCCCGCGTCAACGCTGCGTTTTCTGCGCAACTCCGGCGTGTCCAGGCGGTGTGCGGCGCAAGATCGAACGCCCATGGCTGCGCCCGTGCGGGGGTCAACTGTCCCCAGTGCAACGGTCTTTCCGTGCCGTTCGTGGCGGCCTTTCGCAGCGCAGTAGAAACAAAGGCGCCCCGACCATTTCGGGTCGGGGCGCGGGGGCCGAGAGGATCGGAAGGAAGGAGATGGGACGCGGACTCGAACGCCCGCCTTGAGGGAATGGGAAGGGACCCGAGAGCAATGCACGCGTCGTGCCAGATTTCCGAGCGCCGTTTCGGCGTGGGTCGGTCGGGCTCGGGGGAGATCTCGGCCGACGGGGCGATGAGCCGCTCCTGACGCGGGTGGCCGGGCTTGCGCGGCCGGCGGGGACGGCTCCCCGGCGCGGCCGTTCTTCGAGCGCCGAACACCCGCCCGAGGCGCAGCCAGCGCGGCTCCGCGGGGTCTGCGCGCCCGGTCGCCCGGGGGCGCGTGAGACAAATTGGCAAACCGAGGATTATTCCCACCTCCACGAGACAGTTTGGCAGGTCTCGTGCGGCTCCTCGCGGTCGCGTGTTCCCTTCCGTCACGGCGATCCCATGGCCGCGCCCATGGGGGTCTGACGCCCGACGTTGGAAACCTGACGGTGGAGCGGGTACAACTCGCGCGCCGGCAGGAGGGGGCGACTTTGGGGACGGACTATGGGCAGCTGAACGGTCACAGCGTCGGGACGCTGATGAAGGAGGCGGTGCGCCGCGCGATCGTCGCGATCCGCGGGCAGCGCTTCACCTTCGAGGCGACGGCGAAGTCGATCCGCGCCGACGGCGGGCTGGACTTCGTGACGACCGCGGATCACGCGGCCCAGGCGGTCTTCGTCGAGCTCCTCCGCGAGTGGTTCCCGAGCTTCGGCATCGTCGCCGAGGAGGACGCGCTGGCGGTCCCGTGTACCCACCCGAGCCACGACCTGTGGTTCACGGTCGACCCGCTCGACGGCACCCAGGCGTTCATCCGCCGGCAGTCCCACGGCATCGGGACGATGATCGCGCTGGTCTGCGACGGCGTCGTGCAGGCGGCATGCGTCGGCGACGTGATGACCCAGGAGGTCTACGCGACCCGACCCGGCGCGAGCCACGCGCACCGCATCAGCGAGTTCGGCTTCGCCGAGCGCCTCGCGGTCGACGGCGAGCGCCCGCTGGCGACGCAGTGGCTCCTGCTGCGCGATCGCATCCACCGCTACTCCGAGCTCGTCCACGCCCTCGCGGACGAGCAGGAGGGGCTCTTCGCCTCGGTGGAGACCTCGGCCGGCAGCATCGGCATCGCGATGGCGCGCCTCTGGAAGGGCGAGGTCGGCGCGATGGTGCTCGGCCCGATCCCGCTGGCCACGCCGTGGGACCTCTACCCGATCGTGGCGCTCTGCGACCGGATGGGCTTCGTCTTCCGGGCGATCAACCAGGACCTGACCCTGACCCCGTGGGTCCCGCGCATCGCCGCGAGCGGCTGCCCGATCCCCCACGAGACCCTCGTCGTGCACGAGAGCCGCCTCCCCGAGCTCGAGGCCTGGCTCGCGACCACCCTGGGCTGACCGGCCCCCTCGTATCGCGGAGATCAGCCGCCGGCGCGCAAACGCTTCGCCTCGGCGAGGGTGCGGCGGCCGCGGCAGTCCGGGAAGCGGACGCAGCTGTAGAACTCGCCGAAGCGCCCCTGACGCAGGACCGAGGCCTCGCCGCACTCGGGGCAGGTGACGAGGGGGTCGATCTCGATGGTCTCGCCGGCCTTCTTGCCCGCGAGCCCGAGGACGAGGACGACGGTCCGGCCGCCGTGATCGGCGTCGAAGGGCGCGAAGCCCTGGGCGAGGCCGTCTTCGATCAGGAGCTCCTCGAGCGAGGCGCCGCCCTCGACCGCCGCGGCGTGGCGGCTCTCCTGCTCCTCGAGGAGCTGAGCGCCGTGGGCGGCGAGCTTCTCCACGACCCGGCCGCCTGCGCAGACCTCATAGGCGGTGATCCCACCCGCCCGGAGCACCGTCGTCACGCGCGCCCTCAGCGCCTCGCTCAGGAGCTTGGCGGTGCCGTCCGGGAACGCGTCGGGCGGGTCGGGGTGGAGCCAGGCGCCGGCGCGACCGACCGCGGTGACCCGGAGCGCGAAGCCGTCGGGAGGGGGCGCCTCGCCCTTCAGCATCTGGTAACCGCGCTGCTGCATGAGCGTGCGGAGGCGCCCGCCGACACGAGAGGTAGGGGCCTCGACGTACAGCGCGAGGCGATCTTCGGCGGCGTCGGCCGTTCCGGTCACGAGCGGTTCAGTCCTTGACGCAGAGGCCTTCGCGGGGGCCGCAGCCGAGACAGCAGCGCCCCTCGCAGCAGTCGGCGTCGCTGTCGCAGTACCGATCGAAGTCCTCGGTCGGGACGCAGCGCAGCTGGCAGAGCTTGTCCTTGAAGTGCCCCTTGGTCGTCACGTCACCCCAGCAGAGCCCCGTCGAGCACTGATCGTCTTCGTCGCATGGGTGGCCGGGGTAGACGGGCGCCGGTGCGTCCTCGTCGACCGCCGTGTCGGTCTGGAGGTTGTCGGCCTCGTACGGGCTCGAGACGTCGCCGCCGACGGTCGCGTCCGCGTCGTCCACGGCACCCGGGCCGCCGTCGCAGGCGGGGGTGACGAGGGCGAGCAGCGACGTGACCAGCAGCGTACGGAGCATCGAGGGACAACCTCCGAGGGGGTTCGGGCGAAGTGGCGGGCGCGAACGAGACGGTAACACCGGCTCGCCGCGGGACGAGGTTCTCTAATCGAAACGCGGCCGCTCGCCAAGGAGCGGGCGCGTTTCCCGGCCTGGCCTGCGCTACTGGAGCGCGTGGCAGATGGGCTTGACGCCGCCGCTCGTCGGCGCCCTGCACTCGGTCCAGCCGCTGTCGATCGCGGTGCAGTCCGTCACGGCCCCGCACAGCGGGACGACGTGGCGCTTGCGACCCTGGAAACCCGGCGGGTAGAGGCAGGTGAAGTTCTGCTTCTCCTCGTCGCTCAGCTGCGAAGCCGTCGAGTTCTCGCAGTCGCAGCCGCGCGAGCAGAACCCGAACTGGTCGTTGACGAGGTTGCCGTCGACGCCGGGCAGGATGCAGACGCCGTAGGCGCACTCGCTGCCGGAGGTGCAGGCCTCGCCGAAGTCCTTCTTGTTCAGATCCGGGTTCGAGAAGTTGAAGTCGCAGGTCGTGGTGACCGAGCTCGACGAGCCGTCGCTGTCGCAGCCGGCAAACGAGAAGGCGACGACGGCGAGCAGCGCCGATACGGCGGGGGCGAGACGAGGCATGGACGACTCCTGAGCGGCGGGTTCCACCGGAGATAGCAGCGGCCGCGCGATCAGGTCAATCGGTGCCAGTTACGACGCGCGTCAGGGCGCGCAGTCGACGACGTCGATGTCGTAGTCGATGTCCTCTTTCAGCCCGCGGACGGCGACCGAGTAGGTGCGCCCCACCTGCATCGTCCAGCCGTCCGGGCGGACGCTGATCGCGAAGGTCGAGCCGTAGCCGGTGTCGAGCCGGCTGTTCACGACGACGGGCAGCTCCTGACCATCCCGGAAGACCCGGACCTCGGCGCCGCGGAGGTCGAGCTCGTCGCTCTGGATGCTCCAGCCCGCGGCCTCGAGGCGCGTCCACGGCAGCGTCCGGACCGCCTGGATCGGGAAGTCCCCGGGCGGCGGCCAGGCGGTCCAGCGGGCGCCGGCGCGGCCGGTCCCGCCGATGACGTGGAGGCACGAGTAGTCGCGGGTCGAGCCCACGCCGACCGGGCCGAGGGTGTTCGAGAGGATCCAGCGGCGATGGCCGAGGTTGGGGACGCCGGTGTCGATCATGTAGAGGTCGACCGCCTGCACCGCCGCAGTGGTCGCCAGGTTCGAGAGCTTCGCGGCCGACAGCGCCGCCACCGCGCGGCAGTCCCAGCTCGACGGCGGGACGTGCTCGATGTCGTCGTTGGCGTCCATCATCACGGCGCAGGCCTGGGCGTCGGCGCTCTTGCCGGGGTCGAGGGTGACCGGCGGGAGCCCGGCCATCCACCGATAGAGGTTCACCTGGCGCAGCGCGTTCTCCGGGCCTGGCGAGTACAGCTCGCCCGGCTCGCAGGCCGACGGGTCACCGCTGTAGTCGCCCTCGGTCAGATCGGCGCGGTCGGCGTTCCAGCGCGCGCAGACGCCGCCGAGCTCGCTCGCGTCGTGGCTCGCGCTCGAGGTGTCGAAGACGACGTCGCTCGATCCGCCTCCTCCCGACGACTCGCAGGCCGGCCCGGCGCCGAGCGCGAGCGCGAGGGTGACGACGACGGACCGGGCGATACGGGGCGCGCTCATTGCGGCACGGTAGAGAAGCGCGGACCCGCACGTCAACGACGACGTGCCGGCCGTTGCAACGCAGCATCGTGGGTGGAACACCCAGACGTGCGGAGGCCCGCCGGCCGTCGGGTGACGGCGAGCGGGCCTCACGGAGCTCGTCCTCGGGATCGGATCAGTTCAGGAAGAACCGGCCACCGATCTGGAACTGGAGGATGTCGGTCACGATGGTGTCACCGTCGCCGCCGTTGATGAAGCTCGGGAACGAGAAGCGGGCGAAGAGATCACCGAGCGGGCGGTCGGCCGAGGCCGGCAGCGTGTAGCCGACGCCGACGCCGAGCGGCACCGAGAGCAGGTCGGGATCGAGATCGGTCATGCCGATCCCGGTGAAGATGTTCAGGAAGAACTGCGGGCTGAAGTTGACCGCGAACTCCACGGGGATGCTCAGGCTGACGACCGTCTCGTCGGCGAAGACGATGGGCAGGTAGATGCCGCTGACGATCTTGGTGGTCGGGGTCAGCCCGAAGAGCGCGGGCATGCCGACGGTCAACCCGAAGTCGGAGCCGTCCTGCACCGGCAGCGTGAGCCCGACGTAGCCGGCGAGCTCGACGGCGCTGCGCAGGAAGCGGTAGGTGCCGCTGATGACCGGGTTACCGTAGTCGGTGTCCGGCGACAGCACGAGCGGCACGGCGAGGACGTTGACCTCGAAGTCATCCGTGATCCCGTAGCTGACGTCGGCGAGCAGGCTGATGATCGGGTCGAAGGAGATGGTGATGCCGCCGGCTTCCTGGTCGGCGATCTTGTAGTACTGAAGCGCCGCTTGGACGGCGATGGTGCCCTCGTTGATCGTCAGCGGTCGCTCGGAGTACTCGAGCGGGAAGTTGCCCTGCGCCGAGGCCGACAGCGGCGCGGCGAGGACGAAGAGACCAAGGATGGCGGCGAACAGGCTGGTTCTGCGCATGGGATGCTCCTGCTGAGGGTGAGAACCAAGTCGTGGACGTCGATATCACGCGATCCCCACCCCGTCTAACGAACCCACCTCACTTCGTAACTATCCGACAACACGAGCGTTCGCTCGGCTCGCGCGCATTCCCCGAACGCCTGTGCGATCAATGGACTTCGAGGACGAGCGGGTAGGCGAAGGTCACGCTGCCGCCGGTGGGCGCCGGGAAGCGCCAGCCCTTCACCTTGCCGATGATGCAGTCGCCGAGCGCCCGGTCGCCGAAGCTGTTGCTGACCGTCGTGATGTCTGTGATGCGCCCGGCGGTCCCGATGGTGAAGCGGACCTTGACGATCCCGTTGGTGGCGGCGTGCCCACGGAGATAGCGCTCGTAGCAGGACGAGATGCCGCCCCGACGTCGCACGAAGACGCGCTTGACCGCGCCGGGGTCGAGGCGACCGACGCCGATCGGGTCCTCGGGCTGGGAGGGGCGAACGCGGATGACCGGCTTCGTCTCGTCGTCGTCACCCTTGGCCTCCTGCTCGACGACCTGGGTCGTCTTCAGGGGCCCGCCGACGCAGTCGTCTCCGGTGCAGACCTTCACGTAGCGCTCGCGCTGCCGCTCCGGTCGGGGGCTCGCGTGGACGGCGGCGCCGTCGTCCGTGGACGCGACCTGCACGCCGCCGTCGGTGTCCTCGAACGCGCCGGCGAGGCGCTCGGGGTTCACCAGCCCCGCGACCGTCCCCTCGGCGTCCGGCTTGCCGAGGACACCGAGGAACGTCTTGTCGCGCACGGACTGCCCGGTCGGCGCCTTCGTCAGGGTGCTCGCGCGGTCGCGGCTCCGAGAGCGCCTCGTCCGCACGGTGTCCCGAGGCTTCGGGGTCGGCACCTCGGCGACGACCGGGGCGGGCTCGGGCTCCACGGGGATCGCGTCGGCGTCGGGCGCCTCGGGCGTATCGGGGTTCTCGGGCGGCTTCGGGCGCTCGCGGACAATGAGGGCGGTGACCTCGGCGACGGCGAGCTGCTCGGCGTGGCGCTCCTGGGTGAGGGGGTTGTCGTAGAAGCGCCCGGTCTCGTGCCACCACGCGGCGAGGCCGCCGCCGGAGCCGCCGAGGACGACCGCGGAGATGACGATGGCCTGGAGGATCGGCCAGTCGAAGCGCCGATGGCCGCGGAGTCGACGCCGAACCATCGCGGGCGCGGCCTGGAGCGGAGCCACGTCATCCGCGGCGAGGCACTGGAAGAGGACCACGCTGTCGCCGACCACGAGCTTCCCTCGGTGGCTCGGCATCAGCGGCGCGCCGCCGGGGCCGCTCGGCAGGGCGACGGAGCCGGTCTTCGACGCCATTCGCCCCTCGAGGCCGTGAGCGACGAGCCGCGGCGTCCTCCTTTTCGACCAGGCGACGATCTGTCGGCGCTTCGGGGCGCTCGCTCCACCGGGGAGCACGAGTGTGCAGCTCGGGTCCGTGCCCACCGTGACGTCGCCGGCGCGTATCAGGCGCTCGTCCAGGACGCGCCCGCCGTGGACCAACCCCACCCTCAGTACCAGCTCGGACCTCATCGCTCCCTCCTCGTCGCCGCGCGCAGGGCGGCCCTCAGCCTCGGCCGGCGGACGGTGCTGCGGCGCACCAGTGGGCGCGCCGCCGTCCTCCGGGAGGCGTTGATTCCGTGGACGAGCGCGAGCTCCGCCGCGTCTGGAGCGGCGCATCATCGTCCACGCGGCAAACGACGGGGGAGCGGAGGAGAGCTTACACACGAAATCTCGACGGGGACCTCGTGACCGGCGCTGCCCGGGGCGCGAGGCGGCGATGGATGTTGCGCGGACCGGTGGCGCCCTGCATCCTTCCGCCGTGGTCCTCAGCCCCCTCCGAGCCTCCGTCCTCACGGCCCTCGTCGCGCTCTCGCAGTGCATCGGGGTCGAGCCCTTCGAGGCCGGCGAGGCCGACGACGTCGTGGACACGGTCACCCCGGTGGACACGCGCCCGAGCGACACCGGCGCGGTCGACACGACGCCGCCGGTCGACACGATCGTCGCCGATACCGAGGATGACGTCGCCGACACCGAGGACGCCGCAGACACCGAGGACGCCGCGGACACCGAGGTCGTCGTGTGCACGCCGAGCTGCCCTGGCCCGTGCGGCCCCGACGGCTGCGGCGGGAGCTGCGGCGACTGCGCCGAGGACCTCGGCTGCGCGCCGAGCCACAGCTGCGTCGAGCCGGCGACCATCGTCGGCAACCAGTGCGAGCTGCCGGTCGCTGTCGAGGCGCTGCCCCTGAACGCCAGCGGCGACACCCGCTTCGGGACCGACACCTTCGCGACCTCGGGGCTCTCGTGCGCGGGGATCGCCACCACGGGCGCCGTCGGCGACGGGTTCGCCGACCACGTCTACCGCTTCGTCCCGACGGACACCGGGATCTGGGTCGTGCGCGTCCAGCCCGAGTTCGACGCCGTCGTGACGGTCCTGACCTCGTGCATCACCGGCGCGACGCTGACGGCCTGCAAGGAGGGCGCGGACGCCACGGGTGTCGGCGGCGAGGAGGTCGTCTCCCTGCGCCTCGACGGCGGGGTCGACGCCTGGGTCGTGGTCGACGGTGGGGCCGAGGCCGGCGAGCGGGTCGACGGGATCGGCGAGGGGCCGTACACCATCGACATCTCGGGGCCGTGCTTCCCGGACTGCGCCGGGCGGGTGTGCGGCGACGACGGCTGCGCGGGGAGCTGCGGGACCTGCCACAGCGGGACGGTGTGCACCGACGCGGGGACCTGCGAGGCGCCGCTCGGGGACCGCTGCGAGCAGCCCTTCGCCATCGACGCGACGACGCTCCCGTTCACCTGGGAGGGGAGCACGGCGGCGGGTGAGGCCACGCCCAGCTTCGGGACGTCCCTCGACTGCGGGCCGAACGGCTTCGTCGTGGGGCAGGCCTCGCCGGACCAGGTCTTCGCGTTCACGCCGGTGGTCAGCGGGGTGTACACCGTCCGCCTCGAGGCCGACTTCGACGGGGTCGTGTCGATCCGTGAGGGCTGCGACACGAGCGCGGTCACGTGCCTGGCCGCCGACGGGCAGATCGAAGCGGACGAAGAGGTGCGCGTGCCGCTCGACGCCGGCACGGCCTACGCCATCGTGGTCGACGGGTTCGGCAACAGCGTCCCCGAGCGCGGCACGTACACGCTGACGGTCGACGCGCCCTGCCCCCGCGACTGCGACGACCGGGTCTGCGGTGAGGACGGCTGCGGCCTGACCTGCGGCGAGTGTCCCAACGCGGCCTGCGCGCCGGTGGGGGCGTGCGTCGCCCCGCAGACGCTGCCCGGGAACCTGTGCGAGACGGCCTTCGTGGTCGGGCCCGTGCCGTTCGCCGGGGCGGGCAACACGATATACGCGTCGGACGCCATGTCGCTGGCGGACGGGGCGTGCGGCGCGAGCTATCCGGCCCTCGGGGCGGGGACGCCGGACCACGTGTGGCGCTTCCAGGCGCCCGCGGCGGGCACCTACCTCTTCGAGCTGGACGCCTCGTTCTATGGCGCGCTGTACGCGCTCGCCGGGTGTGGCCCCGTGGGCGCGGCGCCGACCTGCCTGGCGGTGGACGCGGGCGAGACCCACGCGTCGCTCTCGCTGGCGCTGGCCGAGGGAGAGGACGTCCGGCTGGTCGTGGACGGGACGAGCGACGCCGTGACGCCGCTCCGGGGCAACTACACGCTGCGAGTCGGAGCGGCGTGTACCCCCCAATGCACCGAGCGCGAGTGCGGGCCCGACGGCTGCGGCGGGGCCTGCGGGGTCTGCGGCGAGGGCCTCGCGTGCAACGCCGCCGAGGGGCAGTGCGTGGCGGCGAGCGAGGTCGTGGGGAACCGCTGCGAGAACCCGCTCAAGATCGGCTCCGTGCCCGCCCACCGCGCCGGGACGACCGTCGGGCGAACGGCGGACTACAGCGTCCCTGCGGGCGCCTGCCCCGGCATCGAGGGCGCCTGGGGCGCCGGCGCCGGAGATACGGTGTACGCGTTCACGCCACCCGCAACCGGGAGCTACCTGATTACGCTCGACGCCGACTTCGACGCGCTGCTGTACGTCGTCGGGGACTGCGGCGACGTCGCGGCCACGTGCCAGGGCGGCTCCGACGTGCTCGGCATCGGGGTCGAGACCGTGACGCTCACCGTGGACGGCGACACGACGGTCTTCGTCATCGTGGACGGGTTCTCGAACATCGGCCCGGTCGACGGCTCCTTCGAGCTCTACATCGAGGCCGTCGAGTAACCCACGCGGTTGTCCCGATCGCCTCGAGCGGGCGGCGGACGGGACGAGGCTGTCGCGAAAGGCGAGAACGGGCGCCGGGAGCTCAGAATTGGCGACGGTTGGTGCGGGCGGGACGCCCCCACTCCGCTAGCGAGTCGCCTATTGGCCGTGCACGGAGGCCACGGAGATTCCACGAACGTGTTCGCCGCCCCGTGGTCCTCTGTGCCTCCGTGTCTCGGTGGTAAAAATTCTCGTCGTATCAACATGTTGCCGCCAAGTGGCCGGCATCTTCTCTTAGAAGCTGACGTCGAGCTGGAGGCCGCCGCCGCCGCGGACGGCGACCGGGGTGACCGTGGCCTGGCCGGGCTCGGGCTCGCCCTCGAGGAGGATGAGGACCACGCCGGTGGCGACCGCCGCGGCGCCGAGGCTGTAGCAGACCCAGGTCGCGGCCTCGAGGTCGTCCTTGCGCGAGACCGCCTCGGCGTAGCGGACCTCTCGGGCGGCGCTGCTGACGCCGGGGCGTGGGGCGGCCCAGCCGTCGGCCTCGTCGGCGGCGTCGACCGCGGCGACGTGGGTGATGATCCCGGCCACGAGCACCGCGGCCCCACCACCGACGACCCACCAGCCGGCGTCCGAGGGCTCCTCGGGCGGCAGCACCGGGACGGTGACGTCAGCGACCGAGGCGTTGTCATCGAGGGACTCGACGACCGGTGGCGGCGCCTTCTCGAGCGCGACCGACAGGGAGGTCCGCCCGCCGACGGTGATCGTCACGCGCTCGCGGCGGGTGACGTAGCCCTCGTGCTCGATGACGACCTCGTGCTCGCCGCCGGTCAGGCCGACGTTGCGGTGGTCGCTGAAGGCCACGCCCTCGACGAAGATCGTCGCCTGCTCCGGGGTCGCGGCCACGTCGAGCCAGCCGGCGTCGAGGCTCGCGCCGACCCGGCCCAGCCCCTCGGCGATGAGGGCCCGCTCCTGCTCGGACGGCCCGAGGTCCACCGCGAGCAGGTAGGCCAGGAAGGCCTCCTCGTGGCGATCGAGCTTCTCGAGGACCGTGGCCCGGATGAGCGCCGTGCTGGCGTTCGGGAGGAGCTCGAAGGTCTTGTCGGCGAAGCGCAGGGCGCGCGTCCAGTGACGCCGGGCGAAGGCCGCGCTGGCGGCGCGGTAGCTGCGCTTGACCGAGGCCTTCTGGCGCGGGGTCAGCTCCTCCGCGGTCGGGAGGATGGGGATCCACGCCTCGGCGTGGGCGGCGGGGCCCAGGGCGATGGCCACCAGGACCAGGCACAACGCGAGCGCGCGACCCAGGGCCCGCGTCACGGCGTGTCGAGGCGCAGGGCCGGGAGCGACGGCCGCTCGGGGGGACGGGCCTTCCTGACCTTCACCAGGGTCAGCTGCTCCTCGACGGTCTCGCCGGCCACCAGGTCGACGAAGAAGTGATGATCCTCGTAGCCGGCCAGGGTGAGGATCAGCTCGGCGTTGGTGGCGGGATCGAGCTCGACGTCGCACGGGGTCTTGCAGAGCGGCTCGTCTCCGCGCTTCACCTCGGCGCCGGTCGGGCGCGTCGAGAGCGTCAGCCGCGCCTTCTGGGGCACCGCGACGGGCGCGACCTCGGCGGGCGCCGGGGCTTCTTCGCGCGTCGGCTCGGTCGCGGTGGGCGTCGGCTCCGGAGCGGTGGGCTTGGCCTCGGCGACCTTCGGCGTCTCGGCCGCGGGGCGCTCGGCGGGCGGCAGCTCGTGACGCGTGTTCGCCGTCGGCGGCGTCTCGGGCGCCGTCGCGGCGGCCACCGGCGGGTTGTTGCTCGACGCGGCCGGATCCCCGAGGGTGATGAGCCAGTAGGCGAGCCCTCCGCCGAGGGCCATGAACAGGACGGCGGCGGCGGCGATCCACAGGGCCGAACGGTCGCCGCTGGTGGCGCGCGAGACGGTGACCGTGGAGCGCGGGCTCGGCCCCTCGTAGGTCGACGGCGCCTCGCGCAGCTCGACCGTCCAGCTGCCGCTACGCCCCTCCATCCGGTAGCGGCGCGCGTCGAGCTCGAGCTGGCTCAGCCAGTGGGCGACCTCGCCGGCCTGCTGCGGGCGCTTCTTCGGGCTCTTCTCGAGCAGCGCCTGGACCAGCCCGCGCCAGGCGGCGTTCAGGTCGGCGGGGAGGCCCGGGATGTCCACGTCGGGGATGGGGTCGTTCACGTGGGCCATGGCGAGGCCCATGGCGCTGTCGGCCTGGAACGGCGGGCGCCCGTGGAGCATCTCGAAGAGGATGACGCCGAGGGAGTAGAGGTCGGCGGCGGGCGTGACATTGCGGGCCATCGCCTGCTCGGGCGCGATGTAGCGCGGGGTCCCGACCATCATCCCGGTGCGGGTGACCTGCTGGCCGTCGTCGCCGGTCAGGAGGCGCGCGATCCCGAAGTCCATGACCTTCGTGAAGTCGGGATCGCCGTGATAGTTGCAGATGAAGACGTTGTCGGGCTTGAGGTCGCGGTGGACGATGCCGACCTCGTGGGCCTCCGCGAGGGACTTGGCGATCTGCTTGCCGATGTAGGCGACGCGCTCGACCGGCAGCGGCGCGGACGAGCGCAGCACGTCGGTCAGGATCTCGCCCTCGAGCAGCTCGAGCACCATGTAGAGCATCCCGTCCGACGTCTCGCCGAAGTCGTAGACGCTGACGGTGTTCGGGTGGCGGAGCTTGCTGGTGGCGAGCGCCTCGCGGCGGAAGCGCTGGACCAGCTGGACCTTCTCTTCCTTCGGGACCTGGGCGCGCAGGACCTTCAGCGCGACCTGCCGCTTCATCACCAGCTGGGTCGCCCGATAGACGGTGCCCATCCCGCCCTCGCCGATGCGCGCGTCGACCCGGTAGTGGCCGCCGATGACCTTGCCGATCAAGGGATCGGTGCGGCGACGGAGCGTGTCGGGTGGGCTCATCGGTGGGAGTCCTGTCACCTGGACGGTGTGCCGAGTGCGCGAACCCGGGCGCGCGGGATGCGCGTTGCGGGGATCCCAGCATGTTGCGGCGCGACGCCGAATGCAAGATCCCCGGCGTTCCCGGGGCGCCGCGAGGCTTCGGGCCCGAGGCTCCGGGCGCGTCGCGCGGTCAGCCCTCGGTGTCGCCTCGCGGGAAGGCGGGCGCGAGGCTCGAGGCCTTCATCTGTGCGTCGTAGTGCTCGAACAGCGTGCGCCCGTCCTTCTGCTTGGGCAGGCTGATGCCGAGCACCTGAGCGGCGAGGAGGCCGGCGTAGGCGGCGACGCGATCGCGCTCGGGGTCGGCGCTGCCGAAGTGGAGGTTGTCGAGGGCGAGGCGGATCTTTCGAGCCAGCAGGTCCTCGAGGCGGTGAGGGACGTTCGGCGCGTCGAAGAAGTCGGGGAGCGCCTGCCAGTGGCTGGCGACGTCGACGTCGTAGCTCGGCGCGTCGCGCGCCTCGGTGTCGACCTCGCGGGTCCGGACCTTGTCCTGATACTGGCGCACGAGGTCGATGAGCTGGTCGACGTCGAAGGGCTTGTCGATGACCGTGATGCCCTTCGACGTCGCGAGCCGGACGAGGCGGTCGTCCGAGGCGCCGGTGACGAGGGCGATCTGCATCCGTGGGTTGTTGGCGCGGAGGTACTCGCCGAGGACGAGGCCCTCCATGCCGGGCAGGTGGTGATCGAGGAACGCCACCTCGAAGGTGTAGTAGGGGAGCTGCTCGAGGCCGAGCTCGGCGCTCTCGACCGCGACGACCTGGTGCCCCTCGTCGCGCAGAGCGACGCCGATGATCTCGCGCACGAGCGGATCGTCGTCGATGACGAGGATGTCGAGATATCCCTTGTGCGGTGGGTCCACCGGAAGACTCCGCGCCTGTTCGTCGAGGACCCAGATTACCCGAGGGGACCCGGGGATGTCTCGCGAGCGGGCGCGACGAGGCGACGCGGGCCCCCTCCCCGGCTCGGGCCGCGGCGGCTGGCGGGGAGATCCGGCGCGGTGTACCCTGAGGGCTCGGAAGGTAGGATGAGATGGCGGATCACGACGAGCCGATTCGGCGGGTGGTGGAGCGCGCGAAGCCGTCGCAGCCCCGGCCGCTGCGTTCACGCACCCCGCAGCCGCTGGAGGCTCACGTCGAGCAGCTCGCGCTCCTCGGTGAGATCATGATGGGCGCGGCCTACGCCGACGGCGACAAGGCCGGCATCGAGGTCGTCGCCATCTGTGAGCAGCTCAAGGAGTTCGTGGAGGCGGAGCTGCTGCCGAAGGCGGTCAAGCGGCGCCTCGATCACTTCGACCCCGCGGGCTTCGACGTCGAAGCGGCGTGCAGGGGGCTCGCGGTCGGCGACGAGCAGGACCGCCTGGCCGTGATCCGGCTGGTCGCGACGGTCACCGGCGCCGACTCGGTCATGTACGAGGCCGAGGTCAACTACCTCCGCCGGGTCGCGGTCGCCCTGGGGCTGAACCCGGACCAGCTGCGGATCAGCATCCGCCGCGACGCGTCGCCGGCCGCCGAGCGCGCGAAGGGCGGGCTCAGCGCGGCCGAGGAGCAGGGCGGCGGGCTGTCGGAGCCCGAGGAGCCGTGAGCTGAGGACCGGGCGCGTCGTGGCTGTCCTCGGCACGGCGGCCGCGACGAGATTCGTGTGAATCGTCCATGGTCTCGGGCGTCCACGCGCCCCGAGCGAGCAACGTGCTCCGCGATGTACCGGTCGGACTGCACGTGATATGGACCGCCGCTCCCCCGACTGAACCAGGAGATCCCCCGATGAGCGTCCGCTCCCTGATCGCAGCCCTGACCGTCCTGTCGCTCGCCTTCGGCGGCACCGCGCTGGCGTCTCCGAACGACGCCCCCACTCCGCTCAAGCGGGTCCAGGTCGACAAGACCGGCAAGAAGACGAAGACCGACGACACGGTCAAGCGCGACCGCAAGCGCATGCCGGCCCGCAAGCTCAAGACCGACGACGCGCCGCGCAAGGGGAAGACGCCCCTCAAGGTCAAGACCCGCAAGCCCGTGCGGCGACCCGACGCGACGCCGCGGCGCAGCAAGACCCAGGACATCAAGCCGGCCCCGCGCGTGGACCGCGGCACCAAGCCGACCACCGGCCCGGCGCCGACCAAGCGCGACGACGGCAGCGACTACGAGGCCGACGGCGACAAGCGCGCGACCGACACGAAGGTCAAGCGCGACACCCGCCCCACCACGAAGCGCGACCCGAAGATCCCGGTCGCGCCCGGCAAGCGCGCCCCGAAGTGACACCCCACCGGGCGTGAGCCCGGAGCAGACGTGGAGAGGCCGCCCGGCGACGTCGGGCGGCCTCTTCGCGTTCTTGGGTCGGGCCGCGCAGGAGCCACAGACCAGCAGACGCTCAGTCGGGGGGCCTGCGCCCGCGCTCGGCGCCGCACCGTTCACGCACTCCGCTCCGCTCCGGCGCCCCGCGCCGCTCAGCCGCCCGCTCTCCCTCACCGCTCCGCGCTCGCCCCCGCTCCGCACCGCGGCCCGCTCTCCCTCACCGCTCCGCTCCAGCGCCCCGCTTCCGCTCCGCTCCGGCGTCCCGCTCCGCTCCGCACCGCCGCCCGCTCTCCCTCACCGCTCCGCTCCGGCGTCCCGCTCCGCTCCGCACCGCTGCCCGCTCTCCCTCACCGCTCCGCTCCGCACCGCTCCGGCGTCCCGCTCCGCACCGCCGCCCGCTCTCCCTCACCGCTCCGCTCCGGCACCCCGCTCCGCTCCGGCACCCCGCTCCGCTCAGCCGCCCGCTCTCCCTCACCGCTCCGCGCTCGCCCCCGCTCCCGCTCCCGCTCTTCTCCAGCTCCACGCCCACCATCTCGTGGTCTCTCAGCCGGCGCACCGCTGGCCGACGGGACAAAGTGTTAGATCGCGGGGTCTGACCCCGTGTTCTAATACTTAGTTCGGCGGCGGGATGGTCCAGATCGGGGCGAGGGTGTCGAGCTCCTCGATGAGCGCTCGGCGCTCGGAGGGGCGGACGTCGGCGCCGAGGGCCGCGAGGTGACGCTCGGGATCGGCGGCGAGGTCGCGGCACAACACGACGCCCGCGGCGAGGAGCTCGAGCTTGGCCTCCTTGCGCAGGCTCGTGAGACAGCTGACGGGGAGCAGCCCGTGGCGCTCGACGAGGTCTTTCAGGCCGCTGCCCGCGGGGTGCGACCAGTCGACCACGCGCAGGCCCGAGCAGCGGCCGTAGGCCAGGGCGTCGCTGGTGAGGCGGGTGTTCGTGACCAGGCCGTAGGCGCCGATCCGCTCGGGCCCCTCGCGGAGGTCCTGGGCGCGCCCGCCGACGTAGAGGGCGACCTTCAGATCGGTGCTGCGCCCCTTGCGGCTGTGGTACTTGCACTCGAAGCCGAGGGTCTGGCCGTCTCGCTCGGCGAGGACGTCGACCTCGTGGCTCACGCAGCGCCCGCGGACCATCTCGTCGTAGCGGACGTCGTAGCCCTCGGCCTCGAGGACGCCGCCCCACAGCCGCTCGAAGGGGTAGCCGCTCGGCCCGAGCCGCAGGATGGCCTGCTTGAGGCTGTAGCGCGTCGCGACCTGGCCGACCTCGCGGTGGAGCAGCCGGAAGGCGTCGCGGTAGATACGCCGGGTCGTGGCGCCGGGCTCCATCCGCTCGACGACCCGCTCGACGACGCGGCCGGCGAGGTCCGGCGCGGCGCCGGCGGCGAGGAGCGAGCGGGTGAGCTTGCCCGGCGAGAAGGGCTCTCGCTCGCCGTTGGCCTTGGTGACTTCGAGGGGGGAGCGTCTCGACACAGTGTGCTCCTGGGAGATCAGCGCGTGGGCCGATCGTCGGAGAGAGACTTGGCGGCGGCGACGCCGGGGTTGAGCTCGAGCCACGACCCGAGGCGGACGGCGCACTCACCGCCCCGGAAGCTGACGGTCACGTAGTTCCGGAGCCCGGCGGCGTGCTCGAGGCGCTCGCCGTCCCAGATGGGGGCCCAGGTCCCGGAGTTCGCGAAGGTCACCTCGCGGGACAGCGGCACCAGGTTCGGGACGTGGGTGTGTCCGAAGACGATGGCCTTGACGTCGAGCAGCGACGCGATCGCGTGGGCGTGGGTGTGGGACTTCTGCTCGAGGGTCAGGGCGTTGTCGTTGCCGGCGAGCCACTGGTAGACGAACCACAGCAGCGGGAAGCCCGTCAGCGGCACCATGATCTTGATCCACGCCGGAACCGGCGCCAGCGCCAGCGCCACCGTCCCCAGAATCATCAGCACCGCCAGCGAGAGCCGGTCGAGCCAGAACTCCCGGAAGATCTTGAAGGCGCGCGTCGTGATGGGCTCGTGCCGGAGCGCGTACAGCTCCCGCACGGTGTCCTGCGGCAGCTCGTAGCGCCCGGCGGTGTCCTCGAGGTGGCGCTCGTAGTCCTCGGGCGGGTGCTGGGTCAGCCGCGCGCGGATGTTCAGCAGCGCCGCCAGCGAGCGCACGCTCCCGACGAGCCACGTCAGGATGAGCGAGCGCTTCGTGAAGGCGTAGTACTTGAGCCAGTGCTTCACGTAGCCGACCAGGCTCAGGATGAAGTCGGTCGCGTGGGGGTTGAAGTAGCCGATGTTGCTCAGGAGGAACCGGTTGGAGAGGTTCCCGGTCGGCAGCGCCAGGTGCTCCTCGCCGCCCTTTCTATAGATGGGCTCGAGGTTGTAGCGAAACGACGAGTAGTAGTCGTACTGGTGGCCGTGCTCGACGTAGATCTCGCCCGGGACGTAGTAGAACCACGACTCGACCCGGAGCTGCGACGCCTCGACCGGCCCACTCGCGGCCGCCTTCACGGCCGCGAAGAAGACCTCCTGGACGGCCGGAAACCAGAGCTCGCGGTCGTGGTTGCCCAGGACCAGCACGACCCGGTGACCGGCGTCGCACAAGCGCGCGAGCGTTGTGATGAACGTCGGGTGGTCCCCCAGCATCCGCTGGAGCTTCCAGGCCGACTTCGGCGCGGTCGCGTCGAGGCCGTACTGGTCCTCGATGGGCCCGATCGGCCACGGCGCCGGGTCGGGCACCGCCGTCACGAGGTCGAAGTCGAAGATGTCGCCGTTGAGGATGAGCGTCAGGCGGTCGTCCGCCTCGCCTTCGGCCTCGAACGCCCGCACCATCTCGTCGAACTCGTCGTCGTAGACCCAGGCCGACGACTTGTGGCGCTTCCAGCCGTCGGGGTAGTCCTCGATGTCGGCGAGGTGCAGGTCTGAGACAACGAGGTAGCGATTGTCGGCCATGATCCGCGATTGTGCGCAGCGAGACGAGGCATCGGAGGAGCGGCCCCCCCACGCGCTAGTCTGGGTCCATTCCACGCAAACGTCGATCCCATAACCGGCGGTCATGGCGCCGCGCAGCCACCATCAGCGCCGTCGGCCGTACGCGGACAGCTGGATCAACGGGCGCTCGCTGGTCTGCGACCTGTACGAGCATCGCGGGCGGCGTCAGCCGGCGCCGCGAGGCCTCAGATGCCCATGCCCGACAGGGTGTCGGCGAGGCGCGCGAGGGTCTCGGTCAGCTTCGGGTGCTCGGCCTCGAACTCGGCGACGGACTGGCGCAGGCGCTCGGCGAGGATGCTGCGCTCGCTGTCGTCACGCTCGGCCCCCGGCTTCTCGAGCAGCCGCGTGATGTCGCGCCCGAGCGCGACGAGCAGCTCTCGCGTCTCCTCGGTGATCTCGTCACGTCCGGAGAGCTCGTCGTGGATGGTCGCCAGGGACTCCTGGAGCTTCTTCGATTCCATCGTCCCCTCCTCGGCCAGGGTTGGAGCGTGCCGGAGCGACGCGCCCCGCGTCCCGATCATCGCACGGGCCCACGCTCGACGCGAGCCCGGGTGCCGGGATGCCGGCTCATTCCTCGGGGAGGAAGGGCACCACGTCCGGGATCTCGGGCGTCTCCATCGAGAAGCTCCGCGCCGCGCCGCCCACCGCCTGCACCCGCAGGCTCAGCGCCTCGACGCTGACGTCGGCCGCCGCCCCGTCGACCGTCACGCCGGCCTCCCCCAGCGCGAGGCCGATCACGTAGGTCGCGCCGTCGTCGAAGGCCACCTCGAGCCCGGCCGCGCCGGCCCCGGGATCGATCGCGGTGACCGTCGGCGCGCCGGTTGCGGTCTCCTCGGGGAGGATGACGCTCAGGAACCCGGCGCCGACGTCCATCGCCGCCTCGGCGGTCAGCCGGACGTGCTTCTTCCGGCCGCCGTCGTTCTGGTGGTCCTCGAGGGTCTGCCCGTAGCTCGCCGCGCCGATCGTCGGGACGACGGCGACCGTCGCCCGGGCCGCCGCGCGCGCCCAGATCCCGCCGAGCTCGGTCGCCGTGAAGGTCGTGTTGGCCGTGTCCCCGCCGGCCAGCCCGTTCAGCTGCCAGGTGTAGGTGTGGCTCCCCTCGGCGCGGACGCGGTCGGCGACGACGACGAAGCGCCCGTCGACGCGAACCACGCGGCGGGCGAGCTCGGCGTCGGCGTACTTCGTGCTGGCGATGAGGGTCGTGAAGTCGGCGTCGGCGTCCCAGTCGTGCAGGAAGGCGTCGCAGTTCGGCTGGGTCTCGAAGAGCGGGTCGAGCGGGGAGAACGGCGGGCCCTCACCGTCGACGAGCACGAGGTTGTGGTCGCTCGGGTACTTCACGAGCTTGTGGTTCGAGTAGTCGATGTAGCCGGGGTCGATGATGAGCGGCTCGCCGAAGGCGTGCACGATGATCGACAGGTTGTCGGCATGCTCGTGCGAGAAGCCGGCGGTCCGCATCTGCCCCTTCTCGTGGTTGACGTGGACGTAGAGCTGGTCGTCGTCGAAGGACGTCCGCAGCACCGAGTAGCCCGCCTCGGGCAGGAAGATGTCGAGGGGCCAGTCGGGCGCGGTGGCGGCCATCTCGGGGTCGAGCATCGCGAAGGTCGCGGTCTCGGCGCGCGAGGCTGCGTAGTTCACCCGCGGCATGTGCCAGTTCCACAGGTACCGCGGGTCGTCGAAGATGGCCGCGAGCAGGCCGCCCGACGACGCCGACGGGTTCGCGTCATCGACCGGCACGGTCAGCCCGTCGGGCCGGCTCGCCTTGATGAGCCCCAGGAAGACCCCGCGCGTCACCGGGTGGTCGGCGAAGTCGACGCGCTCCACGACGCGCCCCTCGTCGGGGTCTTGCGTGACCGCGGCCCCCTCGTGGCGGAGCATCCAGCGCCGCCCCGGGGCGACGCGGTGCATCGCCGCGATGAGCTGGATGTAGCTCTGCGAGCCGTAGTTCAGGTAGTTCCAGCTCTCGGCGTAGCCGCCCTCCGCGCTGCCCTGATGGACGTTGAGGAGCCAGTCGAGGCTGGCGACCGCGTCGTTGAAGTCCGCCGCGGCGCTGGCCCGGTCGGGGACGGCGATGGCGCAGAGCCCGAGCGCGCCCATGACCTTCATCGTGTGGTTGTTGCGCTCGTTTCGGATGAGCGTCCGGCAGCCGCCGGGGCCGAGGCACATCGTGCGCATGTAGCCGATGCGCTCGATGATGCGCGCGGTCGCGGCGTTGAGCGCCTGCGGGTCCACGCCAGGGGTGCCGGCGACGTAGTCGTAGGCGGCGCAGTAGGCGACGAGCGCCTCGGACTCGTGGAGGTCGTAGTGGTCGCCGACGTTGAAGTTCGACCCGACGTTGAGATAGCTCGGGTCCGGGAACCCGGCCGAGATGAGGTCCAGCGCGACCTGCGTCGCGTTGTCGTCCCCGGTCAGCAGCCCCACGAAGGCGGCGGCCTCGGCGATGCGTCCCCGGGTGACCGCCATCGACGTGTCGTAGGTCCCGTCGGTGGGCTGCGACGGCGGGGTCGAGGCGGCGGTCGCCGTGATGCGCGACCACAGCTTGGCGTGCGGGGTGTCCGCCAGGTCGATCCGCGCGGCCACGGTCGCGACGTCGTCGGGCCCCAGGAAGAGCCGCGGGTGACCGACGATCTCCGGATGCCAGCCGGTCGCCGATCGGGGGTCGAAGGGGTCGGTGCCGGCCTCGAGCTCCTCGAGGTCGTAGACCCCGTCCTCGTCCTGGTCGGTCGTGGGGCCGAAGGGCTCGCGGGTGTCGGTCTCGACGCTGTCGGGCCGGACCGTGTCGCCGACGACGTCCGGAGTGTCGGTGTCCGCCTCCTCGGCCGTGTCGTCGACGACCGCCGTGTCGCCCTCCGCCGTGTCGCTCGGGTTCGAGGTGGTGTCGAGGACGTCGTCGTCGGACGTCCCTGCGTCACCGCAGGCGGCGGACGCGAGGCCCATCGCGAGGGCCAGGAGGAGGGCGGGGAGTCGTGGGGTCATGAACGGTCGATAGCACATCGCGGGCGCCCGACGCACTCGCGGGCTGGGGGGCCCGAGGGCCGAAGATCAGACGCCGTTCAGACATCGGCCGCGAGCTCGACGCTGACGGCTTCTTTGGGGTTTTGCGGCGCAACAAGGAAGGGTAGAACGAGTTGCGTACAATCGGGTTGTGCGATAAAACTGAACAGCCATTTAATACTCAGCCGCCCCCCGGAGCCCCCATGCGCACCCTCCGAGCCGCCCTACTGGCCGCCGCGTGCACCCTTCTCGCGTCGTCAGCCGCCCGGGCCGAGACCGTGGTCGACGAGAACCAGGGCTACTGGCTCGACGGGTACGGTGACTCGTCGGGGCTCTACAGCGGCACCCTCGGCCTGGCGACGAACACCCGGCACGACCCGGCCGGAGGCCTCGTCACCCTCGACGATCCGGCTCAGGACGGCGTCTTCGTCAGCGAGCTCATCGCGCCGGCGTCGTTCTCGGCCTGGACGACCGTCCGCGTCAACTACACCGCGAGCGCGGCCGGCGCGGTCACCGTCGCCTTCCGCGACGAGGACGGCGGGACCGAGTACCCCGTCGCCCTGAGCCCGGTCGGCGGCGCCTGGACCGCCAGCGGCGCGCTCGGGGTGCCGGCCAGCGTAGAGCGCGGGCGCCTCGTCGTCCGCCTCGCCCACGGAGCGATCCCGCCGACGGTCAGCGCCGTCGAGGTCCGCTGGACCCCGAAGAGCGTCGTCGGCGTCGGCATCACCGCGGTCCAGAGCTCGGTCTGCGCGGCGGACACGATCACGTATCGCGTCGGGACCGCCGTCTCCTTCGTCGACGCCGACCGGCTCGTCGTCTACGCCCCCATGCCCGAGGCCATCGACAACGCCGACCCGCTAGCCGAGCCGGCCTACGTGTCGGCGACGTCGGGCGGCCGCCTCAACGGGGGGACGCCGCTGACCCTGGGCGCCGTGACGGTCCCGGCGAACGCGGTCTACTGGGACCTCGGCGGCAAGTCCGCCGGCGAGACCTTCATCCTGAGCTTCGTCGTCCGGACCCGGATGGGCACGACCGACGGGACGACCTACGAGGCCACCGCCTTCGCCGGCGCCAACAACGCCGAGCCGGTCGCCGCCGGCGCGGTCACGACCGTGCTGGAGTCCCGACCGTCACCGTTCCTCAACAAGAGCGTCGGCGGCGCCTACCGCATCAACGGCAGCGACTACGCCGACCCCGGCACGGCCCTGACCTTCAACGTGAGCGGCGGCAACTACGCCCAGACGCCGAGCCGCTGCGGCGAGACCTACCGCAACGCCGTGGTCTTCGACGACGTCAGCGAGGTCCTCGCCGCCATCGGCGCCGCCGCGATCCTCGACGAGGACATCTCCGACGGCGGGCACTTCACCGCCACGCCCATCCCGAACGTCGCGGGGAGCGGCGTCGACGTCCCCGCCAACAGCGTCTACTGGCTCGTCGGCGACGTCCCGGTCTCGGGCCGCTTCAACCGCAGCTACCAGGTGACGGTCACCAGCGGCACGAGCGTCACGACCGACGCCTGGCTGCGCTCCGGCGAGCACACCGAGCAGGCCCACGCCGGCCACCTGCTGAAGATCGGCATCCCGTGGAACCCGACCGGCAGCTTCGCCCTCGGCGACCGCGTCCGCGGGACCACGCAGATCAACGCCTCGCCCACCGACAACCGCTACAAGACCGTCGGCTACGGCGACACGATCACGTTCCTGCCCTACGTCCGAAACGGCGGCGCCTCGTCGCTCGAGGACGTCGTCATGATCGCCGCCGTCCCGCCCGGGACCTCGTTCGAGAGCGCGTACGCCCCGTCGGGCGTGACCGTGCGTTACTGCGACGCCGCAGACTGCCCGCCCCCGGTGGACCTCGAGAGCCTGCCCGGCTGGAACGGCGCGACCGGCGTGCTCGACCCGGCCGTCTGGAGCGACACCCCCACGCCCGACACGGCGGTCGTCTGGTACCGGGTGGCCCACCTCGCCTCGCCCTTCTTCCCGGAGAGCGGCGTCCCGACGGCCGCCACCACCGAGCTGACCGTCACCGTCGACCAGCCCACCGCCGAGTGCCCGGAGATCACCGTCCGCTGCGACGCGACCTTCGAGATCTTCGGCTACACCCCGCAGAACGGCTCGCGGGTCGACAACGACACCTCCGGGCCGGCGCTGACGCTCTACGAGCCTGTCGAGGTCATCCCGACCGTCCCCGACCTGAGCGGGACGGCCATCATCGACATCCCCGGCTCGCCGGCCTCGGGCGAGACCGTCCGCTACCGGATCACCCTGCCGAACGCGTCGAGCGGCGGCGGACCGACCGACACGGCGCTCGACGTGGTCGCGACCCTGACCCTGCCGAGCGTCTCGGTGAACGGCGTCGTGACGCGCCTGCCCTTCGCCGACATCGCGACCGACGGCGGGACGGTCGCCCTCGACGGGCTGCCCGACCGCGTGGTCGTCCGCTACCCGAAGATCTTCCCCAACCAGACCCGCACCATCGACCTGACCCTGGCGGTGCCCCGCGGCATCCTGAACGAGACCAACACCTCGCTCGCCGTCCGGGTCGAGAGCAGCGACGACGTCTGCGGCGACTTCGTGGCGACCGAGAACGAGACGACGAAGATCCTGGGCGAGCCGTACCTCGCGGTGACCAAGCAGGTGGACTTCTCCGTCGCCGGCCCCGGGACCGAGCTCGCCTATGCGCTGACCGTGCGCAACGCCGGCAACTCGCCCGCGACCGGGAGCTGGGTCGTCGACCGCGTCCCGACGGGGACGAGCTTCGTCGACGCCGGGGCCTTCGGCGCCGGGAGCGTCTGGTTCTCCGCGGCGCCCTCGCTGCCCGAGGCGCTCTCCGCCCTGTCGCCGCTGTCCGGCGCGCAGATCGCCAACGCCTTCGTGAAGGGCGCGCTGGTCGACGGCCGCTGGACCTCGCCCTTCGGCGCCGCGACGACCTGGGTCGCCTTCTCGGTCGACGACCCGGCGCTGTCCCCGCCGCAGCTCGTCACCGACAGCAGCGTGAGCGGCGACTTCCGCGTCGCCATCGCCGGCGACGCCATCAACGGCGCCGTCGTCACCAACGAGGCCGCGGTGCTCTCGGACGAGCTCCTCCAGAGCATCGGCAACCGCGTCCGGACGACCATCGCGACGCGGCCGTCGCTGGTCCTCGACAAGACCTGCCCGGCCGTCGCGGCCGCCGGCGAGCGCTTCTCCTTCGAGATCGCCTACGTCAACGACTCGACCAACGACGACACCTCGGTGCTCATCGCCGACGCGCTCCCCGACGGCGTGACCCTCGTCGGCTACACCCACACCTTCAACGCCGCGGTCCCCGGCGGCGCCGGCGTCCCCGCCCTGGTCGCCGACGGCCAGGCCCTGAGCTGGGACGTGACCGCGGCCATCGGTGGCCCCCTCGGGCCGCGGGGCGGCGGCGTCTTCACCGTCGAGGTCGTCGCCGACGGGACGGTCCCCTCGGGCACCACGGTGATCAACCAGGCGACCGGCGAGACCGCCAACGAGGCCGGGACCTTCGTGGTCTTCGACAGCTGCCCGACCCTGATCGAGAACGCCGACCTCTACGCCCGCGCCGCGGTCGACAACGCCCGCCCGCGCTCCGGTGAGGTCGCGACCTTCACCCTCTTCGTCTCGAACGAGGGCGCCCACCTCGCCGACGCCGTGACCGTGTCGAACGCCCTGCCCGCCGGGCTCACCTACGTCCCGGGCTCGGCCCGCGTGGTCACCGGCGGCTACCAGCTCGCGCCCGCCATGGACCCGGCCATCGTCGCGGGGTCCCTCATCTGGAGCCCGGCGACGGGCAACGGGATCACCGCCAGCGGTGGGACCTCGGGGGTCGTGCCCGGGCACTCCGGCGACGTGCTGCTGACCTTCCAGGCCCGGGTCGACGCCGGCGTCGCCCCGGGGACGTCGCTCGAGAGCTGCGTCCACCTGTCGACGACCACCACCGAGGACCCGGTCTACTCCAACGACGCGTGCGTGACGGTCACGACGCCGCTGCCGGACCCGGCCATCCAGATCAGCGGCGCCTCCCTCATCCGCCCGCGGACGACGGTCTCCTACACCGTGACCTACGGCAACCAGGCCAACGAGGACGCGACCGGCGTCTACTTCGTCGTCACCCTGCCCGACGGCCCCACCCCGTCGAACGGCGCCGTCGACCTGACCTATCTCGGCGCGACGGCCCCGCGCGGCGAGGCGCTGTGGTTCGCCTCGGCGACCGCCGGCGACCCCGGCGTCACCTTCGACCCGGCGAGCCCGGCGAGCGACGGCTGGACCCAGACGCCGAGCGCGCTCGCCAGCGTCACCCACGTCGCGGTCGTGGTCGGCGACCTGCCCGCGTACGACGGCCCCTACAGCGTGGGGCTCCAGCTCCTCGCGGTGGACCCGACGACGGACCTCGGGCCCCAGGCGGGCGCCCGGATCCGGACCTGCACGACCATCGCCAGCGCCACCCCGGACGACGACCCGAGCAACAACGACGCCTGCCACGACGCCCGCACCCCCGGCGTCGACGTCGCCGCGTCCGCGATCTGCGACCCGTCGGGCGCGCTGCCCGGCGCCGCGCCCGGGGCGATCGTCACCGTGGAGGCGACCCTCGAGAACAGCGGCACCGTAGACGCCTTCGGTCTGAAGCTGACGCCGCTCCTGCCCGGCGGGGCGGTCCTGGTCGGCGACGGCACGGGCGCCGCCGTCGTCACCGGCTCCGGTGGCGGCGAGTCCGCCCCGGTCGACGTCTCCGGCGTGCCGCTGAGCGGCGCCATCGCATGGACCGTGATGGGCGACGCCGTCGTCCTCGGGGACGCCGACGCCGGCTCGCCGCGGTGGTACCGCCGGGTGGGTCTGTCCCCCGGCGACCGGGCGACGCTGCTCCTGACGGTGCGCCTGCCCGACGACCTGCCGGACAACACCGTCTTCACGACCGGGGCGACGGCGGCGACGGATCTGCGCTTCGACGCCGACGAGACCCTCACCGAGGAGCTGCTCGAGAACAACCCCGGCACCTGCGCGACGCTGGTCTACCGGGCCGACGTGTTCGTCTCGAAGGCGGTCACGGACCTGACCACCGGCTCCGACGACCTCGCCCGCGCCGGCGATCGCCTCGGCTACACGGTCGAGTACGGCAACGCCGGCCACTTCGCGGCCTCGGACGTCATCCTCGAGGACCGCATCCCCGACGGCGCCGACTTCGTCGTCGGGAGCATCGCGAACCTGTTCACCGACGCCGTGGTCGTCGAGTACGACGACGGCTCCCAGGCGTGGACCTACGCGCCGGCCGTCGCCACAGGCCTCCCGGACCCCGGCGTCCGGGCCTTCCGCGTCCGCTGGACCGACCCGCTCGACGCCCCGGCCAACAACGTCTTCGCGCAGTCGACGGCCGTCGCCTTCGCCGGGAACGACCTCGACGGGGTCGAGCCCGACGCGGGCCGCGACGCGCTACACCCGATGGCGCCGGGCGCCGATGGGGCCGACGATCGCTGCGAGGACGTGGTCTGCGGGACCGGGCACACGTCCTGCGGCTACGGCTGGTACATCCCCGAGGGGGAGTGCTGCGCCGTCTGCCGCGACGCGCCGTCGTGCGAGGAGACCTCGACCAACTGTAGCGAGGGCTACCGCGACTGCGACTACTCCCAGTGCGACTTCTGCGAAGGGGCGGTCTCCCCGGCCGACTGGAACGGGCGCACCAACGGCTGCACCGGCGCGGTCGGCCAGGCCTTCGGCGCCTGGGTCGACTGCCTCGACGCCGGCGGGACCGTGGACGACTGCGCGAGCCTCGAGGTCGAGGACGCCTGGGCCACCTGCGCCGGTGGGGCCGAAGGGCTCCCGACGAGCTGCCCCGACCTCCCGGCGGCGTCGTGCGACTGGACCTCCTATGGCGGCGCCATGCTCAACGCCTACCAGAGCTTCATCGGGATGCACGCCGCCTGCCTCGACGAGGTCCCGGCCGGTGAGGAGGCGCGCTGCGACGGCCTGAAGCCGAACGCCGCCTTCGTCGACTGCCTCCAGATGGCGTCGCTCGGTCTCTGCCCGGCCGGCGCCGACGTGTCGCCGTGTCAGTGGGGCTCCTACACGAGCGCCGTGTCGGGGCTCTGGGGCCAGCTCTCGTCGGTGTGGACGTCCTGTCGCGACCAGCTGGGCGACTCCTCCGTCTGCGCGCAACTCGAGACGCCCCACTTCGGCGAGGCGTGCATGGCGACGACCCCGTGCACCCGCGGCGGTCACGACTTCTGCGCCTGGGACGGGCTGATGCAGACGTGCAGCGCCGTCTTCAACCACCTCCGCTCCTGGTACTTCAACGGCTGCGTCGACACCTACGGCTTCGAGGCCTGCGACTGGGCCGCCCCCCGGGACACGTGCCGGCGGTGTCAGGAAGAGACGACGCCGACCGGGACGGACGAGCCCTGCTACTACAATTACTGGACCTCGAAGCTCAGCAGCGACGACTACAGCCGCGTCGACACCTACGTGAAGTGCCATCAGCGCGCCGCGGCTCAGGGCGAGGATCCGGCCGTGGTCTGCGCCGACCAGACCTTCCCGATGCTGATGCTGCCCGGCATCGCCCAGTCCTGCCCCGGACCGGACGCGTCGCTGTCAGCCTGGCGCGGCTACTTCCAGCAGCTCGGCGACGTCCACGCGACCGTGGTCTTCTACGAGCGCTGCGTAGACGATCTCGGCGTCGAGGCGTGCGCGCCCTTCGAGCCCGCCTGGGGCGCCCCGCTCCGTGACTGTATCGCGCAGGCGCCGAACGACGACGACTGCGCGCTGAACGCCTGGCAGCAGGACTGCAGCAACCAGGCGTCGTCGCTGACCTACGCCTTCAGCAGCTGCGTACGCATCGTCGGCAAGACCGAGTGGCAGCGCTGCAGCGGGATCGCCGAGTCGTACCTGTGCGCCGAGCCGCTGCGCGAGAGCTGCCGGACGGCGAAGGCGGAGGGCCGACTCGACCTCGACACCCTGCAGTACAACTGCATCAACCGTCATCAGTACAACGCGGACAGCTCCTACACCGGGTGCTTCAACAACCTCGCCGAGCCCTGGGACGACAACGACACGTTCTCGCCCGACCTGGCCAAGGAGGCCTGCGCGGCCTTCGAAGACTTCGCCGTGTGTACCGACTGCCGTGTCGACTGCTACAGCGACGATCCGCCCACGGCGCGCGCGCAGGTCGACGCCTGCGTCTACCTCGAGAGCCCGGCCTACCACAGCGCCTGGGCCGGCTCCTGCGTCGACTCGATGTCGAGCGCCTTCGATGGCCAGGGCGTCTCGCCGCCGGCCGAGTACACCGCCGCGTGCGACCCGCTGAAGCCGCCGGGCACCCCGTGTGGGGTCAACACGTCGCGCTGCGCGTCGCGGGCGGCCGTGGCGCGCATCCCGGAGGATCCGGCGGAGACGGTACTGGCCTGGGACCGCTTCCTGGCGACGACGGACACGGGCGAGCACAACGGGATCACCTTCACGTTGACCGACGCGGACACCGGCGCGCCGCTGCCGGGGTTGAGCGACGTCGACCTCGGCGCGCTCGGGGTGAGCGATCTGTCGGCCCTCGATCCGACCGAGGTCCGCGCCATCGCCCTCGAGGCGACCTTCCACGGCGGCCCGGACAGCTGCGTCTCGTTCCCGCTGCCGCCGGAGCTCGTGCACGGGACCTACAGCCAGGGCAACCGGGCGCTGCAGCTCACCGCGCAGGACTACCGCCCCGCGGAGCCTGCCCCGACGCTCGTCACCCCCGGCCAGCCGGACGTCGACCTTTCGACGGTCGTGGACGGCGCCCGGGAAGCGCAGCTGCTGGGTGAGGGTGGCCACATCGTGCTCAACGTCGAGACACCGAGCGGCGTGCGAGACATCTACGTCCTCACGCCGGACACCCCCAACGGAACGAGCCTGTCGGCCGCCCGGCTGGGCGCCGCCTCGGAGATCAACGTCTACGACATCAGCTCCACGGGCTGGGCGTATGGCCACGTGCGGGTGGACGGAACCAACGTGCCGACGACGTTCTACCCGATCAGCCCGACGTCGTACGGGGCGCTCACGCGGCAGCAGAGCGGCAACCAGGGCGAGCACGGCATCCTCACGTACAACCAGGCCGACGGACACGCCGCCGCGCTCGTCCCGGTCGGCAGCCCGCCGACCTACGTCACCGTCGCGCTCCCGACCAGCGCCCCGAAGTCGAGCGCCCACGTGGCGCTGACGAGCCGCGTCATCGCGGGCACGGCCATCGAAGCGGGTAATGTCTCGCGGCCGCTGTTCTGGCGGCCGACCGGCGAGCAGACCTATGAGGAGGTCATCCTGCCGCAGCTCGCCGGGCGGACCATGGAGGGCTCGGTCTCCGGCCGCGTGGGCTATGGCGACTGGTACGTCATCCTCGCCGAGGTCGACGACGCCACCAAGGACATCTACTTCGTCCACACCAACGCCGGCCCAGGCGACACCTGGGAGATCCACGTCACCGAAGGCGTTCCGATGGACTGGCGTATCAACGGCTACCTGTCCCCCGACGGGACGCTCATGATGAAGTGGTACGGCGAAGGCCGGCAGAAGAGCGCGGTGTTCTTCCCGAACGGCGGCTGGGAGATCGCGCCCTACGTCATCCGCGACACGGTCGGGCTCGTGGCGCCCGGCGGGTCGCTCATCGCCGTGTCGCCGAGCAGCGGGCGGCCGCTGCTGTGGGAGCCGCGCTGCGCTACGGCGGGTCAGCCCTGGCTCGACGCGTGGTCGCTCTTGTACACGACCGACAAGAACCCGAGCTTCGACTATCAGCTCCAGGTCGCCGACCTGTGCCAGACCGAGGTCACCAACACGGTCGACATCTCGAGCACGACGCCGGAGATCACCGACGCGAACAACCACGCGTCCGCGAGCATCGCGGTCGAGACGGCCAACGTGCGGGTCGCCATCGGCGCGGACAAGTCGGCGGTGCTCGAGTCCGACACCCTGACCTGGACCATCACCTGGTGGAACGACGGGCCGGGCGTGGCGCGCGACGCCGTGGTCAGCGCGCTCTTCGGTGACCTCTTCGTGCCCGACGACAACGCCAGCGCGCCGGGGCCGTGGGCGCTCGGCGACGTCGAGCCCGGGGCGAGCGGGACCATCACGGTCAGCGGCACCCTCGACGACGGGCTGTTCGTCCCGAACCTGACGCTGAACGCCAGCGCCGACATCGAGAGCGCGACCATCGACTGCGCCCCGGGCGACGACGCGGCGAGCGCGGCGGTCGCGACCGGCGGCTTCCCGAACCTGACCGTGACGGTCAGCGGGCCGGCCACCCTCGGGCCGGGCCAGTCGGGGACCTACACCGTGGTCTACGGCAACAGCGGGAACCTGACCGTGGACGAGGCCCTCGTCGAGGCCATCCTGCCGGCGGGGCTGACCATCACGGCGGTCGGCCAGGGCGGCGGCGAGACCGGAAACGGCGCCGAGTGGACCGTCGGCCCGATCGAGCCCGGCGCGACCGGTGAGGTGACGATCACCGTGGTCGCGCCTGGGTGCGAGGCGGTCGGCGAGGAGCTGCGCGTGGACGCCAGCGTCGCCCCGACGAGCGTCGAGGTCGCCGAGTCGAGCACCACCGACAACGCCGCCTCGACGACGACGCGGCTCGCGGGCTACGGCGGGCGCGTCGAGGTCCTCGGCGCGGTGGACCGCGCGACCGCGGAGGGCGGCGACGAGCTCATCTACACCGCGCACTTTGGCGCGGCCGGCACGGGCGCGGTCCACGGAGCCGAGCTCGTGGCCACGCTGCCGCCGGGCGTCGCGCTGGTCGACGGCTCGGTGTCGGCCGGTGGGGTGGCGTCGGACGGCGTCATCCGCTGGTCCCTCGGGGATCTGCTGAGCGGCGACCGGGGCGCGGTCACGTGGCGCGCGAGCGTCACGGCCGCGGCGGGCGAGGAGGTCGGCGCGACGGCCCTCACCGCGACCGCGGCCGACGCCTGCGAGAGCGCCGGGGCCACGCCGACGACGGCGGTGACCGACGCCGGGCTGCACCTGGTGGCGACGGCGGACAGCCCCGCGGTCTGCGGGCCGCGCGGGGACATCATCGGCTGGTCCATCCTGGTGACCAACACGAGCGACACGCCCATCGACGGCGTGGTCGTCACCGACGCGCTGCCGGCGGGCACGAGCTACGTCCCGGGCAGCATCAGCGGGCCCGGGGCGAGCGCCCAGACCGCGCCGGTGCTGGTCTGGACGGTCGGGACGGTCCCGGCGCGGACGGCCTACACCCTGGGCTTCCGGACGACGGCGCCCTCGGGCGGCGGGGTCGTGGTGAGGAACAGCGCCCGGGTCGAGGCGACCGGGGTGGCGGCGAGCACGAGCGCGGCGGCGGCGGTCGTGAGCGACTGCAACGGCCGGCTCGACGTCGTGAAGTCCTGGGACGCGACCTGCGGGCTCGCGAGCGGCGAGCATGGGGTCCGGCTGACCTGGCGAAACCGAGGCGCGACCCTGGTGAGCGGGGCCGTCGTCACCGACGTCCTGCCCGCGGGGACCGACTTCGCGTCGGTGGACGGCGGGAGCTACGACCTCGCGACCCGCGCGGTGACCTTCGCGGTCCCGCCGCTGGCGCCGGGGCAGAGCGGCAGCGGCGTCTTCCGCGTGACGCTGTCGAGCGAGGCCGGAGCGCCGTTGGTGAACGCAGCGAGCGTGGTGGCCCCGGGGATGCGCGCGCAGGTCTCGAACCTCGTGGCGGGGGCGCTGCTCGCCTGCGACGACGGCAACGCCTGCACGATCGACAGCTGCGAGCCCGCGCTGGGCTGCGTCTTCCCGGTCGAGCTCGCGGGGACGGTCTGCGATGACGGCGACCTCTGCACGCAGCTCGACCGCTGCATGGACGGGGCCTGCGTGGGCAGTGACGCGGTCGTCTGCGAGGCGAGCGACGTCTGTCACCTGGTGGGCGTCTGCGACCCGGCGACCGGCGCGTGCTCGGACCCGGCGGGCAACGACGAGGCGCCGTGCGACGACGGCGACGCCTGCACGACGACGAGCGCGTGCTCGGCGGGCGCGTGCGTCGGGACCGAGGCCCTGACCTGCGACGACGGCAACGACTGCACGGTCGACGGCTGCGACGTCGAGACCGGCTGCACGTTCGCGGCGGCCGACAGCGGCGCGAGCTGCGACGACGGCGACGCCTGCACCCAGGTCGACGCCTGTGACGGCGAGGGCGCCTGCGTCGGCGCGGATCCGGTGGTCTGCTCGGCGAGCGACCAGTGCCACTACCCCGGCGTCTGCGACCCGGAGAGCGGGGCGTGCTCCGATCCGGCGGTCCCCGACGGGATGCTGTGCGACGACGGCGACCTCTGCACGACCGAGGACAGCTGTGTCGAGGGCGTGTGCGGAGGCGACGCGGTCGTCTGCGCCGAGCCCGACGTCTGCCACTACGCCGGCGTCTGCAACGACGACACCGGCGTGTGCGACTACGACGAGAAGCCGGGCGACGTGCCGGTGCCCATCGGGCTGACGGATCTCGGGACCTTCGGCGGCGAGGCGAGCGCCGCGCTGGCGATCAACGCCGGCGGCGCGGTCGTCGGTTGGGCCGAGACGGCGGGCGGCGATCCGCACGCCTTCTGGTGGACGGCCGAGGACGGGCTGGTCGACCTGGCGCCCGAGGCGGCGCGGGCGCGGGCCTTCGCGGTCAACGACGCCGGGCGGGCGGTCTTCGTGGTCGACGACGACGGCGTCGAGATGTGGCTCCGCGGCGAGGACGGGGCGACGAGCGCGCTGGGCGAGGTCGCGGACTTCGACGCGACGGCGTTCCTGAACGCGGCCGGCGATGTGGCGTTCTTCGGGGCGAGCGGCGGCCGCTTCGTCGCGGCCGACGGGACCGCGAGCGACGTCACGGCGCCGTCGGGGACGGTGTCGAGCGTCGATGGGCTCGGCGCGAGCGGCGACGTCTTCGGGTCCTTCGATCCCGAAGGCGGCGCGGTTGCGCACGGATTCGTCTGGCGGGCCGATACGGCGCGTGACCTGGGCGAGGTCGCGGTGGTCGCCGTGGACGCGAGCGGCGGCGCGCTGGTGCAGGACGACGACGCCGTGCGGTACGTGGCGCAGGACGGCACCGAGACGGACATCACCGACGGGACGGCGGTCGCGATGAGCGACGCCGGCGTGGCGATCGGCGTGGGCGCGGCGACCGGGCGGGCCTTCGTCTGGTCGGCGGCGGCCGGGCTCGTGGACTTCGGGACCCTCGGCGGCGCGGCGAGCGAGCCGGTCGCGGTCAACGCGGGCGGCGCCGTGGTCGGCGTCTCCGACACCCTGGTCGGCCCGCGCCACGCCTTCCTGTGGGACGCGGGTACGATGACGGACCTCGGGGCGCTCGGCGGGGCGTCGGCGCCGGTGGCGCTGTCGGACAGCGGCTTCGTGGCCGGGACGAGCGTGAACGCGAGCGGGGCCCTGCGGGTCTTCCTGTGGTCCGCCGAGCGTGGGCTCGAGGACCTGGGCGCCCCCGGAGCGTCACCGGTCGTCAATGGGCTGAGCGAGGGCGGCCGCGTAATCGGCGCGGGTGCGCACGGCTTCGTGTCGGACGCGCCGCGGACGGCGTGCGTCGTCTGTACCGAGGACACGGTCGCGCCGACCATCGTGTGCCCGGTGTTCAAGGCGTCGGTCGAGTGCGTCGAGGGCGGGGCGGAGGTCTCGCTCGGTCAGCCGTCGGTGAGCGACGCGTGCGGCGGGCCGATCGCGGTCGACAACGACGCGCCGGCGGTCTTCGAGCCGGGGACGACGGCGGTGACCTTCACCGCGACGGACCTGGCCGGGAACCAGGCGTCGTGCACGACGACCGTGACGGTCGAGGACACGACCGGGCCGACGCTCGCGTGCCCCGAGGACCTGACGGTCGAGGCGGACACGAACGTCTGCGGGGGCGAGGTGGACCTGACGGTCTCGGCGACCGACGGCTGTGACGGCGCCGACGACGTGACGGTGTTCACCTCGGCGCCCGAGGTCTTCCCGGTCGGCGAGACGACGGTGCACGTCCAGGCCGTCGACCGGGCGGGCAACAGCGCCAGCTGCGACGTGGTGGTGACGGTCGTCGACACGAGCGCGCCGACGCTGAGCTGCCCCGAGTCGCTGACGGTGGACGCACCGCCGGAGAGCTGCGTCTGGGAGGAGCCGCTGACGGCGACCCTGAGTCAGGACTGCGCGCCGGAGGTCAGCGTGACGGTGGAGGACAAGGCCTACCCGATCGGGACCTCGAGCGTGACGTTCACGGCGAACGCGGCGGGCGAGGAGCTGACCTGCGCGACGGCGCTGACGGTCCGGGACGTGACGACGCCGACGGTGCTCTGCAACGCGCCCGAGGAGGTCGCCTTCGAGCAGCTGCCCATCGTCGCCACGGCGCGCGCGGCTGACGCCTGCGGGGTCGAGGTGGAGATCGCCGAGCCCGACTGCGCCGACTGCGTGGTGACGGACCAGACGGTGACGGTGTACTCGGCCGGCGCCGAGGGCGGCGTCGCGACCTGGGTCGTCACGGCGACGGACCCCTCGGGCAACGAGACGGTCCAGACCTGCACGGTCACCGTCGCCGCCCCCGTCGGCCCCGACGGACCGGACATCGACGACATCTACGCCGAGGGCGGCGGCGGCTGCACCGGCTCCGGGGGCACGGGCGGCCTGGCCTTCGCCCTGGCGGCACTGGCGCTCCTCGCCCTCCGCCGCCGTCGTCGAGCCGCGCGCTGAACGACCAAAGTGTTAGAATGCGGGGTCTGACCTCGCGTTCTAACACTTCACCGCCACCATCCGCGCCGCAGCGAAGAGCAAGAGCGAGAGCGGGGCGCGAAGCGAGAGCGAGAGCGAGAGCGAGAGCCGGGCGCGGAGCGAGAGCGAGAGCGGCACGCGGCGCGAGAGCGAGTGCGAATGCGAGTGCGGCGCGAGAGCGGGACGCGGAGCGAGAGCGAGAGCGACAGCGGCGCGAGAGCGAGAGCTCCCCCGCTCCTCCGCTCCGGCTCCAGCTCCTGCTCCGCACCGCGCACCGCCCCCCGCTCCGCTCCTCCGCTCCTGCTCTGCTCTGCTCCAGCTCCAGCGCCGCTCCTGCTCCAGCTCCTGCTCCGCACCGCGCACCGCCCCCCGCTCCGCTCCTCCGCTTCTGCTCCTGCTCCAGCTCCAGCGCCGCCCCCCGCCGCCGCTCTCGCCCTCTCCTGCGACACCGTGGCACGTTGCACCGCACTACGCGGTGTCTAGTCTCCTTCGTCGGCGAGGCCGGCCGCGCGGCCGCGGCGGCCGAGCTCGAGAGATTGTGGGAGCGACGCGATGAAGGCATTGAGCGAGGCGAACTTCGACCGGGCGCTGGAGGACGCGCCGGGGTTGGTCCTGGTGGACTTCTGGGCCGACTGGTGCGGGCCGTGCAAGACCCTGGGGCCGATCCTCGAGGGCCTCGAGCCCGAGTACGACGGCCGCGTCCTCTTCGCCAAGGTCAACGCCGACCAGAACCGCCAGCTGATGGGGGCCTTCGGCGTCCGCTCGCTGCCGACCGTGCTCCTGCTCGCGCCGCGCAAGCCCGGACCCGGCGCCGACGTCGTCGGCTACACCGTCGGGGTCAAGCCGCCCGACGGCATCCGCAAGATGATCGACCGCATCCTGGAGCCCAAGCCCTCGCTCATGTCCCGGGTCAAGGGCCTCTTCGGCGGCTCCAAGGGCAAGCCGGAGGACGCCGAGTAGTCGGCTCAGCCTTCCTCGGGCGTCGCTGCCGCGTCGCCGTCCTGCGGCTCCGGTCCGCGCGCCCACAGGAGCGACAGGTCGATCTCGACGGCGTCGAAGGGCGCGAGCCGGGCCTTGTCTTCCCCCCAGGTCCCGAGCAGCGTCCAGCGGGCGCCGTCGAGCTGGTAGACCTCGACCATCTCGGCCTCGGGGTCGACGAGCCACACGTGCGCGACGCCGGCGCGGGCGTAGAACGGCAGCTTCAGGATCCGATCCCGACGCCGCGTCGACGGCGACAGCACTTCACAGACCCACTGCGGTACGTCGTGGTGTTGGGGCGTCACCGGCAGGCTCGGGTGCGCGTCGCGGCGCCAGCCGGCGAGGTCCGGGACGACCGGGTCGAAGTCCGGGTCGACGCCGAGGCTCAGCTCGGGCTCGTCGAGGATCCACCACCCCCCCGGACCGCCGATCCCCAGATGGAACGGCGTCGTGACGAGCGCTCCGAGGACCGACGAGGCACACGTGTGCTTCGGCGCCGGGCGCGGGCTGACGACGAGCTCGCCGCCGAGGATCTCGCCGACGACGTGGGGCGGGAGCGCCGCGATGTCGGCGTAGCTGGGATGACGGGGCTCGGAGGCGGTGGACATGGGCACAGGGTAGGACGGCGAGGCGCGGCGGCCAAGCGCCCGGCTGCTACGTGAGAGCCAGGGACGCCGTGACCAGCGCGAAGGCGGAGACGGCCTCGTCGCGGTCCGCCTCCTCGCTGGTGACGACCAACAGGACCGTGTCCGCCTCGAGCCCCGCCGTGAAGAGGTCGACGTCGAGCGTCACGTCGTCGCCCTCGAAGGTCCCGGCGTAGGTGAGGTGCTCGCCCTCGCGCTGCGCGCCCAGGAACGTCGCGGCCATCGGCTCCTCGCGCACGAGCCGCGGCGGCCCGTCGAGCCCGCTCACCATGCCCTCGACGATCCCGGCGCGCGAGGTCTCGACCACCGCCTCCCGCGCGCTCTCCGGCAGCGGCATTCCGAGCCGCTGCACCATGATGAAGGCGGTGCTCGGTGGCGCCGCGGTCAGCACCGCCGTCGACCCGTCCAGGCGCGCGTCCCAGCCCTCCGGATACAGGAGCGTCATCCCGTCGCCCCGGAGCTCGAGCCCCTCGTCACCCAGGTCTGCCGTGCGGCCACGGCGCTGTTCGTCGCTCGCGCTCATCGCGTCTCTCCCGTTCGCGTCGCGGCGAGCCTACCCCGACCGTGGCCCCGCGACGAGTCGCACGCGCGACGCCCCGGGACGGCTGGAGTATCATCGCGACTTCCGTCACATCCCCGACAGGAGTCGCGCCATGACCGACCTCCGCCCGCGCCCCGGCGCGCCCATCGGCCTCCTGACCAGCGGGGGCGACGCCCCCGGCATGAACGCCGCCCTCCGCGCCGCGACCGCCGTGCTCACCGCCGCCGGTCACCCGGTCGTCGGCGTCCAGCACGGCTACCACGGCCTCATCCGCGGCAACTTCACCGACCTCACCCCGGGCGACGTCGCCGGGATCCTGCGCGAGGGCGGCACGCTCCTCGGCTCGGCCCGCTCCAAGCAGTTCATGACCGTCGAGGGTCGCGACCAGGCCCGCGCCCACCTGAAGGCCCGCGGCGTCGAGGGCCTCGTCGTCATCGGCGGCAACGGCTCCCTCGCCGGCGCCACGGCGCTGACCGACCCCGCCGAGGCCGGCCCCGACTTCCGCTGCACGGTCACCGGCGTCCCGGCCTCGATCGACAACGACATCGGCCTGACCGGCATGTCCATCGGCGTCGACACCGCGATGAACACCATCGTCGAGGCCTGCGACAAGATCAGCGACACCGCCTCGGCCCACGACCGGACCTTCATCGTCGAGGTCATGGGCCGCGACTGCGGGTATCTGGCGATGACCGCGGCCATCGCTGCCGGCGCCGACGCGGTGCTCTTCCGCGAGGCCGAGAAGACGCCCCAGCAGATCGTCGACACCGTCGTCCGCACCGTCGTCACCGCGCGACAGCGCGCCGGGCGCCCCAAGCGGGTCATCATCATCAAGTCCGAGGGGACGCCGATGACCAACGACGAGCTCAAGGAGTGCGTCGACGACGCCCTGCGAAAGAAGCTCGGGCCGGACACCCCGCCGGTCGAGACCCGGGTCACGGTCCTCGGCCACGTCGTCCGCGGGGGACGCCCCTCGGCCTTCGACCGCCTGCTCGCGAGCCGCCTGGCCCACGTCGCGGTCCGCGGGCTCCTCGCCGGCGACCACCGCAAGATGGCGGCCTGGCTCCTGCCCGGGGACATCCCGCCGGAGCTCGGCGTCCGCTCGAGCGACGATCCCTACTGCTTCCTCGTCGACTTCGACGCCGTCCAGGAGGAGACCCGACGCCTCCTCGAGGGCACCAGCGCCCTGGTCCAGTGGCGCCGCCACATCTTCGAGGACGTCGAGGACATCCTGCCCCTCTGAGCCCCCTGCGTCCCCGCAGCTCTCGAAAAGCGAACGCCCGGTCGATCCAACGACGTGACACGCGTAGGGTGTCGCGCCATGGACACCAGCCGGACTCCAGTCTTCGTGGTCCTCCTCGGGTGCGGTGCCTTCGCTGTCGCGGCTTGCGGCGACAGCGGCGGCGGGCGCGCGATCGGGGCCTCCTGCGTCTCCGACGGCTCCTGCGCCAGCGGGATCTGCGCCGAGTCGACCTGCATCGAGCCCCAGGCCTGCGTCACCGCCTTCGAGGCGGGCGAGGACCCGCTGAAGGCCCCGTGCGTCGCGGGCCTGAAGGGCCTCGCCCTGACCGCCGACCCCGGCGTGGCCGAGGCCGGCGACGCCGTCACGCTCACCGTCACCGCGGTCTTCATCGGGGTCGACGGCACCACCCAGGCGGCCGACGTGACGTCGAAGGTCGTGTTCGACGCGACCCCCGAGGGCGCGCTGACCTTCGACGGTCGACGCGCCGAGATCGCCCCGACGTTCTCGGACGGCGACATCACCGTCACCGGGACCCTCGCCCTGAACGACTCGGGGACCGAGAGCCGCCAGGCGATCGGCGTCATCTCGGTCCGCGCTCCGGCCGAGTGGCGCTCGGTCGAGCGGTTCGCCCTGCTCGAGACCTCGGGAGGTCCCCCCAACCTCCGCGCGCTCGGGGTCGGCCTCGACGCGCTCGGAGAAGGGCTCGTGCTGTGGGGCGAGGGCGAGGCGAACGGCAACATCGACCCGGCGCTCGGCGACTTCGACGCCTCGCGCCTGCTGGCGACCGGGCGGCGCGCGAGAACCGGCGGCGCCTGGGGCGACGACGCGGTCCTCGCGACCCCGCCCGCCGACGCGCGCGTGGGCGGCGCCGTGCTCCGCGTCGCGGCCGGCGGCGCGGCGATCGCGGCGTGGATCGTCCACGACCCGGCCGGCGTCGACCGAACGCGGACCCTCCACGCCAGCCTCTACGACCCCGAGACCGGCTGGGCGCCGTCGGAGGTGCTCGCCGAGGCGACGGGCGACGTCACCCTGAGCGCGTGGGACGCCTCGATCGCGGGCCCGGGCCAGGTCCTCGTCGCCTGGCAGGTCGTCGGGAGCGACGCGAGCCCGGTCCAGGCGCGCCGCTGGGACGGCGCCTCCTGGGGCGAGGCCGAGGCCATCGACGACGGCGCCGGGGTGACCGAGGGGGCGTCGGCGCTCCGGGTCGCGCTGCCCGACAGCGGCCCCGCCCACGTCGTCTGGTGGGCGGGCGCGAGCGTCGTCGACAGCCGCTCCGGCGCCGACGGCTGGTCCCCGGGCGCGGCGATCCTGTCCGCAGCGAGCAGCGACGACCGCGTGACCCCCGGCGACCTCGCCTACACGAGCGACGGCCGCGTGGTGGTCGTGGCGGACGGCCCGTTCGACCCGAACGACACCGTCGGCACGCGCTACCTCTACGCCAGCCGCTTCACCCCGACCACCGACGCCTGGACCGCTCCCGAGCGGGTGTCGGACGAGGCCCCGCTGCTGCCGCCTTCGGTCACCTGGACCGGCTCGGGGGGCGCGCAGGTCGCGTTCCTGTCGCCGGGCGTGGACGACGACCCCGACATCTCCGTGGCGCGGTTCACGCCGAGCACCGGCTGGACGCCGCCGACCGTGCTCACCCCGGCGCGGACGGTCGGCTCCTACCGCGCGCCGATCGTGGCGACGTCGGGCGCGGCGACCTGGGCGGTCTATGGGGCGCTGGACGGCGACTTCCGGAGCCTCTTCGCCGTCCGGGCGGACGTGACGCCGACCGAGGCGGCCGGGACCCCCATCGAGGTGCTCGACACCGCGATGATCCAGTACGTCTTCGCGACCGGCCCCGGCGGGGAGGGGCTGGCGGTCTTCGACACAGTCGACGACCCCGGCCGCGCCCTCTTCGCCGCGCCCCTCGAGCGGCGCGAGGACACCTCCGAGCTACCCTGAGTGGCGCTACCTACTTGTGCTTCCGCCAGAGCTTCTTGACCGCGTCGCGGGCCTCTCGGAGCGACGCCGGCGCGGTCTTCGCCGTGTACTTGGCGATGGCCTCTCGACACGGCGGCGGTAGCCACGGCCGCGCGACGCCGGCCTTCGGCGCGTCCCCCCCGTAGAAGAAGCGGTTGTAGTCGGTCTTGCGCTTGAAGACGTAGCCGTAGAGGGCCCCGTAGGTGTTGAAGAGGACCGCGAGGTCCTCGCCGGTGAGCTCTCCCCGCTTCGCGAGGGCCGCCGTCTCCGCCACCGCGTCGTCGCCGAAGTCGTCGCTGCAGAAGCGGTCGAGGAGCGGCTTCAAGGCGCCGTAGCGCGGCGGGCACCAGGTCGAGTCGGGGCAGCTCGCGTCGACCGGCGGCCCGGTACTCGGTCCAGCGCTCCCGGGCTCGGAGAAGACGAAGCGGTTGTCGACGACCGCGTCCTCGCCGGCTCCGGTCGCGTCCTCGACGGCGGCGACGAGGACCGCCGTCTTCGGGATCGCGTAGACGCTGACGTACATGAGCGGGCGCCCGGCGACGGTGGGCACGAGGAGCGCCGTCCCGTCGTCCACCCGCAGCCCGGCGGCGGTCAGCGTGGCCTTCCGCCCGTCCGGCAGGCTCACCGTCTGCTCGGCGTCGCCCTTCAACGCGCCGTCACGCACGCTGTAGTCGTGTACCCAGGTCAGCGGCGCGTCCCACTTGACCTTGCCCAGCGCGCGGTTCACGACCGCCCGCCCCTTGGGGACGTCGGCGAAGTCACCGTCGGCGGCGGCGGCCTTCGCGGTCAGGACGGCCAGGTCGCTCTGCGCCACGACCCGGTCCGGGGTCGCGACGACGCCGTACCAACGCGCGCTCTTGTCGGCACCGACGGCGCGGCCGACGCAGAAGACCGACGTGGTCTTCCGCGACCCCAGGAAGCAGTCGGGGAGCGTCTCGAGCATGAACGCGTCGTCCTCGCCGAGCGCCCCCCCGAAGGCGGCGTCGATGAAGAGCTCTCGCGGGCCCGCGGCCTGCGCCGACGCGAGCGTCGAGCACAGGAGCCCCCCGACCGCGACGACCTGCAGGGCGAGCTGGGTCAGCCTCGACATCTTCACCTCACGACCTCACTGGGGCTTGTGAACGTCGGCCCTTCGGGCCTTCTTCGCCTCTTTCCCCTTCTTCTGCGCCAGCTCGCGCATCTCCTCGGGGGACATCTTCTTCATGTCGGCGGGGACGGCGCGGGTGGCGAAGCTGTGCTCCTCGAAGTCGACCACCGAGGGACGCCCGATGGCGAAGACCGTGGAGCCGGCGCGCCCCTTGTAGGCCTGCCCCTTCTTGGCCTTGCGACCGGGCTTGCCCATGTCGCCGAGGTCGCGGGTGTGGACGCCCGAGCCGTCGGCGCCCTTGTGGCGCATCCAGTGCTCCTCGCCGTCTTCGCCCTTCACCTTGCCGTCCGGGGCCTGGATGCCGCCGGTGTTCCCCTCGATGGTCGTGAGGATCTTCGACTTCGGATCGTAGGACTCGACCATCGTGATGTGCTGCGGCGACGACTTCGTGCCGGAGTGGTCGATGAGCACCACGTCGCCCGGGCGCACGTCGAGGCCGCCGCCGCCCTCCATCGTGGACTTGACCACCGAGCGCGGCGTCCACTTGCGCACCGAGCCGCGGATCCCGTGGTAATCCTTCAGCTCGTGCCACTCGCCGTCGGCCCAGACGGACTTCGGGACGCGGTCGGCCTTCGCGGCCTGGGTGTAGTTGAAGTAGTCGATGACGTTGTCGACGTGCAGGAAGCCCGCGCGGAGCTCCTGATCGAGCCCGCCCCCGCGGAAGAGGTGCGAGGTGACGAACATCCCGCACCAGTCGGCGACCTTCTTGTACTTGGTGCCGTCCTTGCGCTTCTTCGTCGCCGTCCCGATCGCCAGGTAGGACCCGGTCTCCTTGAAGATGCGCTTGAGGGGGTTGTCCTTGTCGCTGTTGGCCGCCTTGACCCCGTCGGCGCCCGGCTCGACGACGCCCTGCTTCCAGGTCTCGCGGGCGGCCAGCACCGAGAGCCCCTGGAAGAGCGCCAGCGCTCCGTCCTGGGCGACCTCGACCGCGACCTTCAGGCCGCTGCCGGAGACCAGGGCGTCACCGGTCGTGGCGCCGAGCGCGCGGAGCCCGGCCTGGTAGGCGCGGACGCTGGCCAAATCGGGCAGGACCGGCTGCTGCTTCGGGTCCTTCAGCACCGTGGCGTCGTTGACGAGCTTGATGGAGTGGTCACGGACCTGCTTGCCGAGCGGCGACAGGACACCGGCGACGAGCTTCGCCGTCCGGGCCAGGGCCTGCTCGAGCGAGGTCCGGTCGGCGCCCGCGGGGAGCTTCGCGTAGGCGGCGATCGCGTCGGCCAGCGCGGAGGCGCGCTCCTTCGGCCAGGTCGACAGCGTCCCGAGCGAGAGCTTGTCCGCCTCGAAGAGCGCGATGGGCATCAGCGCCGCGTCGAGGCGCGCGACGATGCTCTTCACGTCGGCGGGCGCGTCGCCGGCCTTGGCGTCCTCGTCCTGCTTCGGGGCCGGCTCGACCGTCGGCGCGGCGGCGGCGACCGGATCCGGCGCCGGCGCGTTCTTGTCGGCGTCCGTGGGCTTGGGCTTGGCCACCTCGGGCGCCGCGACCTTGGGCGCGTCGCCGGCGTTCTGCGGGGCCTCGGCCTCCTTCTTCGGATCGGGCGCGGCGAGCTTGGGCCCGAGGTCCTTCTCGGTCTTCGGGCCGACCTTGCCGTCGACCCGCAGCCCGCCTGCGTCGTCCTGGTACTTGGCGACGCTCTGGACGGTCGGCGCGTCGTAGCCGCCGCTGACCGGCGCGCCCACGAGCCCCTGGAGGCCCTTGATGAACGCCTCGCCCTGCCGCTTCGCGCGGCGACCGTTGTAGCCGAGCGCGTCGTCGACCTTCTTCGGCGTGAGGAGCCCACCACCGGGCTTCAGCGCGGCCTCCTGGGCAGCCACGTCCCCGGCCTGAGCGGCCTCCTTCTTGAGCTGTACGCCGCGCCCGCCGCCGCTGGTCGCCGGCCCTTTCGCGGGCTGTGACGACGCACCCTCACGTTGAACGTTCTGCTCCCGCATCGCTCCCTCCCGGTCTCACGACCGTGTCCCCCGCAGGCAGTCTAACGGGCCGTCTCGGCACGTCAATTCCGCGGCAGGGGACCGAGGTCAGCGGAGCCAGGCGGGGTTGTCGGTCAGCGGCGAGCCGAACTTCTCGGTGTCGGAGCCGTTGGCGTTGTCGTGGGTCTCTATGCTCACGAGGGGCAACCGCGGGCTCCGGAAGACGAAGACCGTCGCGTCTGCCGGGTCGCCGGCCTCGCCGCCGTTGTCCTTGCAGCGGTCCTGGGTGACGGTGATGTCGTCGTCGCCGTAGTCGCCGGACGCGTGGGTGGTCTCGTGGAGGTCGTAGAAGCGGAAGTCGACGGTGTGGTTCCAGTCGGGCGTGACGTTGTTGTAGTAGTGCATGACGCCCTCGCAGAGGCCGACGTAGACCTGGCGACCCTCGGTCGCGTTGGCGCGGATGGCGGTGATCTGCGCGTCGCTGAGGGTGAAGGTGAACTCCTCCGTAGCGAAGAGCCAGCGGTCGGCGTCGGAGCTCTCGTCGGGGAAGTGGGCGATGAACGGGAGGTCCGCGGCGTAGGGGATCTCGGTCCAGCCGCCGCCCTCGGTCGTCATGTCGCAGTACACGGTGAACGGCGCGAGCGGCCCGGCGAGCCCATCCGGGTCGATGAGGTAGTTGCCGTTGGCGGGAGAGGTCTGGGCGTCGCGCCACTCGAGGCAGCTCCGGAGCGGGTAGTCGCGGACGTACATCTGCATGTAGGAGCCCGCGATGTTGAGCCCCTGCGCGCGCCCGAAGCCGCGGCCGTCGTGCTCGGTCGTCGCGGTGGCCGCGACACAGTTCGAGCACGGGTAGAGCGGCCCGAGGCCCGCGTAGGCCGGGTCGTCGAAGTCGCAGCCGTCGTTGTCGGTGGCGTTCCAGCCGGGCCCGTAGCCGGCGTTCCAGTAGTAGCCGCCGACGCTGAGGCACTTGCCCTGGTGCTGCGAGTCGTAGTCTCCGAGGTTGAAGTAGAGGTGGTCGTCGCACAGGTTCCCGGCGAGTGGGTCGAGGTTCCCGGCGATACGCGGGTAGCCGCTGGAGCCGACCTCGGGGCAGCGCGGATAGGGCTGATTGCCCAGGAAAGTGCCGAAGGAGTCGCCGTCACTATCGACGCCGTAAACGGCCGTGGTGCCGACCGCGCCGCTGTGCTTGAACATCAGCGCCGTGAAGGGCAGGTCGTGGAGCGCCTCGCCCTTGAAGTCGACCGTGGGCGAGCTGGGGTCGCCGATGAGCGTCGTGTCGCTGCTCATCAGCAGACGGTTGTCCCAGGTGAACGTGTCGACGGCGTCGTCGGCCGACGTCAAGATCAGGGTCCAGCCGCCACCGTCGGTGGTCATGTCGCAGTAGGCCTCGTAGGGGGCCGCGCCGCCGGGGCCGTCGGGGTCGATCCAGCGGACGCCGCTGCTGGTGAGGCCGAGCCGCCGCCACCCGAGGCAGTCGTTGGGGATGCGGCGGGCGTAGGTCTGCAGGAAGTGGGTCGCGGCGCCGTTGAGCGTGTTGAGCCCCAGCGCCTCTCCGAAGCCGATGGACTGGTACTCGAGGCTCGGCGTGTCCTCGCGGGGGCCGGTGGACGAGTAGGCGGGGTCGTCGAAGTGGCAGCCGTTGTTGTTCTTGGTGTTCCACGACGGCCCGAAGGTGTCCTGGGCGGTCGTCGACGTCCCGGCGGTGCACTGCGCCTGAGTCACCCCGGTATCCCAGTCGCGGTCGCCGAGGTTGAAGTAGAGGTCGGTGTCGCAGAGGTCGCCGGCGGACAGCGTGAAGCCGGCGCTGTGGGAGTAGAGCGGGTAGCCGGCGTCGGGGCCGGCTGGACAGATGCGCTCGGGCATGGCCGACAGGAGCTCACCGAAGGACTGACCCTCGGAGTCGACGAGGTAGGTTGCCCACTCGTCGCTGGGCTGGTGGATGAACAGGAGGAAGCCGAAGGGCACGGTGTGGAGCGCCGGGCTCTTGAAGTCCTGGTTGGGCTTCGTGACCGTGCCGACCAGCGCCGTGTTCGTCGTCATGAGCGCCCGGTTGCTCCAGGTCCAGGTGGCGACGCCGTCGTCGCTCGAGGTGTAGAGGAGCGTGAAGCCGCCGTGGCCGATCTGGTTGCAGTAGGCGTCGAAGGGCGCCGCACCGCCGGCGCCGTCGGGGTCGATGGTGTAGACGCCGGTCGAGCTGGCCGGGTCGTCGACCTTCTGGTCGAAGCAGTCGGCGTAGTGGACGCAGGTGTGCGCGTCGGCGGCGAGGATCATCCCGGCCGGGCACTCGCACTGGTAACCGCCGGCGGTGTTGACGCAGGTGTCGCTGCAGCCGCCGTTGCCGCTGGCGCACTCGTCGACGTCGTTACAGAGGGCGGCGTTGTTGGGGTCGCGGAGGAAGCCCGGCAGGCAGTGGCACTCGTGAACGCCGGGGCCGTCGTACATGCAGAGCTGCGCGCAGCCGCCGTTGTCGGTGGCGCAGGGGCCGGTGTCGACGCAGGTGTGGCCGTCGACGTCGAGGGCGTAGTTGTCGTCGCACGAGCACTCGTAGCCACCCGCGGTGTCGGTACAGGTGTGGTCGCAGAGATCGGTCCCGTCGGCGCACTCGTCGACGTTCTCGCAGTCGAGGCCGCGGAACAGCTGGGCGTAGCCTGGGTCGCAGTAGCGGCACTCGGTGTCACCGGGACCGTTGCAGGCGTAGATGGCGCCCGAGCAGTTGTCGACGGGGTTACAGGGCAGGCAGACGGTGTCCTGCTCGATCTCGCAGCCCTGGGCCTCGTAGCTCCCGTCGGCGCACGCGCTGCACGGGCGGCAGATCTCGTCGGTTCCCTCGTCATAGGTGACGCCGTGGGCGCACATGACGCACTCCGACTGGCCGGGGTCGGGCTGAATCGAGCCCAGCGGGCAGGGCGTGCACACGATGCCGTCATTACCGAAGGTCCCCTCGGGGCAATCGGCGCACTGGCGATTGGTCGTCGGCGTGCAGGACGTCGTCTCTTGCTGTCCGAAGTCGCACGTATCGCACGACCAGCAGCTTCCGCCGGTCCCCCAGGTGCCCGTGGGACAGTCGCCGCACACGCGGTCCGCGCTGCCGGTGCAGGGTGAGGTCTGGGTCTGGCCGTCGCCGCAGACGGTGCAGGTCTGGCAGGCGCTGCCGTCGGGGCTGAAGCTCCCGCTCGGGCACGCCGAGCAGACGCGGTCGCTGTCGGCCTGACAGGGCGAGGTTTCCTGCTCGCCGGCGCCGCAGGCCGTGCAGCTCTGGCAGGCGCTGCCGTCAGGGCTGAAGCTCCCGTCCGCGCACGCCGAACAGACCCGGTCGCTGTCGGCCTGACACGGCGAGGTCTCTTCCTCGCCGGCACCGCAGGCCGTACACGTCTGGCAGGTGCTGCCGTCAGGGCTGAAGCTCCCGTCCGCGCACGCCGAACAGACCCGGTCGCTGTCGGCCTGACACGGCGAGGTCTCTTCCTCGCCGGCACCGCAGGCCGTACACGTCTGGCAGGTGCTGCCGTCGGGGCTGAAGCTCCCGTCCGCGCACGCCGAACAGACCCGGTCGCTGTCGGCCTGACACGGCGAGGTCTCTTCCTCGCCGGCACCGCAGGCCGTACACGTCTGGCAGGTGCTGCCGTCGGGGCTGAAGCTCCCGTCCGCGCACGCCGAACAGACCCGGTCGCTGTCGGCCTGACACGGCGAGGTCTCTTCCTCACCGGCACTGCACGCCGTGCAGCTCTGGCAGGCGCTGCCGTCGGGGCTGAAGCTCCCGTCCGCGCACGCCGAGCAGACGCGATCGCTGTCGGCCTGACACGGCGAGGTCTCCTCCTCGCCGGCGCCGCAGGCCGTACACGTCTGGCAGGCGCTGCCGTCGGGGCTGAAGCTCCCGTCCGCGCACGCCGAGCAGACCCGGTCGCTGTCTGCCTGACAAGAGGAGGTCTCCTCCTCGCCAGCACCGCAGGCCGTACACGTCTGGCAGGCGCTGCCGTCGGGGCTCCAGGTCCCGACCGCACAGGCGGAGCACACCCGGTCGCTGTCGGCCTGACAGGGCGAGGTCTCTTCCTCGCCGGCACCGCAGGCCGTACACGTCTGGCAGGCGCTGCCGTCGGGGCTGAAGCTCCCGTCCGCGCACGCCGAGCAGACCCGGTCGCTGTCGGCCTGACACGGCGAGGTCTCTTCCTCGCCGGCACCGCACGCCGTGCAGCTCTGGCAGGCGCTGCCGTCGGGGCTGAAGCTCCCGTCCGCGCACGCCGAGCAGACGCGGTCGCTGTCGGCCTGACAGGGCGAGGTCTCCTGCTCACCCGCACCGCAGGCCGTACACGTCTGGCAGGCGCTGCCGTCGGGGCTGAAGCTCCCGTCCGCGCACGCCGAGCAGACCCGGTCGCTGTCGGCCTGACAGGGCAAGGTCTCCTGCTCACCCGCGCCGCAGGCCGTGCAGGTCTGGCAGGCGCTGCCATCGGGGCTCCAGGTCCCGTCCGCACAGGCGGAGCACACCCGGTCGTCCGTTCCGGCGCACGCGGATGTCTCCTCCTCACCGGCGCCGCATACGGTGCAGTCGGCGCAGGCTTCACCGTCGCCGTACTGCTCGGCGGGGCAGTCGCCGCAGGTGTAGCCGGCGCTGGGCGGCGGGTCGTCGTTGCAGGTGACCCCGGCCGCGCAGGGCGCACGGGCGCAGCCGTCGATCTCGTCGGCGCAGGTGGCGCCCTCGTAGCCGGTCCCGGCGCAGTCGCAGGTGTCGGGGGCCGAGCAGACGCCGTTCACGCAGGGGTCGGTGCACGCCGGGACCTCGCACTGGGCGCCGGTGTAGCCGGTGTCCGTACAGTCGCAGACCCCAGGCGCTTCGCAGGATCCGTGTATACAGCCGGGGTTGCACACGGCCCCAGCCGCCCGCAGGACGAAGTCCGCCTGGGAGTCGTAGCGCGCGTCGAGGAAGACCTTCGTGGGCGACCAGGTGAACTGGTTCGGGGCGCCGGGCAGGTACCCGTCGTACTCGGTCGTGACGAAGCTCCCGGGCTGGTTGACGGCGTGGCTGGTGCAGACGCGGCCCGTGGCGTTCGACAGCGGGACGTTCCACGCGATGATGGGGTAGACCGTGCCCTCGGGCAGCGGGAAGCCGAAGACGGTCTGGTCCCAGGACTCGGCGGCGGCGGTGGCGCGGCCGACGAGGGTGCAGTCGCCGGCGGCCGCGAACTTCGTGGCGTCGAGGCCGAGGCTGACGTTCCAGTACGCCTTGCCGTAGAGGCCCTCGGTGCCCCGATACACGCTGGCGCCGAAGAGGTAACCGTCGGCGTTGGCGCTGGGGGCCTGGGTCGTGTCCAGGTTCCCCTGGCCGGTCGGGTCGATGAGGACGTCGAGGGTGTAGCCGCTGCAGACGACGCGCAGGTCGTCCATGTAGAGGTACGTCGAGGCGCCCTCGGCGTTGGAGCCGGTACAGGCGAAGCCGACGACGGCGGTCATGTCACGGGCGCCGGTCGCGGGGTTGTGGAGCAGCTCGAGGTCCTGGCCCGGGGTGCGCTCGCAGTCGAGCTTGGCGGAGCAGAAGATGTCGTCGAGGTCGACGGCGACGTCGAAGAAGCCCTGCTTGGCGTCGCGAACGATGGTCATGTCGAAGACGACGCTGACGTCGGTGTTCGGCAGGCACGCGATCTCGCGCTGGAGCGGCGTCGGGTTCTTGTAGGTGCCGGGGGCGATGACGCCGTTCTGATCGTAGAGCGCGTCGAGCTCGACGATGACCGTGTTGGTGCCGGTGTCGGCGTCACAGGGCCCGACGTAGGCCAGCGATCCCGCGCCGTCTCCGTAGCGGGTCGAGGTGAGGGCCCTGGCCCAGACGGTGTCGCCCTGCCCCGCCGCGTCGTTGGTGACGGTGACCGTGTACTCGGCCTCGGTGACGCCCTCGAGGGTCAAGGGCGCGACCTCGATCGCGACCCGCCCGGCGTCGCCGTCGTCGGCCGGCGCTCCGCAGGAGGTGAGCATCCAAAGGGCCGAGAGCATGACCGCGTACCCGCGTGGCGTCGTCATGAGCCTCTCCACTATCGCTGACGGTGATCGCGCACGCGCGGAGCTTCGCCGTGCGCAGCACCAAGCTAGCACGATTCACTTTTGTTATTAACACAATCCCCGTCAGCCATGACGCATTGCAGCAGGCACCCCGTCGACCGCCCCGTGCCCCTCGACGTCACGGCCGGTTACCGATCCGGGCGCCCCATTCACGCGCACCGTTGCCGCATCGCGTCGCGGACGACCGATCGGTGAAGCGCCGCCTCCACACGCCCCACGCCGCCGCCCTCCCGAGCACCCGCGCCGAGGCGGCGCCGAGTAGGAAGGGGCGTCGTCACCCGCGTCGCCATCACTCGGCGAGCAGCGCGACGAGCTCGTCGACGTCGAGCCGCACCGCGGCGTCCGCGCCCGCCAGGATCCCGTCGGCGAGGTCGCGCTTGCGCTTGTGGAGGGCGACGATGCGCTCCTCGATGGTCCCGCGGGCGACGAGGCGGACGACGGTCACCGGGCGCTCCTGGCCGATGCGGTGGGTGCGGTCCGAAGCCTGGTCCTCGACGGCCGGGTTCCACCACGGGTCGAGGTGGATGACGAAGTCGGCGCCGGTCAGGTTCAGCCCGGTCCCGCCGGCGCGGAGGCTGATCAGGAAGACCTCGCCCTCGCCCGCCTGAAACGCCGCCACCCGCTCCTGCCGGGCGCGCTGCGGGGTGCTCCCGTCGAGGTACTGATAGGCGACGTTCTCAGCGTCGAGCCACTCGCGGACCACGGCGAGGTGGTCGACGAACTGGCTGTAGACGAGCGCCCGGTGCCCGCCGTCTCGCAGCTCGGCGACGAGCTCGGCGAGCGCCTCGAGCTTGGCGGATCCGAGCCCCTCGGGTAGCGCCGACGGCTCCAGGTCCTCCGACACCAGGCGCGGGTGGCAGCAGGCGCGGCGGAGGCGCATGATCTCCGCGAGGACACGCATCCGATGCTGGCCGGCGGGCTGCTCGGCGTGGGCGGACAGCGACGCGAGCGCCCGCAGGCGAAGCGCCTCGTACAGGGCTGCCTCTTCGGGGCTCAGCTCGACCCGGAGCTGGGTCTCGGTCTTCTCCGGGAGCTCGTCGAGCACCTCGGACTTCAGCCGCCGCAGCAGCAGCGGCCGGATGAGGCGCCGAAGGCTGGCCCTGGCCGCGCGGTCGCCCTCGTCGATCGGGCGCGCGAACCGCTCCTGGAAGCCCTTGCGCGAGCCGAGGAGCCCTGGGACGAGGAAGGCGAAGAGGCTCCAGAGCTCGTCGAGGCGGTTTTCAACCGGGGTGCCGGTCAGCGCCAGCCGGAACCCGGCGTCGAGGGCGCGGGCCGCCTTGGCCCGCTGGGTGTCGGGGTTCTTGATGGCCTGGGCCTCGTCGAGGACGACCGTCTCCCAGCGGCGCGACGCGAGCAGCGCGGCCTCGCTCTGGAGCAGGCCGTAGCTGGTCACGACGAGGTCGAAGGGCCCCGCCGCGTCTACGAGCGCGGCTCGGTCGCCGGCCCCGAGGACCTGGACGCGCAGGGTCGGGGCGAAGCGCGCGGCCTCGTCGAGCCAGCCGCCGACGACCGAGGTCGGGCAGACGACGAGCTGGGACCCGAGGGAGGCGCGGTGCACGAGCAAGGAGAGGCTCTGGAGCGTCTTGCCGAGGCCCATGTCGTCGGCCAGGCAGGCCGCGGCGCCGAGCTGCGCCAGCCGCGCCAGCCAGACGAAGCCCTCGCGCTGATAGCCGCGCAGGGTGGCGCGGAGCGTGGTGGGCACGGGGATGTCGGCGCTGGCCGCCTCGCGGCGCGCGCGGACCAGGTCGCGCCAGGCGTCGACGGCGTCGAGGTCTCGGGCGCCGTCGGCGAGGGGCTCGAGGGCCGCGGTCGCCCATGGGTGAATCGACAGGCGGTCTTTCGCCCCCCGTTTGACGAGGCGGGCGAGGGTGTCGAGCTCACGCTCGAAGCGCTCGGTGAGGGCGACGAACTGGCCGGGCGCGATGGCGACGAAGCGACCGGGGGAGTCGGCGACGAGCGCCAGCAGCTCCGAGAGCTCGATGGCGAGCTCGGCGTCGATCCGGAGGTCGCCGGCGACGTCGAACCAGCCCGAGTCGCCGGCCGCGACGCGCATCCGCAGCGCGCTCGAAGAGGCGGTCCCGACGACGCGAAGCGCTTCACCCGAGGGCCACTGGACGGTGACGTCCTCGGCCTCGGCGAGCTGCAGGACGAGCTCGAGGCAGACCTCGCGGTCGGCGATCTCCCACTCGCCGGTGGCACCTTCGTAGCCCGACAGCACTGCTGGGCAGGCGGCGACGAAGGCGTTGGTGTGAGCGAGCTCGGCGTCGAGCTCGCGGGTGGTCGCGACGACCTTGCCGTCGACCTGGGCCGAGACGGACGACGCCCCCTGGCCCGGCCGGAGCGCGGGCCCGGCGGGGCCGAGCGGGCAGACGCGGACCCGCACCTGGAGCCCCTCGCCGACGGGGGAGAGCTGGACGACGATCCGGGGATCGGCGGGGACCTCGTCGGGCGTCGCGGCGCCGATGTCGCTGTGAACGGGCATCTTGCCGGTGACGGCGGCGATGATGCGCTCGACGCGGTCGGCGGCGGTGGTGGGGACCCGGAGCCCGGTGTCGCCGACGATCTCGCCGATGCTCCGGTGGAGCTCGCTGACACGGACGACGGCGAGCTCGTAGGGACCGGCCTGCTCGAGCCGCGCGCCGGCGTAGGGCGCGGGGGGATCGACGCGGACGACGAGCTCCTTGCCGTCGCGGGTGACGTGGAGGCTCGGCTCGACATCTCGGAGGGTGACCGGCTGCGACGGGTCGGCGAGCCAGTAGACGTGGCCGTGCTCCGCGAGGTCGCGGTAGGCCGCGCGGACCACGAGCTGATAGGAATAGTCCGTGTAGCCGCGCGACACGCTGACGTCCTGCCGGATGTGGCGGCACACGGCGCGGTCGGCCTCGGTGAGGTACTCGTAGGACGGGTTCGCCCCGTAGAGGTGCTCGAGGGCGACGCGGCGCCCTTTGGACCACTTGCCCTTGGCGTTTCGGCGCTGCTCGCGGGGGTGGACCTCGATGCTGTCGCGCCAGCCGCGCTCGAGCATCCAGACCAGGCGGCGGTCGGGCTCTTCTTCCACGGGGGCGGGCGCGGCGGGCGCGGGCGGGGTCGCGATGAGCTTGGCTTCGAGTCGCTGGAGCTTGGTGTCCCAAATGGGAGCGACGTCGAAGCACGCCAGGAGAGACGTATGGGGCGCGTCGTACTCGCCGGCCGGGTCGACGCGACCGAGGACCGACGCGAGCTGGCTGGCGAGCCACGGCTGTTCGGCGGTCACAGCGAGCGCGTGGGCGGCCTGGACGCGCTCGCGCCAGTAGGACGACATCGGCGTCGAGGCGAGGGCGTGAGCGAGGGCAGCGCATAGCGGTCCCCACGCGTCGGCGTCAGCGCGCGCGTCACGGTAGGGAGAGTAGAGCTCGTAGTCGTCCGGCAGCTCACCGGTGCGGAGGAAGCTCGCGAGCGCCTCGAGCCCGGACTCGCAGCCGAGGGTGTCGCCGCCGGCGTCTTCGAGTCGGAAGCTGGTCTTGCGGCGCGTGAGGCGGTCTCTGAGCGCCGGGACCGCGAGACCCGCGATCGCGCGGACGACCAGCTCCGGGCCGGTCTGGCGCTTCGTGCGCGCCTTCTTCTTCGTCTTCAACAGGTCGAGGGAGGTCGCGAACGACGCGGCGGCGCGGTCGAGGTCGCCGGTGGCGGCGGCGATCCAGCCGGCCACGGCGAGGGCGAGCCCATCGTCCGGGTGTCGGTCGACGAGCTCCCGGGCGGCGTCGAAGCGGCCGCGCAGGACGAGGTGGCGCGCGAGCTCGAGGTCGGCGTCGGCCCCGGTCTTCCCTGTCGCGGCGGCCTCTTCGAGCGCCTGGAGCGGACCGTTGGCGGGCTGCATCGCTTCACGCGCGGTCCGCAGCTGCTCGGCGGCGATGACCGAGACGAGGCGTGGGTCCCGGCCCGCGCGGACGTGGTCGAGGGCGGCCTCGGGGAGGTCCCGGGTCAGGTCCTCCCGGGCGTAGGGCCCGATGTCCATGGCGAGCAGCGCCGCGACGCCGTCGGCGTCGCGGTCGAGGAGGGCGAGCTGGAGCTCTCGTCGGGCTCGCTCCGGGTGGGTGACGCTCAGCGGGAACCTCTCCCGGAGCGCGGCGGTCACGCGGTCGAGGGTTTCGCGGGGCGTCGCTACGAGGACGTCCCAGGCGCGCTCCGGCGTGACCCACGCGCGCCCCTGGAACTCGACCAGCGACCGCTCGGCGAGGCGCTCGAGGTCCACGCCCAGCGACTTCGAGTCATACGGCCGACCGGACCCGCGGCGAACCTTCAACGCGCTGAAACACTTGAGCATGTCGGTCCGCGTCATCGACTCCGCCGCCACGCCCAGCAGCGTCACCAGCGGTCGCTCATCGGAGCCGAGCACCCCACCCAGGTCAGTGAAAACCATGTCGCTCATGGCCGCGCGGTATAACGCGACCTCGCCTCCAGTTCACCCACAGACTGCGCCTCGTCAGTCGGCGAACCGGGGCCGCGGGTGACGTGACGTCGCACGTCGCCGGACGGCCGGGTCTCGTTGGGCGGTGTATTCCGGTGGGTGCGGGGCTCGGGGCGGGATTTTCGTCTCACCGGCGGGGGAAACGCGGTAGGCTTCGCGTCACGAACGGGAAGCCACTTCCGTAATGGGGTTCATATGAAGCGCGCGCTCACCGTCCTCGCCGGTGCGTCCTCTCTCGTGTTGGTCGTCGGGATGGCGACGGCTGCGCCTACGAGCGGTCCGTACGGGTTCTACACGACGACGGAAGACTTCTCGGTCGGTAACGGCACCGCCATCGACGCGGACACGCCCGACGCGCTGACGATCGACGACACGTCGAACCCGTTCAACTTCGTGTGGGCCGCCAACTCCGCCAACGGGACCATCGTCAAGATCGACGCCCTCACCGGCGTCATCCTCGGCGAATACCGGAGCGCCCCCGAGGGCATGGCGACCAACCCGTCCCGCACCACCGTCGACAACAACGGCAACGTCTGGGTCGGAAACCGCAACGAGCGGGGCTGGGTCAACGCCTACGCCATCCAGACCGCGACGGCACAGTACCCCGCCACGCCCCCCGACACCCGGCGCATGGGCTCGGTCATCCACATCCGCCTGCTCGAGACCGGCGGCTGCCAGGACCGAAACGGAAACGGCGTCATCGACACCTCCCACGGGCTCGGCGACATCAAGGCCTGGCCCAACAACGGCGGCTCGGACGCCCTCGGCCTGACCATGAGCGCCGCGGACGAGTGCATCACCTATTACGTCCGCACCAACTCCGACAACACCCGCCACGTCTCCGTCGACCAGGACAACAACGTCTGGGTCGGCGGCTTCCGCAACGCCGGCGACACCGCCGAGTGGCACTCCGGCTACGACCTGATCGAGGCCGAGACCGGCAAGATCATCCGCCACGAGGAGGGCGTCGGCCTCTACTACGGCGGCTACGGCGGCATCATCGACCGAAACGGCGTCCTCTGGTCCGGTAACCGCATCGACAACAGCGGCCGCCTCCTCCGCTGGCAGACCGCCCAGCCCCTCACCGGCGCCGGCGGCACCGGCGGCAACTGGCAAGCCCTCGGCGCCACCCAGGCCTACGGCGTCTGCAGCGACCTCGACGGCGACATCTGGGTCACCCACCCCTACCAGAACGTCAACCGCCTCGAGCAGTTCGCCCCCGACGGGACCTCCAAGGGCCTGTCGGCGCAGTGGCCCGGCGGCTTCTGCCAGGGCTGCACCGTCGACGCGGACAACCACGTCTGGATCGCCTGCAACAACGGCTACGTCGCCAAGTTCGACCAGAACGGCGGGCTCATGGGCACCGTCAGCACCGGCTACATCGGCCCCTCCGGCGTCTCCATCGACGGCGCCGGCAAGATCTGGATCTCCCACCGCAACGTCGGCAACCCCCAGCGCGGCCGCCTCGCCCGCCTCGACCCGACCCAGGGCGCCAACGGCACCGATGGCCAGCCCCTCGGCATCATCGACCTCTGGACCGAGTACATCGGCCCCGACCTCTACAACTACTCCGACATGACCGGCCAGGCGAACGTCGGCACCCCCACCGTCGGCAGCTGGACCGTCGTCCAGGACGGCGGCTCCCCCGACCTCATCTGGGAGCGCGTCGAGTGGACCGCCAACACCCCCGCCGGCACGGTCCTCGAGGTCCGCGTCTCGGCCAGCAACAACCCCTCGACCTTCCCGACCGGCGGCGTGGTCGGCAACGGCGCGTCACTGCTGGCCTACGGCGTCCAGGGCCGCTACCTGCAGGTCTCGGTCCAGCTGGTCCGAAACGAGCTCGGCGCCGCCCCGACCCTCTACGACCTGACCATCCGAGGCATCGACTGCGACTGCTTCATCGACGACGGCTGCCGCGCCGACGGGACCATCAACCCCCTCAACGACTGCCAGACCTGCGACGCCGGCTTCGACAAGCTCGCCTGGACCAACAAGATCAACGGCAGCTTCTGCGACGACGGCGACCCCTGCACCTTCAGCGACCGCTGCAACCCCCTCGCCGAGTGCATCGCCATCGCCTACGACTGCGACGACGAGTCCGACTGCACCATCGACGCCTGCAACGGCGACGGCACCTGCACCAACACGCTCCAGCCCGACGACAACGTCACCGACGACAGCTGCGACGGCGTCGACGACAACTGCGACGGCCAGACCGACGAGGACTGGACCGCCGAGACGCTCTCCTGCGGTACCGGCGTCTGCGCCACGACCCAGCAGTCGACCTGCATCAACGGTGTCCTGAACACCACCTGCTCGCCGCTGCCCCCGACCTCGCTCTACGACGCGACCTGCAACGACCTCGACGACGACTGCGACGGCGTGGTCGACGACGACTACCCGAGCGGTGACACGACCTGCGGCATCGGCGCCTGCGCCTCCACCGGCCAGGCGACCTGCCTCGGCGGCGTGGCGACCAACACCTGCACCCCGGGCACCCCGGCGGCAGACGACTCGGTCTGCAACGGCGTCGACGACGACTGCGACGGCCTCACCGACGAGGAGTACACGCCCACCCAGACGACCTGCGGCACCGGCGCCTGCGGCGCGACCGGCCTCAGCGTCTGCGTCCAGGGCGCCCTCGTCGACACCTGCATCGCCGGCCAGCCCGTCGGGAGCGACGCCGACTGCGACGGCGTCGACGACGACTGCGACGGGACGGCCGACGACGGCTACGTCCCGCCGACGGTCAGCTGCGGTCAGGGCGCCTGCACCGCGGACGGCCAGCTCCTCTGCATCAGCGGGGGCGTCGTCAACACCTGCGTCACCGGCACCCCGTCCCTCACCGACACGACCTGCGACGGCCGCGACGACGACTGCGACGGCCAGACCGACGAGGAGTTCGCCCCCCAGACGACGACCTGCGGCGAGGGCGCCTGCGCCCGCTCGGGCCAGCGCCTGTGCGTCCAGGGCGCGACCGTCGACACCTGCACCGCTGGCGCCGCAACCGGCAACGACAGCGACTGCGACGGCATCGACGACGACTGCGACGGCCAGACCGACGAGAGCTACGCCACCTCGGCGACGTCGTGTGGCCGCGGCGCCTGCGCCAGCACCGGCCAGCGCGTCTGCATCGCGGGACACGAGAGTGACACCTGCTCGGCCGGCCCGACCACCGGCGACGACAGCGACTGCGACGGCGTCGACGACGACTGCGACGGCCTGACCGACGAGGGCTTCGTGCCCACCTCGACCGCCTGCGGCACCGGCGTCTGCGCCGCGACCGGCCAGCGCCTCTGCGTCCAGGGGCAGGTCGTCGACACCTGCGCGCCCAACCCGAAGACCGGCAGCGACTCCGACTGCGACGGCCTCGACGACGACTGCGACGGCCAGACCGACGAGCAGTACCAGCCCGTCGCCACCCAGTGCGGCACGGGCCGCTGCGCCGCCGCGGGCGCGACGATGTGCCAGGACGGTCAGGTCGTCGACACCTGCTCGCCCGGCCAGCCGGGGACCGAGATCTGCGACGGCGTCGACAACGACTGCGACGGGGCCATCGACGCCGCCGACGGCGACCTCGTGCGGGTCCCGTGCGAGAAGCAGCAGGGCGTCTGCATGGGCGCCATGAAGCCCGCTCAGCTCTGCGTCAACGGCGACTGGGTCGCCTGCCCCGACGGCGTCTACAGCCAGGCCGCCTACCCGGCCGTCTACGTCACGCCCGGCCTCGACACCAGCTGCAACGGCGTCGACAACGACTGCGACGGCCTGACCGACGACAACTACGTCGCCACCCAGACGACCTGCGGCGTCGGCGCCTGCGCCAACACCCACGGCACGAAGAGCTGCACCAACGGCCAGGAGGTCGACAGCTGCAACCCCACGGCCGACGCCACGGCCGAGCGCTGTAACGGCCTCGACGACAACTGCAACGGCTTCACCGACGAGACCTTCCCCAACGTCGGCCAGGGCTGCGACGGCCCCGATCCCGATGTCTGCGCCAGCGGCGTCCGCGTCTGCACCGCCGACGGCTCAGGGACCTTCTGCGACGAGACCGGCGGCGCCCAGACCGAGCGCTGCGACGGCGTCGACAACGACTGCGACGGCGCGACCGACGAGGGCTGCGACGACGACTTCGACGACTGGTGCGACGCCGACATGCCGTGCGTGACCAACGTCGACATCCCGCTCTGCCCCAACGGCTGCGGCGACTGCGACGACAGCGCCAACTCGGCCCACCCCGGCGCCGAGGAGCGCTGTGACGGCGTCGACAACGACTGCAGCGGCGTCATCGACCAAGGCTGCGACGACGACGGCGACGGCTACTGCGACGCGGATATGGAGTGCATCGCCTCGACCGTCGCGACCCTGTGCCCCGGCGGCTGCGGCGACTGCGCCGACGAGGACGGCGAGGTCCACCCCGGCGCGCTCGAGCGCTGCGACGGCAAGGACAACGACTGCGTGGGCGGTCCCGACGACGGCTTCGAGGTCGGCGGCTCGTGCGAGGTCGGCGTCGGCGCCTGCCGGTCGGGCGGCGCGCTGGTCTGCAGCAGCTCCCAGGCCGGCGTCGTGTGCGACGCGGTGGTCGGCAACCCCGAGCTCGAGCGCTGCGACGGCGTCGACAACGACTGCGACGGGCAGATCGACGACGGCTTCGCCCTCGGCGAGACCTGCACCGTCGGCCTCGGCGTCTGCGAGCGCGACGGCGTCTTCGTCTGCCAGGACGGCGGCGCGCTGTGCGACGCCACGCCCGGTCCGAACGCCGTCGAGGTGTGTGACGGCCTCGACAACGACTGCGACGGCGTCGTCGACGAGGGGACCGGCGGCCAGGCGAGCGTCTGCGGCGCGGTCGACACCCGCATCACCAGCGGCCCCGAGGTGGTCACCAACAGCCGCGAGGCGACCCTGAGCTACGAGGACCCGAACGCCCCCGGCGCGACGCGCTTCGAGTGCGCGCTCGACGGCGGCGCCTGGCTCGACTGCGACGGCGGGACCGTGTCCTTCACCGACCTGTCGACCGGCAGCCACAGCTTCCTGGTCCGCGCCATCGGGCCGAACGGGAGCCCCGACCCGACCCCGGCCTTCTGGTCGTGGCTGGTCGACGACTCGGTGCCCGACACCTTCTTCGTCGTCCGCCCCGACGACCCGAGCCAGAGCACGACGGCGACCTTCGCGTTCGGCGCCTCGGTCGACGACCCGCAGGGCTACTACTGCGCCCTGGACCCGGCCGGCGCCACGCCGACGACCCAGGAGTACGGCCAGTGCTCGCAGGCGATGACCCTCGAGGGGCTCGCCGAGGGGCAGCACACGATGTTCGTCTTCGTCGTGAACGCCGCGGGGACCGCCGACCCGACCCCGGCGGTCTGGACCTGGACCATCGACACGACGGCGCCCGAGACCGAGATCCTGACCGGCCCCGCGCTGGTCACCGCCGCCGAGACCGCGGCCTTCACCTTCACGAGCCCCGGCGGCGACGCGGCCGGCTACTTCTGCCGCCTCGACGACGGCCCGTGGGCGGCCTGCGACCACGCGACGGCCAGCTTCGACGGCCTCGGCGAGGGGCCGCACCGCTTCGAGGTGCGCGCGGTGGACGGCGCCGGGGTCAGCGACCCGACGCCCGCCGCCTGGACGTGGACCGTCGACCGGACCCCGCCGGACACGATGATCCCCATCCACCCGACCGACCCGGCGCAGATCGGGACGGCGATCTTCGGCCTCGACAGCGACGAGAGCCCGGTCACCTACCGCTGCGCCCTGGTCGACGGCGGCGCGCAGCCGACCGACGACGACTGGGCCGACTGCGACGCCAGCGTCATCTTCACGGAGCTCGCCGACGGCGAGCACAGCCTGTGGGCCGTCGCCATCGACACCGCCGGCAACGCCGACCCGAGCCCGGCGGTCTTCGACTGGCTCATCGACACGTCGTTCCCCGACACGCGCATCTTGACCGGCCCCGACGAGCGGATGGCCCCCGACGCCGGCGCGAGCTTCACCTACGACAACCCCGCCGGGTCCGGCGGCGACGCGTTCCAGTGCCGCCTCGACAACGGCCCGTGGGTCGACTGCCCGGCCGCCGGGACCAGCTACGACGCCGAGGTCCTGCCGCTCGGGACCCACGTCTTCAGCGTCCGCGCCTGCACCGTGGCGAGCGGCCTCTGCGACCCGACCCCGGCCCAGCACGTGTGGGACGTGGTCGACAGCAGCTGCCCCCTCGACGCCGACGCGCCGGTCCTCGCCTGCGCCGGGCCCCAGCAGGTCGAGTGCTCGGCCGGCCTGGGCGCGGTCGACGTCAGCGCCTTCGCCCCGACCGCCGAGGACAGCTGCGCCCTGGGCGACGTCCAGTGGTCCGCGCCCGAGGTCTTCCCCCTCGGCGCGACGCCGGTCGTCTTCACGGTCGCCGACGACAACGGCAACGTCGGGAGCTGCCTGACCCAGGTGATCGTCAGGGACACCACGGCGCCCAGCGTGACCTGCCCGGCCGGCGTGAGCGTCAGCACCGGCGCCGACGCCTGCACGGCGGTCGTCGCCCTCGGCGCGGCCCAGGCCGACGACCTCTGCCAGCCCGACGCGACGGTGGTCTTCAGCGACGCCCCGGCGCGCTACCCCGTCGGCGAGACGACGGTCCACTTCACCGCCCTCGACCCGGCGGGCCTGTCGGCGAGCTGCGAGGTCACCGTGACGGTCACCGACGACGTCCCGGCCGAGGTCAGCTGCGAGCCCGCCGTCACCGTCGACGCCCCCGAGGACGCCTGCGTCTGGAACGGGACGCTCACGGCGACCGCGACCGACAACTGCGCGGCGGACCTGTCCACCCTGACCGAGCAGAGCGACTACCCGGTCGGGACCCGCGAGGTCGTCTTCACCGCCGAGGACGAGCACGGCAACACGTCCACGTGTACGACGGCCTTGACGGTCGTCGACGCGACGCCGCCGACGGTCGCCTGCCCGACCAACGTGAGCGACCGGGTGCCCCTGGCCGTGACGGCGACGGGCGCCGACGCGTGCGGCGTCGAGGTCGCGGTCGACGCGCTGACCTGCCTGAGCGTGGCCGACGACGGGACCGAGACCGAGATCCCGATCGAGAGCTGCCCCGTCAGCGTCGACGGCGCGTCCATCGAGGTCACCGAGCGCCTCGCCGAGGGCGTCCTGAAGGTGAAGTTCGACGCGGTCGCGGTCGACCCGAGCGGTAACGACGTGCGCGAGGCGTGCGAGTGGCTCTTCGATCCCGATCGGGACAAGGACGGGGTCGTCAACGAGCTCGACCTCTGCCCCGACGTGCCCGACCCGACCCAGGCCGACGGCGACGAGGACGGCGTGGGCGACGCCTGCGACGTCTGCGTGGCGGTCGCCGACGCGGACCAGGCCGACGGCGACGAGGACGGCGTGGGCGACGCCTGCGACAACTGCCCGGAGACAGCCGGCGCCGACCAGCGCGACCAGGACGGCGACGGCGTGGGCGACCTCTGCGACGTGTGCCCGACGGTCAGCGACGTCGGGCAGGCCGACCGTGACGACAACGGCGTCGGCGACGCCTGCCAGGACACCGATCAGGACGAGGTCCTCGACACGACCGACAACTGCCCCGAGGTCGCCAACGCCGACCAGCTCGACAGCGACCTCGACGGCCTCGGCGACGCCTGCGACGACTCGCCCTTCGATCGGATGGAGGTCTCGGGCGGCGGCGGCTGCGGCGCCAGCCCGACCGGCGGCTGGCTCCTCGCCTTCGCCCTCCTCGCCCTGTTCGCCCTGCGTCGTCGCCGGCGCGCGTGAGCTCGACGGGCGCCGCGGCCTTTCGGTCGCGGCGCCCGAAAGGCCGCACAGGGCGGACGGCACGTCCGCACGCCAACGCGACGAGGGCCTGCCGCTCGCGGTCGTCCCGACCGCTGACACCGGGCGGACGAGACGTCCGCGCGCCAACGCGACGAGGGCCTTCCGGCGCGCGGTCGTCCCGACCGCTGACACCGGACGGACGAGACGTCCGCACGCCAACGCGGCGAGGGCCTGCCGGCTCGCGGTCGTCCCGACCGCCCAATGCCACGACTGTCGGCGAGCGCGCTCGAACGGACCGCGCGGATCCGCGATCGGCATGCGAAGCGAGAGAACCAAACGGAGGGCCGTGCGTAGCAAGGCGGCGTGCCCCATGGAGGTCCTCTCATGCCGTCCCGATCGCGCGCCGCTACCTCGCTCCTGACCACCGCCCTGATGCTGGCGACGGCGTCGCCGGCCCTCGCCGCCCCGAGCTACCGGACGATCTGTGAGCGTGTCGCGGGCATGGTCGACGACGAGCGCGCCATCAGCTTCACCGAGGTCCGGGGCCTCGACATCGTCAACGTCGCCTGGGAGGACACCGGCCGCTACTACGGCTCGTCGGTCGGCCCGAACATCAGCGACGTGACGATCCAGGTGCAGCGCACCTACGGGAAGCGTCAGCGCGTCCAGACCTACCTGATGCCGGTGATCCGCTACCCGAACTTCGCCGACAAGAGCGGCGACGTCCCCATGGAGCGCATCCAGCTCCTCGTCGGAAACGAGCGCGGCGAAGAGCTCCGACCCGTCAATCTCCGGCATTTCCTCGGCAATATCCGCGAGTATCTCCACGACCCCGGCTCGTGGCCCGGCGAGACGACGTCGCTCCTCGCCGACAACCGCGATTCGCACGTGCTCGTGTCCGCTCAGGGAGCCTATCTGCCCATCCCCAAGGGCGGCACCGCGACCTTCAACCCGGTCATCTTCAACTACCAGTCGGGCCGCAAGAACCCGGCCGTGCTGACCATCCTGGCGACCCGCGAGGGCACCAGCGTGACCATCATCGACAACGCCCGCGACGGCTTCGACGCCGACGGCGCCTGGGGGCAGCGCCTCTTCTTCAACGCCAGCGGGCAGAAGGCCAGCCTGACCGGGACCCGCGAGTCGGACTTCGTCGCCGCGGGTGGCGACCCGACCCCGGGCACCCCGCTGCCGAGCGCCGGCGAGGAGCAGGGCCTCAACATGGTCATGCTCATCCAGGTCCCGCTGAAGCACCGGTCGTTCCGCCGGAAGACGATGGCGGTCGCCAAGATGGCCGCGGGCGTCGGGACCGGTGGCGGCGGCGAGGAGCGCTGGGAGAGTGACGTCGAGAACGCCGTCATCGGCCACGGCGCCCTCGAGGGGCCCTTCGTCGAGATGGACGACCTGCCCATCGAGCGCGACCCGCGCTTCCCCGTCCGCGTCACCGTGCAGTTCTACAAGGCGACCAGCAACGGCGTCATCTCGCGGACCGACGTCAAGAACATCCAGGCGCAGATCAAGCGCGTGTACAAGGACGCGGACTACGTCGGGAGCCTCGTCACCCAGGGCTACACCGGCCGCCCGACCGAGTGGTTCGGCGACCACACCGAGCCGCCGGGCTGGTGGCGCGACTTCTGGGATCACTACCAGGAGCAGAGCGGCTACGACAGCGCCACCCTGTGGAACGTCGTGCGCTGGCGCTACTTCCCCCACTTCGTCGCCGGCCACGGCGGGCCCGAGCGTCCGCGAGTCCAGTAGCGCCCCATCGAACGGTGACGGCGGCTACTCTACCGCGGCGTCGCTGAGCGCGAGCTCGCCGCCCTCGTCGACCAACCGCAGCGTCCCGGCCGACCCGCCGACCCGTGCCTGAATCAACGCGACGGCGTTCTCACATGCGCGCTTCATCGCCCTCGGCGTCGTCAGCCCGCCGCCGGTCGCCCGCAGGACCTCGACGTCGTCGAGCCGGCCGATCTGACCGAGCGACGTCGCCGCAGCCACCCGCACGTCGAGAGACGGGTCGGCGAGCAGCGCGACGAGGCGGCCCCGCCCCTGGTCCGCCGCGAAACGCAGCGCTGACGCCGCGGCCAGACGAACGGTGGGCTCGGTGGAGACCACCGCGGCGGCGTAGACCTCCGGCGACAGCTCGATCTCGCGTCGCCCCGCCGCGAGGAGACACGCCGCGTGGTCCTCGTCGTGCTCGTCCTCCAGCGAGAACGCGCGCGCGACCGAACGAGCGGCGTCCTCCGTCGACACCGTCTCCAGGCTCGCGATGGCCGCGAGGTGGCCAGAGTCGCCAGCGCTCATCGCCCAGGCTGCCGCGCGATCCGCCAGCGCGGCCGCGGCCGCGTCATCACGCTCAGAGAGCGTCGCGAGGAGGGGCGTCAGGCTCTCGGGATCGGTCTGGAACCCATCGAGCGGCGCCTCCCCGGGGGAGTCGAGCACGGCGCCGACCTGCGAGGCCAGATGCAGCATGACACCGAGGACCTCCTCGAGCCCCTCCTCGTCCACGACCTGCGCGCTGAGCACGCCCCGCTTGACCAACATGGGCCAGCTCTCCACCGGCCGCAGGACCCCACAGAGCACCAGGAGCCGAACCTCCCGATGCGCGTCCGCCGGGACCCGCAGCAGCGACGACGACCCGGAGAACCTGCGCGTGCCTAGGACCTCGGCGCGGAGCTCCGGCCCCATCCCCACGCCGACCTGAAGCCCGGTCGGGAGCCGCGTCCGGACCTCGGCCGCGAAGTGCACGCACGGGACCTGGATCCGGGCGTCGAGGTAGCTCGTGCTCGCGGAGACCCTGACCTCATGACCGTGCAGGACGCCCGACGCGACGCCGTCTCCGGTGAGGCTGAGGCCGAGCTCGGCCGCGACCTCCTGGACCCGGGCCTGGGATCGGCCGCTGAAGAGCAAGCGGGGGAGCGCGAGCACGATGATGACGAGGCCGCGCCAGATGAGCCCAATCGGGATCGGGATGACCATCGCGCGCAGCATAGCAGGGAGGAGGTCTTCCGGGTGAAGAGAGACCTTCGCCGAGGAAAAGTGAAATGGCCTCGACAGAGGCGGGATAGGGGAGTGTCGAGACGCGTCACGTTTCACCGGCGGGCGTCGTCTCGTTCCCCGAAGCGCGTGAGAAGAGGATGATGCGCGGGACCTATCGCCAAGTGAAGAAGTCTTCACTCGATAAAGAAGTCTTTACTCCGGAATGACGGTCCCCATGATAGCCCCTGCGCGCGAGCGAAGCTCAGCGCGTTCATTCTCCGTTGAGGAGCGCCAGCCGCGCCTCGCGGAAGGATTCGAGAGGAGTCGTGGCGACTGTGAGTGAAGGATCCGACAGCAAGGTAAAGATCTCTTCACCGATCCGCGGCGGCGAGGGGAAACAGACGTCGATGCCCATCAAGAGCCGCAAGCAGCGCGAGGCCGAGCTGGCCCGTACGAGCTTCCTGGAGGCGGCCGTCCAGGTGTTCTCCAAGAAGGGGTACCACGGCGCGACAATGGACGAGATCGCGCGCCTCGCCGGCTACTCGCCGGGCGCCATCTACCGCTACTTCCAGGGCAAGGACGACGTCCTGCTCGGCGTGATCAAGCGCATCGGCGAGCGCTTCCTCGACCAGATCCGCGAGGAGCCCCCGGTCAAGCTGGCGTTCATCGACCGCCTCCGCTGGTTCGCCGTCCGCCACATCCAGCTCGCCGACGAGCACCGCGAGTTCTTCGTCACCTTCGTCGAGCACAACCCCGCCGTCGGCTGGGACCGCACCACGGAGCTGGGCGCCAAGGCGTGCCAGTTCATGGACGAGATGCTCGCCGGCATCGCCGACCTGATGTCCCTCGGCGTCGACGAGGGCGTGCTCCGCCCCGGCGACCCGAAGCGCTACGGGCGCGTCTTCATGGCGCTGCTCAAGGGCATGGACGAGAGCTGGCCCGACGGCGAGCGCCCCATCCCCGCGACCGAGTGGGTCGAGCAGATCATCGACATCTTCTTCCACGGCGTCGCCACGCCCAAGGAGTCTTGATGCCCCTCAGAACCTCGATAACCGCCGCGCTCGTCGTCGCGATGGCCTTCAGCGGCCCCGCGATGGCCGCGCCGGTCAGCCTCGACGACGCGATCAACGCGGCGGTCGACTACGCGCCTCAGGCCCGGGCCGAGAAGGCCGCGGTCGACGCCGCCCAGGCCGACCGCGCCTCGGGGCGCGCCCGCTTCCTGCCGCTGCTCCGTGTCGAGGGCAACGTGCAGGTCTGGGACTCACCGACCGAGGTGAGCTTCGCCTCCGGCGCCGGCGCCATCCCCGACCTGCCCGCCCCGACCACCCCCTACGAGGCGCTCGTGGCCGGGCTCGTCGACGGGCTGTCGACGCCGACCCGCATCCGCGATCAGGTCACGGCCCAGCTGACCGCGACCGTGGTCCAGCCCCTGACCCCGCTCCTCTTCATGGGCGACACCCACGAGCTGCTCGACCTCGGCGTCGAGAGCGCCAGGCTCGGGGTGGACAGCGCCCGACGCGAGGCCGCGCTGAACGCCGCCAGGGGCTACATCGCGGTGCGCCTGTCGATGGCCCTCGAGAGCTCGGCGCGGACCCAGGTGGCCGAGCTCGACGCCCAGCTCGAGCGGCTCGACGCGCTGATTCAGGGCGGCGTCGCCCGCGAGAGCGACCAGCTCCGCCTGAAGGTGGCCCGGGCCGCAGCCCAGCAGGACGTCATCGCCGCGACGGCCCGGGTCCGGATCGCCCAGGCGGCGCTCTCGACCGCGATGGGCACGGACGCCAAGCAGGTCGTCGACACGGCCCCGCTCCCGGACTTCGCGTGCGTCGCCGACACCTCGGACCTCGACGCGCTCCAGCGGCGGGCGATGTCCCAGCGCGTCGAGCTCGCGGCGCTCCAGGCCGGCGCCTCGCAGGCGTCGCTGGCCGCCTCGGTCAAGGAGATGGACCTCTGGCCGAGCCTCAACGCGATGGTCTCCTACACCCACGTCGAGGGTCAGGGCCTCGCCGACAAGGACTCGGGCTTCATCGGCCTCGCGCTCCAGTGGAACGCCTTCGAGTGGGGCGCCTCGAGTGAAGCCGTCGAGGCTTCACGGGCGCGCGCTCGGAAGGTCACCGCGCAGATCGCGGCGGTCGAGGACGGCCTGAAGCTCCAGGTACAGCAGGCTCAGCTCGACCTGCACACGATCGCCGACTCCCTCGAGGTCGCGGCCCTCGCCGAGACCCAGGCCGCCGAGTCGCTGCGCATCGAGACCGCCCGCTACTCCGCCGGCGCGGCGACGGCCACCGACGTCGTCACCGCCGAGAGCGCGCTGCGCGAGGCGCGCGACCGGCGCCTCGCCGCCGAGCACCAGTGCCTCCTCGCCAACGCGACCCTGCGGGCCGCCGTGGGCGACCCCATCACCGCAGCGACGATCATCACCCCGACCGACCCCACCACCGACAAGGGGGACCCCCGATGAGCTCCCAGCCCAGACTCACCCTGCTCCTGCTCGCCGCGGTCACCGCGGCCGCGCCCGCCTGCGCCCAGAAGGCCGAGGGCGTCAACCTCCCCGACGCCCCCGAGCCCGTCGTCATCACCACGGACGTCGAGTCGGGCAACCAGGCCGGCGAGCGGGCCAAGGGCTTCAACGTCCAGCGCGACGGGTCCGAGCGGGCGAGCCGGATCCCGATGACGGCGTCCACCGCTGCCCACCGCCAGAGCACGCTCTCGGCCCGGGTCAGCGGGACGGTCCTCAGCGTCAACGTGCGCGAGGGCGACCGCGTCGCGAAGGACGACGTGCTCGTGGTCTTCGACCCGCGCGACATCAACCTCCAGGTCAAGGCCGCGAGCGCCGCCATCGGCGCCGCCCGCGTCGGGGTCGACACCGCGCGCGTCGAGATGGAGCGCGCCAAGAGCCTGCTCGCGAACAAGGCCATCCCGTCGCAGCAGTACGACATGGCGAACGCGCAGTACCGGGCGGCCCGGGCCCAGCTGCAGCAGGCGCTGGTCAACAAAGAGATGGCCGAGTCGCACCTCGTGGACGCCGAGATCAAGGCGCCCTTCGACTCGGTCATCATCAAGCGGCACGCGAACGAGGGCGAGTACCTCATGGTGATGCCGCCGAGCCCGCTGGTGACCCTGCAGGAGGTCGGGATCATCGACGTGAACGTCGCGGTCCCGGCGTCGCGCCTCGGCGAGGTGAAGGTCGGCACGACCGTCCGCATCACCGTCCCGGCGCGCAACATCACCCGCGAGGCCGAGATCACGCGCATCATCCCGGCGATGAACCCGATGACCCGCACCGCGACGGCGGTCGTCGAGCTCGAGGACCCCGACGCCTCGCTCATCCCCGGCCTGTTCGCCGAGGTCCGCGTGGTGTCGCCGAGCGACGGCGAGCCCGCTCCCATCGAGGAGAAGGCGGCCCCGGCCGGTGACGACGCGGCCGCGGGCGACGACGCCGAGGCCGCCCCGGAGGCCACCCCGTGAAGCTCGCCGACGTCTCAATCAAACGACCCGTCCTCGCGACGGTCATGGTGGGCACCCTCGTGGTGTTCGGCATGTCGTCGTACCCCAACATCGGCGTCGACCTGTTCCCGAACGTCGAGTTCCCCTTCGCCGCGGTGACCGCCGTCTACCCGGGCGCCGACCCCGAGACCATCGAGTCGAAGGTCATCGAGAAGCTCGAGGAGCACATCGGCAGCGTGTCCGGCATCGACGTGATGCAGGCGACCGCGCAGGAGAACGTCGGGACGGTCCTCATCCAGTTCGTGCTCGAGCGCGACGCCAACCAGGCCGTCCAGGACGTCCGAGACAAGGTCGCGCTCGCGACCAGCGAGCTGCCGGCCGACCTCGACCCACCGATCGTCCAGAAGTTCGACGTGGGCGCCGCGCCCATCATGACCCTGGCCGTGGGCGGCAACCTCCCCGCGCGTGAGCTGACGGCCCTTGCCGACGACGTCGTGAAGGCCAAGATCCAGACGGTCTACGGCGTCGGCGGCGTCGAGCTCGTCGGGCAGGCCGAGCGCGAGGTCCACGTCTGGCTCGACCCGGCGGCGCTCCAGCGCTACATGCTCTCGGCCAGCGACGTGATGCAGGCGCTCGCCGCGCAGAACGTCGAGATCCCGGGCGGGCGCCTCAACGCCCCCGGCCAGGAGCTCTCGGTCAAGACGCGCGGGCAGGTCCACTCCGCCGAGGAGCTGGGCGCCATCGTCATCACGTCGGCGGCCGGCGCGCCGGTGCGCGTCCGGGACGTCGCCCGGGTCGAGGACGGGCAGGAGGAGATCCGCTCGGTCGCGGCGCGCAACGGTCAGAACGCGATCGCGCTGGTCGTGCGCAAGACCTCGGGCATCAACACCGTGGAGGTCGCCGAGCGCGTCCGTGAGGCGGTCCACGAGCTGCAGGACCGGCTCCCCGAGGGCGTGACGATCTCGGTGCCCCTCGACAACTCCACGTTCATCGAGGCGTCGATCGAGTCGGTGAAGTTCGACCTCGTCTTCGGCGGCCTCCTCGCCATCATCATCATCCTGTTCTTCCTGCACGACTGGCGGGCGACGCTGGTCAGCGCGCTGGCGCTCCCGGCCTCGGTCATCGCGACCTTCGCCTTCATCAGCGCGATGGACTTCACGTTCAACAACATGACGATGCTGGCGCTCACCCTGTCGATCGGCATGTTGATCGACGACGCCATCGTGGTCATCGAGAACATCCACCGTCACCTCGAGATGGGGAAGGAGCCCAAACAGGCGGCCCACGAGGCGACGGCGGAGATCGGGCTGGCCGTCATGGCGACCACCGGGGCCATCATCGCGGTGTTCCTCCCGGTGGCCATCATGAAAGGCATCGTCGGCCGCTTCTTCCTGCAGTTCGGCCTGACGGTCGTGTTCGCGGTCAGCGTGTCGCTGCTCGTCGCCTTCACCATCACCCCGGCGTACGCGGCGCGCCTGCTGAAGAAGCAGAAAGAGGGCAAGAAGCCCTTCTTCGTCGCCCGCTGGATCGAGTCGTTCCTCGGCGCGATCGACCGCTTCTACCGGGCGACGCTGGGGGTCGCGCTGAAGCACCCGATCCTCACGATGGTCGTGGCGACGGGCGTCTTCATGGGCAGCATGTCCCTCGCGGGCGGGCTCAAGGGCGAGTTCCTGCCGCCCGAAGACCGCGGCGAGTTCAACGTCCGAATCGAGCTGCCCCAGGGGACGGACCTCGACACGACCCGGGCCTACTTCATGGAGGTGTCGGACCAGCTCCGCGCGGTGCCCGGCATCGCCTCGACGCTGACGACCATCGGCGCCGGCGCCCAGGGCGAGGTCAACTCCGGGATGATCCAGGTGAACTCCGTCGACAAGCGCGAGCGGGCCTTCACCCAGACCCAGGCGATGTCCTTCATCCGCGGGATGCTCGACGGGCGAACCGACGCGGCCATCTCGGTGGAGAAGGTCGACGCCTTCGGCGGGGGCGGCTTCGCCAAGCAGACCGAGATCCAGTACAGCATCCGGGGGCAGGACCTCGACGAGCTCCAGGCCGCGGCAGACGCGCTGATCGGCGCGATGCGTGACTCCGGCGGCTACGTGGACCTCGACACCAGCTTCCGGACCGGAAAGCCCGAGGTGCAGGTGTCGATCGACCGCGAGAAGGCGGCGGATCTGGGGGTCCCCGTGGCGATCCTGGCCTCGACCATCCGGACGTACTTCGCCGGCGCGAAGGCGACGGAGCTGCTCACCGACGACGGCCGCTGGGACGTCGAGGTGCGCCTCGCCGCCGAGCACCGCGCGGACCCGAGCGAGATCCTCGGGCTCACGGTCCGCTCGACGACGACGAACGCGCTCATCCCGCTCTCGCAGCTCGTCCAGATCCGCGAGGGCGACGGCGCCGGCAAGATCACCCGGCAGGACCGGCAGCGTCAGGTGCTCGTCTACGCGAACCTCCAGGGCAAGCCCCTCGGCCAGGCGATGCAGGAGGTCGAGCAGCTCGCGGCGAAGGTCATCCCGCCGGGGCTCGACCGGTCCTTCGCCGGGCAGGCCAAGGTGATGGAGGAGTCCTTCGGCTACATGGGGCAGGCGCTGATCCTCGCGATCATCCTCGTCTACCTCATCCTCGCGGCGCAGTTCGAGAGCTTCCTCCACCCGCTGACCATCATGTTCTCGCTGCCCTTCGCGGTCACGGGCGCGTTCGGCGGGCTCATCATCGCGGACATGTCGCTCAACATCTTCACCTTCATCGGCTTCATCATGTTGATGGGCCTGGTGACGAAGAACGCGATTCTGCTCGTGGACTATACGAACACGCTCAGAGCGCGCGGGATGGAGCGGCGCGAGGCGCTGCTGGAGGCCGGGCCCGTCCGGCTGAGGCCCATCCTGATGACCACGGCGGCGATGATCTTCGGCATGATCCCGGTCGCGATCTCCCAGGAGGTCGGCGCCGAGCAGCGGGCGCCCATGGCGGTCGCGGTCATCGGCGGCCTCATCAGCTCGACGGTGCTGACCCTGGTCGTCGTGCCGGTGGTCTACGAGCTCTTCGACCGCATGAAGGACTTCGTCACCGGGCGCCGCCGCAAGGTCGTGGCCGCGACGAGCGAGGCCTGATCCGACCCAGCGCTCCGGGGCAACCCGGGGCGCCGCTCTCCACGGGGGACGAGCACGCCCAGGGGGAGTGGAGCCGTGGGGGCTCCGCCGGGGACGACGTCACGGCGCGCACTTTGGGGGTCGCGCCGGGACGCCGTCCCCTTTTCGTTTGGGCCGACGGTCTCACCGACGCACTTCGTGATTGCTCCTTCGGAGAAGCCTGGGGACATTGGCGGGTGACGCGCGACCAGGACCGCCCCATGACCACGAACAGCCCACGTCTCACCCTCCTCCTGGCGGTCGTCATCGCGACCACGTCCGTCGGATGCGGAGAGAAGCTCACCCCCGAGCAGCGCGAGGTGAGCGCCGTCTTCGACACCTATCGGGAGGCGCTGAAGCGCAAGGACGGCGACCGCGTCGCGGAGCTCGTCGGGCCGGAGACGCTGGACTACTACCGCGACCTCCTCGACCTCGCGCGCTACGGAGACCGCGAGGCCTTCGCCGAGCGGAGCTTGCTCGACCAGGTCTCCGCGATGGTGATTCGCACGCAGCTCACCCCCGAGCAGCTGAAGACGCTCGACGCCTCACGCGTGCTCGCGCGCCTGACCACGGACGACACCGAACCGCCGAACCCACTGATGGACCTCCTCGTCATCGGCGAGCTGACCATCACCGGAGGACGCGCCGACGCCACCATGAGGTTTCGGGGGCAGCAGCTACCGGCGCCGCTTCACATCGCGTTCGTGCGCGTCGACGACGCCTGGAAGATCGAGCTGGCGGGCCTTATCGACTTCACGAACACGCTGCTGGTGAAGCAGATGGAGGAGGAGGGGATCGAGATGACCCCCGAGTTCGTCCAGCTCTTCGTCCGCCTCGCGCTCAGCGAGGACCCCGACGAGGATGATCCGACCCCGGCCCCGATCGAGATCTTCGATCCCCCGATGACCCGCGCCGGCGACGCGGCTCCTCGACCTGCGCCGACCGCCGGCCAGGCGCCTCCCGAGCGCGCCGAGATCCCGACGGCGCGGCCGCGGAGCGCCGAACCGACCGAGACGGAGTAGACCGCGTCACGCGCGCCGAGCTCGGTTGGGTTCCCGCTCATCCTGCGCGCCCATGGTCACGCGCTGTCGCTCCTTCTCGTCGGCCGATGCCTTGGTCCAACCCGGCCGCGCGATCATACTCAAGGGTATGAGTAACTCGCACCGCGTCCAGATCATGATGGAACCGAAGGACTACGAGCGTCTGCAGGTCATCGCCCGAGCGAGGCAGACCTCCGTGGCGGAGCTCATCCGGATCGCCGTCCGCGAGCGGTGGCTCGAACGCTCGGTCCGCGCAGAAGCGATGCAGGCCATCTTGGACATGCGGCTCGACGAGGACTTCGGATCGCCCGAGGAGATCGCCGCCGAGGCGAACAGCCGGTTCAAAGATGTTCATTGATACCAATGTCTTCCTCTACACCCTCGGCGCCGACCATCCCATGCGTGACGGGAGTACAGCGCTGATCGTGGCGCTCGGCGAGGGGGAGCTCGATGGGGTGACGAACGCGGAGGTGCTCCAGGAGCTGCTGCACGTCCTGTCGCGTCGTTCGCGGATGGCATCAGCATCCCAGCTCGTCCTGCACGTCACGCGGCTCGTGGATGTCCTCGCTGTCGACCTCGAGACCATGCGCGACGCTGCGAGGCTGCTGGGCTCGGATCTCGGCCTTGGCTCGCGCGAGGCGGTCCACGTCGCATCGATGCGGCGGGCGGGGATCCATGAGATCGTCAGCGCTGACCGCGGCTTCGACCGGGTCCCGGGCGTCGTCCGACGCTCGCCCGACGAGTTCGCCTGACCGCGAGCCGCACGGGATCTTCCCTGCCCGCGGTGGATGACGGCCGGGACGACGGCGAGTATGCTCGGCGCCGCAAACGTCGAGAGCCGGAGGACACCGTCATGGCAGTCATCATCAAGGGTGGAACCGTCGTCACCGCCGAGGGCGAGGCCCGCGCGGACGTCGCGATCGAGGGAGAGCAGATCGTACAGGTCGGCCCCGACCTGGACGCGAACGGCGCGAAGGTCATCGACGCCTCGGGCTGCTTCGTGATGCCCGGCGGCATCGACCCGCACACCCACATGGAGCTGCCCTTCATGGGCACCGTCGCCTCGGAGGACTACTTCACCGGCACGAGCGCCGCGATGTCGGGCGGGACGACGACGATCATCGACTTCGCCATCCCGAGCCCGCAGCAGCCGCTCATGGACTCGTACATGCAGGTCCGCGGCTGGGCGGAGAAGGCCGCCGGAGACTACTCGCTGCACGTCGCCGTGACCTGGTGGGACGAGAGCGTCCACGAGGACATGGGCAAGCTCACCCGCGAGTGGGGCGTCAACAGCTTCAAGCACTTCATGGCGTACAAGAACGCCATCATGGCCGACGACGAGACCCTGGTGAACAGCTTCAACCGCTGCGGTGAGCTGGGCGCCCTGGCCACCGTCCACGCCGAGAACGGCGAGCTGGTCTTCCAGCTCCAGAAGAAGATCTTCGAGCAGGGCTTCCACGGCCCCGAGGGCCACCCGCTGTCCCGCCCGCCCGAGGTCGAGGGCGAGGCCGCCAACCGCGCCATCCGCATCGCCGAGGTGCTCGGCGTGCCGGTCTACCTCGTCCACAACTCGTGCGCCGACACCCTCGAGGCCATCGCCCGCGCGCGCCTCGAGGGCCAGCGCGTCTTCGGCGAGGTGCTCGCCGGCCACCTCCTCATCGACGACTCGGTGTACCGCAACCCCGACTGGCGCTACGCGGCCCACCACGTCATGAGCCCGCCCTTCCGCAGCAAGGAGCACCAGGACGCCCTGTGGCGTGGCCTCGCGGCCGGCATCCTGCAGACCACCGCGACCGACCACTGCTGCTTCAAGACCGCCCAGAAGGCGATGGGCAAGGACGACTTCCGCCAGATCCCGAACGGCACCGGCGGCGTCGAGGACCGGATGACCGTGCTGTGGACCCACGGCGTCAACACCGGGCGCCTCACCCGCAGCGAGTTCGTCAAGGTCACGTCCACCAACGCCGCGCAGATCTTCAACATCTACCCGAAGAAGGGCGCCATCGCCCCCGGCGCCGACGCCGACGTGGTCATCTGGGACCCGAACGCGACCAAGACCATCAGCGCCGAGACCCACAACCAGAACATCGACTTCAACATCTTCGAGGGGATGGAGGTCACGGGCCTGGCGCGGACGACCCTGAGTCGCGGCGAGGTCACCTGGGACGATGGGGATCTGCGGGCCACGCGCGGGCGCGGTCGCTACGTCAACCGGCCGTGCTTCCCGCCGTACTGGAGCGCCCAGCAGGTGCGGAACCGCCGCGGCGCCACGACGCCCGTCGAGCGCGAGCCCTTCGAGGGCTGACCGGGACACCCGAGCCGACCGCTGCGAGCGCCCGGGGCCCGACGGCCTCGGGCGTTCGCGCGTCAGCTGGGACGAGGGCCGCCCCGGACGAGGGCGAGGGCCTCGTCGGGGGTGAGGACGTCGAGCCGCTCGCCACGCCGTGAAGCGGGAAAGGTCGCGTGGATCTCGGTGGCCGCGTCGACCCACGCCGGCTCGACCCGACCGCGGGCGAGGGTCGCGAGGGCGAGGGCCTGGAGGCCGACACCGGGCACCCGGGCGCCGGTCGCCAGGGAGGAGAACCGGGCGTCGCAGGGCTCGCGCCCCAGGGCCGCGGCCTCGAGGGCGCAGGCGAGGAGCGCGCCGATGGCGTTGTTGCCCCGCTCGAAGGCCCGCCGGGCGGAGGCCGCGAGGCGACCCGCGGTGCCGTCCTCTCCGCGGCGCCAGGCGAAGGACGCCTCGGTCATCCAGATGAGCGAGCGGGTGTTGTCCCGCGCCACGTGCTCGGCGGCGTCCGCGAGCTCGAGGTCAGGAGGGAGCGGGTCGCCGCGCCGGTACTGGAGGGTCCGCCACAGCCACGTCGCGCGGGTCTCGGCGATGACCTGGCGGCTATCGCGCGCGGTGGCGAGCGCCTCCTCGAGCGACCCCTCGACGACGTCGAAGCGGCCGAGCTCGAGCGCCGCCGAGGCGTGGTCGATGAGCGCCCAGATCCGAATGCTCGCGTCCAGCGCGCCCGAGGCGAGCGCCGCCGCTTGCTCGGCCTCGGCCCGCGCGAAGTCCCCGAGCCGATAGGCGTGGAGCCCGTTCCAGGTGTGGTAGAGGGCCCACGCGCGTGCCGACCCGCTGTCCCGCGCCCAGACCTCCGCGTCGGCGAGGGCCGCCTCGGCCTCGGCGAGGGGCGCCGCCCGGCCGGCGCGCAGGCGATACGCGTGGCGCCAACGGTCGAGCTCGGGATCGTCGAAGGCCGGCATGGCTCCCAGGTCCGCGAGCACCCGCCCGCCCAGGGTCTGCATGACGTTGGCGGCGGCGCGCGCCAGGTCCTCGAGCAGCTGGAGCTCCGGTGTCCGCTGCGAAGCGCGTCCGATCTCGTAGAGCGCCTGGTCGAGGCGTGAGGCGCTGGTGTCCGTACAGGCCACGCGCACGTACAGCGCGAGGAGCGCGACCTCGGCCTCGAAGTGCTCGGCGGTGCGCGCGGCGAGGAGCCCGACGTCGAGCGCGGCGACGGCCTCCCCGAGGCGCCCGGCCTCGAGGCGCTCGGCGGCGATGACGGCGGCGTCCATCGCGCCCTCGGCATAGCGCCCGGCGCCGAGGAGGTGCCCGGCCCGCGCCGGCCCGACGGTCTCGAGGGCGTCCGCGAAGGCCGCGTGGGAGCGAGTCTGCTCCGACTGCGACCAGGTCTGCGCGTGGGAGTAGCCGGTCGTGAGCGCGACCTCGCCGCCGGCCCGCGTCACGGCGCCGGCCCGATCGAGGTCGACGACCACCGCCTCGACCTCCCAGGCCGGGCGACGCATCGCCTTCGCCAGGGTCGCCACGTCCACCGGGTCGCGCGCGACGGCGAGCCAGCGGCAGACCTCGGCGTGAACCAAGCCCAGGAGCGACTGGGGCTGCGTCGAAGATGCCGCGGCCCAGCCACCCCAGGTCGCCGTCCGCCGCAGATCACCGGCGAGCTGGTCGAGGGCGGCGCGCTTGACCACCAGCCGCCCGTCCTCTCGCCAGGTCGCGAGCCCGGCGTGGACCCAGCCGTCGACCTCGGCCATCACGGCCATCGGGTGGCCGCCGGTCCGCTTCATCAGGAGGCGGGCGGCGTCCTCTTGGAGATGGAACAGGCGGTCGGGACCGGCGACGAGGGCGTACAGGTCGGCGTCGGTGAGCGCCCCGAGCGCCACGCGCACCTGGCCCAGCTCGGGCAGCGGCGAGATGAGGGGCCCCTGAGCATGGCACTCGGCGAGGAGCCGACGGGACCACGGATCGAGGTACGACTCGCGCCGAACGGCCACGATGCCGCCCGAGAGCTCCTTGGTCACCGCGAAGGACGCGCGCTGCCGCATGGCGTCGATGCCGAGGTGGTCGAGCCCCTCCGGGAGGAGCCGCCGCAGGCTCTCGAAGGGGCGCGTGCCCGCGGCGAGCCACGTCACGCTGAGGCCGTCGGCCAGGAGGCGCGCGCAGACCTCCTCGATGGCGCGCTGGCGCCCGCTGCCCGCGGAGCCGACGATGGCGACGCTGTTGCGGGCGCGCAGGCGCGCTTCGGCGGTGTCGATCGGGGTCGTCGAGCCGATCCAGCGGGTCCGACCGAGCCGGGAGATCCGCGGGTCGGCCTCCAGGAGCGCGAGGGCCTCGAAAGCGTCCCGGGGCCGCTCGGCGGGATCGGTCGCGAGGAGCCGCTGGACCGCGTCGGACACCCGGTCCGGGACCCCGTCGACGAGCTCGCACGCCGGGATCGGCGGCGCGAGCATCCGCGTCGCCACCAGCGCCGAGAGCCCGGCACCCCCGTGGGGGAGCTGGCCGGTGAGCGCCTCGTAGAGGATGAGCCCCACCGCGTAGAGGTCGGCGCGGAAGTCGACGACGCGCCCCTCGATCTGCTCGGGCGAGAAGTACGCCGGCGTGCCGACCCACGCGCCGTCCGCGGTGATGGGCCGCCCCATCGACGGCCCGCCGGACACGCCGAAGTCGACCAGCACCACGTCGCCCCGGTCGCTGACGAGGATGTTCGGCGGCTTGAGGTCGCGGTGCATCACGCCGGCGGTGTGGACGTGACCGAGGGTCGTCAGGAGGCGCGCGGCCAGCGGCTCGAGCGCCTCCCACGGCACCGGTGGGGTCGCGCCGGGAAAGGGGCGGCCGACCACGCGGTCCATGACCATGAAGTAGTAGCCGCCGTGGACGCCGTCGTCGCGCAGGCGCACGACGCCCGGGGCGTCGAGCAGGCGCAAGGCCGCGACCTCGCGGCGGACGCGGAGCAGCTCGTCCGGGTGATCGGCGTCGAGCGGGATCAGCTTGACCGCGACCTCGTCCCGCGCGAGCGAGTCCCACGCCAGGTGGACCGATCCGTACGCGCCGTCACCGAGCGTGTCTCGTAGCTCGTACCGCGATGCGACGAGGCCGGTCACGTCCCATCCCCATGCAAGGTCCAACCGGCGCGAGAGTAACACGGTCGCGCAGCGCGTAAACCGCGCCCGGGGAGCTGGCGCTCGGCGACGGCGCCTGACGCACGGCGCCCAGCGCTCGCGTCACGAGGCTGGGCGGGGTCGACCGATCGGTCCGATCTCGCGGGTTCCGGGGGCTCGGCGTCGGTCGTCGGGCTCCCGAGCGGGGTATCTCGCTCGGCTCAGCGGCCTTCCGGGGGGCGGCGCGCGGGCGCCGGCTCTCCTCCCGGGGCCGCTATGCGGCGTCTCGGTTACGCTCGCGGAAGCGCTTGCGGGCGTTGCGGTTCGAGCAGCGGCGGCTGCAGTACTTCGACCCGGGGCGGGCGTGCTGCGTGCAGCCTTCCCAGGCACACAGCTCGACACCCTCCGGGAGTGTGGGCTTCGGCTCCGGGAGGATCTCCTCCTCGGGGCGCTCGTCCATCGCCGGCCGGTGGGCGCCACAGCCACGCATCCAGCACTTCGTCGCCGACGCGGGCAACGTGATGGGGGGTACGTGGTCCAGGCACGCCCAGGCGCGATGGTTCTTCCAGACTGGATCTCGGTGCACGTCAGCTCCTGAGGCGAGGGTCGTGCGGGGCTCTGGGGTCACAAACCCCAACGCCCCGGGGAGCATTCCGGACACGCGGGATTATTCAGAGGAACCCACGGCGGACTCCGCCCGGCTGGGGATCGAGGCCCTTCGTCGAAGACCGCGGTCAGGCGCCCGCGTCGGGATCGAAGGGCTCGGAGGTGTCGTAGACGACCTCGCCCAGCGCGAACGCGCCGCGGTCGACCGCCAGGCGCTCCCGCTCGATGGCGTGGAGCTCGCCGAAGACCCTCGGGAAGCGATAGACCCGTGTCCCGCCGTGCTCGGCCGGCCCCGAGATGTCGAGCTCGCCCTCGAGCTCGGCCGCCAGCGCCGTGAGGAGGTGGTCGAGGGCCGGCGCGCGCTCTTGGACCGAGACGTTCAGGACCTCCGCCAGCTCGGCGCCGGACACCAGGTCGTCGTCCTCCTCCAGGGCGTGGAAGACCGCCAGGAGCGCCACCCGGCGCTGGTTCCGTCGCCGCCGCGCGCGGTTGGCGAAGTAGGCCGCGATGGCCCGGACCAGCGGGATGAGGAAGACGAGCAGCGAGAAGACCAGGGGGACGTAGCCCACGAGCCAGCGCTCCCAGGCAGGGTACGAGCCGTCGTCGAAGAAGAGCTCGAGGAGGGACAGCTGCCCGCTCGCGTACATGCTCGACAAGCAGACCGAGACGAAGAGGTTCAGCCCGTTGAAGCCGTAGAGCCAGCCGCGCTTGCCCGGGGGCACGCCCATGACCCACGGCTCCGGCTCGAGGCGCTCCCAAACGTAGGTGTACTCCCGCGAGGCGTCGTCCCGGGCCGCGAGCTCCAGGAGGCGGGCTCGGGCGTCGGGCGGGAACACGACGCGGGTGGTCGCGCCGTGCTCGACCTCGCCGCCGGCGACCGCCGCGAGGTGCGTGAGGCGGGCGCGGGCCGTGGCGGCCGTCACTCCGAGGTGGCGCGCGAGGCTCTCCACGGTGACGACGCCCCCGGTGCTCGCCGCCCAGTCCAGCACCTCGACGTCGTCGCTGGCGCTGACGAGCAGGCGATCGAAGGTGTAGACGATCACGCCGTCGTCGGTCGCCTCGACGTCGCCCTCGTACTCGGCCGCGAGGGACAGGAGCAGGGCGTCGGCCTGGTCGATCGGGAGCCCGGTCAACGAGACCGCGTCGGCGGCGGTCGCGCGGCCCTCGTGGGCCTGGACGAAAGCCAGGAGGTTTCGCTCGCGGCGGCGCGGATCGGGGGGCGGGCTCGGTGGGCCGAAGATGAACGCGTGGACGCTGCGCCAGAGCGGGGGCTGCGCGGGCTCGGGGGCGGAGGGCAGCGCGAGGCCGAGGTCGTCCCGCCCGAAGGAGCGCGAGAACCCGAGGCTCCGGATGCGGTCCCGGCGGCGCTGGCTGCGGCGCGCGCGCCGATCTGCGCGGGCCGATCTCCGCGCCGCCCGCGTGACCTTCTGGCGCTCGCGGCGCGCGGCCCGGCGCGCCTTCTTCGGCTGGGAGCCGCAGGTGAAGCACGCGAAGCAGCTGTCGCCGCAGCCGTTGGCGGAGCCGCTGCCGCAGTCGGCGCACCCCGCGCAGCCCTCGCAGCCGTCGCAACCCTTGCAGTCGCAGTCGCAGTCGCAGTCGGCGTCCCCGCCGCTGGCGGCCGCGGCGATCCCCACCACGATGAGCGCGATGATGAGCACCACGTAGAAGGCGAAGTAGAGGATGAGGAGGACCGACAGCCCGGTGTAGAAGACCGCCTTGAACGCGGTGTAGAGGGCGCGGCCGAAGCGCTCGAGGCGCGTCGACTCGTCGGGGACCTCGCGGTCGCGGCCGACCGAGTAGATGAGCTCGCCCTTGTCGTCGACGGCGACGTGGCCGCCGACCTTGGACAGGGCCGGCAGGATGGCCGACTGGATGTCGCCCATCGGGAGCGCCGTCCGGGTGACCAGGTCGGCCAGGGTCGCGCGGCCGCCGTTGGCGCGGATGGCGGATACGAGGTCCTCGTGGATCATCGCCGCGCCTCCGCGATGGCGCGGGTCAGGAGGCCGCGCGGCGCCGGGAGGCGCTCGACCGCGCCCCAGCCGCGACCAGCGAGGCCGTCGACGAAGATGGCGCGGAGGGCGTCGCGATGGAGCGCGAGGGGCAGCGCGTCGAAGGCCCGCGTCAGGGCGCCGACTCGGCCGGCCAGGGCGCCGGCGACGAAGCGCAGGGCGGCGGGCTCGAGGGGGCCCACGGCGCGCTCGAGAGGGTTGAACCGCCCGCGCCGGAGGTCCCGGGGGAGGTCGTCGAGGGCGTCGACGAGGTACAGGAGCCGGCCGAGGCGGTCGGCCAGCGCGCCGGCGCCAGCGGTCGCCTCGGTGGAGGCCCCGGCGTGGGAGACGAGCCACGCGACGCTGAGGCGGAGGCCCTCGGCGGTCGGGCCGGAGAGGCTGTCGAGGTCGGCGCAGGGGTCGGCCTCGACGGCGGGCTGTCGACGGAGGGCGGCGCGGACCTCGGCGAGGGGAAAGCCGAGGGCGACGAGGGCCTCGCAGGCCTCGGCGACGTCCTTTCGGAGGAGGCGCTCGGCCGTCCGCGAGAGCCACCCGTCGTGGTCGACGCGGTCGTCGAAGAGCTTCTCGCCGGCCAGGAAGAGCTGCATCGCGGCGAGGGCCGGGAGCCAGTCGGCGACCAGGGCGCGGCGACGGCGGACGCCGGGGATCGGGCAGCGCACGCGCTCGCGGGTCGTCGTGTCGGGCGCGAGGGCCTCGACGAGCATCGCGAGGACGCTCGGGTCGTCGCTGGCCAGCCAGCGGGCGCGGGTGCGATAGCCCGCGCCGAGCTGGTGACAGAGCCCACACTGGTGCCGGGCCAGCGGGCTCCGCCCGTGGCCGCCTTCGGCGCGGAGATATCCGTACATGCCGGCGAGCATAGGGCGCCGGAGGGTAAAGGCAACCACGCCCGGCGCGCTCGAAGCCGGACCCGCCGGTCAGGCGCTCCGTCTCCGGCGGGCGATGGCGAGAGCGGCGAGCGCGAGCGCGAAGAGGGCGCTCGACCCGGGACCGCCTCCACACCCCTCGGCCTCGGGCGGACCGGAGTACACGTCGGTCGGCATCGCGTCGCCAGGGTTCGTGTCGACCACGTCCGGCTCGGCGCCGGTTGTCACGTCGTCAACGCCGCCGGAGGCGACGTCGGCGCCCGGTCCGGGTTCCACCGGCGCGTTGGCGGCACAGAGGGCGGGCTCGCAGACACGCTCGGCGGGGTCGAGCTGGTGATCGGCGGGGTCGGCGCAGACCACTTCGTTGGCCACGGCGGTGTCTGTGAAGAGGTCGTAGAGCACCGCGGTCACGCACATGCTGTCGACGGCCGGGAGCGGCGCGAACGGCGCGAAGAGGAGCTCCGCCTCGGAGTCGTGGGCGGGATAGATCGTGTGGGTGACCGGCTCGTGGCCCGGCGCCGTGGCGGTGAGCTCGACCGCGAGGTAGCCGCCGACGTTCGGCAAGGCCGAGCTGAAGTCGACGTCGACGTGCATGCTCCGAGCCTCGCCAGCGCAGCAGACCTCGGGGTGATCGGGACACGCGAGGCCGTAGGGCAGCGCCTCACAGGGCTCGTAGAAAAGAGGCAGGAACAGGTCGCGGGTGCGGACGCGAATCGCGGGTACCGGAGCGGGCTCCACCGGCGGCGTCGCGACGGACACCGTGAGCGTCCTGTCGACGCCCTGGTAGTAGCAGCCGTCGTACGCGGGGTCACCGTCCGGATCCCGCACGACGACGTGCACCGAGTAGACCCCGCCGGCCACCAGCGGGGCGTTCGGTCGCCAGCGGGGCGCGGCGTTCAGGCCAACGCCGGCGGGTCGTGTCTCGACGGGCCGCAGCGAGACCTCGCCGGGCACCTCGTCCCCATCGGCGTCGGTCACCGTGACCGTCAGGTCCGGAGGGGAGAGCTCCGCGCTGGTCGCGCCTCCGGGCCCGGACCACTGGAGGGGCAGCAGGATCCAGGGCTCGACCGGCGCGCCGTCGATCGCGAACGGCGTCGCGGCCACCTCGGTCCACCAGCCGTAGACGCACACCGGCCCGGGAGACTCGGCGCGCGCGCCGTTCCCGAGGGTGACCGCGCCGACGAGCGCGAGCAGCGCGGCGAGCCGGAGACCGGATCGCCGAGATGGCCGGAGGGCGCTCGGCGGCGCCGCGGTGACCTGGAGCCGGTCGCTCGTCAGGCCGAGCGGCCCCATGGACGTGAACAGGGCGAGACGCATGGGCGGGTCCTCCTGGTCTCTCACGACAGCAAGAACCGAGCCGCCACGGTACCGCCTTCAACCCCTTGAGATCATGCGATGGAGAGGCGGCGCTCGGCCGGAGGTGGCCCAGGGAACCGCATACCCACTGTACGATCGCCGACCACGGCCTATACGGAGGGACCTCTCGATCTGGCCGGCGCCAGGGGTGATCGAGGCCGGCTACCAGATCTCGAGGCGGTACGACGAGCAGGTGGAGGCGCTGGCCGTCGACGGGAACGGCGACCTCCCCGGCTGAGTACCGACGGGACCTGGTAGCGCCCGGCGGATCGGGCGCGTTCGGTGACCGCGCCCTGGTGCGCGAGCCGGGGGCGGGCGCTTCGAGACGGTCCGCGGCGGGCGCCTCGCGGCGTCACGGCCAACCCCGGTGTGCGCGCATCGCTCGGAGCGTCAGGTTCACGACCAGGGTGACCCCGGCGCTCAGCGCCACCGTCAGCCCGAGGTCGATGCCCGCACCGAGGGCGTCGCCGATGATCCACAAGGCGAACCCGACCAGGGCGGCGACCACCGTCGACAGGACGACGGGGATCATCGCCATCGACGGCCGGCGAGGGCGCCGACGGTCACGCCAGCGGCCAGGGCGGCGGTGCCGGCGACGCCGATGAGCGCGGGGTAGCGCTCGCGCAGGGAGCGCACCGTCTCGGCGCCCTCGGCGAAGGTCCGCCGGAGGTCTCGCGCGCCGTCCCGGAGGGACTGAGCCAAGCCCCGCGAGCCCGGCCGGGCCTCGTCGTTGGAGCTGGAGGACCGGCCCTCGCGGGCGACGCCCCCGCCCGACCCCTTGGCGGCGCGGGTCTGCGCGACGGCAAACCACGACGCGCCGGCCCCGGCGGCGATGAGCAGCGGCAGCGGGCGTCGGAGGATCCACGGGACCAAGGAGACGAGGGTGCCGACGGTCTTGCCGTGCTCCTCGACCCAGCGGGCCACCTGGTCGAGCGTCGCACGCACGGGGGGACGCCCCTCGCCGGGGCGCCGGCCCTCCGGACCCGACCCGCCCTCCGAGCCCGATCCGATCGCGAGCGGTGGATCGTGAGGTCGTTGGAAGTCACCGGCCCTCACGAAGCCTCCTCGTCGTCTCGCCGGGACAGGGCGTAGTGCGTGAGGAGCGTGATCCCCGCGCCCACGGTGAAGGCGATGGCGACGAACGCCACCGGGTGCCGCTTGGCGAAGCGCTTGACGCCGCGGTAGGCCGAGGTGGCGCCGCGCTTGACGGCGGCGCCGCCGGACCTGGCGATGTCGCTCGCGCTGGTGTCGCCGACGAGGCTCTCGACCTTGTCCTTCACGGCCGTGGCGAAGCTCTCGACCTTGTCCTCGAGGAAGTCCTTCGTCGCGGTGGCGCGCTCGCTGGCGCGCTCGCCGAGGTCCTTGACCGACTCCTCCCGCTCCATCTCCGGGTCGCTGGAGGCGCCTGGCTCGCGATCGAGGTCAACGTTCCTGAAGCTCTTGTGTGGGTTCGTCATGTCGTCCTCCTGAGGCGATGGCAGCAATGAGGCCCCAGAGAGGAGCAAGAGACGTGCCTCCGAGCTCGGGCGGCGCGGCAGGGGTCGGACAGGAGCGTCTCATCGGCACCCGGTCGGCCTCGCCCCGGCCTCGTTCGCGCCGGACGAGCGCGGCGATCTTCCACGGGGTCCCCGCGGTCCGGGGCATCGTGCCCCGAACCGCGCGTCTGTCCGGGGCCCCGTGAGGCGCTGGCCACGCTGGGCGAGGCCCTCGACGCTCTCGCCGCTCGGTTCACTCGGGCCTCGACCCGTGGCGGGGCGTGTGGGGTCGGCCGCCCGCCACAGCCAGGTCACGACGACCGCTCCCCAGCCCAGCCAGGACCAGCGCGCCGCCCGTCGGCGTGCGCGGCAGTGGGTATCCACCTCGCCGCGGGCGGTGGCTGGGACAGACGTGACACCTCGGGGGCGTGCTCGTCTTGGCTAGGGACGTCGAGCGTCCTGAAGCCGACGCGGGAGCTATGATGGGACGATTGAAGCTGCGGGAGGGCGGGCTCATCCTCGCCCTGATGTCCATCGGCGCGCACTCCGGCGGGTGCGACGGCGGCGGAGTGCCCACGCCGGTCGCCGACGGTGAGATCGCCATCGAGATCGCGCCCATCTCGCTCGCGGGGATCGGTGACGCCGAGTACGACCTGCGCGTCAGGACCAGCGGCGGCGCCCTCGTCTGGGAGCGCCTCGGGATGCGGGCCAGCGAGTACGGCGATGGCCGGGCGCTGTCCTACGTCGGCCCCTGCGACGCGGATCCGGCGGCCCAGCCCAACCGCGTGGAGGTGTCTCTCACGGCGCTCTTCGACGAGGAGGGCGCCGCGCTGCCCGACGACGACTGGATCAGCCCGACCGGCGACGCCCCGGCCGTTCAGAGCGTGACCTGCCTCGCGGACGGCGACGTCGCGGTGGAGTTCGACCTGACCGTCCTCCGCCAGGCCTCCCAGGGCTTCTTCGACGTCGCCGTCGAGTTCGAAGACATCTTCTGCTCGGCCAAGCTCGACTGCGTCGCCCAGGACGGCACGAGCCCCCTCGCGCTCGTCCACGGGCCGGACGGCGAGCGCAAGCCGAGCGTGGTGCTCGGCTTCGCCTGCACGACGGGCAGCGCCGACGGCGACATGGCCATGTACATGACCGACCCCGTCGTCGCGTGCGGCGACCTCCGAGTCCCCATCGAGCTCGACCGCGGCCCCGGTAACCTCTGGACCGGCGGCGAGCCGGTGCCGGCGCCGCTCCTCCAGGCCATGGTCTTCGTCGGCGAGGGGCGGACGCCCAACGGCCTCACGCCCGTCGACTGGCTCTACCTGAACGTCGCGCTCGCCATCGACTTCTCGCAGCTCTCCGGGCCCTGCACCCTGAGCGCGACGGGGACGGCGTCCGACCACCCGCTGGACGGCTATACGACGCCGGCCCACACCGCCTACCCCTTCATCAGGTGGCAGGTCGACCTCGTCGACGCGGCCGGCGACGGCTACGCGTGCGGCCTTCATCCCCTCAACGACCCGCTGGCCCCGCCGGGCGAGGGGGTCTTCACCGAGTACACGCCGATCGACGCGCCGACCGCCTTCGAGGAGGGCGTCTTCGAGCCGAACGGCGCCCCGCGCGTCATCGAGATCCTGCGCTACGACGCCTGCGTCGAGAGCCCCGACCCCGGCTGCTGCGCTCGCGCCGCCGACTGCGCTGACGATGGCGTGGCATGCACCGCCGAGATCTGCGTCGACGGCGCGTGCGACAGCGTGCTCTCGGCCGGCTGCTGCTTCGTGGACGCCGACTGTGACGATGGGCTCGCGTGCACCGCGGACCTCTGCATGGGCCACGGGTGCGCGCACTACCAGGGCGACCAGCGCTGCTGCACCCCCGGCAGCGGCGCGGCGGAGCTCCTCGCGCAGTGCGGCCCCGATCCCGACGGCCCGGTGACCTGCCAGGCCTGGAGCTGCACCCCCGAGGGCCTGTGCGAGATCGCCACGACGACCCCGTGCTGCAGCGTCGACGCCGACTGCGACGACGAGATCGCCTGCACCGTGGACTACTGCGTCGACGCCACCCGATGCGAGCACGCCGTCGAGACGGGGCTGCCCGGCTGCTGCGTCGAGCACACCGACTGCCCCCTCGGCGAGTTCTGCCCGACCGGGGTCAACAGCTGCGCCCCGCAGCTCCCCGACGGCGGCAGCTGCAGCGAGGACGCGGCCTGCCTCGGCGGGGTGTGCGTCGACGGCGCGTGCTGCACGCCGGACTGCGCCGACAAGGCGTGCGGCTTCGACGGCTGCGGCGGGAGCTGCGGGTCCTGCGCCGCCGCCGATCAGGTGTGCACCGACGCCTTCGTCTGCGACTTCGACTGGCGCGAGACCGGGCCGAGCGCCGTCGACCACTGGGTCGACGGCGCGTTCACGACCTGGCCCGAGAGCCCGACCTGGGAGTGGTACGACATCGCGTCGCTGCCCGGGCCCAACGGGCCGCTCTACTTCGACTACCTGGGCGGCGTCCTCTACCTGATGATCGACTGGACCGTCTGCGAGGAGCCCCTGCTGGTCGCCGAGGGCGCGACCTTCACCGTAACGACGGGCAGCGGCGCCGTGGTCTGGAGGATCGAGGTGACGGCGGCGGGCGAGGTGACCGCGATCCGCAACGGCGTCGACGTCAGCGACCAGGACCTGGTCGCCGGGGCCTACCAGCTGACCACCAGCCCGAACCACGAGACCGACGCCCACTGGCTCTTCGAGCTGGCGGTGCCGGCTGGCCCCGGCGGCTTCAGCTACCGCCTCGAGGGAGCGAGCCGCTGCGGCGCGCTCCAGAACGACGTCCTCGTCTGGGGGGAGTGCCACCCCGACGGCGGCGTGCAGATCGCCCTGGTGACGGAGACCCCTCGCAGCGGCGGCCCCGGCACCACCACGGTGGCGCCCGGCGCGCCCCTCACCCTCACCGGCACCTTCGGCGAGGAGGAGGGCACGGCCACGGCCAACGGCGTCCCGGTCGAGATCGTCTCCTGGGGCGACGGCACCGTGCTCGTCGCGCTGCCCCCGGGCGCCTCGGGCCCCCAGGAGCTCGTGGTCTGCGCCGCCACCGGCGCGTGCTCACAGCCCGTCACCGTCGAGGCCGACCCCATCGGCGGCGCGGTCCTCAACCCACCCAACGCCGGCGGCGCCAGCGCCAACGGCGCCTTCGACGGCCACGACCCCGCCGACCCCACCGTGTGGTTCGACTGGGCGCTGTCCAACCCGGTCGTCGGCACCCGCAGCCTCTTCTGCGGCTGCCCCGACGGCGACCGCCTGTGCTTCGTGCTCGACTGGTACGACGGCACCTCCGCCGACGGCGACGAGCTGGTGCTCTACGGCGGCACCCCGGACGGACACCGCCTCGTCGTCATCGGCCACCTCTCCACCGGCGTCGTGGACGTGCTCTGGGACGGCGCGCCGCTCACGAGCGGGGTCGAGGCCGGCCTCACCGAGACCACCTCCCCCTGGTCCGACGGCGTGCACCCCGTCATGGAGGTGTGCTTCGACCTGTTCATCCCCGAGCTCACGGTCGCCCTGTCCGGCCCGTGCTCGGAGGATCCCGGCGGGCTCTGCGACGACGGGCTCGCCTTCGACGTGACGAGCCTCCCGTCGGGCGCCGCGCTCACCGCGCCCACCGACGAGCCGCGGGTCGTCGTCGCCCTGCCCGGCAGCGATCCGCTGGCCGGGGCAAGCGTCCCAGGCGCTCTCGGCGCCCGCGGCGACGCGTTCTTCGCCCGGGCCGCCAACCTCGAGCAGCCCCAGAACGGCGCCAGCCTTCAGATGTCGCCGGGCGTCGCCCCGGTGATCAGCGCCTGGTCCTCGACCCGCGTCCAGGCGACCATCCCCGCGACCAGCGCGACCTCCGGCCCGCTCTTCGCCCGCAGCTCAGCGGGGGACGACTCGCCGGGCCACTACGTCGTGGTCGAGGGCACCGACGCCGACAGCGACGGCGTCGACGACGAGCTCGACAACTGCCCGGCGGTGGCCAACCCCTTCCAGGCCGACCTGGACGGTGACGGGATCGGCGACGCCTGCGACCCCGACCGCGACGGCGACGGCCACCCCGACGGGGCGGACGACTGCCCGGTCGACGCCGATCCAGCCCAGACCGACAGCGACGGTGACGGCGTCGGCGACGCCTGCGACGCCTTCCCGGCCGACCCGACCGAGTGGACCGACGGCGACGGCGACGGCGTCGGCGACAACGCCGATTGCCAGCCCACCGATCCCGACGTCTCGGGCCCGCAGTGCGCCGGCAGGGTCTGCGGCCCCGACGGGTGCGGCGGCAGCTGCGGCGACTGCCCCGCGGGCCGTTACTGCGCGGTCGGGGGCGCCTGCTCGCCCTTCAACGTGCAGCCGGCGGCGACGGTGTCGACCCAGGTCGAGCTGGACACGACGTCGCTCACCGGGCGCGCCTTCCCCGACATGGTCACCTACGGCGTCGCCGCCCTCGGCGTCGACACCGTCACGGTCGACGCCGCCGCCGTCGAGGGTCTCGCGGCCGGCGACGAGGTCATGCTCATCAACGTCCAGGGCAGCCCCGGCGCCTTCGACCAGGTCGGCACCGCCGGCTTCTACGGCGTCACCGAGGTCAGCGGCGACTCGCTCGCGCTGGATCGACCGATCACCGAGGCCTTCGGCCCGGGCGGCAACGGCGACCTCTCCGGCCAGCGGGTCAACCTCATCCGGGTACCCCACTACGCTGGGCTCGACGTCGCCTCCGGGGGGTACGTCATGGCGAGCGCGTGGGACGGGGCCCGCGGCGGGGTGCTGGCCTTCGCCGTGGACGGCCCGCTGGTCGTCGCCTCGGGCGGCTACGTGTGGATGGGCAGCCGCGGCTACCGCGGCGGTGGGGCCGGCTCCGGCACCTGCAGCAACGGCTCCACCTGCTCCCGCGGCTACCAGGGCGAGAGCCTCGTCGGCACGGGCGCGCGCAACGTGACCTGGCCGAACGTGCTCGCCGGTGGCGGCGGGGCCGTGTCGTACAGCGGCAACAGCGACGTCGGCTACCCCGGCGGCTCCGCCACCCACGTCAGCCCGGCGAGCCGCTTCCAGGACAACTGGAACTACCGCGCCGACACCGCGCTCGACGAGATGCTGGATCTCCAGCTGTGGATGGGCTCGGGCGGCGGTGGCGGTGGAGCGGACGCGGCCGGGCTCGGCAACGACGCCTCGAGCGGCGCGGCCGGGAGCCCCGGCGGCGGCGTCATCTACCTGCGCGCCGAGAGCCTGGACAACGCGGGCCTCATCAGCGTGCGCGGCAAGTACGCGACCAACGCCGGCTGCACGCCGGGGAGCAGCGGCAACGAGGACGGCGGCGGCGGCGCGGGCGCCGGCGGGACCCTGGTGCTCGACGTGCCCCCCGTGCCGCCGTCTCAGCGTGACGGGGTGTACCTCGGCGACCCCGTCGTCGTCGGGGGCGCGCTCGCCGGCGACGCCGACGGCGCGCTCGGCCTCGACGGCGTCGGCCAGGCCGTTCAGCTGGCCGCCCGCTCGAACCTCGGCCACAACGAAGGGGTCTGGAGCCTCACCCTGTGGTTCCGTACGGAGACCACGGCCGCCGGTGGCACGCTCTACTCGGAGACGTCGGGCGACGGCTCCGCCGGCCACATCGGGCTGGTCTTGAGCTCGCCCCTGGGCGGCCCCGGCCAGGTCACGGCGTCCGTGGAGAACGCCGCGGGCACGCGCAGGACCCTCAGCTCGGACCCGGCGACGCCGCTCAACGACGGCGAGTGGCACTTCGTGGCCGTGACGAAGACGGCCAACGTCTTCTACCTCTACGTCGACGGCGCGTTCTACACGTGGACGCAGGTCACCAGCAGCGAGCGCCCCCGGGACAGCGACCCCGGCACCGTCCCCGTGGGCGCCGCCGCCATCGGCGCGTGGGCGGCCTCACCCGCGCCCGGGGAGGGCTTCTTCGAGGGCGAGATCGACGAGGTCGCGACCTTCCAACACACCCTCCCGCCCGACACCATCGAGCTGATGCACGACGTCGGCCGCGCGGGGGGACTGGCGGGGCAGCCCTACGCCACCCTCGTGACCTCGAGGTTCCCCAGCGGCTACTGGCGTCTGGGCGATCTGGTCGGCGCGACCGCGCGCAACGACCCACGCAGCCGCGCGGGCGCCGGCGCCATCGACGTCGCTGGCGGCGGGCGCCAGAACGACTGCTACTGCCGCTGCTCGGGGCGCGCCGGCTCGGGCCGCCTCATCTGGGCCGAGGACCGCTTGGACTTCGACGGCGACGGCCACTACAACTGGGCCGACAACTGCCCGGTCACCGCCAACGCCACCCAGGCCGACGTCGACGCCGACGGCCGCGGGAACGTCTGCGACGATCGCCCCGGGCAGTACGTCGACGGGACGACGGGCTTCGGCGAGCACACCGGCGAGCTGCTCGACGGCGGGCGCACCTGGAGCGACGACCAGCCCAAGAACATCAACCAGACCACGGTGCTCCAGCACACCTTCGCCGCGGGCGAGGACTTCGACATCATCAGCGCGTGGGGGCACAAGTACCGCGGCGTGGGCTTCATCCACGGTCCCCGGGTCCACCACGGCGCCTACGACGGCTACTCGGCGCACGACTACGGGCCCTACTGGGGGACGCAGGACGACACCGGCTTCCCGAACGGCTACGAGGCCGAGCTCTTCTCCGTGTACAAAGCGCCCTACGAGTCGAGCGGGCCCTACAGCTCCCCGTTCTGGTTCCGGCACACCCGGCGGCTCGACCGGCTGAAGCTCCGCTACTCGTACATCACCCCCCGGGGCCCCTGGTGGGACATGGCGGCCTCGCGGGAGATCCCGCACGAGGACCAGGTCGTGGTCGGCTGGGGCCACGCCGCCCGCAACGACGCGGCCGGCGAGAGCAGCCCGCTGACGCTGGTGTCGCTGTCTCGGGAGCTCACCGGGACGCCGCTGCTGGGGGCGCCGGTGACCGACAGCGAGACGGGCTTTCACGCCCTCGCCGGCACCCTGGCGGGCGACGGGCGCAGCTGGCAGCCCGACGATGAGGTCGCGGCGGCCTGCAGCGCGGCGGTCCTCGACAAGACCTTCGCCGCCGGCGAGGACTTCGTCGCCGTCGTGCGCTGGGACCACGACTACCGGGGCGTCGGCGTGCTCTACGGCCCTGACGTCGACCACCTCGACATGGACGGCACCTCGACCCACCCGAACGGGCCCTACTTCGGCTCGGCCACGACGACGGGCTACCCCGCGGGCTACCCGGCGACCTGGCGCGGCGGCTACCCGACGCCGATCAGCGGCGCCGACCAGCGCTGGTACCGCGTGACGCGCGTCGGCGACCTGCTGACCCTGGAGCAGAGCAGCTGGTCCCCCGTGGGGCCGTGGGCCGACGTCGCGGCGCCGGTCGCGCTGAGCCCCGACGACGCCGTCATCGTCGGCTTCGGCGAGGCCGGCAACACCGGCGCCGCGCCGCTCACCATAGAACGCCTGCAGACCATCCCATGAGCCGGGAGCGCTGCCGAGTGCCTCGAGAGAGCGCGGCCATCGCCGTCTCGCGCGACGTCGAGGCGGCCGCCTCGCGGACGGCCGGGGGGGAGACACGCGAGCCGGCCGCGCCGGCTCGCGCGTCGTCATGTCATCCGAGCTTCGGCGCGCGCCGCGATCCGATTCGGGGTCGAGACGGGCGGCAAATCGAACCCAACGTGGATATGACGTTCACTGCGCAGAGGTGTCACTCACGTCGCTGAGGGCCTCGACGCGAAAACGATCGGAACACCCCGACATGAATAGGCAAACAGAATCAGCGCAAAAACCCACAGCGATTAAGCGCTTGCAGCATCAGGCTCGGCCGAGACAGACTCAAAGACGCTGCAGTCCGCTGCAATCACTTCGCTAACAAGCCATCTTCAACGACTTTGCGACGCAAGGAGGGACCCGTTGTCCTGGTCGCCGCGTCAACTCGCGTTCGTGCCCGTCGCCGCCGTGCTGCTCGGCGGGGCCGCGGCTTGTGACGGCGGGCTGTCGAGCGGCGCCACCGGCGGGCTCTCCGTCGAGGTCGCGCCGCTCTCCCTCGCCGGCCTCACCGACGCCAGCTACCGCCTGACGGTCACCAACGGCGCGGGCGACGAGGTCTGGACCCGCGTCATCGGCTCCCAGCGGTTCGGCGACGGCGCCGGCAGCGCGTCCTACGTCGGGACCTGCGACGCCGCCTCGAACCCCAACACGGTGAGCCTCGCCGTCGTGGGCCTCAGCGACGCCGACGGGGCGCTCACCCCCGGCGCCGACTTCGCCAACCCGGCCCCGGACGACGACCCCCTCACCGTCGAGGTCGCGTGCGTCGCGGACGTCGACGTCGCCGTGACCTTCGAGCTGACCATCGCCCGGGCCGCGCGCCAGGGCTTCTTCGACGTGGCCATCAGCTTCGATGACATCTTCTGCTCGGCCAAGCTCGACTGCCTCGACGACAGCGAGCCCCTCGAGCTGCTCTTCGACCCGCTGACCGGCGAGCGCGAGCAGACCGCGGTGATGGGCTTCGCCTGCACCGCCGGGCCCGAGCAGGACACCCACCTGTGGATGGACCAGATCCAGGTCGTCTGCGACGGCGGCGCCCCCATCGTCGTCGACCCCGCCGAGGGCCCGGGCAACCTCGATCCGCCCTACCCCGGCCCGGCCCCCAACACCGTCGACCTCCTCTTCCAGGCGGCCACCTACCGCGGCGTCGAGCAGCTCGACGACGACACCGACTGGGCCAAGGCCTACTGGAACGTCGCCCTCGGCCTGAACCGCGCCGCGCTCACCTCGCGCGGCGGCACCCTGTCGGCCTGCCGGCTCCAGGCCGCCGCGACCGCGTCGAGCACCGCCTTCGTCGATGGGCAGACGCCGGCGGGGACGCGCTGGCCGATGGTCACCTGGGACGTCGACCTGACCACCAGCGGCGTCGTCAGCTGCGCCTCCCACCAGCTCGATGACGGCACCGGCGTCGCCACGACCTACACGGCCACCGAGGGTCACGGCTTCGCGGCGTCCTACCGCGCGGCGACCGGGGTCGTCAGCCGGATCCGCGGGACGCCGACCCTCGACTCGCTCCTCGACTGCGAGCCGGCCGTCACCGGCGAGCACGTCGACTGCACGCTCTACCCGATGAGCGCGCCCGGCACGCCGGTCCAGGTCGACCCCGCCCTCGTCGGCCTCACCGCGACCCCCGGCTCCGTCGGGCTGGTCGTCGCCCCGGCCGGCGCGAGCTACGTCAGCCAGCTGAGCCTGAGCTTCACCGCCCCCGCCGACCCCGGCGCCGTGTTCGTCGCCTTCGTCTACGAGGGGCTGCCCATCCGGACCTTCGAGATCCCGGTCACCGCCCCGCCGCCGGACGCGACCTCGACCCTCGCCTGCGCCAACGCCGAGCTGTACGGCGGCGGCCAGACCGTCTGCACCTACTCCCCCCGGCATCAGGGCGAGCCGACGACGGTCTTCGCCGCCGACACCGTCGTGACCGCGACCCCCGACGGCGCCGTCTCGGGGCTGACGCCCTCGGTCGGGCAGGCGCTGAGCTTCGTCTTCACGGCGCCGGCGACGGTCGGGGACAAGACCATCAGCGTCGCCGGGGGACCCAGCGCGGTCGTCTCGGTCATCACGCTGTCCGACGTCGAGGGGCTGACCCTGCCGTCGGCGCCGACCATCATCGACGCCTACGCCCAGGACCAGCAGATCTACCTGCGCTACGCCCCGCCTTCGGACAGCGGCGGCTCGAGCAACCTCGTCTACACCGCGACCTGCGCGTCCATCGACGGCCCGCCGGCCTCGTCGACGGGTAGCGCCTCGAGCGCGGCCCTCGACGTCGTCGTCCCCGGGCTCGTCAACGGCCTCGGCTACACCTGCGTGGTCCACGCCTCCAACGAGCTGGGCGCGGGGCCCGACAGCGCTCCGACCCTGGTCCTGGTCCCCGCCCCCATCCTCGCCCAGGCGGCGACCGTCGTCGCCTCGCCCGTGTCCTTCCGCGACGGCAACGACCACGACGCCGCCTCGGGGCTGACCCTCGCCGCCGGCGTCTCCCTGCCCCTCGCGTCCTTCGGCGACCGGTACGGCGCGGCCCTCGCGGCGGTCGGAGACACCCGGGTCGCCGTCCCCAGGGCCGTCTGGTCCCCGAACGACGGCCAGCAAGCCTCCGACGGTGGGCCGATCCACCTGGCGGCCGGGGTGGCGCTGCCGGTGGCGGCCTTCTCACAGCGCTTCGCCGCGGAGCTCGCGCCCCTCGGAGACACCCGGATCGCGGCCCCCGTGACGCTGTGGGAGGCGAACGACGCCGAGCAGCGCGCCGGCGCCTATATTCAGCGCGCCGTGGCCGTGACGGCGCGCGCGGCCGTCCACCACGACCGATACGCCGCGCCCGTCATCGCCCGCGCCACCGTCGCCGCCTGGCCCGTGACCTCGCTCTCGCGACCGTACGTCGTGACCGTCGGCCCGCCGTCCCTCGCGCAGAGCGCCTCGCCCCAGGAGCTGACGCTGACCGGCCTCGGCTTCACCCACGTCGACCGCGTCGAGCTCTACGACCCCACGTCGACCCTCGCCGTCATCGTGACGGATCCAGCGGACCTGGCCGTGGCCCCGGGCGGCGAGTCAATGACCGTCACGGCCGTCATCGACGGCGCCTCGGTCGTCGGGACCTGGACGGTCGCCGTCCACACGGCCGCCGGCGCGACCTCTCCGACCGCCGGGCCGCCTGCCGGGGCGACCTGGGACAACAGCTTCGTCGTGACCACACCGTGACGCCGCACCTTCTGACGGAGGACCTCATGCATCACCCCCTCATCCACGCCCGGCGGGCCGGCGCAGCGCTCGTCACGGGCGTCGCCCTGCTCCTCGTCGCGGCCCCCGCGCGCGCCGACGTGGCGATCGACTGCGAGACGATGAACGCCGAGAACATCGCGCTCGGGCTGGCCGACACGAATGGCTTCACGCTGGACGGCACGACGGCGTCCAACAGCTCGAGCTACGGCGGCGTCCACCGCTACATCAACATCAACAACCAGACGATCCAGCTGCCGCCGAACGGGATCGTCTGCGTCGCTCACGTGACCTGCGCGACCTCCGACCGGACGCTCCGGTTCGCGCGCAACGACGCCAACACCCCGGTGTACCTGCTCGTCGAGTACCAGGTGAACCTGGCCCACGACGACTGCCGGATCGACGTCAGCGGCGGCCCGGCGATCACGCTGCCCGGGGGCATGGGCCTGACCGTGCGCGGGGGTATCGGCGGGCCGGGCGGCTCCGACGGCGGCAGCTGTGACGGCGTCACCAGTGGCCAGCGCGCGGGCGCCGGCGTCGGTCCGGGCGGCGGCGGCGGGGCCGAGAACGCCGGCGGCGGCGGCGGCGCGTCACCGGTCGAGGACGGCGGCGAGAGCTACGAGAACCAGGGCAACGGCGGCGGCGCGTACTCGACCGCGGCGAACCGGATGCTCCACGGAGGCTCGGGAGGCGGCTGCGGCTACGACCCCGCCGCGAGCGTCGCCAGCGGCGGCGGCGGCGGCGGCGGCGTGCTGGTCGTCGCCGCGAGCGACTACATCGCGATGAACGGGGTCCGCTCGGGCTTCTGGGCCCGCGGCGGCGGCTCGACCGACAACTACAACCGCTTCGGGGGCTGGGGCGGCGGCGGCGTCGTGCGCCTCATCGCCGACGAGATCCGCGGCGACGACGGCTTCATCGACGTCCGCGCGGACACGGTCCAGACGAGCTACTCGAGCGCCACGACCTACTGCGACTCGGCCAGCTACCCCGGCGGCTGCGGCGGCGCGGGCGTCTACTTCATCGAGGGCGCGCTGTCCGGCACCCCGAGCTTCCGGCAGTTCCTCGACAACTCCAGGCCCCTGACCTCCCAGGGGACGGGAACCCAGGGAGACCCGGTGCCCGACGCCGGGACGCTGCCGACGCTCGAGATCACCAGCGTCAAGACCAGCTGGCCGGGGGCGGGCGAGACCCTCGCGCCGAAGAGCGTCGTGGGCGCTGGCAGTGACCATGTTCACGCCACCGTCGGCGTCTACGTCGACGCGCCGACGCCGGCCCAGACCATCGAGGTGTGGCTGACCTCCAACAACATCCCGGACACCGCCGTCGTCAACGTGAAGATCAACGCGCTGGGGACGCCGGCGCAGGTCGCGACCGCCACGAAACAGACCGGCAGCGGCAGCGGCGCCCTCACCTGGATGGCGACGCTGACCGTGCCCGCCGGGGCCGACCTCGGCACGCTCGAGGCCTGGGTGTCGAACGTCTGCACGCCGGGCGCCCCCGGCTGCGCGCCGTGATCGAGGAGCACGTCATGAAACGCACCGTCAGCGTCAGCCTCGCCGTGGCCTTCGGGCTCCTCGCCACGAGCCCCGCGGCGGCGGCCGAGCCCTTCCCGTTCTCCTGCGCCGTGGTCAACGCCGACAACGCCGGCGGGCCCTTCGCCCACGCCAACGGCTACAGCGACGACTTCGGGGGCGCGTCGGTCCCGGACACGGGCGTCTACAACGCGTCCAACGCCGCGCGCACGGTGACGCTGCCGCCCAACGGCGTCCTGTGCTTCAAGAGCTTCCGCGGGCCGACGTACGACAGCGTCTATGACGTCACGTTCGTGGCCAACGCCGACAACACCCCGGTCTACATCTTCGTCGAGGATACGTTCGATCTCGGCTACTACCGCTTCGACGTCAGCGGCGGGACGGCCGGCGAGATGCCGGCCGTGGGCCTGTCGCGGCGCGGGGGCGTGGGCGGGCCGGGCGGCGCCGACGGCGGCAGCTGCGACATGACCGGCGGCGGCGGCGACCAGCGCGCCGGGGCCGGGCTGGGGCCGGGAGGCGGCCAGGGCAGCGACAGCTACGGCGGCGGGGGCGGCGCCGGGCCGACCCGCGCGGGGATGGCGGGCTACAACGCCACCTACGGCGGCGCCGGCGGTCAGGCCTACGCCATCGGCTCTCAGCGCCTCATGCTCGGCGGCTCGGGCGGCGGCTGTGGCTACTACGGCGGGACGCCCTACGGCGGCGGCGGCGGCGGTGGCGTCATCGTCGTCGCGGCGGGCACCAGCATCGACGTCGGCTCGGCGAGCACGGTGGGCATCTCGGCCCGCGGCGGCTTCGGGACGACCTCGGCCTACACCACGTCCAACCGCCTCGCCGGGGGCGGAGGGGGCGGCGGCGTCATTCGCCTCGTCAGCCCGCTCGTGATCGGCGACGGCGTGCTCGACGTCACCGCCGGGCGGCCGAGCTCCGCGGAGACGGCCTGCGGGACCTCGACCCGCTACGGCGGCTGCGGCGGCGACGGGGTCGTCAAGCTCGAGGCGTACCGGGTCGAGCCGCAGATCGTCGAGCAGGTGGGCGCGACGAACGGCGGCGAGTCGGTCATCTACTCCGAGCCCCAGACCCTCGTCTTGACGCCGGCGGTCCGGCCTACGATCGCCATCCACGCGGTGACCGCCGACTTCGAGGGCGTCTCGGCGACGCAGACGCCGGGCGCGCTCGACTACACGCGCCACGTCTACGAGCAGCCGTCGCTCAACCTGCAGAGCGGCCAGCAGGTGACCGTCGCGGTCCGGACCACCCACGTCGCGAGCACCGACGTGGTCAAGGTCCGGATGAACACGGTCGCCGCGGACGCGGGGCTCGCGCCCGACCACGCCGGCGACCAGGTCGTCGACGCCACGCCGACCGGCGGGACCGGCGTCAACCGCGAGTGGACCGCGACGCTCACGGTGCCCGCGGGGATGCGCATGGGCTCCATCGAAGCCTGGATCGAGGCGGTCTGCGTCCCCGGTACCCTGGGCTGCGCTCCGGTCGAGTAGCGCCGCCTCCAGTTCGCCCGTCCGCCCCGTCGGGTCGACGCGACGGACGGGCCGCCTACGCGCGCGTCAGTCCGACAACCGCAGGACCCACGGCTCCTCGCCGTGGACGCCGTCGTCCGCCACGACGAAGAGGTCGCCGTCGCCGTAGCCGAGGATGCGGGTCACTCCCTTGCCTCCCACGGTGGCCTCCTCGACCGGGACCGTCCCCGCGCTGGTGCCGTCGCTGCGCCAGAGCGCCCGCGGGTAGTACAGGTCGCCGACCAGGAAGTAGAGGGTGTCGCCGGCAGCGGTGAGGTCGAACAAGGCCCCGGGAGGCGTGCCGAGGTCGACGGCGGGGCCGTCGCCCGCGATGACCCGGAGGCCGCGCGTGGTGGTGAAGAAGAGGGCGTCACCCACGCTGGCCAGCTCCCCGGGCGACTCGTGCTCGCCGAGCGCGATCCGGGCGGAGCCGGCGCTCGTGCCGTCGCTGCGGAAGAGCCCCGAGCTGCTCGAGTCGTCTCCCACGAAGTAGACGACGTCACCATGGACGTGCAGGTCGTGCGGGTTCGTGCTCGCGGGGACCGACGCATAGGAGATGCCTGGAGTGAGGTCGGTGACCATCTGCGTGCCGCCCGGGGTGAGGTCGCTCACGACGAGCTCGCGCCCGTGCTCGGGCCACCACGCGCCGAACAGCGCCAGGTCGCCGAGCCGCGCGATGTCGAAGATCCCGACGGCATCGTCATGGTAGGTGTCGAAGTCCACCACGCGCCGCGTGCCCGAGGCGGAGCCGTCGCTCCGCCACAGCTGCTGGATCCCGGAGGTGTCCGACACGCCGAACAGCACGGTGTCGTCCCACGCCGCCAGCCCGGTCGGCAGGGCGACCTCGTAGCCGTACGTGTCACGCACGATCCGCGTGCCGGCGGAGGTGCCGTTGCACACCCAGAGCACCGGCCCGTAGTCGCCGGCGCCCCGGAAGAAGAGGCGTCCGCCGGCGCCCGTCAGCTGCTCGGGGGCGGCGCAGCCGTCGCTGAGCTCGGTGGTCGTCGAGGCGTCGCCGTGGGTCTTCCAGAGCTCGGCGCAGCCGCTCTCGTCGCCGGTGGCGGCGAAGTACAAGGCGTTGCCCATCACGACCAGCTCGTGGGGCGCGGCGTCCTTGGAGGTGTGGGCGTAGATGTCGCGCACCACCTCCGTCCCCGCCGGGGTGCCGTCGGACCGCCACAGCTCGACGCCGACGTCCGTGTCGTCGGCCGCGAAGTAGGCGACGCCGTCGAGGAAGGCGAAGTGCTCGGGGGCGCTGCCCTCCTCGCCCCGCTGGGCGTCGACGAGCATCTGGAAGGGCCCGCCGCAGACGTTGTTGCCGCACGCGACGTCGCCGTCGCAGCCACCGCAGTCGAGCACCTCGCCGCACGGCGGGCGACGGACGCCGCACTCGGCCCCGACACCAGCGCAGGTGAAGGCCTCCATACCGTCGCAGATCTGCGGGGTGCCCAGGTCCCCATAGGCGTCCCCGGGGAGCACCACCCACTGGGAGTCGTCGGCGTTCGTGCCGGCGCTGACGTACCAGGTCGGGTCGCCGACCAGTGCGCCCGGCTTGCGCCGCAGGACGTGGTCCTTCGTGGCCCCGTGGTCTCCGGCGGCCGCGAAGCTCTGGCCCGGGTCGAGCCCGCCGACCCCGATGGCGTCGACGACCTGCCCCTCCTGGCCCGGCGGCTGCCACGCGAGGGCCACGGCGTCGTCACCGTTGAAGCTCAGCTCCGACTCGTGCCCCAGGTAGTCGGTCGTATCGAGCAGGACCTGGTCGGCGCCGCTGTTGACGAAGACCCGCGCCTCGCCCGGCGCGAGCGGGGGCGAGTAGAGCGGGACGACCTTGCCCGGCCAGGGGGCGCCGTCGTCGCCGATCCACAGCGCGTAGTGGTTGAGGTTCAGCGTCCGCAGGGTCGGGTTGAAGACCTCGATCGCCTTGTTCTCGCCGCTGCCCTCGACGTACTCGCTGATGATGAGGGTGGTACCGGGGACGGGGCCGGGATCGGACGGGGTGGTGTCCTCAGGTGGGCGCGTGTCCGCGGGCGCGGCGGTGTCGCTCGAGGGATCCGCCGTGTCCGGCGTGGCCACGGTGTCCGCTGGGGCGGTCGTGTCGGCGCCGACGGTGTCCGCGGGGTCGGTGGTGTGCGTCGCGGCGTCGCCACCGCAGGCGAGCAGGAGCCCGCAGGCGAACGTCGCCACGGAGAGGGTCTTCATGGCTGAGTCGCTCCTTGTCTGACGAACAGTGGGCGCCGAAGCGCCGCTCAGTCGACCGCACGGCAGCAGCGGAAGCCGTAGGAGTCGGCGTAGTTGCCGGGCGTGCTGGTGTCGCGTCGGGAGGCGCGTAGGGAGGCGCTGGGGGCGTTGTAGTGGCCCCCGCGCCGGACGAAGTGCGAGGCGCAGTGGTCCCGCCCGTCGCTCGTGGAGTCGTCGAAGGCGTAGGGCTGGCCCGGGTAGCTGATCCACCAGCTGTCGGTCCACTCGTTGGCGTTGCCCGCCATGTGGAGCGCGCCGTACGGGGACGCTCCCGCCGGCATGCTGTCGGCGACGTGGGTGAAGCGGCCGCCGTGGATGTAGAGCTTGAAGCCCACGAAGAGCGTGCCGTCGTCGAGGGGCGTGCAGTCGGCCCAGATGGCCTGGTCGCAGCCCGAGGGGGGCGTCCGCGGCGAGCCGTCGCCGGCGTCCCACGGGAAGGAGCGGGTGTTGTCGTGGCAGTCGCCCGTCACCGTCTCGCAGCCGCCGCGGGCCGCCTTCTCCCACTCCTGCTCGGTGCACAGGGTCGCGCCCCGGTCGAGGCAGTACTGGCGGGCCTGGTACCAGCCGACGCCGACGATGGGGTGGTCCTGGCGGCCGTACTGCGGGTCGTAGGTGTCGTGGTACTGCCCCACCGCCGCTGGCGTGCAGCCGCGGTCGAACGGGCTGTCGAAGAAGTCGACGGCAGGTGGAGGGACCGCTTCGCACCAGGCTCGGTAGGCGGCGGCGGTGACCTCGGTCCGGTCGATGGCGTAGGCGTCGGTCGTGACGTAGTGGAACGGCGCGTCGTAGTAGCTCGTGTTCACCGTGTTGCACTCGTCGGCCGCCTGCTCGGCGGGGCTGCAGCCCATCCAGAAGCCGCCGGCCGGCACCCAGACCTCGTTGGTCGCGGCGTTCTCGCAGGTCCCGTTCGCGGTGCAGGCGAAGCCCGCGGCCGTCGGGCAGGCCACGCCCAGAGCGCCGCAGCACGGGTCGCAGGAGCCGCCGCAGTCGACCCCGGTCTCCGCGCCGTTCTGCAGGTCGTCGTCACAGGTCGGCGTGGCGCAGGTCCCGCCGTCGCACCAGCCGCTCACGCAGTCGGCGTCGCCGGCGCACCCCTCGCCGTCGCAGGCGTCGCAGACCCCGCCGCAGTCGACGCCGGTCTCGTCCTGGTTCAGGGCGCCGTCCGAGCAGGTCCCGGCCTGACACACCGCGCCCACGCAGCGCGCGCTGACACAGTCCCCGTCGGTGAAGCACGCGTCGCCGTCCGCGCAGGCTCCGCAGCTCGCGCCGCCGCAGTCGACGTCGGTCTCGTCCTGGTTGACCACCCCGTCCGAGCAGCTCGCCGCCTGGCAGATGGTACCGGTGCAGACGCCGCTCAGGCAGTCCCCACCAACACCGCAGACGTCGCCGTCGGCACAGGCGCCGCAGGTCGCGCCGCCGCAGTCGACGTCGGTCTCATCCTGGTTGACCACCCCGTCCGAGCAGCCCGCCGCCTGGCAGAGCGCCCCGGTGCAGACGCCGCTCAGGCAGTCCCCACCAACGCCGCAGACGTCGCCGTCGGCACAGGCGCCGCAGGTCGCGCCGCCGCAGTCGACGTCGGTCTCATCCTGGTTGACCACCCAGTCCGAGCAGCCCGCCGCCTGGCAGAGCGCCCCGGTGCAGACGCCGCTCAGGCAGTCCCCACCGACGCCGCAGACCTCGCCGTCGGCACAGGCGCCGCAGGTCGCGCCGCCGCAGTCGACGTCGGTCTCGTCCTGGTTGACCACCCCGTCCGAGCAGCCCGCCGCCTGGCAGAGCGCCCCGGTGCAGACGCCGCTCAGGCAGTCCCCACCGACGGCGCAGACCTCGCCGTCAGCACAGGCTCCGCAGCTCGCGCCGCCGCAGTCGACGTCGGTCTCATCCTGGTTGACCACCCCGTCCGAGCAGCCCGCCGCCTGGCAGAGCGCCCCAGCGCACACGCCGCTCAGGCAGTCCGCGCCGATCGCGCAGCCCTCGCCGTCGTCGCAGCCGCCACAGGACCCACCACAGTCGACGTCGGTCTCGTCCTGGTTGACCACCCCGTCCGAGCAGCCCGCCGCCTGGCAGAGCGCCCCAGCGCACACGCCGCTCAGGCAGTCCGCGCCGATCCCGCAGCCCTCGCCGTCGCCGCAGCCGCCGCAGGAGCCGCCGCAGTCGACGTCGCTCTCGTCCTGGTTGACCACCCCGTCCGAGCAGCCCGCCGCCTGGCAGATCGCCCCAGCGCAGACGCCGCTCAGGCAGTCCGCACCGATCCCGCAGCCCTCGCCGTCGCCGCAGCCGCCGCAGGAGCCGCCGCAGTCGACGTCGCTCTCGTCGCCGTTCATCAGGGCGTCGTCGCAGGCCGGGACGTTGCCCTTCCGCAGCTCGCCGGTCTTCGGGTCGAAGCGGTTGTCCATCCGGGTGCGCGTGGGGAGCCAGCCGAAGAGGTTCAGCGCCGGCAGGTAGCCCTCGTACGTGACGGCCACCTCGTCGCCACCCCCCACCTCGTGGGCCCCGCAGACGCGGCCGTCCGCGTCGGTCAGCGGGACGTTCCACGCGATGACCGGGTAGACGGTGCCGTCCGGCGGCGAGAACCCGCCGTCGGGACCCAGCGGCCAGGACTCGGCCGAGGCCGTCGCGCGGGAGACCAGCGTGCAGTCGCGGGCCAGCGGGAACGCCCCGTCGTTGAGGCCGAGGCTCACCGTCCAGTATGCCTTCGCGGCCAGGGCCTCCTCGCCGCGGTAGACCGACGCGCCGAACAGGTAGCCCCCGGTGTTGGCGTTGGGGGCCGCGGCCAGGTCCACGTTGCCGATCCCGCTGACGTCGACCTTCACGTCGGCGCTCAGCCCGTCGCAGACGATCCGCACGTCGTCCATGTACAGGAAGGTCTCGTCGCCGTCGGGGTCGGCGGTGCACGCGAAGGCCAGCACCGCCGTCAGGTCGCGCGCGCCGCCCTCCAGCGGGTTGTGGAGCAGCTCCAGGTCCTCGTCGCCGCCGTCGCGGACGCAGTCGAGCTTCGCCGAGCAGAAGATGTCGTCGAAGCTCACGGCGACGTCGAAGAAGCCCTGCTGCGCGTCGCGCACGATGGTCATGTCGAAGGTGACGGGGACGTCGGCGTTCTGCACGCAGACGACGTTGCGCGTGATCGGCGTCGGGTTGACCCAGGTGCCCTCGTCGATGGGCGCGCCGCCGCTCCCGTACAGGGTCAGCAGCTCCAGGCTGACCGAGCCCTGGGCGGCGCTCGCGTCGCACGGGCCGACGTAGGCCAGCGAGCCGGCGCCGTCGCCGTACTGGCTCGACGTCACCGTGCGCTGCCAGACCGTCTCCCCGGTCCCGTCCGGGCCGCTCGTGACGGTCAGCGTATAGCGGGCGTCGGTCACCCCCGCGAGCGACAGCGGCGCCACCTCGATGGCGACGCGCCCGGCGCGGGCGAGCTCGTCGGTGGGAGGCTCGCCGCCGCACCCCAGGAGGCCGAGGACGACGAGAGACAGGGCGACGCCCGGAGAGAGACGCGGCTGCATGGTGGTTTCCTTGTCGGTCCGCGAGGGGACTCAGTTGGACCAGGTCAGGCTCAGGCAGGCGCCGCCGGGGACCGGGGTCGAGGCGTAGCTCGCGCCGATGGTCACCTCGACGAGCTCGACGCCCGAGAGGGTGGCGTCCAGGGAGCCGTCGGTCGGGTCGTCGCCGAGCGTGACGCTGCCGGCGCTCTGAAAGAAGGTGCGCGGCGCGGCGCCGCCCGGGTCGACGTTCGCGAGCAGGCACTGCGCGCAGGTCGCGAAGTCGTCGTTCGGCGCCGTCCCGAGCGCGAAGGTCCCGGCCGCCGGCGAGTAGAACTGCAGGACGAGGTCGTCCTCCGCGGCCACGTCACCGAGGGCGGGATCGTCGAGCACGACGCGGTAGGAGGCCGAGCCGGCCTGCTGGTCGATCAGGACCGGCGGTCCCGTCGCGCTGACGACCGTGCAGCCGGCGTCGCAGGCGGTGCCCGCGAGGTTACAGACCTCGCCCCCGGCGCAGCCCGCGCCGCAGACACCGCCGCAGCCGTCGGGGCCGCAGACCTTGCCGACGCAGTCGGGGGCGCACGCCGTCGACAGCTCCGTCAACCCCACGACGGAGGCGCACGCCCCGCCGTCCACCGGGGTCGAGGCCCAGGTGAGCTCGTCGAGGGTGACCTCCTCGAGCTCGAGGTTGGTCAGCGTGAGGTGGAAGGCCGCGCCGCCCGGCGGCGTTGCCGGGTCGATCCCGAGGCTCCCGGCCCGCTGGAAGTAGACGCCGCCGTAGCCGCCGCCCTCGGCGACGTCGACGAAGACCGTGACGCACTGCTCGCAGGTGGCGTAGTCGTCGTTGACGCCGACCGAGGCCAGGTCGAAGGAGCCGGTGTCCGCGGTGTAGAGCTCGAAGAAGACCGCGTCGGGCTCGGGCCCGCCGAAGCCGAGATCCGCGTCGCCGCCCAGAACGTAGCGCGCCTGGGCCGCGTCGTCCCAGACGAGAGGCCCGGTCAAGGTCCGGGCCACGCACTCGCCGGCCGCGGTCAGGAGCTCGAGGCTCGCCCCGTCGAGGCGGTGCTTGAGGTAGGTGGGGCCCGCGTCCCAGCTGAAGCCGTTGAGCGGCGCCTGGTAGCCGTGATAGGCGGTCACGACGTCGCTGCCCGGGACGTTGACCTGGTGCGCGTCGCAGACCCGCCCGCCGGCGCTGGTCGACAGGGTGACGCTCCACTCGATGACGGGGTAGACCGTGCCCGCGGGCAGCGGGAAGCCCAGGGCCTCGGGCGCCCACGGGGTCGACGACGCCGTCGCGCGCTGGGTCAGCACGCAGTCGCCGGCGGTCGCGAGGGCCACCTCGTCGAGACCCAGCGCGACGTTCCAGTAGGCCTTGTCGTAGAGCTCCTCGCGCCCCCGGAAGACGGCGGCGCCGAAGAGGTAGCCGCCGGGGTTGGCGTTGGGCGCGGCGGCGAGGTCGACGTTGCCCACGGCGCTGGCGTCGATGACGACCTCCCCGAGCACGCTGCACGAGACGGTCGGGTCGTCCATGTAGAGCCAGGTGGGGGCGCCGACCCCGCCGGCGCAGGCGAACCCGAGGACCGCGGTCAGGTCCCGCGCGCCGTCGTGGTGGAGGAGCTCGAGGTCGCTCACCCCGTCGTCGGCGACGCAGTCGAGCTTGGCCGCGCAGAAGACCTCGTCGAGCTCGACCGCGACGTCGAAGAAGCCCTGCCCGGCGGCGCGGGCGACGGTCATGTCGAAGACCACGGCGGAGTCCGCGTTGGCCTCGCAGGGCACGTCGCGGGTCAGCGGGGTCGGGTTGTCCCAGGTCGACGCCGGGATCTCCCCGTCCGCGTCGTAGAGGGCGTGGAGCGTCAGCTCGACGCTGTTGACCGGCGAGGACGCGTCGCACGGACCGACGTAGGACACGGACCCGGCGCCATCACCGAAGCGCGACGACGAGAGCGCGCGGGTCCAGACCTGCTCGCCCTGGCCGCCCGAGGCGCTCCAGACGGTCAGCGTGTACTCGGCGTCGGTGACGCCGGGCAGGGACAGCGGCGCCACCTCGACGGCGACGCGCGATGTCTCGGGAGTGGGGGCGTCGGGCGTGTCGCAGCCGCTGACGCTCGCCAGCACGAGGGTGATGAGCGCTCCGGATCGGGCGGGTCCCATGGCCTCTACCTCGGCTCGTCGAGGCAGAGCGTGGAGCGGCCGCCGTCACCGACAGCGGCGAGCCGCGCTGCGCAGGGCGGGAAGACAGGGGGCCGGCGGGTGCGTGGCTGCACGTTGACCTCCGCTACGGACAGAGCGGTCGATGGAGTTACCGTTTCGGTTATTTGACGCCGGGATGTGTCGAGCGCGGGCGTCGGGATCGAGGGGGGATTCGGTCCTTCGTGAGGCCCGACGAGCGCGTTCTCTGTTGCATCGCAAAGTCCCGGAGCGGAGCTCGCGTCTTCGCTTTTCAAATGGCATCCCCGCATCGTTCTCTTGGACGATCGAGGTGGACGGGTGTCACCTCTCTGATGCGATGCGAGACTTGTTCGAGCGGCGAGCACCGGGATACGCTGGCGACAATGCAGGCTGGGAGCACATCGAAAGCGACTCCGGTGGACCCCGCCACAGCGCGGGCCGCGCTCCTCGCCGCGGCCGAGTCGTCCATCGCGGAGCGGCTGGCTGCGGATCCGGGGCTCGACGACGTGATCGCCGAGGCCCTCGATCGCGTCGCCGCCGCGTGGCCCTGGTACTGCCCGACGAGCGACCTCTTCTCCCTCGCCGGCGCCGGCCTGGAGGACGAGGAGTCGGACGCCGCGACCCTGTCTCGCCGGCAGTGGGCCGACCTCGCGCTGCTCGAAGGGTTTCGCCGCGCGGTCCCCGAGGCCGCCGAGGTCGTCAACGACCTCCTGGCGCGCCACGCCGCGGACGCCGCGCTGACCCGGGGCGCGACGGCAGATCAGGCCGACGACCTCGTTCAGGAGCGGCTCTCCCGGCTCCTGCTCCCCCTCGACGCGGTCAAGTATCGCGGCCGCGGGCGGCTGGCGGCCTGGCTGCGCCGCTGCGTCGTCAACGACTGGATCGACGCGACGCGGCGCAAGCGCATGGTCAGCCTCGAGTCGATCGACGTGGACGCCCACGCCGCCGTCGTGCTCGAGGCCGAGGTGGAGAGCGTGGCCCGCCGCTTCCGTCCGCACTTCAGGGTGGCGTTGGGCGCGGCCTTCGACGCGCTGCCCGACCGCGACCGGACAATGCTGCGGATGATCCACATCGACGGCCTGACCGCCAAGCAGGTGGGGGCGGTCCTCGGGATGCACCGGGGCTCGGTGCAGCGGCGCCTCGGCCTGCTGCGTGACGGGCTGCGGACGTCGGTCATCGAACACCTCGAGCGGCGCTTCGGCATCGGGGCGTCCGAGGCCTCCTCGGTCCTCCGCGCCTTCGCCGGGCGTCTCGACCAGACGCTGAGTCGACTCATGGCGGGCCGCGAGTGACCGGCCGCGACGGCGGCTGCTTCGGCGAGGCGGCGGCCGCGCAGCTCGTCACCGGCGCCCTGGTGACCGCCGAGCGTGAGCGACTCACCGCCCACGCCGACGGGTGCCCGGCGTGCCGGCAGCGCCTGGCCGAGGCCGCTCAGGTCCTGGTCTCACGCGGGACCAGCGTCGTCGACGCCTACGACGACGAGGCGAGCGACGCGTCCACGGCCGCCCTCACCGAGCGCGGCGCGCGCGTGGGCGGGCGCTACGTGGTGCTGGACACCCTCGGCTCCGGCGGCATGGGCCACGTCTACCTGGCCCACGACGGGGTGCTCCGACGCGAGGTCGCCCTCAAGCTGACCCGCCGCGCCAGCGCCACCGCGCTGACGCTGCTCGAGCGCGAGGCGCGCGCCATCGCGACGGTGCGCCACCCCAACGTCCTGACGGTGTACGACCTCGTCGTCGACGACGGCCGCGTGGCGATCGCGATGGAGCGGATCCGGGGCCCGACCCTGCGCGCGTGGCTCGCGACCGAGCCCGGCCGGCGCGCGGCGGTCGAGCGCCTCCTGGCCGTGGGAGAGGGGCTCGCGGCGGCGCACGCGGCGGGGGTCGTGCACGGCGACGTGAAGCCGGACAACGCGCTCGTCGACGAGCGCGGCGACGTGAAGCTCGCGGACTTCGGGCTCGCGCGCATCCTCCGGGACACCGGCGCCGGCGCCCGCGGCGTCACCGGGGGCACCGCCCTCTACCTCGCCCCCGAGGTCTCCGACGGCGGGGAGCCGAGCGAGCGGGCCGACCAATACGCCCTCGCCGCCACCTGGGTCGAGAGCTTCGGCCGCCGCCCCCGGCGCGACGAGGATGAGCCCTGGACCGCCGGCCCCCTGGCGCGCTGCCCGCGCTGGATGCGGCGTCCCCTCCGGCGCGCCCTCGACAGCGACCCGGAGCGTCGATTCGCGAGCGTCTCGGCGTTGAACGCCGCGCTTCGGCGGGCGCGACGACGGCGGCGCTTGTCGATGATGGCCGCCGCGGTGGTGGCGATCGCGGCCCCGCTGCTCATCGCGAGCGGCCTCGAGCGGGCCGCCTTCGACCGCTGCATGGCCGACACCCACGCCGCGGCGCCGCCGCCGATCCCGGCGCCGGACCTCGAAGCGGTCGCTGACGAGGACCGCCGCGAGCTCGTCGCGCAGGCCTGGCGCGCGGCCGAGGCCTATCGAGGAGAGTGGGTCGCGCGCTGGACCGAGGCGCACGCGTCCCTCTGCCGCGAGGGGGAGCTCGCCGAGAGCGCCCGCGTGAGTCGCTGTCTCGACTTCGAGCGGGCGTGGCTGGCGCGGATCATCGGCTCTCTCGAGCCGGCGAGGCCCCTCAGCTTCGACAACCGCCGCGCCCTCGGTCAGATCAGCGCGCGGGCCCGGGACCTCGACTGCGAGTCCCCGACGGCGCTCGCCGTCTTCGGCGTGGTCTCCGAGGCGAGCGCCATCGAGGACGCCGCGACCCTCCTGGCGCTGGGCGCGCAGGACGACCCGGCGGAGCTCGACGCGCTGGTGGCCCGGCTCGAGCCCCTCGGGCCGAGCCAGCTCCTCGGCTGGGCCTTCATCCAGCGTCAACGCAGCTACAGCGCGCTCGGGGATCGGCCGGCGTCCATCGCCGACGGCCGGCAGGCGCTGTACATCGCCCAGGCTCTCGGGGATCGGGAGCTCGAGGCGCTCGCCTGGACCGAGCTCTCCGAGGTGGTCGCGCCAGCGGGGTCTGGGAGCGTCGAGGCGCAGTTCTACCTCGAGAACGCCCTGGCGGTCTCCGGACGCCCGCGCGGCCCGGGTGGCGTCGCCGCGGAGCCGATCACGAGCCCGGCGGCGGGCGACGCGGCGGCGCGACCCAGCCTGCGGCTGCTGCTCGACGCCCTCGACGACGGGCGCCGCCTCGAGCGGCCCTTCGCGCGGACCCTCAACCTCGTCGGCAACGCCCACCTCGAGCTGGGCGAGCCGGAGCTCGCCGAGCGCGCCTACGCCCAGGCGCTCGCCGAGCGGAGGCTCGTGCACCGAGGCGATCACACCCGGACGGCCGGCGCCATCCACAACCTGGCGCTGGCGGCCTACGCCCGCGGCGAGTGGGAGCGGGCCCGCGCCCTGGCCGAGGAGGCGCTGCGCATGCGCCGCGCCGTGTTGCCCGAGGCCCACGCCGAGGTCGGCCGGATCGAGCTGACGGTGGGGACGATCCGCGTCGAGGTCGACGGCGACCCCGGCGGTCTCGAGCAGGCCCGGAGCGGGGTGGCCAAGCTCGGCGGGAGCGCCGAGTCTGGGGATCTCGAGGCGGCCCGGGGCTGGTTCCGCGTGGCGGACCTGGCCCTCGCCGTCGGAGCCTTCGCCGACGCCGACGCGATCGTGACCCAGGCCTGGGCGGCCGCCGACGGCGCGGAGATCGCGACCGGGCCCGCCCTCGCAGAGGCGGCGCTCGTCCGCGCCGACCTGGCGTGGAGGTCGGGCCGCCACGACGAGGCCAGGCGCCTCCTCTCCCGCGTCCGCCGCGCGCCGGGGGATCCGCTCTCGAACCCGTGGACCTGCCCGCGCTTCGCGGCCCTCGCCGCGCTCCTCGGCGTCGCGCCCGTGGACTGCCGCGCGTTGCCCGTCGCCCCGTTCGGAGAGACGGCGGCGCTGCGCGCGTCGGCGACCGGCCCGATGACGTCGGACGCGGCGCCTCGGGGCGGGCCGATCGCCCGCGCGGGTCAGTAGATCGGGCGCTCGCGGCTGACGAACCAGGGGCGGAAGGTCTCGGCCATGAGCTTGCGGTGCGCCTCGGGGGCGTGGTCGCGACAGGTCGACATCTCGTCGGAGCCCTCGGGGGCGCCCCAGCGGATCTCGATGCAATCGTTGGGGTTGTAGCCCATCTCCAGGGCCTTCGCCCGCGACATGACGTCAGCGAGGCTCAGGGTCCACATGCTGCCGTCGCTGCGGCGGTACTGGATCGTCCGGCGCGCGGTCTCCTCGGCGAGCTTGGCCTCGAGCTGGGCCGCCGCCTCGGCCGGCGTGACGCCGTCGGGGATCACGAAGCGCTCGGGGTGCGCCTTCACGCGCCCGGGGAAGTTCGCGACCGTGTCCATGGCGATGAGGATCCGCATGTCCCGCGACGGCGTCGAGTAGTCCTCCCACGGCCCCGAGGTGATGAAGATGTCGGCGCCGTCGGGCATCTTCATGGTCTTGCCGGGGTGGTCGCGCTTCCACTGCTCGCCGTTCTCGATCGACTCGACGCGCCGGCGGACCTGCTGGTCGAGGGCGTCGACCGTTGCGACCAGCGCCTCCTCCGGGGGCATCGGGTTCGGGTTGATGACGGCGTCCATCATCTCGTAGAAGCCGTCCTTGCCCCTCGACCACTGCTCGGTCGAGAAGTCGCCGTAGTCGATGCTCTCGCTGATCTCCTCGTTCGACAGCTGCCGCAGGGTCCCGTCGCGCTCGCGGCGCACCGGACGGAAGCGCTTCCAGCCGGCGCCCTGCAGCGCGTCGTCCGCCGGGAACATGAACGAGCCGCGCCAGAAGACCCGGCGCCCGACGGTGCCGTCGGGCTGGGCGTCGATGGCCATCAGCACCCCGGCCTTGCGGTCGGTCTGCGGGTACCAGCGGCCGACCATCATCGTGTGGCCGTAGGGGTCGGTGTAGATGGTTCCCGGGCGGAGGCCGTGGCGGTTGAGCTTCACCGGGTAGAAGTCGCTCCGCTCGTCGTCGGGCAGGCTCCGGAGGCTCGACGAGTGGACCGTCGCCTTCACCTTGCGGATGAAGCGCGCGAAGGCCGACAGCCGCGTCTCGCCCTCGGCCTCCATGTGGTTGTCGTTGGGGTCCCCGCAGGTCGGCGCGCGCTTGGCGTTGCCGCGTCGGCACGGCCGGAAGGCGAAGGGCAGCCCGAGCTTCCAGGCGAAGTAGCCGCGCAGGAAGTAGGGGAAGTCGGCGCAGTCGGGGTCCATCCGCGGCGCCCCCTTCGCGCCGGAGTCCTCGCCGAGCCCCATGTAGTCGTAGAGCATGTTGCGCGAGCGGTCGCTGAGGGCCTCGGCGAGCGGGTTCCAGCTGATGTCCACGTCGAGGGGGGCGTCGAAGAGGCGCTCGATCCACAGCGAGTAGAGGTTCTCCGTGTCGCGCTCCCACTTGATGCGCGAGCGCCAGACCCGGCCCTCGTCGTCGGGCACGTTGGACCCGCTCGGCCGCGCGCGCACCAGGACGTCCTGACAGGCGGCGACCGCGCCGTCCGAGACCAGGGCGAAGCGCCACTTGCCGCGGTCCGGGGCGTCGATCTCGCCGATCCACCCCCAGGGCGGTCCGCCGCGCGCCTCGGCGGGCAGCTCGCGGGTCTCGCCGTCGGGAGTGACGGCCAGGATCCGGGCGTCGTCGAAGTCGCGCTCGCTCACGATGAGGAGCCGCAGGGGGTCCTTCGCGGACGGGCGCCGAGGGGAGTTGAAGATGGCGACGTCGAGGGAGTCCTCGCAGCTCTCGAGCGCGGCCAGATCGAGCCCGGGGGCGTCGCCGGCGGGGGGCGCCGCGCCGACCTGGGTCAGGAGCAGGGTGGTCGCGAGTAGGAGGCTCATGGTCCGAACACCGCCAGGCGTGTGATGCGTTCGATGAAGGCTGTCCGCTCGGTGCCACGCCCGAGCTCGAGGGTGGTGACGTCGACGCGGTCGAGGCGGACGGTGCGGTGGCCGCCGCCAGCGCACGGGACGAGGTACTCGCTGATCGCCGAGAGCGCCCAGGGCACGCCGTCCAACTCGCCGAGATACAACATGATGTGCCCATGCATGTACAGAAACACGACCCCGGCGGCGTCGGCCTCGCGGAGGGCGTCGCGCTTCTCGCGGTCGCTCATCCGCGACACGTCGACGGTACGCCGCCCGCTCTCGCCCTGGACGCTGGAGTTGCGCCCGAAGCGGAAGCCGAAGGTCGCGAACGTGTCGTGCAGCAGGCGCGAGCAGTCCCGCCCGCCGCCGGTCCCGCCCCAGCCGTAGGGATCGCCGACCCGGCGCATGACGACGCGGAGGAGGTTTCGCCGCGTGAAGGGCAGAAAGCCCAGGTGGACACGCTCATCGTCCGCGACCCAGTCATCCTCGAGGCCGTCGACGGTCGGGACGAGGACCTGGTAGCGGCCGGGCTCGTGGGCGACGACGGGCAGGTCGGTCCCGAGCCTCAGGAACGCCCCGCGCGAGGTCGCGACCCAGTCGTCGACGACCACGAGGCGGTCGCCGGCGTCGCGGTAGGCGAGCGCGTCGGCGGGGGACAGCGGCGGGGTCAGCTCGGGCTCCTCGAGCCAGCCGACCCCGTGGCCGGCCTCGACGTAGAGCCAGCGGCCGTCGGCGGAGACGCGGTCGACGCGGAGGAGCTCGCCGGCGTGGAGGACCGAGCAGCGGTTTCGGTCGAAGTCACGGTCCATGGCCGGGGTGAAGAGGCCGGCGCGCTCGGGGACGCAGCGGAGATCGGCCGAGGTGACGACGACCTGGAAGCGGGTGACCGGGCGGGAGGCCTCGACGATGGCCATCGCGGAGCCGAAGCTCCCGGGCCGCGCCTCGACCCAGGCGCCCGTCTCGAGGCGGCGCTTCATGTGGACGTAGCGGTGGCGGAGCTCGTCGGCGACCTCGCGCGGATCGCGGAGCGGGGTCCGGACGATGTCCTGCCAGGTCCCGGGGCGCTCGGCGTTGGCGTGGTTGAGCTCATCGATCTCGGCGGGCGTCATCAGCACCTGGTCGAGGGCGTCGACCGGGCGGTTGGCGAGCCAGGTCGCGAGCTCACGCTGGGCGTCGCCGGTCCCGGCCGGGCGGTCGCTCCACGAGGTCGTCCCGTCGCAGCGCGGATCGGTCGCGCGGCCCTTGGCGGGGACGAGGGCGGCGACGACGACCACCGTCGCGACGGTCAGCAGGAAAAGGCGTGGCATTCCGATGAATTGTCTCTCGACCTGGCGCATGCGTCGAGAAACGCGCGAGGCCGGCGCTCTTATCCCTCCGGGTGACGACGGCGTTGCGCCGCTCGCGGTCGCGGCCCTACATTGGCTGCGCCCCGGGCCCCGGAGACCGACGATGGCCTCGATTCGACGCGATCTCAGCGCGCTGGCGCTGCTCCTGGCGTTCGGCGCCTGCGGTGGCACGAACACCGCCACGAGAGACACCGCCGCGCCGGACAGCGTCCAGGTCGCCGACACCGTCACGGTCGAGGACGCCGAGGCCGATACGGACGGCGCCGAGGATACGCGGATCGCGGCGGACACGGTGTCGCCCGTGGCGACGGTCGAGCAGAGCCGCTACGAGGCGGACCTGGCCTTCATCGCGGCCCCGCGGGCGCCCGGGAGCGACCACTGGCAGGCCGTTCAGGACCTCTGCGCCGAGCGCTTCGCCGCCAACGGTTACACGGTCGAGCGCCACGCCTATGGCTCCGGCGTGAACGTCGTCGGGACGCTCACCGGGACGAGCGCGCCAGCCGAGCTGGTGATCCTGAGCGCGCACTACGACCACATCACCGGCTGCGCGGGCGCCGACGACAACGGCAGCGGCGTCGCCGGCCTGCTCGAGGCGGCGCGGGTCCTCGCGACGACGCCCCATCCGCGAACGCTGGTGGTCGCCTGTTGGGACGAGGAGGAGCGCGGCCTCGTCGGCTCCGGCGCCTACGCGGCGCGCGCCGTGGCGGACGGGCAGAACGTCGCCCTGATGTACGACTTCGAGATGATCGGCTTCCGCGCGACGGCGCCGAACACCCAGACGCTCCCGACCGGGTTCGAGCTGCTGTTCCCCGACGCCGCGGCCGCGGTCGCGGCGAACGACCGGCGCGGGGACTTCATCGCGGTCATCGGCGACGCCAGCGCGGCCAGCGCCGCTGCGATGACGGCGTTGAGCGCGGCCGCGGACGAGATCTCGCTGCCCGTGGTCGGCCTCCAGCTCCCCGAGGGGTTGGAGACCAGCCCCGCGGTCGCCGACCTCAGGCGCTCGGACCACGCGGAGTTCTGGGACCGCGGGATCCCGGCCCTGATGATCACCGACACCTCCGAGTTCCGCTACTCGGGCTACCACTGCCACGACGGGCCCGACACGCCCGACCGCCTCGACCCCGCCTTCGCGACCCAGGTGGTCACCGCGACCGTCAGCTCGGTCCGGGCGCTGCTGTCTCCGTGACGAACGGCGTCCGGGCCGTGGCTCCCGCCTCCGCCGCCGCGCCGGGGAAAAGATATTAGATCGCAGGGTCAGACCCCACTTTCTAACACTTTCGCGAGCGGCGCCGGGTCACCGTCAGGACTGGTGCGTGGCTTGGCCTCGCGGGGCGGGAGCACGAGGTCACACTGAGGGGGCCAACGCGCACCCCCTCACATCTCCTGCGGCCCGCCGCGCCGCGCACGCACACGCCCGCCGCGGCGCTCACGCACACGCCCGACGCGCCGCTCACGCACACGCCCGCCGCGCCGCTCACGCTCACGCCCGCCGCGCCGCTCACGCACACGCCCGACGCGCCGCTCACGCACACGCCCGACGCGCCGCTCGCGCACACGCCCGCCGCGCCGCTCACGCACACGCCCGACGCGCCGCTCACGCTCACGCTCACGCACACGCCCGACGCGCCGCTCACGCACACGCCCGCCGCGCGCCGCGCCGCTCACGCACACGCACACGCACACAGCTCCCCGCGCCGCCTCTCCCCGACCGCGATTGGGCGCCGTCAACGACGCCGCACCCGGCGGACGAAGCCGTAGTCGCTCTCGGTGACGAGGACGTCGCCGTTCGGGGCGATCGTCACGGCCCGGACCTCGGCGACCTTCTTGCCCGGGCTCCGGAAGAAGAGGCCGTCGCCGGCGTGGGCGTCGGGGTCGCCGTCGAGGAAGAGGTGGATGACGCCGGTCGTGTCGACGAACCAGACCTGGCTGCCCTCGTGGGTGGCCAGCAGCATCCCGCCGGTGTCCAGGAGCGCGATCCCGCGGACGCCGGCGAGCCCCGTGTCGACGGCGCGGGCGCCTTCTCCGCCGCCGCTGTCGGTGCCGTTGCCGGCGACGACGTCGCGAGCGCCGTCGGCCACGCGGTAGACGCGGTTGGCGCCGCGGTCGGTGAGGTAGATGGCGCCGTCGTCCGCGACGGCGAGGTTCCCGAGGGCCGCGAAGCCGCTCGCGAGCGTGTCGACACCGACGCCCGCCCGCCAGCGGCGGAGGCGGGAGCCGCTCGACCAGTAGGCGAGGTCCTCGGTGGGCGAGACCCAGAGGCCCCGGCCCGTGCTCATCCCTTCGCCGTCGGCCACCAGGGTGGTCATGACCCCGTCGGTCCCGACCCGGCGGACCTTGGAGTTGCCGAGGTCCAGCACGTAGAGCACGCCGTCGGCGGTGACCTGGAGCCCGTTGGGCACGCTCAGGCGGCGGGTGACGGCGGCGCCCGGGGTGTCGCCGTCCTCGCCCTCCTCGCCGGTGCCGGCGACGGTCGTGATGGTCCCGTCCGGATCGACCCGGCGGATCGCGTGGGCGTTCTTGTCGGCGATGTAGACCGCGCCGGCGGCGTCGGCCACCGCGATGTGGGGCCGCGACAGCTCGGCGTCGACCGCCGGACCGCCCTCGTAGACCGGGCTCCAGTCGTTGACCCCGTCGGCCCGCTCCTCGCCGCGCCCGGCGACCGTCGACAGGAGATCGTAGCGCGCGACCAGGGCCGCGAGCTCGTCGGTGACGTCGCCGTCGACCGGTGCGGTGTCCTTGACGTCGCTATTCGCGGTGCCGTCGCCGCACGCGTAGGCCGAGGCGCTGATCAGGGCGACGAGGACCGCCAGACGCAGGCGCCCCATCAGGCGGAGCGCCCCTGGGTCAGGCGGGTCACCTCGGCCATGGCGCCCATCGCGCGCGCCTCCGCGAGGAGGCCGCCGCGGAGCGTCTCCGCCTCGTCGTGGGCGCCGCTGTGGTCGAGCACCATCGCGAGCCGTCGCCGGGCGCGGAGGCCCAAGAGCGCGAGGCCCATCTCGGCGGCGGTCGTCGTGATCGCGCGGGCGCGATCGACCTGCTCGGCGCTGGGGGCCGGGCTGATGGCGAGGGCGGCGGACTCGGCGTCGAGGGCGAGGGGCGCCACGCCGAGCTCCCGCGCCGCGACCGCGGTGGCGTCGGCGAGGGCGGCGTCGGCCAGCCCGACGTCGATGGCGGCGAGGCGCAGGGCGACGGCGTCGATGGTCCGGCCGGCCTCGTCGAGGCGGTCGGCGGTCGCGAGGAGCGCCTCCCGGTTCGCGGCGTTGGGGGCGGCGAGGACGTCGAGGCGCGCCTCGAGGGCGTCGCAGTCCAGGGTCTCGCGGCTGTCGACGTCGTCTCCGAGGAGCTCGCGCGCTCGGGCGAGGCTGTCGCGAGCGTCGGCGACGCGGCCGGCGGCGATGAGGGCGTCGGCGGCGGTGAGAGCGGTCGTCGCGGCGTCAGCCGGGCGGTTCAGGCCGACGAGGGTGTCGACCGCGGCGAGGAAGCCCGTGACCCCGGCGGCGACGTCGCCGCGCGCGTAGGCGACGGCGGCGAGGTTCACGCCGAGGCGCGCCTGGGCGGCGCCGTAGTCGATGGCGCGGGCGCGCTCGAGGGCCTGCTCGAAGGCGCGCTCGGCGGCGCCGAGGCGGCCGAGGCGGGCGTCGAGCTGGCCGACGAGGCAGGTGACGTCGACGACGTTGCGCCCGGCGCGGAGGCGCTCGAGGACCTTCAGGGCGTCGACGTAGCTGGCGCGAGCGTCCTCGAGCTTGCCGGCGGAGGCCGCGAGGTTGGCGATGTTGACCCGAAGACCCGCGATGGCCTGGAGGTCCCCCAGCTCGGTATAGAGCTCGAGGGCGCTCTCGTAGCAGTCGCTGGCGTGGACGAGGTCGCCGCGGGCGGCGGCCAGGATCCCGAGGTTCATCGTGGCGCGCGCGACGCCGTCGTGGTCGCCACCGTAGGTCGCCATGCTGAGCGAGGCGTCGTAGAGGCCCTTGGCCGCGCCGAGGTCGCCGCGCTCGCGGGCGAGGTTGCCGAGGTTGGCCAGGGCGAGGGCGCTGCCGGTCAGATCCGTGGCCTGTCCGGAGAGGTCGAGGGCGCGGCGGAACCAGTGCTCGGCGCCGTCGGGATCGGCGGCGGCGCGCGCCACGTCCCCGAGGGCGACGGCGGCGCGGGCGGCCCCCTGGTTGGCGCCGTGGGCCTCGTAGATGGCCATCGCGCGCTCGAACCAGCGGCGCGCCTCGGGGAGGTCGCCGCGGCTCAGCTCGAGGAGCCCCAGGTTCCCGGTGACCGTGGCCAACATCCCGTCGTCCTCGGTGCGCTCGGCGATGGCCACGGCCTCGCGATAGGCGGCGGCGGCCTCGCCGACCTCGCCGGTCTTGGCGCGGACCTCGGCGAGGTGCGAGAGGCACTGGCCGACGTCGCGGTCGGAGCCGCGCTGCCGGGCGATCGACAGCGACTCCGTCAGGCAGGCGGCGCCCTCGGTCAGATCCTGGGTGATCGCGGCGCAGAGGCCGGCGTTCAGCCAGGCCTGCTGCTCCCGGTCGGGCGCGTGGGTCTTCGCGAAGGCCTCGGCGGCGAGGCGAAACTGCTTGTAGGCCGGGCCGTGACGCTCCTCGGCGAGGAGGCGCTCGGCGGCCTCGAAGTGGTTTTCGGCCTGGGCTCGATGGCGGTCTTGGACGGGCATGCGCGCATCCTAGACCCGTGAGGGCCGCGGGAACAAACCCCGCGCGTCCCGGACCGCGGAATCCCCACCGCGCCCCCCGAGCGCGAGGACCCGAGCCGTCCCGACGATCCGGTCGCCCACGGTAAAGGCCCGGTAAAACGAGAGAGTCCGTGTGAATCCGGAGCGGAGGCCGCCCGTTTGGACATTCACACCCTTGGACGCCCCGGAGGACCCATGCCCCACCACGCGCCGATCCGGCCTCGCGCGTCGACCCTCGCGCGCCGCGCGCTCCTCGCCCTGCTCCTGCTGCTCGTCGGCGCCCCCTCCGCGAGCGCCTCGCCGCTCGACGACGCCGCCAGCGCCTTCGAGCGACAGACCGGCGCGAAGCTCGTCTTCGAGCGCGGCGACCTCCCGCGGGGCGACTGGTACGACAAGCTCCCCGTCCTCGCTCGGCAGCGCCAGCTGAAGGCCGCCCGCCTCCTGCTCGACGAGGCGCGCAAGTACCCGCGCGGCTTCCTCGGCGACATCGGCCTCGACGCGGTCGGCGTCTTCGCGGCGTGCGTGTCCGACCACGACGACGGCTACCACAGCTGGGACGAGACCCACGGCGGCTACCTCTACTACGGCGTCTGGAACGGCCGCGACGGGATCGCCGCCGCCTACTACACCGATGGGCAGCTCCCGCTGACCTTCCATCACGAGGTCTTCCACGCCGTCGACGCCGCTCGCGACGGCGTCGGCGACCGGGTGGCGAACTTCACGGCCGACGACGCGCGCTTCGCCGCCGCGATCTCCGGCCGTGAGCCCTACCCGGCGGCGCGCATCGCCCGGGCCGACCTCGACCGCCTCGCCGCCGTCGGCCGCGGCCGGCAGCTCGACGACGCGGTCGCCCACTACGCCACCAAGAGCCCCGGGGAGGACCAGGCGGAGACCGCCCGCTGGATGATGACGAACCTGGCCGACGCCCTCGTCCAGGTCGCGCGCGAGCCCGAGCTCGCGGGCAGCCAGCGCATCCTGCACCTCCTCCACGAGTACGAGAGCGCGACGAAGCGCGGGCCCGGGCTCGCCTGGTTCGTCGACGTCGCCCTCGGCCGGTCGGCCAGCGCCCAGGTCGCCGGCCCGCGTGACCCGGAGGTCGCCCGGCTGGTCGCCCTCGCGGGTGGCCCGCTGGCGGACAGCGACGACGTCGCGACCGCCCGCCGGCTGCTCGCGCGCTTCGCTGCCGGCGCCGTCGACGGCCTCGGCCGGAGCGACCGAGCCCACCTCGCCGGCGCCGCGCTGGCGCTGACCCCGCGCCTCGGCCACGCCCGCGCCCGAGCCAACGACGACGAGACGACGTTCACGGTCTGGGTCGCCCAGAGCTACGACGGCGGGGCCAACGACCTCCTGCGCGCCGACGTCGCTGCCATCGGGGACGACGCCCGGGCCCTGAGCGCGATCGCCAGGGCGACCGGCGGCGTGGACGACGGCGCCCTGACCCGCGCCCAGCTCCGCGCGCTGCGCACCCTCGCCCGCTACTACGCCTACATCGGCAGGCGCTGGAGCGTGACCGCCGGGACCCGCGGCGCCTTCGACGACGCTCGGGGCACCATCGTCCGCTCGCTCCCCCGGAGCGCCGACGCGCTCGCCGAAGTCCTCGACGACGCCCCGCTGACGACGCTCGCGGCGCAGCTCACGGCGGACGGCGGCGTCGCCGGCGGTGAGGCGCCCGTCGCCCGCCCCGCGGCGCCGTCTCGTGAGCCGGCGCCGGCCTCGCGGCGCGCGTCTCGCGACAACCCCTACATCGACAAGGTCGACGAGAAGATCAGCGACCCGGCGACGCGCGCGGCCATCCGCGCCGTCCAGCCCGCGACCGTCAAGCTCGGCGGCGGCAGCGGCGTGAACCTCGCCAGCGAGGGGCTCGTCCTCACCAACGCCCACGTCGCCAAGCGGGTCGGCGCCCGCTACACCGTGCACTTCCCGAGCGGTGACAGCTTCACGGGTACGACGGTCGCCGTCGACGACACCCTCGATCTGGCGCTCCTGACCCTGTCCGGCGCGAAGAACCTGCCGATCGCGCCGATCGCCCGGCGCGCCCCGCGGGTCGGGGACTTCGTCTGCATCATCGGGCATCCGGGGACCAGCACGCCCGACGGCGAGGCGACCGGCTACCAGCGCTGGCACGTATCGACGGGCAAGATCCGCGGCTTCCTCGCCGACCCGCTCGGCGACCAGTCCCTCGGGCGGACCAAGCACGACTCGTGGACCTACTGGGGCCACTCGGGGAGCCCGCTCTTCAACCGGAGCGGCGCCGTCATCGCCCTCCACAACAGCTGGGACTCGACGACCGCCATGCGCCACGCGGTCACCTGGCAGGCGGTCGTTCACTTCCTCGAGGAGCACGACGCCAGCTACGTCTCCCGCTGACCCGCGGCGAGCGAGGCCGGCGGGCGCGAGAACGTGGTGCCGGCGCGAGAGGGCCCGCGGAGCGGGCGCGTGAGCGGGGTGCGGAGCTGGCGCGGGCGCGTGGGCGGGGTGCGGGTGCGGCGCGAGAGTTGGCGCGGGCGCGAGAGCGGGGTGCGGAGCGGGCGCGTGGGCGGGGCCCCCGGCTCTCTCGCCCGCTCCGCCCCTCGGCCCCACTCCTCGACGCGGTTTCGCTCGACATCGGCGCCTCCAGCGCATTGACTACGGCCATGTCCGAGACGCACGAGACCTGGACCTGGGGCGAGCTCTTCGAGCTGGACCTGCCCGCCGACTGGGAGGTCCACGACCACGACGACGCCATCGAGATCTGTCCCGTCTCGGGCGTCGGCGGGGTGCAGCTCGCGACCCTCGACGCGCCCGAGGACGAGGCGCCGAGCGCGGTCGTCGTCGGCCTGATCGAGCGTTTCGCGGCGACCCGAGGAGCCGGAGGCCCGATCCCCGCCGACGTCGAGCGGGACACCGCCGGGATCACCCGAGCTCGCGCCCGCTTCGACGGCGACGACGGTCGCTGGGTCGCCTGCGCCGCCACCTGGGGACGGCACGTCATCCTCGTCACCGCCTTCGCCCGGGCGGACGACGCCCGGATGCTGCTCGTGGCGGAGGGGCTCTTCGACGCGCTGCGGCCCATCGACATGCCGCATAGCCGCGAGCTCCCGCCGGACGCCCCCGGCGACTTCTGAGCGCCGCTCCTACCCGACCGGTCCGCCAGCTTCCCTTCACCCCGCGGCTCCGCTAGTTTTCCGGGCTCGCGGCCGCGACGATTGCGCGCCGCGGAACGCTGGGTCGGAGGCGTCGGATGCGCAGGAGCTGGTTCATCGGGGTGGCGTGTGTTGCGGTCGCGCTCGCGGCGGGCTGCGGCGACGACGGCGGCTCGACGGCCGACGCCTTCGCGGACACGAGCCCGGTCTTCGGCGGGGACACGCTCGAAGGCGACGCCGTCGCCGAGGACACGGCGGTCGCGGACAGCCTCCAGCCGATGGACACGACGGTCGGCAGCGACACCGCGAGCCCCACGGACACGAGCGTCCCCCAGGACACCGCCGTCGCCGAGGACACGGCGACGCCCCAGGACACCATCGTCGCCCAGGACACGGCGCCCCCCCAGGACACCGCGGTCGCCGAGGACACGACCCAGGTGGACACGGGCCCGACGGCGCCCACGATCGTCGACCCCGGGTGTATCGACGGCCAGTACGACGAACCGCTGCCGAACGACAGCGCGTCGATCACGGCGCTGAGCAACAGCTACAGCCCCGCGGACTACGCGGGCTTCGTCGACCAGGTGCTCCAGGCGCGCTACCCGATCGGCGAGTACCTCGTGACCCAGGGCGTCGCCGAGTACACCAACCAGAGCTGCCTCGCGCTGTTCGCTCAGGGCTATACGAGCACCGCCAAGAAGCTCGTGGGCCAGCTCTCGACCATCGTCCACGAGTGCGGGCACTTCCTCGACGGCGCGCGCGGCCCCTTCGGCGGCAACACCTACGTGTTCCGGCCCGACCTGGCGATCACCTGCAACGGCGGCGACGCGCGGAACCGCTTCGGCAACACCTTCGCGCGGAGCGAGATCACGAACGACGAGTACGACGCCCTGTGGCCGAACGACTTCTACAAGAGCACCTATCTGGTCGGGCAGGGCAGCGAGCAGGGGTTCAACATGGTCGCCGAGGAGGCGGTCCAGTACATCAACTCCCTCGCGACCGACTGGGCCTTCCGGGACAACATCGGGCAGGGCTACTCGATAACGGCCCGCGACGGGATCCTCACGTTCCTGTTCTACATCCAGCGCTACCTCCGCTACGCGCGGCTGAACGACACCGAGGCCCACGACTTCCTGCTCGACACACCGTGCTGGCGGAAGGTCATCCTGACGATCTGGGGGCGCGCGTGGCTCTACCTCGACGAGAGCGAGGGGATCTCCAGCCTCGGGATCGACGACGACGCGCTGCTCGAACTGGTCCTGCGCCCGGAGCTGCTGGAGGAGATCGACCTCGTCCGCGCGGCGGAGGGCTGCCCCTGAAGGGGCCGGTGCCGCCTCGTCGGCGGCGTTGTTTCGCGGTCGTTGCACGGGTGGCATGGACGTCCGGACGAACCTGACCGAAGATCGGCATCCTTCAGCCTTCGAAGAAGGGAGCCTCCCCATGACCCCGACGCGTGTCGCCCTCGCCGCCCTCGTCCTGCTCTTCATCGCGCCGCCGGCGCTCGCCGACGTCCCGCCGCCCCCCGGCTACGTCGAGAGCTGCACGGTCGCCAAGCAGAAGAAGGCCGGAGAGGAGTGCGTCTCCTGCGGCGCCGCCTACTTCCGCGAGCCGGACGCCTGCAAGAAGATGTACGCCGGCCAGGGCTACGAGCGCCGCTGCCGAACCCGGGGGGCGTCGACCTGGGACGAGGTCTGGTGCCGGAAGAAGGGCGCCAAGCCCACACCGCCCACGCCGCCCACGCCGACCAAGCCGACGGACGATGACGCGCCGCCGACCCCGTCGACTCCGACCGACGGCGACGAGCCGCCCACCCCGACCGACGAGACCGAGGCGCTCGACCTGACGCTGACCCGGCCGTCGCTGCTGGACAACCCGACGCTGGCGCCGGGCACGACGGACGACCCCGCGCCCGAGCAGGACGAGCCGAAGCGCCCGCAGATCGGCGACCCGCCGGTAGCGCCGACCCCGCCGACCCCGCCGAGCGCGGCGAAGGACGAGGAGCCGACCACGCCGGCGAAGACCGACGAGAGCGAGGAGCCGGCCCCGCCGGCGGTCCACGACGAGCCGCCGCCGCCCGACAAGAAGAAGAGCTCCTGCGCGGGCGGCCCGGTGACGACCCCGCTCGGCGTGCTGCTGGCGATGGGCCTGCTGTTGGTGCTCCGCCGGAGGGCGCGGCGTGCCTGAAGGCTCGGCGGCTCGCCCAGCGAGCCGCGTCACCCGCTGGCTGGAGAACGTCCACCCCGGCGTGTTCTCCGCCTACGCCATCATCGCGGCGTTCTCGACGTACTTCTGCATGTACGCGTTCCGCAAGCCCTTCACGGCCGGGACGTTCAGCGGCGAGCACGTCGAGCTCCTGGGGTTGCCCCCGCTGGCCCTCAAGGAGTTCCTCGTCGTCTCGCAGGTCATCGGCTACATGCTGTCCAAGTGGATCGGCATCAAGGTCGTCAGCGAGATGTCGGGCGCGCGGCGCGGGCTGGCGATCATCGTGCTCATCCTCATCGCGGAGGCGGCGCTGGGCCTCTTCGCGATCACCCCGCACCCGTACAGCGCCGTCTTCCTGTTCATGAACGGGATCCCGCTCGGGATGGTCTGGGGCCTGGTCTACGGCTTCCTCGAGGGGCGGCGGGTCTCCGAGGTGCTCGGCGCCGGGCTCTCGGCGAGCTACATCGTGGCCAGCGGCGTGGTGAAGACCATCGGCCGCTGGGTCATCGAGGACTGGGGCGTCAGCGAGCAGGCGATGCCGGCCGTGGTGGGGCTCCTCTTCTTCCCGGCGATGCTGGTCTTCGTCTGGCTGCTCTCGCACATGCCGAAGCCGACCGCCGAGGACGAGTCGCTCAGGACCAAGCGCGCACCGATGAACCGCGAGCGGCGGATGCGCTTCCTGAAGGCCTACTGGCCCGGGCTCCTCGCGCTGACCGCGCTCTACTTCTTTTTGACCGCCTATCGCAGCGTCCGGGACGACTTCGCGGTCAACATCTGGAACTCCCTCGGCTACTCGGGGCAGCCGGAGATCATGTCCGTCAGCGAGCTGCCGGTGGCCATCGGCGTCCTGGTCGCCCTGGCGTTCCTCTACCGCATCCGCTCGAACCGCAACGCGCTCGTCGCCGTCCACCTGCTGATGGCTGGCGGGACCGCGCTCGTGGGCCTCGCGACCCTGGGGCACGCGGCCGGGATGGTGGGCCCGGCAGCGTGGATGATCCTGGTCGGCCTCGGCCTCTACCTCGCGTATGTGCCCTTCGGCTGCATGTTATTCGACCGGCTCATCGCGGCGGTGGGCTTCGTGGCCACGGCCGGCTTCATGATCTACGTGACCGACGCCGTGGGCTATCTGGGCTACGTCATCGTCGTGTTCTTCAAGGACTTCGCCTCTCCGGACCTGTCGTGGCTCGAGTTCTTCCACGGCTTCAGCTACGTGACGGCGGTCATCTGCACGGTCAGCTTCCTGTTCTCGACGTGGTACTTCTGGCGGGTCACGCGCGATCCGACGGCCCCCATCGGCGGGAGTGAAATCCCGGCGCGGTAGATCGTTTCTCCGGGGGGGCCGTCAGAGGCTCATCGTCGTCACCGCTCACCCGGAGGAACCCATGCGCTTCGCCACCCTGTTCACCGCGCTCGCCGTCATGAGCGCCCTGCCCTCGGTGGCGTCCGCACGGAGCGGCGCCCCGGCGGACGACCTCGATCGTTCGCAGTCGCCGTACTTCGTCGTGAAGGGCGCCAAGGCCGGCGTCGACACGATGCCGCTCGAGTCGACGCGCGCCGACGTGTCGATCGCCGGGACCATCGCCAAGGTCCGCGTCACCCAGGTCTACAAGAACTCGGGCGACGACGTGCTCGAGGCGATCTACGTGTTCCCCGGGTCGACGCGGGCGGCGGTCTTCGGGATGCGCATGACGATCGGCGACCGGACCATCGTCGCGCAGATCCAGAAGAAGGAGGACGCGCGGGAGATGTACGAGAAGGCGAAGGCCGAGGGGAAGAGCGCGAGCCTCCTCGAGCAGCAGCGGCCGAACGTCTTCCAGATGAACGTCGCCAACATCATGCCGGGCGACCGCATCAAGGTGGAGCTGGACTACACCGAGCTCCTCATCCCGACGGCCGGGACCTACGAGTTCGTGTACCCGGCCGTCGTCGGCCCGCGCTACACCGGCGAGGACGGCTCGGGGCAGACCTGGACCAAGCAGCCCTTCACCCACGAGGGTGAGGCGCCGTCGTACCAGTGGGACATGAGCGTCCGTCTCGCGGCCGGGATGCCGATCCAGCCGGTGACCTCGGACTCGCACAAGATCAGCAAGTCGCTGAGCGCGCTCCGCGACACCGCCGACATCACCATGGCGTCGAGCCCGGAGGCCGGGACGAAGGACTTCGTGCTGCGCTACCAGCTCGCCGGCAAGGCGATCCAGTCGGGGCTCCTGCTCTACCCGCCCAAGGGCGACGAGGACGGCTACTTCCTGGCGATGGTGCAGCCGCCGATGACGGTCACCAAGCGGCAGATGCCGAACCGCGAGTACGTCTTCGTGCTCGACGTGTCGGGGTCGATGCACGGCTTCCCGCTCGACACCGCGAAGAAGGTCATGGAGGGGCTCTTCGAGGGGCTCCGCCCGAAGGACCGCTTCAACATCGTCTTCTTCTCCGGGGGCTCCGCCGTCCTGTCGAAGGAGAGCCTGCTCGCGACCTCGGCCAACAAGGACGCGGCGCGCGCGATGCTGAGCACCATGCGGGGCGGCGGCGGGACGCAGCTCCTGAACGCGCTGAACACGGCGTTCGCGCTGCCCACCGCGGACGATTACTCGCGGTCCTTCGTGGTGGTGACGGATGGCTACGTCTCGGTCGAGCCCCAGGCCTTCGAGCTCATCCGGAAGAACCTCGACAAGGCGAACCTCTTCGCCTTCGGCATCGGGTCGTCGGTCAACCGCCACCTCGTCGAGGGGATGGCGCGGGTCGGCCAGGGCGAGCCCTTCTTCGTGATGAACGGCGACGACGCGGCGGAGAAGGCCGCCAAGTTCAAGACCTACATCGAGGCGCCGGCGCTCACCCGAGTGAAGGTCCGCTTCAACGGGTTCAACGCCTACGACGTCGAGCCCGAGGCGACGCCGGATCTCTTCGCGGCGCGTCCCGTGGTCGTCTACGGGAAGTACCGCGGGAACGCGCGCGGCAAGATCGTGGTCAGCGGCCTCACCGGCGCCGGCCCGTGGACCCAGACCCTCGACGTCGCCGACGCGAAGCCGGCGTCCGAGAACCTCGCGCTCCGCTACCTGTGGGCGCGCGCCCGGGTGGCGGCGCTCGGCGACCTGAACAACCTCCGGCGCGACGACGCGCGGGTGAAGGAGATCACCGACATCGGCCTGAAGTACGGGCTCATGACCGCCTACACGAGCTTCATCGCGGTGGACGAGAAGGTCCGTAACGCCGGCGGCGAGTCGACGACGGTGAAGCAGCCGCTGCCGCTGCCCTCCGGGGTCAGTGACAGCGCGGTCGGCGGGCGCATGATGGGCTCGGCCCGGGGCTACGGCGGTGGCGGAATGAGCTACAAGCGCGTCCGGCGCCCGAGCCCCAAGATGGCGCGCGAGGAGGCCGCGGATGCACCGGCCGAGGCGCCAGAGCCCGCGCCGACGGGCCCCTCGGTGGCGCGCGTCCGTGTGACGCAGGTGATCGGCGGGCTGGACAAGGGCGTCGTCGAGCGCGTCGTCCGGAGCCGCGCGCGGAGCCTGTCGGGCGTGCATGCGAGCGGCCGCTACCGCCTGAAGATCACCATCGACGGCGAGGGCAAGGTGACGGCGGTCGACGTCGTCTCCGGGAAGCTGTCCGCGTCGCTGAAGAAGCGGGTCATCGCCCTGGTCACCGCGTGGGCCTTCCCGGCGGCGACCAACGGGACCAAGACCATCGCGTACGTCGAGGTCCGTCAGTAGACGCCTGACCGTCGCGGTTTTTGGGGCCGGCTCCGTCTCGACGGGGCCGGCCCTCCCCGTCTCTGATCGTCTCTGGAGCCGGCTATGACGTCGCGCCGTGACCGCTCGAGCCGGCCGGCGTGAGGCGGTGGGCGACGAGAGCGAAGGCGATGACGGCGCTCCCGAGGACGAAGCGGACGGGATCGGCGAGCGTCTCTCCGAAGAGCGTCAGGCTGACGAGGATGGCCAGCGGTATCTTGAGGTTGTTGAAGACGGCGAGGGTCGCGGTGTCGACCCGGGTCGCGCCGACGTTCCAGCCGTAGAAGCCGAGCCCGGTCGCGACCGCGCCGAGGTAGAGGAGCACGCCCCACTGCTCGCCGGTGAAGTCGAAGGCTCCCGCCGGCGACAGGACCAGCGAGAGCCCGCCGGCGGTGACCGCGCCGCCGAGGTAGAGCCAGGCGAAGACGCTGTGATCCGCGGGTGCCGGGTGGCGGGCGCGGACCCGCCGATAGACGACCTGACCCAGCGCGAAGCAGAGGTTCGAGGCTTGGACCAGTAGGAAGCCGCGCAGGAGCCCGGGGCTGTCGACCGCCTGCCACTTGACGATCGCGGCGCCCCCGACGGCGATGGCCGCCGCGGCGAAGGTCCAGGGCGAGAAGCGGCGAGAGAGCGCGTCGTCGACCAGCGCGACCCACAGCGGGGTGAAGATGGTGAAGAGCGCGACCTCGTAGGCCGCCAGGTCGTCGTAGGCGGCGATGTAGAGGACGTACATCAAGCCGAACTGCACAGCGCCTATCACGGCGTACTGCGCGGCCACCGGGCCCGGCGTCCGCCGGGGACGCCAGAGCGGCAGGAAGACCAGCAGCGAGACCCCGATCCGGACCGCGGCCACGGCGGTCGCGTCGGTCCCCGCGAGCTGACCCTTGATGAGCCCGAAGGAGACCGCCCACAGCAGCGACACGGCGAGGAGGTAGAGCACGCCTCTCTCCTACGACAGGCGCGCTGGATGGGAAAGTATTAGATCGCAGGGTCAGACCCCGCGATCTAACACTTTCCCGGCTGGGCGCCTGGCTGTAAGGAATAGTGTTAGATCGCGGGGGTGTGATTCACACGCCGGCTGACTCTTCGGTGAACTGGCTCGCCGCGGAAGGCAGGGCGGCGCGCAAGCTGGTGCTGGTGCGGGGTGAGGGGCGCGGAAGCGGGAGGGGGAGCGTGAGTGGTGTATGAGCGGGTGCGCTGGGCGTGAGTGGTTCGGGAGCGGAGGGAGCGCCGCGAGCCTCGAGGGGCCCCGCTCTCCCTCAGCTGCAGGACTGGTGCATCGGGGTGGAGCGGCCGGACGCGCTGCGCATCCGGCCGCCACGCTCGGTCAGCGGGTGAGGTTGACGAGGGTTCCGATGACGTGGTCGAGGCGCTGCCTGACGTCGGGCCCCGCGTCGGCCGCCACGCGCAGCGAAACAGTGTAGATGCGCAACATGAGTGTCTCCTTGTCGAGACGAGTCGTCCCTCGCGGCACACTCCGCTCTGTCCACCTTCGCTCCGCCCCCGCTCTCCCTCACCACTCCGCGCGCGCACACGCTCCCCGCGCCGCACACGCTCACGCGCACGCGCACAGCTCAGCTCAGCCCCCGCTCCGCTCCGCCTCTCCTACCCCACCGCTCCGCCACCGGCGGCGAGGTGACACCAGAATACCGAATGGAAACGGCAGCTCAGAACCCATGTAGCCATCATCATGCCTCGCAAACCGAGCTGTGCCGGCTTGTGGATCACACCCGAACGCGGGGTCCGACCCTATCGGATAATACTTTCCACTGGCGCGTGGAGCGCTCAGCGCCCGCGAACGGTCGCGACGCGGGAGTCGGCCTCCGGGGCGACCAGGGTCCCACCGCGGACGGTGACGACCTCGCTGCCGCCAGCGTCGACGCCGCCCGCGGCGCCCTCGAGCTCGAAGCGACAGGTGCTGACGCAGACGACGATGGCGATCGACATCGGCGGCAGGGAGACCCGCTTGGTCATCGTGGGCGAGGTGACGACCACGACGCGCTCGGCGCCGTCCTCGTTCCTGACGTCGATCGCGCTGGCGGTGGTCGCGGTCGCGGTGAGGGTCATCAGGGCGAGGGTCAGGGTCACGAAGAGTCGCCGCATCGTCGGGCCTCCAGGCTCATGGGGTGTGACCGTACCCTGAGCAACCGATGTGCCAACGACGATTTCACTTTGTTAACAGCAGCTTATCCGAATTGGGACCTGCACGGACCCCTGGGACGCCCCATGGGACACCCTGCGACGCGCCTCGCGCTACTGCCCGATGGTGATGGTCTGGTCGCCCGGGTACCAGTCGTCGCCCGAGTGGAAGAGCCAGTTCACCTCGCTCACGGGCGTCTGGTCAAAGGGCCCGAGCTGCAGCGTGTACTTGCCGTCGGCGTCGGGGCCGCTCAGCGGCGACTCGATGGCCTTGCCGTCGTCCCACGCGATCGAGCCGGCGGGCCAGTACTCGGCGGGCGGCAGGCTCCAGCCGTCCACGCCCCAGTGCACGAAGGCCGGCTGCGTCCCGGTGATGGTGATGACGTCGCTCGCCGTCGGGTTCGCGGGCGACCACAGCGGGTCGTCGCCCGGGTTGGTGGCGCCGCTCGCGCCGACCCAGACGTGCATGATCGGCGAGCGCGACTCACGCCCGCCGCTGTCACGCGCCAGGACGTAGTAGTCGATGAGCGTGTTCTTCGCGGCGTCGACCCGGGCGCTGTAGGCGTCCGCGACGTAGGCGGGGGCGGGGTTCGTCTGCGGGTTCACGTCGGTCCGCGTCATCGCCAGAGCCGTCCAGTCGCCGCCGCTGTAGATGTCGTTGGCGCCCGTGCGCACGCCGTCCGTGTCCACGCGGACGTAGAGGGCGACCTCGGAGAGCCCCGACACGTCGTAGGCGAAGGTCCAGACGTCGAAGTCCTCGGGCTGGTCGTCCAGCCCGGGGTTGTAGGGCTCGCGCTGCGGCAGGTAGATGGTCGGCGGGACGGTGTCGGCGGCGCCGCCGCTGCTGTTGATGACGTTGTCCGCGTAGGGGACCGCCAGGTTCGCGGCGCGAGTGGGGTGGCCGTCCCAGGCGGCGGTCCCGTCCCAGTACCAATAGCAGGACGTCTCGCCGTTCAGCAGGTAGTGCCAGGCCTTGTCCGTGTCGTTGCCGCTGCCGTCGAGGATGGCGTCGACGGAGCTGTGCGGGGTGATGGCCTCGGCCGTCAGGACGCGGTTCTTGGCCGCGGTGATGACGGACCACGACGTCCGGTCCGGAGAGTAGCCGTCGCCGCCCGGGTCGCCGTTCCACTTGTGGAACTCGGGGTCACCGTTGTCGGCGCCGCTCCACGAGCCGTCCTCGACGTGGATGACGTCGTCCGGGTCCGGCGGGAACTGGTCGAGGTAGTCCTGCACCGTCGTCGCGACGAAGCGGTTCGGCTGGCTCTGCACCCAGTTGACGAAGCTCTGGAAGTTCGAGTGGTAGTAGCTGTCCGTCCCGCCGCCGTAGTTGTCGCCGTCGTGGTGGAGGACGATCAGCATCGGGTGGTCCGGGTCGGTGTTGTAGGGCTCGTGCTGGCTCAGGACCTTCTCGTAGCTGAGCGCGCCGAAGCCGCCGCGGGCGTCCTCGTTGCCCTCGTAGCGGGCGGCGGGCACGGCGATCATCCGGCTGACCTCGCAGGTCGCGGGGTCCCGGTACTCGACCCAGTGCGGCTGGTAGCCCCACGGCGCCGAGACCTTCCCGGGCGCCCAGAGGTCGTTGAGCGACTCCCAGCTGAGCGGCGCGCGGTTCACCTGATCTGCGCGGTTCGGCGCCGGGAGGTTCGACTCCGGCGCGAACGGGTAGTCGGCGTGCGCCCGGTCGAAGTGGATGTTGTCGACGAAGGACCACTCGACGCCCTCGGCGACGAGGGACGGGATCATACGCTCGCTGAAGGCGCACTCGGGCGGGAAGATCCCCTTGCTGCGGCTGCCGCCGAAGTGTCGGTCGGCCATCACCCGGTGGGTCGCCAGCTGAAGGCGCATGTCCTGCGGGTCGATGAGCCCCATCAGCGGGTGGTGGTAGCCGAAGGCCACGATGTCGAGCCGGGGGTTGCCGAGGCTCGTCTTCATCCCGGCGCCCTGCTTCCACGGATCGACCCAGCCGTCGAAGCCGGCGCCGGAGGACGCCATGGCGTCGAGGTTCTCCATCAGCGAGCCGGAGATGGACACCTGCGCGCCCAGGTGGGGGAGGCTCGCGCCCGCCGCCACCGCGTTCTTCGGCCAGCTGGTGTAGTTCCCGTAGCGATCGTTGTGGATCTGGTAGAACGAGTAGCCCATCTCCCCCTGGTGGCTCGACTCGGTCTGGTTGATCTTTTCGTAGGGCCAGTAGATCGGCTGGTGCATGTGCCAGTGGAAGGCGATGTAGATCGGCGGCTTCGCGGCGCTGACGCAGGTCGCCGTGCCGGAGCTGTCGGAGCAGGCCTGGCCTCCGCCACAGCCGAGGTCGGCCGTCCCGCACGAGGCGAGGCAGCTGCCGTTGCCGTCATTGTCCTGGTAGCCCGCCTCGCACAGGCACGTGGGACCGACGTTCAGGACGTGCTCGCAGCGGCCATGAGCGCCGCAGTCGAGGTCGCAGTCTCCGCAGACCGGGGGCGGGGTGGGGTCGACGGTGTCGCCGGCGATGAACGTGTCGGCGGGGGCGACCTGGGTGTCGGATGGGTTGGACGAGGTGTCGCTCGGCGCGACCGTGTCCGTCGGGGCGGTCGAGTCGTCGGGAACGACGGTGTCGCTGGGCAGGGCGGAGGTGTCTCCGCCGGTGGTGTCTCCGCCGGAGACATCGTCCGCAGGGTTCGAGGTCGAGGGGTCTCCGCAGCCGCTGAAGAGGAGGAGGGCGACTGCGAGGGCGGGGACCAGACGACGCGACATGATTGGCGCTCCGGAGCACGGGCACCAAGCCGCACCGCCAACGCCTTGACCCGACGGGACCTCGGTACCCTGGGACGATCACGGCGTACGCTGCCAGCGCGATAACTAGAAGTCATTGCCAAATTCGCGGTGTTCGCGCTCGTCGGCGAACCGCGCGGCGTTGCGTCACTCAAAAATGAGTTACTCATCCCGGCGAGGTCGTCCCCTGTGGCCCGTTCTGGATCAACGAAGCCAGCGACCGGTGGCGCGCGCGCTGGAGGCAGCACGCGCTTCGGCCGCTCACCGGTTGCTCCGCGACCCGCCGCGTGGTGTCATCCGCCACGGCTCACGGCTCGGAGCAGCGATGCGACCCTATCTGGACCTCCTCCGCCAGGTCCTCGAACACGGCGAGAAGAAGACCGACCGCACCGGGACGGGCACGCGCAGCGTCTTCGGCGCGCAGGTCCGCTACGACCTCCGCGAGGGGTTCCCGCTGGTGACGACGAAGAAGGTCCTCTTCGACTCGGTCGTCCGGGAGCTGCTGTGGTTTCTGCGCGGGGCCACGAACATCAACGACGACCTGAACACGCGGATCTGGGACGCCTGGGCCGACGCCGACGGCGAGCTGGGCCCGATCTACGGGTTCCAGTGGCGCCGTTGGGGCGCGAGTGACGAGGGCCCGGGGATCGACCAGATCTCGCGCGCCATCGACCTCATCAAGCACAACCCCGACAGCCGCCGCATCATCGTGAGCGCCTGGAACGTCGGTGACCTCGAGAAGATGGCGCTGCCGCCGTGCCACGCCTTCTTCCAGTTCAACGTCGCCAACGGCCACCTCGACTGCCAGCTCTACCAGCGCTCGGCCGACCTGGCCCTGGGCGTCCCGTTCAACATCGCCAGCTACGCGCTGCTGACGACGATGATCGCCCAGGAGTGCGGGCTGACGCCGCGCCACTTCGTCCACACCCTCGGCGACGCGCACATCTACGACAACCACGTCGAGGGCGTCCAGCGGCAGCTCGAGCGAGAGCCCTTCCCACTGCCGCGCGTGGTCGTCGCCGACAAGCCGACCCTGGAGCTCGGCTTCGACGACATCCGCCTCGAGGGATACCGGCACCACGCGTTCATCAAGTTCCCGGTGGCGGTCTGACCATGGCGTCGACGCGGACCTACACGGCGATCCTGGCCGCGGACCTCGCCGGCGGTATCGCTCGCGGTGGCGACCTCCCGTGGCACCTGCCGGCGGACCTCCGCTTCTTCAAGCGGACGACGGTCGGCCACGGGAACAACGCGGTCATCATGGGGCGCGGGACGTGGGAGTCGATCCCCACGGCGTACCGGCCGCTCCCGCGGCGACGGAACATCGTCATCAGCCGCAACCCGCTCTACCTCGCGGAGGCGCCCGCCCTCACCGCGCGCGACCTCGACGCGGCGCTCGCGGCCGCGGACGACTGCGACGAGGTCTACCTCGGCGGCGGCGCGAACGTGTACGCCCAGGCGTTCCGCGACCCGCGCTGCCGCGTGGTGTTGCTGACGCGGATCGAGGCCGACTTCGGCTGCGACACGCGAGTCGACTTCCCGGTTCCGGCCTACCAGCGGGTCGGCGCCTCGGAGCACCACGTCCATGACGGCGTGGGCTTTGTCTTCGAGCGCTGGGAGCGCGGCTGAGCCGCGCCGGGAGCGAGCCTTTGGCCGACGACGACCAGGTCTTCGCGCACGACCCCTTGGGGGGCGGCGACGTCTACGGACTGGGCGGACAGCTGCGCTGGGAGCGGCTCGACGACCACGTCGACGCGCTCGTCGCGGCCGGTGAGGCGCCGGACGGCGAGTGCGACCGCTGCCAGCTCAAGTGCTGCAACTACGCGATCACCGTGCCCGAGACCGAGCTCGATCGCGTGACCGCGGCGGCGGCGCGGTTGGGCGTGGCGGGGCCGGCGCTCTTTCGGGTACGGGAGGCGGGAGACGACGCCGGGGCGCGGACGCTGACCCGGCGGGACGACGGCTTCTGCCTCTTCCTCGCCGCGGACGAGCGCTGCCGCATCCACGGCGTCGCCGGCCCCGCGTCCAAGCCGAGCGTGTGCCAGCTCTACCCGGGGCAGCCGACGGTGACGCCGTTGGGCGCGCGGGTGCCGGTCCGCGCCGAGTGCCCGTGGCCGCGCCGGACCCGGGACCCGGAGGCCGTGGCGCGGTACGGGACGGCCCTGAAGAGCCGCCACGGAGTGACCCCGACGCTGCTCGTGCGCGTCGCCCCCGAGACCGTGCGCATCTCCGGCGAGACCGAGGTCGCGTTCGCGGCCTTCGATGCCTGGTGCGCGGCGGCGGCCGGGCTGGTGAGGGGGGCGGAGACCGCGATGGCCGGGCTCGACGCGGCGATCGCCCTGGCGACGGCGACGTTCGCGGCGCCGTCGCCCGAGGACGTGGGGCTCCGTGCGAGGACGCTGGCGGCGGCGCTGTCCGGGGTGCTCGAGCACGTACGCTCGACGGCCGCGGCCGACGCGTTCGCTCGCCTGGCCTGCGCGGTAGAGCCGCTGTCGCCGCGGCCGACGCCGACGGAGCTGGTCGCGGTGGCGCTGGAGTCCTTCGAGCCGCTGCGGTTTCCGACCTTGATGGCCGGGCTCGGGGCGCTGCGGCTGTTCGTGGCGGCGTGCGACCGGGATGCGCGCTCGGCCACCACGCCGAACGAGGTCTTCGCCGGGTACCTCAGGAGCCTGCACGCCGAGATCGTCCGGCTCCCGCTGGCGCGAGCGACGGTGGCGACCCTCGAGGCCGTCGCCCACACGCCGGGACTCTGAGGTCGGGTCGCTCGCAGCGGCGCGAGGCGGCGACGCGTGCGAGACGAGGGGCCTTGCGGCGCGCGAAGCGGCGCCTGCGAGCCGCCCGACAGCGGACCCGCATACGCCAGGCGGTGGGCAGACCGACAGGACGGGCAAGGGAGCGCGCGGAGCGACGCCGGTCAGGAGTCCACGGCGGCGGGCCTGGTACAGCTCGCGGCGCTGTGCGAGGCCGGAAGCCGAGCGGCTGGGCGCGGGAGCGCGCGGAGCGGCGCCGGTCGGGAGTCCCGGGCGACGGCGTGGGACACCTCGCGGCGTGGCGCGAGGCGGCCGCGAGGGCGGAAGCCGAGCGGCTGGGCGCGGGAGCGCGCGGAGCGGCGCCGGTCGGGAGTCCCGGGCGACGGCGTGGGACACCTCGCGGCGTGGCGCGAGGCGGCCGCGAGGGCGGAAGCCGAGCGGCTGGGCGCGGGAGCGCGCGGAGCGGCGCCGGTCGGGAGTCCCGGGCGACGGCGTGGGACACCTCGCGGCGTGGCGCGAGGCGGCCGCGAGGGCGGAAGCCGAGCGGCTGGGCGCGGGAGCGCGCGGAGCGGCGCCGGTCGGGAGTCCCGGGCGACGGCGTGGGACACCTCGCGGCGTGGCGCGAGGCGGCTGCGAGGCCGGAGCGACCCGCGTGGGACACCTGAGAGCCGATCGTGGCGGGGTCCGCGGACCCCGCGCTGAGGCCGTCCGACCCCGAAGATCCCGCTCAACCGGCCCCTCTGCGGCCCGAGAACCCCCTAACCCACTGAAATCACATAATGGCACGCTTCTTGGAACGGGCTCGCCCCACCCAGGGCGGGGCGGTTTCATTGTTTTCAGTGGGTTAGCGCTGACCTATCGCGACGCGGCGACCCGACACCGGGGGCCACGACCGCGCCGGCAGACTCAGCACCTCAGACGCACGAAGGGCGGGGAAGTCCCCGCCCTTCGCTCATCTCACCAGCCCGCCGAGGTCAGCGCGGCGCGGGCTCCGGCTCGGTGTTGCCGTCCCCGCCGCTCCCCTGGTCGGGGTTGGTCTCGTTGGGCTCGACGACGTCGACCGACACCTCCGACCCGCCACCGAAGTAGAGCACCTCGATGAACGGGGCGCAGACCAGCACCTGCTCCAGGCAGGCGTCGCGCGCGTCACAGTCCTCCATGGCGTCACAGACGCCGATGCGCGTCATCGTCTGCGCGCTCAGCAGCGAGCCGAGGGCCTGGCACTGCTCCTGCGCGTCGCTGTAGTCGTCCTCGTCGTCGGTCGGCATCGGGTCGTCCTCGCGCGCCGGCGCCTGCTCCGCGTTCTCGTCGCTCGGACCGCTCGCGTCGGCGCTGTCGCTGGCGTTGCCCTCCGGCGTGTTGTTGGCCGACGCCTCGCCGCTGCCGGTCGAGACGCTGGTCGTGTCGCCGCCCGAGCAGCGCTCCTCGTTGGCGGGGAGCGCGTCGCAGACCGCCTGCTTGCCGGCGGAGAGGGGAGCACCGAGCCAGCCCTCGAGGACCCCGTCCATGCATTCGCCGATGGGGTTCGAGGTCACGACGACCTCGCCCTCGGGCGGGTCGTCCTCGCGCGGCGGAGCGGGATCGCTCTGGCTGCCGCCATCGTCGGCCCCAGCGCTCGCCCCGTCGTCCGGGTCCATCGGGTCGGTCGGGGGTACGTCGGTGCCGCCGCTGCCGCCCGAGCGGGTCTCGCCCCCGACTCCGCCGTTCCAGTCCGCGATGTCCTCACAGCTCGCCGCAGTGATGCACCCGAAGATCTGCTGGACGCCAGCGAGCTCCATCCCGGCCAGCGAAGCCGCGCAGTCGCTCGCGCAAGCCGCGGCCGCGACCGGCTCGCCCGCGCACCCGGTGACCTTGGCGCAGAAGGACTGGCACGCGCCGAGCGCCCCGGCCGGCGCCGCCAGCGGGCTCTCGCACACCGGCGGGGTGTACACCGGGGTGTCGGGCCCGTTCGGCTCCTCCGTGCAGTTGTCGTCGCCGCACTCCTGCGCGGCGCCGGTCGTCGAGTCGTTGGCGGCGCGCTCTCCTCCACCGAGGGAGAAGTAGTCGTCGAAGGCGCTCTCCTCGGAGCCGGGCGTCGTCGTGCCCGGCGTGGCCGTTCCGCCGTCGTCACAGGCGGCGATAGGAGTCACTATCAGCGCCGCGAGGGCGGCGAGGAGACGGAGCTGCATTGGGGGACCTCCGGTGGTTTCGAGCGGAACATACTCGCCACATCGGGACGGATCCAGCTCGGTCCGCCATGCCGCTCCACTCTCGAGCGAGCCCCACCGACGTCGCTTCAGATTGCCCCTAAAGCTTCTCGGGAACCCGACGAAAGCTAATCCCAGTACCGGAAATCGTGTTCAACGGTCGGGGAGGTCTAACACGATGGTCATCCTGTTCTCATGCGCGGGTGTCGCTATCATCGGCACGTTCTTCATGGCGCGTCGCAGCATCTCTCAGGGCTTGCGCTTCCAACGCATGGCCGACGAGGTGTCCAAGGCGGCCTCGCGCGTCGTCCCGCGGCCGGTCGTCGACTGACGGACCGCGCGGAGCCGCACGCTCGGCTCGCGCGCGTGTCTTGACGAACAGCCTCGGTTTGCGAGCAGGGGGCCGGCGCGGGGCCGCCTCCCTGCTCGTGTTTTCTCACATGCTCCGGAGCGCCCAGAGGGCCTCGGCCTGACGTGGGTCCTCGGCGATCTTCGCCGCGATCCCGCGCCACGCCTCGCCCTCGGCGGCGTCCTCACAGCGCTCGGCGAAGGCAGCGATGACCTCGGTCGTCGTGGCGGGCGACCGCGCGCCGTCATACGCCATGATCCGCAGCGCCATCACCAGCTGCGGCTCGCTCCACCCCGCCTTGCGCAGCAGATCCCGCGCGACCGCCTTGTGCACCGTGCTCCCTCCGCGCCTGTACCCAACGGACGGGGGGCAGGGTAGCAGCGCTTCACAGCGTCGCCCAGACGACCACCGCGACCAGGACCGCCCAGGTCGCCGCCGCGCCCACCACGACGCGCGCGCGACCGCCGCGACGCTCTGGCGTCCGCGAGGATTGTCCCTGCGCGAGCGGAGCCTCCACCGGCTCGCGGCGGCTCACCGACACGTCTGGGTGCGGCTCACCGCAGACCGCGCAGACCTCGCGAGCGACCTCGTGGACGTAGAGCGCACCACATCGTCTACAGCCGGCGAACCGACCGCTCCCTAGCTCCGCCATCTCTCTCGACCTCCGTGGCTCTCGATCGCCTGTGGGTGGCCGCCAGCGCCGAATCCTGATCAAAAAGGTCCACCCGAGAACCGCGGGGCCGGCCCGCCCTCCACGGTGACGTCGCCGCAGAACCTTCCGATTGGGTTGCCGTGGCGGATCTGCTACAGCCTCCGACGTGCTCGACGACCTCTTCCAAGCGATCCGTGAGTCCCTGTCCGCCGCCGACTGGTCCGCCGGTGTCGGCCTGGCGCGAGAGAACCTCGTCACCCTCGAGCGCGAGGAGGACGACGAGCTGACGCTGCGCGTGGTCGCCGCCAGCCGCCGCCGCTCCTACGAGGTCACCCTGTGGCCCGAGGACGAGGAGTGGCAGTGCGAGTGCCCCGCCGGTGACGAGGGCTGCGGGCACGTGTCCGCCGCGATCATCGCGCTCCGGCTCGCCAGGAAGGAGGGCCGCTCCCTCGCGCGGAGTCAGGACACCCTCGGCCGCCTGGCCTACGCCCTCCGCCGCGACCGTGACTCGCTCGCGATCCAGCGCATGGTGGTCACGGACGGTGGACGCGAGCCTTGGGACGCCGGCCTCCAGACCGATGGCGACGCGCCCTTCGTGACGAGCCAGTCGGACCTGCTGGCCGAGCGTGCGCTGGGGACCTGGAGACGCGGGATCATCCCCGCGGCGGCCATGCCCGGGCTCCTCGAGGCTCTCGCGGGTTGCGACAACGTGACCCTCGACGGCGTCGACCAGCCGGTCTCCAACGACCCGGTCACCCCGCGCGCCGTGCTCAGCGACGCCGGCGAGGGCTTCGACCTCCGCCTCGTCGTCGACCCCGGGGTGACGGAGATGTTCCGGAACCGCGCGGTCCTGTGCGACGGCGTCCTGCGCCCGGTCGGCGACGGCGGGCTCGGCGAGCGCGAGCTCCGAGAGCTCCCCCGCGGCCGCTACTTCCGCCCCGAGGACGTCACCGAGCTGGCCGGCCGAATCATCCCCGACCTGAAGCGCCGCGTGCCCGTCGACATCGAGACCAAGCGCCTCCCGACCGGCAAGGCCGAGCCCCCCCGCGTCGTCATCGAGGTGTCGGACGAGGACGAGCAGCTCACGGTCTTCCCGACCCTCGTCTATGGCGACCCGCCCGCCGCGCGGGTCGATCGCGGTCACCTCGTGCTGCTCGGCGGCGCGCTGCCGATCCGCGACCCGCGCTCCGAAGACCACCTGACCGCCCGCCTCGCGCGCAGCCTCGGCCTCGAGCCCGGGCGAAAGGCGCACTTCAGCGGCGAGGAGGCCGTCGCCTTCTCCCGCCGCCTCGAGCGCTTCAAGGGCGGCGAGATCGTCGGGACCGCCCACGAGGACTACTTCCTGGCCGGGCCGCTCGTCCCCAGGATCGAGATCGACGACGCCGGTCACGTCGACGTCTCGTTCGTCTCCGAGGACTCGGCGGCCAACCCCGCCCGGGTCCTCCGCGCCTGGCGAAAGGGGCTCCACCTCGCCCCCCTCGAGGAGGGCGGCTGGGCCCCCCTGCCCCGCGACTGGCTCCGTCGCTACGGGCACGCCATCGACGCGCTGCTCCGCGCCAAGGATGAGCAGGACGAGCTCCCGCCGTCCGCCCTGGCCGACGTCGCGCACATCTGCGAGGCGCTGAACCGCCCGCTCCCGCCCCGCTTCGCGCGGCTGAAGGCGCTCCTCGGCGACTTCTCCGGGATCCCTGAAGCCGCCCCGCCCGCGGATCTGCGAGCGACGCTCCGCCACTACCAGCAGGACGGCGTCAGCTGGCTCACGTTCCTCCGCGACGCCGGCCTCGGCGGGCTCCTCGCCGACGACATGGGCCTCGGCAAGACGCTGCAAGCCCTGTGCGTCGTCCGGGGCCGGACCCTCGTCGTCGCGCCGACCAGCGTCCTCTTCAACTGGGGCGAGGAGGCCGCCCGCTTCCGCCCGTCACTGAAGGTCTCGACCTACCACGGGCCCAAGCGCGAGCTCGACCCCGACGCCGACGTGACGCTCACGACCTGGGCCATCCTGCGCCTCGACATCGAGCGCCTCGCCGAGATCGCGTGGGACATGGTCGTCCTCGACGAGGCCCAGGCCATCAAGAACCCCGACAGCCAGGTCGCCCAGGCGGCCTACAGGCTGCGCGCCGGGTTCCGGCTGACCCTCACCGGCACCCCGGTCGAAAACCGCCTCGACGACCTGTGGAGCCAGATCCACTTCTCGAACCCGGGCCTCCTCGGCGGGCGGGACGAGTTCGTCGAGCGCTACGCCGATCCGATCGCCGAGGGCGACCAGGGCGCCGCGCTCCGCCTGAGAGACCGCGTCCGCCCGTTCATCCTGCGACGCATGAAGCGCGAGGTCGCCCCCGAGCTCCCGCCGCGCACCGACGTGGTCCTCCACTGCGAGATGAGCCCCGGCGAGCGCGACGTCTACGACGCCATCCGCGCCGCGACCCAGAAGGAGGTCGTCGCGACGCTCCAGGGCGGCGGCAGCGTCATCGCCGCGCTGGAGGCGCTGCTGCGCCTCCGTCAAGCGGCCTGCCACCCGGCCCTCATCCCCGGGCAGGAGGCCGACGGCTCCTCGAAGGTAGCGCTCCTGCTCGAGGTCCTCGAGGAGGCCGCCGCCGAGGGCCACAAGGCGCTCGTCTTCAGCCAGTGGACCTCGCTCCTCGACCTCGTCGAGCCGCACCTCGAGGCCGCGGGCCTCGGCTATGTCCGCCTCGACGGCTCGACCAGGGACCGCGGCGCGGTGGTCGCGACCTTCCAGTCCGACGACGGCCCGCCGGTCATGCTGCTGTCGCTGAAGGCCGGCGGGACCGGCCTCAACCTGACCGCGGCGGACCACGTGATGCTGCTCGACCCGTGGTGGAACCCCGCCGTCGAGGACCAGGCCGCCGACCGCGCCCACCGTATCGGCCAGGACCGCCCGGTGGTCGTCCACCGCCTCGTCTCCCAGGACACGGTCGAGGAGCGCATCCTCGCCCTACAGCAGAAGAAGCGCGCTCTGGCCGAGGCCGCCGTCGGCGACGCCAGCCAGGCCGCAGCCATCACCCGCGAGGACCTGCTGGCCCTGCTCGCGTAGCGCGCAGGGTGAGCCTGCACCGCGCGCCCGCTCGTGCTCCCCGCGCCGCACCCTCTCGCGCTCCCCGCGCCGCTCCGGCCCACACTCCACCGCGCCGCTCCGGCCCGTGCTCCCCGCACCGCACCCTCTCGCGCTCCCCGCGCCGCTCCGGCCCGCGCTCCCCGCGCCGCTCCGGCCCGTGCTCCCCGCGCCGCTCCACCGCGCGGCTCCACCGCGCGCTCCCGCGCCGCTCCACCGCGCGCTCCCCGCGCCGCTTCACCGCGCGCTCCCCGCGCCGCTTCACCGCACGCTCCCGCTCCCGCGCCGCCCCGCCGCACGCTCCCGCACCGCTTCACCGCGCGCTCCCGCGCCGCTCCACCGCGCGCTCCCCGCGCCGCTCCACCGCGCGCTCCCCGCGCCGCTTCACCGCACGCTCCCGCTCCCGCGCCGCCCCGTCGCACGCTCCCGCTCCCGCGCCGCTTCACCGCGCGCTCCCGCGCCCGCTCCGCACGCCGCGCCCTCTCCCCGCGCCGCTCCCGCTCCCCCGCCACTCCAGCGCACGCTTTGCGCCGCTCCGACTCCCGCTCCCCGCGGCCCCCGCCTGCGCGCTCTCGCCGCTAAAGTATTAGAAGACGGGGTCTGACCCCACGATCTATCACTTTCCCTGCTCCTGCCAGCGGTGGTCGCACTTGAAGCAGACGAGCTCGGGCGGGCCGCTGATCGCGACGACCGACGGGGCGAGGTCGACCTGCATCGAGCCGCACTCCGGGCACGCGCGGTCGCCCACGCGCTGGGTCGGGATGGGCAGCCGCTCGCCGCGGACGCGCCGCTCGATGAACAGGAAACCCGCGAGGAACGCGAGGCCGAGGAAGAAGGCCAGCACCAGGAAGATGACCGACGCGCCGAGCCAGATCGTCGGGACGACCATCACGGCGGCGAAATACAGGAGCGTCTGGACGCTGCGGTCACGGTCCTTGATCTCCCGGCCGACCAGCGGCGCCGTCGCCACCATCCCCGCGACGCCGCCGCCGCAGAGGACCAGGACGATGATGACGAGCGCGGACGTGCGGGCCTGCGCGAGCCCCATCGACAGGTCGATGACCGCGTCGGCGACGAGCGACATGACCAGTGTATCGAAGGCGAAGGCGGCCCCGGCGAAGAGCAGCACGACCAGGGTGTACCGGACCGTCGGAGAGAGCGTCGCGCGTGTCACGATGAGAGCTCCGTAACGCGAGGAGTCGTGGTCGCAGCGAGGCCCCGAGGGGACCGCGGAGCGCGCTGAGATCAACGTACAGTATCGCCGCCCTCACCGCCCCTGCCCGCCGCCCATTCGCGAGGAGGCGTCGGCGCTTCGAGCATCTCGCGCTGTCCGCGGGCCCGAGGGCAGGAGGCTCAGCGGCGCCTGCTGCGCTTGAGCGCGCGGTTCAGCCGCTTCGGGAGCTTGGCGAGGTCGGACTCCGGGACGTAGTCGGCGTCCATCGTCAACGCCCGCGTCATCGCGTTCATGTCATCGTCGGGCCCGACCAGCAGCACCGGTCGCCCGCCTAGCGCGTCGCTCTCCAGCCACCACCCGACGGTGTCGAGGGCGACCTTCGCGCGCGTACGGATGTCCACGACGACGGCGTCGGTTTGCCCCTCCGCGAGGGCCGGCGGCACGTCGAGGGCGTCCCCCTGCAGACAGGTCGCGCCCTGGGAGCGGAGGACCGTCAGCGCCGAGGCCGAGAACTCGACCCCGGCCGGCTGCAGCACGAGCACCTCGAGCCCGGCCGAGACCTGGACGCGCTCGCTCCTGACCGTCGGCAGGATCCCGGCCGCCGTCGCCCGCGCGTCCCGCCGCCGCGTCGTCTCCTCGATCGCCCGGGCGAGCATCGCCCCATCCGAAGGCTGGTCGAGCGCCTCGAGGAGCGCGACCTTCACCTCGTCGATCGACTGCGGCCGGTTCTCCGGCTTCTTCTCGAGGCACCACAGCGCGGTCGTCTCGAGCGCGCGGTCCACCGCCGCCTTGGACCGCTGGGACGGCGGCACCGGCTCGTCGTAGAGGTGCATCGCCAGACACTCGACCGGCGAGCTCCCCTCGAAGGGGGGACTCCCGCAGAGGAGCTCGTAGAGGATGCAGCCGACGGCGTAGATGTCGCTCCGACGGTCGAGCTCGTGGTCGAGCGCCTGCTCCGGCGACATGTACGCCGGCGTCCCCGAGACCGAGCCGTCCTGGGTCATCCGCTGGTCACGGCCCCCCTCCATCAGGAACGCCAGACCGAAGTCGACGACCTTCAGGACCTCCTCTCCCTCGGCGTCCTTCACGATGATGAGGTTCTCGGGCTTCAGGTCCCGGTGGAGGAGGTCCATCTTGTGCGCGACGCTCAGGACGTCGCAGAGCTGCGCCATGAAGAAGACGACACGCTCGGCGCTCATCGGGTGCTCGCGCAGCAGCACGCGGTCGAGACCACGCCCCTCCAGGTACTCCATGGCGAGGAAGAGCTGCCCCTCCCAGCGCCCGAAGTCGTACACGATGACCGAGTTCCGATGGTTCAGCATCGAAGACGTCCGCGCCTCGCGCTCGAAGCGCAGGCACAGCTCCTCTCTGCTGGCGAGGTGCGGGTGGAGGACCTTGACGGCGACGCGCCGGTCGAGCCCGAGCTGGGTCGCCTCGTAGACGCGCCCCATCCCCCCCTCGCCGAGGAGCGACTCGACGCGGAAGCGGCCGGCCACGACCTGTCCGAGCCACGGGTCGACTTTCGCCATCGGCACTCCCCTCGCTGCCCTACTCTTCGACCAGGAAGATCTCGCTGGTCTTGTTCTGCCCGACGATGTCGACGGTGCCCAGGGACTGGCCGTCGAACTCGCCCTCGACGAAGTCCATCGTCTCGCGCGTGATGAGGATCTGCCCCGGCCGCGCCAGCCGCTCCAACCGCGCCGCGACGTTCACCACGTCGCCGATGGCGGTGTACTCCATCCGCCGCTCGGACCCGATGTTGCCGACCACGGCCTCGCCGGTGTGGATGCCGATGGCGAGCTCCACGTCGCGGCCGACCTCCTTGCGCCACTTGGCGTTGCCGACCTCGAGCCAGCGCTGGATCTCCTCGGCGGCGCGCACGGCGCGCTGGGCGTCGTCCTCGTGCTGCTCGGGCGCGCCCCAGATGGCCATCACGCAGTCGCCGATGAACTTGTCGACGATGCCGCCGTGCTTGAAGACGATCTCGGTCACGATGGTGAAGAGCTCGTTCAAGAGCCCCACGACGAACTCCGGCGGGTGCTGCTCCACGAGGTCGGTGAAGGCCACCACGTCGGCGAACATGACCGTGATCCGCCGCCGCTCGCCGCCGAGCTTCAGCTCCCCCGGGCCGGCCACGATGTGGTCGACGACCTCGGCCGACAGGAACCGGCTCAGATCCCCGCGGACCCGGGTCTCCTCGACCAGCTTGTCCCGGTAGTCCCCGAGATCGCGCGCCATGTCGTTGAAGGCCCGCGCCATACGCGCGACCTCGTTGTTCCCCGGGGGCGTCGCGCTCCCTCCCCGGCGCGGCGCGAGCTGCGCCCGCACCGTGAAGTCCCCGCCCGCCACCTTCTGCGCCGCCTCGGACACGCTGACGATCGGCGCGGCCATTCGCCACGCCGCCCAGAGCCCGAGGAGCAGGGCGAGGAGGCCGAAGACGACGCCGAGGGTGATCGCCGTGCGGATCGCGTCGGACACCGCCGCGTAGGCCGCGTCCTTCCGCTCCTCGACGATGACCCCCCACAGCAGATCGGGCATCCCGACGACCACACCGACGAGCTCCTCGTCGTCTCGGGTCTCCTCGATCGTCTTGGCGACCCCGCTCGCGAAGGCCGCCGCGCTCGTCAGCCCGGCGAGCGGCGGCTTGTTCGCCAGCGACACCCCGAGCTCCTCGCGGTTCGCCGACGCGACGACGCTCAGCTGCTCGTCGACCACCCGCATCAGGTCGGTGCGCCCCCCGAGGTGTCGATCCGCCACCTCCGCGACCTTCTCCGAGAGGCTCGCCAGCGGGAGCGCCGTCCAGCCATAGGCGTAGAGCTCGCCGCCGGGCCTTCGGATCGGGACGATGATGGGCAGCACCAGCGCCCCGTCGTCGCGCCTCGTCACCCGGGCGACGAGGCGGTGCTCGAGCTGTGCGATCTCCCGCGTATCGGAGTCGAGCGGGTTCGGTGGCACCGTGCGCGGGCCGCCCTCTCTGGCCGACAGCTCCATGACCAGCTCGCCGTCCGGCGAGTACACCGTGTAGTTGTCGATGCCCCGGGCCACCCCGAGCTGCATCCGCGCCGCGCGCTCGCGCTCCTCGGCAGGCGCGTCCATCGCGAGCGCCGCGCCGATGGTCTCCGCGCCGCCGATGGTCTCCTCGACGAGCCGCCGGACCTCGGCCACGGCGACGTCCGCGGCGGCGACCTGCCGACCGCGGATGGCGTGCTCGAGCTCGTCGATGTCGTTGTGGACGATCGAGTAGGCCGTGACCCCGAGCGGGATCAGCGAGACGACGAGCAGCGCGAACGCGTACTGATGCCAGAGCTTGCCCATCCGGTCATTCGACCGCTTCGGCGCCTGGTGTCCCGTAGCCGAAGTCGACGGTCAGCATCCCGGAGAGCTCGCCGTAGTGGGCCTTGCCCTCCTCACCGAGGCCGAGGCCGGCGCCGAACCCGAGCCGGACGCGGCCGAGGTGCAGGTAGACGCTGAGGCCGACCGCGAGGGCGGTCCAGCTCTCGACCTCCTCGGGGGTCGACAGCGACACCGAGGCGTCGAACTGTGCGCCGATCCCGAGCAGCTCCATCGGCCGCACGCCGACGATGAAGGTCCCGTCGTAGGCCAGGTGCGTCCCGACGTCCCCGAAGTCGCTGGCGATGACGACCGCCTGCCGGGTGTCGATCCAGAAGCCCTCGGTCAGCGCGAAGCGCGCCATCACGCCGGGCTCGAAGCCCATCACGCGGCTCCCCTCTCGCTCGGACAGGGGCAGACGCAGCCGGAGCGACGGCGCGAGAGCGATGACCTCGCCGTGGAGAGCGAGGTAGCGCCCGCCGAGCACGAGATCCCCGAGGCCGCTCTGCGCGGTCTCCCCGTCGAGGGACGACTGGAAGAAGGTCAGGCCGGCGTCGAGGCCCAGCGTCTCCTCGAGCAGCGCCGTCTCGGCCACGAGGGTCACGCTGAGCGTGGCCGGGGCCTTCCCCTCGCCGGTGCCGGCGCGGCTGTGGAAGCCGACGAACCCCTCGGGCAGGACCGCCGGCATGCCGGTCGCGATCATGCGGTTCTCGGTCTCGAGCCCCAGCACCGCCTCGCGCCACTCGAACTGGTAGGGGACGGTGTCTTCGTTGGCGTTGGCGACGTCGTAGACGCGCTCGCCGATGACCCCGCCGGCCCAGCTCACGCGGACGCCGACGCGCCGCGCCTTCTCGGGGGCGGGCACGGTGATCATGAACTCGCCAGGGCCGCGCTCGGCAGCCTTGAGGACGCCGCCGGGCGAGGCCTGGATGACCATCTCCGGGAGGACCGCCGGTCGCCCGCGCTCGTCCTTCACCGCGACGAGGACCTCGCGCGCGGGGGAGCGCCTCAGGATGGGCTCGGACGGGTCGCCGAGGGTGGCCGTGGCCTTCAGCACCTCGACCTGGAAGGTAGCCGCGGACTCGATCCCCACGCGCCGCAGCTCGACGGTGTAGCTCCCGGGCCTGCGCAGGCGCAGGGCGTTGCTCGAGAAGAGATCGTCGCCGAGGCGCCACTCGAAGCTCTCGGCCAGCTCCTGCGGCAGCGCGAGGCGCGTCAGGCCGACGCACGAGTACGCGCCGCTCTCCTCGCGGGTCATGGCGCGGCTCGACTCCACGCCGACGACCCGGAGCTCGATCGGGGCGGTCGGGGGCCCCTCGAGGCCGCTCGCGTCGCGCGCCGAGACCCGGGCGAAGTAGTTGCCCTCGGTCATGTCCTTCATCAGGAAGGCCTGCTGCGCCGCGGCGTCGATCGTCGCGTCGATGAAGACCTCGTGGAAGGCCTCGTCGTTGGCGAGCTCGACCCGATAGGCGGACGCCCCGTCGACCGGCTTCCAGCTCGCCTTGTAGTCGAGGCTCGCGCCGACGGGCACGACCGCGAGCACGACGCCGTCGTCACCGACCGCGGTCTCCCACGCCGGGGTGGCGGGCAGCGGACGCGGAGGCTCGGGCGCCTTGCCCTTCTTCACCACCGTGCCGAAGCCCTGCTTCACCTCGACGGGCTGGCCGACCTTGCCCTTGACCGACGCGCGGCCGTCGTAGACCGACACCATCGAGGCGCCGACGTCGGCCTGCACCTGGGCGAGCTTGGCGAACAGCTCGACGTTGCCCGACGGGGTCTCGACCTCGATCGGCGCTGGCTCGCCGTCGAGCTTCGCCAGTCCACCGCGGATGGTCCCCTGCTCGAGCACGACCTTGGTCTTCTCGGTCTTCGTGCGCTGGGCGGAGCCGCCGTAGATCACGAGGAGGGCGTTCTGCCGCAGGCGCAGGTCCGACTCGTCCTCGAAGACGATGTTCACCGACGCCTCGTCGCCCGTGGACACCTTGTAGAGCTTCCACAGGTTCATCTTCGCGCGGGCGTCGAGCCAGTCGGTCGCCTTCGGCGGCTTGGCCTTCACCTCGCGCTGGGTCCACGTGACCTGGGCCTCGGGGCGCACGTCGCCGACCGGCAGCCGCAGCTCCTGACCCGGCTTCAGCAGGTACGGCGGCTTACCGATGAACGTGTTGTACTTGTAGACGATCCGATACTGCTTGCCGCTGCCGTAGAACGCCTCGGCGATGGACCAGATCGAGTCGCCCGGCTGGACGGTGTAGGTGATGATCTCGGGCTCCGCGGCCTGGACCTCGCTCCCTGCCGCGAGGCTGGTCGCCGCGGCGACCGCCAGGACCATCGCCAGCTTGTGCAGGTGCCGCATCACTCGCCCTCCTCCTGCGCACCATCGGTCTCGGTCGGGATCGCCTCGTCGGGCGCGTCGGCCCCGTCGGGCTCATCGGTCTTGGGAGCCTTCGGGATGACGCCCCCGGGGCCGACCGGCTTGCCCTTCTGGAGCTTCGAGCCGCCGTCGTCGTAGGGGGTCCCGTCGGGGTTCTGGTCGTCGGCGATGACGTGGAACTCGACGCGCCGGTTCTTCGCGCGGGCGTCCTTCGTGCGGCGCGGGTCGATGGGCTTGGTCGGGCCGTAGCCCATCGGGTAGAGGCGGCGACCGTCGACGCCCTGGCTCACGAGGTAGGCCTTGACCGACCAGGCGCGGCGCTCGGAGAGGTCGACGTTCTGCTCCTTGTCCCCGCGGTCGTCGGTGTGGCCCTCGATGCGCAGGCGCTTGACCTCGGGGTGCTGCATCAGGAACGTCGCGACCCGGTCGAGGACCGCGTTGCTCTCGGGGGTGAGCTCGGCGCTGCCGGTCACGAAGGCGATCGTCTCCGGGATGGTGATCTTGCCCGAGATGGTCTGGATGCCGCTGGTGTCGACGCCGCCCTCGTCGGGGCAGCCGTCCTCGTCATCGACACCGTTGTAGACCTCTTTGGCGTCCGGGCACTTGTCGTTCACGTCGAGGACACCGTCCTCGTCGTCATCGGGGTCCGGACAGCCGTCGCCGTCGAAGTGACCGTCGCGGTCCTCGCGCTCGGTCAGGCAGCGGTCGACGGAGGCCGGCACGGCGTCGCCGTCGCGGTCGGGGTCGGCGGCGGCGAGGGCGTCGAAGCGCGCGTCGTTGAGCCGCGGGATCGGGGCGTAGGCGAGCTCGGGGTTGGCCGCCGGGTCGTCCTCGGCCCGATAGACGCGGGCCTCCTCCCACTCCGGCCGCGCCGGTCCGCCGTAGGTCAGGCCGAACACGACCCGGTAGTCCGGGGCGCCGTAGCCGCTGGTCAGGCCGACGCCCGCCGCGGCCGAGATCGCGAAGTCGCCGGGCCGCCAGCGCAGGCCGGCGAGGGCCTCGACCGGGGTCTTGCGGCCGCTGGCCGCGCCGTCGGGGTCGAGGTCGTCGGTCCCGAGCCCGAGGGTCGCGAGCACCTCGCCGAGGGCGGAGATGTCGTAGGCCCCGAGCGGGATGTCGGCGCCGAGGCCGAGGCGGAGCTCGTCGCCGACGGCGAGGTCGTCGACGAGGACCTGGGAGGTCCGGATCCGGTAGCCGACGTTCAGGGCGACGACGGTCCCGCCGGCGTCCCGCCAGTCGAAGGCGAGCCGCGGGGTGATGTCGAGGCCGTCTTCCCCGGCGAAGGCGGTCGAGCCGCCGGAGGTCGGGATCGTCAGGTCCACGGCGAGGCCCAGGCCGAAGCCGGTCTCGCCGGGCGCGGCGCCGAAGATGCGCCCGCGCGCGACGACCCGGAGGTCGCCGAAGGCGATGTCGTTCTGCCGCTCGCCGGCCTCGGTGCTCGGCCCCTCGATGAACTGCAGCGGCGCGCCCACGGCGAGCTCGAGGCGATCGAAGAGGCCGATGCCGACGCCGACGGTCGCGGTCAGGCGGTTGCGGAGCGGCCCGTGGTCGACGTCCTCGTCGGAGGTCCGCGTGACCAGCTCGTCGTTCGCGAAGGTCGCGAACAGCCCACCCCAGAGCGAGAGGTGTCCAGGCACGAGGCTCGTGTCCACGCCCAGCACCCCGGTGGTCCCGAGGGAGGGCTCGTAGAGCCGCGGATCGACGGTCTGTGCGCCCGCGCTCGGCGCGCCGACCAGCAGCGCGACGACGGCGACGAGCGTGGCCGTGAGGGTGAGTCGAGACATCTGGCGAACCTCCTGATCAGCGCGTCGCGACGCCTCCGCGGGCTGGCAGCGACGCACCCGCGGGCGTCGCTGCGCCCGCAGGTTGCCCGCCAGGGACGGGAGATGTCGATCACTTCTGCGCCGACTGTTCATCCTCGTGGGTCTCCCACCATTCATGTTGGTGATGTCGGCCCAGCTGAGCCGGTGTGGCGACCGGCCCGGAGCACCCGACTCCGGGCCACCGTGGCGTTGTCGAACGGGGGCCGCTGGCCCGGCGTCCGCGGTCGCTCGGCGACCTGTGACCGGCGCCGAGGGGCGGCGCCAGGAGGAAGCTACGCCGTAAGGCGCTCGGACGCCACCCGTCTGGTGCGCGCGGTGGCGAGCGTCGCGAAATCGACCTAGTCTTCGAGCCTCGAGGAGGCCACCGTGACCGCATCTGACCACGCCGCGCGCTACGACGAAGTGCCCTACCCCCAGGTCGTCCACTCCGCGAGTCACCCGCGGGTCATCGGGGCGATGGCGACGCTGTTCGGGCTCGACCCGGCGCCGCCCGATCGCTGCCGCGTGCTCGACATCGGGTGCGCGTCCGGGATGAACCTCATCGCGATGGCGGTGGACCACCCCGAGGCGCGCTTCGTGGGCGTGGACATCTCGGCGAGCGCCATCGCCGCCGGACGCGCCATCGTCGAGGAGCTCGGCCTCGACAACGTGACCCTCGTGGTCGGGGACCTCGCCGCGGACCTGGACCTCGGGCGCTTCGACTACGTGCTGGCCCACGGGGTGTACAGCTGGATCGCGCCGCCGCTCCGGGCGCGTCTCCTCGAGGTGATCCGGCGCCACCTCGACCCCACCGGGGTCGCCTACATCAGCTACAACACCTACCCCGGCTGGCACATCGCGGGCCTCCTGCGGAGCCTCTTCCTCCGCCAGACCGATCCGGCGGCCCCGCCGCTCACCCGCGTCGCGCAGGCCCGCGCGGTGCTGCACGAGCACATCGGCGCCGCGGTCGAGGGGAGCGTCCGGCGCGCGGTCCTGCTCCACGAGCAGCAGCTGCTCGACACGACCGACGACGCCTACCTCTTCCACGAGTACTTCGTCGACGATCACCACCCGGTCTACTTCGAGGACTTCATCGCCGAGGCCGACGCCGCGGAGCTGACCTACGTGAGCGACGCGCGCCCGATCCAGGTCATCCCGGGGACGCAGCCGCCGAACGTCGCGGCCGCGGTCCAGGGGCTCCAGGACACCATCGCCATCCAGCAGGCCCTCGACCACCACCTGAACACGCGCTTTCGGTGGTCGATCCTGTGTCCGAAAGGCGACCTCCAGCCACGCCTGACCATCGATCCGCGCGGGCTCTCGAAGCTCCACATCGGGCTGCCGAGGGACCGCGAGCTCCACCTCATGGCTGACGGCGCCGAGGTGCACAACGCCGCGGGGCGGCGGATCACCGTCAACGATCGCGTGGTGGCGGACATCCTCGCGCACCTGCGCCCGCTGTCGCCGTCGTCGCTGCCCTTGACGGACCTCGTCGACCTCGCCGATCCCGGCGGGCGCTCGCTCGCGGGTGCGCTCATCGGGCTCTTCTTCTCGAACGTGACGACCCTGACGACGTCACCGATCTCGGCCGCGGCGACGCTCCCCGAGCGCCCGACGCTGTCGGCGCTCAATCGCCTCCAGGCGGCGCGCGGGTTCCCGCTGACCAACCGGGAGTTCTCCTCCCACGCGCTCGACGACCACGGGCGCGAGGTCGCGGCGCTCCTCGACGGCAGCCGTGACGTGGACGCGGTGGCGGCCGCCATGGGCGCGCTCCGGCCCGACGTGGAGGGGCTCCTGCGGGTGTTCGTGGACGCGTCCCTGATCCTCTCATGAACGACGCTCGCGGGACTGGACAGACCGAACGCCGTGCCTAATAGCCGTGGACGCGACCCCCGCCCGCCCGTCTGGCCTCGGCGGCTCGCTGCGAACCCCGGATTCAGGAGCTTCTCCATGCAGTTGGACAGCTTGGGATACAAGACCGTTCTGGACACCAACGACATCGACGCCGCCGTCACTCGCGTCACCGAGGCGCTCAAGGCCGAGGGCTTCGGGGTGCTGACGACCATCGACGTCGAGGCGACCTTCCGCGCCAAGCTCGACGTCGAGTTCGGGCCCTACCGGATCCTCGGCGCCTGCAACCCGAAGCTGGCCCACGCCGCGCTCACCCACGCGCCCGCCCTGGGGCTCCTGCTCCCGTGCAACGTCACCGTGCGCCAGGTCCAGGGCGGGATGGAGGTCTCGTTCATCAAGCCGACCGAGATGTTCCGCGCCCTCGACGATCCAGGCCTCTCCAAGATCGCCCACGACGCGGACGTCCGGCTCAAGCGGGCCGTCGACGCGCTGTAGCTGCTGCCGGTGAGCGTCGCCGCGGGCTCTCCGGCGCCCGCGCGCACCGGGATCAGGCGCTGACCGTGGCGGGCGCTCCCTCGCCGGCCTCGGCCGCGTCGGCGGCTTCGGCCTCGAAGAACTTCTGGATCGCCTGGGGGACGAGCAGCAGGTTCGGCTGGATCTTGCCGATCACCCACTTGGTGATGCGCGGGGCGAACTTGCGCGCGATCGGCCCGGGCAGCGGCAGGTGCTTGGGGTCGATGACGAGGCTGCCGTTGATCTCGAGCTCGGTGGTGTCGGCGTCGATGACGCGGATGTGGTTCAGGCCGCCGCAGGTGTAGAGCTTCTTGAACTTGTTGGGCTCGAAGGTCCACTCGACCGTCCGGGCCTCGGTGTCCCAGATGGCGACGTCCTTCCACGCGGTCATGCCGCGGGTCACGAAGGGCCGCGCGAAGGCCGGGACGCCGCGGGAGTTGCCCTGCCAGGCGTTCGTGATGGTGATGCGCGAGCCGTCGACCTGGCGCTCGACCTCCTCGATGGCGTCGACGGTGTCGAGGTACGGCACGAGATCCGTCAAGCGATCGCGGAGCATGACGAGTACGCGGTCGACGGGGCCGGAGATCGTGGCGCGAAACGAGAAGTCCATGGTCGGGGCTACCTGGGCGTGGGGGTGCGAAGCAGATTACGCACCTCGACGGAGCGTGACCAGCACAGAGTCACGTACCGTCGCCTCAGCGCGCTTCTCCGCGGCTTCGAGCGCCGCGGCTCAGCCGACTAATCGAAGGTCGAGGCGTCGACCGGCGCCTGCTCGTCGAGGCCGTTGACGACCAGAAACGCGATCCCGATCCCCAGCACCGCCCCACACAGCGCCATCACGTAGACCATCGCCTGCGACCGCGCGACCGCCAGCCCCACGAGCAAGCCGGTGACCTCTCCGAGGACCCAGAGCCCCACCCCGAGCCATCCCCAGGCCCGCGTCCGCCACTTGTCCTCCGCCATCAGCGCCAAGCGCTTGTAGGCCCAGACGAGAAAGACGATCTCCAGCACGTCGACCTCCGCTCGCGCCCCGTGCCAGAGCGGGCGCACGCGCCGATGCTACCGCGGCCTCGGCGCTACGTCAGCAGCCCCAGAAAACAAAAAGGAGAGGGGCACCCCGACCCGAGGGCGCCCCTCTCCACGATACAACCGTAGATAGAAGGTAGTTCTAGGCTCTACTCTCCTCTGCTCGAACGCGAGTGACGCGCCGCGCGCCCGAAGGCGCGCGCGCCATCACGGCGTCGGCACGCTGTCGACCCACGCCTCGATGGCGCCGAGCTTGGTGTTCTGCGGCACCTCGATCATGAACGTCCAGTCGTAGACGTCGGTCGCGTACAGGACCGGATTCGTGCCCAGGTCACCGACCACGTCGTACACCTGCGACCACGCGCCGCCGTCCCGCATCGCGTTCATCCGCACGTGCAGCGTCGCGTCATCGGGGACATTGGTGGTCCGCACCGTCACCGTGAGCACCTGCTCGGGGTTCGTGCTGCGGAAGTACATCCCGGGCTGGGTCAGCGCGTGCCGCGTGAAGTCGAGCGGCGGCGGCGACTGGTTCACCGTGTTGCCGTCGAAGCTCGCCTGGACGTTGATGACCTCGACGGTCGGGACGTCCGCCGCCGGCAGGAACGGGAGCTGGGGCGTCCCGAACTTGAGCGAGTCGAACCCGTTGACCGTCTTCGCGTACGCCAGGAACGGGCCCGAGATGTCGTAGCCCTCGAGCTTGATGACGCCGTTGCCGCCACAACCGCCGGGGTGCGTGCTGTTGCCACAGTAGAGCGTCGGCGTGGTGTTCGGCAGGGTCGAGTAGCGGCTGTACTGCGTGTCGTAGTTCGTGCCGTTGTCCGTCGAGCTGCCGCCGCGCACGTCGAGGACACCCGACCCCATGATCGTCGGGGAGATCAGCCGGATCACGCCGCCGCCGCCCATGCCGCCGCCCTGCTCGCCGTGGCCGCCGCCCTCGGCCCGGAAGCCGGAGCCGTAGCTGTAGTTGTAGCCCGTGTCGATGCTGGTCCCGGCCACGACGACGAGGACGCCACCGCCACCGCCGCCGCCGTAGGGGCTTCCGTTGGTGTGCTCGCCGCACCCGCCGCCGGAGCCCCCGGTGATGAGGCGCTGGTCGAAGGACGACACCGCGACGCCGTAGCCGTCGCTGGTGTTCTGCGCCGGGCTCCCGTCCGCGATGGGGCTCCCGCCGCCGCCGCCACCGAAGTTCACGGCGCCGCCGCGCCCGCCGGCCGGGCCGAGGCCGTCGCCGCGCTTGTAGTTGCCCGCCTCGGAGTAGTCACAGCTGCCGCCGTCGGAGCCGCCCGGGCCGCCGATCCCGCCGCGCTGGGTCATACCCGCCGCGGCGTAGTTCTGGCCGTCGGTGCCGCTGACGCTGAAAATGCTGTGGCGCATCTCGATCGTGGTCTCGACGATGAAGTACACGGGGGTGTTCGCGGCGTTCTTGATGAACCGGAACTCCCGCGAGTAGTTGTCGCCGTTGCTGCTCGTCGCGCTCGTCGTCCCCTGAAACGACTTCAGGCAGATGACGCCGTTCGCCGGCAGCGGGACCCGGAACGAGCCGTAGCTGTTGTGGACGTAGTTGCCGTCGGTATACGTCGCGCTGCCGTTGCCGCTCCACGAGCCGGTCGGCATCGTGGTGGTGTAGCCGTTCGCGTCGGCGGTCGTGCCGATGTTCGCGGCGTTCAGCGTCTTGCAGCTGACGGTGAAGGGGAGGGACGGCGTCGTCGCCGCCGCCGGGAGGGCGACCGCCACGCTGAGCGCGGCCACCGCCAAGATCATGAATCGCTTCGTGTTTTTCATGGCTGGACCTCCTACGGATGCGCCGCGGCGCAGTTGAGGGTGCCAGGCGTGCAGACGTTCTCGACCCACGCCTCGAGGGTCGCGAGCTCGAGTCCGCCCGGGACCGCTGGGATGGTCGCGGTCCAGCTCAGGTTGCCCGAGCCGGTCCCCGCCGTGGTCGCGGTCGCGAGGATGCGCCGCTTGTCCGGTGCGACCGACTCGTAGACCGTGTTCAGTCGGACGACCACCGTCGCCGTGTGGGGCACGTTGTCGGAGCTGAGGTGCACCGTGATCGACTGCTCCGAAGTCGGCGCGTCGATGAAGATGCCCGGAACGGTGTGGATGTGGGCCGACGGGTTGGTCAGCTGCCGCGTCACGTTCTTGGTGACGCCGTTGACCGTGGCGTCGACGCTGTCGATGGTCAGCACGGGCCGCCATGACGGCTTCGGGAAGATCTCCTGCACGGTGCCGTACTCCAGCACGTCCTGGCTCGGCTGGGTCGTCGACATCCAGATGCCGGGGTCGCCGGCCTCGGGGTCGTTGACGACCTCGATCTTGCCGAACCCGTGGCCACCGTTGCCGCCACCGCTGCTCGCGGTGCCGCCGGTGACGTCGATGCCGCAGCTGCCGCCCGTGGGTCCCACGACCGTCGTCGCGACGATGCGGACGACTCCGCCGCCGCCACCGCCGCCGTAGTTCGCCGCGTTGCCGCCCCTGGCCTCGAGCCAGGAGCCGCTGACGAAGGTCAGCTTGTCGCCCACCGCGAGGACGAGGACGCCGCCGCCACCGCCGCCGCCGCCGGGGCTGTTCCCGGAAGAGTTGGTCCCGCAGCCGCCGCCCGAGCCGCCGTGCATGATGCGGTCGGCGCGGTCCGACGGGGGATCCCCGCCCTGGCCGACGTTGGTGAGGTTGCCGACGGTACCGTTGCTGCCCGCCGTGACGGGCGAGGCCCCGCCGCCGCCGGACGCGTTCGTCGACGCGCCGCCGCCGCCTGGCCCGATGCCCTCGCCGGCGCGGTTGACGGTCGCGAAGGTGAAGTCGCAGCTGCCGCCCTCGTCACCGGCCGGCGCCCCGCGCCCGCCCATGAAGTCGAGGCCGATGCCGTAGCGCGCGCTCGTGTTGGCGTTCTCGCCGTTGACCTTGATGTCACACCCGCCGGTCAGGTCGGCGTCGCCCTCGACGAGCAGGTAGACGGGCGTGTTGGCCTCGTTGCGGTTGAAGCTCAGCGTGTAGTTGCCGGTGCAGGTGATCTCGGAAACGCAGATCACGCCGTCCGGCGGCAGGTCGATCGTGGTGTGCGCCGTCAGCTCCAGCCGCCCGGAGCTCTGGTCGATACCGGTACCGATGCTGTAGCCGGTCGCGTTGGCGTTGCCGCGCGTGATGTTGGCCGCGTTCGCGCCGATACAGTGGTCGCTGATGAGGGTCTGCAGGTCCAGCGCGGCGGCTGGTCCGCCGGAGGCGCCGAGGAGCGCCCAGCTGACTGCCGCTGCTCCGACGAGCTGCAGCGGGTAACGGACATGGGTTCGGATCATCTTGTCTCTCCTTCTGTCTACGGTTGCTTCTCTACGGTTGTCGGGTCGTCTCTCTCTGGGTCATCGGGTCTGTCTGTCTTGGGTCTGTCTCGGGTCAGTCGGTGAGGGTGAAGGTCACCACGTACCCGAGCTGGCTGGCCTCGGGCGCGATGGGTGAGGTGGCTCCGGTCACGGTCGCGACCTGGACCTGCCAGGTCCCGCGCGGCGCGAGCGGGTCGATGGTGATCGGGACGACGAGCCGCCCGTCCGAGTCGATGCTGGTCGAGCCGGCCGTGACGAGGCCGCTGGGGTCGGCCTCGCCGGGCGCGTAGAAGACGACGTCGGTGACCTCCTCGAACGGGAAGCCGTCGAGGTTCAGCGTCGCGACGAGGCCGGACCGCGAAACCGCGTCGGGCGCGACGTCGGTCACGAAGACGACGTCGACGATCCACGGGGCCGGCGCCGCCGTGATCGGCGAGGAGCTCGGCCCGCCGGGCGGGTCCGCGTCGTCGTAGCGCTCGGTCGCGTAGACCGTGAGGGTCGCCGCGACGACCGCGCTGGTGACCGACTCGCCGAGGTCGCCGAGCGACCGCTGCCAGACCGCCGGCGCCGCCGGGATCGCGCCGTACTCGTCGAGGTCGGTGACGAAGCGCCCCGTCCCGTACACGGTCAGGGTCGCCGCCACGACGCCGCTCGTCACCGACTCGCCGAGGTCGCTGGCGGCGGGCGCCGAGAAGACCGCGGAAGGCGCCAGGATCACGCTGATCTCCTCGTCGACCCCGGCGAGGGGCGCCGTGAAGCGATCCGAGGACATCACGCTCATCGGAGCCGCGACGACCGCGCCGCTCTGGGACTCCCCATCATCGCTCGCGCCCGTCCCGAAGGCGGCCGTCGGGCTGACGACCGCGCTCAGCTCGACGCCGTTCTCCGCGTCGAAGCGCCCGGCGGCGTAGACCGTCAACGTCGCCGCGACGACGGCGCCGCTGGCCTGCTGCCCGAGGTCGCTGGCGAAGCTGTCGAAGGTCGCCGGCGCCGCCAGGATGACCCCGACCGCCGAGGCGCCGTCGTTGGCGAAGCGCTCGGCCCCGAAGACGGTCAGCGACGGCGCGACCACCGCGCCCGTCAGGTTCGACGACGTCCCGGGCGTCAGCGGCATCGAGGGGAAGCTCGCCGTCTGCGAGGTGTCCGCGTGGTTCGCGTAGACGACGCAGGTGTAGGTGTAGCCGTTGGTCAGGCCCTCGATGGCCCCGTCGAGGGTCGCGAAGGTCGCCGACGCCGAGTCGGCGGGGTCGGTGCTCTCGCAGGTGACGGTGTAGTCGACGATCGCCGAGCCGCCGTCGTCCTCTGGAGCGCGCCACGCGAGCCAGATGGACTCGTCGAGCGCCTGAGCGCTGTAGATCTCCGGCGCCGTCTCGCCGCCGGGCAGCAGCGCCGGGTCGTCGGCGAAGGGCGCCGGGCTGGCGACCACCGCGCCACCCTCGTCCGACGTCTCCAGGTAGGTCCCGGTCGCGTAGACGCTCAGCGGAATCGCCACTACCGCGCCGCTGACGACCTCACCGTGATCGCCCTGGCCGACACCGAAGGGCGAGACCGCCGTCAGCGCGCCGACGTACTCGCCGCCGAAGACCTGCGGATCCGCGAAGGAGCGCGCGTTGTAGACCGCGAGCGGCGCCGCGACGACCGCGCCGCTGAGGCTCGTCCCCAGGTCATCGGTGGCCGCGCCGTAGGCCGCGCTCGGCGCGATGACCGCGCTGATCTCGACCGCCTCGGCGCTGAGGGTCGCGGCGCGGTTCACGGTCAGCGGGACCGCGACCACCGGCCCGCTCAGGGGCTCGGCGCCGGCGCTCGGCAGCGCCGTGAAGGTCGACGTCGGCGCGATGGCGACCGAGACCGTGGAGGGCTCGCCGGAGACCGTGTCCGCCGCGAAGACGCTCCACGACGCGGCGACGACCGCGCCGCTCGCGCTCGCCCCGAGCCCGTCGGAGAGGTACGTGGAGAAGGCCGCGGACGGCGCGATGGCGGCGCTCACGGCGGCGGCCTCGTCGCTGAACCGCGCGGCGCTGTTGACCGTCAGCGGCAGCGCGACCACCGGCCCGCTCGCCTGCTCGCCGAAGTCCGACACCTCGTCGCCGAAGGTCCCGGGCGCGCTCACCACCGACGCGAGCTCCGTCGGAGCCTGGTCCGCGTAGCGCGAGGTGGCGTAGAGCGTCAGCGACGGCGCCACGACCGCGCCCGAGCGCTCGTGGAGCGCCACCGGCGTCAGCGGCCCGACCTCGTCGCTCGGTGGGCCCTCGCCGACCAGGTTTCGAGCTGTCACGGTGCAGTAGTAGTCGTGCCCGACCTGAGCATCGAAAGTCGCCTCGAGCTCCGTTGTCTCGAAGGTGATGTCCGGGCCGGCCGCGTCGGTGCACACCACGGTGTAGGTCAGCGCCGTCGGCTCGATACCGCCGCTCTCCGCCGGGGCCTCCCAGCCGAGCTCGATGACGTGGTCGCCGCCCACGGCGGTCACGATGATCGGCGGCCCGGGCGGGTCCGTGACCGTGCCGTCGTCGGCGATCGGAGCCGGGGCGCCGACGACCGCGCTCGTCACGGGCACGTCACCGTAGGTCTGGCCGCCGTAGACCGTGACCGGGAGCGCGACCACGGGGCCGCTGTTGGCGACGCCGACCGTGTCGACCTCGGCGCCGAAGGGACCGGGCCGCCCGACGACCGCGCTGACCTCGGCGTTCTCCTCCACGTAGCGCTCGGCGGGGTAGATCGTGAGCGGCAGAGCGACCACGGCGCCGGACAGGACGGCGTCGTCGTTCGGATCCACCGCGCTGAACGGCCCGGGCACGTCGACGACGGCGGAGACCGTCTCGTTCGTGCCGTCGTCGAAGGAGCTCGCCCGATAAACCGTGAGCGGCTGCGCGACCACCGCCCCGCTCGCGATCTCGCCGAGCATGTCGGACTCGGTCGAGAAGGCGCGCGGGACGTCGACGATGGCGCTCACTTCGCTGCCGACGGTGGTCGGGTCGGCGAAGGTCGCCGTCGAGCCGATCATCAGGGAGGGCGCCACCACGGCGCCCGTTGCGCTCAGGCCGCCGAAGCCGTCGTTGTCGGCGAGGACGCCGGGAGCCGCGACGACGGCGCTGACCTCGACGCCCTGCTCAGCGTCGAAGGTCCGGGCGGCGTACACCGTCAGCGAGGCCGCGACCACCGCGCCGCTCGCCTGCGCGCCGAGGTCGGAGGCGAAACCGTCGGCCGCGAAGGGCGCCGGCGTCGCGACAATCGAGGCCACGCCGTCGAGCTCGGTGAAGAACACGTCGGCGCGGTAGACGCTCAGCGGCGTCGCGACCACCGCACCGCTGTCGACGGGCGTGGTGTTCGGGACGAGGACGTAGGTCGGCTCGCTCTCCGGCCCGTCGCCACCGGCGTTCGTGGCGTGGACCGTGCAGGTGTAGCCGACGTCGTTGGTCAGCCCGGTCACCTCGCCGCTGGTCGCGGTCACCGTCGCGGTCACGGTCTCGGAGTCGTCGGTCCGCGTACACGTCATGGTGTAGCTCAGGATCGGCGAGCCGCCGTCGGACTCGGGCGGGTTCCAGGTCAGCGAGATCGTCTCGTCGCCGGCCCACACCGTCGCGATCGTCGGAGGCCCGAGCGGCCCGAGGACCGGCGGGTCACCGTTCTCGAAGGGCCCGGGGGCGGCCACGATCGCGCCGAGGCCCGGATCGCCCGTGATGCCCGGATCGAGGTAATCCTCGGAGCCGAAGACGGCCAGCGGCGGCGCCACGATCGCGCCGCTCTGGACGTCGCCGAGGTCGTCGTCGGCCCGCCCGACGAAGGGCGCCGGTACCGCGTCGGCGACGCTGGTCTCGTCGGTCGCGGACGGCTCGGCGAAGCGGTCGCTCGAGTAGACTGTCATCGGGGACGCGACCACGGCACCGCTGAGGCTCTCGCCGAAAACGTCGGTGAAGCCCCCGGCGAGGAACCCGCCCGGCGCCGCCAACAGCACCGAGATGTACACGTTGTCCCCGCCGTCGAAGCGGTCGGACGAATAGACACCGAGCGGCGACGCGACCACTGGCCCCGACGGCTGCTCGCCGAACGGGTCGGCCGAGCTCTCGGCCAGGAACCCGGCGACCACGGCGTTGATGACGCTGATCGTGATCGGCTGCGTGCGCCCGGCGTCGTCGAAGCGCTGACGGTTGTAGACCGCCAGCGCCGGAGCCACGACCGACCCCGACTCCGACAGCGCGAAGTCGTCGGTGGCGAACTCGCCGAGGAAGCCGCCCGGCACGGACTGGATGACGCCGACCTGGAGCCCGTTCACCGGGTAGTCGCCGCCGCCGTCGTAGCTCGCGGCCCGGTAGACGGTCATCGGGCGGGCCACGACGGCGCCGCTGACCGACGGGTCGTAGGGGGAGGTCACGCCCTCGCCGAAGAAGGCCGACGGCGCGTCCTGGATGACGCCGATCGCGTCGGTGTCGCCGCCGTCGAAGCTGGAGGTCGCGTAGACCGTCAGCGGCGACGCGACGACCGTGCCCGGCTCGAGCTGGGCCGGCTCGGGGATGATGATGTCCGTCGGGTCGCTCGGCGGGCCGTCGCCGGCCTCGTTGGTGGCGAAGACGACGCAGGTGTACTCCTTGCCGTTCTCGAGCCACAGGACCACGGCGTCGAGGGAGGCCGTCACGAGCGTGCCGTCCGGGCCGTTCCCGTCGACCGCCGTGCACGTCACGGTGTAGACCAGGTTCGGCGAGCCGCCGTCGTCGATGGGCGGGATCCAGGTCAGCCAGATCTGGCGGTCGCCCGGCCCCGCGTCGACGATGATCGGCTTCGACGGTGGCTCGACCTCCTCCGGGTCGATGTTCGAGTAGACCTCCACCGTGGTCTGGCTCTGGCTGTCGTGGAAGCCCACGTCGATGGTCTTGTCGCCGAGGGTGCCGGGCGCCGTGAAGACGAAGGTGAAGGACGTGCCCATCGTCGGCGACAGGCCGCCGATGCCGCCGTCGGGCGAGGACGTCACGTCGAAGTCGCTCGCGACCGTGAGGATCTGGATCCCGTTACGCCGCGGGATGATCGTGCAGGTCGTCGTGTGACCCGGCATGAGGCGGTCGTCGGCGCAGCTGACTGTCGAGGTGGCGTCCGGGGTCGAGTAGACGGTCAGCGTCGTCGAGGCCGCCGCGCCGTCGGTGATGGTCATCGTCCCCGTCGCCGCGCCGGCCGTGTAGGTGAAGTGGAGCGCGGTCCCGTGGGGCTCGGCGATGGCGCTGACGGTGCCGTCGGGGCTCGCGGCCGGGGCGAAGTTCGAGGCGGACGCCGCGACCGGCGCGCCCTCGGCCATCGGGGTGATGGTGCAGACCGTGGACTCGCCGCTGAGGAGCAGGGAGTCCGCGCAGCTCAGGGTCGTGGAGTTGTCCGGCGTCCCGAGGACGGTGACCGTCGTCGTCGCGCCGACGCCGGTGTCGATCGTCACGACCTGCGAGGTCGGCGGCGCCGTGAACGTGAACGTGAACGCGGTCGACAGCTCCTGGGGCTGCACCTGGGTGACCGAGCCGGCGCTGGCGCTGAGGCCGTCGAAGTCCGCGGGCTCGACGGGGACCAGGAGACCGTCCTGGCGAGGCGTGATGGAGCACAGGGTCTGCTCGCCGGGGTTCAGCGTCTCGTCAGCGCAGACGACGACCGTCGAAGCGTCCGGGGTCCCGACCTGGATCTCGAGCTCGCCGGTCGCGACGCGATAGCTCGCGTAGAACCGGTGGCCGTCGCTGGGCGTGTAGATCGTCTTGACCTCGTCGCTCGCGTCCATCTCGTAGCGGCCGCAGGTCATCTCCCCGGCCTCGATCAGCGGGACGTTCCACTGCACCGCCGGCCAGCGGACGTTCGGCGGGGTCTGGCCGATGTTGAAGTCGCCGTTCGACGCCGACGCCAGGCCGTGCAGGACGCAGGTGTCGAGCAGCTCGAAGGCGTCCTCGTTCAGCCCGATCGCGACGTTCCAGTAGCCCTTGTTCCACGACGTCGTGTCGTCGAGCAGCTCCACGCCGCGGTAGACCGCCGCCTGGAAGAGGAGGCGCTCGGTGTCCGGGAGCGGCCCCGGGAAGTACGGGTCGAGGTTGCCGGGCCCGCCGGCCGTGTTGATGTCGAAGGGCCCACCGCCGGAGCACAGGATCTCGATCGGATCCATCCACAGGTAGGTGTCCTGGTTCGGCCCCGCGGTACACGCGAAGCCGAGGACGGCCGTGCGGTCGCGCTCGCCCGTCAGCGGGTTGAACAGGAGCTCGAGGGGCTCGTCGTCGTCGTTGAGGCAGTCGAACTTCGCCGAGCAGAAGATGTCGTCGAAGGTGATGGCGACGTCGAAGAAGCCCTGCTCGGCCGCGACGGCGGCCGTGAACTCGAAGCTCACCGACACGTCCTCCTGCGGCAGACAGTCGACGAGCTCGACGAGCGGGTCCTCGGGGGGCGCCGGGTTCGCGAACGAGAGCGGACCGCTCGGGCTCGACAGGCTGACGACCACGAGCTCGACCCGGTTCGGGTTCGCCGCCGGGTCACACGTCCCGACATAGCTGATGGCCCCCGCCCCGTCGCCAAAGGCGCTCGACGAGATGTCCCGCGACCAGACGACGTCCTCGTCGTCGTTGAAGACCGTGACCTGATAGACCGCGTCCGTGATCGGGCCCAGGGTCAGCGGCGCCGCGCGCACCTTCAAGCCCCCTTCCACCGGGCCGCCCTGGTCCGCCGGCTCGCACGACACCAGCGCGAACGCCGCCAGCACGAACGCCCAACGGACGCTCATGCGCGGACTCGACGCAGGTCTTCGCGAGACGAGGTTCAATGCGTGATTGGGCTTGTGCTTGGGGTTGGCGCTCTGCAGCGCTCGTCTGTTATCGGTCGCGACATCGCCCAGCGTCAAGGTGCGGTGCACCCAAATGGATCGTTCTTGCGATATCTGAAAGGCGCGGGCGCTGCCCGGACCGCAACTTTGCGTCGCGACACCGAAATCGCGGTGCCGCGCGGCGATGGCGGGGACCGGCCGCTGGTTTTGTGCAACGCACCGTGCGGCGTCCCGGCGCCCGCGCGGTCTCTTTGGAGTACCGTCGAGCGTTCGGGTCGAACGAGCGATCGCTTCAGCGCTTTTTCGACGACTCCCGTGGCCGGGCTGGACCGGCGCAGACACTTTGCGATTTCCGGCCGCTCGTGTGAGAAAGTCCGCCCTGGCGGCTGGCGCTCCGCGACGCCGACCGCCCGCGCCGCCGCGGACTAAGAGCGGCCACCACCGCGTTCAGGGTGGGACTCCGGAGGATGACCATGCTCACGACAATCGCCTCGATCACGACGACCCTCGCCCTCGGGCTGAGCCTCGTCGCGCCGGCCGCCTCGGCGCACACCCCCGACGAGACCGCGCGCTTCCTCGCCGGCATGGCCAGCGACGGGTTCTCCACCGACGAGGACGACCAGAAGCGCATCACGGCCTACGCCGAGTACGTCGAGCCCAAGTGGGCCAAGTACTGGAAGCGCATCGCCACCCCGATGATGGAGTGGGCGAGCGCCGAGCTACAGCAGACCCCCGGCGAGACGGTCTTCTACCCGTTCTCCGGCCCCGACTTTCCGACCATCGTCCAGCTCTACCCGGGCGCCGACCGCTACATCATGGTCGCGCTCCAGACCGGCGGGCCGGTCCCGGACCTGGCCAGCATGAACTCGCGCCACCAGCGCCTGTACCTGGGTATCTTCAAAGAGGGCTTCAGCGACTTCACCCGCCGCGGCTACTTCCGCACCGATGACCTGAAAGCCGACACCGGGCGCGAGCGCACCGTCGAGGGCATCACCCCGGTGCTCATGGCCTTCGCGGCGCGCATGGGGTACGCCGTCGACTCGGTCACGCCGATGCGCATCGCCGCTGACGGCGAGCGCCTCGAGCCGCACCCCGGCCCGAAGGACGAGCTCGCCACCTGGGACAGCGTGCGCCTCGCGCTGAAGCGCGCCTCCGACGGGAAGTCGGTCACCCTCGACTACGTCCACCTCGACCTGTCGGACGGGTACCTCGAGAAGCACGACGAGGCCCGCACCTGGCTCGCCCGGGCGGCTGCCCACAAGACCTTCACGAAGGCGGCCTCCCACCTCATGCAGAAGTCCTTCTTCTCGGTCATCCGTGACGTCCTGCTCGACAACGCCCCGGTCATCGTCCAGGACGAGACGGGCCTCGACTACAAGGACCTCGCGAAGCGGTTCGATGTGGCCCTCTACGGCGACTTCGAGCGGGCCTATCACCTCTGGACCGCCGGCGTTCAGCGCGAGCTCGCGACCGCCTACAAGGAGTCCAAGGACGTGAAGAAGCTCCCGTTCCGGGTCGGCTACTCGAAGGACGCCGGCTCGTGCATGCAGGTGGCGACGCGCAAGCCCTGAACGCCGTGCTCGCCGCTCGCGGCACGCGGCCCGGAGCCGCCTGGGCCGTCGCCGCGCTGCTGCTCGCGTCCTTCGTGAGCGGCTGCGCCACCGCGCGCGCTCTCGACGCTCGGACCGAGAGCTCGGCCGCTCACGTCCAGGAGCCGCGCCCGGACGCGACCTCCGAGAGGGCCCCTCTGTCGGAGCGCTACGCCGGCCCTCAGGCCGGCGAGCTCGCCCCGGGCCTCGCGCACCTCACGTGGTACCGCGGAGCCGCGCCGGAACCCGGCCAGCCCTACGTCCTCTACTTCTGGGGGACCTGGTGCAAGCCGTGCAAGGCGGCCCTGCCGGCGCTCATGCTGCACTGCAGCAAGAGCGACCTCCCGATCGTCGCGGTCAGCCGCGACACGCCGGAGCAGCTCGACGCCTTCTTCGCCGCCTGGAAACAGCCCTTCCCGGCCCGGGTGGCCGTCGAGAGCCACCCCTACACGGTTCACGAGGCGTACGAGGCGTGGACCCTCCCGCGGGCCGTCTTCGTCGGCCCGGACGGGCGCGTCGAGCGGGTCGTCTACGGCCCGAAAGATCTCGAGGCCCTCTGAAACCCTGCGGCGACGCCGGTGCCGCCGGGTTCGCCGCCCCGTGGACGCCCTCGCGGATCAGCGGAGCGCGGCGAGCCGGACCTTGACCTCGCGCAGCGCGCCGTTGCGGTCGACCTTCAAGGTGACCTCGTCCCCCACCTCGTGCGGGTCGAGCGCCTTGAGCAGGTCGGTCGTGTCCACGATCTCCTCGGTGCCGATCCCGATGATGACGTCGCCGAGCCGCACGCCGCCGCGGCGGTCGTAGGCGAGCCCGGTCAGCCCGGCCTCGGCCGCCGGCGACCCGGGCCGGACGTCGCGGATGATCACGCCGTCGACGCCGAAGCGCCGAGACATGTTCCGCGACAGGAGCGACACCCCCATCGCGGGCCGCGCCGCGCGTCCGTGCTTGATCAGCTGCGGGACGATGCGGCTGACGGTGTCGACCGGGACGGCGAAGCCGATACCGGCGCTCGCCCCCGACGGGCTCTTGATCGCAGCGTTCACGCCGATGAGGCGCCCGCGGGAGTCGAGGAGCGGGCCGCCCGAGTTGCCCGGGTTGATGGCGGCGTCGGTCTGGATGACGCCGAAGATGCGGCGGCCGCCCATCGAGTCGATCTCACGATCGAGGGCGCTGACGACCCCGGTGGTCAAGGTCTGATCGAGGCCGAAGGGGTTGCCGATGGCCATCGTGAACTGCCCGACCTTGAGCTGCTTGGAGGTCCCCACGGCGATCGGGCGGAGGCGCTCGGCGTCGACGTCGATCTTCAGCACGGCGAGGTCGTGATCGGGGGCGGCGCCGACGAGCTTCGCCGGGACCTCCTCACCATCGGAGAGCGTCACCACCGCCTCGCTCGCCTCGGCGATGACGTGGAAGTTGGTGACGATGTGCCCGGCGGCGTCCCAGATGAAGCCGGTCCCGCTGCCCTGGGGCACCCGGTGGACGTCCATCCCGAAGCGGCTCCGGACGTCCTGCAGGGTCGTGATGAACACCACCGAGGGCGAGGTCCGCTCGAACAGATCGACGAGCGCCTGCTCACCGAGCAGGAGCCCACCCTCGGGGACCTCGGCCGGGGCGACGGCGGTCGCCTCGTGCGGGGCCGGGCGCGCCGTCTCCAGCGCCGCGATCGCGGCGCCCGCCGTCTCACCCGCGTCCGTGGTGCCTTCGGCGGTCGGAACCTGCTCGGCGTGGTCGTCGCGCTGCCCGGTCGTCGCGATCCCCGTGGTCGCGACCTCGGCCACCGTGCGGGTCACCTGGGGAGTCGCGGGGGCGCTCGGCGTCGGCTCCGGCTGGGTCGGGGACTTCCCGAACGCGATCCAAGCGATCAGGCCGACGTTCAGGACGGCCAACACCGCGACCAGGATCCCCGATCCGCTCGTGCGACTGCTCATCTCCTGCCTCCGTAGTTCGAGCACTGGTGTTGCGACTGGTGACGTGTCCTCCGGCGGCCGCCCGATCCCGGCTGCCCCGGCGACGCCCGGCCTCGGGATTCCCAAATCGCGCGCGCCGGTATTTCCTTCCCGAGGGCCGCCGCGACGGCCGCACGGACGGCCGGCGCGAAGGCGGGCGAGGTCACGACGCAGGATAGGACCGACGCTCCATCGGACCAGGGGCGCACACCACACTTGACCCGCCCGGCACGAAGCCGTATATCCCCGCGGCCCAAGCCGGAGAACCGTCGGAGACGCACGTGGCCAAGAAGAGCAAGATCAACCACAATGAGAAGCGCAAGAAGCTCGTCGCCAAGTACGCTGCAAAGCGCGCCGAGCTCAAGTCGATCATCCAGAGCCCCATGACGGCCGACGCCGACCGCGAGCTGGCGCGCCGGGCCCTGGAGAAGATCCCGCGCAACGCCAACCCGAACCGCGTCCGCAACCGCTGCGTGCTGACCGGCCGACCGCGCGCGTACTACCGCAAGTTCGGCCTGTCCCGCATCGCCCTGCGTGAGCTCGCGCTCACGGGCGAGCTGCCCGGCGTCACCAAGGCGTCCTGGTAGCCTCCGGCGCGTCGCGACCGCCTCGCTGAAGAGCGCGGTCGCGTCGACCGACGGTCGCACAGCCGTTCGCACGCCGCGCGGACCACACCGGCGGGCTCCATCGAGCCTCCGCAGCCGGTGTGCTCCGGCGGCGCGCTTGTGCATCGCATCCAGCCAACCTCTCCGCTCTCCGCTCTGTGCTATCATCCAGCACGACGAGAGACTGATCTCGCGATCGCAAGATCGTCCGGCCCGCGTCGCGACTCCTCCGGAGCCGTTCCAAGCTGTGAAGGAACGACAACGGGGTACGTTTGGGACGTGACGACGTGGGGATCGGTCCCTATACTGCCGCCCACTTGACCGCGCCACCCACCCCATGGGGGCGCCAAGAAGGGCACCACGATGAGCACAGACACCTCCTCCACCTTGGGGGATCCCGGATCCAACGGGCGCAGCGTCGAGTCCCTCGAGACGGTCGCGATTCGGTTCGCCGGTGACTCCGGCGACGGGATGCAGCTGACCGGCACTCAGTTCACCTCGACGACCGCGCTGGTGGGCAACGACCTCGCCACCCTGCCGGACTATCCGGCCGAGATTCGGGCTCCCGCCGGCACGCTGGCCGGCGTCTCCGGTTTCCAGATCCAATTCGGAAGCCTCGACATCTTCACGCCGGGGGACAACCCCGACGTGCTCGTCGCGATGAACCCGGCGGCCCTCAAGGCCAACATCGACAACCTCGAGCCGGGCGCGATGATCTTCGTCAACACCGACGCGTTCGACGCGCGCTCGTGCGACAAGGTCGACCTGCCCGCGACGGTCCTCGAGGACGGCACCCTCGAGGCGTTCCGCGTCTTCGAGGTCCCGTTCACGACCCTGACCCGCGGCGCGCTCGAGGACAGCGACCTCACGACCCGTGAGAAGGACCGCTGCAAGAACTTCCTCGCGCTCGGCCTGATGTACTTCGTCTTCGGGCGTCCCCTCGACCACACCGAGCGGTGGCTCGAGCAGAAGTTCGCCAAGAAGCCCGAGATGATCGAGGCCAACAAGAAGGTCCTGCGTGCGGGCTTCAACTACGGCGTGACGACCGAGACCTTCGCGACCACGTACAAGGTCGCGCCCGCCGCCATCAAGGCCGGCACCTACCGGCAGGTCACCGGCAACACCGCCACCGCCATCGGCTTCGTGGCGGCCTCCAAGCTCGCGAACAACGACCTGTTCCTGGGCTCCTACCCGATCACCCCGGCCAGCGACATCCTGCACGAGCTGTCGAAGTACAAGCACTTCGGCGTCCGCACGTTCCAGGCCGAGGACGAGATCGCCGGCGTCGCCTCCGCCATCGGCGCGGCCTTCGGCGGCTCCATCGCCATCACCACGACGAGCGGCCCCGGCCTCGCGCTCAAGGGCGAGGCCATCGGCCTGGCCATCATGACCGAGCTGCCCCTGGTCATCGTGGACGTGCAGCGCGGCGGCCCGTCGACGGGTCTGCCGACCAAGACCGAGCAGTCGGACCTCCTCCAGGCCATGTACGGCCGTAACGGCGAGGCCCCGATGCCGGTCGTCGCGGCGGCCACCCCGGCCGACTGCTTCGACATCGCCATCGAGTGCGTCCGCCTCGCGACCAAGTACATGACCCCGGTCATGATGCTGACCGACGGCTACATCGCCAACGGCGCCGAGCCGTGGCGGGTGCCCGACATCGAGGACCTGCCGAAGATCGACGTCAGCTTCCGCACCGAGGTCGAGGGCTTCGGCGCCTACCTCCGCGACGAGAACCTCGCGCGGCCGTGGGTGAAGGTCGGCACGCCGGGCCTCGAGCACCGCATCGGCGGCCTCGAGAAGGCCGACGGCAGCGGCAACGTGTCCTACGACCCCGGCAACCACGAGCACATGATCCGCACCCGCGCCGAGAAGGTCGCCCGCATCGCGCGCGACATCCCGGACGCCGAGGTGTTCGGCGAGACCGAGGGCGACGTCCTCATCGTCGGGTGGGGCGGGACGTTCGGCGCGCTGCGGGCGGCTACCGGCGTGCTCCGGAAGAAGGGGCACAAGGTCAGCCACATGCACCTCCGCCACCTCCACCCCATGCCGGGGAACGTCGAGACGACGCTGCGGTCGTTCCGCACGGTGGTCGCGGCCGAGCTCAACCTCGGCCAGCTGCGCCACCTCCTGCGCGAGCGCTTCCTCGTGGACGTGAAGGGCCTCAACAAGGTCCAGGGGCAGCCCTTCAAGATCTCCGAGATCGTTCAGAACGTCGAGGCTCTCCTGGGGAGCCCCAGCCAGGAGGCCGTGCTGTGAGCGTCGCCACTCCCCCCGTCAAGCTGTCGCGCAACGACTTCAAGACCGAGCAGGAGGTGCGGTGGTGCCCCGGCTGCGGTGACTACGCGATCCTCGCGCAGTTCCAGAAGGTCTTCCCGACCCTGGGCCTGCCGCGCGAGAAGTTCGCCGTCATCAGCGGCATCGGCTGCTCGTCGCGCTTCCCCTACTACATGGACACCTACGGGTTCCACACCATCCACGGCCGCGCGCCGGCCGTGGCCACCGGGCTCAAGATCATGAACCCGGACCTGAGCGTGTGGGTCATCACCGGCGACGGTGACGGCCTGTCGATCGGCGGCAACCACCTCATCCACGCGATGCGCCGCAACATCGACCTCAACATCGTCCTCTTCAACAACCAGATCTACGGGCTGACGAAGGGGCAGTACTCGCCGACGAGCGAGTTCGGAAAGCGCACCAAGTCGACGCCCTACGGCTCGGTCGACGAGCCCTTCCGCCCGCTGTCGGTCGCCATCGGCGCCGAGGCGAGCTTCATCGCCCGCGCGGCCGATCGCGAGCAGAAGCTCCTCGGCAACATCCTCGTCGAGGCCGGCAAGCACAAGGGCACGTCCTTCATCGAGATCTACCAGAACTGCCCGATCTTCAACGACGGCGCGTTCTTCGACGTCACCGAGAAGGCGACGAAGGACGAAAACCAGCTCATCGTCGAGCACGGTAAGCCCCTCGTCTTCAACAAGGGCACGCAGGGCGTCATCTTCGACTGCTACACGCCGCGCGTCGTGAACGTCGAGGAGGTCGGGATCGAGCAGATCACCGTCCACCGCGAGGACGGCCCGCTCGGCTACCACCTCGCGCTCGCCCGGATGCGCGGGCCGGAGCTCCCGACCGCCCTGGGCATCATCCGCCGGGTCGAGCGGCCGGCCTACGACGAGCTCGTCAACGCCCAGGTCGAGACCGAGATCGACAAGAAGGGCCGTGGCGACCTCGCCGCGCTGCTCAACAGCGGCCACCGCTGGACCGTCGGCGGCTGATCTCGCCGCGAGAGACGAGTGAACCGCGACGCCGGGTCCTGTCATGGGGCCCGGCGTCGGCGTTTTCGGCTCACGCGTCACCGGTCGCCCTGACCGCCGAGTTGCGGTACTGATGGGGCGCCACCGCGCACGGAGCCCCCAATGGACACGGAAAAGGACGAGCCCGAGGTCTCGCTCGAGGACCAGCGGCGTACCCTGAACACGACCGCGCTGCTCATCACCGCGGCCATCGCCCTCGGCGCGGCGCTGACGATCCTGCGCGACGTCGCCATCCCCTTCGTCATCGCGCTGCTCCTCGTCTACGTCGTCGAGCCCCTCGTCGACTACCTCGAGATGCGCCTGCGCTTCCCGCGCTGGCTCGCCCTCGTGGTCACCATGCTCATCGGGACGGCGGTCTTCGTCGGGCTCGTCTTCCTCATCGCGACCTCCGTGGACGGCATCGAGGAGAAGCTCGACGTCTACGCTCAGCGCCTCATCGCCTTCGAGGAGAGCATCGTCTCCTGGCTCCAGGGCCACGGCCTCGACATCGACAACGAGGTCATCGTCCAGCAGATCCAGGCGCTCCCGAAGCAGGAGCTCATCACCCAGGCCCTCGGCTCCATCGCCGGGATCCTGTCCAAGGCCGCGCTGACGCTGCTGTTCTTCGCCTTCATCATCCTCGGCAAGAGCCCGTGGGACGACAAGGGCGGTGTCTGGAACGAGATCGACCGCAGCGTTCACCGCTACCTGCGGACGAAGCTCGTGACCTCCACCGCCATCGGCCTCGTCTTCGGCGGGATCCTCTTCGCCTTCGGCATCGATCTCGCCCTGGTCTTCGGGGTCCTGGCGTTCCTCCTCAACTTCGTCCCGACCATCGGCTCGGTCCTCGCCATCATCGCGACCCTCCCGCTCATCTTCGTGGCCGTGGACCCGCTGGTCGGCCTCGGCATCGTCGGCGGCCTGGTCCTGGCGCAGAACATCATCGGCAACGCCCTCGAGCCCAAGCTCATGGGCGCGGGCCTCGACCTCCACCCGGCGACGATCCTCATCGGCCTCGGCCTCTGGGGCGTCATCTGGGGGGTCGTGGGGATGCTGCTCTCGGCCCCGCTGATGGCCATCATCCGAGTCGTCCTCAAGAACTACGCGCCCACGCGACCCTTCGCCGAGCTCCTCGCGGGCCGCGTCGGCGCCCAGGCGCGCCGCTCGAGCCTGTCCCTATGACCCACCGTACCCTCGGCGAGCGCCTCGCCGACGCCGATCAGACCGACGCCGACGCCCTCTTCGACCTCTTCATCGAGTGGGTCACCGAGCGCGGCATCTCCCTCTATCCGGCCCAGGAAGAGGCCATCATGGAGGTCTTCACCGGCAACCACGTCGTGCTGAAGACCCCGACGGGCTCCGGCAAGTCGCTGGTCGCGGTCGCGATGCACCTCCACGCCCTCGCCCAGGGCAAGCGCAGCTACTACACCTCGCCCATCAAGGCCCTCGTCAGCGAGAAGTTCTTCGACCTCTGCGACACGTTCGGCCCCGCGCAGGTCGGCATGATGACCGGCGACTCCGCGGTCAACAAGGACGCCAAGATCGTCTGCTGCACCGCCGAGATCCTGGCCAATATCGCGCTCCGCGAGGGCGTCGACGCGGCGGCCGACTTCGTCGTCATGGACGAGTTCCACTACTACGCCGACGCCGAGCGCGGCGTCGCCTGGCAGATCCCGCTGCTCATCCTCGAGCGCGCGACGTTCCTGCTCATGTCGGCGACCCTCGGCGACACGAGGGCCATCGAGGACCACATCGAAGAACGGACCGGCCGCCCGGTCATCGCGGTGACCAGCGACCAGCGCCCGGTGCCGCTGACCTTCGACTACGCCGAGGTGCCGCTCCACGAGACCCTCACGCGCCTCGTCGAGACGAACCGCGCGCCCGTCTACCTGGTGAACTTCACCCAGCGCGAGAGCGCCGAGGAAGCCCAGAACCTGATGAGCACGAACTTCTCGTCGAAGGAGGACAAGCAGGAGATCAACGACGAGCTCGCCACGGTCCGCTTCGACACGCCGTACGGCAAGGACATGCAGCGCTACCTCAAGCACGGCATCGGCCTGCACCACGGGGGGCTCCTGCCGAAGTACCGCCTCGTGGTCGAGCGCCTGAGCCGCCGCGGGCTCCTCAAGGTCATCAGCGGCACCGACACCCTCGGCGTCGGCGTCAACATCCCCCTCCGCACGGTGCTGTTCACCAAGCTCTGCAAGTACGACGGCCAGAAGACCGCCATCCTGTCGGTGCGCGACTTCAAGCAGATCGCCGGGCGCGCCGGCCGCAAGGGCTACGACGACGAGGGCTTCGTCGTCTGCCAGGCCCCGGCCCACATCATCGAGAACCGCCGCCTCGAGGCGAAGGCGGCGAGCGCCAAGGGCAAGAAGAAGTTCGTCCGCGCGAAGCCGCCTCAGCGGGGCTTCGTGCCGTGGAACGAGGAGACGTTCCGGGGCCTGGTCGACAAGCCCCCCGAGCAGCTCGAGTCCTCGTTCCGAGTCACCCACGGGATGATCGTCGAGCTCCTCCAGCGTGAGGGCGTGGCGTACCGAAAGGGCGGCGGCTACCGGTTGCTCGTCGACCTGATCGCCCGCTCCCACGAGCACGACGGCTCCAAGAAGCACCTCCGGCGTCAGGCCCGCGAGCTCTTCCAGGGGCTCCGGCGCGCCGGGGTGCTCGAGGTCCAGCCGAGCGAGTATTTCCGCGGTCAGGAGGTCATCGTCCAGGAGGGGCTCCAGACCGACTTCTCGATGATGCAGGCGCTGTCGCTCTTCCTCGTCGAGGCCCTCGACGCCCTCGACCCCGACTCGCCCGAGTTCGCCCTCGACGTGGTGACCCTGTGCGAATCGATCCTCGAGGATCCGCGCGCGGTGCTCTTCAAGCAGCTCGACAAGCTCAAGGGCGACCTCGTCGCCGAGATGAAGGCCGAGGGGCTCGAGTACGAGGAGCGGATGGCGCGCCTCGAGGGGGTGACCTACCCGAAGCCGCGGGCGGACTTCATCTACCAGCTCTTCGACGCCTTCGAGGAGCACCACCCCTGGGTCGGCCACGAGAACGTCCGCCCGAAGTCGATCCTCCGCGACATGTACGAGCGCTACATGTCGTTCAACGACTACGTCCGCGAGCTCGGCCTCGAGCGGATGGAGGGCGTCCTGATGCGGTACCTGACGAGCGGCTTCAAGGTGCTCGTCCAGACCGTGCCCGAGACCTACCGGAGCGACGAGGTCGTCGACGTCATCGCCTTCTTCCGGACGGCGCTCGCCCGCGTGGACGCGAGCCTCATCCAGGAGTGGGAGCGCCTGATGTACGGCGAGGAGCGGACGACCATCCCCGAGCTCGAGGCGCCGCTCGACATCTCGCGCGACAAGCGGAGCTTCAACGCCCGCGTCCGGGCCGAGCTGCACGCGCTGGTCAAGGCGCTCTCCGAGGGCGACTGGGAGGAGGCCGCGGCCAGCGTCGCCCAGCGCGAGGACGACCCGTGGGACGCGGCGCGCTTCGAGGCCGCTCTGGCGCCGTTCCTCGAAGAGCACGAGCGCCTCGTCTTCGACCACTCGGCGCGGCTCACCGACAAGACCCGGCTCGTCGCCGACGGCAAGCACCGCTGGAAGGTCTCGCAGGTCCTCGTCGACCCCTCGGACGACAACCTCTGGGCCATCAGCGGCGCGATCGATCTGACCGAGGACACCGCCCCCGAGGGCCCGATGATCGCCCTGCTCGACATCGCGTGAGCGCCTCGGTGTCACGCCGCGGAGACGTCACCATTGAGCGGAGGGGTGTCGCGGGCTATCTTGCCGCCATGCGCCGCCCTGCCCTCATCGCCCTGCTCCTGGCCGTCCCCATCGCCGCCTGTACCGGCAAGTCCGACGGCTCGTCGAACAGCGGCGCGGACACGCTCTTCGGTGACGTCATCGTCGTCGACACCGGGGTCCAGGACACGGTCTTCAACGGGTCGCTGCCGCCGGACTTCGGGGATCCCTGCGACGACAACAGCGACTGCGAGACCGAGTTCTGCATCGAGGGTCCGAACGGCTTCGTGTGCTCGAAGACCTGCGTCGACTCCTGCCCCGACGGCTGGGGCTGCAAGGGCATCACGAGCGGCAGCGCCGACCTCGTGTTCGTCTGCGTCCCCGACGGTGACCCCGTCGAGACCGACACCTACACGCCCGACACCTACGAGCCGGACACCTACGAGCCCCAGGACACCTACGAGCCGCAGGACACGACGCCGGTCGACACCTACCAGCCGCCGACTGGGACGCTGTGCGAGGTCGACCCCGGCCTCGGCACCGAGTCCTTCATCACCGAGGGCCAGGGCGCCGCGAGCGAGTGGCCCGACTGCGTGACCGGCTGCACCTACGCGGCCCACACGGGCCTCGCCGAGATCGACCTCGGCGGCCCGGGCGCGACGGCCGGGGCGCTCGGGACCATCGACGGCGGCTCGCACACCTACGACGTCGGGATCGGGCCGGACATCGACATCCTCGCGCTGAGGGCGCAGCCACGGACCATGATCGAGATCGCGGTCCAGGCGGGCGCGAACGGATCGCCCATCGACCCGCTGATCTACACCTCGGATGGCTTCCAGATCCGGACCTTCAACAGCGACGTCGCCGCGGGGGACGTCTGCGCCCGCACGACCATCGCCTTCCCCTACGTCTCGTCGTCGGCGATCTACGTCATCGTCGAGGACGCCCGGAACTACGAAGCCTGGACGCCGAGCGGCTGGGGCGCGGGGACCGTCGGGGGCACGACCTACCGCTACACGCTGCGGCTCCGCACCACGCCGTTTTCGCCGGTCGACCTCGGGCCGCTGGCCTCCGGAGTGACGCACCCGATCTCGGGGCAGGCGCTGACGGTCGGTGGCGAGACGAAGTACTACCACTTCACCGCGGCGGACGGCGCCGTCCCGACGATCTCGCTGACCCGGACGGGCTCGGCGGAGTTCGTCCCGGCGATCGCGGTCTTCAAGTCGGACCAGGACCAGATGGTCTGGCAGGACGTCGAGTGGGACGCCGACGGCAACGGTCACGTCGCGATCACCGGCGGCTTCGTCTCCGGCGGCAGCCCCGCCAGCTACTACTTCGCGGTCCTCGACTACAACGGCGCCGCCGGCCCGGGCGCGTTCACCTACGACCTGACGATCCAGGTGAACTGACCCGCGGCCGCGAGCCTGGCCACCGTCGTCTCGATCTCAGACGCGGCGGCCCGTGGTCGGCTCTCGACCGCCGAACGCAAGAAGCGCCCCGGGGTCGTGACGACCTCGGGGCGCGTGTGCCAGTCAGGTCCCTGCATCCCCCGATGCGACGGCTGGCAACGGGTGTGTTGTCGGTCCGCCGAGAATTCGATCACCCTCAATCGCCCGGATCGCGATCCAGCCAGCCGAATCCGTCGAGGAACTTGGCGATCTCGTGCAGGTAGGCCCCGCGGTCGAGGTGGACGACGTGGCCGCCCGGGAACCAGTGGAGCCGGCAGCGATCCCAGTGGTCCCACAGGAGCCGACTGTGCTTCGGCGGGGCCAGGCGGTCGCCGACCCCGCCGATGACCATCAGGCGGTCCTTGGGCAGCTGCGGCTTCCAGCTGAGCGGGCTCGACACGGCCAGGAGCCGCCGGAGCTCGCCGATGTCGGTCTTGAAGCCGCGGATCAGCGTCCGCATCAGGGCGCCGAGGGGCTCCCACTCGAGGATCAGGTCCGCGAGGGTCACCACCGGGACGTTCGGGATGGCGAAGTCGAGGCGCGGCTCGGTCGCCGCGAGGAGCGCGGTCGTGAAGCCGCCGAGGCTGACCCCGGTGGCGCCGACCCGGGTGACCCCCCGGTCCTCGAAGAGGTAGTCGAGCAGCGTCCTGAAGTCGTAGACCGCCTGGGCGAAGGCCTCGTTGATGCGCGACGGCCCGCCGGCGAAGAAGCCGTGACCCGAGAACGGCGACAGCCGCGTCTGCCGGCGCCCGTGGAACGGCAGGTTGAAGATCGCCACGTCGAGGCCCAGCTCGCGGTAGAACCACGGCAGGGCGAAGAACCACGAGTTCAGCGCGTAGCCCTCGGCCCCGAAGCCGTGGATCGCCACGATGGTCGGGCGCGGCCCCCCGCGGTGGCGCCAGTAGCGCACGTGGGCGAAGCGGTTGGCCCGGTGGCGCAGGTAGCTGTCGCGGAGGCGTGGGTTGACCGGCTCGAAGCTGCTCTCGAAGCGCAGGCTCTCGATGACGCCGTCGCGGGGCCGGAACATCAGCGGGCGCACCCGCCGGACACGCATCGTGGCGCGCTCGCGGGGCCTGACGAAGAAGCGCGAAGGGTCGCCTCCACGCAAGAACCCGGCGTAGAAGTCCTGATCCCCCAGCGCCGCCCGGAGCGTCCGCGGGTTGTAGCCGAGGGGCGCGGCCAGGAGCGTCAGCGCCGAGGCGCCGCTGGTCCGGATGGCGACGTCGAGGGCCGCGGTCGCCTCGACCCGCAGGCGGTCCACCAGGGCGAGCTCGAAGCGCTCGTCCCGGGTGGAGAACTCCCAGGGGAGCCGGCGCCACCACGCCTCGGTGGGCATCACCGACGGCGAGTCCACGCAGGCCTCGTGGGCGATCCTGGAGACGACGGTGTTGCGGCTCATGGCACCTCGACGGCCCGACCGACGCGGCCGGCGAGGACGGACCGGCTCAGGGGTCGTGCGGCAGGCTGTTCTTCGGCGCCCGCAGGTACGTGTGGGGCGTCGCGAACAGGAAGTTCGACACCCGGGAAGTATACACGTCGGCGTAGCGCTCGATCTGCCGCGCCATGTGGCTCTTGTCGATCCCGGCGCGCATCACCGGGCCCCAGCGCCCCTGGACGCGGCTCGCGCGCTCGGCCAGCGGGGCGATGTCGGCGTCGAGCGCCGCGAGCTGCTCCTTGAGGCGCTCGTACTCCCGCTCCATGTCCCCGCGGGGCACGTCGGTCACCGGCTCGCGCCCGTTCTTGCGCCGCTGGCGATCGAGGCGGAGCAGCGCGAGGCGCCGCTCGAGGTCGGTCTTGTCGACCATCCGCCGCGACAGCTCGAGCTCCTGCGCGTGGAAGCCGCCGACCGCGTCGATCTCGCGCTCGAGCTCGCGCAGGACGAGGGCCGTCCGCCAGCGGACGGTGCTCTTCGACACGTTCACGTCGCTGAAGATGTGGTCGCCGACGTAGAGGAAGTCGAGGCCCGAGAGCCCCATGGCCTTCTCGACCAGGCCCGCGTTGCCGCCGAGGTAGATCCCGCCGGCCTGGGGCAGGCCGACGAGCGGCTTGAGGTGCCCCTCGTCGTCGACGACCTCGAAGATGGGGTTCGGGTCGGTGAAGAAGCTGGGCTTGCGCGCCTGGATGATGATCATCTCGAAGAGGTCCTGCCAGCGCATCCCGTCGGGCAGGAAGCGCTCGTAGGCGAACCGCATCATCGCGTCGGTGAAGACCCACTCGCTGTTGGTGATGAGGAGCAGGCGCTTGCCGGCGTCCTTCTGGTCGAGGAGCGCCTTGGGGGCGTCGGGATCGAGGTCCACGTAGCTCGCCGGGTCCTGCATGATCTCGGCCTTGAGCGCCCCCTCGATGTGCGCCGAGTCGAGCCCGCGCCGGACGTGCTGAAAGAGGTCGTGGTAGCCCATGATGCCGGGCAGGGAGCCGGCGTCGAGGAGGTCGACGCACTGGCTGTAGAGGCCGGCGAGGGACAGGTCGAAGAGCGTGCTCATGAAGACCCAGCGGTCGTCGCGCAGGTCGACGAAGATGCGCCCGTAGAGCTCGCGCAGGTCGACGAAGGGCAGCGGCGTCGTGCCGTGGGCCGCGGCCTTCACGTAGCCGAAGCGGTCGGCCTTGACGACGTTGCCGGAGTGGGTGTCGATGATGAGGCCGCGCTCGACGAGCTCGTCGTCGAACTCGAGGTGGCTCACCGGGAGCCCGCTCTCCGCCATCCGGTCCCGGGCGTACTCGAAGGCGCGCCGCTCCCAGACGTCCACGTGGTAGTGGACGAGGGTGTAGTCCATGTCGTAGCCGATCGCCCGGATGGCCCGCAGGTTCAGCGTGCGGTTGGTGTAGATGTCGCGGGTCGGGGTCGGCGCCGACGGCAGCTCGAGGGTCATGTCCATCCTCCGTTCGTCTTCAATCACGCGCTTCATACCCCATCCTGCGGCCATCGGGCAGGCCGACTCGGAAATGGCCCACGTTCGCCACCATCCGCGCTCCGTCGCGCGCAGAAAATGTTAGAAGGCGGGGTCTGACCCCACATCCGGGTGTGATCCACAAGCCGGCACAGCTCGGTTTGCGAAGCATGATGATGGCTGCATGAGTTCTGAGCTGCTGTTTCTATTCGGTATTCTGGCGTCACTTCGCCCCGGTCGGGGTCGGGGCGCGGTGGGGCGAGGGCGAGAGAGGCGAAGCGAGAGCTGGAGCGGGAGCGGTGCGCAAGCGAAGCGAGGCGGGGCGCGTGAGCGTGGGCGGTGGGCGTGTGCGTGAGCGGCGCGGGGCGTGAGCGGGCGGGCACTTGGGGCAGAAGGAGATGTGAGGGGGTGCGCGTGGGACTCCTCAGTGTGACCTCGTGCTCGCGCCCAGCAAGGCCAAGCCCGGGATGCTGCGCCCCGCCCCAGCGAAGGTGCTCGCCATGCTCGCTGCGCTGCGCGTGGCTCCGGGCGGCTCCGGGCGGTGCGGCTTCGCCGCAGCCTTGCAGGGCGCTGCGCGCGAGGTCGGGAGGAGACGTCCCCCGCGGCACAGGGCCGCCGGGGCGTCACCTCGATACGGAGAAGACCTCATCATGCTACGCATCTACACTGTCGCGCTGCGCGTGGCCGCTGACGCGGCGGACGCGGCCGACCGCATCGGCCGCAAGGACCCGGACCTGGCTCGACAGCTCAGGAGGGCAGCGGCGAGCACGCCCCTGAACATCGCCGAAGGCGCGGGTTCGCTCGGAAAGAACCGGCGCGCGCGATACGCCAACGCCCTCGGCTCGGCCACGAATCCGTCACGGCGGCAGCCGGGGCGGATTCGCTTGGCCGCCTCTGGTGCGCGCTCGCGCGTGCCAGAGGTGGAGGGGGGAGGGGCGGAGGTCGCCGCCTGCTTCGACGTCGCCGTCGCCATGCGCTGCATCCCCGACCCGGGGCCCGACGTCAGGCAGCGCCTCGACCACGTCATCGGAACCCTCGTCAACCTCACCCGCTGACCGAGCGTGGCGGCCGGATGCGCAGCGCGTCCGGCCGCTCCACCCCGATGCACCAGTCCTGCAGCTGAGGGAGAGCGGGGCTACGCAAGGCTCGCGGCGCTCCCTCCGCCACCGAGCCACTCACGCCCAGCGCATCCGCTTCCGCCCCCCCTGCACCAGCTCGCGCGCCGTCCCGCATCCCGCGGCGCGCCAATTCACCGAAGAGTCAGCCGGGGTATGAATCACACCCCCACATCCTGATACATTCTGACGAGCTGGCCGGCTGAACGGGCGAGAAAGTGTTAGAAGACGGGGTCTGACCCCGCAGGTTAATACTTTGGTGCCGGACTCGTGATATGCTCGCGGCGTCCTTGGGCAGAGGAGGACGGCGTGGACGGGCACGGTAGCGAGAGCGGCCGGGCGGCGCTGCACGAGCGGCTCGACGGCGAGATCACCGAGATCGAGGCCGCCGCGATCGGCGTGCGTCGACACCTTCACCGCAACCCGGAGCTCGGCTGGAAGGAGCACCGGACCCAGCGCTTCCTGACCGACTGGCTCGAGGCCGCCGGGCTCGAGCCGCGGCCGATCGCGAAGACGGGGCTGGTCGTCGACGTCGGCGAGGCGTCCGGCCCTCCCGTCATCTATCGCGCCGACATCGACGCCCTGCCCATCCAGGACATGAAGCAGCGCGGCGGCGCCGCCGTCGTCAGCGAGGTCGCCGGGGTCTGCCACGCTTGCGGCCACGACCTGCACACCGCCGTCGGCGTCGGCCTCGCCCGGGTCTTCCATCAGCTCGCCGACCGCCTGCCCGGCCCGGTCCGCTTCGTCTTCCAGCCCGCCGAGGAGGTCTTCCCCTGCGGCGCGGCCGAGGTCTTGCGTGAAGGTGGCGCCAAAGGGGCGCGCGCCGCCCTCGCGCTGCACGCCGACCCCATGCGCGACACCGGGCACGTCGGGGTCCGGGTGGGGCCGCTCACCGCGACCTCGGACGGGATCCAGATCAGGGTCATCGGCGAGAGCGGCCACGGCGCCCGCCCTCACCTCGCCCACGACGCGATCCTCGGCGCCGCCGAGGTCGTCCACGCGCTCTACGCCATGATCAGCCGCGCCGTCGACCCGGTCGAGCCCGCCGTGCTGAGCCTCGGGACCATCCACGGCGGCGACGCCGACAATGTCATCGCCGGCTCGGTCCGCCTGACCGGGACGCTCCGGACCTTCTACAACGACACCCGCGAGCGCCTTCACCGCGAGCTCCGCCGCACCGCCGAAGCCGCGGCCATGGTCCACGGCTGCTCGGCCGACGTCGCCTTCGTGCTCGGCTCGCCGCCGACCCACAACGACCCGCGCCTCCACGAGGTCTTCAAGGCCGCCGCGGCCGAGGTCCTCGGCCCCTCCGGGGTCGTCGAGGTCAACGTCCCGAGCACAGGCGCCGAGGACTTCGGCGAGTTCAGCGCGGTCCTGCCGACCTACATGCTCCGCCTGGGCGTCCGCGCCCCCGGCCACCCCACCCGCCACCTCCACACACCCACCTTCGACGTCGACGAGCGCGCCATCTCCGTGGCCATGCGCGTCATGGGCCGGGCCATCCTGGCGACCTTCGACGCGATCGACGGAGCGCCCCCGCGATGAACCCCGCCGCCGCCCTCGCAGACCTCCACGTCACCCAGAACCCGGCCCTGCGCCCGCCGCCGCTGCCTCCGGAGGCGCTGACCGAGGGCCCGGGGCCCGACGTCGCCGAGGCCCTCGAGCCCCACGTCGCCCAGATGGTGGTGCTCGCCCGCGTCCTGCTCGGCGCCGCCCACGCCGACGGCTTCTACGCCGCCCCCGAGGCGGTCGCCATCGCCGAGATCCTGAGCCGCTTCGTCGATCAGGCGCCGCTGCCCGTCGCCGTCCAGGACGCGATGCGGAGCTTCGACCCGGGCACCTTCGACCTCCAGGCCGCCTGCGAGCAGCTCTCCGTCGCCAGCGCCCACGACCGGGTCGAGCTGCTCGACCTGATCTCCCGGGTGACCGACGCCGACAACGTCCTGCACGCCCGAGAGGGGGTCTATCTGCGGCGAGTCGCGGGCTTCATCGGCGCCAGCGAGGCCGAGCTCGAGCGCTTCCTCGCGGGCGAGGAGCCGCCCCCGCTCCCGGGCGACAACCGACGCGTCGACGAGTCCAACCCCTGGCGCGAGGACTGAGGGCCCGCTCGTGCACGGCGACGAGGGCGCGTGTGTGGTGTTTTTTCACACTTGTGTTCTTTCGCGTTGCGCCACCCCGCTCGGGCCAGCGCTCAGGTCCGCCTGGCGCGGGCGCTCAGTCCCCTGGCACGCCCCTTGCTCTGAAAGCCGGTGCCGTACCTCGACTCGCTGGAGAGGCACATGACCCGATACACCGCCCTGTTCGCGCTCCTGTTGGCCGCCGCGCCGCTGACCGGCTGCCTCGAGTCCGGCCGCACCAACGGCACGACGGACACGATGACCACGGACACGTCGACCTCGACCGACACGAGCGTGTCGCAGGACACCCTGGTTTCGCAGGACACGACGACCTGGATCGACGTCACGGACTGCACCGCCGGCAGCTGCGACGACGGCGATCCCTGCACCGTCGACCTGTGTGACCCCGACACCGGCCTCTGCCAGCACTACCAGGCGCCGTCGGGCGGCATGCGCGCGCCGAACGAGTGTGACATCGACAGCGACTGTGACGACGGCGACGCCTGCAGCGTCGACGAGTGCGTCCACGTCGACGACGGCTGCGGCTACGGATACGCCTACTGCACCTACGGCTGGCCCGACGGCTGCTATGGCTGCATGGAGACCGGCTGCGATGATGGCGATCCCTGCACCGCGGACGTCTGCCAGGCCAATGGCGAGTGCCGCTACGACGAGATCGAGGGATGCGAGTTCGGCTGCAGCGGCGCGAACGTGACCCCGCACGCCGAGGCCATGTATGGCCCCCCGGGTCAGGCGGTGAAGCTCGCCGGCTTCATCACCCCCGATCCGATGACGGTCTGCGTCGACTACAGCTGCGAGTGCACGGGGGCGCCCGCGGTCATCGACGACAACGCCGACGCCATCGCCCTGCACGGCGCCGCCGGGGGCCTCGGGACCGACTCGGAGTGGCGGTGCAGCGAGAACTACTGCGCGGACGAGGCGCCGGTGTGCGAGCCGGTGAAATACAGCGCCTCCTACTGGCTCTGGGGGACGACCGAGGACCGGTACACCCCATACGCCGGCGCCGGTGACCCCGCCGGGGCCGCCGTGCCCGCGCCCCCGAAGGACGTGCTGCGGGTCACCGACTACTGCCTCCAGACGAACGCCGCCGGCCTCGTCGGCCACTACGAGGGGACGTTCACGACCAACGCCTTCTGGGACTCGGTCTTCGCGATCGAGGGCTGGATCAAGGTCTCGGCGGACGGGCAGCTCACCCTCACGCTCGCCGAGCCCGACTGCCCGACCTGCGGCCAGACGGCGATCTCCTACTTCTTCCCGCAGACCGTCCCGGTGACGACGGGCGACGGCTGGATCTCTTTCGAGGTCGCGACCCCGACCATCTGCAACGCGATCCTCCCGCCGCCGGACGCGAAGCTCTACTCGCACCGGAACACGCTCTCAGGCGTCTACCACGACAAGCTCGTCGGCGCGTACGACGGCGACGGGACGAGCGACGAGCTCCTCTACTGCGCCGAAGGGAGCCTCTCCCTCACCCGCACCCACTGAGCCCGCAGGAACGCCGATGACCCCTCGATTGCTCGCCCTGCTGCTCGCCCTCGCGGCGCTCACGTGGAGCGCTTGCCTCGAGTCCGGCCGAAACGGCATGACCGGCGACGTGGCCGACACGACCACGACCGACGCCGGTTGCGAGGCCGACAGCGCCTGCGACGACGGTGACCCCTGCACCTGGGACGAGTGCGTCGTCGCGACGGGCGAGTGCCGGCACTGGGAGGCGCCCTACGGCGCGCGCGAGCAGCCCTACGCCGAGTGCCAGCAGGACAGCGAGTGCGACGACGGCGATCCCTGCACCGCCGACTACTGCGAGCTCGGCCCCGACGGCTGCGGCTACGGAGCGGTCTGCGTCCACGAGGAGACCCCGGGTGACGGCTGCTACGGCTGCAAACAGACCGGCTGCGCCGACGCCAACCCCTGCACCACCGACCTCTGCCAGGACGACGGCACCTGCGCGTTCGTGCCCTCCGAGGACTGCGCCTTCGCGTGCAACGGGACGAACCTCACCTCCCACACGACGGCGCTCTACAGCTCCAGCTACGGCGCGGCGGTGAAGCTCGCGGGCTTCGTCCGCCCCGACTTCGAGACGGTCTGCCTCGACGGCGGCTGTCAGTGCAGCGGGATGCCCGCCCTGGCAGACGAGGGCGGCGAGCAGATCGGGCTCCGGCCGCTGCCGTCGACCAACGGCGACGACAGCGCCTGGTACTGCCGCTATGACTACTGCGTCAACGAGACCCCGGCGTGCGCGCCGCTGCAGTACGACGCCCTGTACTGGGTGTGGGGGACGATCACCGACCGCTACAGCTATGCGTACAGTGGCGCCGAGTACCCAGGCGACGCCCCGGGCGCGCCCCGGCAGCCGATGGACGTCCTGGACGTGTGGGACTATTGCCTGCAGACCAACGCGGCGGGCCTCGTCGGGCGCTACGCAGGGACGTACACGACCCAGGCCTACCCCGGGGTCTCCTACGACCTCGAGGCCGTGATCTTCGTCGACGCCGGCGACGGGCAGCTGAAGATCACCCTGTCCGAGCCCGACTGCCCGAGCTGCGGCCAGACCGCGATCGCCGGCCTCTTCCCCTACACGACCGCGGTGACGACCGGCGACGGCTGGCTCTCCTTCGAGATGGTGAGCCCGGCCATCTGCAACGCCATCGTCCCCCCGCCGTTCGCCCGGCTCGAGTCGCGCAAGAGCGTTCTCACCGGCGTCTACCACGAGCCTCTCCTCGGCGGCGACGGTGACAGCGACGGCGACGTCTCGTACTGCGCCTACGGCGAGCTCACCCTGAGCCGCCTCCCTTGATCCTCTCGGAGTCAGCCATGACCTCACGCTCCCCACGTCTCGCGGCCCTGGCCCTCGGGGCCCTCGTCGCCGCCACCCTCGCCGGCTGCCTCGAGGCCCGCGACGGCACCCGGAACGGGCAGACCGACACCCTCGGCGGCGACACGACGGGCGCCGACACGACGGTCGTCGACCTCTGCCAGAGCAAGGTCTGCGACGACGGGGACCCCTGCACCATCGACAGCTGCGACCCGACGACCGGCGAGTGCATCGCGACGTCGTCGACCTACACCGGCGGCGCGATGGAACCTCCGGAGTGCTACGACGACGGCGAGTGCGACGACGGCGATCCGTGTACCCAGGACGTCTGCCGCACGACCGAGGACGAGTGCAGCCGGTACTACTGGGCGTACTGCGACAACGTGCCCATCACCGGGTGCGGCGGCTGCACCCTCGAGACCTGTGACGACAACGACCCGTGCACGAGCGACGTCTGCGTCGGCGACACCTGCACCCACGCGCCGATCATCGGCTGCGGCGAAGGTTGCAGCGGCGTGAACGCGGTCGACGCGGCCGAGATCGAGTGGACCGCCTGGCCCGGCGACGCGGTCACGGTCGCCGGGGTCGCGATGCCCTACACCCAGAACGTCGACCCCGTCTGCTACACCTACACGCCGCAGCGCGACGGCGACGCCGACGTCTGCCAGAGCTGCGAGTACCCGGTCGGGATGGCGAGCACCGTCTACTCGAACCCCAGCGTCCGCGTCCTCCCGTCGCCGGTCGACAGCACGCCCTGGCGCTGCATGACCGACTGCGGCACGACCTGCTCACCGATGCTCGCCACCGGCGCCTACTGGGCCTGGGGGACGGCGCGGTCGTCGTGGAGCACGACGTACATGGACCCGCCCGAGGAGCAGGCCGTCGCGCGCCCGCCGACCGACGGCCTGGAGATCCAGGGCTGGTGCCTCCAGACCAACGCCCAGGGGCTCCCCGGCCACTACGAGGGCGAGCTCCTGCTCGATGGGTACACGCGCCCGTTCCCGTTCGAGGCGGACATCCTCCCGGTCGACGACGGGGGAATCGAGATCTCGCTCACGCCGGCGGAGTGCACCGCCCCCGAGTGCCCGACCTGGATCCACGAGGTCCTCGGGACCCAGTACGCGGAGGTCGAGCCGGGTGACGGCTCGGTCAGCTTCGGCTTCGAGATGATCGGGGTCTGCAACCGAGGCCCGACGATCCCGGTGCGGGCCGACCTCGTCTCGTACCACAACACGCTCTCGGGCGCGTTCTACCAGAGCTGGCAGACCTTCGCGCAGGGCGCTCCGCAGGAGGACATCGCGTACTGCTCGAGCGGGACGCTGTCGCTGACCAAGGTCTACTGATACACGAACGCCGCCCCCCGACGGAGGGGGCGGCGTCGCTCGGACAAGGCGCGCGGCTCAGGCCGCGGTGGACACGACGCTGTTGACGGAGCCGAAGGTGTTCGGCGCCTCGCCGTCGGCGTCGGCGTCGTTGACCCACTGGTCGTGGTCGACGAGGTAGCGGAACTCGATGTCCTGGCCCTTGGGCAGGCGGAGCTTCAGCTTGAACGGCCCGGTCTTGCCGCTCCGCTTCATGGGCTCGGGCTTCCAGTCGAGGGCGGCGCAGAAGAGCTCGGCCTCACTGGCCTGGCCGGCGTCGAGCTCGAAGGTGACCTCCACCTCGTCCTTCGTCTTGAAGTGTCGCTTGCTGATCATCTCGTCCTCCTCGCCGGGCGGCCGCAGCGGCCACTTCCGGGGTTCCAGGGCGTAGAGCTTGCGCGGCGCCGGTTTCCACGGTGTTACGCGTTCACGCCCGCGCGGTAAGTCCGTCTTCGATTCCACGTGCGACCCGTTCGGGCGCGAAAGCCGAGTAACAACGGCGACGTGGAGTGTCAACTCATCGATGAGTTACGCTTTCGTGACGAACGCGCGTCGACATCGACCGGCACGCGGTCCCCGCCCGGTCCTCAGCCCTCGTCGCGCGAGTCAGTCCCCGACGCGGGTGATGATCACCAGGCCATCCCACCCGCGCCGGAGCCCGCTCACGACACGCGTGGTCGACGGCGAGCCGGCGTTGCCGCGGTTGGGATCGCTGGCGTTCGCCGGACTCGTCCCGCTGCCCGCGGTGAGGGTCTTGTTCGTCAGGGACGGATGGACGAAGCCCGAGCCGCCGCCGCCACCGGCCCCGAGGTAGTTGTTCGAGCCGCCGCCGCCGCCACCGAAGTAGCCGCCGCCGCCGCCGCCCCCCGAGCGGTTGCCCGTCCCCCCACGCCCCCCCTGGAGCGCCGAGCCGGCCTGGCCCGCCGAGCCGTAGCTCGCGCCTCGGTGCCCACCGGCACCGCCGGCGGACTGGGTCCCGCCGTAGCCGCCCCCGGAGTTGCCGGAGTCCGACGCCTTCTGGCCGTTGGTCCCGCCCCCGGCGCCGCGGGTGTAGGCCGCGCCGCCGCCGCCGCCGGCGATCAGGACGGCCCGACTCTGGAGGCTGCCGCTGCCGAGGGCGCCCCCGACCGGCAGGAAAACGCCGGAGAGCCCACCGCCGCCGCCGCCGTAGTAGCTGTTGTCGCTCGTCCCGCCGTAGCCACCGCCGCCAAACGCGGTGTGCGCGGAGCTGTCCCCCTCGGCGCCGCCCTGGCCGACCCGGACGATGACGTTCCCCCCGGTGTGAACCCACGTCCCGCGGGCGAAGCCTCCGCCCCCGCCGTTGGACCAGCTGGAGTTGATGCGACCCGGCCCCCCGGCCGCGCCCCAGGCCGAGATGGTGTAGGTCCCCGCGGTCAGCTCGAGGGTCGTGTCTCCCCAAGCGCCGTAGCTGATCAGGTCGTCATCCGCGTCCCCGCCCCCGTTGGGGCAGATGGCGGGGCTCCCGACGTAGCCGAGGTTGGCGTCGCAGTACCCGTCACCGTCATCGTCGCAGCCCTCGTCGACGGCCCCGTCGCAGTCGTTGTCGAGGTCGTCGCAGAGCTCGGTGACGGCGTTGCAGACCGGCCCGGCACCGATGGAGGGTCCGAAGAAGTAGGTGAACTCGGGCGAGGCCTCCGCGGTCGTCGTGTACGCGGCGGTGACGGGGGCGCCCGCGTCGTCGAAGGTCAGCGCCTCCGAGCCGCAGGAGCCGAGGTCCGCGTCCCACCGGATGTACGGGTAGACCGCTCCGGGCGCGATGATGCCGTCGACAAAGGAATCGTCGGCGCTGGCGGCGTCGTCCGCGCTCGCGCGGGTCCGCAGGCGGCAGGCCGAGATCCCGGCTCGAACGCCGAGCGCGACGTTCCAATAGACCTTGTGGGCGGCCACGCCCGCCGAGGTCAGCGGCTCGTCGCCCCGGAAGGTCGCGAGCTGGAAGAGGACGCTGTCGGGATCGACGGCGCCGGTCACGTCGGTGACGGCGTCGCAGCCAGCCATGTCGCCCGCGAGGCACCGGTTGCCCGCCTCTGGGTCCCCGACGGCCAACGCGAGGTCGGCGGAGAAGTCGACGCCGGCGTTGGGCGAGCTGCAGTCGAGCTCGAGCGGGTCCATGTAGAGCCGCGTGTCCACGCCAGCGTCGGTGCCGGCGGTACACGCGAGCCCCAGGACGATGGTTCGGGAGCGAGCCCCGGTGTCGTCGAACAGGAGCGCGATGTCCTCGTCGCTGGTGCAGCCGTCGCCGGTAGCGTCGTCACAGCAGTCGAGCTTGGCCGAGCAGAAGACGTCGTTGAAGCTCATGGCGACGTCGAAGAAGCCCTGGCTGGCGGGCCGCGTCAGCGTGACGTCGAAGGCGACGGCGACGTCCTGGTCGGGGACGCAGATGACGTCCCGCTCCATCGGTCCCCCGGCCGTCGGGTTGGAGAGCGGCAGCGGCGTCGCGGACACGGCGCCGACCCCGGTCGTGGAGCCCGAGGCGAAGGCGCCGGAGTCCCCGCTCGCGACGGCGGCGCCATAGATGCCGACGACCCAGACGCGGACGGTGTTCTCGTCGACCCCCGAGGCTGCGTCACAGGTACCGACGTAGCTGGCCGAGCCGGCACCGTCACCGTACGCGCTCGAGGTCAGGCGCCGCTGCCAGACGATGTCGTCGGCGCCGTTTCGGACCTCGACGTCCCAGATGGCCTCGGCGACCCCGTCGAGGTTGAGGGCCGCCACGTCGACCGCGAGCTCGCCGCGCTCGACGACCGCGGGCGGCTCGGAGGTACACGCCGCCGCTCCCAACGCGAGGGTGGACGCGATGAGCCAGCGAGCCTTCGATGGTGAGGATGGAGTCGAACGCAATGCACAATCCCGTGCTCTGCGTCAGTCTAGCACCAGGCCGCAGCCGACCAAGATCAAAATCCACCCACGGCGACGCCCCCGAAACGGCACCGCACAATCGAGGTGCCCGGCGACGACGTCAGCCGCCCCAGGGCTGACGGGCCTCGAGGCTCGGATCCGGCGGCAGGTTGAGGAACTCCGCCGGGAACGAGTCGGCGACATAGTGGAGGATGTCGCGGATCGACACGACGTCGACGGCGTGCCCCGTGTCGATGACCGGGAGGCTCCGGACGTGGTGCTTGCGCAAGAGCGCGAGGCACTCGGCGAGGCTGGTGTCGGGGGCGACCGTGACCAGCTCGCGGGTCATCAGCGACGAGATCGGGCGCTTCTTCCAAGACGGGTCGCCATAATCGACGCGCTTGACGAGGTCGCGCTGGGTGAAGATCCCGATGGGCTGGCCGGCGGGGTCGACCACGATGGCGTGGCCGCGACCGGCCTCGGCCACCCGGCGGACGACGTCCTGCGCGGCGGTGTCGGGGGACACGAGGACGGGCTTGCGGCGCGGGATCTCGGAGACCCTGGCGCGAGCGAGGAGATCGAGAGACATCAGGCACCTCCTCCCAGGTCGACCCAGGGCGAGTCGGGGTCGGCGACCGAGCGGGCCGACTCGAGGTCGGCGAAGAGCTCGTCGAGGTGGCTGACCACCTCCTCGACGCCGACGAGGGCGACGAGCTTGCCGTCGCGGTCGACGACCGGGACGTTCGACAGGCCGCCGACGCCCATGTGGTTGATGGCGTAGGCGATCGAGGCGCTCATCGGCAGCGTGATCGGGTCGGGGGTCATCACCTCGGCGACCGGCGTGGCGGCGGGATCGAGGTCTCGCCCGAAGACCCGCTTCAGCAGGTCGCGCTCGGTGAAGATCCCGGCGATGGCGCCCTCGTCGGTCACGACGACCGAGTGGACGGGGTGGGCCCGCATGACGGCGATGGCGTCGGCGACCGTGGCGCCGACCTCGACCGTGGGCGGACCGACTTCCGGCGTCGGCAGATCGCCGACGAGCTTGTGCATTCGCTCCATGGTGCTCCGAGGGGCTGTGGCTTGTCGGCAGATTAGCACACGCTGTGAAAAAGGCGCGAGCGCTGGACCCGGCGATACGGGCAGCTCCCGTGATCGCGGGAGCGCTGTGACCCAACTGAGACGCAGTGTCCTCGAGCCGGCGGTGCGCTGCGTGGAGTTCGTCGAATCCCCCTGTGAATACGAAGACTCCGGGAGCGTCGGCGCCCACATGGCTCGCCGTCTCCTCGTCTTCCCGCTCGCCCTCGCCCTGCTGCTCACCCTGCCGGGCGTCGCGTCTGCCTCCCACTACCGCCTGAGCCGCATCGAGCTCACGACCCAGACCGAGCAGCGCGCGCTCCGGAAGGCCGGGATCAGCGACACCCGGGCGCTCCTCGACTGGACCGCCAGCCGGCAGCGGCGCTTGTGGCTGATGCGCACTACGGGGCTCGACTACGCGCGCCTCAGCACCTTGGCCACCCAGTGCGACCTGCTGCGTATCGACAGCGTCGGGCCGAGCATGGTCGAGGCGCTGCAGAAGGCCGGCGTCCAGGCCACCCGTGAGCTCGCTCGCAGCGAGCCAACCGAGCTCCTCGCGCGCCTGCAGAAGGCGACCGCCGGGACCTCGCTCCGCTACCGCCTGCCGACCGAGGACACGCTCCGGATGTGGATCGACCACGCCCGACACCTGCGTCAGCTCCTCGAGGACGTCCCCGCGCCCCCCTCGCCCTGACGCGTGCCCTCGTCGACCGCCTGTGGCAAGGTCACGCCATGGTCGCAGTACGCCCCACGAAGTTCACTGAGCGAGAGTACCTGGCGCTCGAAGGCGTAGCCGAGGTCAAGCACGAGTTCATCGACGGCGAGATCGTCGCGATGGCCGGCGCTGAATACGCGCACAATCTCGTCTGCCAGAACACCCGGCTGGCGTTGGGGATCGCGCTCAGCGAACGACCGTGCGCCGTCCTCGGAGCCGATCAGCGGGTGAGGGTCGACGCGACGAGGGACTACTGCTACCCCGACGTCGTGGTCACCTGCCTCGACCCTGAGCTGGCGGAGCCCAAGCCGAGCGCGCTGCTGAACCCCCAGGTCATCTTCGAGGTGCTGTCGCCTTCGACCGAGGCCTATGATCGCGGCCCGAAATGGATCGCCTACCAGCAGATCCCGACGCTGACCGATTACGTCCTCGTCTCGGCCGACCGCGTGAAGGTCCAGCACTATCAGCGGACCGCCGAGGGGTGGCTCCTGCGTGACCTCGAGGAGGAGGAGCTGCGGCTCTCTTCCGACGTCTCGTTGGATGTTCGTCGCTTCTACCGCCTCGTCGATCTCGATCGCGGGTAGGCGCGAGTAGGCCGCAGCCTCAGGGGGTCGAGAGGTCCGGGCTGACGGTGACGTCGATGCAGGCGCCGTTGGGGACCGGGATGGAGTGGCCGTCGTTGGGGTCGTAGGTGACCTCCACGAGGCGCAGGCCCACGATGCCGAGCGAGAGCGGGCCGTCGGACAGGTTCGAGCCCGCCTCGATGGTCATGACCCCGGCGCTCTGGAAGAAGTGCCGGACGCCCTCGCCGTTCCAGTCCACGTCGGCCAGGACACACTGGGTGCAGGTCGCCCAGTTGGAGTTGAAGGGCGAGGCGAGGTCCACGGTGCCGGTCGTCTCGTCGTCCTGGAACGAGACGCGGAGCCGGTCGAACATGATGGGCGCCCCGAGCTGCTCGCCGGTCAGGTCCGCGGCGAACATGGTGAAGCCCTGGGGCTCCAGGACCGGCCCGCCGACGGTCACCTGGGCGCAGCTGGGGATCGCCTCGCAGTACGTCCCGTCCAGGGTGCAGGTCCCGCCGTTGTCGCAGTCGTCGCCGCAGACCCCGCCGCAGCCGTCCGAACCGCAGACATGGTCGCCGCAGAAGGGTACGCAGGTCGCTGGTGCGGCGACGAGGGTCTTGCTGCCCGGGAGCCCGTAGCAGTCTCCGTCCTCGACCGGCGTCGAGGCATAGGTCGTGGGGTCGATCTCGACCTCGGCGAGGGACAGGCCGGACACCGTCACGTAGAGGCTCTCGCCCCCAGGGGGCGTCCCGGCGTGGATCGAGAGCGAGCCGCCGGCCTGATAGTAGACGCCGCTGTAGCTGCCCCCGTCGTAGTCGGCGTAGACGAGCACGCACTGCTCGCAGGACTGGTAGTTCGCGTTGGCGGCGCTCGCGAGGTCGAAGGTCCCGGTCTCCTCGGTGAAGAACTCCAGCGAGAGGAGGTCGGGGACGCTCGAGTCGCCGAGGCCGAGGTGCGCCACGGCGTTGTAGACCTTGTCGTAGGTCGCGTTCCGCTCGAGCTCACTCGGGAGCGTCATCGCCCCGCACTCCGGCGGGATCAAGGGGCCCGTCGACAGCGTCGTCGGGCCGGGAGCGTCGAGACACGCGCCGTCGGGGACCGGCGTCGAGACGTAGCTCTCGTCGATGGTCACCTCCTCGAAGCTCAGGCCGGAGAGGGTCAGGGTCATGGCCTCGCCCCCCGGCGTCGTCGCGGCGTCCACGACCAGCGCCCCGCCGGTCTGGAAGTGATAGGTGGGGGTGTCGGACTCGTAGTCGGCGATGACCATCACGCACTCGGAGCAGGTGGCGTAGTTGCTGTTCGCCGCGCTGCCGAGGTCGAAGGTACCGGTGGCCGTGGTGCCGTAGAACTCGACCCAGACGAGGTCGTCGAGGGCCGGGTCCCCGATACCGAGGTCGGTCGGCGCCGTGTAGACGGTCGCCGGCCCCTGCACCAGGGTCCCCGAGAGCGTCACCGGCGAGCAGCCGGCCGAGGGCGCCACCTCGAGCGGGCTCGGGACGTTCAGGTTGTAGCAGAGGCCGCCCGGGACCGGGGTCGAGGTCGCCGTCTGCTCGTCGAAGGTCACCTCCTCGACGCCGACGCCGCTGAGGGTGACCTTCATCTCCGCGCTGCCGGGAGGGGTCGCGGAGTCGACGATCAAGGTCCCGCCGGTCTGGAAGAAGTAGGCGGCCGCGCTCTGGGTCCCGGCGTCGTAGTCGGCGTAGACGACCACGCACTCGCGGCAGGTCGCGTAGTCGTCGTTCGGGTTGATCCCGAGCGGGAACGCCCCGGTCGCCGGGACCGCCTGGTAGAACTCGATGGAGATGACGTCGACGACGCCGGGGTCGCCGAAGCCGAAGTTCCCCTGCACGTAGTAGGTCGGCGCGTTCGCCTGGGACTGGTGGAGCGCCGCCGTGACCGTCGCCGTCAGGCACGACGGGTCGAGCGTGTCCGTCGTGTGGGTGTCCGTCACCGCCGTGTCGGCCGCCACCGTGTCCGTCGCGCTGGTGTCGGTGCTCGTCGAGTCCGCCACCGACGTATCGGCGCCGCTCGTGTCGGAGACGACGGTGTCGCCTGCCACCGTATCGGCCACGACCGTGTCCGCCGCTGCCGTGTCCTCGGCTCCAACCGTGTCGCCCGGCGTGACGTCGAGGGGCGTCCAGGTGTCCGGGGGCGGCGTCGTGTCGATCGGGTTGACGGTGTCGACGACCGGGATCGTGTCCGTGCCGCCGCCGCTCGTGTCGTCACCGCAGGCGCCGAACGCGACGACGCCCAGACAGGTCCACGCCAGCCTCTTCCACCTCACGCCATCGCCTCCCGCACTCGGACCGCGTGCTTCGCGCCGCCCCAGGGACAGAACCACGGTAAGGCCCGCGAGACAAACCCTTTCGCGCAGCCCATGAACGCGTTCAACCGAGCGGTTCGGGATATACTGTTGACAGCGCTCAGAGCTACAGTCGCAATCTCGCGCGCCGGTGGCGCGGGAGGCGCCCCCGGCACGAGGCCCCGGTTCAGGATCACTCCTGCGTGCGGCCGCCGCCGTCGCAGCGGGTCTCGCTATCCCAGTGTTCGTCCGCGCCCCGGTCCGGACTCGCTGGTGCAGGTGGCGGCATCCCCCGCCAGCCTGCCGTCCGAGCACGGCGGCCCCTCACCACGGTCGCGCCCAGCGGTGCCGCCAAGGCTGCCGACACCATCAGTAGGGTGAACGTCGGCTCGCGTGTCGGAACGTGCCCCAGATGCGCCCGACCACGACGAATCGATGATGACTGAGCGGGACGTAACCGCCCGGTTGGTTACGTAACCTAGAATGCACGCACGTCTCACGCGCACGGCTTGGCTCAATGCTCGCAGCATTCCTCGCCCTCAACGAAGCCGAGTCCGCCAGTAAACACTCGAACGATCACGCCACACTTTGTTCCCATGCTGCGCTTGCACAGCAGATCGACATGGTGTAGCCAGGAGACAACTACTCAGACTCCGAGGCGACAGGGGGCCACGGAGAAGCTCGCAGCAACTCCACGTGTAGGGTTGGCGGCCTAAGTGCGCCCAACCCCATCGGAATTCCTGCACTCCAGAATCGCCATCCGTGCGACGCTGGATTGGTGTGATACCCGCCCGGGGGACAGAATGCATCTGAGCAAACGAGCAATCTCGCGCCCACGCACGACGTGGTCAGGACTCTCGCTGGTAGGGCTCGCTGTTGCTGGCCTGTCGGCTGGTTGTGCGGCGCAAGAGGACGGATCATCGGGCGCGAACCCGGATGACAACCCGGTGGTCACCCTTCGGGCATCGACCACGTACGACCCTTTGGGCGAGTCCTGTGAGGACAACAGCTCACTGCTCGACATCCTCGACGCGGACAACACGAGCCTCTTCTGCACCGGCGCGACGCCCGAAGACATCGTCAACGGTACGACGGCATGCGCTTCGCATCCTCGTGCGGCCTGCGCTCCGGAGCTCGGCTTCCGATGCAGCGGCGAAGTCCGCGTCGCCCGGACGTACGAGGGCGCTTGCGCCGCCGCGTTCCGTCCGGACGACGACAACGCGACCGCCTGTATCGGCGTCATGCCGTGGCGCTGCAACACCGACTCGGACTGCCCCGCGAGGGCCGCGTGCGACCACGCCAACGGTGGTGTCTGCATCAGCGGATGTCGTCTGGATACGGACTGTGAGACCAACGAGACCTGTGACTGTCGTGGAAAGTGCGTCGGTGAAGAGGACGCACAGACGACTGCTGTGCGACGCCCCGTCATCCGGCTGGATCCCCAGGTGCTCTCGTTCTCGGAGGTCGACGACAGCGTCACTGACGCCGATACCGTCGCGTACGCGCAACGGATTTTCGTAAGCGTTACCAACCCGAACGGGGTCGCAAGCCAGACCGTCGAGATCGTTGCGACGGCGGGAATGCTTGTGTCCTGCGACCGGTGGAAGATCAACTCGGGCGTGCCGGACTTCAGCACCTTCGGCCAGACGTGCAGCCTGACCTACACCGTCGACCAGACCCACAACCAAGCGCTTTGGGTCCTGCCCTACGGCCTCCAGAATCCGACGGAGACCAGTGGCCGTGTCTTCGTTCGACACGATGACGGTACGACCACGGTGGAAGCGTCGGCCAGCATGTCGGTCACCGAGACCCCAGAGCTCGTCGCGACGGCTCCCTCCGGTTGGTACTCCGGTACGTTGACGCTCGTCGGTGCGGGCATCCCTGACCCGCAGGCCACTAGCGCCTTCGAGTCAGTCGCTGCGCAGGCGCCCCCGTGGCCCGTCGACTCCCCCGTCACCGTGTGGCGCGTCGACAACGCGCCTGATGACATCAGGCTCTCCGTCTTCGACGAGAGCCAAACCGTGACCGCTGACGGATGGCTCGGCCTGAAATACACGAACCTCGCGCACCCTCCAGCTCTGAACGGGTATCCGGGATGGTTCTCCAACTCGCTCGAGCAGCGCGTCGATGATGCCGCCGGTGCCCTCGAGCAGCTCGCCGGAGCGGTCGGCTCTGTCCTCTCGTTCGACGACAACACATCGCTCATCTGGGACGAGACCGCCGAAACTCTCCAGGCGACGTTCGGCGTACAGGTCCGCGGAGAAACCTCAGTGATAGCCCAGGCAAGTACCGTCTGGCGGCTCGACCTGCGACCCGATCCGAGCCGGACGACGCCACCTGCGCTCGCTGCCGCGCCGGACGCAGTTCCAACCTCCAGCGAGCCCAATCCGTGGGTCCAGCGAGCCGCCGCCGTCTTTTCACCTCTTCACTTCGCAAGCGACATTGCATGGCAGAGCTCGACGACGTCGAACGACATCGTCAACTGCCTCCACTCACCGCGCGCATTCTCTGATGGATCGACTTCGCTCCTTCTGGAGCGACTCAAGGACAGTATCGGGCCCGCCTACGGCATCGCCGAAGCCGACTACGGCAACCTGATATCGAGCCTGCTGACGCACAATCCCGGAGTTAGTGCCGATGTCCTGGCTGATAGGTACGAATTCTGCTGCGAACCGAATTACGACGGCTACCAGACCTATGTCTGCCGCTGTGATGAGCAGATGGAACAGGCCACGAGCGTTCGCGTCCCCGGTTCAAAGCCGTGTACTCAGGCCGACACCGACGGGAAGGTGACGCTGACGGCGTGCCCGGTCGAGAATGACACGATTTCTCCCCAGGTTCACATCCTCGGCAGCGAGGAGCTCGACCGATACCTCCTCGCAGCGACCTGCGCGGTGCGCGTGGCGAATCTCGGTGACCTCACCGCGTGGAGTGACACGGCCTCTGCGGCGAGCGCCCTCGCAGACTACTACAGTGGCCTCGATCCAGAGTTGGTCGATCCATTCAGTGGAGATCTTCTTGCGTGGCAGCACCCGAGGTACACCGAGACAACGAGCACCGACGACTACTGGTTCCACGCCCGCTCAAGCAGCGACGAGCCCCGGTACGAATTCCCGGCCAAGGCGTCGAACCTGCCATTCTTCGGTCAAGACCCGGGACTCGGACAGCACGAAATGGCCGCAGTCTGCTTGTCAGATCTGATGCGCCCGGTCCCGGATGCATTCTTGCCGGGCGGCCCGAGTACGATTCAAGGCCCGAATGACCTCAACGACCTGACGCCAATCGCAATACCGATCGCGGCCAGTCACGACCTGATCGTAACTCCAGCTAAGTACGGACTTACGATCGAGATTGTCGTCGCCGGGAATGACCGACCGCTCGAGGTCGACTACGACATTGCGACGGGCGCGATCGTCCTTCGATCCGAGACCGGTGCGACCGGTGACGCACTCACCACTGTCGCTGAAGTTGAAGACGAGCTGCGTCAAATGACCGGCGTCTTCAGCTCGGTCTTTGCGACCGGCGTCGCGACGACGAAAGATGAGACGATTCTTGCGGTGCCAGCGACATCCCTTGATCCGTTGGATGGCATGACCTGGTCCAGGCTCCGGCCCCACGCGGAGGATCTGTTCCAGAACGCAGGCTGCATTGATGTCGCACGGTTCCATATCGAAACGGACTGGCTGGCGTCCGCCGCCGAGATCGAGGCCCAGTGGGACGAGAACGCCACGATCATCGTCGAACCAGAGATGACGGTCGCGAGCCGACTCCTTCAGCGCCGACTTTCCCAGTGGCTGACGATCCATGCCTACGTCGCGCGCGACGCTGCACAGGCCGACAAGATGCGGACGGTCATGGAGCTCGAGAACCAGCCGGATACCTCGCCAGTTCCCCTCGACGACGCCTTCGACGCCATGGAGCGGGGCCTCAGCCTGATTCTCTACCCGCAGTACTTCGATATCCTCACCAACATGCCCAACGAGTGGGTTGCAGACCCGGACTACCGCGTCGCGAGTGACCCCGCCGATTTCGCGGCACATCATGAGCAAGGACTCGGACTACCCGTCATCCTACTCGACACCGTCGCCGCGTATCTGGAGCTTGGCGACCGCTACCTCGAGACCGTCGAGACCGACATCTTCCTCGAGTCGCTCACGAGCAACTCGCGAGAGGGCCGCAAGGCGCTCATGGCCCGGTTCGGTCGGATGATGCGGTACACGCTCGCGATCGAGGCACTGGCCAACGGCCTCTACGCCAAGGCCAAGCGACACGCAGAGGACACCTCGACCGCGTTGCCTTGGGCAGAGGACTGGAAACACGCGAGAGAGAAGTCTGGTGCGACGCTCAATCGCCTCGCAGCACATATGAACCGCGTGCTCGATGGCCAGAATCCGCTCGGGATCTCCGACGATGACCTACCGCTCTACTTCGTCGACCCACAGACTACCAACCAGCGCTTCTTCGCCAGCTCCGACTACCTGCTCCAGACTTGGGCCATACCGGCAGTAGCGCGCGCCGACAGCCGTCTGGACGCTGCTCGGCAGGCGCAGATCGCCAAGCAGGACTCCGAATTCAGACAACTATTGACTGAGCAGGACTTGGTTCGCCGGACCCGTGACCTCAAGACCCACTACGGAACCCCCCTGCGAGTCGCCTGTGGGTTATCGAACCAAGCAGAGAACGTCTTCGACGCGTTCTTGAACGGTGAGTATGACCTCAGCACATGCCAGTATGTTCCAAGTAATCTCAACGGGCAATGTGAGAGCCGAATCGAGAAGGCATGGCGCACGACTGATTCAACAGAACTAATGGACCTTGTCACCGAGTGCGGATCGCCAGCCGCGGAAGCGGCGGGCGGCAAGCTCTTCGGAGCTCGTCGCGCGCTTTGCTCACTCATGCGCGCACGCGCAACACAAAAGGACCTCACGGTTTCGCGAGACACGAAGAAGAAGAACTTGAACCCCTTTGCATACTGGGACGAGTATGCCAACTTCAACATCGAGGTCCCTGATGGACTCATCGACCACCTCGGCCCTGTCGATGACATTGCGTTCGACATCGATTATTACATTTTGGAGACGCCAGGCGGAGTTGCCTCGCTCCAGACAGGAGCCAATCACCTCGAAAGCTGGCCGTTCTTCGACGACATGCAGCTAGACGGATGTGGAGACACGATTGTTCTTCCGTCGAGCATTGGGCTGCTGACAGTCTCTACCATCGATCAGTGGACCTCCGAGGTCGCCACATTCCTCGGAAACGGAGAGAGCGGCCTCTGCACCGTCAAGAGCGGCGGAGACTGCAAGGGGAAGTCCACAGTCCAGGCGTTGCTCGACAAGCACGGTCCCTGGTGCGACGAATACTTCTCTTCCCACATGTTCCCTATCGAGTTCGTATCTCCTGCGCAACTCGAGGAGGCCTTCTTCGCGCCGGAGGAACTCGCAGAATGCTATCGAGGAACGCTCGCTGAACTGGAACTCGACACACTCGCCGCCAGGGTCCAGATCCGAGCGTCCCTGACTGCGCTGGATGAGATCAAGTCCCGCTACGATTCAGTGGCTCGAACCTGTCTCCAACTGGCGCAGCTTGACGACACTCTGACTGATGCCATGGACGCGCACTACAAAGCGGTCCAGAGCCTCAACAAGACAGCTGGACTCTTCGGCGCCGCAGTTTCCTTCGTCAAGGGCGTCGCGAGGGGCGACGTGGGAGGCGGGATAATAGACGGCATCGCTGGGGCGATCGGCACGGGAATGGACCAACAGCGCGGCGAACTCGACCATCAATTCGCCTTGGTTCAGCAGAACATCCAATCCCAGAAAGAGGCACTACAATGCTGGGCGCAAGCCGAGCAGACCATTCTCGGGTACGGAACGCAAGTCGAAGCCGTTAAGGCTGCGTTGTTCAATACAACTCAATCGTACGTGCGCCACAAGAACCTGATCGTTGAGCTTGCCGCTGGCCTGAACGAGGGAGCTGCAATCATTTCGAACGAAGAAGAGCTCTTCAACCAACTCCCAGACCAACGCCATAGTTACTGGTACGATGAGAAGCTGGATCGGTTCGACTCGGACTTCGCCTGGGCCAAACGCCTGACCTATCTCGCCATGTTGGCGGCCGAGTACGAGCTCCAGCAGTCGTTCGACCTTCGCGAGCTCATCCTCGAAGCTGAGCACCCGATGGAGCTCGAAGCAGCGATCCGGCAGATCGAGCAGCAGCAGGCAACACGAGGTATCAACGGCCGGCGCCCAGAATCGAAGACGTTTGTCCGAAGCCTTCGCGATGAAGTTCTCAAACTCCATGATTCGACGGTCCTTTCCAGTGAGGAGGCCGGCGGACTACGGAGGATGCCAGCGGTGAACAGTTGGCTCGGCGACCTGATGAGCACCGCGAACTCCGTCTTCTCCAGCGACGGCGAGTACCTCGGCCAGGGCCTCCGGTTCAACCTCAGCCCCGACGACGCACTCCACTACCGCTGTGCCGAGCGTATGTGGTCGGTTAGCGCGGCGCTCCAGGGCGACCTGCTCGGAGTCATCGAGCCGCAGCTGCCTGTGTTCCTCCTCAAGCGCAACACGTTCGCGAGCCAGTGGTGCGACGGACGTGGACCGGATGGCGAGCAGTTCCAGACGGGCACGCTCCGGCCCTCGGTCAACCTCTTCGTCGACAGCGCGTCCACCGGCCAGTCGAACGAGGCCGAGGCGTATTCGTGGGGCTTCGTGGACGCCTGGATCAACGTGAAGCGGAAGGACTTCTACAGTGAGAAGTACACCGAGGGAGCCTCGGACGAGCTCGCGGGACGGGGCCTGTACGGCGACTACATGCTGCTGATCCCGAACAAGGGCTTCATCGACCAGGGTGTCCCGCTCGACCGCATCGAGGATGTCCTACTCAAGTTCGATTACGTCTCGGTCGATAACGGCGGATCCCTTGGGAACCCACCGCCAGGCTACGACGAGCAACCGTTCGATCCGGGCATTGTCCATGATCTCCAGGCCACCGTGGATTCGAGTCCTGACACCGTCACCCTGACGTGGCGTCCGTCGACCGCCGTGGTTGCGACGGGACAATATGCGGTCTACCGAAACGGGGTCCTTCTCGATGATGATGTAACCGCCGAGACCTACACCGATACTTCAGGCACGCTGTGCGGTGTATACACCGTCAGTGTGGTCGACAACTATGCGGACATCCTCCCGGGCGTGAGCGTGACACCTGATTGGTCGCACACGTGGGGTTGTCACATCTTGCGAGCGGACGGGACACTGGACGCAATCGTCTCCGGAGGCCTGAACGGCGTCGATTCACCAACCGCCCACTTCACTTTGGTTGTCGTGCTTTGGAACCAGGGTTCGGCGCCGTTGCTCGGAGGTCGAACGATTGGGGCCACAAACGGGGCCTCCCTGATCCTCCAGGCATTCACGAAGCCTGCGGCTGGTGGCAACGGGGGTTCACATCTCTTTGGTGGGCGCATCGAGTCCGGAGCTCTCAGCACGCTCGAGGGCGCGCTTAGCGGTGACACGAGTGGCTTGACAGTTCAGGTCTTCGAGGTAGACCGTGCAGCTCGCGAGCTTCGTGGACAGACCATCTACCCGGATGGTAGCAAGTCGACCGAGGTCGTGGTGAGTACGGGACCCGCGGGTACGTTCTTGGCCGCCGACGACCTCTACTGGCTGGGTGCGAACAATGGCTACTACTGGGGCGGGGGCGCAGAAGACCCTGGGTTGATTGGCGCGGCGGTCATCGACGGGCACGTCACGGACGCCGAACGAGAGAGCCTGGCCGCCGGAAACGCACCGTGGGTTGCGGTCGACGCGGCGGATGTCCTCCATGCGTATGGCCCAGGCGACTACTATTCCGTCGGTTCGACGGTGTACATCAAGGATGTAGCGTACGATCATGGAGGCTCGGAAGATCCGCTTGATGCTGAGCTTCGTCATGGCGACGCTTCGGACATCGAGCTCCGCTGACGGAGGAACCGATGCAGCGCGTACGAGCTCTGAGCCTCGTCCTCCTCGCCGCGTCCTGGGCTTCGTGTGTGGAGCCGTCGAGCGACGACTCCACACATGAGCCCGCGGCTCCCGTCGACGAGCTCCCACCGGCATGGCCGGCGGGCGCGGAGGTCACGGTCGTCGAGGCGGGGCGGACCTACGTTCGCCTCCGCTGGACGCCGGCGACCGACGATGTCGGCGTCGAAAGGTACCCGATCTCCGGTGAAGACGTGGGTGAGCACTACTCGACCTCGAGCTCGATGCTCATCTCCGGGCTCACGCCCGGGCAGACCTACGACGTCGAGATCCATGCCCAAGACGCCGCGGGCAACTCCACGGCCTACCCGCTGACCATCCAGGCCAGCACAGCCTCGGGCTGCACGGCCACCCTGCCGGTGGTGCCAGCGAGGATCACACGATGAGGCTCGCATCTGCGCTCGCGCTCGCCGCCCTGCTCACCAGCGGGTCGGCGAGCGCCATCGGCCCCCCCAGCCCAGGCTCTCCCTCGCCGAACACCGTCGCCCTCCCCGGGGCGCCTGGCTCTGTACAGGGGCTGACCGCGGCCGGGCAGGTCTCGGGGTTCAGCGGCCAGTACAGCTACAGCCTACCAGTCGACCTGCCGCCTGGACGGGCCGGCTTCAAGCTGTCGATGGCGCTGTCGTACAACGGCGCGCTCGGCAACGGCTACATGGGGATCGGCTGGGGCTTCTCGGCGCCGCACATCAAGCGCTCCACGCGGCTCGGCCCACCGACCTACACCGACGCCGACGAGCTCGAGCTCGCCGGCATCGGCGGCGGTGGGCGCCTCATCTACCTCGACTCGGGCCCGTACCAAGGCGAGTACCGCGTCGAGGGACAGGGACAGTCGGTACGGGTTGAGTACATTCCCGCCACACCAACGGCACCACCCTACTTCGAGGTGACCACTGCTGACGGTACCTCCTTTACTCTGGACGAACGTGAGTGCCGTCCACCGGCGATGGAGGGGGACACCGAATGTCCCAACGGGGTGTTCGCGTGGTACGTCAGCTCGGTGACCCAGCTCGGCGGCGAGTCCGGCGTCTTCACGTACGACAATGACGGTGGCCACAAACGCCTGACGAAGATGGAGTGGACGCCCCTCGATGGGACGCCCACGACCTACGCCTATGAAGCGGAGTTCACCTACGGGACCCGCCGCGACCGTGTCCTATCCTACCGGGCCGGGTTCCCGCAGACGATAAACACACGCCTCGAGCAGATCACCGTCCGCTCGTTCGACAACGTCCGACGCCGGTACGAGCTGAGCTACCAGGACGAGGGAGCGTTCGGCGAGCCGCTACACCTCACCCGCCTCCAGCAGATCACCGTGAAAGGGGCGGATGGCCTGGCGCTGCCATCGGTGACCTTCCACTACGGCGGCGACACCGATCCGAACCCCACCGCGGTCCTCGCAGAGGGCACCGGCGGCTGGCGCCTGGGCACGCGGGGCGTCACGCTCCAGGACGTCGATGGCGACGGCCTCAGCGACCTGGCGCGCTACACACCCGAGCAGCGCTCGTGGCGGAAGAACTACGGCGGCGTCTTCGAGCAGACACCGGAGCCCCTGACCGGGGCGGCGAACGTCCACCTCGATGACCTCCGGCTCATGGACCTCGACGGCGATCTGCTCGCCGAGATGGTCTACATCGTCAACGATACCTGGCGGGTGTACCACCTCGACGGGACCGACTACGTCGGAGGCGAGATCTGGCCCGGTTCGGCGACGATCCCGCTGGCCGCGAACGACACCATGCTGGCTGACATCAACGGCGACAGCCGGACGGATGTCTTCCGCGCGACGTTCTATGGAACGACGCTCGCCATGGGTGGGGACCTGGCCTTGGCCGCGCCGGTGAGTCGTCCGCTCATCAGTCCCGATGGCGATACACACCTCGAGCCCGGCGACGACAACGTCCAGCTCCACGACGTCAACGGGGACGGCCTCGCCGACGCGGTGTGGTTGGCCGACCCCTACATGAAGGTCTACTGGGGACGCGGCGACGGGACCTTCGTCACGACGACCCAGCAGTTCTGCTACCCGTGGAACTGGAAGCCGGGGCAGAACGACACCCAGGCGGGCGAGCCCGGCTGCGACGAGTACCACCCCGAGGTCTTCGACCTCTCCAACCTGCGGCTCGCCGACCTCGACCGCGACGGGCTGCTCGACCTGGTTCGGGTTTCGGCCGGCAAGGTCTACTTCTACCCCGGCTATTGGTCCGAGGCTGACGATGTGGACGAGCTCTCGCCCTTCGGCGAGCCGACCGTCCTGCCTCGTCCGTCGGGCGCCGAGTACGACGACATCGTCACCATCGCCGACCTGAACGGCAACGGCTCGGCAGACGTGGTCTGGTCGACCGCGTCGGGCTTCTGGATCCTGGACCTCGCTGGCCCAGCCACCAAGGCCATGTTGGTCGCGATCGAAAACGGCATGGGCGCCGAGACCCACGTCGACTACACGACCTCGTCCCTGAGCGCGATCGCCGCAGAGCTCGCGGGCGAGCCGTGGACCGAACGACTCCCGACGACCCAGGCCATGCCGGTCCAGGTCACGTCCGTCGTCCCCGACGACCCGACGCAGCCCACCATCGTCACGAGCTACGTCTCGCGCGACGGATTCTGGGATGCCTCCGAACGCATCTTCGGTGGCTATCTGGAGGTTAGCGAGACCCAGTGGGGCGAGGACGAGAACACGACCCTCGTCACGACGACACGCTTCGACCGCGGAGACGGCAGCGACCGTGTCTTGCGGGGTACGCCCTACTTCGTCCAACGGGCGAACGGAAACGGCGTCGTCTTCGACGAGACGACGACGTCCCGGAGCGTCATCTCCGTGACCGATCTGCCGACCACGACGAGCAACCCGCTGCTCGGCGTGGCGGTGACCCTCGAGGAGACGACCACCGTCGAGGAAGGTGACTGCAGCGGGGCCAAGACTCTGCGGACGACCTTCGAGCACGACGGATACGGTAACGTCACGAAGGAGTCGAAGCTCGGTGACGTCGCCAAGAACGGCGATGAGATCTTCACCGAGCACGAGTACGTGAGCAACACCGACGACTGGGTGTTGTTCAAGGAGTGCCAGAGCCGAACGGAGTTCCTTCCGGACGAGCCAGGCCGATATGGGGCGAGGACACTCACGGTCTATGAGCCCGACCTGACGCCGTCCAACGGGAGCTGTGTGGGCGACGCTGGTGACGGTCGAGCCCATGCGACCTATCAGGCCTTCTGCGACCCCTACACCTTGTTCTCGTGCGGTGTCACCACCAGCCCGTCGGTCCTCACCGGCGGATGGCTCATGTCCACCGAGACGACGTACGACACCTGGGGCAACCCCACGTCGGTGTGGGAGAAAGGCGTCACCCGCTCACTGACCTACGACTCGGACGACCTCGTCCCGCTCATCGAGAGCATCGCAGACACGCCCATCGTCGTCGAGATCACCGACTACGACTACACCCTCGGGCTTCCGCGCGAGCTGAAGGACGCCAACGACGACCTCGCCCGTGTTGTCTACGATTCCCTCGGCCGTGTCATCGACACGTGGCAGGACTGGGACGAAGACGGGACGCTCGAACACACGGGCGCCTTCGACTACAACCTTTCCGGGCCCCGGCCGTTCATCGAGGCAGAGACCGATGAGTCTGAACTCCTGCCGAACGTAGTCACACGCCAGGTCTTCGCCGCCACCGGCGCGCCCCTCTACTCCGCGACAGAGACCGTCGCTGGGTGGCTAATCGACGGGCACCGTGAACGGAACGTCCGGGGACTGACGGTGCGCATCGCGTTGCCATACGGGCCCACCCCTCTACCTGACGACAACGCTACGTTCGGAGTTGATAGACCTTTTCAAACCGTGGCGTACGACGCCCTGGGACGGGCGATAGAGCAGCATCTCCCCGAGGTCCCCGGATCTCCGCCCGGTGGCGCCGTGCACACCGTCAGCTACTTTCCGCTTGGGATGACGACCCAGTCGAGTGGGCTGGCGGCGGTCGAGACTACCAACGACGGCCTCGGACGGTTGGAACACGTCGAGCGCGTGATCGGCTCGGTCACGGAAGAGGCCGACGCCTACTGGAGTATCTATGGGCTCAGCGGCTACACACTCCAGCCGGACGACAACGTCTCGGTCACGAAGTCGTTCACCTACGATTCGCTCGGTCGTGTCACGTCGGACTCCGATCCGGACAGCGGCCAACGCACCTACACCTGGACCTACGAAGGGTGGCTCGACACCATCACGAACACCCAGGGCGACGTCCAGGTCTTCGACTATGACGACGCGGGGCGGCTGACCGCCCGCACGGGCTATCCAGTCGCCAACGGCCTGCCGGACGAGACGTGGACGTTCACCTACGACTCGGACGACGAGAACCAGACCATCGGCCTGAACAACAACCAGGTCGGCCGCCTGGCGACCGTCAGCGGTCCTAACGGGTTCTTCGAGGATTACGTCTACGACTCCGCGGGTCGGGTCGCCGCGAGACTCCGCTCGGTTCCTTCCGGCTCGGGCGGGAGCGGGCTCCAGACCATCACCGTCGGGATGACGTACAGCCCGACGGGCAAGGTGCTGGCTCAGCGCCTCTACGATGGAACGAGCACCGAGCGAATCCGGATCGAGACGGACTACGACGAGGCCGGACGTCTGCGCTGGCTCGGCTACGCCGTTGACGCCGGCACCACGCAATCGCTCTACGAGCTGCTCGACCTGACGCCATCCGGAGCACCCCACGTAGAGCGATACGGCAACGGCGTTGGGATCAGGTTCTCACGCGACGCGCTCGACCAGGTGACTTCGGTCGCCCCCGCATCGTCCCCATACGAGCACGCGTCGGCCCTGACCTCCGCCATGGTCGACGGTGGGCCTGTCTGGAACCGTGTGAATCACGCGCTGGAGGGCGGAAGCCTCTCAACCTACGTTGCCGGCTTCGACCTCGTCGATGCGTCCGAGATCCGCTACCAGGTGGGGATTGCGCGCAACGCGTGGGGCGGCGTCACGGCCGTCACCGACAGCACCATCGCGCCGAACAACCCGCGCCGAGACGCGACGTTCACGTACGACACGGCGATGCGCCTGCTCGACGCCGAGCTCGGGGAGACCATCGATGACGACAACAGCTCGCTCGGCTCGTGGAGCTTCGCGTATTCGCACGACGCGCTGCAGAACCTCACCGAGCGCGAGATCGTCACGATGCCGATCGGGGCGACGGCCCCGGTCATGGCCCACGGCGACCACGAGCACGGCGAGAACGGGGCCGGGCCGCGTCAGCTGACCTCGGTCGAGTCGGGCGAGTCGTTCACCTACGACTATGTCGGGCGGATGGCCACACGCACCCGACCGTCGCTGCCAACGCAGACGTTGACCTGGGACGCGTTCGATCGGGTCCGCAAGATCGAGGACTCCACCGGTGGGAAGTTCGTCGAGCACCTGTACGGCGCGGACGGCGAGCGGATGTGGAGCGGCTGGTACGACGGATCGCCGCAGTATCGCGAGCACTACTTCTTCGGGGGTGGGATCGAGCTCCGGCAGCCGGACGGCGAGGACCCGCGATACGAGTTGACGGTGTCCGGCGGTGGGTCGCGGACGATCGCGCGGATCAGCGTGAACCAGACGGGGTCGAGCGAGCCCGACGTCGTCTACATGCATCCGGGTGTCGGCCCGGGGCCGGTGGTGCTGACGGATACCGCTGGGGTGGTGCTCGAGGAGCGGCTGTTCGAGCCGTTCGGGACGGCGCTGGATGATACCGCGGACTTTGATGTCGAGCCGCTGGGGTGGAACGCCAAGCCTGTTGACCCGTGGACGTCGTGGAGTGACCACGGGGCGCGGTGGTTGGGCACGGACTTTGGGCATTGGTTGTCGCCGGACCCGCTGGGGTTTGGGCCTGACGTGGGGTTGGTTGGCGAGTTCTGGCAACTTGGACCATACACCTTTGTCTCTGGCGACCCGGTTCAGCGATGGGACCCTGACGGACAGAAGGGGTACGACACCGATATTCAGGTCGAAGGTAGTCGGGCAATACGAGACCCAGAGGTGCTTGGCCAGATGCTGGTGATGCCGGCTGAAGCCGTGGCAGAAACGCTCATGGTGGGGGCCTCGGAGTTCCTCGGCGGCGGCCGACACGCTCATGGCCCGGCCCCCGGTGAGGAGATTCACTGCACAGGCAAGACAGAAGCTGAGTCCCTCATCTTCGACACAATAATCCCTGCCGCGTCAGGCGGGCTCACCGGCGCAATGAATAGGCTCTCACAAACGTGGCTCGACAAAGCCAAGATGGTGACCTCGAAGCTCGACGAGGCTGGTGAGGCCGCCTCAAAAGGGGTTCCTAGCGTTCACATGGGTAGACAAGGCAAGCACATCCCTGGGCACCCAAACTACAAGGAAGGCCGAAGCATCCTCACCGCCGATCCGGCCGAACTGGCGCAACGGGCCGGGAGCGGATCGCCAATCGGGAAGATTGCGCGAGGACAGCCCGGCTTCAAAGAACGGGTCGACTATGGTGAGGTCATTGGTTACTTCGTGAAGGACGGCGTCGCCACACCCACTACGAATGGCATAATCCACTACTCGTCAACAGGGATACACATCGTCCCGTCGGCACCATGATGTACGAAACCAACATCGAGCTACGCCGTGATCTTCTACTGCACTTGCAGGTCGCACTCTTGGGGATGGTACCTCCCAACCTCCGTGCGGTGACGTTGGGCTGGTCTCATAATGGGATCGAAGGCAAGTTCTACTTCGATGGGCCAGTATCAAGCGTGGAGCAAGAGCTGGTGTCTGAGGTCGAGACCGAGGTGATTGCTGGCTTCCCTGATCACGCGGTGGAGTTCAGCAGCGTTCGGTTTGATGCGCCTGACAAGCCGCCAATCCTCAAGGCGTGGGTCTACTACCGCCAAGAGGAAGATCCTAACGAAGATCCTGACCGAGGGTAATCTCTGACGACCGAATTGAACGACGCTCACTGCGCCAGCCGACACGTCGAGTCCGCCCCGATTCGGCCGAGCTTGGACGCGAACCGGCAGAAGATCCTGACCGAGGGTAATCTCTGACGACCGAATTGGAAGATCCTGACCGAGGGTAATCTCTGACGACCGAATTGAACGACGCTCACTGCGCCAGCCGACACGTCGAGTCCGCCCCGATTCGGCCGAGCTTGGACGCGAACCGGCCAAGCAGCAACCACCATTCTTGCGAAATCCGCAAGCTGGCGTTGTCCGGGCGCACCGCTGCGACGCGACCGCTTCGGTCGCGAGAATCAGACCGCCGAGAACTCGGCTGGCGGCGCGCGGAAGCCCGCCAGGATCGACAGGTAGCCCGGTGGTGGACGGCACGTGGCATCGTGAAGGCGCCCCATCTTCCAGGTGCACGGTGGGAACCGCACGCCCCAGTCTCCGCCGCGCCAGGCGTCCAGCGCCTTGCCGTACTCGACCTCGAACCTCCGGAAGGCCTTCGCCGCAGCCTTATGGACCGCCCCTTTCCCCGTGGCACGGGGGATGGGCTCGCGCCGCGCCTCCGGCGTCTTCGCCCACGCCCACCACTTCTGACGCAGCACGCCTCGGGCTCCAAGGAACGGCCGCCCAGCGGCACGCTGCTCGGCTCGAAGCGCCTCCTCCGAGGCGTTGACGCGTCGGGCGATCAGCGCCGCGAATTCCTCGGGCGCCATCTCCTCGTGAGTCGGCGGCACAGTGTACTCGAGCGTGGCTTCCTCGGGCATGTCCCCGTCGGGGTCGAAGAACCAGCTCGGGCGGCGGACGGTTCGAGGACCGGTCACATAGACCTGGGGCGTACTCCGAAGTCCGGGCCAGTCCCGCCCACGCTCGACGAGCCCGCTCGCCACGGGGTTGCACAAGACGTAGACAAGCTTCCGCTCCACGGCCTCGGCGGTGAGCAAGACGTCGACATGCAGCTGGCGTCCGTCCCACAGGCTGTCCCACCGCCCGCGGCGGCAGTTCACCATGCGAGCGATGAGGCTATTCAGGTAGCGTGCGAACTCGGGGTAGCGGGCGCACGGATCCCACAGGACAAGGTGATAGTGGTCCGACATGAAGATGACGCCGATCAGCTTCATGCCGTATTTCCCGAGCGCTATCGCGAGAGCGTACTCCATCGCCTCACAGATCTCGCGATCCGGACGAAGGAAGAAACGCCGATCGTGGCAACGACGGGTCAACACCACGATGGCGCCGGGCACGACTGGGCGGGCCTTGGACATCGTAGGTTCTTTGCCGTCGAGTCATCGACACGTTCCACGCTTTCTCGGGAATCCTCTTCCTGGCGGGCTCGCGCTACTCCCCCTCGAGGATTGCCCACACTCGGTGGTAGCTCGCGCCACGAGCGCCAAGCGCCTTCTCCCAGGTCGTTCGAGGAGTCGCTCGAAGCCGCGCACGCACCCGATGCAGCGGCTCTCCAGGATCGACGCCGAGCGCTGTCGCCAGACCTGGAGCCGCAGCGCGCGGCACGTTCAACAGCCGCAGGACGAGCGCTGATTCGGAGCTCACGCCGTAGTAGACCCGCGCAGGGAGGTTTCGTGCCTCGCGCCGTTGGGCTTCGCTCATGTGCTCGAGGCTGTCCCCAAGCGTCATCGACTGGAGCGCGGCGAGCCCCCAGGACGCCGTCTGAGTCAGGCGCCCGAAGATCGCCCTGCAACACCGGGTCATCGCGGTGACGGGATCGTGTCCCTTCCCATCGTCTGCGTCGTCCTTCGGCGCGCCGAAGCGGTACGTGGCCGCCATCTCCGTCAGAGGACGCCCCCCGACCCAGTCGCACACGACCCGCGAGAGGAGATCCCCGTCAGAGCGGCCCCCTCCGACAACCTCGCCGAGCTTGTCCCGAAGCTCGGGAACCCGAAGGAGCACACCGAAGAGCTTGCTCAGCTCGCGGCGATTCGAACCGAACAGCTCGGGCGACCAGACGTCCGGCGCGATCTGCGCCGTCCGGAGTCGCCCGAGCGTGCGCGTAACGGACTCGAGCGAAAACCCAGTCGCGTCCACGAGCTTCAGCGGGCCCCCCTGGAGCCGACCGGCGTAGTTGTGGACCCCGCGGACCAGCAGGTTGGCGACGTCGGGCTGCTCTTGACGCAACGTCCGAAACCCGAGCGTGCCGCGCAGGATCTGCTCGACTTGAGCCTCGAACTGCCCCCGATCACCGAGCTGTCGGTAGGTGTGGGCGAGATACTGAACGAACGCCGACCACTCGGGCTTGTACGAGAGCTGCTCCAGGCTGAGCAGCGACCCGAGATCATCCACCTCGGCGACCATCTCGACCAAGGTTGAGCTGAGAGCTTCGACCGAGCGATGTACGAAGTCCGTGAGCGCCTTCGCCTTCTCTTCCGTCGGCGCCGCCATCGCGACCACGCCGAGGTCACCCTGATCGACCCGCCCGGCGCGACCCGCGATGTTCCAGAAGTCCTCCGCAGGCATGTCGAAGCGGTATGGGAAGCTCGCCGCCCTGTACTGGTGGCTCGCGAAGACGACACCGGCGACCGGGAAGTTCACACCCGCCGCGACCGTCGTCGTCGCGACCATCGCCCGCAGCTCGCCGCGCTCTGCCAGCCACTCGACGAGCACCCGAACGTCGTCTGGCAAGCCGGCGTGATGGACTCCTACACCGAAGTCCAGCAGCGAAACGAGCGGGAAGTCCGCACCAAGCTCGGCTGCAAGGAAGTCGCGGATCGCGGTGCGGTCCGGCGAGTCCGAGCGCTGTCGGTTCCCATCTGTCTCGAAGCGCTTGGCGACGGACCAGCTCGCGTTCGGCGAGTCCACGAGGACGATGATCGTTCCTCGGTCTCCGAGTGATTGTGCTGTCGCCGCTGCGAGCGCCCCGAGCCCCTTCGCCTTGGACCACGACATGCCCAGTGGCCGCCGCTCCCTGAGCCTCAAGGGCTCGGGGAGGTGCAACGTCTCGCGGCTCGTGTGGAGCGTGTCGAGGCGCACGCGGAAGCCGCCGCGCCCCTCCGCCTTGACGGGAACCGCGAGCGCGATCACGCGGTCGTTCGGCGTCCAGTCGACCGCGAGCTCGATGCTCTGGTGACTATCGCGATCGAGCCACCGCGCGATCTCACCAGCGTTCGGGATGAACGGCGTGAGGAGGAGGAACTGGGCGTGCCGACACTCGCGATTGATGGTGGCGAGCAGCAGCTCGAGCCGGAGTCCGCGGACCGGCGTCCCGAGTCCATGGGCTTCGTCCACGACGACGAGCGTCAGTGGCCGACCGATACGCTCTTCCCACCCACCGCGGAGCATCAGATCGAGCTTCTCGGGCGTTGTCACCAGGAGCCTGAACTGGCGCTCCTGGTCGGCCTCGGTCAGCAGCGCCGCTTCGACCCCATCGACCTCGAGCGCCGGGCTGACCTTCTCGACGACGATCCCGAGGCTGCCCAGATCGTGCCGGAGCCTGACCGTGAGCTGGTTGACCAGGGCCCGCGTCGGCGCGATGTAGGCGACCCAGCCACGCTCATGATCGAACTGGTTGAGGGCCTGCAAGATGCGAAAGGCGGCGATCAGGGTCTTACCGCTCGACGTCGGGAGGCTGACGACGACGGCGCGGTGGGCGGAGCCGAGGAGACCCTGCTCGCGAAGCGTTCGCCGCTGCGGAGGCAAGACCTCGAAGATCGGTCGTGGTCGCCCCCGCCCGGTGAGCGTCCGGACGAACTTCGTCACACGGCTGTTCACGGCACGGGTCGCGGACCAGAGGCTGTTCGCGACGAGCACCTGGGCGGTACGAGCCAAGAGGCGCGCGAGGAGCTCACGCTCTGCCAGACCGCCGCGGACCGCGGTCGCGATCGCGCGGTCGAACTGGGCCTCGAGCTGCTCACGGACGTCGAAGTGGCCCTCGACCTCGCCCTCGGTGACGTAGAGCGCGAGGACCTCCGCCGCCCTCGCGAGGTGGTACGACGTGATCAGCTCCCACGCCGGGCGCCGCTCTCGACGCTCCAGCGCGTGGTCCAGATAGCCGGGCTCGAGGCGTGCCTGGTCCTCGCGCAGCCTGACGACTACTTGCAGGACGCCGTCCAGGTCGGCCCAGCCGTCCTTCCGGAAGAGCCGAATCCAGACCTCCAGGATCGACGCCCAGACGCGATCCCCCCAGTCGAGACCGCCGTTCTCGCTCGGCTTCCATTTCGAAGCGACCAGAATGCGGCGCATGTCAGCGCCTCGGTCGGCCAGAACGGCCAGGCCCCCCAGCCGAACGAGCGCCGTCGATGCCTCGATCGGATGCGAGGGGATGGGGAGCGAGCGAGCGACCTGGAACGCCTGCGTGGCAGCGCGCCGAACCGCACCGTCACCGTCGTCGTCCAGGGCCTCGAACACCGCAAGCTCGAGGGCGTCCGCGACGAACCTCAGCTCGGCGTCGTCCAGTCTCGGGTGAAGGTCGCAGTCGATGGCGTTGGCCAAACGACGGCGCCCCGCCTCCTCCTGGGCCGCGTCGACCACCGCGGGTGACAGGGCCGCCTCGATCCAGGACGCGTCGCTCATGAGCCGCCGTCCGCGATCACGGCAGGCCACTCGTCGATCGGCGTCGGGAGGTACCACGCCGTGAGGATGGCCTTCATCGGTGGCTCGAGTGACGACGATAGAGCCCGCGCGCGGCCGGCGAGGTCCTTCTCACTGGGTGATGTGTCTCGAACCAAGACCCCGGCGAGAACGATGCCGCGCCCGCGGGTCGAGAAGTAGTGCTTCAGTGCCTCCTGGTAGAGAATCCGGACCTCACCGGACGGGCACCGGACGTGCAGCCACTTGATCAAGGTTCGCTGGATCGCGAGACTCGCGGCGCTGGCTTCGAGCTGCCAAGGCATGCCCTTCTTCCCGAGCATGACCGACGGCGGAGAGACCCGCTCGGACGACGTCTTGACCTCGCCGATGAGGAGGCGAACGCCGTCGGGGGTCTTCAGAAAGCCGACGAGATCGGCGCCGGGCAGGCTGGCCCGAGGCGTTCGGCGGTCTGAGTCCGTGTTCCACGGCCAGACGGCCTGGCCGTCCTTCCCGTTGCGCAGGAGACACTCCGCAAGGACCTCGCCGATCTCCCAGCCCTTCGGTGTGTGGACGGCGCCCAGAAAGTCCTCGATGAACGTGGGGTCCATCCCCGTGGTGGCGAGGCCGCGGATCGCCGTATCGAGGCTCTCGTCGTCCTCCTGCATCCGAGTTCGTACGACCTCGTGGAGGTAGCGCGCGAAGTGCTCCGAGTCAGGAACGTACCGCCCCTCCCAGCGCACCGTCCGGTGAGCGTCGCAGAAGGCCTGCTGGGAGATGAGCAGCATCATCCGTCGAAGTGCATCGACGGGCCAGTGCTCCGTCGCCAGGCGCGGTCGCCTCGACCAAGCGTCGGGGAGACGAGCGAACCCGCTGATTGGGCTGACCGCTGCATCGCTGATCCGTAGGCGTCTCGTGGACTTGAGTGCGGCGGCCGACCGAGGAGATCGGCCTGCGATCTCTCGGAGTTAGGACAGGGCTCGGTGGTTGTCAAGCCATTGCGGACCGCGAAGGCGACGCGACTGCGGCGTCACGGAGGGGTGCAGTCTCCGCCGTCCCAGCCGGTCTCTTCGCAGTTCAGCGCGGTGTCACAGTCGTTGTCACCCACCCAGTAGGCGTTGATGCACCCGCCGAAGCAGTCGGCGACTTGGCCGGAAGGACAGCAATCGCCAGCATCGAGGCCGTTCTTCACGCAGTTCATCGCGGGATCGCACGTCCCGTCACCGGTCGTGTTAGGCGCGCACCCCCCGCCGCACGCCGGCACCTCGCCGCTTGGACAGGCTCCACAATCTCCACCATCGGAGAGCTGCTCTTCGCAGTTGAAGTCCGTCCCGAGCACGCCTCCGTCCTGACAGATGCCATTCCCGATCAGCGTCTCGTCCCGGCAAACGCCGTTGCAGTCGCCTACGCCACCCTCCCCGCACTCGTCCGACGAGCAGTCACCCTCATCGAACTCGAAGGCCAGGCAGTTCAGAGCATCGTCGCAGTAGTCGTCGTGGATCCAGCCGGCCGTCGTGCAGCCGCCCGTACAGTTGGTGACGTACCCCGTGAAACAGCAGTCCTCCGCGTCATTGTCGTGCTTGACGCAGTCCAGCTCGACATCGCACGACCCGTCGCCGAGATCCGCAGCGTCCGTGCAACCGCCAAGGCAGGAGGCGATCATGCCCTCCGGACAGGCCGCGCAGTCGCCTCCGTCGAAGCCGAAGTAGGCGCAGTTCAAGTCGCTACCCAACACGTCGTCGCATGTCCCATCCGCGAGCCGCGTCGGCTCGACGCACCTGCCGTTGCAGTCAACGAGGTCCCCAGGCGAACAACCGATCGCGCAGTCCCCGCCGTCGAAGCCGGCCTCCACACAGTAGAACTCTCCGTCGCACTCTCCGTCGCCGAGGTAGCTCGCGCTGGAGCAGTCCCCGCTGCAGTCAAGCGCTTCGCCGATGGGACAACAATCCCCCCCGTCGTTCAGGTTCTTTGGGCAATCGAGGTCGGGATCGCAGGTCCCGTCCCCGAGCTGGGAGCTCGCGATGCACGCCCCGAAGCAGCCCAAGACCGTGCCCTCGGGACACGATTCGCAATCGCCCTGATCGGAGTCATAGTAGGCGCAGGCCAGATCCTGCTCAGGCGCGGCATCACAGGTACCATCACCGAGGTGGGCCGGGTCGATACAGTCGCCGTTGCAGTCGAAGATCTCATCCTCGTCACAGTTGATGCATGCGCCGGCGTCGAACTGCATCTCGATACAGTTGAGCTGGTCGTCGCACGTACTGTCTCCCAGCCACCAGTCGGTCACGCAGCCACCGAAGCAGTCTAGGATCTTGCCCTCGGGACAGCAGTCCTCCAGATCGTTGTCGTTCTTCGCACACTGCATGGTGGCGTCGCAGACGCCGTCGCCGCGCGTATCGGGAGCGCACCCGCCACCACAAGCCGGGATCTCACCGTCGGTGCAGGTATCGCAGTCCCCATCATCGAAGGACGCGTCGACGCAGTTGAAGTCAACGTCCACCGAACCGTCGTCACAGACGCCGTCCCCGACGCGAGATGCAGCCCAGCAGTTGCCGGAACAGTTGGGGGCACCTCCTTCGGCGCAGGTAGGCCCGGTGCAGACGTGGCTGTCGAAGTCGAACTCCACGCAGTTGAACGCCGCGTCGCAGTCTTGATCGTGGAGCCAGTTCTCCGCGGTACAGCCTCCCTGACAGTTGCGGATCTGGCCAGCGGGGCAGCAGTCGCCGCCATCGTTGTCGTACATGTCGCAGTTCATCGCGTCGTCGCACGTCCCGTCGCCGATCGTCGATGGGACACAGCCGCCGAGGCACGACCTCACCTCCCCCTCGGGGCAGGGCTGACAGTCCCCTTCATCCTGGTGGTAGTAGGCGCAGTTCAAGTACGCATCCGGCGTGTCATCACAGATGCCATCCCCAATCCTGCTCGGAGCCAGACAGTTGCCGTTGCAGTCGAAGGTCTCGCCATCAGCGCAGTCGACGCAGTCTCCATCGTCGTAGCTCAGCTCGATACAGTTGAGCGACGTGTCGCACGTGGTGTCACCGAGCCACCAGTCCTGCGTGCAGCTACCAAAGCAGTTCGGGATCTCGCCGTCGGGGCAGCAGTTGGGGCAATCGGAGTTGCAGCTCTCGCAGTCCTCCCCCACCTCGCAGATGCCGTCGCCACAGACCGGAGGTCCGCAGCCGGGAATATGGGTCCCAACGCAGACACCGTCGTCGCAGTGGTCATCGGCGGTGCAGGCGTCGCCGTCGAGGCAGGGGTTGTCGTTGGCCACACTCTGGCAGCCGAGCTCGTCGTCGCAGGCGTCGTCCGTACATGGGTTGCCGTCATCGCAGTCCCGGTACTCGCCCTGGCACGTCCCGTCGAAGCAGCGGTCGCCCTCGGTACACAGGCTGCCATCGTCGCACGGGGCGGTGTTGTCGGCGTGGACGCAGCCGCCACGCACCGGGTCGCAGGCGTCGTCGGTGCAGAGGTTGTCGTCGTCACAGACGAGCGGGCCGCCGGGGGTGCAGATCCCCTCCTGGCAGCTGTCGTCCTCGGTGCACGGGTTGCCGTCGTCACACGCGGCGCCGTTGTCGAGCGGGGCTGCGCTGCAGGTGCCGTTGTCGTTACAGACCGCCTGCTGGCACGCGAGCACCGTCACGAGGTCCACGCAGTCGGCGTCGACCTCGCAGATGACCGACCGCACCTCGGCGGTGTCGGCGCTCTCGGTCGTGTCTTCGACGACGCTCGTATCCGGCTCGGCGGTGTCGTCGTCGCCGTTGCCGGTCGTCGACTCGCACCCGCTAGCGAAGCCGGCGAGGCCGATCACCCCGCCAGCGACGGCGAGCCACCGCACGGAACGCTCGAGCCGCGGGCTCGTGACCTTCAGCGCACGCATCGCACCCTCCTTGGGCCCCGACTACTCGGTGGCCGGCTGATTGCAGCCCGTGGGGCCACCGAAGTCGTAGGTGAAGCTACGGTTGGCGAGGAGCTTCTCGATCTGCGTCCGGTTCGCCCACCCGCGGCAGAACCAGCCGTCGAGGAAGTCCACCAAGTCGACGCCCGGCGCGCCGCGGTCCACGTACTTGTCCGACGGGAAGTAGTGGAAGATCGTGTCGTAGATCCCGTTCTGCAGGCGCGTGACGTTGTCGAAGACCTCGCTGTCCGGGCCGTCCGCCAGGTCCCACAGCAGCGCGCTGACGAGCATCGGCGACAGGTCCGCCGGCATCGACTCGTCCGAGGTCTTGTAGGCGTAGGGGCTCTCCGCGCCCTCGAGGTCGCCGACGAGGTATACGCCGAAGGGGCGGCTGTCGACGAAGAAGCGGGTCGAGAGCACGTCGTTGGCGAAGAAGGTCGCCAGGCCCTCCATCCACGAGCGGGCCGGCAGATCCCGGGTCCCGTCGACCTCGCCACCGGGGTGGCTGTGGACGCTGAGGCGGTCGACCGCGAAGCGGAAGAGCTCGCGCAGGATCACCATGTCGTCGTACTCGTCGCGGTCGGTGTCCTTGCCCTGGACGCTGACGGTCGAGAGATCGGTGCAAGTGCCCTCGTCGTAGAGGAGCTTGGAGCAGTAGAAGGTGTCGGTCGTGTCGGTGCCCGTCGCCCAGAAGGCGATGAGCTCGCCGAGGTCCTGGCCGGTCATCCGCCGCACGAGGTCGTAGCCGCGCTGCAGGACGTCGAAGACGTTGAAGGCGCCGGCGTTCAGCTCGACCGAGATGTCGATGTCCTGGACGGCGACCTCCTGGCCGGGATCGAAGATGATCGGCGGGCTGGAGACCTCGTAGATCTTCTTGAACTTCGGGTGGTTCTGGACCTGGATGTCGCGCAGCCCCTCGGCGGCGTCGGTCTGCGAGCGGACGACCACGATGAGCCCCGGCGGGCCGTCGTTGGTGAACTGGATCTCGTAGTTGCCGTTGCGATCGGTCGCGGCGGTGCCGAGCACCTCGCCGTCGCCGAGGCGGCGCAGCTCGATGAGGGAGTTCCGCACCGGGGTCCACGCGCGTGCGCCGAAGCCGTCGCGGTCGAAGGTCCGGTCCTCGTAGCGGACGCGGCCGCGGACCGTCGACTGGCAGACGGCGTTCGAGAAGGTCGTGATGAGGTGGGTGAAGCCGGTGCTGCCGCCGTCGCTGGTTCCGGCGTCGAAGTGACCCTCGTAGGTCTCGACCCGGCCGCAGGCGTTGATGGTCACGACGTAGTTGGCCGGGAGGTTGTCGCAGTCGCTCCAGAAATCGACGCCGACGGTATAGGTCCCTACCGGCGCCTGGCCTGGCGGCCAGAAGATGTTCTCGTTGTTGACCGGCGGGTCATCAATCCCGCAGCCCGCGTTCGAGTCGAGGTCGAGCTCGCCCCCCGAAGAGCAGCCGGTCTTGTTGCCGTAGTAGATCTCGCAGTCGTAGGGGTCGATGACGTGCAGGTCGACGTCGGTCTCGGTGTCCCAGCTGACGCTGACCTGGATGTCACCCGTGCCGACGGGCGCGACGTTGTAGAGAAAGGACCCGTAGGGCGAGACGCGGCCGTAGACGTCGCGCATGGCGACACGGATCGGGAGAAGCGACGGCGGGTTCTCGTAGGAGGCGTACGCGCGCAGGAACACGTTGAGCGCCTCGAGCCCGGCCGACTCGGCGATCGGGACCTGGAAGTAGCCGGCGTGACCCTCGAGGCCGACGATGAGCCCGACGATCTCCGTGCTGTCGCCGTGGGCCGAGAAGTCGGTGTCGAGAGTCGCCGAGCCACCTGTGACGATGTAAGACGCCCCGGATGTGAGCTCAGGAGCGTCGACGTCCCACCCGGATGTGGGCTGCGGGAGCGACGTGTCCACGAAGATCCCACCCTTGACCGTGACCGGATTTACGGGCTCGTTCTGCAGGGTCAGACGGAGCTGGTCGTACACGACGTTCCAGCTCGCGGCGGACGCGGTGATCGGGATCACGTAGCTCGAGTCGCGGCGGTTGTTGTCCGTCGAGATGACGTACGAGATCGCGTAGGTGCCGCCTCCGATCGGGTAGGCGGTCTCGGAGCCCGGGACGTAGTTCGAGTCGATGGCGGTGAAGTCGGCGCTGATCTCCAGCTCCGGCGGGCCGTCGAGCTCGGCGGTGATGCTGATGACCTGACCGTTCTTCACCACCCGCTCCTTCGGGGTGACTACCTGATAGGTGATCGGCGGGTTGCTCGGCGTCACGGTGATCCGGTGGGTGCCCTGCTGGAAGCCGAGCTGCGCCGACGCCGTCAGGGTGATCGGGCCCGGGCCGTACTCGCGGGTGTCGAGCACGAACTCCGTCGGCAGCTTCGTGTCCTGGAAGACCGTGATGTCGTTGGCCTTGAGCGAGACGGTGTCGACCCGGAGCTCGTCGCGGCCGACCGCCACGAGCTTCACGGCGATGCTCTCGGTGACCGTCGAGCCGTCGAGCGGGGCGACGATCTCGACGAAGGTCGGGGTCGACGGCCCGGTGTCCGCCGAGGTGTCCTCGGCGTCATCGAGCGTCGACGTGTCCTCGACCGCGGTGTCCTCGGCCGTGTCGACACCGCCCGACGAATCCGTGACGTCGTCGGTCTCGGTGGTGTCGCCTGTCGTGTCGGTCCCGCCTGGCGTCTGGTCGGAGCCGCACGCAGCGAGCTGCCCGCCGAGCAGGATGAGGAGGAGAGATGCGAGGCTGGCGACGTGGAAGAGTCTGGGCATGGCTCACCATAGCTCCGAGAGGGCCGTTCCGCGAGGGGCGTCATGAAACGGGATCCCACCCGCTCGGGTCAAGGTCCTTGCTGCGTCGCAACGCAGCAAACGGCCACGGTCTCGCGGGGAGCGGAGCCGGCGCTACCCCATCTTCTCGTCCGGAGCGCTCAGTCTGCGCGTCGCCGCGTCCGCAGCGCCAGCAGTCCCAGGCCTCCCACCGCGAGCAGCGCGCTCGCCCCGCCCTCGGCGCCGGAGCAGCTCAGGCGATCGCGCTTGATCTGCTCCTTGAGCTCCGAGATGTTCGTGCCGCCGACGGAGGTGCCGTCGCCGGAGACCGCGTCGCCGACGGTCGTGTTCCCCCACGCGGGGCCGACGAGCAGGAGCGCGGCCGCAAACGAAAACCCAGCCAGCCAGCGCTTCAGCCTCCGGTGGGGATCGCGGCGTCGAGGGGCGTTCGTGTCTAGTACGCTGCGTCGCACAAGGGGCCTCCGCGGTGGGCTCGGGGTGCTCGGGGGACGCCGACGCTGTCGCAAGGGGCGTGCCAGGTGGCTCGGATCGGGGTCTCGAGCGCGCCCTGCCTCACCGCGAGTGCGATGGACCGGGACCAGAGCGCTCGCTTTGGTGTAGAGGAACGCCACACAGCGTGTAAAGGTACGTGACGCATGAACGGACTGCTGCTCGTCAATCTCGGCACCCCCGACGCCCCCACGGCGCCGGCGGTGCGCAAGTACCTCGCCGAGTTCCTCTCGGACCCCCGGGTCCTGGACATGAACCCGGTCGGCCGGTGGCTGCTGCTCCACGGCGTCATCCTCCGCACGCGGCCGAAGCAGAGCGCCGAGGCCTACCAGAAGGTCTGGACCGAGGCGGGCTCGCCGCTGCTCATCCACGGTGAGGCGCTCGCCCGCGGCGTCGCCGAGGCGCTCGGGGACGGCTGGCACGTCGAGCTCGGGATGCGCTACGGCAGCCCCGGCCTCGAGGGCGCCCTCGACCGGCTCGAGGCCGCTGGCGCCGAGCGCGTCGTCGTCTTCCCGCTGTACCCGCAGTACGCCTCGTCGAGCACCGGCTCGACCCTCGAGCGCCTCTATCGCCTGGCCGCGAAGCGCCCGGTCGTCCCGGCCTTCGGCGTGGTGGGCGACTGCTACGACGCGCCGGGCTTCCTCGACGCGACCGTGGCCGTCGCGAACGAGAGCCTCGCGGACTTCGCCCCCGACCACGTCCTCTTCAGCTTCCACGGCCTGCCCGAGCGCCAGGTCCGGGCGACCGACCTGACCGGCTCGCACTGCCTCGCGAGCGACGGGTGCTGCGACAACGTGACGCAACGAAATCGGGCCTGTTACCGCGCTCAGTCCTTCGCAACGGCGCGCGCGTTGGCCGCTCGGATGAACCTGGCTCCGGACGGCTGGACGGTCGGCTTCCAGTCGCGCCTCGGCAAGATCCCCTGGATCCGCCCGTACACCGACGAGCTGCTCGTGTCCCTCGCCGAGCAGGGCGTCCGCCGCCTGGCCGTCCTGTGCCCGTCCTTCGTGGCCGACTGCCTCGAGACCCTCGAAGAGATCGGGATGCGCGCCCACGAGAGCTTCGTCGCGGCCGGCGGCGAGGATCTCCGGGCCGTCCCGTGCGTCAACAGCCACCCGACGTGGATCGCCCAGGTCGCCGAGCTCGCCCGCCGGGCCCTCCCGCCGGCGGTCTGAGCCCGCCCGCAGTGCGTGCCCGCGCGCGGCCGCGGCCGCCGTGGACCCGAAACTCGGCCCGTCGACTGGCCAGGAGCGGCGTTCGCGTTAGAATGACGTCGTTCACCACACGCGCGCCGTATCCTCACGAGAGTAGGGAAAGAACCAGGGTGCAGCCTACCTCCTGCAGTCGCACCGACACGGTCGGCTCGAGACGCCGCTCGCCGTCCCGGAGCGCGGCGTGATGCCCGAGCCGTTTCCAGGTTGGGTCGTCGCCGGGAGCTACCGGCTCGGCTCGAAGATCCGCAGCGGCCGCTTCGGCGGCTCCGCCTGGCGCGGCTGGACCGTCGACACCCAGCAGCGGGTGACCGTCGTGTTCCCGTGCAACGACGACGACGAGCGGCGCATCGCCCGGCGCTACCTCATCATCGCCGCGGTCCAGCACCCGCACCTCGCCACCCCGATCGACCACGGCTACTACGACGACGTCCCCTACATCGTCTACGAGGGCCTCGAGGGCGAGACCCTCGCCACGGCGACGCCGCGCGGCCGGTTCACCGTCCAGGAGGCGCTCCGCCTGGCCCAGCAGCTCCTCGGCGCCCTCGAGAGCGCCCACGGGCGGGGCCTCGTCCACGGCGCGCTCGACGGCGACTGCGTGTTCCTCGTCCAGCGCGCCCACGGCGGCCTCTCCCCCAAGATCCTCGGCTTCGGCCTCGACGCCGGCGACGGCAGCGATCTCCAGGGCGACGTGGCGGCCGCCGCGGGGAGCCTCGCCGCCATCTTCGAGCAGATCGAGGCCGCCGACACCTTCGACGCCCCGGTGCCCGACGGGCTCATCGCGCTCCTCGGCACCGCGCGCGACCGCGAGGACCCGGCGTTGGCCGACGCCGGCGACCTGCGCGCGGCCATCGAGGACCTCGTCGAGCGCCAGCGGCGCCCGCGGACGGGCCGCGACGCGCGGGTCCTGATGTCGACCGCGCCGTCGATGAAGCGCGCGATGCACGACGTCCTGCTCCAGACCAGCGAGCACGCCGCCGTCCCCCTCGACCTCTCGCGCCCGCCGGAGCACGGCTCGCGCCCCCAGGAGCACGGCGCCGAGGCCCGACCTCGGACCCTGGGCCCCGAGCCGCTCGTCCCCGACGTCCCGGTGGTCCGGGTCGAGGTCGCGCCCATCACGGCGGCGACCGCGGAGGCGTCAGCCGCCGAGCCGCCAGCCGCCGAACCGTCAGCCGCCGAGTCCCCGACCACCGCAGCAGAAGCCAGCGCCCCGAAGCCCGAAAGCGCGCTCCCCAGCGCGACGGCGTCAACCCCTGCTCCCGACGAGGCTCCCGGGGACGACGCGGCCACAGCCGCGCCGGCGAGGGCGGCCGACGACACGCGAGACCCGGGCTCGCGCCGCAGGCCCTCTCAGGAGTGGGCCGCGCCCGACCTGCAGGAGCTGGGACGGACCGGTCCCGAGCGTCGCTCGCCGGTCATCGACCGCTCCGGCTCGGCGTCCGCGCCGTCTCGCCCCTCCCCGCGATCGCCGGAGCACGCCGGTCGCGGATACGCCGTCACCCGCCCGGAGCGTCCCCACCCCCACCCGGGCCAGGCCCCCGCCCCGGGGACGCGCAGCGACGTCGGAGTCCCCGCGCCGACCATCGAGACGCCGGCCGCACACGGACGAACGGAGAGCGCGCCACGCCCCGCGGCGCGACCCAGGAGCCGCGCGACCTCGTGGATCGCGGCGGCGATCTTCGCGGCGCTGGTCCTCGTGATGGTCTTCGGCCTGACGCGCGAGGACTCCACCCCGCGCCACCCGGCCCCGCCCGCGCCGCCGGCCCCATCGGCCGGACCGGCGCCGCTCGCGGCGAGCGAGGAGCACGGCCCGGTCCCGGGCGCGGTCGGTATCGAGGACGAGCCCGGCCCCGGCGCGGGCGAGGTGACGCGCCTGACCCTGCGCACCACGCCGACCCACGCGGTCGTGCGCTATCAGGGCTCGGTGCTCGGCGAGACCCCGATCGAGCTCGAGGTGCCCGAGGGGAGCCACCGCTTCGACCTGTCGCTCCCCGGCTACCGGCCGCTCTCGGTGAACGTCGAGGGGCGCGGCAGCCAGGCGCTGACCCACGACCTCGTGCTGACGCCGCTGCCCGACGCGCGCGCGCCGGAGGGGCCGGCGACCGAGGCCGCGCCTACGCCTCCGGGGCCGGAGCCGAGGGCGCCGGGGGGGCCGACGGGATCTGGGCCATCGCCCGCTCCGCGAGGGCGGTGATGGTCAGCGACGGGTTCACCCCCGGGTTCGCCGAGACCGCCGAGCCGTCGATCACGTAGAGGCCCGGATAGCCGAAGACCTGGTGGTCGCGGTCGATGACGCCGCTGGCGGGGCTGTCGCCCATGCATGCCCCGCCCAGGATGTGCGCGGTGGACGGGGTCCCGAGGACGGTCTCGGTGAAGAGGGTCCCGACCACGCCGCCCACCTTGTCGGCGAAGCGCCTGGCGAGGCCCGTCGCGTCGGCCATGAAGGCCTGGGGCGCGGACTTCGGGTCGTCGAGGGTGGTGACGAGGCCGCGCTTGAAGCCGGTGAAGGGGCTGCGACCGAGCCGCATCTTGAGCGTCCCCTCGAGGGTCCGCATGTAGAGCAGGATCTGCGTCTTTCGCGCGAAGTCCTTGACCGACAGCGCCCGCGCCCAGCGACCCGGGTGGCGCGCGAGCTCGCTCGCCGTGGTCGCGAGGCGCCGCAGGAGCGTCCGCCCCGGGGCGTGGGGGAGCATCATCGAGCGGAAGAAGCCGGACCCCGCGCCGTAGCGGACGGGCTCGATGTGGCTGTGGTCGTCGGTGTGGAGGATCGAGGTGATCGCGACGCCCTTGGCGAAGGACTCGTCGCTGTCGGGAGCGATGACGCCGGTCAGCGACTCGCTGTTGGTGCGGACGAAGTCGCCGACCCGCTCGGACAGCCGCGGGAGACCGTCGCGCTTGCCCTTCATCGCCAGCAGCAGCGGCACCGTGCCCATCACGCCGCCGGACAGGACCACCCGGTCGGCGGTGTAGACCGTGCCGACGTGGGGTGAGAACGAGCGCCGGCAGTCGACGCTGTAGCCGCCGCCGTCTCGGGGGCGGATGGCGCGGACCTCGGTCTCGGCGACGATGGTGAGGCCGCGCCGCTCGGCCAGGTAGAGGTAGTTCTGGTCGAGGGTGTTCTTGGCGCCGACGCGGCAGCCGGTCATACAGGCGCCACAGTGGGTGCAGCCGGTCCGGCGCGGCCCCTCGCCGTCGAAGTAGGGGTCGTCGACCTCGACGTCGGGCTTTCCGAAGAAGACGGCGACGTCGGTGGGGTGCCAGTGCTCGGGGCGACCCATCTCGGCGGCCATCTCCTTGAGGATCCGGTCACCCCGGGTCGTGACCGGGTTCGGCGCCGCGCCGAGCATCCGCTTGGCGGTCTGATAGTGCGGGGCGAGCTCGGCCTTCCAGTCCGCCAGGTTCGCCCAGCTCGGGGCGGCGAAGAAGGCGTCCTTCGGCTCGGGCAGGGTGTTGGCGTAGACGAGGCTGCCGCCGCCGACGCCGACGCCGTGGAGCACCGTCACGTGCTCGAAGAAGGACATCTGGAAGAAGCCCTTCAGCCCGACCTCGGGCTTCCACATCCAGCGCCGGAGATCCCAGTTCGTCTTCGGGAAGTCGCCCTTTTCGAAGCGGCGGCCCTTCTCGACGAGCAGCACCCGGTAGCCCTTCTCGGTCAGGCGGAGCGCAGAGACGCTGCCGCCGAAGCCGGAGCCGACGATGATCCAGTCGAAGTGTCGCGTGTTCACGCCCTTGATCTATCAGCCTACCGGCCGATCTGCCAGAGCAGGAACGCCCACTGGTCGGCGTAGTTCTCCACGGTCTTCTGCACCAGATCGGCGCCGCCGTGGCCGGCGTTCTTCTCGACCCGCATCAGGACCGGGCGATCGCTGCTGGTCGCCCACTGGATCGCGGCGGTGAACTTCCGGGCGTGCATCGGGTCGACGCGGTCGTCGCTGTCGGCGGCCGCCATCAGGAGCGCCGGGTAGCGCACGCCGCGCGACACGTTCTGGTAGGGCGAGTAGCGGAGGAGCGTCACGAACTGCTCGGGGTCCTCGGCGGAGCCGTACTCGGGGATCCAGGTCTTGCCGCTGCCGAAGAGGTGGTAGCGGATCATGTCGAGCAGCGGCACGGCGCAGATGACCGCGCCGAAGAGATCCGGGCGCTGGGTCATGGCCGCGCCCACCAGCAGGCCGCCGTTGGAGCCGCCGCGGATGGCGAGGCGCTCGGGGCGGGTCCAGCCCTCGGCGATGAGGTACTCGGCCGCGTGGATGAAGTCGTCGAAGACGTTCTGCTTGTTCGCCCCCATCCCCGCCTGGTGCCACGCCTCGCCGTACTCGGCGCCGCCGCGGAGGTTCGGCACCGCGTAGACGCCGCCCTGCTCGAGCCAGATGACCACCGACGACGCGTAGCTCGGGGTGAGCGACACGTTGAAGCCGCCGTAGCCGTAGAGCAGCGTCGGGTTGTCACCGTTCTTCGGCGTGCCCTTCTTGGAGACGATGAACATCGAGATGGGCGTGCCGTCGCGGGACGGGTACCAGACCTGCTCGACGGCGAAGCCCGACGTGTCGACGGGGAGGTCGACCTTGGCCCACAGGGTCGCGCCGCCGTCGTTGATGGAGGTCTGGTAGATCTCCGGCGGGCGGGTGAAGGAGCTGAAGCTGAACCACGCCGCGTCGTCGTCGGGGGTGCCGACGACGCCCGAGACCGTCCCGATGCCCGGGGTCTCGACCTTGCGGACGAGGGTACCATCGAGCCTGCGCACCTCGAGCTCGGACGAGGCGTTCTTCAGGTAGCGAAGGACGAGGTGGTCGCCCATCACCTGGGCGCTCTCGAGGGTCGCGTCCGTCTCGGGGACGAGCTCCTTCCAGGCGTCGCGCGTGACGTTGGTCGGGTCGACGGCGAAGAGGCGGTACTTCGGCGCGCCGTCGTTGGTCAGGACGAAGAACACGCCGTCGTGGACGTCGACCGACGCCAACGCCGGGGCGCCGACCATGAGCGGCTCGAAGCCGCGGGCGCGGGCGTTGGCGGTGATCCACTCGCGGGTCGACAGCGTCTTCACCGCCTCGGGGTCGACGGCCGCGCGCGGCGCGCCCTTGGCCCGGAGGTCCTTGAACCAGACGTCGGTCGCGTTCCAGCCGTGCTGGATGTAGACGAGCAGCCAGCGGCCGTCGCGGGAGACGCTCGGGCCGATGAACGTCCGCGCGCTGGCCGTCGCGGGGAAGACCAGCTCGTCGTCGTCGGGGGAGGTCCCGAGGCGGTGGAGGCGGACGTCGGCGAAGCCGGGCCGGTCGGCGACGGGGATGGCCGGGTCGGTCGGCAGGAACGTGTAGTAGAAGCCGCTCCCGTCGGGGAGCCACTGGGCGTCGGCGTACTTGGCGCCGGCGATGACGTCGGTCGCGCTGTCGACGCCGCTGCCGACCTCGCGGACGTACATCGTCGACTCGTCGGCGTTGTTCTGCTTCAGCTTGTAGGCGACGCGCTCGCCGTCCTCGCTCGGCCACCACCCGCCGAGGGAGACGCTGCCGTCGGCGCTGAGGGTGTTGGGGTCGATGAGCACGCGCTCCTCGCCGTCCTCGCCCTCGCGCCAGTAGACGATGGCCTTCTCCTGGTTCTTGTGGCGCCGGGTGTAGAAGTAGCGGTCGCCCCGGTGGTAGGGGGCCGAGACGGCGTCGACGTAGAAGAGCTCGGCGAAGCGGCGCGAGAGCGCGTCACGCCCGGGGAGATCGGCGATGGCGGCCCGGGCGCGCGCGTCCTGGGCGTCGACCCAGGCGCGGGTGGCCGGCGTGGTCGGGTCCTCGAGCCAGCGGTAGGGATCCTCGACGCGGACACCGTGCAGCGTGTCGACGACGTCCTGACGCGGCGAATCAGGGAGAGGGAGAGCGTCTTCGGGCATGGCTCGGTCCATCGAGGGTGAGCAGCGGGTGGCCCGGCTCGAGGCGCACGAGGCGTCGGCGACGAGGGGCGTGAGGAGGAGAGCTGCGGCGAGGACAGGTCGCATGTCGGCCAACGTACGCACGAGGCGCACCGGTCGGCAAGGACGTTCGAGCAGTTGATACGCCGCAGAGGAGTCGACTTCGGGGGGATCCGGTGCCGCTCTGACGCCGACGGCTCCGGGGCGGGTGCGCGCCCGCCCGGAGCCCCGCCGGTAGCGGCGGACCTCGTCGTGAACCGTACACTTGACTGAGAGCGCGTTCGTTGATTTTGTTTCGTGGCGAGCGGTTCAGCCGCGGTCCGCCGCCCGCCCGGACAAACTCGACGACGACCTGGGCGGAGCGCGCCTCGTGCGTCCATCCCCGCCCTGTTCAGAATACGAGGCCCCTGCGATGGCTGAAACGCTGGTCGAACCCCTGGTCACGTCCGACTCCCGCGACGCTGGCGTGGTCATGCTCGACGGCGAGCGCCGTATCGTGCTCGCGAGCGGCGCGGTGCTGGGGGCTCCGCTCGACCTCCGTGGCGCGACGCTGAGCGAGCTCATCGGGGAAGCCGCGGCGGCGGGCCTCGACGCGGTGGTGGCCGAGGCCCTCGCCGGCCGCAGCCAGACGGCTGAGGTCGCCCTGGAGGACGGCCGGGTGCTGCATGTCTGCGGCGCGCCGTGCGCGGCCGCGGGCGCGGCGTGCGTGCTGTCGGCGCGGGACGTGACCCGGGAGCGGCAGCTCGAGGGGCGGCTCCGCCAGGCGCACCAGCTCGAGATGGTCGGGACCCTCGCGCGGCGGATGGCCCACGACTTCAACAACCTCTTGATGGGGATGATCGGCTGCGCGGACCTCGCCGGGCGCTTCATCGACAAGGACAGCCGGGCACACCCCTTCCTCGAGGAGCTGAAGCAGGCCGCGCTCAAGGGCTCCGCGCTCACGCGGCAGCTCCTCACGGTGGCGCGCAAGAGCGAGGCCCGGCCCGCGCTCATGCGGCTCGACCAGAGCGTGACCGAGTGCGAGCGCCTCCTGAAGTCCATCGCCACCGACGCCATCCGCGTCGAGCTCGTGACCGAGGGCGAGGGCTGGGCGGTGCGCGCGGACTCGGTCGAGATGCAGCAGGCGCTGGTCCACCTGTTCCTCAACGCGCGCGCGGCGATGCCCAACGGCGGGACCGTCCGGGTCGTGACGAGCGAGGTCACCGTGCCGGCCGACGGGCCGGCGCCGGAGGGCCTCGGGCCAGGCGAGTACTGCGTCCTGAGCGTCGAGGACGCGGGCGGCGGGATGGCCCCCGAGGTGCTGGCCCACGCGTTCGAGCCCTTCTACACGACCAACGCCACGACCAGCTCGGGGCTCGGCCTGACGATGGTCGCCGAGTCGGCCCGGCGCGTGGGCGGGGCCGCGATGGCGACGAGCACGCCGGGCGCCGGCACGCGGGTGTCGATCTTCCTGCCGCGCGCGCGGATGGGCGCGACCCCGTCCGCCTGAGCGCGACGGGGTCGCCGAGGTAAGGTGGGCCGGCGTTCAGGCGCCACCACACGCCTGCCGCCGGCCGAGAGTCTACGGAGGGCGCGGCCGGGGAAAGCGGGCGCGCCGTCACGCTATCTGCCTCTCGGAGACCCCCTCGGGACGCGGGGTAAACCCCGGCCACCGGTTTTTGTCCGCGAGCGAGAGTGAGTCGGGACGAGGCAGTCGCGAAAAAGGCCAGACCGGGCGCCGGAGGCTCAGGGGTCGGCGACGACTGGTGCGGGCGGGACGCCCACACTCCGCTGGCGAGTCGCCTGGGCGCGGTGGACCGAGCCAGGCGCCGCGTCGCGGGCCCAGGTGGCTACGCGACCAGCACCCTCTCAGCCCTCGGCGACCTCGCAGTCGACCATCATGTCCGTGGAGAGGGCCTCGAGGCCGGCGCGGACGTCGTCCGCCGTCGCGCCCGCGGGGAGCTGGACCAGCGCCCGGGCCTCGAACATCAGCTCGCCGGACATCGGGGCGTGAACGCAGGCGCTCTCGAGGTCGAGGACGTTGAGCCCGCGGCTCGCGAGGGCGGCGGCCATCGCGCGCATGATCCCCGGCCGATCGTGGCCGACCACGCTGACCCGGATCGTCCTCGGCGGCTCGGCGGGATCGACCTCGACCCCGCCGATGATCTGCACGGTCACGTTGGCCCCGGCGAGGGCCTCGAGCGCGGCGCGGAGCCCCTCGGCGGCGGCCTCCTCGACGGCGACCTCGACGACGCCAGCGAACTGGCCGGCGAGCTTCGCCATCCGGCTCCGGCGCCAGCTGCCGCCGTGGGCGACCACGGCCGCCGCGACGCTGTCCACGATGCCCGGACGATCGGGCCCGACGACGGTGAGCACGAGCACGGTTTCCATGCCTCTGACGTAGCACGCGCCCCCCGCCCCCGCCAGCTCCGACGTGGCCCTCGGGTCGCGCTCCCCCGAGGCCCCCCGGAGCGCTCGTGAGTCACCCTGGGCTGGCATCCCGCGCGCGTTTCCGCGATATTCGGGGACATGCCCAGCGACGGTAAGAAGATCCTCAAGCGGTTCCGAAACCTCGACATCGACGGCGTCGAGCGGCCGGAGCGCCCCAAGAAGCGCCCCGAGCCCCCGCGCGCCGAGCCCGAGCGGCGCCCGACCCCGGCCCGCGCTCAGGCCCCGCCAGCGCCGCGCCGTGAGCCCCCGCCGCCCGCGCGCCCCCCTGGCCCGCCACCGCGGCCCGCGGCGATGCAGCGCGAGACGCTGACCGTCCGCAGCGCCGGGATGACCGTCGAGCGCGTCAGGATGGACATCTCCGGCCGCGGGACCCCCGTCGAGCTCCCGCCGGGGACGCCGCCCGGCGTCGTGACGATCGAGATGGGATCGGCCCCGCGCCAGCGCCCGCAGCCGCAACCGCCGCGACACACGCCGCCGCCCAGCCCGCCGCGCCGCACCTACACCATGCCCCCCGCGCCCGCGACCCGGGGCGGGAGCGCGCCGATCGAGCTCACGACCATGGCCGCGCGGCAGCTCCGGTTGATGGCCTACCAGCACGGGATGGTCGGCGCGGGGCTCCGCGTCCTGACCAGCGGCCCCGGTGGCCCGGCCAACTGCGACTTCGCCTTCGAGCAGACCCCCGACGCCGACGACGAGGTGTTCCTCTCCCAGGGAATCCGGCTCATCGTCGACCGGGCGAGCCTGCGGACCCTGCGCGGGATGCGCATCACCTGGGACGACCTCGCCGGCGCCTCGGGCTTCCGCGTCGGCTGACTCCGCGGCGATCGCGACGATACACCGCGCCGGAATTCCTTGATTCCGGGCGCCGAACGTCCTAATGGGCCCGCGCTCGTGAGAACGCCGGAGGCCCCATGCGACGCGCGACCCTGCTGCTGCTGATCCTGTCCCCGATCGCCATCGGCGCGTGCGATGACGGCGTGCAGCGCTCGGCCCTCGACCCCGAGACGGGCGAGCTGATCGTCGACCTGCCGGTCGGCGACGTCGAGGGGATCAAGGCCGACGGCGTCTGGGGCCACGCCACCGAGTGCAAGCCCATCCCCGACGTCGAGCCCCTGAACGACCCGGCCATCGTCGTGTCCCTCGAGGGGCTGACCCTCCACCTCTTCGACCGCGCCGGCGACTACGACCGCGTCTTCCCGATCGGCGCCGGCTCCATCGACGACGACGGCCTGAGCCTGACCCCGACCTCCGAGTCCGCGCCCGAGGGCGTCTTCTACACCCGCACCGACACGACGCCGGTGGCCGACGGGCCGACCCCCGAGGAGGCGCGCTGGGCCTGGAGCTACAGCTGCCGCATGTGGTGGACCGCCGAGGACGGCGACCGCATCCCGGTCTTCGCCGGCCTGCCCTTCATCCGCCTGACCGGCCCGCCGACCAGCGGCTACGGCTTCCACGGCCCGGTCGATCGCTACACCCAGGAGAGCGGCGGGGTCCTGCGCCGGGGCTTCGTCAGCCACGGGTGCATGCGGATGGAGCCCGACGACATCGTCGAGGTCTTCGCCCGTATCCAGGGGCACCGGGTCCCGGTCAAGATCCAGAAGGCCGTCGAGCGCGCCGACGACGGGCGCGCCGTCGACACCGGGCCGGCCTGGATGCACACGGAGTGCGTCGAGGACGCCGACTGCGACTTCGAGGGCGGCCTCTGCAAGCAGAACCCGTACAGCGGCCGGGGCTTCTGCACCCAGGCCTGCGAGCGCTACTGCCCGGATCGGACCGGCGCGCCGACGACCTTCTGCGTCGACGACCCCGAGGACGCGAGCCGCGGCATCTGCGTGAACCAGGCCCAGGACTGGACCGACGGGTGCCGCCGCTACGACGGCTTCGTCGAGGCCGTCGTCGGCCGCCACGGCCAGCCGAGCGTCACGCGGAGCGCCTGCGTCCCCGGGACCGAGGGCTGGATCGGCGACCGCTGCGTGAGCGACGACGAGTGCGCCTACAGCCGCTGCGACGCCATCGAGGGCGAGGGCGGGGCCGGGATCTGCACCCGCACCTGCGACCGCTACTGCCCCGACCGCGACGCGAGCTACGCGACCACGTTCTGCGTCGACGCCCCCGAGGGGGACGCCGGCATGTGCACCGCGCAGTGCGTCAGCAACGACGACTGCCCGGTCGGCACCACCTGCGAGGTGGAGCCGCGCCACGGTCAGAGCTGGGTCGAGCGCAAGGTCTGCCTGCCCTACTGACGCGCGCGGCTGGCCGTCAGGGCAGCACGTCCTGCGCGGCCGAGCCGTTCCCGCCGTTGCCGCCCTTCAGGCAGTTGCTGCTGTGGCAGTGGCCCTGGCCGCCGGTCCCGCCGGGCGCGGACAGGCTGCCGGCGCCGCTCGCGACGCCACGGTGGAGCAACACGACGATCCCGCCGCCGGACGCGCCGCCGCCGGCGTTCCACGCCCGGCTGTGGGTACCGGTGCCGCCGCCGTTCGAGCCGCCGGACACCAGGGAGCCGTCGTTGACGACGTCGCCTTCGACGTAGACGACCAGGAGCCCACCGGTGCCGTTGCCGCCGTTGTAGCCCTGGGAGGTCGCCGCAGCGCCGCCGTTGTTTCCGGCGCCGCCGCCGGCGCCCTTGTAGTAGGTACAGCAGGATTGGTAGGCGCTGCCGTAGCCGCCGGCGCCACCGTTGCCGGCGGCGTTGCCCGCGTTGCCGTTCGAGATGCGCGAGACGCCGCCGCCGCCGCTCCCTCCGGACCAGGAGGTCCCGGCCGCGCCGGCGCCCGAGTAGCCCGTACAGGAGTTGCAGTGTGCAGCGCCCGACCCTCCGCCGCCGCTTCGGAGCCCTGAGCCGGCGGCCCCCGAGACCCCGTTGACGCCGGTGTAGCTCCCGTTGGCCCGGCCGGCCCCCCCGGCGCCCGCGGCGGGGACCGTCAGGGTGGAGCCGTCGCCGAGGTCGGCGAGCGGCAAGGTCTGACCCGCCGCGATTGCGCCCCGAGCGGTCATCGAGATGGCCCCGTTCACCGTCAGGTTCCCGCGCACCCACAGGAACATCCCCCGCTTGCGGGTCGCCGCGGTGAGCGTCGCGCCCGAGCCCACGGTCAGGTCGCCGTCCACGCGGACGACCAGCGAGCGGGAGTCGGCGGCGCCGTTGCCGAGGCTGGTGTTCGACGACAGGGTCGTCCCGGCCATCGAGACGGCCTCGATCGGGAGCTCGGTCCCGGCGACGTTCATCCGCCAGTCGCCGTCCGGGAGCGTCGGGGAGCCCGACAGCGCCTCGTAGATCGTCGCCCCGGCCGGGCACGGATTCGGGCAGTCCCCGCCGGCGTCGACGCAGGTCTCCTCGCCGTTCATGATCCCGTCGTCGCAGCGCGCGGCGACGCAGTAGCCGACGTTGCAGACCCCGGACTCACAGTCCGCGCCGGTGTCGCAGCGGCCGCAGTCGGCGCACGGGGTGAAGGGCTCGATGGAGACGTAGCCGTCGCCACCGTCACCGCCGTTCAGGCACGACGCCAGGTGGCACGAGCCGAGCCCGCCTGACCCGCCGTCGGCGTGGGCGGTCCCGCCGGTGAAGTTCAGCGCGCCGCCGTAGAAGACGTAGATGGGACCGCCGCCCGAGCCACCGCCGCCCGCGTTCCACTGGGTCGGGCCCGAGGTCACGGCGCCACCGGGCGAGCCGTCGGAGGTCATCAGCCCGCTCCAGTCGATCCCGTCCTCGGCGAAGACGATGATGAGCCCGCCGGTCCCGGCGTCACCGGCGTACCCGGTCCCGAGCTGGCTCGCGCGCCCCGCGCCGCCCGGGTTGCCGGCGCCGCCGCCGGCCGCCTTGCCGTAGCCGTTCGAGGGGTGATAGGCGCTCGCCGTGCCCCCTGCCCCGCCGGAGGTCGCGCCGTTGCTCGCGTTGCCGTTGGAGTAGTAACGGGAGACGCCGCCGCCGCCAGCCCCGCCCGACCACGAGGTCCCCGCCGCCCCGGCGCCGGAGTACGCGGTGCAGGTGTTGCAGTGGGCCGCGCCCGAGCCGCCGCCGCCGGACGCCGCGGCGGTCGTACCGTCGACCCCGTCTAGGCCGTTGACGTTCGTGTAGGAGCCGTTCGCACGCGCCGCGCCCGTAGCGCCGCCCGCGGGCAGGATGACGACGCTGTCGTCGGGGTTTCGGACCAGCCAGACGTCCTGCCCCGGAGCGCGCGCCCCGCGGTCGGTCATCGACAGGGTCCCGTCGAGGGTCAGCTGCCCGCGCACCCACAGGACCATGCCCTTCTTACGGGTCGAGGTCGTGAGCGTGGCCCCGCTCGCGACGGTGAGGTCCCCGTCGTAGCGCGCGACCACCAGGCGGTCGTCGGGGGTGCCGTCGCCGAGGCTGGTGTTGGTCGCGACGGTCGTTGCGCCGAAGGTCAGGTACTCCACGTCGATGGGCTCGCCGTGGACGATGAAGGTGTGGTCGCCGGGGAGCAGGGTCGGCGCCGCGGTGATGACCTCGTAGAGGGTGTCGGCGGACAGGCACTCGTCGGGGCAGCCGCCGCCGCAGTCCACGCCGGTCTCGCCGCCGTTCTTCTCGCCGTCGTCGCAGGTCGGCTCGACGCAGAAGCCGCCGGTGCAGAGCTGCGACTGGCAGTCCGACGCGTCCACGCAGGGCGCCGACGCCGGGCAGCCGGTGCAGCTCCCGCCGCAGTCCACGGCGGTCTCGTCGCCGTCGAGGACGCCGTTGTCGCACTGGCTGTCGTAGCAGGCGGCGAAGGTCCGCTCGTCGGTGTAGACCGTGGCGACGCCGCTCGCCGGGGCGTCGAGCTCGTGGCGCGTACAGGCGAGGCCGCCGCTGTCGTCGGTGAGATCGACCGCCCAGGTCACCGTCGGCCAGCGCATCCCGTACGGCGTCGTCCCGTCGCCCCAGCCGGTCGAGTTGGCCGTGGCGCCGGTGGTCAGGCGGCAGACGCCGAGGTCCCCGAACGCCGCGGTGTTCAGGCCGAGGGCCAGGTTCCAGTAGGTCTTTCCCCATGACGTCCCGCCGCTCTGGAGCTGCTCGGTCCCGCGGTAGACGGCCGCCTGGAAGAGCAAATCGCTGGTGTTGGGCGGGCCGGGGAAGGCCGGGTTGAGGTTCCCGGGTCCGCCGGAGGCGTCGACCTCGAAGACCGAGCCGTCGTCGCAGGTGATCGACACGGGATCGAGGCAGAGCTGGGTCGACGAGCCGAGGCCGCCGGTACAGGCGAAGCCGAGGACCGCGGTGACGTCGCGCTCGCCGGTGTGGGGGTGGAAGAGGAGCTCGAGGGGCGCGTCCGCGCTGTTCAGGCAGTCGAGCTTGGCCGAGCAGAAGAGGTCGTCGAAGCTGACCGCGACGTCGAAGAAGCCCTGGGTCGCGGCGCGGGCGACGGTCAGCTCGAAGGCGACGGCGACGTCGGCGTTGGCGAGGCAGTCGGCGCGGAGCTCGATCGGCGCCCCGACGGGAGCGGGGTTGGCGAAGTCGAGGCCAGGCGTGAGCGCTCCGCCGTTGGTGCGTAGCTCGTCGAGGACCAGCGTGATCGTGTTCGGGTTGGCGTCGGCGTCACACGTGCCGACGTAGCTGACCGCGCCGCTACCGTCACCGTACTGCGACGACGTCACGGTCTTGGTCCAGACGACGCCGTCGGGCGAGGTCACGGCCAGGGTGTACGTCGCGTCGACGAGGCCAGGCAGCTCGAGGGGCGCCACGGCGATGACCAGCCGGCCGCCTTCGGCGTCGCTCTGGGCGTCGCAAGCCGTCCACGAGGCGGTGGCCACGAGGGTGGACCAGAGAAGAAGTGCGCGGTGGCTTCTCATCGCGACTCCGATAGACGAGCTCGCCTCTAGGGGTGGTCGGCGCGTGAACGGCAATGCACCAGGATGCTTCACTGCGCCTCGTCCATCTTCTGATGGATATGGCCCGCTCACGCAAGGTGCAATGCAACAAAGGGCCCGCGCCAAGGCGCCAGAGACGCCGGGCCGCGCTGTCCCGTCGGGCGCTTTCGGGTAGAGTGGCCGCACCCGCGGGGTGAGGTCCCCCGCCGCGGGTGGAGCGGAGATGCGGTCCCTGAAGAGCCTGGCGTGGATCATCGTGGCGGCGTGGGCGGCGGCTGCGTGCTCGGAGACGAGCGCCGGCGGCGTCGCCGAGAACACCGCGGCCGCTTGCGGGAACCAGGCCGACGACGACGGCGACGGCTACACCGACTGCGCCGATCAGGACTGCTGGGCCTTCGTCTTCTGTCAGGGCGCCGACGCGACGACCGGAGACACCGACGACGTCAGCGACACCGTCGAGGCGGAGGGCGACACGATGGGCGACGGCTCCGGCGACGCGGGAGACACCCCGACGCCCGATACCGGCGGGGTGCCGAGCTGTGAGCCTTGCGGGACGGGGACGCTCACCGGCACGGTCTGCGCGCCGAGCGAGAACGTCTTCGTGAACGACGCTCTCGTCGTCGTCGCGGGGACCGGCTGCGACGGGCAGGCTTTTCGCCTCGAGACCCGGTCGGCGGCGGACGGCGGCTGGACGATAACCGGGGTCCCGTGCGGCGTGCACACGGTGACCATCACGAAGAGCAGCTTCGAGCGCATCTTCCAGGTCGCGGTCGGGACCGGCCAGACGACGGACCTCTCGGGCGCGGCCAGCAAGCAGTGCTTTCAGCCCGGCGCGGTGCCGATCGCCGTCCTCGACGGGAGCTGGGACGACATGGGGCTCCTGCTGCTGCAGCTCGGCATCGAATTCGACGCGTACACCGACGACGGGAGCGGCGACGGCGACATCGTGACGCTGCTGTCGGACCCGACGGCGCTCGCCGCCTACGACATCCTCTTCGTCAACTGCGGCGGCACCCACGGCTGGATGCCCTCGGACCACCCCGACGTCATGCAGAACGTGAAGGACTGGGTCCTGGCCGGGGGCTCGCTGTACATGTCGGACTACGCCTGGACCTACGGCGAGTGGTCCTTCCCCGACGCCATCGAGTACCAGGGCGACGACTCGGTCTACAGCATGGGCTCCGACGGGAGCCCCCAGCTCATCCCGAGCGACGTCACGGTCACCGCGACCGTCGTCGACGGCAACATGGCGGCCTACCTGGGCAAGACGACGATGACGGTGACCTTCGACCAGGGCCCGCAGATCGCGCCGGACGCCGCCGGGGCGGGGACCTTCGCCCACGTCGTGGCCGACTTCCCGCCGCTCGTCGGCCTCGGGACCGCCTTCGACGGTGAGGACGTCCCGCTGGTGCTCTCCTACGTGCCGTCGACCGGCGCCGGTCGCGTCGTCTACACCAACTTCCACAACGACGCCCAGGCGACCGCCGACATGCTCACCCTGCTGCACTACCTGGTCTTCACGCTGTAGCCGTATTCTCGCGGTTTCAGCGGCGATGCCGCGCAAAGGTGACGCCGGTCGGGTCCGCAGGCACACTACGCGCGTGAATCCAGCAACACGGACCGCTCGCGTCCCGCCCCAGGAGGCCCCATGACCCCGTCGCTTCGCCGTGGCGCGCTGACGCTCGCCCTCACCTTCACCCTCGCAGCCTTCGCGTCGCAGGCCCACGCTGCTCCGGACGAGATCCGCAAGCCCGGCAAGTTCGGCATCGGCCTCGGCTCCGGCACCCTCGCCAACGGGCTCTCGGCCAAGTGGTACATGGCCGACCTCCACGCCCTGCAGTTCACCCTCGGCGCCTTCGGCGGCGGCGGCATCGACAACCGCTGGAAACGGGTGGCCGGCTTCGCCTTCGGCGTGGACTACCTGATCGAGCTCCCCGACATCGTCACCGCCGGCGACGCGTTCGTCCTCGGCTGGAACGCGGGCATCGGCGGAGCGCTCGGCGTCGCCGACGGCCACTCGGACCTCGCCATCGCGGCGGCCGGCATCGTCGGTCTCGAGTTCCGCATCATCCCGGTGCCCATCGACATCGTCCTCGAGTACCGCCCGGGGCTGCTCATCGTCCCCGACGTGGCCTTCGATGCCGTCGACTTCACCGCCCACATCCGCTTCTACTTCTAATCACTTACGCCGCAGGTACGACGAAGGCGGGGCCCGCACGGACCCCGCCTTCTCTCGTTCAGCGCGCGCTATCCGCGGCGGCTCACTCGCAGCGGTAGCTCTTCGGCAGGCACTGGTGGCCGGTGACGCGGTAGCCGACGGCGATCTCGCCGCAGACGTAGCCGCTCGGGCAGCCGTCGTCGGCGGTGCACTCGGCGGCGCAGTGCTTGCCGCCGTCGGCCAGGCGGACGCAGAGGTTACCGGCCCCGGGGCAGTCGCGGTCGCCCGAGCACGAGTCGCAGAGCGTCGACACGTCGGCGTAGGGGTTGAGGTGCGGGTTGTCGTCGATGCCGTGCACGCCGTAGTAGACGTTGTAGTTGGCGCGCTGGTTGATGGCGGTCAGCACCTCGCGCCAGGTCCGCGGGTCGTGGGTGCCGCCGGACTGACCGAGCAGCTCGCGCAGGAAGCCCGAGGTCGTGAAGGTCTGCTGGGAGAGCCAGCTGAAGTTCACGGTCGACACGATGTCCACGGTCTTCGTCGTCTTGACCGTGTTCTTCATCACCGCCTCGGGGTAGGCGCCGTAGGTCTTGCAGCCGTTGAACAGGTAGATCTGGTAGCGGTCGGGGAGGTTCAGCTGCGCCAGCTGGGTGGCGCTGATGGCGTGGCGCGGGTTGTAGTGGTAGACGACGCCCGAGTAGTCGGGATCCTCGCCGGCGTGGCCGTCGTAGATGATGACGTCGGCGCCCTCGTAGGCCTCGATGATGCGCTGGCGCAGCTGGTCGATGTCGGCGATCGGGAGGATGTCGCCCCAGAGCAGAGTGACCTCGACGGCGACCTCGCGCCCCTCGACCGTGATGGACTTCTTGAACGGCGGCGAGGCGAGGGTCAGGTCGGTGTAGACCTCGGTGTCGTGCTCGTAGCCGGCGGACTTCAGCCAGCCGTAGATCTCCTCGGTCTGCTGCAGATCGTAGCGCGCCTCGTTGTAGTCGCCGCCGACGACGATGACGACGTCGAGCAGGTCGTCCTCGAAGAGCTGGTCGTACTCGGGGTAGCCGTCGGAGCTCTCCTCGATGGGCTCGATGATGACCTGGATCTCCTCGATCTCACCCGAGTAGGTCGACGGGTCGAAGTCCTTCGGGAAGCTTGAGTACTCGAGCTGGCGCTCGGTCAGCACCGGCAGCTTGACGATGACGTACTCGACGCCGTCCTCGGTGACCGTGGGGACGACGGAGAGCAGGTCCCGCGGGCCGCCCATCTCGACCTCCCACAGGAAGATCCAGGCCAGCCCGTCGTCGTCGACCTGCTCGACGATGAAGTCGCTGGTCGTCCCGCGCACGAGCCCGGCGAAGCCGCCGTAGTCGGCGTTCGAGTCGCCGTGGCCCTTATCGGTCAGGTACTCGTTGATGTAGTGGGTGTAGGCCTTGACGCGGTGGTCGACGAGCTCGCGGACGTGGGCCTCGCGCGCGTCGGCGTCGGCGTCGGCCCAGGTGTCGCGGTCGAGCTCGATCTGCCCGTCCCCCCAGACGCTGTACTCGCGCGAGGTGGGCGAGAGGTAGTTGTCGGCCTTGCCCGGGAGGACCGCCTCCGCCCCGTCGTCCGTCGACGTCGTCGTGGCGTCGTCGCAGCCGGGCGCGACGAGGAGTAGGGCCAGGGGCAACGCCCAGAGCAGGGTGGTGGGTCGCGTCTTCATGAGGGCTCCAGCGGTGACACGAGGGGACGGCCGGAAGCTAGCGGGTAGCGCCCCCAAAGGCAATGAGATTCGAGCCTTGCGCCCCACGATGCAGGGCCGGGGCGCGTCCACCGGCGGAGATTGATCCCGGACAAGGCGACCCGTAGACTCCGGCACCATGAGCATCAGTCGCTGCTGGGTCGCGGCCCTCGCCATCGGATCTCTCGTGTCGTCGCTGTCGACCGGCTGCATCGAGAGCCAACGCACGCTCGCCAGCCCGGACGCGGACACCGCCGAGCCCGGCGACGGCGACGCCGATGTCGGTGATGAGGACACCGTCGCGGACACCGCGGAGCCCCCCGAGGACACGACCACGACGGACACCAGCGTCCGCCCGGACGTCTCCCCGGACACCGAGGAGCGCGACACGGTCATCGCCCCGGACAGCGTGGAGCCGGACACGGTCGAGGCCGATACGGTCACGCCCGACACGATGACGCCCGACACGGCGGGTCCCTACTGCGACGAGGCGGACGAGTGCGAGCCGGGGCCGTGCCAGACCGCGCGCTGTGTCGACCACGCGTGCGTCTACGACGTCGCGGAGCCCAACACCCCGTGCGACAACGGGAGCGGTCAGGCGCCGGGGTCCTGCATCAACGGCGGCTTCCAGCCCCCCGACCACTGTGGCGGCAACGGGATCTGCGTGGACGGCAGCCCGGACCTCGCCAGCGACGTCCCGCTGAACTGGCTCGCCGGGCAGTGGTTCTTCGTCAACTCCACGGTCGCCGTCCCCGACACGAACAGCGTGACCTACCGGGGCTACCTCGCCGTCGACATCAGCGGGGACATCACGCTGACCGCCAACGGCTCGAGCGCCCAGAACGGCGGCAGCCTGCCGTCGGCGGTCGGCAACATCTGCTTCACCGACGCTCGGGACGTCCGGGTCGAGCTCAACGGCGGTCGGGTGCTGCGGGGCGCGGCCACGGAGGACGCCGAGATCCTCGCCGTCTCGGGGGTCGACGATCGCTCGCTGCTGATCGCGACCCGCGGCTGGGGCGAGCCCGAGGACATCACCGGGACCTACGACTTCGTCACGACCTCGCTCGAGCCGGCGGACACGCTCCGCACCTGGGCCGGGACGCTGTCGTTCCACAGCGGCTGTCAGGACGCGAACGGAACGATGTACACGAGCGCCAACGGTCAGGTGCAGCCCAACTGGACGCTGCCGCTCTCGGCCGACGACAACGTCGGCTGCTTCACCCTGGCCGAGGACGCGCCGGCGCCGCTGCAGATCAGCCTCCAGATCACGCCGCTCGGCGGATCGGATGCCGCCGGGATCCGCTGGCGCGGGGCGGCCAGCGACGGCGGCGGGCTCGTCATCCTGACCCGGGACGACGCGGCGCCGAACCCGCGCTACGGGACGATCGTGATGGTGCGTCGCCCGGCGGTGAACGGGATCCAGGGCCACGAGAGCTGGAGCGTGGCGTTCCATGGCAGGCGCGCGGCCGGGACCGAGCTGGTCGGCGAGCGCGGCACCCTCGGCGTCGGCACCGACTCGTCGATCAGCGGCCGGCTCTGGTGGACGGGCTCGATCGGAGCCCAGGACGTGACCGGGACCGCCGACGACGGGGCGAGCGGCCTGACCACCCTGCAGGTGGCCTACGCCGCGAGCGACGCGGCGTTCACGGCGCGTTACGTCGGCCGGCGGGCCTCGCGCGAGGACGTGATGCTGTTCTACACGGTCGACGACGACTCCGCGGTCGGGTTCGAGCTGGTGCCCGCCGCGCCGTCCCTGGGACTTCTGGTCCGCCGCGCGCCCCCGGCTCCTACGACCCCGACCGAGTAGCCTCAGGCGTCGTCTTCGGCGCTGGCGACGGCCAGCCAGTACCCGAGCGGGCACGAGAACGCCCGGCCGCGGGCCTTGAGGGACAGGCGGCAGCCGCAGATCTTGCAGTCGTCGTTCCAGCGCTGATCGCAGGCGTCGCAGATCTCGAGGCGCTTCTTGTACTGCTCCACGGAGACCGTCGTCATCCCGTCGCTGACGAAGACGCGCATCGACTTGGTCAGGTTCCACACCCGCGACAGGAGGTGCGGCTTCTTGTTCCGGACGACGTGGGACGTCATGTCCTTCGGCGCGCGGTTGCAGAAGACGCCGGCCGCGGCGCACTCGACGCAGGTCTTGAGGTCGACCCCGCGGTCCACGCGGAGCTGCGGGTGGCCGCACGCGTACCAGCCGGGCCTCAGCTCCTCGCCACGATGAAAGCAGGTGGGGAAGTCGCTCATCTCGCCTCGTGACGCGCCGCGGAACGGGATCCGCCGTCCCTGTCCGCCGCCATTGTAGGCGGTGGCGGGACCGGGACGCCACCACGAAGCGGGCGGCGCAGGACCGACGTCGGACGCTCGCCCACGATCGCGCCCGGGGCTTGCGTCGCGCGGCCGACTTGTCTAGGTTCCGCGCGGGTCGGCAGATCACCCAGGCGTCGCCACCCCCGAGATGGGGGCAAGCTGAACCTGCCGCGAGAGATTCTCGACCGACACGCCTCCTTCACGTGCCGCGTCGCAAGGGCGACCCCGACAGCCCGTCCCTTTGGGCCGAACTGGGCGAAGGCACAGCGAGGAAGCGCTATGTCCAGGGTCCCGATCCCCTTCGTCGCCGACGACATCTCCGCGTTGGCGCGCTCCCTGCGTCGTCAGCTCGACGACGCCCCCGGTCACTGTGAGATGCTCGACATGCTCTCGCGCGCCGCGGGTTTCCGTAACTTCCAGCACTACCGGGCGCAGGCCAGCGCGCGGCGGTCGCTGGCGCACCGGGCTCCGCTGGCGCCCGAGGTCGACCTCGCGCGCCTCGGCCGCGTGGCGCGCGCCTTCGACGTCCACGGGCGGTTGACGCGCTGGCCGTCGAAGCTGAGCGAGCAGACCCCGAGCCTGTGGGCGCTGTGGGCGCGCATCCCGCCGCGGCGGGTCTTCACCGAGCCCGAGCTCAACGCGCTGCTGAAGGCCGAGCACGACTTCGGTGATCACGCGCTGCTGCGACGCGAGCTCGTCAACCACGGCCTCGTCTCGCGCCCGCCGGACTGCAGCAGCTACCGGCGCGTCGAGCGCGAGCCCCCGGCCGAGGCCCTCGCGCTCATCCGCCACCTGGCGGACCGCGCCCGAGACGCCGGCGCCCGATGACGATACGCCCCGGCCGCCGCGTCCACGCGCGCCGGCCGGGGGCGCCCGAGAAACAGCTGGCGTTCGCGTTGGGCGGTGGCATCCTGCGAGCAGGAGGTCTGCATGCCCCGCTCACTCTCCGCTCTGCTCGTCGTGATGCTCGCCCTCGCCTCGCTCGGCTCGCTCTGCAACCCGGCCCTCCGGACCGAGCGGACCGTGCGCCGCGTCGACGCCCCGGCCCACGAGAAGCAGCGGCGGCTCATCGGCAACGGCGAGCGCTTCGTGATCGAGTTCCCCGACGGCGCCGATCCCCACGACGTCATCGATGTCTACCTGAAGAAGGCCTACGAGCTGGGTGGCGACTATGTCAGCGGGGTTCAGCTGCAGCTCCACGTCGGCGGCAGCATCTGCTTCGCGGAGCTGATCCCCGCCCAGGAGAAGAAGCTGGTCCGGTCGCGCTTCATCGTCCGTGAGAAGACGACCAGGTGCACCACCGATTGGCTCTCGTCCTCGTCGCGCTCGTCATCGAGCGGCGGTTGGCATCGGCCAGGCGGCTCGCGCGTCGAGGGCTACTCGCTCCCCAAGCTGCCCGGCCAGGAGGGTTACGTCTCACCGAGCTATGGCGACGACCGGCGCTCCGGTGAAGATGGGGCGACCTGTAGGACGTCCAGCTCCAGCCACGCCAAGACGCGACGAGAGATGGTGCTGCTCAAGAAGCTCGTCCCGCTACCGGTCGGCGGTGAGGAGCGTGACCGCCTGGCGCAGGTGCTCCAGCGCTCGAGCCTCCTCTGCGCGCCGATCGATGGCGTGTCCCGCCCCGACATGCACGTCGTCGCGGGCGCCATCTACCCACGCAGCGGCACCCGAATCGTCCCCGGTCCACGCCGCCTGCGGGTCGTCGAGCAGGTCTGCGGCGAGCGCGCGCGCTGGGTCGCGGTCGAGGCCCCGGAAGAGACCCTCGAGGAGGCGGGCCTCCCCACCGAGATCGCGCTGGGCACCAGCGCAGCCTATGTCGAGGCCGACGAGGTCCTGCGCGCCTGGACCGGTCGGCGTGTCACGGTCACGCTGAAGACCGGAGAGACGGTGACGGGGGCCCTGCGCCGCTGGCAGAACATGGTGCTCGTCCTCCGGCTCGACGATCCCGAGGCTCCCGGGCGCTACGTCGACTTCGACGCCGCCGAGCGGGCCGCGGTCGTGGTGACCGCCCAGGAGGCCCAGCGCGCGGCGCCCGAGCTGCCGCAGTGCCCCGGCGCCGGGCCCGTCCTGGACGTCACCGAGATCGCGAACATCGGGGAGCGCCTCACGCCGGAGCAGCAGGCGCTGCTCGACGGGTGGGTCGGCCGTCGGGTGCGGCTCCACCAGGGCCCGGGCGTCCAGATCGTCGGCGCGCTCAGCAGCGCGCGCCGCGGCCGCTTCGTCCTCGACGTCGGGGGCGGCCTCATCTCCATCGACGTCGGCGACATCACCTCGGCCGAGCTCCTCGACGCGCCCGAGCCGGCGCCCTGAGCCACACCCTCGGACCGACTACTCGAGGCGCGCCCGGGTCTCGGCCGGGAGCTTCACGCCGCGGAGCGCCTCCTCGACCTCGGCCCGGACCTCGGCGAGGTCGCGCCCGGCGACCTCCGCGCTCAGCGTCACCCGGAGGTCGCGGCGGACACGATCGATGCGCTCGGGCTCGGAGCGGAGGTGGACCTCGACGATCTCGGCCAGGGGTAACCGGGCGCCGCCCGCGGCGGGGACGGTCAGGCTGCCCCGGTCCTGTTCGGCCACCACGAGGCGGACCGGCAGCGTCGCCTCGCCCTCGGCGACCTGAGCGACGACCAGCCCCGCGTCGCGCACCGCCAGCGCGTCGCGGAGCGCGCGCGGGTCGACCCCGGCCTGCTTCGCCTCGACGCGGTCGATCTCGACGCGCTCCTCCGGTCGGCGGGTCTGGCTCGACCACACCGAGCGCAGCCCCGCGACCTTCGACAGCGCGGCGCGCACGTCCTGAGCGGCGGCCTCGACCCGGTCGAGCTGCCGTCCGGTGACCGCGACCACGACCGGCGCCGGGCGCGGAGAGAAGCCGTCCTCCGCGAGGGGGGTGACGCGCACCTCGGCCCCCGGCAGCTCGCCAATCGCCTGGCGGAGGGACTCGGCCGCGGCGCTCGTCTCTTCGTCACCCTTCCAGGACCCGCGGAGGAGCAGCGTCGCGTCGCTCGGTCCCCGCGTCCAGGCCAGCGTCGTGTCGCCACCGGCGAGGTCCCGCGCGGCTCGCGAGACGCGGCGCAGCACCTCGGCGAGCTGCTCGTGGCGCGACCCGCCGGGCAGGCGAATCGCGACATACAGGCCCCGGGCGCCCTCACCGCCGCGCCAGCCGAGCTTCACCTGCGCCGGGAGCTCGCCGCGCACCGCCTCGTCGACCTTCGCGAGAGCGACGTCCCCGTGGACCGCCAGCCCGACGGCCGGCCGGCCGTCGAGGTGCAGCATCCCGCCGCCCGGTCCACGGTCGAGCGCGATCGTCGCGAGGTCACGCAGCCGCACCGGGGTGTCCTCGGATACCCGGACGACCACCTCGCCCAGGGCCTCGATACCGGTCTTCCCCGCGCCTCCCGCGGGCTGCTCCTTGGGGGCACGGACCGCGTCCGCCACCGCGCTCACGTCCAAGCCGTGCGCGGTCAGGCGCCTCGGGTCGAGCTGCACGCGCACCTCCCGCGCGGGCAGACCGAGCAGGTCCACCGCGTCGACCCCCTCGAGGACCTCGACCTTCGCCCGCAGCCTCGCCGCCAGCGCCCCAAGCCCATCGGGTGACAGCTGGTCGGAGCTCAGCACCACGACCTGATCGGGGGGCGCGGTGGGATCGCCCCGCAGCGCCACGATCTCCGCGTCGGCCGGCATCCGGGGCGAGATCCGGCGCAGCGCCCCGTCCCGGGTCTGCTCGATCTCCGAGGTCCGGATGGCCGCGGAGAGCGTGACGATGGCGAGGGCCTCGCCGTCACGGGAGACCGCCTCGACCTCGTCGATGGCTTCGAAGCCGCCGAGGCTCCGCAGCATGGGCTCGGTGACGAGCCGGTCGACGTCCTCGGCCGACGCTCCGGGCCACCGGACCCGAATCGTGAAGCGCTGCTGCTCGATGACGGGGACCGGCACGACGTCGGCGGCGGGCGCCGGGTCGCTCCCCTCGGAGCGGCAGCCCATGTCGGCGGCCGCGGTGACGAGGAGCAGCCCAGCGATGACGAGGGGGACGAGGCGTCGCATCGGCGAGTCAGCGGGAAGGATCGGAGTCTCGGTCATAGAATCCCCAGCGGGCGCCCAGGACCGGGTGGCCCGGCAGGGGCCCGCGCAGCCCGAGGCGCATCTGGTGAGTGATGAGCCACGTCTCGACCCGCTCCTGAAACCGCGGGTGGAAGGCGTCGGCGCGATGAACGCTGCGGACCTCGTTGTGGCGCAGGACGTCCTGGGTGTGGAAGAAGCTCAGGTGGCGCATCGACGCGATCGCGCGCTCGAGGTGTTCGCTGCTGAGCTGCTCGATGAACGAGTCCTTGCGCGGGTCGGTGATCGGGGGCTGATCGGCCATGGCATGCCTCGAGGCGCCGGAGAGGTCGGCGCGGAATGTTCGCACCCGCTGGCGGCGTTGACCAGCACACGCGGTATGCCAGGAGGGAACCGCTATGCTCGGACCGTTGCGGCGGCTCTTCAGGAAGCTCCTCCCGCTCGCCATCGGCGCGGTGATCGTGCTGTCGGTGCGCTCGTCCTTCGCCGATCACTACCACGTGCCGACCGGCTCGATGGAGCCGACCGTGCAGGTCGGTGACCGCATCTTCGTGGCGAAGGCCGCCTACGGGCTGCGCGTGCCGCTGACCGACGCGTGGGTCGCCGAGTTCGACGGCCCCGAGCGGGGCGACGTGGTGGTGCTGACCTCGCCGACGGACGGCGAGACGCTCCTGAAGCGGGTCCTCGGCCTCCCGGGCGAGACCGTGGCGGTGCGCGATGGCCGCGTCGTCGTCAACGGCGTCGCCCTCCTCGTCGAGGACGGCGCCGCCGGTGTCGTGGAGCACGCTGGCGCCACCAGCCACCCGCTCGACCTGAGCGACGGCGGCGGTCCCGACTGGGGCCCGGTGACGATCCCCGCCGACCGGTACCTCGTGCTCGGCGACCATCGTGGAAACAGCGCGGATGGTCGGTACTTCGGGCTGATACCGCGGGAGGCCATCCTCGGGCGCGCCGTCGCGGTGTTCGTCCGCGACGGCGACCTGGTGTGGGACGAGCTCTGAGCCGGATCAGAAGACGCGGACGCTGTTCGCCCACGCGCCGTAGATGAAGGGGTGCTTCTTCACCTGGGAGGCGCTCGCCTTGAGGAAGACGATGTACGGCCCCTTCGGCCCCTCGCCGTAGCGGGCGAAGAGCGCGACGTCGCCCTTCTGAGCCTTGACGGTGCGGAACCACTTGAAGCCGAGCGTGTTCTTCGCGGCGCGCAGGAGCTTCCAGTGCTCGCCGGGGATGCCGGTGATGATGACGCCGAAGGCCTCGATCTGCTGGCGGGTCGGGGTCGCGCCCTTCTTGGTGACCGCGAACACCTCGTTGTCGCCGTACTTGGCGTAGAGCCCCGCCCAGCCGTCGTCGAACGCGCGGGGGACGAGCGTCGTCCCGACCGGGATCAGCATCTGGAAGCCGTACTCGTCGGAGCGGAACTCCTCCCACCCCGCGGGGGGCTTGGCCTGCGCGGTGGCGGCGAAGAGGAGGCTGACGACGGCGGCGAGTCCGAGGGAGAGCTTCAGCTTGCGCATGGTGGGAGTCCTGACTCCCCGAGGGGGGCGGGGAGGTTTGCGTTGAGGATGGGCGACCGACGCCGGCCGCGTCTCGCCCATTCAACGCCGGATTCTCGTTGCGCACAAACGCCCGCTGGGGGCTACATCACCCTCGCCAGCCGGCCCTGTCGCCGCCGCGCGCGCTTGTCCTCGTACATCGCGAGGTCGGCGGCGCCGACGAGCACCCGCGCGCGGTCGCACTCGGGGCCCCAGGTGGAGGAGCCCATGCTGAGCGAGATCCGCCCGCAGCTCCCGACGGCGCCGGCCCCGGCCAGGCGGCGGCGGATACGCGCGATGAGGCGCGAGGCTCCGGTGGCGTCGGCGTTGGGCAGGATGATCATGAACTCGTCGCCGCCGGTCCGGCAGACGACGTCGTGGTCGCGGACGGTGGTCGCGAGGAAGCGGCCGACCCAGCGCAGGACCTCGTCGCCGGCGAGGTGGCCGTGGGTGTCGTTGATGGCCTTGAAGTGGTCGACGTCGACCACGATGACGCTCAGGGAGACGTCGTGGCGGGTCGCGCGGTCGACCTCGGTCTCGAGGCGCTCGTCGAAGTAGCGGCGGTTCTTGAGCCCCGTCAGGGCGTCCTCGAAGGTCAGCGCACGGATCGCCGCGAGCTCCTCCTTGAGGTGCTCGTTCTCGCGCCGGAGGCGCTCGAGCAGCTCGAAGTCGGGGTGCGTCGTGTCCATCGTCGTCCTCGTCGCTCGTTCGGGTCCATCGCGCCGGGTTCGATTCTCTGACGCGGTGACGAGACGTCCAGTTTCCTGATCTTTGTAAAAGCTCTGCAAACGGCGACCGCGTGGAGCGGGGCGGCCCGACGGTGCGCTCGGTATCGGGGCTCGTGACATCTCGGCTCCCCTGCTCAATAGGGCGTCGGGACGAAGACCGCGGGCAGCGACGGCGCGGCGTCGAGCTCTCGGGCCGTGACGCCGCGTCCGACGACCGCCGACGGGTCGGGCTGGCGGATGAGGGTGGGCTCGACCCGCACGACGCGCTGCGGTCGGACCGCGCCGGGGGCGACGGAGCCGCAGGCGCGCGCGGCGGCGAGCTCCTTGGAGACCCCGAGGCGCGCGAGGCGGAGCAGCTCGAAGCGGATCCAGACGGCCTCGCGGTCGCCGCCGCGGACGGCCTCTCGCAGGGCGTCCCAGGCGCGCTCGCCGCGCCGCGCGTAGCCGCGGACGTCGGGGACGCGCTCCTCGAGGCAGACGAGCTGCCCCCAGTCGGCCAGGGCGTCGCGCATGCGGACCGCGTCGCGCAGCGCGTCGATGCGGGCGAAGACCCGGGCGAGCGTGGTGCGGAGCGACATCACGCGGTCGCCGGCGAGGGCGAGCTGGTCACCCGGGGCGAGCGCCGCGAAGGCGCCGGCGTCGATCTCCCCGTCGTCGAGCGGGGCCGAGGCCTCCGGCGCCGCGGGCCCGTGGGCGCAGGCCGTCAGCCCGGCCCCGACGCTCAGCGCCAGGGTCAGCCCCAGGGCCGCGCTGAGCGCGCGGGAGGCGTATGTGCTGGTCCTCGTCATCTCTCGTCGACCTCCGATGCCCGTTAGTGGTCGACGAGCCCCGTGGCGATCAGTAGGGTCCGTTCGATGAATCGAAACTTCCGCCGCATCGCCGTCTATTGCGGGTCGTCCACGCGCGTCGACGCCGCCTACCTCAACGCCGCCCGCGAGGTCGGGCGGGGCCTGGCCGAGCGCGGCATCGGCGTCGTCTACGGCGGCGGGCGCGTCGGCCTGATGGGCGAGCTGGCCGAGGGCGCGCTCGGGGCCGGGGGCGAGGTGGTCGGCGTCATCACCGAGAAGCTCCTCGACCTCGAGCTCGGCCACGACCGCCTGAGCGAGCTCTTCGTGACCCAGGGGATGCAGTCCCGAAAGACGATGATGTCGCAGCTCGCCGACGCCTTCATCGCGCTCCCCGGCGGCTGGGGCACCCTCGACGAGCTCTTCGAGGCCGCCACCTGGGCGCAGCTCAACCATCACATGAAGCCGGTGGGGCTGCTGAACATCCGCGAGTACTACAACGGCCTCATCGCGTTCCTGATGCACGCGCAGCAGGAGGGCTTCGTCCGCCCGAGCCACGCCAACATGATCCAGGTCGCCCGCGAGCTCCCGACCCTCCTCGACCGGCTCGCCCGCTGCGACATCCCGCGCCTCGAGACGTGGAAGGCCTGAACCAGGCCACCGCCCCCGGAGACAGCCATGACCGCTTCGATCGAGACCCCTGCCGAGACCCTGGCGCTCCTCGACTACATCGCGAAGAGCCCCACGCCCTTCCACTGCGCCGCGGAGACCGCGCGCCAGCTCGACGCCGCCGGCTTCGTCGCCCTCGCCGAGGGTGACCGCTGGGAGCTCGCGCCGGGGGGAGCGTACTACCTCCAGAAGGACGGGTCGGTCGTCGCCTTCCAGGTCGGTCAGAAGGCCCCGACCGAGGCTGGCTTCCGCGTCGTGGGCGCCCACACCGACTCGCCGAACCTGCGCGTCAAGCCGCAGCCCGACGTCAGCAAGGCCGGCTATCGGCAGCTCGGCGTCGAGGTGTACGGCGGCGCGCTGGAGTACACCTGGCTCGACCGCGACCTCGGGCTCGCCGGGCGCGTCGTGCTGGCGGGGGAGCAGCAGCCGAGCGCGCTCGAGCACCGCCTGGTCGACATCCGGCGCCCGATCCTGCGGGTGCCGTCCCTGGCGATCCACCTCAACCGCGAGGTCCGCAAGGACGGGCTGAAGCTCAACAGCCAGAAGCACATGCCGCCGGTCCTCGGCCTGGCCGAGGACGGCGACAAGACCGACGAGATCGGCGCGCTCCGGCGTCTGCTGGCGACCGAGCTCGACGTCGCCCCCGAGCGCATCCTCAGCTGGGACCTCTCGCTGGCGGACATCGTGCCGCCCGCCGTCGGCGGTCTGAACGGCGAGTTCATCTTCGCGCCGCGCCTCGACAACCAGGCCTCCAGCCACGCGGCGCTCGTCGCGCTGCTGACGGCCAAGGAGCGCGGAGCCGGCGACGTGACGCGGGTCATCTGCCTCTACGACCACGAGGAGTGCGGGAGCCAGACCACGACCGGCGCGCAGGGCGCCCTCACCGAGATGGTGCTCGGCCGGATCGCCGCCGCCTTCGACGACCGGGCGGACGCCTTCGCCCGCGCCATCGCCAGGAGTGTTCAGGTCTCGGCCGACATGGCGCACGCGGTCCACCCCGGCCACGACGAGCGCCACGAGCCCGAGCACCGCCCGGCCCTCAACGGCGGCCCGGTCATCAAGATCAACGTCAACCAGCGCTACGCGACGTCGGGGGAGGGCGCGGCGCTCTTCGAGGCGCTGTGCCGAGAGGCCGATGTCCCGGTGCAGAAGTTCGTCAACCGGACCGACCTCCCGTGCGGCACGACGATCGGCCCGATCTCGGCCGCCCGCCTCGGTATCACCACGGTCGACGTGGGCAACCCCATGCTCTCGATGCACTCGATCCGCGAGCAGGCCGGCGCCCTCGATCACCCGCGCATGATCGCGGTCCTCGCCCGCTTCATGGCGTAGTCGACGGTCGCGGGCCGGGTCGGCCGGCCACCGGCGGCACGTTGCCCGCGGGCTCCCGGGGTGTACAGTTGGCGGCCACCAGCTTGACCAACATCGCCCCGAGGAGCTCGCCAGCATGGCGCACCCCCCACCCGGATCCTCCGGACCGGCCCCCTTCCCACGCCGGCCCATCGACCGCCTGCTCACCCCGTGGCGCCGATTCCTCCATGTCGAGGCGGCCAGCGGCATCCTGCTGCTCGTCGTCACCGCCGCCGCGCTGATCCTGGCCAACACCGGCCTCGCCGAACACTACTTCGCGTTCATCGAGCAGCGCGTCGTCGTCGGCGTCGGCGAGGCGAAGCTCGACTACCCGCTCTGGTACTGGGTCAACGACGGCCTGATGACGCTCTTCTTCTTCGTCGTCGGCCTCGAGATCAAGCGCGAGCTGATCAACGGCGAGCTCGCCGACAAGAAGAAGGCCATGCTCCCGGTCGTGGCGGCCATCGGCGGGGCGATCCTGCCGGCCGCGGTCTTCACCGCCGTCATCGGCGGCGGCGAGGGCGGCGACGGCTGGGGGATCCCGATGGCGACCGATATCGCCTTCGTCGTCGGGGCGATGGCGCTCCTCGGCGACCGCGTGCCCCACGGGCTCAAGGTCTTCGTGCTGTCCGCCGCCATCGCCGACGATCTGCTGGCGGTCCTCGTCATCGCCATCTTCTACTCCCACGGCCTCGCCGTCGGCTGGCTCCTCGCCGCGGCCGTCGGCTTCGTCGCGGTCTGGTTCATGAAGCGCGCCGGCGTCCGGTCGATCGGCGCCTACGTCCTGGTCGGCGCGGCCATCTGGCTCTTCACCCTCAAGAGCGGCATCCACCCGACCATCGCCGGCGTCATCCTCGGCCTCATGACCCCCGCGGGCGCCTGGCTCGGCCGCGAGGCCGCCAAGGTGGTCGCCCACGGCGCCGACGCCCTCGCCGCCCCCGAGGAGGTCGCCGACCAGCGCGCCGCCCTCGCCGACGCCAACCGCGCCGCCCTCGAGGCGCGCCCCCCGCTCGAGCGCATCGAGACGGCGCTCCACCCCTGGGTGGCCTTCCTCATCATGCCGATCTTCGCCTTCGTGAACGCCGGCGTCGCCCTCGGCGGCACGGCCGAGGCGAGCGCCATCCCCCTTGCCATCGTGCTGGGGCTGCTCGTCGGCAAGCCCATCGGGATCGTGCTCTTCGCCTACCTGGCGGTGCGCCTCGCCGGCGCCCTGCTCCCGGAGCGGGTCAGCTGGCCGATGCTCGCGTCGACCGGGCTCCTCGCCGGCGTGGGCTTCACGATGTCCCTCTTCATCGCGTCCCTCGGGCTCGAGGGGGCGCAGCTGACGAGCGCGAAGATGGGCATCCTCATGGGCTCGGGCATCGCCCTCGTGCTCGGCCTGCTCGCCCTGCTCGTCACCACCCGCAAGGGCGCCAAGGCCGACGCCACCTGACCGCGGCGGGGTCCGCGCCGCCTCGACGTGGACCCCGCTGGCGCCGTCTGCTACACGCCGGGCCTGACCCCAGCCGGGCACGCCCCGAACGAGCACCATGGCGACCGCTCCCGAACCCCAGCCCACGCCGTCATCCGGCCCCGTCTCCGCCCCGCCGCTGACGTCGCGGCCGCCCTACCGGCCCGAGCTGTCCGCCGCGCGCTTCCTGCCGACCACCCGGGAGGAGATGGACGCCCTCGGCTGGGACGTGTGCGACGTGGTCCTGGTGACCGGCGACGCCTACGTCGACCACCCCAGCTTCGGGATGGCGCTGGTGGGGCGCCTCCTCGAGGCCGAGGGCTTCCGCGTCGGGATCATCCCCCAGCCGGACTGGCGTTCGGCCGAGCCCTTCGCCGCGCTCGGCCAGCCGCGCCTCTACTTCGGCGTGACCGCGGGCAACATGGACTCGATGGTCAACCGCTACACGTCGGACCGCCGCCTGCGGCATGACGACGCCTACACCGCCGGCGGGGCCGGTGGCGCCCGGCCCGACCGGGCCTCCCTCGTCTACGCCCAGCGCTGCCGCGAGGCCTTCAAGGACGTCCCCGTCGTCCTCGGCGGCATCGAGGCGAGCCTCCGCCGGGTCGCCCACTGGGACTACTGGTCCGAGAAGGTCCGCCGCTCGGTGCTCTTCGACGCCAAGGCCGACCTGCTGGTCTACGGCAACGCCGAGCGCGCGCTGGTCGAGCTGACCCACCGCCTGGCCGCCGGTGAGCCGATCGGCGACATCGACGACCTCCGCGGGACCGCCGTCATCAAGAAGACCGTCCCCGAGGGCTGGACCGTCCTCGACCCGGGGCAGGTGGACACTCCGGGCCGGATCGACCCGCTCCCGAGCCCGTACCAGACCCCCGAGGACACCGACGCCGCGCCCTGCGCGAGCGACGCTCCGCCCGAGCAGCCGGAGCTCGTCCGCTTCGTCCCGCGCCTGCTCCGGGCGCGCACGGTGCTGCGGCTGCCGGCCTACGAGGAGGTCGCGAAGGACCCGGTCCTCTACGCGCACGCCTCGCGGGTCCTCCACCGGGAGGCGAACCCCCACAACGCCCGTACGCTCGTACAGCGCCACGGCGACCGCGAGCTGTGGGTGAACCCGCCCCCGATCCCGCTGACGACCCCGGAGATGGACCACGTCTACGGCCGACCCTTCGCCCGTGTGCCGCACCCGCGCTACGGCGACGCGAAGATCCCGGCCTACGAGATGATCCGGTTCTCGGTCACCATCCAGCGCGGCTGCTTCGGCGGCTGCACCTTCTGCTCCATCACCGAGCACGAGGGGCGCATCATCCAGAACCGCTCCGAGCGCTCGATCCTGCGCGAGGTCGAGGAGCTGCGCGACACGCTGCCGGGCTTCACCGGGGTCATCTCGGACCTCGGCGGGCCGACGGCGAACATGTACCGGCTGGCGTGCAAGTCCCGCGAGATCGAGGCCGCCTGCCGCAAGCCCTCCTGCGTCTACCCCGGCATCTGCCCCAACCTCGAGACCGACCACTCGGCGCTCATCCGGCTCTACCGCAAGGCCCGCGAGCTGCCGGGCATCAAGAAGGTCCTCATCGCGTCGGGGGTCCGCTACGACCTCGCCGTGGAGGACCCGCGCTGGGTCGAGGAGCTCGTGAAGCACCACGTCGGCGGGTACCTGAAGATCGCCCCCGAGCACCTCTCCGACGGCCCGCTGTCGAAGATGATGAAGCCCGGGATGGGCGCGTACTACCGCTTCAAGAAGCTCTTCGAGCGCTACAGCCGCCAGGCCGGCAAGAAGCAGTACCTCATCCCGTACTTCATCGCGGCGCACCCGGGGACGACCGACGAGGACATGCTCGAGCTCGCCCTGTGGCTGAAGGGCAACGGCTTCAAGGCCGACCAGGTCCAGACCTTCCTGCCCTCGCCGATGGCCACCGCGACGGCCATGTTCCACACCGGGAAGAACCCGCTGCGGCCGGTCACGCGGCGCTCCGAGCAGGTCCACGTGCCGCGTGGGCTGCGGGTGCGGCGGCTCCACAAGGCGTTCCTGCGCTGGCACGCCCCGGAGAGCTGGCCGCTCCTGCGCGAGGCCCTCGCGCGGATGGGCCGCGAGGACCTCATCGGTGACCGGCCCGAGTGCCTGGTCCCGGCGACCGACCGGCCACGCCGGGGCGAGCAGCGCGGCGGGCCTGAGCGCGGCAAACGCTTCCAGACCCAGCACACCGGCCTCGCCAACGCCGCCAGCCCCGCGCGAGCGGGGGAGGCGCCGAAGCGCGGCAAGGGCGGCCGCAGAGGCTCGGGCAAGTCGCCGCGCCGGGGGCGCGGCGGGCGGCCGTCACGGCGCGGGCGGTCGTAGGCTCGGGCGCGAGACCGCCGGCGCCGCGGTCCAGGCGGCGGTCTTCGGCGGGCGCAGCGTGGTCGCGAGCAGGCCGAGCAGCTCGGTCCGGCGGAAGGGCTTGCGCAGGAAAGGCACCTGTGGGGCGCCGTCACCGCGCGGCGGGGCCGCGTGGCCGCTGGTCAGGATGACGGGCAGGTCCGGGCGGAGCTCGCGGAGGCGCTCGAGGGTCTGGTGGCCGTCGAGCCGCGGCATCGAGACGTCGAGCAGGACCGCGTCGATGTCGGCGCCCTCGCCGAGCCGGGACAGGGCGTCGAGCCCGTCGCGGGCGGTGAGCACCTGGTAGCCCGCGCGCTCGAGGACCGAGGCGGCCATGTCGCGGACCACGCGCTCGTCGTCGACGACGAGGATCGTGCCGCCCCGCGGGTGCTCGGCGTTCAGCGGCCGGCGGTGCGGGGAGCGGGCCGGGCGCTCACAGAGGGGCAGCAGGACGCGGAAGCGAGCGCCCTGGCCCGGGGCGCTCTCGACCTCGACGCCGCCGCCGTGGGCGCGGAGGATGCCCTGAGTGGTGGCGAGGCCCAGGCCCCGGCCGAGGGGCTTGGTGGTGAAGAACGGGTCGAAGAGCCGCGCGCGGGTGTCGGCGTCCATACCCGCGCCGTCGTCCTCGATCTCGACCCAGGCGAAGCGGCCCGGCGCGGCGTCGCGGAAGGCGAGCGGCCAGCCGGCGATGTCGTCCGCGTCGCAGCGCGTCATCCCCGAGCGCACGCGGATCTCGCGGCCGGTGTCGCCGAGGGCGTCGCCGGCGTTCTTGATGAGGTTCAGCAGGACCTGGCGCAGCTGGCTCGCGTCCGCCTCGACGCGGATCGCGCGGGGATCGAGGTCGAGGGACAGGGTCGCGGACCGCGGGAGCGTGATCCGCAGCAGCTCGCTGATCCCGCGCACCTCGTCGGCGACGTCGAGCACGCTCGGCGCGACGTGGGCGCGCCCGGCGTAGGCGAGCATCTGGGTACAGAGCTCGGCGGCGCGCTCGGAGGCGAGCTGGATCGCCTCGATCGAGCGTGTCGCGGCGTCGTCGGCGGCGAGGTCCTCGCCGATGAGGTCCGCGTGGCCGAGGACCACGGCGATGAGGTTGTTGAAGTCGTGAGCGATCCCCCCGGCGAGGCGACCGAGGCTCTCGAGCTTGTGAGCCTGGAGGAGCTGCTCGCGGAGGGCCGCGGCGGCGCGCTCGGCGCGGCGCGTGTCCGTGGTCTCGTAGACGTGGCTGATGACGCGGGCGACGGCGCCGTCGCGGTCGCGGAGCGGGACGAGCGTGATGACGAACGAGCGCTCGTCGCCGGCCCCGGACACGGCGGTGAGCTCGAAGCGCGTCTGTCGCCCCCCGGCGGCGGCCGCCAGCTGTCGCGCGAACAGGTCGCGCGACGAGGGCTCGGGGATCAGGTCCAGGAGGTTCGTCCCGATGAGCTCCTCGAGGGGCCGGCCGATCATGGCGAGCCCGGTCGCGTTCATCGCGAGGATCTCGCCGTCGAGCCCCAGCTCCTCGATGCAGTTGGGCGCGCTCGCCACGAGGGTCCGGTAGCGGTTCTCGCTGTCGGCGAGCGCCGCCGCCACACGGTGCCGCTCGGCGCCGATCCCGGCGAGCATCCCGGAGAAGCCGATGACCCCGAGGAAGAGCCACAGCTCGACGAGGCGCACGGTCAGCGTGTCCGCCGGCGCCACGCTGGTGACGGTGCCCCAGATGGCGACCGCCGCGGTCACGGTCACCGCGGTCGTGGCCCCGATCTGCCCGTAGCGGAGCCCGAACCAGACCACGAAGGGGAAGGCGATGAAGACCGGCACCGGGGGATCGACCAGCTCGAGGCCGCCGGAGCCCCAGGCGAGGACGCTGAGCCCGACCATGGCGACGCCCAGGGCGAGCGAGGCTACGAGGCCGCCGCGGGTCGGGCGCGGGCGCGAGCCGACGTGTGCCCAGGCCAGGATCAGCGGGGCGACCATCAGCGCTCCGCACGCGTCGCCGACCCACCACTGAGCGAAGAGGGGGAGCGTCGCCGAGGCCGGGGCGTCCTGGGCGAGGACCAGGGCGCCGACCCCGACGGCCGCGGCGACGACCGGGGCGAGGACGGCGCCGAAGCCGACGAAGGCGACCAGATCCGAGGGGCGCTCCAGCCCCGACGACCAGCCGCGGACCCGGCCGAGCGCCAGGGCGGCCACGACCGCCTCGAGGGTGTTGCCGACGGCGATCAGCGCGGCGGCGCCCGGGGACGCGGCGCCGAAGGCGAGGTTCACACCGAGAGCGCCGATCAGCACCGCCGGCCACAACCGGACGCCGCCCAGGATGAGCGCGGCCAGGGCGATGCCGGTCGCCGGCCAGACCAGGGTCACGCTGCCGTGGGTCGTCGCGAGGGCGAGCCCCAGCCCTCCGGCCGCGAAGTAGGCGGTCGCGACGAGCGTCACGAGGAGCGCGGCGCGGGGGGATCGGCGCTTGCTGGATACCACGGTCCGAGCATACCAAATGGTACGCTGGGTGCAATTCGGCGGCGCCGCCCAGCGGTCGGTCTTCTCTGCACTGCGGCGGCTCGGAATTCGAGCTTTGGTGCCACTAGACGCTGTCCATGTTGCGATGCAATCGTGCGCTGGGGGCCGACTGGCGGGCGAGGATCAGGGGGTAGGTGTGAGCGACGTTCTCAGTTCGAGTGATGTCATCCGCGGGCGATGCCTGTGCGGTGCGGTGCGCCTCGCGCTGGTCCCGCCAACGGTCTTCGTGTCGCACTGCCACTGCGAGAGCTGCCGGCGCGCGCATGCGGCGGCCTTCGTCACCTGGACCGCGGTCAGCGAGGCGGCGTTCACAGTCGAGCGCGGCGTCGACGCGCTGACCGCCTACGGATCGAGCCCAGGCGTGACGCGGAGCTTCTGCGGCCGCTGCGGGACGCAGCTGATCTACCGGATGGAGGGGCTCGATCGGGTCTACGTCCCGGTCGCGGTCCTCGAGGGGATCGACCAGCTCCCGGACAGCCACGTGAGCTACGAGGAGCGTGTGGCTTGGCTCGCCGGCGTAGAGACCCTGCCGTGCTTCGTCGGGAAATCGGAGACCGAGCGCCTCGCGTGGGGGCGGCGCGAGTAGACCCGGGTCAGCGCAGGACCGTGCCGGCGCGGCGGCGCCACTCGTAGAGGGCGATCGAGGCGGCGGCGTTGACGCTGAAGGAGTCGACCTGATCGGCCATCGGGATGGTGCCGAGGGCGTCCATCAGGCCGCGGACCGGGGCCGAGAGCCCGAAGGCCTCGCCGCCGACGACGAGCGCCGGGCGCCGGGCGTCGGCGGTCACCTCCCAGAGCGGCGCGCCGCCGCTGGTGACGAGGCCGACCAGCGCGACGCCCGCGCGACCGCACGCGGAGCGCAGGAGCGCCGCGTCCGACAGCGCCAGGTGGAGGACGGGGAGGCGGAAGATGGCGCCCATCGAGGTCCGGATGGCCTTCGGGTGGAACGGCTCGGCGCCGCCCAGCGCGACGAAGCCGGCGGCGCCTCCGGCGAGGGCGGTCCGGATGAGGGCGCCGGTGTTGCCGGGGTCCTGGATCTCGGCCGCGACCAGCAGGGGGACCGGCCGGTGGGTCTGGCCCAGCGCGGCGTCGAGATCGAGGGCCGGCGGCGGCGGCACGAGGGCGACCACGTCCCCGAAGGTCCGCCCGTCGACGAGCTGCCCGACGACGTCCGCCGGCGCCGCGACGAGCGTCGTCCCCGGCAGGGTCGCGAGGCGCCGGGCCAGCCGCGCGAAGCGGGGGGGCGGGTCCGCCAGCAGCGTCGCGGCGGCGATCACCAGCGCCGGCGCGTGACCGGCGGCGAGCGCGCGCTCGATGAGGCGAAAGCCCTCGAGCGGGATCCCACCCACGACCTCGCGGCCCCGGGGGCTCGACGCCCGCTCGTACTGTGACGCGGCTCCCCGCCAGTCCGTGTCCCACATGCCTGGAGATATCGGCGCGGCGCTTGACGATGTCAATCACCTTGACTCGGCGGTCCGATGTCAATTCTGTTGACGGTCGACGCCCTGAAGCGGCGCAGGGAGGGCTCATGAGCGAGACGCAGAGAACGCTGGATCCCGCGCGGACGGTCGCGCTCGTGGACGGGCTGGCGCGGGTTCACGGGCGGCTGACGACCCTGGTCTCCGAGGCGACGGCCACCAGCACCCTGACCCCATCGGAGGGGATGGCGCTCCGCGTCGTCGCGGGGGCGCCGGAGGGGCTCTCGCAGTCCCGGTGGGGCCGGCAGCTCGGGGTGAGTCGGCAGCGGGCGCACGCGCTGGCGGAGGGGCTCGCCGCGCGCGGACTGCTGACGGTCGAGCGCGCGGGTCGGGCGTCGAGCGTGCGGGTCACGGCGTCGGGCGCCGCCGCGCTGGCGGGGCAGGTCGCGCTGATCGGGGCGGCGCTCGGGCCGCGGCTGGCCGAGGTGGCGGACTCCGACGACCTGCTGGCGTCGCTCGAGGCCCTGGAAGATCGGCTCGTCTGACGGCCTACTCGGGCAGCGCCGGGCGGACCTTGTAGACGACCTCTTTTCGGATCTGCACCGTGCCCGGCTTGGCGCCGCGCGGCTTGGAGACGAAGCGCGCGCGGGTGGCCGTCACCGCGACGGTGCCGCCGTTGCGCTGCTTCGAGTGCCAGGCGGCGATGGCGGCGGCGCGCTCGACGACGTCGCGGGGCGGCTCGACCCCGTCGCGGACGAAGAGGACGACGTGGCTGCTGGGGGCGCCGCGCAGGTGGAACCACCAGTCGTCGTTGCGGGCGATCTTGATGGACAGCTGGTCGTTGTCGCGGGCGGTCTTGCCCGCCCAGACGGTCCAGCCGTCGATCTCGTACTCGTGGACGTCGGGCGGGTGTTTGATGTCGGGAGCGCTCATGGCGCGGCAATCTACCCAACGCGCTCTGACGCGCGACAAAAAAATCCTTTGGTTCCAGCCAGCCGCGGCGTTACACCGCGACTCGGCCGGACGCGGGGCGCCCGGCGAGGAGGTCCTCATGCTCACCTGCACCCGCCGCCTCGAGTGGGACGCGATGCACCGCATCCCGGACCACGAGGGCGCCTGCAAGGCGTTCCACGGCCATCGCTACGTCGCCGAGATCAGCTGCGCCGCCGAGGACTTCGACGCCTGCGGACGCATCATCGACTTCGGGGCGATCAAGGCCGTCGTCGGCGGCTGGATCGACGCGCACTGGGATCACACCGCGATCCTGATGCACGGCGATCCGGATCCGGCGGTCCCGGTGATCGCCGCGTCGAATGAGCGCATGGGACGCCCGGTCTACTGGACCGACGCGCCGCCGACCGCCGAGGTGCTCGTCGCCGAGCTGGCGCGGGTCGCCGTCGAGCTGCTCGAGCCCCACGAGGTCAGCGTCGTCCGGGTGCGCCTCTGGGAGACCCCGAACGCCAGCGCGGAGTGGACCGCCGGCTGACCGGCGTCCGCGTGAGACGCCCGCGGGGGCTGCCTTCACGGCCTCTCCCGACGTGTGAGCCGAGGACCGGTCGCCGCCGTCACGGCGTCAGTCGATCGGCGCGCGTCGGGCGCCCGGGTTTTCGTGCGGTCGCCGACCACCCTATAGTGGAGAGCGTCGGTCTTCGGCTGCAGGGTCCGGATGGAGCATGGCTGAGACGATCCTCATCATCGGCGCCGGGCAGACGGCGGCACAGGCGGTCGAGACCCTCCGGGACGAGGGCTTCTCCGGTCGGATCGTCCTGGTCGGCGCGGAGCCCTACCTGCCGTACACCCGCACGCCGCTGTCGGGTGACATCCTGGCGGGCGCCGCCGGCGTCGCCTCGTGCACCGTCCACGACGAGGCGTTCTATGCCGATCGTGACGTGACCCTGGTCCTCGGCCAGCGGGTCCTCGGAATCGACCGCGACGCCCGCACGGTGAGGCTCGATGACGACCGCGTCCTGCGCTGGAATCGGCTCCTCTTCGCGACGGGCGCCCACGCCCGGCAGCTGGGCGTCGAAGGCGAGGACCTGGACGGCGTCTCGACGCTCCGTACCCGGGACGAGGCCGAGGCGCTGCGACGACGCCTCGCCGGGGCGCGCCGGGTCGTCGTGGTCGGGGGCGGTTGGATCGGGCTTCAGGCCACGGCGACGGCCCACGCGGCGGGCTGCGAGGTGACCCTGGTCGAGGCGGCCGAGCACCTCCTGCCGCGGGTCGCCGCGCCAGAGGTGGCGCTCGTCGTGCGCGTCTTCCACGCGACGCGCGGGGTCCGCGTCATCTGCGGCTCTCGCGTGAACGGCTTCACCGGGCGGGACGGCCGGCTGACGGCGGTGCTGACCGACGACGACCGCCGCCTGCCGGCGGACCTCGCCATCGTGGCGGTGGGCGCGAGGCCGCACACGGAGCTGGCCGCGGCGGTGGGGCTCGAGGTGCGCGACGGGATCGTCGTGGACGCGGCGGGGCGCACATCGGATCCCGGGATCTTCGCCGCCGGTGACTGCACGCGCTTCTTCAGCCCGCCCCTCGGTCGCAGCGTCCGCCTCGAGAGCTGGCGCAACGCGCGACGCCAGGCCCGAGTCGTGGCGCGCGCCCTGGCTGGTGACGAGAGCGCGCGTTTCGACGAGATCCCGTACGTCCACTCGGACCAGGGAACGATGCACATCGACGTCATCGGGGCGCCCGAGGCGTGGGATCAGGTGATGATGCGCGGGACGCCGTGGATCCCGGACTGCACCGCGGTGATGCTCGATCACGGCGTGGTGGTCGGCGGCGCGTCGTTCAACCGGCCCGACGACATGGTGCCGGTCGAGGCGCTCATCCGCGCGCACGCCCGGCCCGATCCCAGGGCGCTGCTCGACCCGTCGATCCCGCTCGCCGACCTCGTGTGAGGAGACCCGCGGATCTCCGCAGCCGTCGCGGCCTCCGAACAGGGGAGACGTCAACCGGTGGCGGCCGCCTGGCGCACGCGGTCCGGGGTGTCGCCGGTCCAGTCGCTGAAGGCGCGGTAGAACGAGTTGGGCTCCTCGAAGCCGAGGAGAAACGAGATCTCGGCGGTCGCGAGGTCTGTGCTCTGGAGATAGTGACGGGCGAGGTCCTCGCGGGTGCCGCGCAGCACCCGTTGGTAGGTCGTCCGCTCGGCACCGAGGCGCCGCTGTAGGGTCCGCTTGCTGACCCCGAGCCGGCGGGCGACGACCTCCATCGTCACCTGCCCGCTCGGGAGCCCCTCGAGCAGCGCCGCCCGGACCCGCTCCTCGGTGCTCGCGCCGGCGTCCAGCTCCGCCAGGCGTCGGCGCAGCTCCGGCTCGAAGGCCGCCCACATCGCGTCGTTCGACGTCAGGAACGGCCGCCGCGCGTCCTCGGCCGAGAACCGCACGACGTGCGCGTCGCCCCGGGTCATCGGCACACCGAGATAGTCCTCGTACGGCGCGAGCGGCGTCGGGAGCTCCGTCACCGTGACGGACCGCGGCCGGACCTCCTCACGGGTGCCGAGGCGGGCGAGCGCGACCAGGAACAGGACCTCCATCGTGACGACCGACAGCGGGGTGGCCGCGCTGACGTCGAGCCACGTGAGCGTCAGCGTGAGCCCGTCGCCCCAGGCGACGTCGAGGTGGAGCGGCCCGACGAGCGGCTTGTACTGGCTCAGGCGCTCGACCGCGACGCCGAGGTCAGGGCTCGCCAGGGCCGCGAAGAGCGGCGGCGAGAAGACGTCCCCGCGGAGCGCGCGGCAGAGCGTGATCGGCAGCAGCGGGTCGTCGAGCTCCGCCTCCAGCGCGGCCCAGAGGCGGTAGTAGTCGGTCGACGGGATCCGCGCCCTGTGCCGCCCGAAGAGGTCCTCGGGGAGCCCGGCGCGCCGGAGCACGTTCGCCGGCTCGGCGCCCAGGTCCTTCAGCAGCGCCCGCCAGCTGCCGTCGACCGCGTAGGAGTGCGGAGACACGGCCCTCAGGCCGCCTTCTTCTTCTTGTCGAAGCGCCCGCTCGCGGCCATCTGCTCGAACATGTCGACCAGCGTCTCCTCGAGGGGCCGGTAGCTCAGCCCGAGCTCGCGGATGGCCTTGCTGTTGTCGCAGCGCCACGGCAGCCCGATGTTCCGGCTGACGGCCTTGCGCGTCAGCATCTTGTTGGCCATCGGCCCGACCAGCCACACCATCCACTTCGGGAGCTTGCGCTTCGGGATCGGGTAGCGGTCGCCGAATCGCTCGCCCAGGATCCGCCCGATCTCCATGAAGTCGGAGTCGTGGCCGACGATGATGTTGCGGCCGTTCGCCTCGGGGGTGAAGCCGGCCCGATAGTGCGCCTCGGCCAGGTCGCGGACGTCGATCATGCCCATCCCGTAGGCGGGCATCCCCATCTTCAGCGTGCCGTCGCCGAACTGGCGGATGATGTTGAAGCTCTCCGAGGTCCCGTCGGCCTTGATCCCGGGCCCCACGACGAGCGCCGGGTTCAGGGTCACGAGGTCCCAGCGGTCCTGCGCCTCGGCGATCTTCCACGCCTCCTGCTCGGCCAGGGTCTTCGAGTACGAGTACGCCTGGTGCTTCACCGACGAAGACGTGTTCCAGATCTCCTCGGTGAACACGCCGTTCGGGGTCTCCGCGAGGTCGGCGTTGTCGCCGTAGATGGCGGCGCAGCTGCTCGTGACGACGACCCGCTTCACGCTCGGCGTCGCGTTCGCCTGCTCGAGCACGTTCCGCGTCCCGAGCTGCGCCGGCTCGATGAGCTCCTTCACGGGGTCCTTGATCTGGCTCGTGAACGGCGAGGCGGTGTGGAAGACCAGCTCGCAGCCCGCCATGGCCTCGGCGTAGGAGCCCTCCGTGAGGAGATCCGCCTTGAAGTAGACGATGGCGCCTGGCGCGTTGGCGGCCAGCTCCTCGAGGTGCGCGATCTTCTCGGGGTTGTCCGGGCTCCGCACCGGCGCGTGCACGGTGTGGCCGCGGTCGAGCAGGGTCTTCACCAGCCAGCCGGCCACGTAGCCGGTCGCGCCGGTCACCATCACCGGCGCCTTGGGGTCGATCTTCGTCATGAGCGGTCCTCCTGAGACCGTGAGCCGTCGCGTCGTCTCACCCGCAGAGACTACGCCCCGAGACGCGCCACGAAACTCGCGAAACGCGACAGACGACCATCGGAACGTGCCACCGCGCCGCGCGCCTGTCACCCGTGACCGCCTCCGACATCCGGCCCGGCGCCTCGAACAATGGACTTGCAGGCGTCTTCTCGGGTCGGGTCCGGTTCCTTCCAGCTTTCCGGTTTGCTACGCTCCGCCGGAGCGCGGCCCACTCCGGCGCGCGACCTCGAGCCCACGTTCGAAGCACTCCACCGTTCAGCGACGCCAGGAGGGACCGCGATGCGCAACGCAGCGGGTCTGATCATCGTCACCTTCACCTTGATCGCCACCGGCTGCGGCGGCGGAAGCACGGCCCCCGAGGCCACGTGCACCGACGGCGTCTTGAACGGCACCGAGACCGCCATCGACTGCGGCGGCGACGGCTGCGAGCGGTGCGGCGCGACCCTCGCCTGCGCCGACGACGACGACTGCATCAGCGGCATCTGCAGCGAGGACTCGGTCTGCGCCTGCGCCGAGGGCTTCGAGGCCTCCGGGACCACCTGCGTCAACGTCGACGACTGCGACCCGAACCCGTGCAAGAACGGCGGGACGTGCGAGGACGAGGTCAACCGGTTCGTCTGCACCTGCAAGACGGGCTTCTCGGGGCCGACCTGCGAGACCTCGGACCCGTGCACCCCCAACCCGTGCGAGAACGGCGCGACCTGCACCTCGGGGCTCGACGGCGCCAAGTGCGAGTGCGCGGCCGGCTACTGGGGACCGTACTGCGGCAACACCTGCAACAGCCCCGCGAACTGCACCGGCGAGGTGAGCTGCGCCCAGGAGGACGGAAAGAACCCGGTCTGCAGCGCGTGCGAGGACGGCTGGCAGGGGACGACCTGCGCCGACGACGTCGACGAGTGCGCCGACGAGCTCGACGACTGCGCCGAGACCGCGCGCTGCGTGAACACGATCGGCGGCTTCACCTGCGGCTGCCCCATCGGCAGCGTCGGCGACGGCACGGTGTGCGAGACCTGCGAGGCCGGCAAGTGGGGCGAGGACTGCGAAGAGGTCTGCGTCGGCGGGGAGTGCGCCGGCGCCCCGACCTGCGACCCGGTCGACGGCACCAGCCCCGCCTGCGAGGGCTGCGTCGACGGCTACACGGGCGTCGCCTGCGCCGACAGCTGCGAGGTCGGCAACTGCGCCGACGACGCGGTGCGCTGCGACCAGAGCGACCCGACCCTGCGCGAGTGCTACGAGGGCTGTGTCGACGGCTACTACGGGACGGACTGCGAGAGCGAGTGCGTGACCGACCACTGCAAGCTGGACGACGGCGTGGTCGTGGCCTGCGACCAGACGACCGGCGTGCCCACGAGCTGCCCGGCGTGCCAGCCCGGCTACACCGGCGCCGACTGCGAGGGCACCTGCACCCAGGGCAACTGCGTCGGCGACGTGGTCTGCGCCCAGGCCAGCCCGGACCAGGGGCGCCTCTGCCCCGACGGCTGCGTCGACGGCTGGCGCGGCGAGACCTGCGAGGGGGCCTGCCCGCCGCACGCGCACTGCCTCGGGACCACCGCCTGCGACCAGACCACCGGGACCACGACCTCCTGCGCCAGCTGCGAGGACGGCTATTGGGGCGACACCTGCGGGTCCTCCTGCGCGACCCCGCAGCACTGCGTCGGGGCGGTCACCTGCGCGAAGGACACCGGGATCGCGTCGAGCTGCGCCGGCTGCCTGCCGGGCTACTTCGGGACGTCCTGCGAGCAGGACTGCGAGATCGAGCACTGCATCGGCACCGCGACCTGCGTGAAGGCGAGCGGCGTCGCCCAGGCGTGTGACACCTGCGAGGCCGGCTACTGGGGCACGACCTGCGCCAGCGAGTGCCCGCTCATCCCGCACTGCGCCGGCGCCGCGACCTGCGACCAGACGACGGGCGCCGCCGTCGCCTGCACCCAGTGCAGCGCGGGCTACTGGGGCCCCACCTGCTCCGAGACGTGCGGCATCGACGGCTGCGACGGGGCGGTCACCTGCGACCAGACGACGGGGCAGCCGGTCGCGTGCTCGCTCTGCGAGGCGGGCAAGTGGGGGCCGACCTGCCAGAACAACTGCACCCGCGGCAACTGCACCGGCGAGGTCACCTGCGATCAGGTCACCGGCGTGCGCCAGACCTGCGACGGCTGCGAGGACGGCTACTGGGGCGCGACCTGCACGAGCGCCTGCCAGACCGGCCACTGCGCCGGCGGCACCGGGACCTGCGACAAGGACAGCGGCGTCCCGACGGGCTGCCCCAACGGCTGCATAGACGGCTACTGGGGCGGCACCTGCCAGAGTCAGTGCGCCCAGGGCTTCTGCCTCGGGACCGTGACCTGCGCGCAGGTCGGCGGCGCGGCGGTCAGCTGCAGCAGCTGCGCTGCCGGGCACTGGGGAGACACCTGCGCGAACGCCTGCGACAAGGGGAACTGCGTGGGCTCGCCGACCTGCGCGAAGGACGACGGCGCCCCCATCTCGTGCCCGGGCTGCGCGGTCGGCTACTGGGGCGGGACCTGCACCCAGAGCTGCCAGCACGCCGGCTGCGAGGGCAACATCGTCTGCAACCAGGACGACGGCGTGGCGACGGGGTGCGCGGCCTGCACGGCCGGCAAGTGGGGCGTCACCTGCGACGAGAGCTGCACCCAGGGGAACTGCACCGGGACGGTGACCTGCGCCAAGTCCGGCGGCGTGACGCTGTCCTGCACGGGCTGCCAGACCGGCTTCTGGGGCGGCACCTGCGCCATCGCCTGCGAGCAGGGGAACTGCGCGTCGGCGATGACCTGCGCTCAGGACTCGGGCCTCGCGACCGCCTGCCCGAGCTGTGACGCCGGCTACTGGGGGACGATCTGCGAGGACGACTGCGACCCCGGGCACTGCGCGGGCGAGTACACCTGCGCGAAGTCCGACGGCGATCCGCTGACGTGCTCGTCGTGCGAGGCGGGCTGGCTCGGCGCCCTGTGCGACAGCTACGCGGTCCAGAGCTGCGCCGAGTGGCTCCAGAGCGGCGCCACCACCGACGCGGTCTACACCATCGACCCCGACGGCGCGGCGGGCGACCTGACCGCCGTCGAGGTGTGGTGCGACATGACGACCCACGACGGCGGCTACACGATGTTCAAGGTCCACACGCCGACCGCGGTCAGCGCCGTCCAGGCCGAGCAGATCTGCGCCGACTACGGGATGCAGCTCTTCATCCCGCGGAGCTCCCAGCACCTCGCGTCGGCCTTCGCGGTCGCCACCAGCGACGGCTACGGCGACGACGCCAGCGCCGAGTACCTGCGCATCCTGGGCATCTACCCGAACCAGGCCGGCGCCGCCTGCGCCAACCAGGTCTTCAACAGCGGCAACACGAACTGCAACTGGTCGGCCTCGGACGGCCAGTCCTTCTGGATCTCGAACAGGACGGACATCGGCCAGCCCAACGGCAACAACGCCCTCGACGGGTCGATGGCCTACACCTTCGACGGCGACGGCGCGGTCACGGCCTACGACGACGTGACCGGCCCCGGCTACACCTCCGACCGCTTCATGTGCGACCTCGGCGACCGCATCTTCAACGGCCACAGCTGCAAGGACTGGTACGACGCCGGCTTCCACACGAGCGGCATGTACACCATCGATCCCGACGGCCCCGACGGCACCCTCGCCCCGTTCCAGGCCTACTGCGACCAGAGCACCAACGGCGGCGGCTGGACGCGGCTCGTCCACTGGAACCGCGAGGCCGACGCCAGCGACACCGGGGCGACCCTGGCGATCGTGATGGACAAGCTCATCAACAACATGGACGCGTTCACCAACACCACCGGGCACGTGTACTGGTACGGCGGGCAGCGGGCGCTGGCCTACCGCAAGCTCGTGACCATCCCGAACTCGGGCGAGGTGCGGGCCGACATCCACTACATGGGCGACAGCATCGAGGATTCGGCGGCGTGGGTCTTCGGCATCGCCGACGGCGCGCAGAAGGACATCATCTGCGGTGATCGGATCGCGCCGTACGGCAGCCTCTCGAACTACGGCGCGACGGAGCAGGGCTACTACCCGAGCTACAGCTGCTCCAACAGCGAGGCGCCCTCCGACACGTTCACCTGGGACAAGGTCGTTCAGAAGGACCTCGGGACCTCGGTCTCCGAGCTGAGGCTCCACAGCCTCCACAACGACAACGCCAGCGGCGGGGACCACTCCCGGCTGTACCGGCTGATCCTCTGGGTCCGCTGACCCACGAGCGCCGCGTCGGGCGTGGCCCCGCGCGGCGCTTCACGACACCGGCGACCGCGCGATGAGCGTCGAGCACACGCTCGTCGCCGCGGTCGCGGTCTTCTTCGTCGGGATGGGCGCCGTCGCGCTGGTGCGCCCAGCCTTCGTCGTCGGGCTGTGCGGCACCGAGCGGCTCACCCGCGACGGGCGGAGCGAGGTCCGCGCGGTGTACGGCGGCTTCGGGGTCGCCGTCGGCGCGCTCCTGTTCCTGACCTTCGAAGAGCCCGCCGTTCGGGATGGCGCGCTGCTCGCCGTCGCCCTGTCCCTCGGTGGGATGGCGGCGGGGCGCGTCGTGTCGGCGCTCGTCGACGGGCTCCCGGGGCGCCACCCGTGGCTCTTCTTCGTCGTCGAGCTGGCGCTGACGGCCGCGCTGCTCGCCGCGCGCTGAGCGCGAGAGATCGTCGCGTCGCGGGACCAATCGGTCTACCCTGCCGCCATGCGACGCCAGCTCATCGCGCTCAGCGCCAGCCTGCCCCTCCTCGCCCTGGCTTGCGGCGGGGACACCGCGGCCTCGGACGACACCGCGGCCACCGCCCCCGACGTGGCCGTCGACACGGCCGATCCTGTCGACACGACGTCCGAGGACACGACGCCCCCCATCGACTGCGCACCGTACGCCTACGACTTCCGGACGCTGGTGCCCGGCCCGTGTGAGGCGGGCCACGACGCGCAGCTCGCCGACCTCGCCCTGCGCTACGAGCGGAGCTTCCATGTGTTCTCGGCCGCCGCCCTCGGCGGCAACGCCGACGTGACCTTCGCGGTCGAGGACACCGCGCACCGCGAGGCGATCGCCGCGTTCCTCCGCGACTCGGACGGCTGGGACTTCGAGGCCGAGACCGGCCTCGACCCGGTCGGCATCGCGACCACGACGCGCAAGGTCACCGGGCTCTACGCCGGCGTCGGGATCGCCGCCGACGCCTTCCGCTACGCCGTCCTCCGCGACCAGGGCTACCCGACGGCGGAGGTCGACCGCGCGCGGGGCTTCCTGTTGGACGGCCTCGAGCTCCTCCATGTGGCGACGGAGATCACCGGCGTCCACGGCGGGCTCGCGCGCTCGGTCGGCCGGAAGGACCTGCCCGGCGACGGGCAGATCCCGCTCGTGCCGCTCTTCGACGACAACGGCACGGCGCTCCCCGACCCGAAGAACAACGGCGCCTGGCGCGCCGACAACTCCGAGGGCGGGCAGTACCCCGAGCTGGTCTGGGAGGACTCGTGCAGCCGGGACATGGCCCTCGGCTGGGTCACGGCCTACGGCGCCGCCTGGGAGGCCATCGCCGAGGACCCCGCCGTCGACGCGGCCGTGAAGAGCCGGCTTCGCGCCGACGCCAAGGCCATCGGCGAGCACCTGCGGACCGTCCGCGAAAGCGGCTACGACCTGGAGATCCACGATCCCGACGGCCGCCGGACCATGCACGGCTGCCTCAACGAGCACAACTTCGACTGCCAGGCCTACCTCCCCTTCGTCGACAACGGCTTCCACGCCGTCATGGCCCTGGGCATGGTCGGCGCCCTCGCGTACGCCAGCGGTGACCCCGAGCTCGCCAGCTACCTGAACGACGAGCTCATCGCCGAGCGCGGGCTCCCCGGGATGCTGCTCGAGGACGTGGTGCTGAACACCGACGTCGGCTACGAGACCAACTTCAGCGGGGTCAACATGACCTTCGGCGGCGCGCTCCTGGCGCTCCGCTACGTCGACGACCCGGCGGCGCGCGAGGTCCTCCGGGAGGCCGTCGACACCCACGTCTACCACCGCGACGGCGCGGTCTGGCAGCCGGCCGACATGGGGCAGTCCCTCTTCGACTTCGTCTACGCCCTCGCGTCGACCGGCGGCTCGGCCTCGGTGGGGCCGACCGACGCCCCGGACGCGGACGCGGTCGCCCGCGGCGTCGCGACGCTGGCCGCCTTCCCCGAGCCCCCGTTCTGGGACGAGGCGGTCACGAGCTGCCCGGACGCGGTCTGCGACTGCGACCACGTCAACGTGCCCGAGGGCGCCGAGACCTGCACCCTGGCCGACGGCTCGACGGTCGAGGTCCTGGGCTGCCGGGGCAGGGGCTGCGCGCTCATCACGAAGACGCCGATCCCCAAGGCCCTCCGGCCGCCGTCGAACTACGACTGGCGGTCGAGCCCGTTCCGACCGAACGGCGGCGGCGACGGCGCGGCGCTCCTGCCCGGGGTCGACTTCCGCTTCGCCTACTGGCTCGGGCGCTACCTGCGCGTGCCCTGAGCGCGGTCCTTCAGCCGCACGAGGCGCGCGGTCCCCGGCTTGTCGCGCTCCTTCGGCCGCGTGATGAGCACGGCGATGTCGCCGCGGCCGGCGGCGAGGTAGGTGTTGTCGGGCACGCCGGCGACGCGCGAGCCGCTGGCGGTGTAGACGACCTCGGAGGATGGTTCGCCGCCGGTGGGTACGTCGATCCCGCCGACCGGGCCCCGGGCCACGGTGAAGCTGCCGACCGGCGGGCCGGAGACGTCGCTGACGAGCTTCCCCGCGGTGTCGTACCGCTGCACGTGACCCGCGAAGACCAGCATGAACGTGTCACCGTCCCGGGCGGCCGTCGCGTAGGGAGGGAGGTCGACGACGACGAGCCTGCCGTCGGCGGTCGCGAGGCCGAGCTTCCGGGGCTTGTCGCCGCCGTACACCAGCGGGTCGCGCTGGCCGCCGAGGGCGACGACTCGGGTGACGCCCTGGCCAGCTGCCTTGAACCGCTCCGCGCCGGTGCGGAGGTCGCGCCAGCTGACGACGTCGTCGGAGAGGACGACCGCCGTCGCGCCGTCGCCGAAGACGTCGCCGTTGAAGGGCGTGGCGTTGTCGTCGTCGACCTGCGCCTCGACCTTCCAGATGAGCTTCCCCGAGGTGGCGTCCACGGCGCCCGCCGCGCGGGTGGACTCGCTGATGACCCAGGCGACGCGCCCGTCGAGGACCCCGCCCCAGGTCAGCCCGCTCCGGACGAGCTCGGAGGTCTTCCAGCGGAGCTCGCCGCTCTTCGGGTCGGCGCCGGCGAGGATCGCCGGGGCCGTGAAGAAGCCGTGGCGCTTGCTCTCATCGTCCTGGATGGCGACGACCGCCAGGTCACCGGCGGCGCCGAGGAGCGTTCGGGCGGAGTGCAGATAGTGGGTCGTGTGGGGCTCGGAGAGGTCGTGGTACATGTGCACCTCGCTCGCCGGGAAGTAGGCGCCGAGGCTGATGGGATCGAGGCCGAAGAGCCAGAGCCCCACCTCACAGCTGGCCGCGCCGAGGGACCCCGCGAGGGTGAGCGCGCAGCTCTGCCGGTTGTGGACGAGCTGGCCCTTCTTCAGGACCTTGCCCGACTTCGGGGACAGCTCGAGGAGCGTCCCGCCGGCCCAGAAGAAGAGGCGCCCGTCGACGACCTCGAGGGTGTGGTAGCCGCTGGTCTCCTTCAGGACCGTCCGGCGCCAGCGGCGCTTGCCGGTCTTCACGTCGAAGCCGCTGAGGTGCCGGAGGTCGCCCTCGAGCAGGACGACGACCCCGTCGACGATCTCCGCCTCCCAGGCCGCGCCCTCCCAGAGGGTCTCGAAGGTCGCGGTTTCCACTCTGTCGGGTTCGGCCCCGAGCGCGGGCGTGGCGGTGCAGAGCAGGGTGACGGCGGCGGCGAGGGCGAAGCGGCTCATGGCGGCAGCGTATCCCGAACCCCGCGCCGGAATTGTCACTTTCTCGTGATTCCACGTACGATCGCCTCGTGGAGACCCGAACCCAGCAGGCGCTCGCGCGACTGCGCCACTTCGGAGCGCAGCTGAACCCCGATCTCCCCCCGGTGGACGCCGCGCTGCCTGCGCTGAGGGCGCTGCTCGACGGGCTGGACGTCGAGTACCGTATCGTCGGGGGGGCCGCCGTGATTCATCACGGCTACGAGCGGCTCACGGTCGACCTCGGCGTTCTCATCGCGCCGGAAGACGCCGAGACGCTCGATCCCCATCTCGGCCCTGGTGGCTTCGTACGCGAGTCGGCCCGACGGCTTCGGCACGCGAGCACCCGGACGCGGGTCGATCTCCTCTGCGCCGGCGATACGCTCCCGGGCCGCCGCGCGGCCACGCTCCCCTCGCCCGGCGAGGTCGGTCGATCGGACGAGGACCCGGCGTTCATCGCGCTGTCGGACCTGCTCGATCTGAAGCTCGACGCAGGCCGGCACCAGGATCTCGCCGACGTCGTGGCGCTGCTGAAGCGCCTCGACGAAGGCGGCTACATCGCGGTCGAGGCGGGGGTTCGGGGCGAGCACCGGGCGACGCTGGCGGCGCTCCGTGACGACGCGCTCGAGGAGCTGGCGTGGGCGCGCGCGCTCGACCCCGAGGCACCCGGAGACGAGCGCGCGTAGCTGCCTCAGTCCCCTGCCGGGCCGAGCTGACCGTCGTCGATCCAGGCCTGGATCATGTCCTGCTGGGCCTGGGTGAGGCACTTGGGGTTGCCCGCGTCCGTGGCCGGGTCGCCGGTACAGCCGGCGCCCTGGGGCATCGAGCCCTCCTGGATCCGAACGAGGGCGCAAGCACCCTTGGTCTTCCCCGAGCAGTAGTACGAGTCGAGCTGCGAGTCCGCGTAGGCCTGGGCGAGGTCGCTCCCGCCCATGTTGTGATTCCCGAAGCCGCTGCCGGTGTGGCACGGGGTGCACTTCGAGGCGAAGATGCTGTTCGGCGTGTCGAAGGGCGTCCCGGCCTGAACCGTGTCCTCAGCGACGGAGGTGTCCTCGGTCGTGCTGGTGTCCTCCGCGACCGCGGTGTCCTCCATCGTCGTGTCCTCTTCGACGCTGGTGTCCTCGACACTGGTGTCCTCGGCGACGGAGGTGTCCTCCTCGACGCTGGTGTCCTCGACGACGCTGGTGTCCTCGACGACGGAGGTGTCCTCCTCGACCGCGGTGTCCTCCTCGACGCTGGTGTCCTCCTCGACGCTGGTGTCCTCCTCGACGGCCGTGTCGTCGGGCGTGCTCGTGTCCTCGCCGGTGGTGGTGTCGTCGGCGATGACGTCGTCGGCGCCGGTGTCCTCGGCCGCGGTGTCCGAGACGCTCGTGTCGTCCTCGTTGCCGCCGTCGTCACCGCAGGCCGGCGTGAGCCCCACGGCCAACGCCAACGCCATCACCCCCAAGAGCCCGTGTCGCAGCTTCATCTCGCCCTCCTGACGCCTCGAGGCGTACGTCACCGGCGCCACGCCACCGCGCGACCCGAGTCACTTTCTGTACGCGCGCTCTCGGCGCACGTTCTTTGCTCGCGCGGTGGCGCGCGGACGCGGCGTGCTGGTCGCCGCGATGCTCAGCTCGGTCGGATCACTCGGCCGGACCTGGGATCCCGGCGTCGATCCACGCCTGGATGGTGTCCTGCTCGGCCTGGGTGAGGCACGAGGCGTTGCCGCTGTCCTGGGACGGGTCGCCGGTGCAGCCCGCGCCCTTGGGCATGTCCCCGGCCTGGATCCGGACGATGGTGCAGGCGCCCTTCGTCAGGCCGTCGCACTTGCCGATCTGCGCGTCCTTCTCGGCGTCGGCGAAGGCGGCGGCGAGGTCCGACTCGCCGATGTTGTGACCGCCGGAGCCCGCTCCGGTGTGGCACGGCGAGCACTTGGCCGCGAAGATCGCGTGTGGCCCGTCGAAGGTCACGTTGGCCGCGGTCGTGTCCTCGGCCGTCGCGGTGTCGTCCGCGGTGCTGGTGTCGTCTGCGATGGCGTCGTCGGTGACGGTGTCGGTCGTCGCCGTGTCGGTCGTCGCCGTGTCGGTCGCGCTCGAGTCGCCGTCATCGCCACACGCCGTCAGCGGCGCGAGCCCGAACATGAACACCGCGGCGAGCACGCCGCAACGAGAACCCCAGGTCGTCATGAACCCTCCGAGTTGGACTGGATACACAGAAGCTAGCAAAACCGGAGGCGCCATGTCAGGCCATTGTTGGCACTTTTTGCATGAGGCGAACGGAATCGCTGCGTTCGGCCTGCGCACAGACTTCGGCTCGCTCCGCCGGCAGGGGCGACAAGGAGCCCCGTCTCGGCACGCCCGACGCCGAGGATGGCGACCGCTCGCGAGCCGCCGCTTGACCACGCGGTTCAACCGTCGCCAGGATACCCCATGGCCCGCCGCCGTCTCGTCGTGCTCGCGCTCTCGCTCATCCTGGCGCTCCCCCTGAGCGCGGGCGCCGTGTCGCTGAGCCTGCAGTCCGAGTCGTCGCCCTATCCGGGCATCACCGTCCGCAAGTATCGGACGTCGAGCCCCTCCACGAACGTCTGGGTGGCGCTGGTCGACCTCTGCGCGAGCCGAGTCCACGTCGAGGCGACGAAGACGCCCACCGGCACGCAGTCCACCGGCAGCTGGGGCGCGTCGGTCGGCGCGCAGCTCGCCACCAACGGCGACTTCTACAAGACGAGCCCGCTCCACGTGTACGGGGACGCGGTCGGAAACGGCGTCCGCTGGCCCTACTCGAGGAGCGGCCTCCACGCCAACTACGCCAGCGAGTGGTTCTATCACCGCTACGGCTGGATCGCCTTCGGGCCGGACTGGGTCGACTACACCCACAGCGAGTACGTCAAGCAGCACGGGGGCCCGGCGACCGGCTGGCGGCCGAGTCAGGTGCCCCCGCCGCTGCGGCCGGGGACGCTGGCCCTGGTCAGCGGCTTCCCGGAGGTCGTCGTCGACGGCGTCCAGGTGACGTGCAGCTCGCCCACGGCGTCGTCCTGCTTCCCCGACCGGACCGACATGCGGTCACGCAACCCGCGCACCGCGATGGGGCTGACCCAGGACAAGGAGACCCTGCTGCTCGTCGTGGTGGACGGGCGCACGTCGTCCAACGCCGGCATGTACGGTTCGGAGCTGGCCGAGCTGATGAAGAAGCTCGGCGCCTGGGTGGCGTTCAACCTCGACGGCGGCGGCTCGAGCCAGATGTGGGTCGCGGGGCAGGGCTACCTGAACGACTACAGCGGCAACAACCTCGGCAACGGGGTGCGCTCGATGGTCAACCACTGGGGCGTCTTCGCCGGGACCGCCGGCGGCAAGCCCACGCGCCCCGGGCACTGCATGTCGTCGGCGCCGTGCAAGGTGTTGCCGGCCGGCGGCGGCAAGGTGGAGGACAGCTCGTCGTGCTTTCACGGCTTCGGGCCGTCGGCGTACTGGCGCGAGGTCACGACCGCGGGCAGCGGCGGCTCGCTCCACTGGACCAACGCGTTCTCGTCGAGCAGCCCCAGCAACTGGGCCTGGTGGCAGCTGAACCTCGCCGAGGCCGGCCAGTATCAGGTCCAGTGGTACAAGGTATCGGCCTACGCGAAGTTCGCGAAGACGCGCTACGTCGTCCGCGCCGACGGCGGCGAGTACACGGTCGTCGTCGACCAGGGCGCGGGCGCGGCCGGGTGGCGGACGCTCGGGACGTACGACTTCGCGGCCGGCGGAGACCAGTGGGTCGCCGTCTACGACCACGACAGCGGTGCCGTCGCGTCGGACCAGCACATCATCGCCGACGCGGTCCGGTTGGTACGGGTCGGCCCCTGGTGCGGCGACGGCGACTGCGAGCAGGGCGAGACCTGCGGCGGCTGCGAGGTCGACTGCGGCCCCTGCCCGAGCTGCGGCGACGGCGAGTGCAACGGCCAGGAGAGCTGCTCGAGCTGTCCCGGCGACTGCGGCGCGTGCCCGCCGAGCTGCGGTGACGGCGAGTGCAACGGCCAGGAGACGTGCTCGAGCTGCGTCGTGGACTGCGGCGCGTGCCCGCCGAGCTGCGGTGACGGCGAGTGCAACGGCCAGGAGACGTGCTCGAGCTGCGTCGTGGACTGTGGCGCGTGCCCGCCGAGCTGCGGTGACGGCGCGTGCAACGGGGACGAGACGTGCGCGAGCTGCGTCGACGACTGCGGCCCGTGCCCGCCGAGCTGCGGCGACGGCCAGTGCGCCGACGACGAGAATTGCCAGAGCTGCGTCGAGGACTGCGGCGCGTGCCCGCCCAGCTGTGGCGACGGGAGCTGCGATCCCGAGGAGAGCTGCGAGAGCTGCCCCGACGACTGCGGCGGGTGCGCGGCCGACTCGGGCCCCGAGCCGGCTGCCGAGCCCGGTCCCGAGCCGGTCGTCGAGCCTGGTCCCGAGCCCGTCCCGGACGCCGCCACCACGGACACGGCGAACGACGACGTGCCGGCCGGGGCTTCCGTGGGCGCCCCGAGCCGGACCCATCACCTCGAGCAGCGCTCCGAGGCCGGCGGCTGCGCGGGAGGCAACGCGGTCCCGCCGCTCGCCTGGCTGGGGATGACCTGCCTGGCGTTCCTGTCGCGACGCCGGGGCCGAGCGCGCCGCTAGGAGAGCTCGGGGAAATGGTAGCGAAGCGCCATTTCCCTGAGCTCGACTTGGCCGCGCAGCGGCCGGTGGAGGCGGCGAAGCCGCCGGATCAGTTACTCTAGCAGCGAGGGAAATAGCGCGCGTGCGCGCTTTTCCCCGAACGCTGCTAGAGCTTGAAAACTCAGGCTGCGCTGCGAGTGGGGACGTGGTAGCGCTGGCCCGACGGAGGTGCGGGGACATGAGCTCGAGACTGCGCGGGATCCTCCTGGCCGCTGCGACGATGGTGATGTTGGCTGTTCCTGGCGCGCAGGCCTTCGGTCCGGGTGTCCACAGCCGGGAGGCGGTCCGGACGCTCGAGCGCCTGGCGGCGGACGAGCCGGCCTGGGCGGCGCTGCAGGACCTCCCGCTGTGGCGGTCCTACCTGACCCTCGGGGCCATCTCGCCGGACCTCGACTTCGCCCTCGACACCGTCGACTTCGGCCACGGCAAGGCCCTGAGCTATCGGCTCATCGACGCCGCGGCGTCCCTCGACCCCGAGTATCGCCTCTTCGCGCTGGGGCATCTCTGCCACAACGCCTCCGACGCGTCCTCCGAGGGCTTCGTCGTCTCCACCCTGTTCTCGTCGGCGCCCATCGGGGTCTTCGATGCTATCGCCGACCAGGGCCCGGAGCGCGAGGCCGAGGGGATCGTCGAGGGCTTCGGCGATCTGATGACCGGCGACTGGGACACCGTCGTCGACGCGCTCTTCGACCTCTACCTCGACGGCGACGAGGCCCGCGCGCGGCTCGAGCCGGTCTTCACCTGGTACTGCGAGACGGCGAGCGCGTACCACGGCCGTGACACCGACTGCGCGGCGGCGCTGGTCGAGCTGGGCGGCGTCTTCGATCAGGTGGTCGAGATCGTCGGCGCGGGCAGCCGGGAGACCGCGCGAGAGCTCGTCCAGACGCTCATCGCCATGCCGCCCGAGGCGCTCATCGACCTGGTCCTCGGGGGCGCGCTCGACAGCGTGCTGTCGCCCGGGGACTTCGAGCTCGGCGAGGACTCCGCCCGCGACGTCGAGCGGGTCAAGGCGTCGGCGCTGATGTCGCCCGGGTTCTGGACCCTGTACGACGAGGCGCTGAGCGAGCTCGGGCCGTCCTTCGCCATCGCCTTCCTGGAGACCCGCTCCACCGACTGGCCGCGCTACAACGGCCCCGCGATGCACGCCGGGAACCTGTCCTCGCTGCTGAGGTTTCTGCCCGAGGCCTACGACGTCCGGGTCGGCTTCATCGTCGACGAGGTCGTCTGGCGGGACGCCGCGGGCGAGCCAGCCGCGGCGCTCCCCGAGGGTGCTGTCGGCGAGACCTGGTCGGTCACGGCGCGCTTCTTCTCGGCGGTGCCGCTCGAGGACGTCGTACGCGGCGTCGTCCGGCTCGACCTGCCGGGCCTCGACCCGACGTCCGACCCAATCGTGGGGGAGGCGACCCTGGAGGTCGCCATCGACCCCGAGGCCTACGTGACGACCCCGCGGGGGCTCCTGTCGGTGAGCTTCGAGACCGACACCGCCGCCGCCGGGCTCGGCTACTACCTCGAGCTGTCGGTCGGCGAGGGCGCCGCGCCGACCTTCACGACCTCGTGGGACCGCCTGTGGGCGCTCGGGACGCTCGACATCGACCGCGCGCTCTACCGCGACAACTACGGGACCTACGGCCACTGGCCGCCGTCCCTGCCCCTGGCCGAGCCGACCGTCGTGACCGCCGACCTCTTCGTCAAGGTGCGCCACGCCCCCGCCGGGACGGGCATCGACGGGGTCCTCGTGACCCTCGACGGCGGTGCTCGCGCCGTCGCCACGGGGGCGAACGGGGTCGCGCTGTTCGACGACGTCGCGCCGGGGGAGCACGTCGTAAGCGTGGATACCCCGGGCTACGAACAGCCCGACGACGTCACCGCGACGGCGCTGCTCCACGAGGTCAGCTGGGTCGATCTGGTCCTGGAGGCCGTCCCGCTGGTGTCGACGCCGGCGCCCTATCACGACGACGGCGCCTGTCTCCCCGTGGCCATCGACCCCGTGCCCTTCGGCGATCAGGTGCGCGTCTTCGGGGTCGAGGCCCGGGACCCCGACGGGACCGGCCTCGGCGCCGGGGAGATACCCCGCGGCGGCAACGGGGAGCTCTGCTTCGACCCGGCGCTCGCCGACGGGCAGCGGGTCTATGTCGCCGCCCGCGCGCGGTATCGGGACGACAGCCAGGGGCTCGAGGGCGTGGGCCCCGTCGTGACCATCGACGGCTCGCCACCCCAGGTCGCCGCCGCCGTCGGACCGCTGGACGACGAGGTCTGCGTCCCCCTGGAGGTCGAGACGCCGTGGCGTCCCGCGGCGACGGTCACCGTGACGGTCGACGAGCCGCACTCCGAGGTCGGCGAGCTGTCGTGGGGTCTGGGCGAAGGCGAATGGCGGCCCGCGACCGGCGCGCTCGACGGCGACGCCTGGGTCGCGGTCATCGACATCGCAGCCGGCGACCCCGCCCGCCTCGAGCTCCAGGCGACCAACGTCCTCGGCGCCAGGAGCCCACTCCTGTCGATGCCGCTCCCGACCCTCTCCGAGTCCGACCGCTGCGATTCGCCGTCCATCGCCGACCCCGACCCCGAGACCGACATCATCGCCGAGGCGCCCGAAGTCACCCCGCCGAGCGGGGACGGCGGCTGTGCCGGCGGCGGCCACGGCGGCGTGTGGCTCGTGGCCGCGGCGCTGCTCGCGGCCCTCTCGCGTCGCCGTGAGCGGGTCTCCGTGTCCGACTGACGCCCTCGCGGGCGCGGCCGGCGGCTCAGGGCTCGGGCCGGCGGATCCCGAGGGCGGTCATCAGGGAGTAGGCGTGGGAGCGGGCCATGCCGAGGGACTCCGCGGCCTTGCTGACGTTCCAGGCGTGGGTGCGGAGGGCGTCGTTCATGAGGCGCCGCTGGTGCTCGCGGACCGACTCGTAGATGTTCGTCGGGGCCGCGGCGTCCGGGAAGGCGTGCTCGGGTTGGACCGCGCTCGCGCCGTCACCGAAGGCGCGGACGACCGCCGCCTCGACCGTGTGGGCGAGCTGCCGGACGTGGCCCGGCCAGCTCGCCAGCTCGAGCGCGTGGAGGGTGCTCTGGGAGAGCCCGATCCGCGGCAGGCCGTGCTTCGCCGTCACCGCGTCGCAGAAGGCGCGCGCGAGCGGCGCGATGTCGAGGCGACGCTCGTCGAGCCCGGGGACGTGAATCGGCAGGACCTGCAGGCGATAGAAGAGGTCTTCGCGGAAGCGCTTCTCCGCCACCCGGGCCTCGAGGTCGACGTTGGTCGCCGCGATCACCCGCAGGTCCGCCCGCTCGGGGCGCGATGAGCCGAGCGGGTAGTAGACCCCCGACTGCAGCAGCTGCAGGAGCTTGGCCTGGGCCTCGAGCGCGAGCTCGCCGACCTCGTCGAGGAACAGGGTCCCCCCGTTCGCCGCGGCGACCTTGCCCTCGATCTTCCGCGTCGCCGTGGCGTGCCCCCCCGGCACCGCGCCAAAGAGCTCGTTCTCGATGAGCGTCGTCGGCAGCGCCGCGCAGTTCACCGCGACGAACGGCCGCCGCGCCCGCGGGCCGTTCTTCGCCAGCAGCTCGGCCAGAGCCGTCTTCCCCGAGCCCGACGGCCCCGTGATGAGCAGGTGGATGTCCAGCGGCGCCGCCAGGGAGATGGTCTTGAGGACCTTCGCCAGCGCCTGGCTCCTCCCGACGATGGCGTCTCCACCGACGAGCTTGTCCCGCCACGGGGCGACGGGGTCGGGGACGTCGTCGACCCGCGTGCGGACGAGGCGCATCGCCACCGGCGCGAGGTGATGGGCGAAGAGCAGCGCGTAGTGCTTGATCTCGCTGTCGAACCGGCCGCCGTCCCGGGTCCCCTGGAGGTAGACGACGCCGAGCGGCGGGCCGGATCCGACCGGGACACAGAGCGCCGCCTCGATACGGTGTCGGCGCACCGACTCCCGCTGCTCGAAGCGCTCGTCGTGGAGCGCGAACGCCGTCTCGACCAGCGCCTGGGTCCGCAACGCCTCGGCGATGATGGTCGACGAGAGCCGCTCGCGGACCGCCGCGACGGCGGTGGCGTCGAAGCCGTGCGCGATGGACCACGGCTCGGCCCCCGCGGCCCGGAGCTCGACATACCCGCACTCGGCGCCGCTGATCTCGACGATGAGCGCCAGGGCCTCCTCGAGAAACGGCTCCACCTCGTCGTGTCGCGCCAGCTCGAGGAGGCGCAGGAACAGGTCGCGCTCGCGCTTGACGCGCGCGGTCTCCTCCGCGGGGTGAACGCTCATCCTCTGCTCCGGGCTGCTCGGTTCTCGGGCTGGTCCAGAGAGCCTACGAGGCCGGAGCGAGTCCGTCGACCGGAGTGTCCGCGATCGCAGACAGCGGTTCCGCGACCGTAGGCACTGCGGGTTCCGCAAGACCTTGATCTCGCTCATGGTTCGCGCTGGAACGGCCCTTGCTCCAGGGCTGGGCACACCACGGAGATGCCCATGTACCCGAGCGAGCCAGCGACTCCCGTCGCCCCCGTACGCCCTGCGCTCCCCACTCGCGCCCCGGCCAAGGACCGCGACCTCGTTCGCCAGGTCGCGAAGCGAGCCCTGCGCAACCTCGCGCCCGGTGACGTGCCTGCGCCGCTCACCGCGCTCCTCCGGTCGCTCGTGGAGGGCCGGGCCGTCTCGACGATCACGCTCCCAGCTCCACGCGCCGGAGCCCCGAGCACCCTCGCGTCGAGCGACGCCACCCCGCCCATCGTCATCGTGGTCGCGACCGCCCCGCGCGACGCCGAACGTGAGGCGGGCCGGGCGCTCGGCTTGACCGAGCGGGAGGCCGAGGTGGCCGCGCTGGCCGCTCAGGGGTTCTCGGCCGTGAACATCGCGGCGGCCCTCGAGATCGGCGAGTCGACGGTCCGGACCCACCTCAAGCGGACCTACGCCAAGCTCGGCGTCTTCTCCCGGGTCGAGCTGACCCGGCGCCTGACCGCCCCGAGCGACGACCTCGTCTGCGTCATCCGACCGACCCCGGCCGGCGACGCGCCTCGCGCGGCGCGCCCGCTCCAGCGGGTGGGCTGAGCCCTCGTCCGGGTAGCCACGGCCGCCCTGCCCCTCCGGCCCGTCCGGCCGGACCACGGCCGCGCCAACAGCGGCCCTCCAACAGAGAAGAGGAGAACGTGTGATGAAGGTTTCGTTCCAGGCGACCATCTCCGGCGTCGCCGTCATCGGCCTGATGATGGTGCTCGCCCCACCGACGCTCGCGTCCCCCCCCGAGCCCCCGGACGCGATCCGGGTCGCGGCCGAGCCTGGCCTCGGCGGCCCCGGTCTGGGTCGCGGGAGCGACAGCCCGACGACCACCCCGCAGCGCGACAAGGTCGAAGTGAAGTCCGGCGGTGGCGGTGTCGGTCTCGACGTCTCCGGGCGCCTCGAGGGCGCCGAGCTCAAGCGCAAGGCGTGGATGGAGATGGGCGGCCAGATCACGTCCTTCGGGATGGACGCCGGCCTCACCATCATGTCGATCGAGAGCTCGGGCTTCTCGAGCACCGGGCTCGGCTTCGGGCTCGGCGCCGAGATGTCACGACTTTCGATGACGCCGCCGATCCCGGACGAGAGCAACACCTGGTCGGCGTTCAAGTGGGGCGGCGCGTTCCACCTGTCGTTCATGACCCTCTCCAGCGAGATCGACCTCGGCGGGTACGAAGACACCAGCGAGTTCGACCAGACGCAGCTCGAGATCGCCCTGCCGATCGGCTGGCTGTGGGGCCTCGGCAGCTTCGCCGACGACAACGTCTGGCGGGGCGTCGTGCTCGGCATCGACCTGCGCCCGTCGATCTCGATGAGCTTCGGCGACAACGCCAGCGACGACCCGTCCTTCAACCCCCTCGGCTTCGGGTTGAACCTCGACTTCGCCAGCTTCGAGGAGAAGATGGGGGAGGTCGCGCGCGAGGCGCAGTACCGCCTGACGTTCTTCTTCATCCCGCCGGTCAGCGACCTCCTGATGCTGACGGCGAACTTCGGCGTCGTCTGGTACTGACCATGAGGACGCCTACCCGCAGCGCCACCGCGCTCGTCCTCTTCGCCGGGCTCGCCCTCACGGCCTGTGCCGGCGGGACGCACCAGCGCGTCGACGTCGACAGCGAGGATCCCGGGGTCGAGACGGGCAGCAAGGACCTGCGCGCCGTGACCGAGAAGATGGTGCGCTCGCTCGTGACCCTCCCGGAGCTCGGCGGCCGCGAGAGCCCGCCCAGGGTCGCCATCCTCCGGGTCGACAACCGCACCAAGGAGCTCCTCGACACCCGCCTCTTCACGACGCGGATGCGCACCCAGCTGGTCAAGCACGCCCGCGGCCGCATCCGCTTCGTCGACCGCAGCGACATCGCCAGCGGCGCCATCGACGCCGAGCGCGAGGCGAAGCGGTCGGGCGCCGTGTCGACGTCCCACGTCGCGCAGCTGGCCGGGGTCGACTACTTCCTGACCGGCGAGCTCGCTTCGATCGACCGCACCCGCGGCGGGCGGCGGAGCAACTACACCCGCTACGCCTTCCGCCTCGTCGACGCCGAGTCCTCCGACATCCTCTGGGAGGACGACTACGAGGTGAAGAAGGTCGCCAGCCGCGGGGCGTGGGACCAATGAGCGCCTACCCCATCGGCGCCGTCATCGCGGACCGCTTCACCCTGGTGCGCCACCTCGGCGAGGGGGGCATGGGGGAGGTCTACGCCGCCGTCGACGCCGTGGGGGGCGGCGAGGTCGCGCTGAAGATCGTCCGGCGCGACCTCGCCGTCGGGACCAGCGCGCTCGCGCGCTTCGAGCGTGAGATCGCCGCCTGCCGGCAGCTCCGTCACCCGAACACCGTGCGCTTTGTGGACAGCTGCGTCGCGGCCGGCGGCGAGCTCGTCTTCGCGATGGAGCTCGTGCGCGGGGTCGGCTTCGACGCCCTGCTGGCCGAGCCTCGCGACGCCGCCCGAACGCGCCGCGACCTCGGCGTCCTCCACGGTGTCCTCGGGGCGCTGGCCGAGGCGCACGCGCTCGGGATCGTCCACCGGGACCTCAAGCCCGGCAACATCATCGCCCAGGCCCAGAGTGACGGCGCGTTCCGTGGGCGCCTGTTGGACTTCGGGCTCGCCGTCTTCACCGAGGGCGAGCACGCGCATCGGCTGACGACCGCCGGGAAGGTCGTCGGGACGCCGTCCTACATGGCGCCCGAGCAGATCCGCGGCGGCGCGATCGGCCCCTGGACCGACACCTGGGCCGTCGGCGTCATGCTGTACGAGGCGGTCAGCGGGACCCGCCCCTTCGTGGGCGAGGACATGCCGGCGCTGCTCCGCGCGATCCTGGCGGCGAGCCCGCCCGCCCTCACCAACGGCGTCTGCGACCCCGTCGTCCGCCGCGCCGCCACCCGCTGCCTCGCCGCGGACCCCGCGCGCCGCCCGACCGCCGCCGAACTCGCCCGGGAGCTCGCCCCCTGGGGACAGGCGGAGGCGCGCTCCCGCTGGGACGCCCCGACCGTCGCAGAGATCGGTGTCCCCGGCGAGGAGCGTGAGGCCGAGGCGCCCGCCGCCGACCGGACGACCCTCGCGATCACCCCGGGCTCCGTGATCTCCTCGCGCTACGAGGTCGAGCAGCTCCTCGCCCAGGGCGGAAACGGCGCCGTCTATCGCGCCCACAACCGCGCGACGGGTGGGCAGGTCGCGCTGAAGACGCTCCTCGCGGGGCGAGAGACCGACGCCGCGGCCGAGCGCCTCCGCCTCGAGGTCCGGACGCTGGCGAAGCTGAGCCACCCGAACACCGTCCGCGTCTACGACTTCGGCCGCACCGACAGCGGCGCGCTCTACGTCGTCATGGAGCTCCTCCGCGGGCGCGACCTGGCGCGCTGCGTCGCCGACGAAGGGCCGCTGCCGGTCTCTCGCGCGGTGTCGATCGCCGACCAGATCGCCGCGGCGCTCGAGGAAGCCCACCACCACGGGGTGGTCCATCGCGACCTGAAGCCTGGCAACGTCATGCTCATGAGCGAGGCCTCGGGCTCCGAGGGCGGCGACGTGGTCAAGCTCATCGACTTCGGGATCGCCAAGCAGGTCGACCAGAGCGTCGCCCTGACGGCCGCCGGTACCACGCTGGGGACGCCGGCTTACATGGCGCCGGAGCAGATCGTCCGCCGCTCGGGCTGGGAGGTCGGGCCCGCCACGGACCTCTACGCCCTCGGGGTCGTGCTCTTCGAGATGCTCGCCGGGCGCCGCCCCTTCGACGGCGACAGCGCGATGGCGCTCATGTACCAGCACCTCGAGGAGCCACCTCCCACCCTCCGCGCGGTGCGCCCGGAGGCCCCCGAGGCGCTCGACCGGCTGGTGAGCGACCTGCTGTCGAAGGACCCCCGGGACCGCCCCGACGGGGCCGCTGCCGTGCGTCGCCGGCTGTACGACGTCGGCGCGACCGCCCGGCGCCCGCCCGAGTCGTCGCGAGCTCGGCCTGTCCGCTCACGGCTCGCCCTCGCCGCCGCGGCGGTGGCGCTGACCGGCGTCGTCGTCACCGTCGTCGCCGGGGCCTCCGGCGCCCCCGATCCGGCGCGCCCGGGTCCGCGCCTCGTCTCCCCCGACGCCCGCGCCGTGCCCGTCACCGCGGTGGAACCGAGGTCGCCACAGGGGGCTCGCTCGGGCGTGGACGGTCGTGACGACCGCGCGCCGGCCCCGCCGCGGCCACCCGGCCCGCGGACGTCTCGTCCGGCGCAACCGGGCGCCACCGCTCGGGTCGAAACCCCGGCGATGACCGCTCTCGGAGGGGAGGTCTCGTCACGCCAGGACGACGTCGTGGCGCGACACACGGACCCGCCAGGGAAGGACGCCCCCGACGCGCGGACGGCGAGCCCGGAGGTCCGGCCCGCCTCCGACGAGGGAGCGTCGGACGTGGCGCCGATCGCCTCGCCTCCGCCCTCCCGGCCGGGGACGTCGGTGACGGACCCGGGGCCGGAGCCGAGGCGCCGGACCGTCGACCGGTCCGAGCCCTCGAAGCCACCGAAGCGCCCCCGCCGCGGGGGCCGAAGACTGATAGGAGCCGGCGTTGACTGACCCACGGACCACGCTCGCCCGCGTCCTGGCCGTCCTCGTGGCGCTCGCCGTGGCGCCGGACGCCACGAGCGCCCCTCCGACCCGGGCGCCCGCCACGGTGAACCGCGCCGGACAGCGCGCCTGGCTGGCGGGGCGCTACGAGGACGCGCTGCGGGCCTTCCTCGAAGCCCGTCACCGCGATCCCCGGAGCCAGTACCTGTGGAACGCCGGGCGCGCCCTCGAGGCCCTGGGCCGCCCCGAGCAGGCGCTGGCCTGCTTCGAGTGGCTGCTGCTCGAGCCGGGGGACCTCGATCCGCGGCTCCACGCCAAGCTCGTCGACGCCCGCGGCCGGGCGCTGGAGGCCGCGAAAGGGGCTCCTGGAGATGCCCCGTCCCCCGACGCCCCGTTCGCCTGCCCCATCGGGAGCGTCGGCGTCGCGCCAGGCCCCTTCTGGGTCGGCGCCGACGGGCCACCGCCGGAAGGCCCGCGCCGGCTCGTGGACCTCGGCGGCTTCTGCGTCGATCGCCTCGAGACCACCCAGCGGGACTACGCGCGCTGCGTCGCCGCCGATGTCTGCCGCGCGTCCAGCTACGCCGACGTTCCGCGGCTCGCGCGGCCGCTGTGGCCAGTCGTCGGAGTCGCCTGGAGTGACGCCCAGGCGTACTGCGCCTGGCGCGGCGGGAGGCTCCCGACCGAGCTCGAGTGGGAGAAGGCCGCGCGCGGGATCCGGCGGGAGCCGAACCCCGTCCAGGCAGGGAACCTCGCGGCCAGCGGGCTGGCCGCCGTCGGCTCTCACCCGAGGGACGAGAGCCCCTACGGCGTCCTCGATCTCGGCGGGAACGCCGCCGAGTGGGTCGCCACGCCGTTCGCCACCGGCGCCAGCACGGGCGCGACAGCCCGAGGCGCCCTGCGGGTGGTCCGCGGCGGCTCGTTCCGGACGCCGCCGAGCGCGGCCCGAGTGACCGCGCGGTCTCCGCAGGCCGCGACGAACCGGGCCCTCGACGCCGTGTCCTTCCGCTGCGCCTACGACCCCGCCCCCGAGTCAGGAGAGAGACGATGAGATCGAACCGAGCGAGCGCGCTCGTGGCCGCCCTGGGCGCCGCTGCGACCGTCTTGGCGAGCGGCTGCAACCCCGTCGCCATGCCGTACATGAACACCCCCGAGGCCGACGTCGTGTGCCACCGCTACGACGCGGCGATCGCCAAGGTCCGCGCCGAGCGGCGCTACCTGAACGGGGAGGACAAGAACGTCGCCCTCTTCAACCTGACCCTCGGCGTCGCCGGGCTCGAGGCCGGCCGTCTCGACGCGGCGCGCGACGGCTTCACCCGCGCGACGTCCGTCATGGACTTCACCACCGGGCGCGAGCGCGGGCTGACCAGCATGGCCCTCATGGAGAACGTCAAGTACTTCAAGGGCGGCCTCCACGAGCAGCAGCTCGCCTGGCTCCTCCAGGGGATCGCCTTCGAGGGGCTCGGGGACGCCGAGTCGGCGCTGGTGTCCTACCGGCGGGCGCTCGACGTCGACGCGTCCAGCGGGGTGGAGGAGCTGCGCGAGGACGACGCGCTGGCCTGGTATCTCGCGGCGCGCGGCTTCCAACGGCGGGGTGACGTGGACGCGGCGTCCCTCGCGATGGAGCACGCCGCCGAGGCCGCCCCGTGGTGTCTGGCTTGCTCCCTCGAGCGCAGTGAAGCCGACAACCTCGTCGTGCTCGTCGGCCTCGGCGAGCCGCTCGCCCGGGTGTGGGGGGCGACGGCCGCGGTCGACGCGTACATCCCCCGACCCTCCGCCGCGCAGCGCTGCGAGGTGCTCGTCGACGGCGTGAGCGTCGGCGGCTGCAGCCTGTTGTTCGACGCGCTCGACCAGATCGCCGGCCGGGACCCCGACACGCGTCACACCGTCCAGGCCATCAAGGGCGGCGCCGTCGGGGCCGCGCAGCCGTGGCTCGACCGTGCGCTGAGCGGGCGCTTCACCAAGCTCGGCCTCGGTCAGATCGGGCTCGCGGACCTGCGCGCCGTCCCGGTCTTTCCCCAGGGCGTCGGCCTGGTCGCCGCCCCCGTCCCGCCGGGACGGCGCCGGGTCGAGGTGGTGGCCTACGACGGCGCTGGGCGGCCGCTCCGCGACCACGGCGTCGTCTTCACCGAGGACGTCGGGCGCGACGGCCCGACCTTCCGCTACGTCCGGCTCGCTCCGCACCGCCGCGACCACGCGCGAGGCTACCGGTGCGGCGCCCCGAACCGCTTCGACTACCCCATCGACGACGCCCGGTTCCAGGCCGAGTACGTCAAGTTCCGGCCGTGAAGGAGGCCCCCGCCATGTGGCTCACCCGCGCTCTGCTCCTCACCCTCCTCGCGACCTCGGCCTGCGCGGGGCGCTACGGCGCCAGGCGGACCGCCGGCGACCGCAGCACGGCGGTCGTCCTCGACGCCGTCACGGCCGAGGCCGTCGCCATCGTTCACGAGGACGCCGCCCGCCTCGACGGCGGCTCGCTCGAGGTCCGCGTGGTCCTCAGGAACCAGTGGCCCATCGACCGGTGGGTCGACGTGAAGGTCGACTTCCTCGACGGCCGCGGCTTCCCCGTCGAGTCGACCAGCTGGAGCCCGCTCCGGCTCGCCGCCGGCGAGGACCGACCCTACGAGACGCGCTCCCTCGGCGACCGCGCCGAGCGCTACCGCGTCAGCGTCCGGGCGACCGAGTGAGCCCCCGGCACGGTCGCGAAGTCGCGTCGAGGAGAGTGCCCACGAGCGCCCGAGGGCCGCCACCGGCCACCCTTCCCCTTCCGACGGTTTCATCTCACCCCTGGAGGTCCTCGTGCTTCGCCGCTCGTTCCAGTCCGTCGCGGCGTCCGTCTGGTTGACGTTCGCGCTGCTCTCTTTCTCGCCACCCGCGTCCGCTCAGTCCTGTCCGAGCAACGCGCCGCGGCACTGCTCCAACTGTGGCGGCTACTGCTGCCCCAACTCGCACCCCTACTGCACCGACGACTGTCAGTGCAGCTCGTCGGCGACCAACTGCCCCAGCTCCGCGCCGCTGTACTGCGACAACGCCGGCGGCTACTGCTGCCCGAGCTCCCACCCCTACTGCACCAGCGACGGCCAGTGCTCGGCGAGCAGCGGCGGTGGCGGCGGTGGCGGCGGCGGCGGCGGCGGTGGTTGTCCCTCGGGCAGCTACCAGTGCGGATCGGATCACTGTGTCCCGAATGGCGGCGTCTGCTGCGCGAGCGTCGGCCACCCCGACAAGTACTGCCCCAACGGCTCGGTCTGCACCGCCGACGGCAAGTGCCAGAGCGGTGGCGGCGGCGGCGGCGGCGGCGGCGGCGGTGGTGGTGGTGGCGGTTGTCCGTCCGGCAGCTATCAGTGCGGTCCGAGCCACTGCATCCCGAACGCGGGCGTGTGCTGCGCGAGCGTCGGTCACCCAGGCAAGTACTGCCCGAGCGGCTCGGTCTGCACCGCGGACGGCAAGTGCCAGAGCGGTGGCGGCGGCGGCGGTGGTGGTGGTGGCGGTGGTGGCGGTTGTCCGTCCGGCACCTATCAGTGCGGATCGGACTACTGCGTGCCGAACGGGGGCGTCTGCTGTGCGAGCGTCGGCCACCCCGAGAAGTACTGCCCCAACGGCTCGGTCTGCACCGCCGACGGCCGCTGCCAGAGCGGCTCGGGATCGGGCGGCTCCGGGCCCGGGGGCTGCAGCGACTCGTGCCAGTACGCCGGCGACGGGACCTGTGACGACGGCGGCGGCGGCTCGAGCTACGACGTCTGCGCATACGGCACCGACTGCAGCGACTGCGGCCCTCGCTCCGGTGGGTCGAGCTCCGGCGGGTCCAGCTCCGGCGGGTCGAGCTCCGGCGGGTCGAGCTCCGGCGGGTCGAGCTCCGGCGGGTCGGGGTACGATGACGACGACGGGAGCTGCTCCGCCGGCGGCGGCGACGCGGCGCTCCTCGTGGTCCTCGCCGCCCTCGCCCTGCTCTGGCGCCGTCGCCGGGTCCCGTCCGCCAGAGGCGCCGGCGGAGGTGACCTCGGGTGACGCTCGACCGCTCGAGGGGCGGGCCGGCTGTGCCCGCCCCCGAGCCCTCGTCACTCCACGCTGACTCGGCCCGCCTCGACGCGCCAGGTCCGCGTGGTGACGGCGTCGGCGAGGGCGGCGTCGTGGGTGACGAGGAGCACGGCGCCGGGCCAGCTCCGGAGCGCCGCCTCGAGGCGCTCCACCGACGGCAGGTCGAGGTGGTTGGTCGGCTCGTCCAGGACCAGGACCCAGGCGCGCTTGGCCATGCCGAGGGCGAGCCGGAGCTTGCGCGCTTCGCCCGGCGAGGGCTGGGGCGTCCGCAGGATCCGCTCGGGATCCGTCCCCAGCGCCGCCACCACGTTGAGCGCCTCCCCACGTCGGGCACGCGGTAGGCCTCGGAGCTCGCGAACCAGCTCCCGCGCCTCCCCGGGGCCCAGCTCCTGGGGCAGCCAAAGGAGCCGCTCCGGCGGCAGGGTGCTCTCCGCGAGCAGCGCGCGGAGGAGCGTCGTCTTGCCGGCGCCATTCGCCCCGGCGAGGTGGACCTTGTCCTCCCGCCCGAGCCAGAGCTTCACGTCCCGCAGGATGACGCTGTCTCCGGCGCACACCTCCGACCACTCCCCGCCGAGCAGCACCCGCCGCGGAGAGGGCTCGAAGGGCAGGTCGATGGCGCCCCCCAGCTCGCGCTCGACGTGGCTCTCCGTCAGGGCGCGCGCCGCCCGGTCGGCCGCCTCGCGCTCTCGCGCCGCCCCCTTCGACAGCGCCGCTTCGGCCTTCGCGGCCTTGCCCTTGGCGAGGGCTCCCCGCGCGTCGTGGTCGTGGCGATCCTTCATGCGCGTCTTCGCAGACCGCGAGCGCGTCGCCGAAGCGACCTGGCGCTGAGCCTGGTCCAGGCGCCGCGCCGTGCTCCTGGCCTCGGCGCGGAGCTTGCCGCGCTGCGCGACCGCCGCGCCGCGCTCGGCGTCCCAGGCCGCGGCGGCCTCGCTCCACGGGCCCGGGTAGACGCGCGCCTCTCCGCCATCGACGTTCACGGTCGCGACCGTCAGCGCGTCGAGGAGCGCCCGGTCGTGGGCGACGATCACGCCGACGCCGCGATAGCGCAGGAGCGCGCCGACAAGGAGCTCGCGCCCGTCGGCGTCGAGGTGCCCCTCGGGCTCGTCGAGGAGCAGGACGTCCGGCTCCCGGGCCAGCGCGGCGCCGATCTGCCAGCGCCGCCGCTCACCGGGGGACAGCGTGTCCCAGCGCGAGAGCTCGTCGGGGTCGAGGAGCAGCTCGCCGCGCAGGCGATACGCGTCGCCGTCGTCGCGGGACGCGAGGCGCCGGACGTCCGCACCGAGGGCGTCGATCCCTTGCGCGCAGTGGACGACGAGGGCGTCCCCGGGGGTGGTCTGGACGGCCCCCGCGTCCGGCGCGAGGGCGCCGGTGAGGAGCCGGAGCAGGGTGCTCTTGCCCGCACCGTTGGCGCCGACGAGACCGTGCCACCCTGGGCTCAGGTGGAGATTCAGGGACGAGAAGACGAGGTGGTCGTCGTACGCGAAGCTGACCTCGCGCAGGACGACGGCGGGGCGCGTTGACATGCGACCTCCGATGACGGCCAGGGGGCCGCGTCGCTCACGCTCGGGTCGGGCCCGGGGCTACGCGAGGCTCGCGGCGGGTTCTCCCGTCGGCGCTTCTGCGCCGTCCACCGCGCGTCAACGCGGGACGAGAGGGATTCGAGGCTGGTCAGTCGGTGTCGCGCATAGGGTCGGGCGCTCTACGCCCGCGCCGCGACTTCTGCCGCACCTCGGCCACGGGGTCAAGCCCGGGGTCGAGTCCAGCTCGGTAGCCCATGTAGCGCGGAGACGACGCCGTGATGATGCAATGCACGTGGCAGGTCTCGCGGTCGGCGCGGCGCCTCGGCGTTGGGGAAAGGCGGCGACGGCGCCGATCGTGCGCGCTATACTCCCGCCGCGGTCGCGCGGGCGGGCTGCGCGCCGCGAGTGGGGGCGTCATGAGCGCACGAGTGGTGGTCTTTCTCTTCGGTGTCGGCGGTCACCTGGCCTCGCTCGGCGGCTGCGGTGACGACGCGTCGCCGTGCGCGGGCGTGGATTGCGCGGGGCACGGCGACTGCACCGAGGTCGGCGGCGAGGCGATCTGCACCTGCGAGGTCGGCTGGTACGACGAGGGGCCGACCTGCCGCGAGTCACCGCTGTGCGACGAGACGACCTGCGCGCACGGGACCTGCACGGTCAACCGCGACCAGCTCATCTGCGAGTGCGACGACACCTGGGCAGGCGACGCGTGCGACACCTGCGCCGAGGGCTACGTGCCGAGCGGAGAGCTCTGCATCACCGAGGCGGCGGCGCAGTGCGGCGACCCGAGCGCCTTCGAGTGGCGGGACGCGGTCATGTACTTCGCGATGGTGGACCGCTTCTACGACTCGGACGGGCTCAACGACCCGGTCGAGGGCGTCACCGAGGACCATGAGTACGGCGCGAGCGCGCAGTACAACGGCGGCGACCTCGCCGGCGTGACCGAGAAGATGGGCTACCTGACGGACCTCGGGGTGACGGCGCTGTGGATCACGGCGCCCTTCGACAACCGCGACACCCGCGGCCGCGGGACCAACGATCCGCGCTGGTACTCCGCCTACCACGGCTACTGGCCTTCGCCGGCCGACATCGACTACTCGGATCCCGACGACCCGGACCCGCGCCCGCTGGTCGAGTCGCGGATCGGGACCGAGAGCGACCTGACCGACCTCATCGCCGCCGCCCACGGCGCGGACAGCGCCGACGGCCACGGCGTGAAGGTCCTCTTCGACTACGTCATGAACCACGTGGACGACGAGTCCGGGCTCTACCAGGCGCACCCCGAGTGGTTCGCGACCGACGACGACGGCGACTTCGTCCTGTGCGCGCCGCAGAACCTCTGGGACCACCCCATCTGGGGCACCAAGTGCGCCTTCGCCAACTACCTCCCCGCCTTCGACTTCGAGCTCGAGGAGCCGCTGGCGTGGTCGCTGGCCGACGCGGTGTGGTGGGCGAAGACCTACGGCATCGACGGTTATCGACTCGACGCCATCAAGCACGTCCCGGAGCCGTGGCTGACCGGGGTCCGCGCGGCCCTCGACGAGGCCAGGCCCGACGCGCCGAACGGCCGCTTCTACCTGGTCGGCGAGACGTTCAACTACGACCGCCGGGACTACCTCAAGTCCTTCATCGATCCCGACACGAAGCTCGACGGGCAGTTCGACTTCCCGCTCAAGAAGCGCCTGTGCGAGGGCGTCTTCGGCACGGCGGGGCTGGAGACGCTGTCGATGTGGATGGACGACAACGACGGCTTCTACGAGGTCGAGGGGGCGTCGCGGCGCACCGTCATGACGACCTGGCTCGGAAACCACGACATCCCGCGGGCGATCCACTTCGCGTCGGGGCAGATCACCGACTGCGCGCGCGGCTCGGACGCCGGCAACGGCTGGACCGACGACTACCCGCAGCCCGAGGCCACGCCCCCCTACGAGCGCCTCGGCGTCGCCTTCGCCATCCTGATGACGAGCCCCGGCGTGCCGCTCATCTACTACGGCGACGAGATCGGCCTCGCCGGCGGCGGCGACCCCGACAACCGCCGGATGATGATCTTCGACGACGCCGAGCTCTCCGCCGCCCAGCTCGCCCTGCGCGCCAACGTCCGCGCCCTGGCCCGCGCCCGCGCCGAGAACAAGGCGTTATCCCGCGGCTACCGGACGACGCTCTCGGTCAACGCCGCCACCTGGGTCTACCGGATGACCGGCTGCGGCGACCTCGCGGCCGACGTCGTCGTCGCCATCAACCGCGGCGACACCCCGGTCGAGCTGACCGTCCCCGAAGGCACCTACACCGACCTCGTCAGCGACGCCACCGTCGCCGGCGGCAACCTCACGCTCCCCGCCCGGAGCTTCCGCCTCCTCCGCGTCGAGGAGTGATCACTCGGCCGTTCGACACAGACCGACGAGCGTGTCCACAAGCCCGGCGACGCCCGGCTGCTTGGCTCTCACACAGTCGCGAACGCTCATCGGCAGCGAGAACGCGGCCTTGTTGAGGTACGTGTCGCGCGCCGCGTGCTTCTTCGCCACCGGCGCGGGGTGTGCTGGAGCGCACTCCTCGATGGACCTGAGGAGGCCCTCCAGATTCGGCCGGAGGTAGAACACCTCGAGTTTGTCGCCAGCGTCGCTGAGCTCACGGAGCTTCTCGGTGATCGTGCCTTCAGGGCTGTGCTTGGGGAGGCCGACGTGCTCGGCGACACGATCGCCGTCGACGAGGATACACAAGCGTCCCGCTCCTGCGATGAGCGCGGTTCGGCGCTTCACGTCGGCGAGGAGCTTGCTGATGCCGTTGCGCGGGTTCTTTTCGACCAGGCTCCGGAGGGCCCAGACCGTCTCACCGAGCGCGTCACCGACCATGGCCAACACGAGGTCGTGGGGAGGGAAGGCGCCGCCGCCGCCGACCTGCATCTTGTCTTCATAGAGCACCGTCGCGACGACGTTCATCCAGCCCCGCCTACGTCGGGGCCCGTGGTCGCTGCCTCGCGCGCTGTGACTCGTGGAAGGTAGCCATTCGCGCGTATCTGCCCGAGGTCACCGAACTCCTCAAGCCACCTCCCGAGCTCGGCTTCGTCGAGCCGGGACACCAGGGCGCGGTTCCCATCTAGGCTGAGGACTCGTACAGCGTCGGCCGGGTCATCGAGCAGCTCAAGGACCCGGTCCGAGTGGGTCCCGAGCACGACTTGCGAGCGATCGTCGAGGGAGGTCAACATGCTTATCACACGGCCCAAGAGCGCCGGATGGAGGTGCAGCTCCGGCTCATCGACCGCCAGCAAGCTCCGTGCGCCTCCTAGTCTCGCCATCGCGACGTAGGCGAGCCACGACAGCTGCCCGTCGGATAGGTTGGCCGCTGGAATAGGGCCGTCGATGTTAACCAGGTGGAGGTAAAGCGCTCCATGGCCGCCACCGGGGTCTAGCGCGACGCGGACCGAGTCCACGTGCTGGCCGAGCCCAAGTCTGACGAGTCCGAGGGTCTCATCCCAATGGGCGCTGGGCCGGTTCTTGAGCTCGTGCCATGCGCTCGCGAGGTTGTGACCCAGGAGGCTGAGTCTATCAGCCGGCCGCAGGAGGCTCGGATCTCGCATCGGTGAGGGCCGCTGAATCGACTGGCTCGCCCATGCTGCGAGCGTGTCGAGCCCAACGTGAGCCTCAATCCCCCCAAGCACCTCCACGACCCGGCGGAACGGAGCGGCCGACTCGGGTGAGGCGAGCCCATTGATCGCTAGTCGCCCCTCGTCGCTGAGCGCGCTCGGCAATGGGACGAGCTCCGTCGAACCGGGTTGAATGGCGACGTGCTTGCTGCGGTTCCGGACGAGGAGGTGGCGCGACGTCTTCTTGACGAGGTCAAGCTCCACCAGCGACTCGGCGGCGACACTGACGCCACTACCCTGACGCGCGAGCGCGAACGCGTAGTACACCGGGGGCTTCTTCTCCTCATCGTCGCGAACCAGCACGCCGAGCTGAAGCCCGGCCGCGCCACTTCGCAGCAGTCCCGGCAATCCGCGGTGGATATTGTAGAGCTGGTCGACGAAGCTCGGCTCGACGCTTCGGCGCAACAACGTGAGGCACTCGATAATCGTGCTCTTCCCGGACCCGTTCTCACCGATGAGCACCGTCACGTCGGGGCTCAGGTCGATCGTCACGTCCTCGAAGGCGCGGACGTTCTTGATGCGGAGTTGGGTGATGCGGTCCATCGGGCGCTCCAGGCGTGCGCGGCGCAGGGACGTTTCTTCGCCCCTGCGCCGCTCCCGATCTTAGCGCATCAGCGCTGCGCGTCCACCTGGCCCAGGAGGCCGCCGGTGAGGTGCTCGAGGGAGAGGCGGGCGGACTCGACGTCCACCCGGGCGCGGGCGACGCGGAGGGTGGCCTCGCGCTCGTCCTGCTCGGCGATGACGAGCTCGGTCGCCGTCCCGGCGCCGGTCTTGAACCGGTCCTGCTGACCGAGCAGGGTCTCGTTCGCCAGCGACGCCGTCTCCTGGGCGAAGGTCACGCGGGCCTGGGCCGCGTTCAGGGTCGCGACCAGCTCGGCCGCCGACTGCGCCAGCTGCTCCTCGGCGTCCGCGAGCCTCGCCCGCGCCGAGTCGATCGCCAGCCGCGCCGTGGCCGCTTCGGACTCCACCGTCGTACGGTCCGTCGGGAGCTCCAGGGTCAGCGACAGCCCGCCGCTGACCGCCTCGAAGCCGCCGAACTGGCTGAAGGCGTCGTCCACGGCCTCGTTGCCGAGCCCGGCCACGGTCAGCCACGCGCCGGCGTCGAGCCTGATGCGCGCCCGCTCCGCGGCGACCTCGGAGCTGACCCGGGCCTGATCCACCGCCGCGCGCAGGCTCACCAGGCTGTACGACTTCGCGACCGCCGCGGCCGTCGCGTCATCGATCGACGGGACGCTCGCCAGCTGCGCCGGCGCCGCCGGGGCCACGTCGATGGCGCCGCCGCCGAGCGGCCGACCGATCAACCGCGCGAGCGCCACGCGCTTGGTCGCCACCGTCGTGTTCGCGTTCACCAGCGCCTCCTCGATCGAGGCCACCTGGGTCCGGAGCGGCAGCAGATCGAACCGCGCCCGCGCCCCGGCGTCCACCTGGGCCTGGGCGTCCGCCAGCCGGCGCTTCGCCGTCGTGAGGGCCTGCTCCTGGATGCGGGCCGCCTCCTGGGCATACCAGAGCTCCCAGTAGGCCGTCAGCACGCCCCTGACGGCGTTCGACGCGGCCTCTTCCTCCGCCGATCGCGCCGTGCGCTGGGCGATGCGCGCCGCTCGGAGCGCCGACTCCCATTGGATCCGGCCGTTACCGCGCAGGATGGGCTGGGTCACCGTCAGGTTGAGATCGATGCCGTACGAGGGCCCGAGGGTGATCGGGGCGGGGAGCCCCGGCTGCACGAAGTTCGACACCGAGCCGTTGAGCCCGAGCTGCGCCGCGATGGACGTGCCCCACGGGAACTGCTGGGCGATCCCGACGTTGCCGGACACCGAGTCGCCGTCGCTCACCCGCACGGCGTCACCGGTGAGCCGCGGCGAGGCCGTGTGCGTGTAGTCGAGCCCCGCGGTCAGCGTCGGCAGGTAGCGCTCGTCCTCGGCCGTGACCGTGAGGCTCGCGCGCTTCGCCTCGATGACCGCGGCGCGCAGGGACGGGCTGTGGTCGATCGCCATCTGGACGACCGCGTCGGGGGTCAGCGGCCCGCTCGGGGCCGGCTCGGCCGCCAGCGCCGCCCCGGGCGTCAGCGTCGTCAACGCGACGGCGGCCGCGAGCGCGGTGCGCCTGATTCGGGTGAGATTCTCACTCATGACGTAGAGCCTCGATGGGGTCGAGTCGGGCCGCCTTGTAGGCCGGCCAGAAGCCAAACATGACGCCGATGATCGCGGAGATCAGGAAGGCGATGATGATGATCCCGGGGACGGGCGCGAAGGTGAACTCCGCCAGCTGGCACAGCCCATAAGCACCGGCGACGCCGACGCCGATCCCCAAGAGCCCGCCGATGCCGCTCAGCACGGCGCTCTCGATGAGAAACTGCCACAGGACCTCGCGGCCGCGGGCGCCGATCGCGAGCCGGATCCCGATCTCCCGGGTCCGCTCGGTCACGCTGACCAGCATGATGTTCATGATGCCGATGCCGCCGACCAGGAGCGACACGGCCGCGATGAACGAGAGCAGCATCGACAGCGCGGAGAACGTCCCCTCGACGGTCTCGGCGATCTCGGCCATGTCGCGCACGTTGAAGTCGTCGTCGGCGCCGGCGGCGATGCGGCGCTTCTCGCGCAGCACCGTCTCGATCTGCCCCTGGACCTCCTCGGTCGTGCCGTCGACGAGGGCCGAGACGTAGATCATCGAGATGTCCCAGTTGCCGGCGATGCGCCGCTGGAAGGTCGACAGCGGCATCAGCACGAGGTCGTCCTGGTCGTTGCCCATCATCGAGGACTTGCTCTCCAGCACCCCGATGACCCGGCACGAGAGCTTGCCGACGCGGATCTGCGCGTCGAGGGGATCGGTGTCGCCGAACACCTCGTCGACCACGGTCTTGCCGACGATGCACACCGGCGTGGCCGCCCGCAGCTCGCTCGCCTCGAACTCGCGCCCCTCGGCGACCGGCCAGTCGCGGATCTTGAAGAACCCGTTGGTGGTCCCGGTGACCGTCGTGGGCCAGTTGGTGTTTCCGAGGACGACCGTCGCCCGGGTCCCGGCCGACGGCGCGAAGATGGCGCCGGAGACCTCGCTCTCGAGGGCCTTGACGATGCGCTCGTCGAAGGGCTTGGCCTCGCTCCGCGAGCCGCCGGGCCCGCGCCGACGCGTGCCGGGCGAGACCATCAGCAGGTTCTGCCCCATCGACGCGATGCGGTCGGTCACGTTGCGGGTGGCGGCGTCACCGAGGTGGACCATCGTGATGACGGCGCCGACGCCGATGACGATGCCGAGCGCGGTCAGAAACGAGCGCATCTTGTTGCGCCCGATCTGCCTCAGCGACATCGCGACGGTGCTCCAGAGCATCATGCCGCCACCTCCTCGGGGGTCCCGTCCCTGACGACCTTGCCGTCGGTGAACCACAGGACCCGCTTGGCCCACTGCGCCAGCTCCGGCTCGTGGGTCACCATGACGATGGTGATGCCGCGAGTCCTGTTCAGGTCCGCGAGGAAGTCGAGGACCTCCGCGCTCCGCTTCGAGTCGAGGTTGCCGGTCGGCTCGTCGGCGAAGAGCACCGACGGGTCGGTGACCAGCGCGCGAGCGATGGCGACGCGCTGCTGCTGGCCGCCGGAGAGCTCGGCCGGCGTGTGGTGAGCGCGGTCGCCGAGCCCGACCAGGTCGAGCATCTCGAGCGCCCTCCTGTGCCGCGCCTTGCGCCGGACGCCGCGATACACCAGCGGCAGCTCGACGTTCTCCAGCGCGGTCGTCCGAGGAAGCAGGTTGAAGCTCTGGAAGACGAAGCCGATGTACTCGCGCCGCAGCAGCGCCTGCTGGTCACGGCTGAGGCGTGCGACGTTGACGCCCTTGAAGAGGTACTCGCCGCCGGTCGGCGTATCGAGCGCGCCGAGGATGTTCATGCAGGTCGACTTGCCCGAGCCGCTCGATCCCATCACCGCGACGAACTCGCCGTCGTCGATCGTCACGTCGATGCCGTCGAGGGCGCGGACGAGCGCCTCGCCCTTGCCGTAGTGCTTGGTGATGCCGCGCATCTCGATGAGATGGGTGAGCTGCGCGCCGCTGGAGGTCGCGCCGTTCATCAGTCCTTCTCCTCGGCCTCGCCGGCCTTCTCCTGGCCGATGATGATGAGGTCGCCCTCTTTGAGGCGCTCGCTGGTCACGGCCGTCTTCGAGCCGTCCGTCGTGCCGACCTCGACCGGCGCCGGCCGCGGGCTGCCGTCGCGCAGGACCCAGACCTTCGGGCCGTTCCGGAAGCCGCCGTCGGCGCCCGGCGGCCCCCCGCGACGACCACCGCGCATCCCGGGCATCCGGAAGCCGCCGCCGCCCCGCGGCCCCATCCCCAGCGCGTCGCGCGGCGGGGTGTAGCGGAGCGCCGCGTTCGGCACCATCAGCACGTCCTCGGCCACGCCGGTGGTGATGGTCGCCGTCGTCGTCATGCCCGGGCGCAGCAGGAGGTCGGGGTTGGTGACCGTCAGGACCGCCCGATAGGTCACGACGTTCGACACGGTCTGCGCGGCGAACCAGACGGTCTGCACGGTCGCCTCGAAGGTCGTCTCCGGGTAGGCGTCCACGGTGAAGCTCGCCTTCTGCCCGGCGGCGACCAGCCCGACGTCCGCCTCGTCCACGTCGAGGTGGAGCTCCATCTCGGTCAGGTCCTCGGCGATCGTCATCAGCGTCGGCGCCTGGAAGCTCGACTGCACGGTCGAGCCCGGCTCGACCTGCTTGGACAGCACGATGCCGTTGATCGGCGAGGTGATGACCGTCTTCGAGAGGTCGGTCTCCACGCTCGCCAGGTTGGCCTCGGCCTGCCGCTGCTGCGCCTGGGCGCTCGCCAGCTGGGCCGAGGCCCGGGCGAGGTCGGCCTTCGAGGCCTCGAGGGCCTGAGCCGAGCTGATTCCGCGGGCGTTCAGGTCCTTCTGCCGCTTCGCCTCGGCGCGCGCCTGGGCCAGGGTCGCCCGGACCTGCCGGACGGACGCCTTCGACACCTCGAGCTGCGCCTTGGCCTGCTCGTGCCTGGCGTCGAGGAGGGCGGTGTCGATCTCGACCAGCTTCTGGCCGACCTCGACGCGGTCGTTCTCCTTGACGAGGACCTGGGTGATCTTGCCCGAGACCTCGGCGCCGATGTCGACCGTCCGCCGCGGCGACAGCGACCCGGTCGCCGTCACCGTCGTCGTCAGATCGCCCCGCTCGACCGCCTGGGTCTTCCAGCTCGGCGGCGGCTCGGGAGCGTTGGCCTGATTGAAGAAGTACCAGGCGCCCGCGCCGATCGCGCCCAGCACGACCAGCCAGGTGATCCAGCGTCCCCAGCGAACGCCGCCGCTGATGCCGAGGCTCTTCTTGAGCTTCGCGGCCTCGTCGGCGTTCCTGACGACCGGGGTGTCTTCGTTGCGGTTGACGATCGAGTTCATGCCGTCGCGCTCCGTCATCGGTTCACCCTCTCATCGTGCCCACCGCGCCGGATCCCTTCCGTCGCGCTTGGGTACGCCGCTGTATCGCTAGGTATCCTCGCCGTGTCGGCGCTCCTCAGGCGACGCCGTCGCGCGCGTCGGTGGCCACGATGGGCCACTCGGCCGTGAATCGCGCGCCCCCGAGAGGAGCGTCCGTCACTCCCACGCGTCCGCCGTGAACCTCGATGATGCGTCGGACGATCGCCAGGCCCAGCCCGACCCCACCCGAGTCGCGGCTGCGGCTCGCGTCGGTGCGGGTGAACGGCTCGAAGATACGCTCGCGATCGGCCTCTTGCACGCCGTCTCCGTCGTCGTCGACGTGGATCGCGACGCGCCCGTCGGCGCCGAGCTCCCAGCCGAGCTCGACCCGGGTCTTGCCGTGGCGCATCGCGTTCAGGACGAGGTTCCTCATCGCGCGCCGGAACGAGCGCGCCTCGACCAGGACCTCGGCGTCGACGGCCGCGCCCTCGGGGAGGCTGAGGTCGACCGCGACGTCACGGCGCCGCTCGCGGACGTCGTCGACCAGCTCGGTCAGGGCGTCGCGGACGGACAGGGGGTGCGCGTCACGCTCGTCGACGTCGGCGGCGACCCGGGAGAAGGTCACGAGCTCGGCGACGAGCTCGTCCAGCTCGGTCAGGTCGCGGTCGATGGCGGCGATGCGCTTCTCGCGCGAGGCGTCGGTCGCGGCGTCCTCGAGCATCTCGAGGCTGAAGCGGATCCGCGCGACCGGGGTCCGCAGCTCGTGGGAGACGGCCTGCAGCAGGTCCCGGTTGTTCTCGAGCAGCCCCTCGATGCGCGCCGCCATGGCGTTGAAGGCCAGGCTCAGCTCGCGGGTCGCGCCGCCGCGCACCCGGGCCCGGGCCGAGAAGTCCCCGGCCGAGAGCTGACGCGCCGTCTTCTCGAGGCGGTTGAGGTTGCGCGTGATGGGGACGACCACCACGAGGCTCGAGACCATGGCGACCACCACGATGATGGCGAGCCACATCCCGAGGCGGTCGGCGTTCCAGAAGCTGTCGGGCTCGAGGGGGCCGACGCGGGCGATGCTCCCGTCGGCGAGCGGGACGTAGGCGTGGCGCTTCATCGCGTCGCGGCTCGAGGTGTCGAGCATCAGGGTCCCGCCCGACAGCAGGGGCACGGTGACCAGGGCGCCGCCGCGCTCGATGGCCGCCATCTGTTCGAGGGACATCGCTTTGACCGGCGCGTCGACGTGGGCCGTGAGCCCCGCGAGGTCGAGGTCCGGCTGGGCCGACAAGGCGCGCGCCACGGGGTCGAGCGACCCGGCGATGTCCCCGCGGAGGTGGCGGAGCGACGGGTCCCAGTCGGGCGAGAGGTAGGCCCGCATGATGAAGAGGTTGAGCACCATCGACAGCACGCCGGCGCCCACGACGCTCAGCACGACCAGGATATAGAGCCGCTTCATCTGGCCCAGGCCAGGAGGTAGCCGACCCCCCGCACGGACTTGAGGAGCTCGGGGTTGCGGGCGTCGTCGCCGAGCTTGCGGCGGAGACGCGTGACCCGCAGGTCGACGGAGCGGTCGAGGCCGTCGTACTCGATGCCGCGCAGATCGAGATAGATCTGGTCTCGCGTCATGACCTCGCCCGCGTTCTGCGCGAGGAGCAGCAGCAGATCGAACTCCGCGGTCGTCAGGTCGAGCACCTCGCCGCGCATGGTGGCGTTGCGTGTCCGCGGGTCGATGGCCAGCGGGCCGACCTTGATGGCGCCCTCGCCGGTCGGCGGCTGCGCGCCCTCCCAGGCGGCCTCGTCGGCGGCGATCGCGCTCCTCACGCGGCGGAGCAGCGCCGTCAGGTGGGCGAGCAGGAGCCGCGGTCGGACGGGCTTCGGGAGGTAGTCGTCGGCGCCGACCTCGAGGCCGACGACCTCGTCGATCTCGTCGCCGCGGGCGGTGAGCATCAGGATCCCGCCGTCGAAGTCGGATCGGACGCGGCGGCAGACCTCGAGCCCGTCGAGGCCGGGGAGCATCAGGTCGAGGACGACGAGGTCGGGGTTGTCGTCGATGATGCGCTCTACGGCGGTGTCACCGCGGGCCTCGAAGCTCACGTCGAAGCCGTTTTCGGTGAGGTACTCGCCGACGAGGTCGGCCAGGCGGGCGTCGTCTTCGACCAGCAGGACGCGGGCTCGGGTTTCGGTCATCGCGCTGTCGTCTCCTCTGTCGCCGCGGCGGGCGACCCCGGGAGCGTAGGCTCTCCGCGCGCGCGCCGCCATCGCGGTTTCGTGTCCCCGTTGTATCGACCTGTATCGACCGCGCCGAGAAAATCGGCCGGTGCGTCCCCGCCCGGTCCCCAGAGCGTCGCGCCCCCAGCGACGAAGGCGTTGGGGGCCCACTCACCGGTGACCACGGCTCGGTGACGTAAGCGATGGCCCTCGACCCCGGGGCGTCGTCATGCGCTATTGTCGGCCGGACCCCGATCGCGACGATCTCTGCGGAAGGACGCGCCATGACCCAGCCCACCCTCGTGCACGTCGACGCCAACGGCCTGCGTTTCGCCTGCCTCGCCGCCGGCGAAGGGCCCCTCGTCCTGTGCCTGCACGGCTTCCCCGACACCCCGTCGGGCTGGAACGAGACCCTGAGCGCCCTCGCCGCGGCCGGCTTCAAGGCGGTCGCGCCGGCGCTGCGCGGGTACGCCCCGAGCGGCATCCCCGAGGACGGCGACTACCACCCGGTGACCCTGGGCGAGGACGCGCTGGCGCTGATGGACGCCCTCGGGGCCGAGCGCGCGACCGTGATCGGCCACGACTGGGGCGCGATGGCGGCGCACATGGCGGCCGGCATGGCGCCGGAGCGGATCGAGCGGCTCGTCACCGTCGCCATCCCGCACCCGCGCGTCATCAAGCCCAGCCTGAAGCTCGCCTGGAAGGCCCGACACTTCATCACGTTCCAGTGGAGGCGGCGGGCGATCCGGCAGTTTCGGAGGGCCGAGGGCGCCTTCGTCGACGCGATCTACCGGCGCTGGTCGCCGACCTGGAGCTTCAGCCCCGAGGCGACCGCGCAGATCCGCTCGGACTTCCGCGAGCCCGGGCGCATCGAGGCGGCGCTCGGCTACTACTGGGCCTTCGCCAAGGCGCGCAAGGGCGAGCGGGGCGAGGCCATGAAGGCCGCGCTCCGGACGAAGCTCCCCATGCCGACCCTGGCCTTCTGCGGCGCCGACGATGGCGCTGTCGACCCGAAGGCCTTCGAGGCGTCCCGAGCCCGCTACACCGGCGCCTACGACTGGGCCCTCATCGAGGGCGCCGGCCACTTCCCCCACCGGGAGAAGCCCGACGCCTTCCACGAGCGCCTCCTGGCGTTCCTCGGTTCGTGATCGAACGGCCGGGCGCTTTGGGTTGGCCGCGTACGCCCGCCGGGCGTAACGTCGGGGCATGGGAAACCAAGACCATTGGGAAGGGGTCTACAGCCGACGCGGCGTGACCGACGTCAGCTGGTACACCCCGCACCTCGCGCGCTCGCTCGAGGTGATGGACGAGGTCGGGATCGAGCCGAGCGCGGCGGTCATCGACGTCGGTGGCGGCGCCTCGACCCTGGTCGACGATCTGCTCGATCGCGGCTTCCGGGACGTCACGGTGCTCGATCTGGCGAGCGCGGCCCTCGAGGTCTCGCGGGCGCGCCTGGGCGAGCGGGGCGACTCCGTCACCTGGCGCGTGGACGACGTGCTCGAGGCAGACTTCGAGCCCGGGCGCTACGACGTCTGGCACGACCGGGCGGTCTTCCACTTCCTGACCGATCCCGCCAAGCGCGACCGCTACGTCGCCCAGGTGTCGAAGGCCGTCAAGCCTGGCGGACACGTGATCCTCGCGACGTTCGCCCTCGATGGGCCCGAGCGCTGCAGCGGCCTGCCCGTCGCGCGCTACGACGCCGACGGTATCCACGCCGCCTTCGGTCCCCGCTTCGAGAAGCTCGGGAGCCTCGCCGAGACCCACAACACGCCCGCCGGCAAGTCGCAGGCCTTCACCTGGTGCTACTGCCTGCGCCTGGAGTGACGCTCACTTCGCGAGGCGGGCGGCGTAGTTGTCGCCGGTGGCCTCCTCGTTGCGGTCGGTCGCGGGGGCCGGGGCAGGTGAGAGCGCGCTGATCCTGGCGCGGAGCTCCGGCGTCATGTCGACGTCGGCGGCCGCGAGGGCCGGCTCGAGCTGAGTCAGCGAGCGTGCGCCGAGGAGAGGGGCCGTGACCCCGGGGTGCGAGGCGACCCAGGCGATGGCGAGGCTGACCGGGTGGACCCCGACCTCGCCGGCCAACGCGACGAAGCGGTCGGCGACCTCGTAGTTCCAGTCGTCGCCGTAGCGCGTCCCGTACATGGCGTTGTCGACCAGCCGCCCGCGCTCGGGGCGCCGCCCGACGCCGTAGCGCCCGGTCAGGAGGCCGCCGCCGAGCGGGCCGTACGGGAAGACCGCCAGCCCCTCGGCCCGCGCCATCGGCAGGAGCTCGCTCTCCGCCTGGCGCTTGACCAGGTTGTACATCGGCTGGATCGCGGCCATTCGGGCGTAGCCCCGGCGCTCCTGGAGGCCGAGGGCCTTCATCGTCTCCCAGGCCGCGAAGTTGCTGGCCGCTGGGTAGAGGATCTTACCCTGCGCCACCAGGTCGTCGATGGCCCGGAGGGTGTCGTCGAGGGCCGTGTCGTCGTCGAAGCGGTGGAGGTAGTAGATGTCGATCCGGTCGGTCCCGAGGCGCTTGAGGCTCGCCTCGACCGCCCGCACCAGGTGATAGCGCGAGCTCCCGCGGGCGTTGCGGTCCTTGCCGGTGGGGAAGTAGCCCTTCGAGGTCAGGACCACCTCGTCGCGGCAGCCCTTCACGAGGCGCCCCAGGATCTCCTCGGCCTTGCCGCCGTTGTACACGTCGGCGCAGTCGAAGTGGTTCACCCCGGCGTCCCGGCAGCGCGCGAACATCGCCCCCGCCGTCGCCTCGTCGGCGTCGCCGCCGAAAGACATCGTCCCGAACGCCAGCTTCGACACGCGGACCCCGGTCCGCCCCATCAACACGTCGTCCACGTCACGCCCCTATTCGCCGTCGTCTTCATCGTCGGGTCGGTCGTGCTCGCGCGCCAGGGCGCCCTCGAGCATCTCGACCAGCCGGTCGCGGAACGCCCGGTCGCGCTCGGGCGTGACCCCACGCCCGGGGCTCGACCACAGCGTCGCGCCGACTGGCATAGCCGAAGGCCGCGCTCATCGCCAGGACGATCCCGCTACTTCCAGGCCGCGGGGTCGTCCTCCCAGGCGTCGAGGACGCGGAAGCGCCGCTTGATGGAATCAGCCTCGGTCCGGCCCTTCGGCCAGCTCGTCAGGCGTCGCCGCAAGCGCAGCGCCTCGGTCATCGCGCGCAGGTCCAGCGCGCCGGAGGCCGGCTCGCTCGCGTCGGGGTGGGCCCAGCCGTCGAGGGCGAAGAGCGCCTCGGCGTCACCCGGCAGGGCGAGCGCGTCTCGGAGCGCCGCCGCGTCGAGGAACGCCCGCTCGCGCACCGGCGGCCGCCCGAGCCCGAAGAGGACCGCGCCCGGCGGCGTCACGAGCTTCCGGAGCCGCTTGTCGGCGTCGATGGGGACGGTCACGGCGACCCCGCCCAGCTCGCCCTCCCAGCGTCGGACCCCATCGGCCTCCGGGTAGGCCGAGAGCGCGTTGGGCAGCGCGTCTTCTTCGATGAGCACATCCTCGCGGTTGCCGCTCCCGGGCGCCGAGAAGGCCGGTCCGAAGGCGTGGATCTCGCGCCGGATCGCGCCGTCCCCGAAGCCGGTCATCAGCGACTGGAAGACCAGCGCGTCGCCGGTCGGGTGGGCGTAGCCGGTCACGCGCATCGCGCCGCACAGGGAGTTGGCGTTGTCCCACGCCGGCGCCTGGGACTCGACGAACGCGGCGTCGAGCTGGAGGAGCGTCACGAGCGGTCCCGGCGCGACGTCGGCGACCTCGGCGTCCTGGAGCGCGGCCTTCAGCTTCGCGCCGCCCGTCGTGAGCCGGATCCTGAGCCGTTTGAGCAGCGCGTCGGCCGCCTCCTCGCCGATCCGCTCCGCGACCATCGCGCGGACGCCCGGCGGGTCGACCTTGGCCACGGTCTTCAAGAGCGCCTCGGCCTCCGCGACGTCCCCGCCCGCCGCGATCTCGTCCACGATGAAGCCGATCCCGACCGCGGGGCGCCGGGCGACCCACTTCTCGGCGACCTCGTCCGAGCGGGCCGCCGGGACTTTCGCCTTGTGCCGGACCTCCTTGATACGGCGGGCGACGGCGTAGGCCTCACGGGTCCCGACCTCGTAGAGGGCCGGCAGGTAGAGCCACGGGACGTGGACCAGGACGCCGTCGTCGGAGACCGCCCGGGCTATCCACGGCAGCACGTCGTCGCCGTAGCGGTCGAAGGCGGAGGTGTTGTCGAAGCCGCGCCCCTCCCACTTGAAGTGGATCTTGCGCGCCCGGTCCGCGAACTCGTCGGCGTCGGCGAGGCTCAGGAGCGCCGCCCACACCCGGTCGCCCTGCAGGACCATGGTCCCCTCGATCAGGCCCAGCTCGTCCCGGGTCGCGACGTTCGTCCCGCGGAGCAGCGCCCGCGCGTCGTCGAGCGGCACCAGCCCGCGCTCGTCGCGCGGCAGGCGCGCGCTGTGGATGTCGTGCTCGAGCCAGTCGGGGAGCGTCGTCATCGTCCACCTCGCTCGGCGCCCGTCGGCAGCGGGCAGCCCCGGCGAGGCTACCCCTCGCGACGACCGACCGCTACGGGCGGCCGGCCCGATTCGACGCGGACACAGACGATAGCTACGTCATCGGGCGCGTGGTCGGAGGCCGCGCTCAGCCCTCGGAGCCCTCGGCGAGGAGCGCCTCGATCTCGCGGAGGGTGTCGGTGTCGTCGCCGACCATGCCCTTCATGCTCTGGAGGCGGCGGCAGACGACGTTGGCGATGCGCTCCTCCAGCGTGTCGTCGGCGTAGGCCCAGTAGACCTGGGCGAAGCGCCCGTCGCGGTGGCAGCGCCCCTCGATCTGCGCCATCTGGATGGCCGACCAGCGCAGGTCGTGGATGACCTCGGAGCGCGGGACCTCGTTGTGCTCGCCCTGGTGGAGCGAGATCCCCTCCTCGACCGTGAACAGGACCACCCGCGCCTCCCCCCGCTGGAAACGGAGCCGCTCGGCTTCCTTCTCCGCGGCCCCGAGGGCCCCCGAGATGATGGCGCAGCCGCCGGCCCCGAGGTCGCCCTCCAGGTCGTCGCGGAGCGCCTCCAGGCTCTCGATGAAGGCGACGGAAACGGCGACCTGGTGGCCGTTGTCGAGGAGCTCCCGGACCAGCTCCGCCGTTCCGGGCGCGCGCAGGAGCGACCCCTTCTGGCGCAGGCGCAGCGTCGCGGCCAGGGCGCCTCGCGGGTTCTTGCCGCGCTGCTCCAGCTCGAGCTCGCGCCGGAACTCGGTCCACGCGGTCTCGTAGAGCGCGCGGGCCTCGCCGTCGAGGGCGATGGGCGTGAGGATCCGGTTCAGCTCGGGCCAACCGGCGATCTCCTCCGGGCGGCGCCGGATCCCCGCCGGCGCGCGGCCGTCGAACAGGAGCGAGCGGACCTTCTCGCAGTCGGCCGGGTCGTTGTCCCACTCCCAGCGGCCGTAGTCGCCGCGGCGGACGCCGAGCCCCTGCTTCTGACACCACCCCTCGAAGTCCCGGAGATCTCCTGGCTTGTCGCCGGTCACCCGGGCGAAGAGCGGCGCGAGGTAGCTCAGCTCCAGCGGGTTCTGCCCGGCGGTCGCCGACAGCCACAGCGAGAAGCCCCCCGCCGCGTTCAGCTTGGCCGCGAGCTTCGAGCGCGCCGCCGCCGGGTTCTTGCAGCGGTGGCTCTCGTCCCAGATGAGGACATCGAAGGCCGCCGCCGTGCCCGAGCGCGCGAGCCCCTTCTTGCTCTTCACGCGCTGGCGCGCCTTGGGCGTGAGGCTGAAGAGCTTGCCGAGCCGCTCGTAGTTGAGGACGGTCACCTCGCGGCCGCCGTCCCCCATGGCGGCGATGGTCCGGCGCCAGTGGGCGACCACCGCGAGCGGGCAGGTGATCAGCACCGTCTTCGCCCGCGGCATCTCCAGGACCGCCTGCCACGCGCTGATGGTCTTTCCGAGCCCGACGTCGTCGGCGAGCAGGAACCCCTGGTGGCCCGCCCGGACCGAGGCCCCGATGGCGTCGACGGCCTCGCGCTGGTGGGGCCGCGGCACGAGCTTCGGGCCGACGTCTCGCGCCGGGCGCCGGAACGCCGCACCGTTGAGCGCCCGCTCGGCCCGCTCCTCGAGCGAGTAGGGCTGCGCCCGGAACGGCGCGAGCCCGGGCGGGAGCGTCTCGCCGACGTAGACCGACACGCCCAGGTCCTTGTCCCACCGCGCCCCGGCCGCGCTGGCGACCGCCCGCATGGCGAAGGGCACGTCGAGGGCGAAGCGGTAGCCCGCCGCGTTGACGGGCGCCGCGGCTCGCGGAGCCGCGGCGCGGCGGGGAGGGCGGGAGACGGTGCGTCGGGGGCGGATCGAGCTCATGGCCGGCGTCATAGCAGCCCCTCGGGCGCCCCGCCAGAAGCTCGGTCGTCGTCGGTCCCGATGGGATATCGAGACACCCTCCGAGCTCCGGGTCGGTGGCCGGGGAAGGGCTGAGCTTGTAACCTCTCCTGGCGATGTACACCGAGCACCTCCTGCGCCTCTCGCGACGCCTCCACGCCGCGCAGGACCTCGACGCGCTGATGCGCGAGGTCCTCGTCGTGGTCGAGGCGGCGACGGGCTATCGCCACGCGTGGCTGTCGGTGTTCTCGGCCGACGGCGAGACCTTCGAGGTGGTCGGCAACCCCTCGACCGGTGACGAGCGGATCCACCACCGCATCAGCACCCTCGCCGTCAAGGGCGACCGCTTCCTGACGCGCTGCATGACCTCCGAGGAGCCCTTCGTCATCGAGGACATGCGCCTCGACCCCGACGCCGACCCGGAGCAGGTCGCCTTCTTCGAGAACCGGACCGTCATCATGGCGCCGATGTTGCTGCTGGCCGAGCGCATCGGGGCCTTCACCGTCGGCACCTTCGGCGACGACGAGGGGGTGCGCCCCCCGACCGCCGAAGAGCTCTCCTTCTTCGTGCAGATCGGCTCGCTGCTGTCGGTCGTCGTCGGCCGCCTGCGCGCCATCGACGCGCAGCGCGCCATGGAGGAGAAGATGCGGGCCCATCAGCGCCTCGAGGCGCTCGGCCAGCTCGCCGGCGAGGTCGCCCACGACTTCAACAACATGCTCGTCAGCATCATCGGCAACAGCGACCTCCTCGCGCGGCAGATCGTCGACCCCGCCTCTCGCGAGCTCGTCACCGAGGTCCAGGAGGCCGCCCACCGCGCCGCGACGCTGACGCGGCAGCTCCTCGCCTTCTCCCGCGGGCAGCTCCTCGATCGCCGGGACCTCGGCCTCACCGAGGTCGTGGCCGACCTCTCGCGGATGCTCCGGCGCCTCCTGCCCGACGACGTCGATCTGGTCATCACCCCCTCGGACACCGACGGGCGGGTCCACGCCGATCGCGGCCAGCTCGACCAGGTCATCGTCAACCTCGCCATCAACGCCCGCGACGCCATGCCCGACGGCGGCCGCCTGACGATCGAGGTCACCGAGGTCGACCTCGACTCCGACGACGTCGCCGAACACCCGTGGGCTCGCGCCGGGCGGTTCGCCGTGCTGTCGGTCAGCGACACCGGCGTCGGCATGGCCCCCGAGGTCCGCGAGCGGATCTTCGAGCCCTTCTTCACCACCAAGCCCGCGGCCGTCGGGACCGGGCTCGGCCTGGCCGTCGTCGGCAGCGTCCTCGAGCAGCACGACGGCTTCGTGCACGTCTACAGCGAGCCCGACGTCGGCACGACCTTCAAGCTCTACCTGCCCCGGCTCGACGCGCCCGTGGCCGCGGGGGAGCCGGCGGCACCGGCGCCCGTCGTCGTCCCTGCCTCGGGGCAGGGAGAGCACGTCCTGGTCGTCGACGACGACGCCCACATCCTCAGGGTCGTCGAGCGGCTCCTGAGCCGGGAGGGCTATCGCGTGACGTGCGCCGCCGACGGGGCGCTCGCCCTCGCGGCGCTCGACGCCCACCCCGACGTCGCGCTGGTCCTGACCGACCTCGTGATGCCGGTGATGAGCGGGTCGGCGCTGGTGGCGGCGGTCCGAGACCGGCCCGATCCGCCGCGCTTCGTCGTCATGACCGGCTACGCTCGCGGCTCGATGGCCGACCAGAGCTTCCCGTTCACGCTGACCAAGCCCTTCGGCGCCCAGGAGCTGGTCGCCCGGGTCCGCGAGGCCCTCGCCGCCCCGAACGGCGACTGAACCCGCCCGCGTCGGACGTGCGCGCAGCGTGGCGGTCGAGACGACCGCGGGCCGCCGGGGGCGACAACGGCCAGCGGTCGCTGCGATCGTCGGGCCGCGAGCGAGCCCGCGAGATCCTCAGGACAGGCGCTTCACCGCGTGGGCGAGGGCGTCGAGCTTGTTCGAGAAGGTCGAGCGGTCGCGCTTGGAGAAGGGCGCCGGGCCGCCGGTCTGGATGCCCATCTCGCGGAGCTGCGAGGAAAGCTCCCGCCCCGCGAGCGCGTCACCGATCCCCTCCTTGGTGAACTCGCGCCCCTTGATCCCCAGGACCCGCGCGCCGTTGTCGAGCGCGCGCGCGGCGAGCGGGATGTCGGCGGTCACGACGATGTCGCCGCGGCCGGCGCGCTCGGCGATCCAGTCGTCGGCCTCGTCGTCGCCGGACTTCACGGTCACGAGCCGCACGTCCTCGCCGCGCGGGGTCTGGATGTACTGGTTGGCGACCACCCAGACGACCATCCCGTGGCGCTTCGCGACCTTGTAGGTCTCGTCTTTGACCGGGCAGGCGTCGGCGTCGATGAACACTTCGTGCACGGGGGCTCCTCGGGTCCGGGCGGCCCCATCCTGCCGGCCCGGACGCTCACAGTCCACGAGGCTCTCCTTGCCCCCGCGCCGGGGCGGCGCTATCTCCCCGGCATGAAGTGCCCGTCCCAGACGCTCTCCGTGGTCGCGCTCGCGCTCGGGATCGCGGCCTGCGGCTCGCGCGCCCCGGCCCCCGACGACGTGACCGGGTCGGCGCCCGAGCCCCCCTCCTCGAGCGAGCCGCCCGCCGAGCGCGAGCCTCAGCGGGATCCGGCGCTGCCGCCGCTCGGTGTCCCCGCCGTCCCCGCCCCACCGGCGCCGGAGCACGTGCGCTGGATCGTCGCCGGCGGCGGCGCGACCCCGATCGACAACCAGGTCTCGATCGAGGACGACCTCGCGCTGGCGGCCGAGACCCTCGCCGGAGACGGCGTCCTCCTGTTCGCCGGCGGCGCCGGGACCCACGGCGTGCAGGTCCTCGACGCGGAGCCGCGCGGAGACCGGCTCACGAGCCTGCTCGGCGACCTCTTCGACCCGCGCGGCGGGCGTAACACCCACTACCGGCCGACCCGGCTCGAGCCGAACGGGCCGGCGACCGCGGCGCGCTTCGCCGACGCCCTCGCCGGGGCCCTCGCGCGACCGTCCGACGGGCCGCTGACGGTGTACCTGGCCGGCCACGGTGTCCCCGCTGCCCGCCGCGCGGACGTACAGCTCGCCATGTGGGGCGGGCGCGGGCTCCTCCCGGCCGACCTGGCGGCGCTCCTCGACAAGAACCCGGCCGCCGGGCGCCAGGTCCGGTTCATCCTCACGAGCTGCTTCTCCGGAGCCTTCGCCGACGCCCTCTTCGTCGCCGGCGATCCCGACAAGAGCGCCGCGGCGCCGCTCCGCTGCGGGTTTTTCGCCGCGCCGTGGGACCGCCCGTCGAGCGGCTGCGACCCCGATCCCGACGGCCGCCGGAGCGGCTACGGGGTGCAGCTCCTGCGCGCCCTCGCTGGCGTCGACCCGGCCGGCGAGCCCACCGAGCTGGCGCTCCTCGATCTCGATCACGACGGCCACGTCTCGCTCCTCGAGGCCCACACCCGGGCTCGGGTGATCGCCCCCGGCTTCGACGTCCCGACCACGACCTCCGAGCGCTGGCTGCGCGTCGTGGCCGCCGAGCAGGGCTGGCCCGTGCCCCTCGCCGGAGACGACCCGGCGCCGAGCGCGCCCCTCGACCTGCCCGAAGAGGACGCCGTCATCGCGGCGCTGAGTCGGCGCCTCGCCGTCGCGGACGAGGCCGCCGTCGCGGCCCACGTCGCCGAGCAGCGGGCCGGCCTCGCCGAGCTCGACGCCGAGGTCCTGCGCGCCTCCGAGGCCGAGGCCGTCGCCGGCGACCGGATCGCCGCCGCGACCCTGGCGCGCTGGCCGGTGCTCGACGACCCGTGGCACCCCGATTACGCGGCGACCCTCGCGACCGAGCGCGCGGCCATCGAGGACTGGTTTCAGGTCCACGCCGACTACCACGGCTACCTGGCGGCGCGCGAGGCGACGGATCGCGCCGCCGACCGCCGCGACACCGTCGTTCTGACGCTCTCACCGTGGCTGACCCTCCAGCGCGCCTTCGAGACCCGGCGCCTCGCCGGGCACCTGCAGCACCTCGGTGGCGAGGCGCTGGCGACCTTCGAGGCCCTCCGCGCCTGCGAGCGGGGCCGGGCACGCTGACGGCGCGCTGACGGAAAGGGCCTTGCCACCCGCCGCCGCGAGCGGCTATGGGCGAGCTGCCCGCCGACGTGGCGGCCCGAACCCGACACCCCAGCACTGGGCGAGCCATGGTCGACATCGCGCTGAACGACGCCTGTGACGAGGTCCCCGAGCTCCCGCGGTCCCCGCGCTACGGCGACCTGGTCGAGCTCGACATCGTCCGCCTCGGCGCGTCCGGCGCGGGAGAGGGCGTCCTGGTCGTCAAGGTCGGCCCCGACAAGGTGCGAAAGCGCTACGTCGTCGGGGTCCGAAGGGCGATGGTCGGCGACCGCGTGCGCGCCTCGCTCGAGTCCCGAAAGCGCGGCCGCTACACCGCCCGCCTCGACGCGGTCCTGACCCCGGCGGCGGGCCGCGTCGCCCCGCGCTGCCCCCACTACGGCCAGCGCGAGGAGCCCGGGCGCGGCTGCGGCGGCTGCACCCTGCAGGCCCTCGACTACCCGGCGCAGCTCGAGGTCAAGCGCGACCTCGTCCGCCGCGCGATGGCCGACCGCGGGGTCGACGCCGAGCTGGTGGCGCCGGTCCACGGCGCCGAGTCGCCCTGGGGCTACCGCAACAAGATGGAGTTCACCTTCGGCGACGACCGCGACCGCCGGGTGGCCCTCGGGCTCTTCCCGACCGGCTGGCACAACGAGGTGATCCCGCTCACCACCTGCCACCTCGTCTCCGAGGTCAGCGCCGGGCTCGTCCCCCGGGTCCGGGCGTGGGTCGAGGAGCGCGGGATCCCGACCTACCGGCCGCGCTCCGACGAGGGGTTCCTGCGGCAGCTGACCGTCCGCGAGGCCAAGCGCACCGACGAGCGCATGGTCGAGCTGGTCACGACCCCGGACGAGGTCGTCGAGACGGTCGCCGGCCCGCGCCCTGCCGCCGAGGTCGCCCGCGAGCTGCTCGAGGCCGTCGCCGGGTTCGCCGCCGAGCTCGGCGGGAAGGTCAGCAGCGCCTGGTGGACCCGCCACGTGGCCGTCGCCAAGCAGCCGACGCGGCTCGAGTCGACGCTCGTCGCCGGCGCGCCGGTCTTCCATGACGAGCTGCGCCTGCCCGACGCGACCACGCTCCGCTTCGCCATCCACCCACGGGCCTTCTTCCAGCCGAACCCGCGCCAGGCCGAGGTCCTCGTCGCCGAGGTGCTCGCCCGGCTCGGCGGCGCGAGGACCGTCCTCGACCTGTACTGCGGGACCGGGACCCTGGCCCTGTGCGTGGCCCGCTCGGTCGAGCGCGTCGTCGGCGTCGAGCTCGTCGCCGACGCCATCGACAACGCCGTCGCGAACGCCGAGCGGAACGGCCTCGACAACGTGACCTTCCTGGTCGGTGACGTCGGGGCCGTCCTGAGCGACAACGCCGACGCGCCCTGGCGAGCCGAGGTCGACGCCGTCATCGTGGACCCGCCGCGGGCCGGGCTGATGCCGAAGGCCGTCGAGCAGCTCGTCGCCATCGGGCCGCCGCTCATCGTCTACGTCTCGTGCAGCCCCAAGAGCCTGGCCCGAGACATCGCGGCGCTGTCGGAGGCCGGCTACGTCGTCGAGGGGGAGATCCAGCCGGTCGACCTCTTCCCGCACACCTACCACGTCGAGAACGTCGTCGCGCTGCGCCGGCGGGCCGTGGTCGAGGCCGGATCCGAGAGCGCCTGATCCGAACCGCGCCTCGGCGCCCCGCCCGGGCGATCACCAGGGCGCGCCGAAGTCGTCGCGGTTTGGCCGATCTCCGCCGGTGAAGCGTCACGGGGCTTGATCGAGGGCCTGTGTGCTGTGCATATGTTCAGCATGGCCGAACCGCTGACCGCCGCCGAAGTCGTCGCCGCCGTCCACCGCCTCCGCGTGGATCGGCCGCTCCATTGGAGCCTCGCGCGGCGGCTGCTGGCCGAGGTCCTGCGCCTCCGGCCGGACCTGCTGACGCCCACCCTCGGCGGTCGCCTCGAGGTCACCGGACCCGAGCCCGTGGAAACGGGAGAGAGCGTCGTGAATCCAGGGGGTTGAGCCAGAGGTTGCATATCTGGGGCGCCTCGATCGTCAAGACTCCTTGGCTTCGCTATCTTCGCCCTACGAACCCTGGAGGTCCCCTGTGCGACGCCTGCTCATCGCCATCACTCTCGCCGCCGGGCTCGGGCTCGCGTTCGGTGGCTGCTACGCGACCGTCTACGACGCCGAGGACGAGGCCTACTACGTCGACGAGGCGCCGCCCGCCCCGTACGTCGAGGTGGTCCCCGCCGCGCCAGGCCCCGGTTACGTCTGGGTCGACGGCTACTGGTCCCGCTCGGGTCGCCGCTACGTCTGGGTCGACGGCCGCTGGCGCCGTCCGCCTCGCGCCGGTCACGTCTGGGTCGGCGGGGTCTGGACGCGCTCCAACGGGCGCTACTACTACCACCGTGGTCGCTGGGCCCCGCGGGCTCGCGCCGACTACTACCGCGCTCGACGGCCGGCGCCGGTCCACCGGCAGGCGGTGCGGCGCCACGACCGCCGCCACGATCGTCACGAGCGCCGAGACGATCGCCGCGATCGCCGTGACGACCGGCGCGATCACCGGCGCGATCGGCGCCACGATCGTCGGCCCCGCTGATCTCTACCGGGTCGCACGCAGCGCGACGCCGGGCGCCGGCCTCACATCAACCCTTCGGGGTGAGGCCGAGGCGCTCGCAGCGTCGCGCTTCTCGTTTGAGTAGCGACGCGTGCTTGGGCGGCGGCGGGATCTCCACCCGGACGCTCCGGCCGTCGTCCGGGTGCGGCAGCGTCAGCTCCACCGCGGCCAGGAACAGCCCCTGGCCGCGGAGGGTCGTCTCGCGCTCGCCGTAGAGGGTGTCGCCCACGATAGCGTGGCCGAGCCCGGCGAGGTGGCGGCGGAGCTGATGGGTCCGGCCGGTCACGGGCCACAGGTCGACGACGGTGGACCAGCCGCAGCGGACGGACGGGCCGTGCGCGACCACGGCGTAGCGGGTCTCGGCGGGGCGGTCGGCGATGGGCTCGGCGATGATCCCGTCGCCTTCGAGGCGGCCATTGACCACCGCGCGGTAGCGCTTCTTCACCTGCCGCTCGGCGAAGGCGCGGTTGAGCGCGGCGAGGGCCGAGGCGGTCTTGCCGACGGCGACCAGCCCGCTGGTCGCGATGTCGATGCGGTGCGCCGGCTGCGGCCGCGGCAGGGCGTCGGGCCGCGGCGAGGGGCTGAGGTTCGCGGGCAGGGCATGCACGAGGGTCTGGTGCTGGTTGCCGCTGACGAGGACGCCCGCGGGCTTGACGACGACCGCGATCGCGTCGTCCTCCCAGGCGACCTCGAGCGGCTCCTCCCAGATCGCCGGGAGCGGCCCCGAGCGAGGTAGGAGCTGGATCTCCTGCCCCCCGGAGACCATCCGGCTCGGCTCGGCGGGGGCGCCGTCGACGAGGACCTCGCCGCGCTTGCAGGCGTTCTTGGCGGCCGCGCGCGAGGGGAGGCGCTCGGGGAAGAGCGCCGCGACCACCCGATCGAGCCGGTCGGGCGGGCCTGGGGGGGCCGAACGGACGTCTTCGCGGGTCACGGGGCGCTCGGGGGATCGGTGAACCAGAGGATGAGGCGGACCAGAAACCAGATCCCGACGCCGATGACGAAGACGCCGAAGACCCTCAGGACCTTGTCGAGGGTCTCGGGGCGGAAGCGGTCGCGGTAGCGCCGGACGAGGGCGACGAGCACCAGGTACCAGCTGAAGATCCCGAGCCCGGCGGCGAGGCCGAAGGGCCAGGCCAGGCTGCTGTCGACGGCCACGGCGCCGGTCCCGGCGAGGGTGGTCACGGCGCCCGTCCAGGTCGCGATGAGCGTGGGGTTGAAGGCGGTGATGCCGAGGCCGAGGAGGAAGCTCCGCGCGCCGGCGCGCCCGTCGTCCCCCGGCGGGTCGGTCGACGGCTTCCGGAGGAGGAACGAGACGCCGAGGCCGATCAGGATCGCGGCGGCCGCCCCCCGGGACACCGGGGTGATCCAGGCGTACTGCGCGAGCAGCTCCGCGAACCCGAAGAAGGCCAGGGTGGCGTAGACGGACTCGGCCAGGGCGCAGCCGAGCCCGATGGCGAGGGCGGAGCGAAAGCGCGCGTCCAGCGACCGCGCGAACACGAGCACCGCGATCGGCCCCGCGATGGGCATCGAGCCGACGAAGCCGAAGCCGAAACCGATGAGCGCCGCGATCAGCATGGCCCCTCGTAGCACGACCCACCCGCCGGAGCCACGCGGACCTCGGAGAACGACGCGCCGGTGCGCTCACGATCTCGGGCCGCCGAGGTCGGGGCAGAGAAAGTGTTAGAGCGTGGGCTCTGACCCCATGATCGGGTGTGATCCACAAGCCGGCACAGCTCGGTTTGCGAGGCATGATGATGGGGTGTGACTCATACCCCGGCTGACTCTTCGGTGAACTGGCTCGCCGCGGAAGGCAGGGCGGCGCGCAAGCTGGTGCGGGGTGCGGGGCGGGGCGCGGAAGCGGAAGCGGGAGCGGGAGCGTGAGTGGTGTATGAGCGGGTGCGCTGGGCGTGAGTGGTTCGGGAGCGGAGGGAGCGCCGCGAGCCTCGAGGGCCCCCGCTCTCCCTCACGCGCCGGAGTGGTGCATCGGGGCGGCCGGACGCGATGCGCATCCGGCCGCCGCGCTCGGTCAGCGGGTGAGGTCCGACGAGCACCCCTCACATCTCCTTCTGCCCCAAGTGCCCGCCCGCTCACGCCCCGCGCCGTTCACGCACACGCCCACCGCTCACGCCCCACGCTCACGCGCCCCGCCTCGCTTGCGCACCGCTCCCGCTCCAGCTCTCGCTCCGCCTCTCTCACCTCACCCTCACCCCACCCCACCCCACCCCACTGCCCCCGGGGCGAAGTGACACCAGAATACCGAATAGAAACGGCAGCTCAGAACTCATGCAGCCCTGCGGGTCAGTCGGTGGTGAGGTCGGGGCTCACAGTGATGTCGACGCAGGCGCCGCCCTCGACCGGGGTCGAGACGTAGGTGCCGCTCTGGATGGTGACCTCGACGAGGCGGAGGCCGGTGAAGCCGAGCTGCGCCGGGCCGGCGCCCACGTTGGACGTGGGGGCGACGACCAGGGTGCCCGCGCTCTGGAAGAACTGGCGCTCGCCTTCGCCGTCGGCGTCCACGAAGGCGCGAACGCACTGGCTGCAGGTCGCGTAGTTCGCGTTGTCCCCGGCGCCGAGGTCGAAGGTCCCGGTGCCGTTGGCGTAGAACTCGATCTGCAGCAGGTCGGCGAGGTCCGCGGCGCCCGCGCCCGCCGACGTGATGTCCACGCCGAAGCGCCCGGAGCCGAGGAGCTGTAGGTCCGGCCCGCCGACGGTCAGCTGGAAGCAGGTCGGCGCGCTCTGGCAGACCGAGCCGTCGAGCTGACAGGTCTGGGTGGCCGGGCACGTCCCGCACAGCTCACCGCACCCGTCCGCCCCGCAGACCCGGCCGCCGCAGCTGGCCACGCACGGCGGGGTGGCCAGCGGCGTGTCGCCGGGCAAGGCGTAGCAGCCGCCGTCCTCCACCGGCGTCGACACGAAGGTCGACGGGTCGATCGTCACCTCTTCGAAGGACGCGTCGGTCAGGGTCAAGCTCATCGCCGCGCCGCCCGGGGGCGTCGCAGGGTCCACCCCGATGACCCCGCCCCGGGCGAAGTAGACCGCCGACGGGACGCCGCCCGCCCCGGTGTCCGCGAGCAGTAGCGCGCACTGCGCGCAGTTCTGGTAGTTGGCGTTGGCGTCCTCGCCGAGGTCGAAGCTCCCGGTGCCGGCCGCGTAGAACTCGAAGGAGAGCGTGTCCTCCGCCGGCCCGCCGACGCCGAAGTCGCCGGTCACCGCGTAGTCCCCGTCCTCGGTCTGCCCGAGGTCGCCGCTGACGCTGAAGCTGACGCAGCTGGGGTCGATGATGACGCCAGCGGTCATGGTCACGTCCGCGACGTCGAGGCAGGCGCCGTTGGGCGCCGGGTGGGTGGCGCTCTCGGAGAGGACGACCTGGTCGAGGGAGAGCCCGGCCACGCTGACCTGGAGGTTCTGCCCGCCGGGGGGCGTCAGCTCGCTGACCGTCAGGGTGCCCGCCGACGGGAAGAAGATGGCCGCCGCGTTGGTGCCGTCGAAGTCCTCGTAGACGGTCAGGCACTGCTTGCAGGTCTGGTAGTCGGCGTTGGCCCCGGCGCCGAGGTCGAAGGTCCCGGTGGCGTCGGTCCGGAGCTCGACGAGCACGAGGTCGCTGGCCTCCCCGCCGAGCCCGAAGTCGCCGACCGCGCCGTAGGAGACCGGATCCGTCTCGAGGGCGTCGAGCTCCTCCGGCAGGGTCACCGCTGAGCACACGAACGCGCTCGCGTCGACGTTCAGCGCCACCGCGCCCGCGGCGGTGTAGCAGGCGCCACCCGCGACCGGCGTCGAGGTGTAGGAGACGGGGTCGATGGTGACCTCGGTGACGGTCAGGTCGCTGAACGCGGCGCTGAACCCCTCGGCTCCCGGGGCCACGGCCAGCGCCAGGCTCCCGCCGCTCTGGAAGTAGGTCGCCGCCGCCTGACCGGTGGTCTCGTCGTAGTCGGCGTAGATCACCACGCACTGCTCGCAGGTCGCGTAGTCGGTGGCCGAGCCGGCGCCGAGGTCGAAGACGCCGGTGCCGCCACCGTAGAACTCGAGCGACAGAACGTCGGACAGCGCCGGGCTCCCGAGACCGAAGTCGCCGGCGAGCTCGTACAGCGTCGATCCGGCGACGGGGTCGAGCTCGCCGCTCAAGGTCATCGCCTCGCAGGTCGGCGGCACCACCGTGTCCACCACCGACGTGTCCCCCGTGGACGTGTCCGCCATGGTCGTGTCGGCCGTGGTCGTGTCCTGGTCGGCCGTGTCGGTGACGGTCGTGTCCTGCTCGACGGTGTCGCCGGCGACCGCGGTGTCCTCGGCGGTCGTGTCCTCGCCCCCGGACGTGTCCGCCGGGCTCGACGTGTCGACGGCGCTCGTGTCCCGCGGCTCCGCGGTGTCGGTCGCCGTGTCTTCGTTCGTCACGGTGTCGGCCGCGGTGTCCGCCTCGCCCCCGCCGTCGTCACCGCACGCGGCCGTCCCCACGACCAGAAACGCCGTCACCCCTACGGCTCGCAACGCCCTGCGCATCGTCCTGTCCCCCTCGGCCGAACGCGACCAGGAGCACGCTACCAGAACGACGCCCGCGTCAGAACCGTCAGTTTGACGCATTCCACAAGCGACGAGGGGCGGGAGCCATGGCCCCCGCCCCTCGTGGCAGGACAGCGGCGTCCCTACTCGGCCGGCGTCGTCAGGTCGGGGCTGACGGTGATGTCGATGCACGCGCCGCCCGCGACCGGGGTCGAGGTGAAGTCGTCGGCGATGGTCACCTCGACGAGGTGCAGGTTGGTGATGCCGACGGTCGCCGGGCCCGCGGACAGATCGCTCGTTCCGTCGACGACCATCGTCCCGGCCGTCTGGAAGAACTGCCGGCTGGTGTCGTTGTCGATGTCGAGGAAGGCGCGCACGCACTGCTCGCAGCTCGCGTAGTTGCCGTTGACGGCGCTGCCGAGATCAAACGTGCCGGTGTCGGTGGTGTAGAACTCGAGCTGGAGCCAGTCGGTCAGGTCGGCCGCGCCGGCGCCGTCGATCGAGAAGTCGACGCCGAAGAGCCCCGCGTCGGCGAACACCAGGGTGTCGCCCCCGACGGTGACCTGCATGCACGTCGGGGTGTCCTCGCACATCGAGCCGTCGAGGTGACAGGTCCCGCCCGCCGCGCAGTCGTCGCCGCAAACGCCGCCGCAGCCGTCGGCGCCGCACACGCGGTCGGCGCAGTTGGGCACGCAGTCGGGGGGCTCGGGGGTCTCGAGCGTCGTCGCGCCGCTCATCGTGTAGCAGGCGCCGCCGTCCACCGGGGTCGACAGATACGTCTCGCTGTCGATCGTGACCTCCTCGAAGGCGACGTCGGTCAACGTGAAGGCCATCTCGGCGTTCCCGGGGGTGTAGGCCGCGTCGATGGTCACCGAGCCCGCGGTCTGGAAGTAGGTCGCCGCGGCCCCGTTCGTCGTGTCGTAGTCGGCGTACAGGAGCACGCACTGGGTGCAGCTCTGGTAGTTGGTGTTGTCGCCGGCGCCGAGGTCGAAGGTCCCGGTGGCGGTGTCGAGGAGCTCGACGGACAGGACGTCCGGGGTCGCGTCGCCGGCGCCGAAGTCGCCCATCACCTGGTAGACCGGGTAGTCGTCGTACTGGACGAGGTCGCCGCTGAAGGTCACCGGGCCGCACTGCGGGGTGACCGTGCCGGTGGACAGCGTCGCGTCGGCGATGTCGTAGCAGGCGCCGCCGGCGACCGGGGTCGAGGCGTAGGTCTCGCTGTCGATGGTCACCTGCTCGACGCCGAGGCCGGTCAGGGTCACGCTCATCTCGGCGCCGCCCGGCGGGGTGCTGGGGTCGATGCCGAGGGCGCCGGCCGACTGGAAGTAGAACGCGGCCGCGCCGCTCGTCTCGTCGTAGTCCTCGGCGATGAGGACGCACTGCTCGCAGGTCGCGTAGTCGGCGTTGACGCTGCTCGCGAGGTCGAAGCTGCCGGTGTCGGTCGTGTAGAACTCGACGAAGAGGAGGTCGGGGATCGACGGATCACCGAAGCCGAGCTCCGCCTCGATCTGGTAGTAGGGCTCGTCGGCGCCCGTCTGAACCAGGGTCGTCTCGAGCAGCGTCAGCGCGCTGCACTCGACCGGGGTCGCGTCGGTGGCGAGGGTGGTCGAGCCGGTCATCTCGTAGCAGGCGCCGCCGGCCACCGGGGTCGACGCGTAGGTCTCGCTGTCGATCGTCACCTCCTCGAGGGCGAGATCCGTCAGCGTCACGCTGAAGTCCGCGTCACCCGGGGTCTGACCGTTGCCGGTGACCAGGGTGCCGCCGGTCTGGAAGAAGTACGCCGACGGCTCGTTCGACTCGAAGTCGGCGTAGATGAGGACGCACTGCTCACAGGTCGCGAAATTGGCGTTGTCGGCGCTCGCGAGGTCGAAGCTCCCGACGTCGGTCGTGTAGAGATAGACGAACAGGAAGTCGGGGATCGACGGGTCGCCCGTCCACTCGCCCTGGACGAAGTAGGTCGAGATGGGTCCGTACTGCTCGAGGTCGCCGCTGACCGTCAGCGGATCGCAGTCCGGCGTCGTCGTGCCGGTGCTGAGCGTCACCGCGCCGCTCGACTCGAGGCAGGCGCCGCCGGTGACCGGCGTGGAGGTCCAGGTCCCCTCCTCGATCGTCACCTCGACGAAGCTCGCGTCGGTCAGGGTGACGCTGAAGGGCACGGTCCCCGGCTCCGCCGCGAAGGACATCGTGCCGCCGGTCTGGAAGTAGGTGGCCCCGATGGTCTGGGCGACCTCGTCGAAGTCGGCGTAGACGACCGCGCACTGATCACAGGTCGCGTAGTTGGCGTTGTTGCCGGTCGCCAGGTCGAAGGTCCCGGTGGCGGTGGTGTAGAACTCGAGCGAGAGCACGTCCGGCACGCTCGGGTCGCCGAGCCCGAAGTCCCCGAGGACCTGGTAGGCCGGGTAGCCGTCGACGAGGGCGAGCTCGCCACCCAGGGTCACCGGGCCGCAGGTCGGAGCGGTCGTGTCGGTGACGGTCGTGTCGGTCACCGTCGTGTCCTGCGGGGTCACCGTGTCCTGCGGGGTCACCGTGTCCTGCGGGGTCACCGTGTCCTGCGGGGTCACCGTGTCCTGCGGGGTCACCGTGTCCTGCGGGGTCACCGTGTCCTGCGGGGTCACCGTGTCCTGCGGGATCACCGTGTCCTGCGGGATCACCGTGTCCTGCGGGATCACCGTGTCCTGCGGGACGATCGTGTCCTGAGGGATCACCGTGTCGACCGGGACGCTGGTGTCGATGGGCGTCGCCGTGTCGGGCATCGCGATCGTGTCGGACGGCACCAGGACGTCCGAGGACACCAGGGTGTCCCCACCGACGGTGTCGCCCGACCCGCCGCTGTCTCCGCAGGCGGCGAGGCCGAGGCCGGCCGCGGCCAGGATCATGAGCGCCGTGTTCATCGTCTTCGCTTCGCGCATCGCTTCCCCTCCAGCTCGGTCTCGCGACCGACGCACGCTAGCAACTCGACCGGCGCGGCTGAAGCACTTTCGCGTATCAGGCGCTCGCAGCTGCGAGAGCGTCCGACCCCGCGCGGGACGAGGCCGAGCGAGCCGCCGAAGAACCTGATCTGGCGCAACTCCTCGGCCGCTCCGGTGGTCGCGGTCGACCGCGGCCTCGCGCGGTGATCGGGCCGCCGGTCTCGCGTCCGCGTTCGTTCAGGCGCGCCGACGCGCTCGACGCCGGAGGCCCAGGAGCGCCGCGAAGACCGCGAGCGCCAGCCACGGCGCGCCGCCCGGGCCACCTTGGCAGCCACCGCAGCCGGAGTCGCCGCCGGCGTCGATGCGCTGCGGGTTCCCGCCGGTCCCGAGCTCCAGCACCGCGCCGTCGGGGAGGACCACGATCACGTCGCCCTCCTCGACCACGTCGGGGGTGTCCTCGTCGACCGGGCCTACGTCCCCGCCGCCCTCGACCACGTCCGCCTCGGCCACCGAGCCCGGCAGCTCCGCGCAGTCCCCGGTCAGCGCGAGGCAGACCTGCGCGCCCTCGTCGGCGGTCGCGCAGACGTCCCCCTCGACGCTGCAGGTCCCGCTCGGGCACGCCTCCAGACAGCGGAGGCCCGCCGTCGTCGCGATACAGAGCGCGCCGTCGGCGCAGTCGCCGTCGCCCTGACAGGGCAGGCACCGCGTCGCCGTGCAGACCCCGGCCTCGCAAGCGGTCCCGACCGGGCAGCTCACGATGTCGTGGACGCAGGCCCCGACGTCGTCGCAGCTGTCGACCGTGCAGGCGTCGCCGTCGTCGCAGTCGACCGCCTCGCCCGCGCAGCTCCCGCTCGCGCAGGCGTCGCCCCAGGTGCACGGGTCGCCGTCGTCGCAGGCGCCCCCGTCGTCCAGCGGGGCGTGGACACAGGCCCCGCCCTCGCAGCTGTCCGCGGTACACGGGTCGCCGTCGTCACAGGCCTTCGCGGTGCCGACGCAGGCGCCGTCCGCCGCGCACGTATCCCCGGCGGTGCAGGCGTCGCCGTCGTCGCACGCCGTCCCCGCCTCGACCGGCAGGTAGGCACAGCCGTCGGCGACCGAGCAGGTGTCGATGGTGCAGGGATCCCCGTCGTCGCACTGGAGCCCGTCGCCGAGGCAGACGCCGCCGTGGCAGGCGTCGTCGTTCGTGCAGGGGCTCCCGTCGTCGCAGGCCGTCCCGTCCGCGCGCGCGACCGAGACGCAGCCGTCCACGGGGTCGCAGGCGTCGTCCGTACACGGGTTGCCGTCGTCGCACACGGTCACCTCGCCGCCCGCGCACGCCCCGCCGACGCAGCGGTCCTCGCTCGTGCAGGCGTCGCCGTCGTCGCAGGCCACCTCGCCGGCGGCCGGCGTGTGGAAGCAGCCGTCAACCGCGTCGCAGGCGTCGTCGGTGCAGGGCTCGCCGTCGTCGCAGTCCTTCGGCGCGCCGCCGCAGTCGATCCCGTCGCAGACGTCGTCGACCGTGCAGAGGTCTCCGTCGTCGCACGGGCTGCCGTCGAGCGGGACGTACGCGCAGCCGCTCGTCGCGTCGCAGGCGTCATCGGTGCAGGGGTTGTCGTCATCGCAGCTCTTCGGGGCGCCACCACAGGTGTCGCCGACGCAGACGTCCCCCTCGGTGCAGGCGTCGCCGTCGTCGCAGGCCGCGCCGTCGAGCGGAGCGAAGATGCAGCCCGCGGTCGGCTCGCAGGCGTCGAGCGTGCAGGGGTTGCCGTCGTCGCAGGTCACGGCGGTCCCGGCGCACTCGCCGGCGGCGCAGTGGTCGCCGTTGGTGCAGGCGTCGCCGTCGTCGCAGGGCGTGGCGTCCGGCGCCGGGGACGAGGTGCAGCCCATCCCGGCCACGCAGACGTCCTCGGTGCAGGGCTCGCCGTCGTCACAGGACAGGGTCGTGCCGGCGCAGACCCCGCCCAGGCAGCGGTCGTCGCCGGTGCAGGCGTCGCCGTCGTCGCAGCTCGTGTCGGGACCGAGCGGGGAGTGGTCACAGCTGCCATCCGAGGCGCACGCGTCGGCGGTGCAGGGATCACCGTCGTCGCAGGAGGTCGTCGCCCCGATACACGCGCTGGCCGCGTCGCAGGCGTCGCCGGTCGTGCAGGCGTCGCCGTCGTCGCAGGGCCACCCGATCGGGTCGGGGACGACGATGCAGCCGAAGGTCCCGTGACAGGACACGTGGTGGCACTCCTCGTCGGTGACCACCTCCGAGCAGGTCCGCGGCGTGCCCTTGCAGCTCCCGTCCGGCTGGCAGAGGTCGTCGATGCTGCAGATGTTGCCGTCGCTGCACGCCGTGCCCGGCGGGGCGATGGTGTGGATACAGGTCCCGCCCGCGGCGCAGCTGTCGACGGTGCAGGGGTCGCCGTCGTCACAGCTCGGCCCGTCCCCGGCGCAGGTCCCGGCCTGGCAGCGGTCGTTGACGGTGCAGGGGTTGCCGTCGTCGCAGGTGACGGTCTCGGGCAGCGGGGCGTTGACGCAGTCACCGGTCGCGCTGTCGCAGGAGTCCGCGGTGCACGGGTTGGCGTCCTCGCAGCGCAGGGTGTCGAGGCACTCACAGGCGTCGCCGACGCCGTCCCCGTCGCTATCGGTCTGATCGGTGTTGAACGTCGACGGGCAGTTGTCGGCGCTCCCGCAGACGCGGTCACCGTCGCCGTCGGGGCCGCTCCCCAGGACGCAGGGTGCCGCGCGCACGACGGTCGTCCCGGCCGGGACGGCGGTGAAGACGAAGACGCCGTCGGTCTCTACGAAGGCCGGCGACGGGATGGGGGTGCCGGCGTGGATCGCCTCGTAGGTCTCGTCGGGGGGCAGGCCGAGCCCGCTCAGGGTCAGGGTCACGCCCGCGCCGCGGTCCGGCGAGACCTGGAGCACGAAGCCGTCACCGTCGACGGTCAGGCCGAGGGTGATCGGGGCGCTCGCGCCCAGGCGTGGGACCGTGTCGAGCGAGACGTTGGCCGCCTCGACCGACGCGAGCGCAGTCAGCGCGCCGCCCTCCTCGCGCACGAGGGTCGCGACGCCGTCGGTGACCACGCCCCCGCCGCTGACGAAAGCGCCCCCCGGGCCCCCCAGAAGGGTGTCGGTGGTCGCCCCGTCGACGACCGTCGCGGCCGCCCCGCCGGTGGCCGTGAGCGCCGTGACCAGCCGGCTCGCGGTCGAGCCGGTCCCGCTCGTCGTGCCGCCGACCTGGAAGACCGAGATGAGGGACGCCCGGAGGCCGCTGGTGCCGACGAAGACCGCCTCGATGTTCTCCTCGGCGCCCCAGGAGTCCGCGTAGAGGGCGTCGGTCTTGTCGACATCGAGGGGCGCGCTCCCCACGACGTCGAGGCGGAGCGTGCGGCCGCTGTACGACCAGCGCTGGCGGATCTGCCCGGTGAACGAGCCGAGGTCCGTGCGGGACCCGCGCCCGCGCCAGCCGACCTCGAAGTCGCGGCTCTGGTTGCCGTCCGCGTGGAAGCGGTCGAAGACGGCGACGTAGCCGAGGTCGACGAGGGCCAGGGTCCGGCGCACCAGGCTCGCGCCGTCGTAGGCGCTGGTGCTGGTGGAGACGAGGTCGGCGTAGTGGTTCGGGCGGTCGCCGGCGTCGGCGCTGTCGAGGCGGTCCCCGAAGGCGATGGCCGACGCGTCGGGAATGAAGGGCGCGGTGTGCTCGACCAGGGGGAGGTTTCGCCGATGGGGCTGGAGGTACTGCCCGCGGGTGTCCGAGGTCGTGACGGTCGGGCCGCCGCCCGAGGTCGGCAGGAGCAACGCGCCGTCGCCGTGGAGGATCACGTCGAGCGGGTTCGCCATCACGTGGCTCGAGGGGGTGAGCATGTAGCTGGCGGTGTCGCGGGCGGTGATCGTCGAGACCTGGAGGGCTCTGTCGTCATGTCCCGTCGCGAGGACCGCGATGAAGGCGTCGGAGCCGAGGGTCCGCGTGGGCGAGCCCGTCGGGGCCGCGGGCGCCGTCGTGATGTCGGCGACGATGAAGCGGGTGACGCTGTGGATCTGCTGGTTGTCGAAGTTCTCCGGGTTCTGCGGGCTCTCGCTCCACGCCCACTTCATCACCGGCGCCAGGTCGGGGTACGCGCCGGCGAGGACGTCGTGGGGGAACGTGTTGGGCAGGCCCTCCTCGAAGGGCGGGGCGCGGCCGTCGGGCTGGCGGACGGCCAGCGCCGTCGTCACCACCGGGCGGAGCGCCGGGAACCAGTCGACGCCCATGACGTTGCGGACCTGGTAGGCGGTCGGGACCAGGTTCGCGAGCGAGTAGTTGAGGTACCACGGGCTCTCGAAGAACCAGCCGGTGGTGCTGGCGACGACGTCGAGGGACTCGTTGAGGTAGGCCATCCCGGTGGCCTTCCAGCTGGCGGCGTCGGCGTGGGTCGGCATCGCGAGCGCCGTCGTCACCAGCGCCGCGCCGGCCTTGATCCCCCAGTTGTCCCGGTGGCCCGAGATGCCGTAGGCGCCGGTGAGCTGCCAGTCGTCGCGGAGCGCGTTGGCCCAGCCGGCGATGCGGGCCCGGAGGGTGTTGTCCCAGCCGGTCCCGAGCCCGGTGCCGCGCAGGAGGTCGTAGGCCTCCGCGAGGGACTGCAGGCGCGAGCTGTCCTGGAGGATGTTGATCGCGTTGGACGGCGGGCTCCACCACTCCTCGACCGTGTCGAGGGCCTCGCGGGAGCCGAGCCCGGCGATGGCGGCGCGGGCCACGTCGCGGTAGCTCGCGAAGCCCGAGCCGCTCGCCGGGCTCTCGCCGAGCTGGTGCAGGAGCGCCGCGGCCTTGGCGACCTTCGAGCGGGTGTCGTCGTTGGCGCTGTCGTTGGCGATCGCGCCGAGGCGCGTGTCGACATACTGGCGGAAGCCGCTGAAGTAGCCGCTCGTGGCCGGGTCGTCGACTCGGGCCTTCAGCGCCTCGAGGGCGCCGGCGTCGCCGCCGTCGAACCACAGCCGAGGCGTCGACGAGGCCCCGGGGAGGTCGCCGAGGCCGGGGACCTGGATCCCCGCCTGCGCGGCCGAGCCGAGGGGGAGCGCGAGCAGCGCCGAGACAGTGAACAGCAGGGTGAACGTGCGCATCCGGGCGCCTCCCTTTCCCAGATACGGTGAGCCTGGGATGGGGCTCAGGTCAATGATCGTCGGCGGTCGTCCTCAGAACTGCCCGACGATCGAGATCTCGTGGAGGATGGCGGCGCGCAGCTTCGCGACCGCCCGCATGACGTCCACCAGGGCCCAGATCCCGAGGCCCGCGGCGCCGAGGCCGACGAGCCCGATCAAGGCCAGGGAGCCGCGGCCCGCCATCAGATCGCCGGACTTCGGCAGGCCCAGGGCGATGAGGTAGATGAACAGGCTCATCCCCATGACGATGAGGCTGACGGTGAGCGCGCGGCGGGCGATGGCGGCGATGTCGAGGCGGCCGACGTTCGCCGCGGCGCGGACCAGCGACCCCTGGAAGGTCGCGATGGCGATGGCGAGCCCGACGTTCGCGACGACGCCGAGGATGGTGGTGAGGGTCGAGACCTCGGCCATCGCGACCATGTCACCGAGCTTCGGGACCGCGATAGCGAAGGACACGACGGTGAGGACCAGGTAGCCGAGGGTCCACCACAGGGACTGGGCGGCGAGGCCCCGGGCGCCGGTCATCTCGGGGAGCCCGCGCCAGCGCGCGATGCCGGCGGCCATGAAGGCGAGCACCACGATCCAGCCGAGGCTCGTGTAGATCTGGACGAAGCCCGTGAAGTCGGCGGCCCCCTCCGGCCCGCGGACGGCGATCATCGAGACGCCGACCGCCATGCCGAGCACGGCCCCGCCGATGAAGATGCAGAAGGCGACGAGGCCGTGGAAACAGGTCCGGAGGCCCTGCGCCGCGCCGCTCCACCCGGGCTCGGCGCCCCAGCCGGTCCCCGCGTCGTCCATCGAGTCGTCCACGCTCACCTCCTCCCTCTGCCGGGCACTATCCGGCGAAGCGCGGGCGATGTCCACGCGAGACAGGGCGGGCGCGGATGGGCAGGGGCGCGCTGGCGCGGATGGGCGAGCGCGAGCGGAGTGGGCGCGGGTGCGGTGCGGTGGGAGCGCGGGCGCGGATGGGCAGGGGCGCGCTGGCGCGGATGGGCGAGCGCGAGCGGTGGGGGCGCGGGTGCGGAGTGGAGTGGAGGGGGCGCGGGTGCGGAGTGGAGGGGGCGCGGGTGCGGTGCGGTGGGGGCGCGCCCGCGGATGGGCAGGGGCGCGCGGGCGCGGATGGGCGAGCGCGAGCGGTGGGGGCGCGGGCGCGGTGGGGGCGCGGGCGCGGTGGGGGGCACGGGTGGGAGAGCCCGTGGCCCGCAGGTGGCTAGCGGGTGACGACCTCGGTGATCTCGAACACCACCGAGGCGACCTCGTCCTTGCCGTCGAGGATGACGAGCGGGGCGCCCCGGACGACGCGCTGGGGGCCGATGTGGACGTTCTCGCGGGTGGTCGAGTGGGTGGTGCCGCGGGGGAAGCGCTCGAGATCGATCCGGCGGCGCTTCTTGTGGACGACGTAGCGGGTGCCGGTCACCGCCTTCAGCTCGGCGACCTCGTCGAGCTCGAGCCCCTTGCCGGGCGCGAGGAGCCCCTGGACGACCTTCGCCTGCGCGACCGCCCGCTTGGCGAGCGCCGCCCGCTCGTCGCCCCAGGCGTTGCCCATGGCGTCGGCGAGGACCCGGAAGCGCGTGGTCTCGAGCCTGAACTCGTCGCTGTCCCGCGCGCCGGGGACCGTGTCCTCGGCCGGCGAGAAGAGGCGCGTCCCCTCAGGGACCGCCGGGCTCTCGCCGCCGAGCTCGTGCAGCTCGCCGGTGGCCAGCACCAGGACCTCGCTCGTCATCAGGCGCCCGAGGTCCACCCGGTGCCCGAGGCGGACCGGCCGCTCCAGGACGACCTTGCCCTCGCGCGGCTTGTGGTTCCGCCGCACGCCGGGCCGGTAGATCCAGCGCCGCGTCCCCTCGCCGTCGGGCTCCGAGAGGTCGATGATCGAGCCGCTCGTCGTCAGCGCCATCCCGCCCTGCGCCGCCATCGGCTGCAGGGAGTCGACGAGCTCGAGGTGCCGGGACAGCGCCTCCGAGCCGAACTGCAGCATGCAGACCACGAGCTCCCGGGCGCGGAAGTCCCAGCTCGTGCGGACCGCCGCCGAGGTCCTGAGCGCCTCGGGATCCGCGGCGAGCTCGCGCGGGAAGCGGTGCGCCAGCGCGGTCCGCTCCTCGTCCACGAGGAGCTTGTAGAACTCGAGCCGCTCGTGCGCGTCGATGCGGTCGTCGGGCCGAAGGCGCTGGTAGCGCGCCTCGACCTCTTCCATGTCCGTCAGCCGCGCTGGAAACGGCGTCGCGTGGGGTGTCGTGTTCATGGCAGGGTCTTCGCTCCCGCGACGATGGCGTCCACGACGCCCGGATCAGCCAGGGTCGACGTGTCTCCGAGCTGGTCGGGCGCGCCCTCGGCGACCTTGCGCAGGATCCGCCGCATCACCTTGCCGGAGCGCGTCTTCGGCAGCCCCGGCACGAACTGGAAGAGGTCCACCCTCGCATGCGCCCCGATCTGCTCGCGGACCGCCGCGTGGAGCTTCTTCTCCAGCGCGTCGCTCGGAGAGAAGCCGGGCTGCAGCACGATGTAGGCGTAGACCCCCTGGCCCTTGATGGGGTGCGGGAAGCCGACGATGCCCGCCTCGGCGACCTCGTCCACCGCGACCAGCGCCGACTCGAACTCGGCGGTGCCCATGCGGTGGCCGCTGACGTTGAGCACGTCGTCCACGCGGCCGGTGATCCAGTGGTAGCCGTCGGTGTCCCGCCGGCAGCCGTCCCCGGTGAAGTAGTACCCCTTGTAATGATTGAAGTACGTCGCCACGAAGCGCGGGTGGTCGCCCCACACCGTCCGCGCCTGGCCGGGCCACGGGAAGGCCATGCAGAGCCGCCCCTGGCCGGGGCCGCGCAGGATGCGGTCCGAGTCGTCCATCAGCAGCGGCACGATCCCCGGTAGGGGCAGCGTCGCCGAGCCCGGCTTGGTCGCCGTCAGCGGCGCGAGCGGTGAGATCGTGACGCCCCCGGTCTCGGTCTGCCAGTAGGTGTCGACGATGTTACAGCGCCCGTCGCCGACGATCTCGTAGTACCAGCGCCAGGCGTCGGGGTTGATGGGCTCGCCGACCGTGCCCAGGACGCGCAGGGTCCGGCGGTCGTACTTGTCGACGTGCTCGTCCCCCTGGGCGGCCAGCGCGCGGATCGCCGTGGGCGCGGTGTAGAAGATGGTGATGCCGTGGCGCTCGACCATGTCCCAGTAGCGGCCGGCGTCGGGGTAGGTCGGGATCGACTCGAACATCAGGGTCGTCGCGCGGTTCGCGAGCGGCCCGTAGACGATGTAGCTGTGCCCGGTGATCCAGCCCACGTCGGCGACGCAGGCGTAGACGTCGTGCTCGCGCAGGTCGAAGACGATCTCGTGGGTGTAGGACGTGTAGGCCAGGTAGCCGCCGCAGGTGTGCACGACGCCCTTGGGCTTACCGGTCGAGCCCGAGGTGTACAGGATGAAGAGGGGGTCCTCGGCGGCGGTCGGCACCGCGGGGCAGCTGTCCTCGGCGCCGTCGACCGTGTCGTGCCACCAGACGTCGCGGCCCTCGACCCAGCCGACCTCCTCGCCGGTCCGCCGGTAGACGAGCACGTGCTTGATGTGGTGCTCGCCCTCGAGGGCCTTGTCGACCACGCCCTTGAGCGGGATGGACTTGCCACCGCGGCGCCCCTCGTCCTGGGTGATGACGATCTCGGCGCCGCAGTCGCGGACGCGGTCGCGGACCGCCTCGGCCGAGAAGCCGCCGAAGACCACCGAGTGGATGGCGCCGAGCCGCGCGCAGGCGAGCATGGCGATCGCCGCCTCGGGGACCATGCCCATGTAGATGATCACGCGCTCGCCCTTCTTCAGGCCGAGCTCGCGGAGCGCGTTCGCCGTCCGGCAGACCTGCTTGTGCAGCTCGCGGTAGCTGAGCTTTCGGACCTCGCCCGGCTCGTCGCCCTCCCAGATGATGGCGGTCTTGCTCGGCCGCGTCTCGACGTGGCGGTCGAGGCACGACTCGGTGACGTTGAGGACCCCGTCGCCGAACCAGGAGAACGGCCCCTCGTCGATGGTGTGGTAGCTGCCGTCGAGCCCCTGGGTGGGCTCCTTCATCCAGCGGATCCGGCGCTTGGCCACGTCGAGCCAGAACCCCTCGGGGTCGTTCTGGGCGCGGGCGTAGGCCTCGCGGTACTGGGCCATGTCGCGGATGGGGCTGTCCGAGCGCGTGCTCACGCGCGGCGGCACCGGATAGATCTCGCTCATCGGGGCACTCCTCGGGCTTGGCGTGCTGGGCGAGCGCCGTGTCGCGCGCGGAGGTGACGGTCCGAGCGGACGGCGCGAGCGCAACGCGAGCCTACCAAACGCGTCTCCGCGGTCAAACGGGCCGGCGCCCCCGCGGGTTGGCCGCCATTTCTCACCAGGGTTCGAGCGAGACGAAGGAGGCGCCGTCGTCATCGGCGTGCTCGGACTGACTCCTCGCGGGGCGCGGGGACGCAGTCCCCGGGTACAGCGTACGTCGAGGCCGGCCGAAGGAGAACGCGTCGATGACGGCGGTGGATCCGAAGTCGCAGCCGAAGGCTGGTGAGAAATGGCGGTTAGGGGTCAGCGGCGGCCGGCACCGCCGATCGCGCGCCGAAAGGCGTCCGCCGCGATGGCGTCGAGGGGGCGCCAGCGCCGGCGCTCGAGCTTCCGCTCGACCTCCCCCGGGTCGAGCACCAGGCTCGTCACGTGGCGCCCGCTCGGGGTGAAGACGTGGGCCCGCTGCTTCGGCCCGAGCACGACCACGGTGTGCTTGTGGGTGTCGTCGAGGAGGCGCCCGTCCACCGCGGCCAGCGCGTCCTGCAGCGCCAGGCTGGTCGGGCGCTCGCCGCTCTGGTGGCGCGCCTCGGCGTGCTGGGTGCGGTGGCCGCGGACCTTCAAGACGCGCAGGGCGTCGGTCCGGAGGCGGTTGAGGATCTGCTCGACCAGGCGCTCACGGTCGAGGTACTCCCCACGGCGGGAGGCGAGGGCGAGCTGCCGCCCGAGGGCGTCGATCCGCTGGCGCGCCGTCCGCAGCACCTTGCGGAAGGCCTCGGCCGGCGAGCGGGCGTCGGACTCGGCCGCCGCCGTGATGATCGCGTCCGACGGCAGCCCCAGGAGGTTCAGCCGGAGCCGGTGATCCCGGGTCCCCTGCTTGGTCTCCACGAGCTGCAGCGTCAGCGCGACACGCTCGGCGCGACCTCGGAGGTCGAGGTCCCGGGGGACGAGCCCCACGACGACCTGCCCCAGCACGGCGTAGGCCAGGCTCTCTCGCCCGAAGCCCGGCAGGAGCTCGCCCGACAGCTCCTCGGCGGTCTGCACGAAGGCGATGACCTCGGGCGGGTCGGCGTAGAGGCGGTCGACCCGGGGCTCGCGCCGCTCGAGGCAGAGGTTCGGGAAGCTCCGCCACTCGGGGCGGCCGTTGGCGGCGTAGCCGGCGAAGACCGCGGTCCGGTCGGGGGGCTGGGAGTAGGGCGACTCCGGCTGGTCGGTGTGGAAGCAGTAGACGTGCCCCTCGCGATAGGCCGTCGCCCCGCGAAGGGCCTCCTCCAGCCGCTCGCGGAGCCCCGCGACCAGCGCCTGCCCGGCGGGCTTCAGCTGCTCCGGCGCGCCGGACATCGGCACCGTCAGCGACAGCGCCAGCGCCTCGATGGGGAAGTGTCCCGTGCGCGGGGCGCCCTGCTCGGCGGCGAGCTCCCGCGCGAGGACCCGGAGCTCCGAGAGCGCGCGGACCGCCCGCTCCTCGAGGGTCGCGCCGCCCTCGGCGGGCTTCCGCCGTCGCCGCTTCCTCTTGTTGCGCTTCTGCGGGGGAGGCGTCCCGTCCTTCGTCTTGTCATCGCTGGCGCTCATCGCACCGCGCACCTTAATCCCGCGCCCGGCGGTTGAGAAGCGGCGGCGGGGCGAGCGCGCGAACGCGGCCAGAACGTCCGATCCCGTGCGTGCGCCGGCCTCGCTGCTCCCGCGACCGAGGAGGGCGGACCGTTCACCGCGCAGCTCCGTGCCCCTCTGGGTCTCGGTGCCGTGGCAATCGGCGTTGACGGAGCACCACCTTGCGCATGGGGACCGCGAGGCCGGAGGCCCCCTGCTCCTCATCGCACCCCTGCCTGGGCACCTCAGCCCGCGAGCGCGGTTCGTGTGCGGGAGTGCACCTGCGCCGCGCGATAGCGGCTCGACGGCGCCCCGTCACCCGGCGGGCGCCGCGGTCTCCATCGAAGGTGAGGTTACACACTCGCGCCCCGAGGCGATTGACGACCCGGCCGGCAGCGGTCAGCTTCCGCCGAAGATCACTGCGTCGCAGCGCCGATGATCTGACATTACGCTCCAGCCAAACCGGAGGATATCCATGCAGTTTTTCCAGCGAAACCGCCTGGTCTGTTGTCTCGTCGCCTCGGCGGCGCTCGTCTTGTCCGCGTGCGAGGAGGAATCGGACAGCGGCTCGGACGCTGACGCGACCGACACCTCGAGCACGGACACCGCCACGAGCGACACGTCGGAGTCGGACACCGCCGCCGAGTCGGATAGCGTGTCGAGCGACACGTCGGACGACGACACGTCGAACGCGGATACCGCCGAGGCCGACACGTCGTCCCCCGCCGACACGAGCGAGCCCGCGTACGGCGACCAGGACTGCCCGGAGGTCAACGAGTGCACCATCGCGTGTCCCAGCCTGGATGACACCGCGTGCATCGACGCCTGCGTCGCAGACGGGACCGAGGCGGCGCAGCGCGACTGGCCCGCGCTGCTCCAGTGCGCCGACGACAACGGCTGCCTGGAGCTCACCGGGGCGGATCAATCGAACTGCATCACGGGCAACTGCGCCGACGAGGTCGACGCCTGCCTCGTGCATTTCCGCGACTGCCCGTCCATCGTCCGGTGCGCGAAGGACTGCACCTTCGTCGACACCTACTGCGAGTCGGAGTGCGCCAGCGAGGGCACCGAGGAGGCGCGGGCGCAGTACGACGCGGTCGGCGCCTGCTCCGCGGAGTATCAGTGCCCCGACGCGAACTACGAGGTGGAGTCCGCCTGCATGAACGACAACTGCTCGGACCAGCTGGCCGTCTGCGAGTGGACTTGGTGATTTGAACGCCGCGCGCGGCGACGCCCGGCATCGAGCCGGGTGTCGTCGGGCTTGGTGAGGGACACCCCGCGGAACGTCGAGCCGGCGAGCGTGGCCTTCGACCGGTCGACGGTGGTTCGGGACGGTCTCTGACCGAGTACCTTCCGGGATCGCGTCCGCGCGGCCCGGCTCAGATCCCCGGGAGCGGCAGGCTGAAGGAGCCGTCGAGGGTGACGTCCCACGCCTTCTTCGTGTCGAGGAGCTGCGTCGCCTCCTCGGCGGGGACCGCGGGGGCGAAGAGCCAACCCTGCCCCAGGGTGCAGTGGAGCGCGCGGAGCGAGGCGAGCTGCGCCTTCGTCTCGATGCCCTCGGCGATGACCGCCGCGCCGAGCCGGCGGGAGAGGGACACGATGGTCTCCACGATGTCCGGCATCCGCTGGCCGTCGAGGGCGGCGACGAAGGTCCGGTCGAGCTTGATGTGGTCCACCGGGAACTGGTGGAGGTAGCTCAGCGAGCTGTAGCCGGTGCCGAAGTCGTCGATGTAGAGCCCGATCCCCAGGTCCTTGAGGTCGACGAGCTGCTGGGTCGCCTGGGGCGACGTCGTCACGAGGAGGGACTCCGTCAGCTCGAGCTTGATGCGCCGCGGCGGGACGCGGTGGCGGGCCAGGGCGTTCTTGATGCGGTTGACGAGGCCCGGGCGCAGCGAGCGGGCGCTGACGTTGATGCTGACGTAGACCCCGGGGTGCCGCGCGCCCCACGAGGCCACCCGGCGGCTCACGTCCTCGAGGGCGTGGTCGAGGATGTCGTCGACGAGGCCGAGGCTCTCGGCGAGCGGGATGAACTCGCCCGGGCTGATCATCTCGCCGTCCTCGCCCACGAGCCGGGCGAGCGCCTCGAAGCCCTCGATGCCGCCGTTCACGAGGCTCACGATGGGCTGGTAGTAGATCTTCAGCCCTCCGCTCTCCAGGCCGCGGCGGAGCTGGGTCTCGACGTGCAGGCGGCGCATCGCCGACTCGTGCATCTTCTGGTCGAAGCGGCGCCAGCGCCCCGGGCCGTCGCGCTTGGCGTGGTACATCGCGGTGTCGGCGTCGCGGAGCAGGTCGAGCGGGTCGACGTAGCTCGGGCTGGACAGCGCCACGCCGACGCTGGTGCTGAGCTGCACGGTGTGGCCGCTGATCTCGATCGGCCCGTGCAGCGCGGCGCGGACGCGGTGGGTCACGAGCTCCACGTCGTTGGGCGAGGTCATCGGCTCGAGCAGGACCGTGAACTCGTCGCCGCCGATGCGCGCGACGGTGTCCCCGGGCCGGACCCCGGACTGGATCCGCTTGGCGACCATCGCGAGCAGCTCGTCCCCGGCGTTGTGGCCGAGGCTGTCGTTGAGGACCTTGAAGTCGTCCACGTCGAGGAAGATCACCGCGAAGTGGTAGCGCGGGTTGCGCTTCGAGCGGGCGTGGCAGTGGGCGAGGCGATCGAGGAAGAGCGCCCGGTTCGGCAGCCCCGTCAGAGCGTCGTGGAAGGCCGAGTGAGCGAGGCGCTCCTGCACCTGATGGCGGACGGTCACGTCCTCGGCGGTCCCGGCGAGGACCACCCCGGCGCGGGTGTCGACGGCGACGGCGTGAACCTCGACGAAGCGCCACTCGCCGCGGTGCTCGACGCGGTAGGTGTGGCGGAGGCGGCGCTGCGCACCGGCCCGCAGCTGCTCGAGGCGGTGGGCGAAGGGGCCGACGTCCTCGGGGTGGACGCGGTCGAGCCACGGCGAGAGGTCGGGCGCGTAGCCTGGTGGGACGCCGAAGATCTGACCCCACGCCTCGGCGAACCACGCCCGCTCCCCCGGCGCCCAGGTCCAGAGACACCCGGGCGTCGCTTCGGCGAGCACGCGCCGGAGCTCCGCGTCCTCGTCGATCAGCGCGTTACGGCTGCGCCCGAGGGCCAGGACGGCGATGGAGGCGACGGCCACGGCGGTCGCCGAGACCACCACGGCGGCGAGCCCCTCGCCCAGGGCGAGCTCGGCGGTGACGACCGCGCCCACCACCGCGAGGACGACGAGCAGGATCCAGACCGGGGAGTGGCCACCGCGGCGCGCGAGGGGCGCCCTGACCTCCCGGACCGACTCGATGACCGAGCTCGGGACACGGACGGCCCCCCGCTCCTTGGCGGGCGGCGGGTCGGCGGCCCTCATGTGCGGCGTGATCATCGCGCGCCCCCGTGATCGACGGGGGTGGTAGACCGCGCCGGGAGCTGAAGGACGATCGTCGTCCCCGCCGTGACCGTACCGTCGACGCCGAGCGAGCCGCCCCGCGACTCGACGAGCCGGCGAACCCTGAGGAGCCCCAGGCCGCGGTCGGGGTCGTCGCCGTCGTAGAAGGCGAAGAAGAGGCGCTGCTGGTCGTCGCGCGGCACTCCGGGGCCCTCGTCGGAGATCCGAACGTGGACGGCGCCCGCGCGGCGCTCGGTGGTGACCTGGACCGCGGCGCCGACCGGCCCCTGCTCGCTGGCCCGGCGCAGCAGGTACCGCAGCACCAGATCGAGCTCGCTGGCGCCCATGGGCACGGCTATCGGCGCGTCGAGCACCGCGTGGAACGGGGTCCCGGGGAGCTGGCTCGAGAGCTCGCCCACGACCGCTCGCACCCGCTGGTCCACCTCGCAGGTCCCGACGGCGGGCTCGACCCCGGCGAGGGTGATCGCGCTCAGCCCGTCGGCGAGCTCCCGGAGCGTGGCGAGGACCTGTACACGCCCGGCGTCGTGGCTCGCCGCGTCGAGGGCGTCGAGGCTCCGGCCGAGCTGCTCCGCCACGCCGCTCGCGAGGAAGAGGAGGGCCTCGTCGTGGGCCGCGCTCGCGCTCTCGCGGAGCTCGGTCTGGTGGGCCAGGAGGGTGTCGACCGCGGCGAGGAGCTCCTCGCTGCGGAACGGCTTGGCCAGGTAGGTCGCGGCGCCGCCCTGCCGCCCGGCGAGGCGATCCTCGGCGCTGCCTCGAGCGGTGAGGAAGATGAACGGGATGGACGCCGTCGCCGGCTGCTCGCGGAGGCGCTCGAGCATCTCGATGCCGGTCATCTCCGGCATCATGACGTCGCTGATGATCAGATCCGGTCGACGCTCGGTCGCCAGGCGGAGGCCCGCCCGGCCATCCTGCGCCGTCAGGACGTTGTAGTCCGAGGCGAGCAGGGCCACGAGGAAGCGGATCATGTCCGGGTTGTCCTCGACGACCAACACCTGGGGGGCGTGCCCCTCGTGCTGCGGGCGCGGGGCGATGCGCCGCTCGGTGGCGTCGTCGATACCCTGGAGCCGGTAGCTCCGCGCGCTCCGGATGGCCTGGTGCCACTCGGGCAGCCCGTCGGCCTGCGGCGCGCCGCCCTCCAGATCCGTCGGTGGCGCGGGGACGTGGCTCCGGACGGGCAGCCAGCAGCGAATCGTCGTGCCCTCGCCGACGACGCTGTCGACGCCGATGCGCCCGCGGTGGAGGTCGACGATCTCGCGCACCAGGGCGAGCCCGATCCCGGTCCCGCCGACCTTGCGCGTGCTGCCGCTGTCCACCTGGTAGAAGCGGTCGAAGATGTGCGGCAGGTCGGCCGCCGCGATGCCGATGCCGGTGTCCTCGACCAGGATCTCGACGCCGTCGTCCCAGCGCCGCGCCCGGACGGTGATGCGTCCACCCTCGGCGGTGAACTTCGCGGCGTTGCCGACCAGGTTGAGCAGGACCCGCTCGATGAGGTGGCGGTCGGCCTCGATCCTCGGGAGGTCGTCGGCGAGATCGAGCTCGAGCTCGATGTTCTTGCGCGCGGTGAGCCCCCGCACGTCGCTCGCGAGGACCTCGATCATCTCGTGGAGGTCGAGCGAGCCGATCTGGAGGCGCAGGCTCGCCGCCTCCGCCTTGGTCAGCGCGAGCAGGTCGTCCACCAGGCGCAGGAGCCGCAGCGCGTTCCGCTGGGAGAGGCGGAGCTTCTCGCGCTGGCCCTGGGTCAGCGGCTCGCGCCCGCCCCTCTCGAGCAGGGCGTCGAGGGGCGCGAGAGTCAGGGTCAGCGGCGTCCGGAGCTCGTGGCTGAGGTTCGCGAAGAAGCGGCTCTTGGCCTCGTCGAGCGCCTGGAGCTGCCGGTTCATCTTCGCGAGCTCGCTCCGCCGGCTGAAGGCGTCGAGGCGGCTCCGGATGGTGATCTGATTGATGACGCTGGCGATGACGACGCCGCTGCCGATGAGGGCGTTGTGGGTCGCGAAGACACCCCACGGGCCGGGCCGCTCACCGATGAGGAGCGCAGCGTCGTACGTGACCAGCAGGGCGGCGAAGACGACGGGCGCGTCCCAGCGCGCCCAGGGCATCGGGAGGACGGCGTAGGCGAAGATCGTGAGGTAGAGCGCCTCGTGGTAGTCGCTCGACCCGCCGCCGGTGAGGTAGGTGAGCGCGATGACCGCGCCGCCGGTCGCCAGGCAGGCGACGATGGCCGCCAGCCGCGCCCAGCGGTCGAGCCAGCGGCGGCTGAAGGTGGCTGCGAAGATCGCGAGGAGCAACAGGATGACCGCGATCCTGACCTCGCGGGTCGCCGCCAGCTCGTCGGGGAGCGCGAGGAGGGGATCGACGAACCACATGCCGATGAACGCGAGGATCCCGAGGACCGTCACGACGCGCAGCATGGCCCCCGCGCCGAGCTTCAGCTCGTCGACGAAAGCGGGGGGATATCCTGCGCTCAGGGTTTTCGACACGTAACGACTACAGCCTGTGGGGGGACGCCGAAGCCTCGCTCGACTCGCGGATCCACGAACCCGCGTCGCGTCACCAGCGCGACGAGCGCCGCCTCATCATAGAACGTGAACAATCCCTCTTCCTCTAATCTGTACAACTCTGCAGCGTGGTCGACGAAGGTCCGCGCCGCCTGGAGCAGCTCGTCGCGGCTGTGATCGCCGGGGAGCGCGCTCTCCGGCAGCGCCGCGAGGTGCTCGACGAGCTCGAGGTAGAGCTTGCTCGAGTCCGAGTCGCGGATCATCGACGAGACGACGAGGCGGCCGCCCGGGACGAGGACGCGGGCGGCCTCGAAGAGGATGTCGTCGGGGTGGCGGAGGTAGCTGAGCACGAGGCTCACCCCGATCGCGTCGAAGCTCGCGTCGGGGAAGGGCAGCCCGGCCGGGCCGTCGAGGGTGGACGGCGGGAGGGTCTTCAGGGTGAGCGCCTCGCGGTCGTCGATCCCGCGGACGACGCGCGCGAGGGCGCTGAGGTCTCGCAGCAGCCCGGCGGCGTGGGACGGGAGCCGCAGGCTCGCCACCACGGCGTCGACGTCGACCTCGCGGCCCAGGATCGCGGCGTGGACGGCGTCGTCGCGGGTCGCCAACAGGCGGTCGAGGGCCGCGCGGTTGAGCCCCGGGAGGCGCTCGGCGAGGACCCGGTGCCCGGGGAGGTCGCCGGCGACGAGGCGGCGCAGCACCAGCTCCGGGTGGCCGTCGAGGTTGACGGTGTGGGTCGTGACGCGCGGGTCACCGCCGACCTTCGAGGACAGGCGCGCGAGCGCTTCCGGGACGAGGTCGACCGCGACGACCTCGGACGCGTCGCGCGAGAGGAGCCGCGTGGTGAGGTTGCCGGTCCCCGCGCCGAGGTCCATGACGCGCCGCCCCCCGGGCTCGAGCAGCGCGGCCTGCTGATCCATGAAGCCCTCGTAGTGGGGCGAGTGCTCGAGGACGTCGAAGCCCAGGCCGTCCTTACCGAGCAGATAGTCCTTCCACCAGTCGCCGGCGTTGGCGAGCTTGCGCCGCTTGACGCGCTCCCACTCGCTCACGGCGTTGGCCTCGAGGCGCCCACGCGAGGGGCGGAAGCTCGGCATCGGGGAGCTGTGGACGTGGCGCCACACCCGCTCCGTGATGCGCACGAACTGATCGATGGCCTGGTCGCTGGTGCGGGGCACGTGCCCGCTCTCCACCTCGACGAGCTGACGTCGGCCCGGGGCCTCGACCTCCATCAGCGCGCGGACGCGGCGCGGGTCCATCCAGGCGTCGTGCTTGCCGCGGATCCAGACCACGTCGGCCTTCACCTTGGCCATCTCGGCGCGGGCCGCCTCGAGGTCACCGATGCCGAGGGCGCGCAGGTCCTCCCAGAAGTTGGCGACGTCGTTGAGGACGCCGTTGAGGGAGATGATCCCGAGCTGCTCGCCGCGCTCCCACAGGGCGTGGAGGTCGACGTTGCCCGACACGTTGCGGACGGTGTCGATGGCGTCGGCGGCGCCCATGTAGCTGACCCAGAGGCCGACGTCGGAGGTCTCGGGCAGAGTGAGGGCGTGGCGGACGCCGACGCTGGCCATCGAGACCGACATCAGGACGATCTGGGTCGGGTCCACGAAGGGGTTGTCTCGCGCCCAGGCGAGGGTCGCGAGGACGTCGTCGACGACGCCCCCGATGGTGTAGTGGAGCGCCTGCTTGCCGTCGCCGTCGCACCCCGGGTCGCGCCCGGACTCGCCGAGGTTGTTGCTACCGTCGACGCGCAGGACGGCGATGTCCTGGTGCTGGTGCTGGAACCCCTCGACGAGGGTGCTCGCGAAGAAGCTCAGCTGCTCCTTCCGGCCGGCGAAGCCCGGGATCACGATGACGAGCGGGCAGCGCACGCGCTCGTCGCTGCCGAAGCTCTGATCGAGGAGCCCCGCGAGGGGGTGCGGCCCGTGGGTGATGGTCAGGCGTCGGCTGACCGCGCTCGACGGGTTGCCGAGCTTGCCGCGCCCGCGATGGAAGACGTAGCTGACGCGGGTCCAGAGCCCACCCAGGCGCCGGGTGAGCCAGCCGAGGGGCCCGCGGCTCGGAGAGCTGCCGAGGAGCTCGCCCTCCTGGGTCACGACGCCCCGGGGCGAGCCGTAGGACATGCCGACCCGGAGCCAACCACCGCCGGCGTCGTCGATCCGCGTGATGTTGCGGACCTCGGCGTACTTGAGCGCCTCGGCGCGGCCGTCGTACAACAGCGCCGCGCCGTCTACGTAGGTCCCCGGAGTGACCAGGCAGACGTCCCCGTCGACTCGGAAGCTCAGGCCCTCGCTGCTGCGCTCCACCAGCGGGAACTTGACGCAGCCCGCCTCGAGCCAGGGGGCGGGCCAGGTCAGCACCGCGCCGAGCGGCGCCTCCTCGCGGCCCGCGCCGCGCCGCTCGGAGTGGACGACGGTGTCGGGGACGGTGCAGCGCAGGGTGGTGCCGTCGACCGCGAGGACGGTGATCCGAAACGACCACGACGCGAAGGCGAGGGTCACCAGGGCGAAGAGATCCTCGCCGACCTGCATCTCGCTGTCGTGCTTGGTGCTGAAGACGAGGGCGTCGTCCTCGACCGAGATCAAGCGCGCGTAGTCCCGCGAGAGGCGCTCCGGCGGGACGAGGGTGACCGACTCCTTGCGGGTCCGGATCTGGTCGAGGATCTCGCGGATCCGCGCCGACGCGCGCACGGGGTCGACCTGCCGGCTGTCGTGGAGCTGCTCCGCGCGACGCTGGGTCCCCTGGACCGCCGTGAACTCGACGATCCAGCGTCGCAGGCGACGCTCGCTGCGGTCCTTGCCCAAGAAGCGAAGGCCCATCCCGTCGGTGGTGTGCCGGACGACCTCGGCGGTCAGCTCGAGGGCCGGCTTGCCGTCGTCGAGCTCGATGGCGAGGGGGAGCACCGCCCCGATGGCGAAGGGCGAACCCGTCTCGATGAAGACGCCATGCAGGCTCAGGTCGCGGGTACGGCCCAACGGGGCGCTCTTCCCACGATGTGACACCACGAGGCGCACAGGGATCCGATGGATGGCACGGAGGTCCTCACCGTTCATGGTGACTCCACTCAGCCAAGAGGATAGACGACGACATGCCCGGGGGGAGCAGGCCGTACGAGTAATGCGAGACGCTATCGCCGTGGTCCGGATGGCGACGCTTCTGACTCAACCCTATCGCAATGCCATCATGGGTCAACCACGAGTGTGCCAGAGATGCATTATCGTTCGTCCCCTCGGCATTTTGCGGCTGCGACACCACTCGCGGGGGCCCGCGGTTGTGCGGGATGGCACGTGGGGCGAGGTGAGCGCTCCCCGGAGAGGCCGGTGTCGCCGTGGTCCTGAGGGGTGGGGGATTTCCCCCGAGTCCCGAGGCCATTGTGGGGAATTACACACAGGGCGACGCTCGGCGCCCTCGGCAGTCGCGCGTGGCGACGGCCATGCGCCTGGCCGTCGATCGATTCTGACCCGTTGGCCCGAATCGTGCAGACCCGCCCTCGGCTCTCCAGCGATGGATGGCGAGTCGAGGTTGATCGCAAAGTGAACACGCGAGCCGAACAGAACGAGGAGCCGAGACGCGAGGCCGACTGCGCGGCCTGTCGCGCCGAGCAGCAGCGCGCCTACGAGACCGCGCTGCTCGACAGCGTCCACGACGCCATCATCTCGACCGATCGATCCCAGGTCATCGTCAGCTGGAACCACGCCGCCGAGGCGATGTACGGCTGGTCGGCCGCGGAGGCGGTGGGCAAGCAGCTCGACGTGCTCCTCGACACCCGGTGCATCAACGGTGACGTCCGGAGCTGCGTCGAGCGGCTCGAGGTCGACGGCCGCTGGGAGGGCGAGGTCGTTCAGCGCCGACGCGACGGGAGCCTCGTCAACGTCCTGACCTCGCTCTCGTCGATGAACGGGCCTCACTCCCCCCGGGTCGGCATCGTCGCCGTGAACCGCGATCTGACGCAGTCCAAGCAGCTCGAGCGGGAGGTCCACCACTCGCGGCGGATGGAGGCGGTCGGCAGGCTCGCGAGCGGCATCGCCCACGACTTCAACAACATCTTGATGGGGATCATCGGGTGCTGCCACCTCGCGGAGGGGCAGCTCGGCAAGCGCGAGCCGGCGCTCGAGTACGTCGCCGAGATCGGCAACGCCGCCGAGCGCGGCGTCGGCCTCGTGCGGCAGCTGCTGGCGTTCGGCCGGCAGCGCGCGAAGCCGCCGGAGCCGCTCCACCTCGACCCGCTGCTCCGCAGCGTCCGGGACATGCTCGAGCGCCTCCTCGGCGAAGACATCCGGCTGGTGACGACCCTCGAGGCGCGGGGCACGGTGCTCGCCGACGCCACGCAGATCGAGCAGGTCGTCGTGAACCTGGCGGTCAACGCCCGCGAGGCGATGCCCGGCGGCGGCACCCTGGAGATCGCGACCCAGGACGTCGAGCTGGACGCCGGGGACGCGGCAGCACACCCCGATCTGTCGCCGGGGCGCTACGTGCTCCTGCGGGTGGCGGACACCGGGGTCGGCATGTCGAGCGACGTGGTCGAGCGCGCCTTCGAGCCGTTCTTCACGACCAAGGGTATCGACGGAAGCGGGCTCGGGCTCTCGACGGTCTACGCCCTCGTGCGACAGCTCGACGGGCACGTCGAGGTCGACAGCCGCCTCGGCGTCGGGACGACCTTCAGCGTGCTGCTGCCCCACCACGGCGACGTCCCGGCGGACAGCGTGTTGCGCTTCGTGCCGACGGACCACGAGGAGCTCGCGCCGGTCACGCCCGGCGCGGAGCCGCCAGCTGCGCCCGCCGAGCCCGAGCGTGCCGTGGTGCTCGTGGTCGAGGACGACTCCCTCGTACGGATGACCGTGCGCTTCTATCTCGAGGACGCCGGCTACGAGGTCATCGACGCCGGCGAGCCGAGCGAGGCGCTGGCGCTGCCGGACGCCCAGCTCGACCGCGTGTCCATCGTCCTGACCGACATGGTCATGCCCGGAATGAGCGGGCGCGACATGATGCGCAAGCTCGAGCAGCGGCGGCCGTCACTCGCCGCCATCTACATGTCGGCATATCCGGGGGACATGCTGGTGCACGAGGGTCGGCTCGAAGCCGGGCTCCCGACGCTCCAGAAGCCGTTCACCGAGGAGTCCCTCGCGCGCTCGATCAGCGAGGTCCTCACCGGCCACGCGGGCTAGCGGCTCGCGGAGGATCGGGGGCCCGCAGATAGAGCGGGTGGTCGGGCGAGTTGAGCCACCAGGGACGCCGGCCGCGGCGTCGCGAGGCGACCCGCGGTCGATACACCGTATCGTCAAGGGGAGCCGACGCGGCCAGCGGCGTCGCGGACAAGTCCGACTGGTTCGACTTGCCTGACCGCCGCGGTATGGGGCGATGTGGCGGAGACCTTGATGTAGACGACGTGATGTGCCAGTCTATGGCCGCCTCGACTCGGTCGAGGTGCCCAAGTGCGAGACCGGCGCCGTTCTAGTGCGCCCCGCCACGACTGGCGGTCCGGTCCGCGAGAATAACTCGGTGGTATGCGGGGCGCGCCAGCGTTCCGACTCTCGAGGCGAGGCGTCGCTTCGAGGTGTGGGAGGCCGCCGAGAATCCAAACCGTTCGAGAGGCAGCAACCTCTCTGGAGGCGTCGTGGGCCGTCCACCGAATACCGATCCAGCGGTCACCCGAAACCGCATCCTACAAGCGGCGATCGACCTCTTCGGGGAGAACGGCCGCGAGGGCGCCGCCATCCGTGAGGTCGCCCGACGCGCCGAGGTGAGCATGTCGACCGTGCTGCACCACTTCGGCAGCAAGCAGGGGCTCTTCGACGCCTGCATCGAGAAGATGTTCGGCTACCTCGCCGAGCACAGCGAGACGATGTTCTCCCTCGCGCGGGAGTTCGACCGCCCCACCGAGGCGACCGACGCGATCGTCCGGCGCTGCTTCCGCTTCGCGCGCGAGCATGCCCGGCTTCTGCGCGTCATCACCTGCGAGAGCGTGACCAGCGGCCGCACGCCGGAGACCGTCCGCGACGAGCTCGCGATCGCGACCCTCGACCGCGCCGCCGACGTGGTGACCGCGCTCGGGGATTGGTCCCAGGCGCAGGCGCGCGTCAAGGTGCTGTCGATCTGCCACATCATCACCCGCTTCGTGCTGACCGACCCGCTCGAGCTCCGCGACAGCCTCCGCCTCGATACGAACGGCGACCCCGACGCCGTCTACGACATCCTGGAGAACCAGGTCGCTCGCAACGCCGCGCTGCTCCTGTGGGGCCAACTCAACTGAGCGCGCCGTGAGAGACGGTCGCGGCGCGCGGCGGCTCATCGCCGCGGGGCGTGGACCCACGGATCGCGTCTGACGCTCCGAGCGCTCCGGCCCGTCAGCGGCCGCCGCCGCGATTGCCGCCGCCGCGGTTGCTGTCGCCCCCGCGACGACCACCACGCCCACCGAAGGCACCGCGACCGCCGTCCTCGCGAGCGCCCCAGCCGCCGCGACGACCGCGACCGCCCTGGCTCTCGTCGAAGGCGGCGCGCTGCTCGTCGTCGAGGAGCTCGTCGAGCTGCTGCTCGAAGGCGCGGCGCGCGGCGCGCATGTCCTCGCGCGCCTCCTGCCAGGTCTTCTCGCCGCTCCGGACGGCCTCGCGCATGTTCTCGCGGGCGTCGCGCTGCGCGTCGAGGGCGGAGCGGAGCGACTGCGCCTGGGTCTCGGTGAGGCCCGCCTTGGCGATGAAGTCGTCGAGCTGCTGCTGCCGACGCTCCTGCATCCGGGTGCGGCGCTCGGCGCGACGCTCCTCTCGGGCCTCGGCGACCGCCGTGCGCATGGCCTGCTTGGCCTCGGGCGTCTCCAGGCCCCGGCCCGTCAGGAGCGCGTCCACGTCGGTCCGCAGCTCGGCGATGTCGTCGGCGATGCTGACGAGGGCGCCGTCGTCGAGGTCGTCGTCGCCGACCGCGGCGCCCTGGGAGGTGGCGGCGCGCGCCAGCACACCGGCGCTCCGGGCCTCGCGCTCGACCGCCAGGAGCCGGGCCTCGACCGAGGAGAGGTCGACCTCCGCCACGGGCGACGGCTCGGGCAGCGGGGGCGGCTTGTTGACCTTCGACTGCGCGCCGACGAGCTCGGCGAGCTTGGTCTCCTGGCTGGCGAGCCGGTCCTCGAGACCGCTGATGGTCGTGTTCTGCGCGAGGATGACGATGACGCCGCCGACGGCGACCACGAGCGCGATGGGAGCGAGGACGGACTTTCCAGCCACGGGAGCCTCCGGATTGGATGACCCACGAGGCGACGCGCCAGGGCCGGCGCGATTCACCGGCCGACGTCACCTCACGAGAGTTTTACACCAACCCTCGCCGGTGGTCGCTCGCCTACGGGAGGTCAGCTCCGGACGCGCGTCCCGGTGCGCCCGGCGAGCGCGTCGGCGAGCAGCTCCGGGCGACAGATGATCACCTCTTCGCCGCCGCCGCGCAGGAACCGCGCCGCCGCCTGCATCTTGGGGAGCATGCTCCCGGGCGCGAAGTGGCCCTTCTGCTCGAGCTCCTCGATCTCCGCGAGGGTGACGTCGCGCAGCGCGCGCTCGTTCGGCCCGTGGAAGTCCGCGTAGACGTGGTCGATGCCGGTCGTGATGAGGAGCCGCTTGGCGCCGAGCTCGAGGGCGAGGAGCGCGCTCGCCCGGTCCTTGTCGATGACCCCTTCGATGCCGCGGGTGTGCCCGTCGGGATCCTCGACGACCGGGATACCGCCGCCGCCGCAGGCGATGACCGTGACCCCGGCGTCGCACAGGCGCCGGATCGTCTCGAGCTGGACGATGCCGATGGGCTCGGGGGACGGGACGACCCGGCGGTAGCCGCGGTGAGCGTCCTCGACCAGCGTCCAGCCGTGGCGCTCGCGGAGCGACTCGGCCTCGGCCTCGGAGTAGAACTGGCCGATGGGCTTGTCCGGATGCGAGAGCGCCGGGTCCTCGGGGTCGACGAAGACCTCGGTGATGAGCGCGGCCACGTCGTCGTTGCGCCCGCGGTGGTGGAGCTCCTCGCGCAGGGAGCGCTGGATCATGTACCCCAGCGCGCCCTGGGTATCGGCTACGAGGGAGTCGAGCGCGACCTCGTGGAGCACGTTCTTCGAGAGCTCGACCCGCAGCAGCATGAAGCCGACCTGCGGCCCGTTGCCGTGGGTGATGACGAGCCGCTCGCCGGCGCTGATGAGGTCCGCCACCGGGACCATGGCGGCGGCGGTCAGCGCGAACTGGTTCGCGACCGTCGGGTTGAGGGAGGGGTCGATGAGGGAGTTGCCGCCAAGCGCGAGCACGGTGACGTCGGACATAGGTTCGATTAGCTCCAGAGGAACTCGAGTATCGGCCCGCGCTCGTCAGGCGCGGCCTGCCCGCCGGGCCAACGCGAGGGGCCCCGCAGCGGGGTGATAGCCATGCCTGCAGCCTCCGCGGAAGTCAACGACGCTGATGGTGTCCGGCGCCGCTTCCCTTTCGGCCGCCCGTCGTTGTCCGATGACCGTTGACGCCACCCCGCGCCGGTGCTTGGGTGGCCACCCCGCGCCGCCCCGGAGGACGCCGAGATGTCACCCGCTCCCGACAACAGCGCCTTCTCGCCGAAGCGCGCCGCGCTCCACACGGGCGTCGCCGCGGTGATCGCCATCGTCGCGCTCGCCGCCATCGCGGCCCTCGCCGACGTGAAGGACCCGCGCCGCATGGGCGAGGGCGCGGGGATGTTCGTCGCGTTCCTCGCGGCGCTCGTCTTCGGCATCTCGTGGCTGGCTCAGACCGGGCGACGGCGCGCGGCCTGGGCGGTCGGCGTCGGGTTCACGGTGCTCGTCGCCCTGGCCATCATCGTGACCGTCGCGAACACGCCGCGGCGCTGGGTCACCGAGGCCGACCGCGCTCCGCTGGTCGAGCGGGCCGACGGGGAGACGCGGCGCCTGGTCAACCCGAGCCTCGGCTTCTCGCTGCTCGCGCCCGGCGAGGGGTTCGTCGCCTCGACCCAGGTGGCGAAGATGTTCGGCGAGGACCCGGACCGCCCCACCTGGGGTTGGCTCAACCAGCTCGACGGCGCGGCCCTGGTCGTGACCATCGAGCCCGGGCTCGGGCCCGACGCGGCGCCCAGCGACGTCGAGGAGCTGGTCTCCGGGATGGTGGAGGGGATCCGGCTCGAAGTGGGGCGCCGCGACGTCAACTGGAAGGGCGACAGGCCGACTTTCGCCCTCGAAGGCACCGTGATGGACCGCCGCGTCCACGTCACCGGGCTCGGCGCGCGCCTCGGCGCCGAGGGCCACGAGGCGATCGTCATCGTCATGAGCATCGGCGACGAGAGCGGCGCCCTCGACGACGTGCATGGGTCCGTGACGCTGACCCGCTGAGGCAGCGCGGGGCGCGGCCTTCCGCACCAGCCCGAGGCGTCCGCGGGCCGCAGGGTGAGCTCCCTGCGGCCCGCGGTCGCTCGTCCCTGTCAGACCACGACGCCGATCTGCGCGGCCAGCGCCTTCAGCTCCGCGCCGGACGCCGGGAGCGCCATCACGAACTCGTTCGCGAAGGGCTTCACCCAGTCAGGGGTCTCGTCGGAGGCGCGCGTCGGCGCGTCCAGCCCCATGAGCCCGCGCCACTCGGCGACGCGGCCGCGGTCGTAGGCCTCGAGGGCCGCCGGCCCGGCGTCCCCGTGCAGGGTGTCGGCGATGGCGGTCGCCAGGGCGTGGGCCTCCTGGATGCCGACGTTCATGCTCTGGATGCCGACCGGGCTCGTCATGTGCCCGGCGTCGCCCGCGAGCCACACGCGCTGGCTCCCGAAGCTCTCCACCAGGCGCCGCTCGAAGCGGACCACGAGGCGCCAGCGGATGTCGCCGACGGAGCCGTCGAACCACGGCACCCGCTCGGCGAGGAGCTTCTTCAGGCTCTCCTCCTCCAGCTGCGGGTAGCGGACGCCGCCGAGGTCGAACATGTGCCGGTCCTTGTGGCGCACGTCCTTCGGGTCGTCGTAGCCCGGCAGCTCGAAGCTGAAGCGGCAGTGGCCGTCCGGCAGCGGCCAGACGACGTTCGCGTGCTCCGGATCGAGCATGACGCGCAGCTCGTGGCCGAAGTCGTAGTCGGTCGCGAACTCGAAGACCGCGAAGTGCTGCGCGGCGCCGACCTCGGGGAAGTCCATCCGCATCTGCCGACGGACCAGGGAGCGGTGCCCGTCGGCGCCGATCACGAAGGGCACGTCGAAGTCGCTGCCGCTCGCCACGACCCACGAGGAGTGGCTCACGGCGTAGCCGGTGCTGTCCTTCTCGAGCTTGTCGACCGAGACCGCCACGTGCTCCGGGTGCCCGACGATACGGGCGAGGCGGTGGTTCCACTGGACCTTGACGTGCAGCTCGCGCAGCGCCTCGGTCAGGAGCCCCTCGAGGCCACTCTGGCTCATCACGGCGACGTGCGGGAAGGGCCCCCCGACCGCGCCCACGTCGAGCTTCGCCCGGCGCTCGGTCCCCTCGTACACCCCGATGGCGTCGACGCGGTAGGCGGCGTCGATCACCGGCCCGGCGATGTCCATCTCCTCGAGCAACGCCAGCGATCGCGGATGCAGCGCCAGCGCGTAGGCGTGGGCGGTCGGCCGCCACGCCTCGTCGATGATCTGCACGCGGACCCCGCGCCGCGCCAGCGTCAGAGCGGCCACCAGCCCCACCGGGCCGGCGCCTACGACGAGCACTTCGGGCTTCTTCCTTCCGAACATGACGATTCCCCGTGGCTGCACTCACGGCGGCTCGTGAGACGGAAGGTCCGCTCCGGCGAGTCGGCCGGGAGCTCGGTCTTGTCCGAGATCGATGATCGCTCACCCTGTCGAATTTGTCAGCACCTCGACGCCCCCGGCGTCGTTTCACCGCACCTGACGGCCAGTCCGTCAATCATGTTGACGGATTCAGGCTCGTCGGTCGGATCGCGCGAGCCCGGAACGACACCGCGGAGCACGCTCCCTCCACGAGTGGAGGAGGGTTGCACCGGTCGGTCGGTCCGGGCTCGCGCGATCCGAGTGAGCGCTCGGTCGGGAGCGCCGCGCCCGCCGCGGTCTGGAGCGAGACGAAGCTCCCGTGGCACGCTTCTTGACCTCTCTGGCCGGGCAACCCGTCACCGAGAGGTCATCATGCTCGACGTCAGAAGCACGCTGCTCGCGCTGGCCATCATCCCCGCCCTCGGCGGTATCACCTTGGCCTGCGGCGACGAACCAGGAGGCGTCGTGGGCTTCCATGACGCCTCCGAGGGGTGCAACGGCTCGACCGCCACCCTCGAACGCCCCGTCGCCGTTGGCGCTCGTCTCGATGTTCGCGTCGACCTCGACGGCGAAGACGTCATCGTCACGAACGTGGAGGTCGACGCCCCCGACGTCTTCGAGGTCGTTCAGATCGGCAACCCCTTCACCGTGCGCGCCCTGGCCGCCGGGACCGCCCTCGTGTCGGTCCGCGCCGGCGGGGTGAACGGCGACCGGCTCCTCCGCGCGGCGGACATCGCGTCCGCGACGGTCGCTCCCGACCCGCTGACGGTCTGGAACCTCGACGACAACCTCACGGTCCTCCCCAACGACCCCACCGGAGCGCTCGTCGCCCAGGGCGTCGCCGTGCTCCCGGACGCGCGGCTGCAGCTCGGCGTCACCCTCCGCGACGCCGCCGGGGAGGAGCTCCTGGGCTACGACGTCGCCGGCTGGCAGAGCGAGCCCGCGGGCGCCGTCACCTTCGAGGCGGTCGGCGAGCGCAGCGACGACGTGGTCGTCCTTCACGGCGGCACCGACGGCCCGGTGACCATCACGACCGTAGGCGGCGGGAGCTACACGGTCGAGCTGAGCTCCGGGCCCGCCGATCACGTCGCCGCCTGGCTCCCCGACACCCGCGAGACCGTCGACGCGGTCACGGTGCCGGTCGGTGAGACCCTCGCCGTAGAGCTGCTCGCCTGGGACGCCGACGGGCGGCTCCTGCTCGGCAACGGCCCGGACGGGTTCACCGCGACGGTGCTCGGCGACGCCGGCTCCGCGGACCTGGTCGCCCCGCCGTGGAGCGACGAGCTCGAGCTGGACGCCGAGGGCGAGGCCGTCCTGCGCGGGCTCCGCGTCGTCTGGATCGGGGGCTCCCAACCGGGTGAGTCCACGGTGCGCTTCAGCGCGGCCGGGCAGACCCTCGACCTCCCGGTGACGGTGACCGCGCCGTAGCGGGGGCGCCGCCGGGAAGGGAACGCGAGAGGTGCGGTGCGTGAGCGACGCGGGGGCATGCGCGTGAGCGTGAGCGTGAGCGGCGCGGGGACGTGTGCGTGAGCGTAGGCGGGGGGCGCGGGGCCGCTCGCGCACACGCACCCCGCCGAAAGCTTGTGCACGTTTCTGCACTTCGTGTGATCATCGCGGGCGACCGGGTGCAACCCTACCCCGTACCCGCGGCGTGTGGCCGCGACGCATCACCCGGAGTCCCCCGATGCACGCCCTCCGACCCCTCATCCTCGGCCTCGCCACCCTCGCCCTGCTCGCCTGCGGCGACGGCGCGCCGTCCGACACCACGACCGCCGGCGACCCGTGCGGAGGCATCCGCGTCGGCGACGGCGGCATCTGCGTGTACCTCGGCGCCATCAACGAGACGGGGTTCCTGTGTCCGGCGGAGATGCCGTTCTCGTACTTCGCCGACGGCTTCCCGATCTGCGCCGACGACGACGCCCTCGAGGAGCTCGTCCTCGAAGAGGCGCTGCACGACGCCGCGGAGCTGAGCCAGCCGGAGACGCCGTCCTGCGTGGACCTCGACCACGACGGGCTCTGCGCCATCGACGACCCCGACGATGACGACCCGGCCATCGACGCCAGCGGCTGCGCCGAGGACGCGGACGACGACGGCTCCTGCGCCGGCGCCGACTTCGACGACGACGACCCGGCCGTGCGCGACGTGGGCCTGCACCCCAACGGCGACGGCTGGGATCTGGTCGGCTGCGAGGCTTCCGAGGCGGAGTGGGACCAGATCGCGGCGCTCGGCGGCGATGTGGGCGCGGTCCTCGGCGTCGACGCCTGTCAGGGGGTCAACATCTGCCTGCTCGACCCGGCCGGCTGGTACACCGGCGACGACGCCCCGGCGTGGATCGCGGTCGCCGACGAGAGCTGCCCGCAGCCCGGGAGCGGCTACCTGACCAGCTCCGACCAGCTCGAGGACGCGGTGGAGGTCTGCGACGGCGCCCTGTGCTGGTGGTCCGTCGTCCCGTGCCGCGACGACGCGGGCCAGGTCGCGGCGTGCCCGGGCGCCGAGGAGCCTTGCCGGGACGACGATCGCGACGGGGTCTGCGACCGGTGAGCGACGGCGCCGACGTGCCGCGGGAGGCGGCCGAGCGCGTGGTCCACGCGCTCCTCCGCCCGGCGGCACGGCTGGCGCTCGACCTCGGCGTGCCCCTCAAGCAGCTCGTGGACTGGCTCCAGATGGCCATGTTCCAGGAGGCGCGGGCCCGAGGGCTCAAGCTCCGCGAGGTGGCCGACGCCCTCGACGTCAGCCCGCGGACGGCGGCGCTGCTCTCTAAGCGCCTCAAGCTCAACTTCCTCGACGTCGAGGCCGAGGTGGAGCTGCCGCGCCGCGTCGAGTTCCTGCTCTGGGCCGCCCCGCTGAGCGTCCCGCGTATCGTCCAGACCCTGCCCGAGGTCCCGGAGGCGGAGATCCGCCAAGCGATCGGGCGCCTCGTCGCCGAGGGGCGCGTCCGCGAGGTCCCGGGCCCGACGACTCGCTACGCCGTCGTCCGGAGCGCCTTCCGCCTCGTCGGCGAGCGCGGCTGGCTGTCGCGCATCGACGGGCTCAACAACCTCCTCGGGAGCGTGCGCCGCGCCGTGAGCGCCCGCTTCTTCGGCGGGCCGGACGCCCAGGCGCGGTCGCTCGCCCGCACGATCGGCCTGCGGCTCCGCGAGGTCGACCTCCCGAAGCTCCGTGAGCTCTACGAGAAGACGCTCTGGCCAGCCCTCGTGGCCCTCGACGACGCCGCCCGGGAGGACGACGACAGCGTCGCGGTCGACGTCTCCGTCGTGTGGGCCCCTCAGGACGAGCCCTGAGCCCACCCGCGCGGTGAGTGCGCGAACGCGCCCAGGCGTGGGCCCTCGCGCCCACCGGGTGGGCGAACTCGCTCATCCCGCGGTGCGTCATCGCCCAGCGATTCGGGGACCACCGCCGCACGATCCGCGCCCCGCCTGCGTCATGCACCTGGCACTGGGCGTGCAGGGCGCCCGGACATGGAGCGCTCACTCACCAACATCGAGGCCTTCCTGAGGCAGGACCGGATCGCCCTCGTCGGGGCGAGCCACGACCCCAAGTCCTTCAGCCGCGCGGTCATGCGCGAGCTGCTCGAGGTCGGCTACGACGTCGTGCCCGTGAACCCCAAGGGCGGGACGATCGAAGGCCGCACCGTCTACGAGCGGCTCGCGGACATCCCCGAGCCGGTCGGGGGCGCCCTGGTCCTCGTGTCCGCCGCCACCTCCGAGGCGGTCGTCCGCGAGGCCGGCGCCGCCGGGATACCGCGCGTCTGGCTCCACCGCGGCGGCGGCCCGGGGAGCTCGAGCCCGGAGGCCGTCCAGGCCGCCAACGAGCTCGGTCTGACCCTCGTCGACGGCGAGTGCCCGCTGATGTTCGTGGGGCGCTCCAAGGTCCACAAGATGCACGGCGCGATGCGGCGCCTCGGCGGTCGTCACCCGCGCTCGGGGCCGGCGCCACGGCTCCCCGCGCCCGTCATCGGCGCGCTGGCGCTCGTCCAGATCCTGGTCGGCCTGGCGGCGCTGACCTCCGGCGTCCTGCTCGTCGCCGAGCCCAGCGGCGCGCACCTCGGCTTCGAGGCGGCGATGCTCGGCCCGAGCCCCTTCGGGAGCTTCCTCGTCCCCGGCCTCGTCCTGGCGACGATCGTCGGGATCGGCCACCTCGTCGGGTTCTCCCACACCGTCCGCCGCCGATTGACCGTGGCGCGAGCGGCGGTCCTGCTCGGCGCCGCCCTCATCGTCTGGATCGTGGCCCAGCTCCTGTGGCTCGACGCGGCCTCGCCGCTCCAGCCCGCGATGCTGGTGGTCGGCCTCGTCGAGATCGTCCTCGGCGCCCTCGCCCATCGCCACAGCTGGCCACGCCCGACGTTCTCCATCCGGGTCTCCCCCGGCGACGGCCCTCCGCTCGCGACCCCGCCGGCCTGACCCCCACCGACGCTCGCTCGCGCGGGAAAGGCGACATTTAACCCGGATCTTATTGTGCCGGCACTTCTACCTGGGTAATAAGCGCGTCGACCCGCACCGGAGAGCGCGATGCGTCCGCCCAGCCAAGCCGTCATCGACACCGTCCACGCCAGGTTCCCGGCCGTCGACCCCGGCGCGCTCGCCCCCCTCGGCGGCGGCCTCTCCGGGGCGCCCCTCTACGTGTTCAGCGCCGGCGGCGCCCGCTACGTCGTCCGTCACGTGACCGACGATCGCCCCTTCGACGACCCACGACGGCAGTTCGCGTGCATGGCGCTGGCCGCCGAGCGCGGTATCGCGCCCCCCGTCGTCCACGCCGACCCCGGGCGCGGCGTCGTCATCATGGGCTTCATCGCCCCCGCGCAGGAGCGCGCCTGGCTCCGGACCCCGGCCGGTATCGCGAAGGTCGCGCGCCTCGTCCGCCACCTCCACGACGGCCCGGCCTTCGACGCCTTCATCGCCATCCCCCACGCCGCCGACACGATGCTCGCGCAGCTCGAGGCCGCCGGCGCCGCCCCTGCCTCCCTGCTCGAGGTCCGCGACGCGACGCCGGACATCGCCGCGGCGCTCGCGCGGCACGCCGAGCCGCGGCCGTGCCACTACGACCTCAACCCCGGCAACCTCATCTACGACGGCGATCGCGTCTGGCTCGTCGACTGGGAGATGGCGGGCGCCGGCGATCCCTACCACGACCTCGCGACCCTCGGGGTCTTCGGCTACCCGGACCCGATGGACCGCGAGCGCCTCCTGGCGGCCTACCTGGACCGCGCCCCGAGCGACGACGAGCGCGCACGCCTCCACCTCTCGCGGCTTCAGGCCCTCGTGTTCTACGCCGCCGTCTTCCCGTTCATGGTGCTGCAACGGAGCGGGATCGCGCCGCCCCCGCCGAGCGGCCCGCCGCAGCGGCTGACCGAGGTCCTGTCGAGCCTGGGCCCGGGCGGCGCGCCGGATCCCGTTCGGACCGCGCACGCCCTCGCCCACGAGGTCGCGCTCACCTGGCGCGCCCCGGAGACCTCGGCGGCCCTGGCCCGCCTCGGACTCGGAGGCGGGTGATGACAGGGCGCTGACCGCTCGCTAAGGTCGCGCCCATGCTGCTCGAAGCCCGCTCTCTCGTGAAGCGCTACGGCAAGACCGTCGCCGTCGACGGCGTCAGCTTCGGCGTGGCCGCCGGCGCCTGCACCGGGCTCCTCGGCCCGAACGGCGCCGGCAAGACGACCTCGGCCTCGATGATCTCCGGCCTCCTGCCCGCCGACTCGGGCGAGGTCCTCGTCGACGGCGCGCGCCTCGTCGGCGACCGCTCCCCGCTGAAGCGTCGGATCGGCCTGGTGCCCCAGGACCTCGCCCTCTACGACGAGCTCCCCGCCCGCACCAACCTCGCCTTCTTCGGGAGCCTGTACGACCTCCCGCGCGCTCGCCTCGAGCGGGCCATGGACGAGGCCCTCGAGTTCGTCGGCCTCGTCGATCGGCAGAAGGACAAGGTCGGGACCTTCTCGGGCGGCATGAAGCGGCGCCTCAACCTCGCCGCGGCGCTGCTCCACGACCCCGACCTGCTCATCCTCGACGAGCCCACGGTCGGCGTCGACCCCCAGAGCCGCTCCGCCATCTTCGACAACCTCGAGGCGCTGCGGGCCCGCGGCAAGGGCATCCTCTACACGACCCACTACATGGAGGAGGCCGAACGCCTCTGCCAGCGGATCGTCATCGTGGACGAAGGGAAGGTCATCGCCGACGACGACCTCCGCGGCCTGGCCGAGCGCTTGCCGCCCAGCCGCGGGCTCAGGGTCGACCTCGTCGAGCTCACCGGGCGCGAGGGCGACGCCCCGCCCTGGCTCGCCGGCCTCCGGGGGGAGCCGGGCATCGAGGCGGCCGAGATCACCGACGGCCGCCTCGCCGTGACCCTCACCGACCTCGGCCACGCGCCGGCCGTGCTCGGCTTCCTCGAGCGAAGCGGCCAGGCCTTCACCCACTTCGCGACCGAGCGCGCCGACCTCGAGGACATCTTCCTGGCCTTGACCGGCCGCACCCTCCGCGACGCCCCCAGCCCCACCGCGGAGCCGGCGTGACCCGCGTCCTCCTCGCCCTCACCAAGAAGGACCTCCGGCTCTTCCTGACCGACCGCCGGGCCGTCGTCGTCTCCTTCGCCCTGCCCGCGCTGCTCGCGCTCTTCTTCGGCGCCAGCTTCGACATCGGCTCCAGCCTGGGGTCCACCGGCCGCTCGGTCCATATCGACAGCCGCGTCATCGATCTCGACCAAAGCCCCGCCTCCGCCCGCGTCCGCGAGGCCCTCGCGCAAGACGAGATGCTGACCGCCAGCGACTGCGCGAGCCCCGACGAGGCCAAGGACCTCATCCGGCGGGGCGACGCCGACGTCGCCTTCGTGCTCCCGCCGGGCTTCGGCGCGGCCACGGTCGACGCCGCCAAGAACGGAGGCGAGCCGCCGGCCATCACCATCCTGTCCGACCCGACCCAGACCGTGACTCCCTCGCTGGCCCGAGCCCGGCTCGAGAAGACGGCGCTGATGGCCCTCGCCCCCGACCTCGGCGACGAGATCATCCGCTGTGCGCGGCAAGGCGCGCCGTTCACGGCCAAGATCACGTCGGCGGGCAGCGGTGACAGCGGCTTCGACTGGGGCGCCCACGCCCTGGCCGGGATGGGGATCCAGTTCATCCTCATCGGCGCCGTCGACGCCGCCGTCAACCTCATCCAGGACCGTCAGCGGGGGCTCCTCAAGCGTGTCCGCGCGGCGCCCGTCTCGCGCGGGACGCTCATCGGCAGCCGCCTCCTGTCCGGCGCCATCATCGCCCTGGCCGTGCTCGTCTTCCTCTACGTCTTCGGGCACTTCGCGATGGGGGTGCAGATCCGTGGCAGCCTGCTCGGCTTCGGCCTCGTCGCCGTCGCGTTTTCGCTGATGGCGTCGGCCGTCGGGCTCCTGGCCGCGGCGTTGGGAAAGACCGCCCAGGCGACGCGCGGCATCGGCATCTTCGTCATCCTCGTCGCGACGATGCTCTCGGGCGCGTGGTTTCCCGTCAGCTTCTTCCCCGACTGGCTGCAGACGGCCACGCATTTCGTCCCCACACGCTGGGCGGTCGACGGCCTCGACGCGATGAGCTGGAAGGGGCTCGACCTGGCCGACGCGCTGCCGGCCGTCGGCGTGCTCCTCCTGACCGCGGCCCTGTGCTCGGCCTGGGCCGCCGCTCGCTTCCGCTGGGAAGACTGAGCGCGCTGCGCGCCCCGGCCGGCGCAAGGAGTCCCGATGAACGACAGCCAGCGCGCTTGGAGCGACGCCCTCGACGACCTCGGTCTGGCCTTCGAGCTCGACGGCGACACCCTGACCTGGCGCGGCCAGATCGCCGGCGAGCAGGTGAAGCTCGGCCTCGACGCGACGGGCGCGACGGGCACCCTGACCGCCCACGCCACCGGACCGGCGCCGGAGATCGGGCGCCTCGCGGTGCTGCCGGTCGCCGCCCTCCCCGACCCGCGCCTGGCGCAGCCCACCGGCGACGCCGACGTCGACCGCCAGCTGGCCGTCATCCCTCGGGACCCGTGGGCCTTCGCCCGCCTCGACGCCGAGACCCGCGCCGCGATGGCGCGCCTCGCCCCGTTCGGCCTCGTCATCACCCCGGGCGAGGCTCGCCTCCGCCCGGTCCCCCTCGACGCCTGGGGCGGCGCGGAGCTCATCACCGCGACCCTGGAGACTTTCGCCGACCTCGCCCGCCGCCTCCGGGAGCGCCTGGTCGACCCCGCCGCGGCGCTCCGTCGGATCGCCGCAGAGGACCCGGATCCTGCGGTCCGCGCGCTCCAGGCCGCTCGGCTCGCGGATCCCGAGCACCGGGCCGCCGAGGCCGCGTGGAGCCTCCCGATCCCGGAGGTCGCCGACGACGACCTCGGGTTCGCGCGGCTTACCCGCCTGGCGCGCGGCTCCCGCGATGAAGCGACGCGGGTCGCGGCGCTGCTCCGGCTCCTCGAGCTATTCGGCGCCCGCGGGCTCGACACCGCCGCCGAGTATCCGGGCCCGACCCTCGACTCGGTCGTTCACGCGGTCCTCGCGGTTCTCTCGCCCGGCGTCGACGAGTCGCTCGTCGCGCGCCTCGAGGCCCACCCCGGCTTCGGGTGGGAGGTCCGTCGCTGGGCCTTCACCCACACCCGCCGGGGGCGCGACCCGGGGGCGCTGCGGACCGCCGTGAACGCGCCGGATCCGGACCTCCGTGAGGTGGCGATCACCCAGCTGATCACGCACTTCCCGCTGGAGATCGCCGGCCCCATGCTGCTCTCGTCGCCGGGCCCCTTCCGCGGCGACCACCTCCGCGCGATCGCCGAGCTCGTCCTGGCCCCCGCGCGCCGCGCGATGCCCCGCCCCGACGAGGCGGCGGCCGCGCTCTTGATCCACCTGGCCGCGCGCACGACGGACGACCCACCTCACTACCGGGCGACCCTGCTCCGCGCGCTCGGGGCGACCGGCGACCCGCGCGCCGTCCCGACCCTCGAGGAGGCCGTCGCGGCGCCGACCCTCGAGGTCGCGCTGATCGGCCTGTGGGGCTGCGGCGTCCCCTTCGACGAGCTCCGCGAGCGCTCCTCCGCCCTCACCGATCCCGCGCGGCTCGACACCCTCCTCGAGGAGCTGCGCGCCGCGCGCCCCGTCCGGGGCGGAGAGCTCCTCCGGGGGATGCTCGACGCGACCTTCGAGGCGCGCTACGCCGAGCACCCCGACGCCTGGAACGCCGACGAGCACCGCGAGGCCCTGGTCTCGGCGATGGTCGAGCTCGGTGACCCCGGCGCCCTCCCCGCGCTGCGTCGCGGCGCGTCGCCGGGCTGGGTCTCCCTCGATATGATCGCCGCCATCGGCGAGCTCGGCGGCTTCGACGAGATCGCGCTCCTCGACCCGCTGACCCGCGGCTTCACCCGCGACCGCGACGTCAAGCAGCGCGCCCGTGACGCCATCGCTCGCATCCAGGAGCGCCTCGCCCTCGGCGGCGAGGCCGGCGGCCTCAGCATCGCCGACGCCAGCGGAGGCGGGCTGGCGCTCCACGACAGCGACCGGGAGGGATGAATGGACGAGGCGCTCCAGCGCGCGTGGGCGACGGTCGTCGAGCACCTCGGGCTCGACGTCGGGGTCGAGAACGGGGCCCTCGTCTGGCGCGGCCGGGTCGGCGGCGAGCAGCTCGTCGTGCGCGTCGACGAGCGCGGCGACATCACCCTCGTCGCGCGCGGGGACGCTCCGCCCGAGGCGCGCCTCCTCGCGTCTCCTCGGAGCGTCTTTCTGTGCCCGGCCCAGGCGCTCGTCACCGGTGACCGCGAGCTCGACGCGGCGGTCGCCATCGTGGACGAGGACGGCTGGGCACGCGCGCGCCTCGACGCCGAGACCCGGCGGCTCCTGTGCGCCATCGTCGGGGCCGGCGGCGGTGCGCGCCCGGGCGAGGTGCGGCTCGGCCCCCGTTCGCCCGACGGCTTCGGCCAAGACGAGGCGGCTATCGAAGCGACGCTGCGCGATCTCAGCGCCCTCGCCGCGCGGCTCCGGCGACGGTCTCCCGGCCCGGTGGTGGCGCTGACCCGCGTCGCGTCCGACGACCCGCTCGAGGAGGTGCGCGCGGCGGCGCGGTCGCTCCTCGACGCCCCGGAGCACGTCGTGGCGGTCATCGACGCGGCCGGAGACGACGACGAGGGGCTCGCCCGCCTCGCCAAGCTCTCCCGCGCGGCCACCGACGGCGACGACCGCGAGCGAGCGCTGCGCCGTCTGCTCCTGCTCTTCGACGTCGAGGTCATCGCCGACGCCATCCTGGCCTACCCCGGCCCCTGGAGCCCGAGCCTCGCGGCGGCGGTCGTCGGCGCCCTCCACCCGCGCGTGCCGCTGGAGGTCTTCGAGCGGCTCGGCGAGCACGACGTGGTCGGGCCCACGGTTCGGCTCTGGGCGATCAGCAACGCCGGCGCGCCGGCCACCCCGGAGACGCTGACGGCGCTCGTGGGTGCCGACGACGAGGAGGTCCGCCGCGGCGCGCTGGACGTGTGCTTCGCGAAGCTCGACCTCGACGCGCTCGCCGCGGTCGTCCCCCGGTCCCGCGGCCCCTTCCTCCCCCAGGATCTCCATCGCCTCCGAGAGCTGCTGCTCACGGACGAGCCGGGACGGCACTACGACCTCCTCCACCACCTCGCGCGGCACCTCGACGACGGCGCGCCGAGCGCGGGCGTCGCCATGTCGCGACTCATCGGCGCGACCCGTGACGCCAGGGCGCTCCCGTGGCTGAAGCAGCTCGCGGCGGGTGACCAGCGGCGCGAACCGTGGGCGCCCCTGGTCGCCGCGTGGGCCTGCGGCGCGAGCTTCGAGGAGCTGCTCGCGGTGACCCCACGGCTGGCGCCACGCGAGATGATGGCCGAGGTCGCCGCCCAGGCCCCGCCGCGCGTCGGCCCGCTGCTCGCGGAGCTCCTGGTCCACGCCGACCCGCGCGAGAAAGACGCGCAGCTCGCGCTCCTGGACGTCCTGGCCCGGCAGAGAGACGAGACCGCGGTCCCGGCCCTCTTCCGCTTCGTCGAGACGGGCTACTTCGACGAGCCGCTCGGCCGCGCGCTGCAGCTCATCGGCGAGCTCGGCGGGCTCGCCGACATCGAGCCCCTCGAGCCCTACACCCGCGGCTTCTTCCGGCAGGTCATCGTCAAGGAGGCCGCCGCGGGCGCCATCGAGCGGATCGCCGAGCGGCTCGCGCCGGACGCGGTGGCCGGGTCGCTGAGCCTGAGCGCGGACCCCGCGGGCGATCTCACGCTGGCGTCGAGCGACGAGACCTGACCCGAGCCCCGCAGGCCCTCGTCGCGGCGCCCCGAGCCACCGGCTCGAGGAGTTCTACCCGCGCTTCAGCTCGGCCGGCGGCTCGCGGAGGTCCCAGACCAGGCGGAACCAGCTCATGACCTTGAGCACGTAGTAGGTGACGTCGATCTGCCACCAGCGGAAGCCCTGGCGGGTCGACAGCATGTAGTGGTGGTGGTTGTTGTGCCACCCCTCGCCGAGGGTGATCACGGCCAGCAGCGCGTTGTTCCGGCTCTGGTCCGGGGTGTCGAAGGTGCGGCGACCCCAGATGTGGGCGAGGGAGTTGATGGTGAAGACCCCGTGCCACAGCACGACGGTGCTCCACAAGAAGCCCACGACCAGCCCCGACCAGCCCCACAGCGCGAGCACCAGCACCGCCAGGCTGAGCGGCGGGAGCAGCCAGAAGCGGTTGAGGAAGCGGAGCTCCGGGTAGCGCGAGAGATCCCGGACGCGGGACCAGCGGGTCGGCGTCAGCTCGGGGTCGAAGATCCAGCCGACGTGCCCGTACCAGAAGCCCTTGGTGACCGGCGAGTGGACGTCGCCCGGCCGATCGGACTTCTGGTGGTGGACGCGGTGGTGCGAGGCCCACCAGAGGATCCCCTTCTGACACCCGGTCTGCGCCAGCCAGCCCAGGAGGAACGCTCCGACGCGGCTCGTCTCGAAGGTCCGGTGGGAGAAGTAGCGGTGGTAGCCGGCCGTCGCGCCGAACATGCGGACCACGTAGAGGACCGCGCCGACGATCAGCGCCTCGGTCGTGACGCCGGTGAAGACGGCGGCGAGACAGGCCACGTGGACCAGCGCGAAGGGCAGGGTCGCGCTGAGGCCGTTGTGCCGCTCGAGGGCGGTGTCGGTGGTCTGCGCGGACGGGAGGTTACGCGGATCGGTGCGCTGGTTCATGCCGCAGAGGGTGCCCGAAGAGGCGCCCGCGCCGCCGTCACCATGGCGTCACACCGTGTAAGAGTTTGGTCACAGCGCCCGTGGCCTCGGGTCACGCCATCACTCTGGGGGCAGCGGGTCCGGCACGAACTTGTAGCCGGCACCGCGGACCGACACGAAGTAGCGCGGCCGGTCGGGGTTCGGCTCGAAGTGGCGCCGGAGCCGCACGATGAAGTTGTCGACCGTGCGGGTGTTCGGGAAGTGCGCGAGCTTCCAGACCTTCTCGAGCAGCTCGGCCCGGGACAGCACGCGCCCGGGGTGGGCGGTGAAGTAGCGGACGAGGTCGAGCTCGAGCTTGGTCAGGGCGACCGCCTCGCCGTCACAGGTCGCGCGGTGGCTGTTGAAGTCGACCTCGGCGGCGCCGAAGCGGGCGACGTCCGGCGGGGCGCTCTGGGCCTGGGCCCGCTCCCAGGTCTGGCGTCGCAGGACGGCCCGCAGGCGGGCGAGCAGCTCGGCCATCGCGAAGGGCTTGGGGACGTAGTCGTCGGCTCCGACCTCGAGCCCGCGGACGCGGTCCTCGGCGGCGGCGCGCACGGTCAGCATGATGACCGGGGTCAGGTCGCCCCCGTCGCGGAGGCGCTGACACAGCTCGAAGCCGCTCACGTCGGGCAGCTGGACGTCGAGCAGGATGGCGTCGAAGGCCGGACCGAGCAGATGGGCGGCGGCCTCTCGACCGGAGCCCGCGACCGTGGCCTCGAAGCCCTCGAGCTCGAGGTTGAGCTTCAGGCCCCGGGCGAGGTGGGCCTCGTCCTCGACGACCAGGACGCGCAGCGGGTCGCTCATGTCGACTCCATGTCCGGCAGGGTGAGGATCATCTCGGTCCCCTCGCCAGGGCCCCGCGAGCGCGCCTCGAGCCGCCCGCCGAGGGTCTTGACGAGCGCCGCGACGACGAAGAGCCCGAGGCCCGTCCCGCGACGCGCCCGCACCGCCTCGTCGTCGACCCGGTAGAAGCGCTGGAAGATGCGCTGCAGGTCGCGCTCGGGGATGCCGATGCCGCGGTCGGTGATGGTCGCGACGACGCTCCGGTCCGGGCGCCCGACCGCCGTCACGCGGACCTCGGGGGCGGCGCCGGAGTACTTGATGGCGTTGTCGACGAGGTTCTTGAAGATGGTCTCGAGCGAGGTCCGGTCGCTGACTACGGCGAGATCCTCGGGGATGTCCACGGTCACGCCCTCTCCGGGCGCGAGGCCGTGACGAGGCCCGACCTTGGCGGCGCAGGCTCGGACGAGCTCGGCGAGGGGGATGACCGTCAGCGGGACGCCGTCGCGGAGGTGCGACAGGCGGCTCGCCTCGAGGATGTCGTCGATGAAGGCGCTCAGGCGCTCGACGTCCTCGAGCATCATGGCGCGCACCTCGGCGCGCTGGTCGGGGCGGACGTCCTCGCGCTCGAGGGTCTCGAGGCAGAGCTTGAGCGACGCGAGCGGGCTCTTGAGCTCGTGGGTGACGGAGTCGACGAAGGTGTTCTGGCGGCGCAGCTCCAGGATGCCGCGGGCGAGACCGACCCCCGAGAGCAGGAGTACGACGACGAGGAAGGCGAAGGACGTGATCCCGAGGATGAGGAGCCAGGTCTGGTGCGGGGCGCCGTTGGCGATCCCGACCGTCCAGCCGATCAAGAGCGCGATGGCGACCGCGACCGCGATGGAGGTCAGCGTGATGGGCGTCGAGATCGAGCGGTTGCGGGCGACGCGGGTCATCGCCCTGGCGGCCCTCGCGACCCCGCCGGGGCCGTGGCCCCGCGGCTCGTGCTGGGTCATCGGCGCGATGATCGCCGACCCGGGCGCCCGGCGCAATGGCGCCGCCGGCGCGGTCGAGGGCTACTCCCAGATGAGGAGATACGAGGAGAGCACGATCTCGCCTGCGTCGTCGGGGGGATCCGTCCCGGCGAGCTGCCCCTTGTACGTCAGGGTCGCGGGCTCGCCGGGGACGACCTCGGTCGAGACGTCGACCACCCACGGCCGCACCGCCGCGCCGGGGCACCAGCCGCCGCGGCCGAACCACCAGGTGCCGCCCTGGTTGGGCACCATGCCGTCGCCGACCCTGTCGATGCAGCCCTCGTCGTCGTTGGCCTCGGCGAAGGCGGTGAGGTACCACTGCCCGTTGACGGTGAAGACGTGCTGGTGGGGGCAGAACTCGGCGCACTGAGCCGTCGCCGCGCCGTGGCCGGTGATGAGCGACCACAGCTCGACGTGGCGAGCGGTCGCCGGGATGTCGACCGTCAGCGGCTCGCGCTCGTTGTAGCCCGCGCCGAACGGGCCGCCGGTGAAGAGCGGGACCAGCCGGGTCGGGTGGATGCCGCGGTCCTGGTCGGCGAAGTGGAGGCTGATTCGGGTCGCGGTCGGCTGGGGATTCCACTCCGGGGCGAAGTCCCAGGTGAAGTGGCGGGTGCCGCCGCTCCGGAGCAGCGGCAGGGCGACCGTGGCGTCGACGATCCAGTGGGTCTCGCGGCCGTAGCTCGTGATGAAGCGGGCGATCTCGACGTCCTGGCCCTCGTCGTCGCGGACGTAGAGGCGCGCGAGGTAGTCCCAGGGGCCGCAGCTCTCGAATTCGTGGGCGTCGGGGTCGGGGCAGGTCATGGTCACCTCGACCTGGAGGCTGTCGAAGCCCGAGACGTCGGCGGGCATCTCGACGTCGACCTCGGCCCGCTGGGACAGGGTCTCGCCGTCGAAGAGGGCGAGCGAGACGTCGCTGGTCGCCGCGAGCGCCGCCGTCGCGTCGTGATCGGCGAAGAGGTATCTGGCTTCGTGGGCGGCGTACGCGAGGTCGTTCTCCCACGGCCAGGCCTCGGCCTGCTGGAGCGCCGGGTCGTAGCGGCCGACGTCGGCGAGGGACCCGACCCCGTGGATGCGCTGGTCGCGATCGATGGCCAGCCCGGTGCGGAGGTGCGAGGTCAGGGCCGCGCCGAGCCAGCTGTCCATGTCCTGAGCGCGCACGGCGCTGACGTGCAGGCGAACGGCCCAGGACTCGGCGATCGTCGCGTCGAGGTCGTCGACGACCGCGCGGACGCGGTCCTGCATGGCGGCGATGCGCTCGGCGGCCGCCGCCTTGTCCTTGTCGTTGGAGACGAAGACGTAGTGCACGTCGAGGGGGGAGGCGCCGACGAGGCGCTGCAGCGCGCCCGGATCGTCCCACACCGAGGTGGCGTCGAGCGCGGAGGTCGGGATCGTGTCGACGAGCACGACGATGACCTCGCAGCCGTCGAAGACGTCGCTGAGCTGCCACTCCGGGCCGTCGGGTCGGGCGATGGTGAAGTCCGCGGCGACGTCGCCACGACGCGGGCCGTAGGGCCCCGGCGAGAAGCCCGCCGCGGTCGCGCCGGTCCGCTCGCACCTCGAGGTCACGACGTCGGGCGTGGTGTCGGCCTCGACGTCGAGCGGGCTCGCGATGTCGGCGCTCACGAAGACGTCCTCGAGCGGCGTCGGCGGCAGATCGGCCGAGGCGTGGATGGCCCTGCACCCGGCGAGCGGCGCGATGAGGGAGAGCCCCAGGAGCGCGATGGGGAGAACACGTCGCATCCTCGATGTATGACAGCTCGGAAGCGTGGAATCCACTGTCCTCGGGCTGCCCTGTTGGCTGGACCCGCGTGTCTGGATCGCGCATGAACACGGTTCATATCCGGCGGGCGTCGCGCTCGCCGGGGACTCATCCAGCCTGGAGCTCTGCCATGACCTCACGCCGCCTCCGCGTCGGCCTCGTCCTCCTCACGCTCGTCGCTGCTCCCCTCGCCGTCACGGCCTGCGGCGAAGACAAGCCCGAGCTCTCGCCCCAGCAGCAGATCAACCGCGACTTCGTCGACCTGACGTGGACCCTGCTCGCGCCCCTGAAGTCGAGCGAGAAGTGCGTCGAGATCGGTGAAGCGCTGGCGAAGTGGGAGGCCGACAACGGGGCCCGCTTCAAGGAGCTGGCGGGCAAGATCACGTCCCTCCACGGGGCCGACGCCGAGAACTTCAGCACCGTCGAGCGGCGCTTCGAGAACGTCGCGCTCAACTGCGTCCACCCGAAGGGCGCCGAGAAGTTCCCGCTCGACATCCGCCGCCACGACGACAACGTGGAGCGCGTCTTCGAGCTGTTCCCGAAGATGGAGACGAGCTACGAGCTGCGCTGAGGGCGCAATGGCTTTGGGCGCGGCAGGGCGCGCCGGACGCGCCCCAGCCGCTGCTCGACCTCGCGCTTGGCGGTGAGCGCCAGGAAGCGGACGAGCTGGCCGCCGATGAAGGCGAGCTCTCGCGGCGGGATGTTGCGGACGGTCTCGCGAATCGGGACGGCCTTGTGGAGCCGGAGCGTGGCGCGGCGGATCCAGTCGAGCGTGAGCTCGTTGCGCATCCAGTGCCGCGAATCCGCGCCCATCGCGTTGAGCCACTTCACCCCGCCGTCCCACTTCGACTCCGCGTTGACGAAGTAGAGGGAGAACGCGCCGATGATGCGCTGGAAGTACATCGTCTCGCGGTCGCGGGCGGCCAGGGCGAGGCGGTTGAGGGCGCGCGCGTCGAGGCGGTCCTCGGCGAGCGCCGCGCGGAGCCCGGCGGCGAAGCCCCGCACCCGGAGCAGGATCTCGTTGAAGCCCATGCCGACGGCGTCGGGGTTCATCATCCCCGAGGCGCCGAAGAAGGCGACCCGGTCGAGGCCGTAGGTGCGGAGCACGCCGGAGACGATGGTCCCGGTGATCGGCGCGATGAGCTCGGCCTTCGGGAAGCGCGCAGCGAGGGTGGCGTCGAAGAGCGGCTGGAGCGCCGCCGGATCGCCGAGGGTGTCGACCTGCCCCTGGAAGACGTAGATGTTGCGCTCGGTGTCGCTGAACGGGTGGACGCCGAGGTAGGTGTTGGCGTCGTCACCGAGCGGGTAGTAGCCGATCTCCAGGGGCTCCTCACCGGCGGGCAGGCGGACCCGCGCGCCCGCCAGGACCCAGGCGTCCTTGCGGACGATGAGGTCGTTGGCGGCGACGATGGGCGAGCGCGGGCCGGTGCAGTCGACCAGGAGCCGGCCGCGATATTCGCCGTCGCTGGTCCGGACGGTGACGCCGGCGGCGTCGACGACGTGGTCGAGGTACTCCGCGCGGACGAGCTCGGCCCCCCCGCGCCCGGGCGCGCTCGAGCCAGATGTCGAGGACCCGGCCGTGGTCGAGCACCACGCAGTCGTCGAGCATCTCGTGCTTGTGGTTGGGGCTCACGAAGACGAGCCGGTCGGTCCGGAAGGCCACCGCGTCGTCGAGCCCGTGGTCGCGGACGCGATCGCCGTAGGAGTACCAGGTGGTCGCGGTGTGCCCGAAGGGCTCACGCTCGAGGACCAGCACACGCGAATACTCGGCGAGCTCCACGGCGAGCGAAAGCCCGGCCGGGCCCGCGCCGACGATGACGACGTCGTAGGCAGCCATTCCAACTCCGTTCTCGTGGCGCGCCCGGACGGCAACCAGGCGCGACACGCGGAGCCTCGGGCGGCGCCGTCGGGGGTGTCAAGACCGTTCGATTCCGCTGCCCGGAGCGGCCTGAAATCATTGCAGCGCCTGGGTGAGAACGTGTTTCACCCGAGAAGGGAGACGCGGCGCCGAGCGGGGAGCTCGGGGCCGCGTCTGGAGCGGGCGGGAGATAGACGCGCTGAGAGGTCGTTCGCAGGAGCGGTCGGCGGTTCGGCTCAGAAGGTGCCGAGGGCGACGCTGCCGGCGGCGCGGCGCTTGGCGACCTCCTCGAGCGCGAGGGTGTTGAGGTAGTCGGTCCACCAGTCGGTCGTCCTGGCGTCGCCGTCGATGGCGGCGCTCGTCTCCGCCGCCGGCGCCGGGGTCGCCTTGGCGGAGAGCGCGGCGAGCTGCTCGGCGATGAGGTCGTCGGTGCAGGCGTTCGTGGCGGCGACGTCGGCCGCGGTGCGGGCGGAGGCGGCGCTGACGGTGAACGTGGTGGCGACGAGCATCAGGGCGGCGGTGATCAGGGTCTTCATCGGTGTCTCCTTGGGGCTGGCGGGTGACACCGGAGACATGAGCAATCGGTGTGCCAACGTCTCGGCGACGGTGAAAAGCGGGGATCAGCGAGGTCTGCACTGGATCCGGACCGTGTCCCGCCGGACACGGCCGCCGGACACCCGGACACACGAGGGGCCATCGCCCCTCTACCGTTCCGCTCCCCGCGCCGCTCTCGCGCTCGCGCTCCGCGCCGCGCCCGCTCCACTCACCCGCCGCCGGCGCTCGCGCTCCCCTCACCGCTTGCGCTCCCCACACCCTCATCTCACCGCTCGGGCTCGACGCCGGGCTCGGCGGGCGAGGCGAGCTCGGCCATCGCCCGCGCCACCAGCGCGGGGCCGTGCGCCCGGAGCCAGTCGACGTCGATCGTCACGGGCTCGGCGCTCTCGGCCCGTCGCTCCTCGAGGAGGCGGAGGACGACCTCTCTCAGCCCGGCGATGTTCCCTCTCACGGGCCCGGGCGAAGGTCGCTCGAAGGCCGCCCGCATCCGCCCCAGCAGGCGGGCGACGTCGGCGTCGGCCGGCACCGGAGCTGCCGGGCGCTCGCCAGCCTCCAACGCGCGCTCGATCCGGTCGTCTCCCTGGCTCGTCTCCGGGGCGCGGCGCGACATGACCGAGGCGACCGACCGCTCGAGCGCCTCCCCCTCGATGAGCGCCGTCAGTGACGGCCAGCCGCAGACCCCGAGCAACGTCCAGAGGCCCCCGTCGCGACCCGGGGCGAGGGTCAGCCACAGGGGGCGCTCGCGGTCGTCGCCGAGGATCGAGAGCCCCACCGCGACCTGCCCGGTCGCGGGTAGCTCCCGCGCCCCGAGCACCGCGACCTGCAGCTTACCCGGGGCGACGCTTCCACACGCCGCGGTGAGGTGCTCGACCGCGTCGCGGCGCGTCTCATCCGCGGCCGCGACCCGCGTCTCGTCCAGCGCCCGTGCGGGCCGCTCGCCGGCGAGCAGCCTCCCGGCGAGCGCGGTCCCCCAGGCGGCGCCGCGCAGCGAGCTGGGCAGGTCGTCGAAGCGCGTCCCGGCGTCGATCCACCGCACCAGGAACGCCCAGACCTCGGCGCGCGCGTCGGTCGCCCCGACCAGGCGCCACGCCCCTTCCCGCTCCTCGGCGAGGAAGCGGAGCGTGGCGCGCGCGCCCGACCCGACGGCCTCGACCCCGAACGCCGCCCGCCCGGCGACGGACCAGCGCTCGCCGCTGGCCGTGTAGCGCGTCCCGAAGCGCGCGACCTCCTCGACCATCCGCTCGAAGGTCCGGGTCCACGCCGCGGGCGCCGCCAGCCCACGGGCGCCGGCGCCGTCGGCCGCGTTCAACGCGCTCAGGAAGCGCTCCACGAGCTGACCCAGTTCGTCCGACACCTCAACCATGACGCCCCCTTCAGTAGCGGATATTGGCTTCGTCGAGGATCTCTCGAAGCTCGTCGTCCTGCCGACCATCGAGCTTCCAGAGCAGGCCGTCGACCCCCATCTTCACGTGCGAGATCAACGTCGCCAGCTCGCCCTTCGCCGCCGAGAACCGGAGGATCTCGAGGATCGCGTCCTCGTCCTCGTCCCCGCAGACCCCGACGAGCATCGTGTTGACGAAGTCCGCGCGCTCCACCGGCCCGAGCGCCGGGTCCCGGTGCGTCCCCTTCTTCACCTCGCGGCGGACCGCGTCGTCGGCGCCGAAGAGCGCGTCGAGGAGGTCCGGCTTGGGGCCGAGCAGGTCATCCAGGATCCGCCGCGTCTGGAAGTCCTCGACCTCGCCCCTGAACTCCTCCCAGACCGCCTGCGCCGCGGCGTAGACCTTCTTGGCCTGGTCGACCAGCTGCTCCCACCCGGGCGGTACGCCGCGGGCGAGGTCGACGATGGCGCGGAAGAGGTTGTCGCGGAGCTTGTCGATGATGGGGCTCGCGATCTCGATGAGCGCCTGGAGCTCGGCCATCGCGTTCATGATCGGCTCGTACCGCTTCATGTCTCGGCCGAGCGCGCCCGGCAGCCCGCTCTGCTGCTCGGGCGCCCCCTCGCGCGGGTCGAGGGTCGGCGCGATCTGCGGGCCCCCGGGCCGCGCCTGGGGCGCCGAGGGCGCGACCTCGGGCCGGCGCTCCGGCTCCTGGCCCAGCGGCGTCTCCGAAGACAGCGCGTAGCCGCCGCTCCTGGGCGCCGCGGCGGGACCGGCGATGGGCGTGGGGGCTTCCTCGACGTCGCCAAAGGTCACGCGCTGGCCCCAGCTGAGCTCGAAGACGGGCCCGAGCCGCTCGACGACCTCCCAGCTCTTGCGCCAGTCCCACCACAGGAGGCTGGCCTCGACGAAGGGGCCGGCGGTCAGCGTGACGAAGGCGGACAGGGCGAGCCCCAGCTCGATGGCGCCCCGCAGCCCATCCTGGCCGCCGTCCAACGTGCCGGTGACCGAGACGTCCGCCGGGACCTCGAGCCCCACAGCGCCCCGGACGCCGCCCCCGATCCTGCCGATGAGGACGTCGAGGCCGAGGGCGATCCACGCCGCGAGCTCGGCGGTCAGCTCGGCGCCCCAGGTCAGCTTCAGCGCCGCGTGGAAGTCGGGGACCTCCTGGGCGACGCCGCTGGGCGGCATCGGGTGCCAGTCCTTCACCAGGAAGTCGGTCTCGAGCTTCATCGCCTTCGTCGACAGCCCGACGCCGGCGCTGACGCCGCCGTAGACGAAGCCCGAGCTGAGTCGGAAGAGGTCGAAGTTGGTCGAGAAGATGTCGTGGGCGTCGAGCAGCGTGACGTTGTCGACGTCGAAGCCGGCGTCGATGACGGGGTCGAGCCCCTCGTCCATCGTCAGGTGCGCCGTCGTCTTCAGGTACGGCGTCAGCGCGTACGCGAGCGCCCCGTCGACGAGCCAGGTCCCGTCTCGGTTGAAGGCCACGGCGATGTCGCCGCGGAGCCCGCGCCCCTCGTCGTCGTCCGCGAACAGGTCGAAGGCGATGTGACCGTCGCCCCAGTACTCGTCCACGCCATTGACGTTGGTCCAGTCCCCGTTGAAGGCCCCCGCGAGCCCGAGCCGCGGGAGCTCGAAGGACATGTCGCCGTGCACGGCGACCAGCGCGCTGTTCTCGATGGTCGCCATGCCGCCGAGCGCGCGGATGACCAGGAGCGCGTCGCTCTCCGAGGTGCCGCCGAGGTAGAGGGGCTCTATCAGCTCGGCGTCGCCGATGGCGCGGACGATGGTGTCGTTCACCGCGTCGTACTCGCCCTCGGCGACGGCGTGGACGAGCGGCCTGTCGCCGTCGTAGATGACGCACTCGAGCCGGCCCGAGAGGCTGTCGATGCGGTTGTCGGTGACGACGCCGCCGCCTCCCGAGCCCGCGAGGAGCATGATCTTCGGGCCGCTCGCCCCCTCCTCGGGGAAGGTCAGGTCGCGCCCGGTCCGGATGTCACCGGCGCCGCTGAAGCTGTTCGTCGCCCGCACCCAGGTCCCGTCGGCGTGGGCCTCGATGAGCGGCGTCGGGTGACCGTCGTACACGGCGCACGAGACGCGGCCGCCGACCTCGATCACCTGGTTGTCCACGATGCGTACGGTCGCGCCGGAGCCGCCCCGGTCCTCGACGAGCCAGAAGCTGTAGCCGTCGAGGGACAGGAGCTCCTTACGACCGATGAGGGCCACGGCGCCGTCGGCGTCGACGCGCCCGCCGTCCTTCGGGACGTAGGTCACGTCGGTCCGGAGCTCGAGGAGCTCGGTCGTCTCCCCGGACTTCGGGGCCAGCTGGTCGACCCGGGCGACGAGGCCGCCGTGGAGGCGGGTGAAGCGGTTGTCCTCCACGTCGATCTCGACCCCGCTGCCCCCCAGCACGAAGAGCGCGTACTCGCCGGCCTCGCCGACCCGGAGCTCGCCCGAGACGTCGCAGGTGCCCGTCCCCGAGAAGTGCCCCGTCGCCTCGCCCAGCGCCCGAGCGTAGGCCCCGGAGAGGTGGACGGTGATCGTCCCGAGCGGCGCCTCCTCGTCACCCGCGCGCTGGGTGGCGAGGACGTCGAGGCTTCCGGACGCGGCGGTGATCTGACCCTGCTCCATGACCGCGACGAAGCTCGACGGCGCGAGCCCGAACCCGTAGCCGAAGGCCTCGTAGCCCAGCGAGAAGCCGCGGGTGACGACCAGGGCCGCCTGCCCATCGAAGCGGGGCGCCTCGCCCCCCTCGTACCGCCCGGCCAGGCTCGCGACGGCGACCCGGCCCTCGGTGGCCGTGGCCAGGCCCAGCACGAGCTGCCCCTCGAGCCAGTCGAGGGCGTTGTCGGTGACGCTGCCGACGATCCCGGTGCCCCCGTCGAGGAAGAAGGTGTAGTCGCCGGCGGCCCCCAGCTCGACCGATTGGAAGAGCTCGAGGCTGCCCTGGGCGTTGATGGAGGCGTCCTTGCGGGTCAGGTCGATGGGCGGGACGACGAAGGTCCCGCGGGCGAACGGAGTCTCGTCCATGGCGACGTCCAGGATGACGTCCCCCGAGGCCGAGGTCGGCGCGTTCTGCGTGATCTGCACCTGCCCGCCGCTGCCGACCGCCAGGTCGATGGCGTACGCGTGGATGCCGAGGGCGCGCTCTCCGAGCCGGAGGGGGTCGAGGACGCGCAGCTCGGCCACGCCGTCGAAGGCGCCCCCGGTGTAGGTCGTGTCGAGGCCGAGCGCGACCTTGTCGACCCCGCCCTCGCGCGCGAGCAGGACGAACGTCCCGGTCGCGGTCGTGAGCCGGCTCGCCTCGACGCGACCGGTCGCCCGGGTGTCCTGCCCGAGCAGCATGGTGAAGCGGCCCGCCGGCCCGAGCTCGAAGTCCGAGACCATGTGGAGCTCGGCGTCGCCGGTGAAGCCCGCCTCGTCACCAAAGCAGTACTGGCCGATCACAGCGCCCCGCGCGACGTCGGCGCCGTCGTGCCTGAGGCCGACGCGGACGTCGACCGACGCCGGCACCAGCTCGCCCGCCGCGACCGAGACGGCGACGCTCGAGCCCCGCAGGAACGCGAGGCCCCAGCCCGCCGGCCCGTTCTCGCCACCCTCCTCGCCCAGCACGACGTCGTCGGTGAGCAGGAGGAGCCCGGACCCGGTGACCGCGTCGCCCTCGACGTCCCAGCTCCCCGCGAGGGTCGCCACGCCCACCTGCTGGCCCGAGAGCCCGACGTCGATCGTCAGGTCGATCCCGACCTCGGACAGGGTGTTGCTGACCAGGGTCGCCGTGACCGCGCTGCCGGCCCGCGCCTCCATCGAGACCGGGGCCGGCAGCCCCTCGGCCTTCGGCACGGCGACCGTTCGGGCCAGCGCCAGGGTCAGCGCGCCGGACAGCTCCGGGTCCACGCTGGTCAGATCGTAGACCCCGTTCGAGAGCGCCCCGTAGAGGAGCGGCCCCTCGGCGTCCCGGACCGTCACCATCAGCTCGCCCGCGACGGACTCGATGGCGTTGTTCACGACCTTCACGGCCAGGGTCGTGACCTCGGGCTCGACGGCCAACCGCCAGGCGCCGGACAGCGGCACGTCGATCGCCTGCTTCAGCACGAGCGACGCGTCGAAGCCGACCTGTCCGGTGGCGACATCGTAGCTGGCGTCCGCGACCTGCCCCTCGAGGAAGAGCCCCGAGCCGCCTCGGTAGTAGCCGAGGGTCGCCGCGACCTGGCACGCCTGGGGCGCGCTGTCGGCGACCTGGCCCGAGAACGTCCCTCCCTGCGCGATCTTCAGCACGTCGCCCGAGGCGCCGGGGACGGTGACCTCGAGGTCGCTCTGGAGCTGCCCCTCGAAGCCGCCGGTCACGGTCCAGGACTCGGGGTTCACCTCGGCCGCGACCTGGCCGTCGAGCGCGAAGCCCGACACGGGCCCGACGGGGTTGACCTGGAGGTGGAACGGGAGCGTCCCCCCGAGCTTCGTGACGCGCGAGCCGCTGTAGCCGACCTCGCCCTGTCCGCCGGGGAGCAGGTCGAGCCGCCCCCACTCGCCCTCGGCGAGGAGCCACGGCTCGACGACCTGGGCGTCGCCGCTCAGCTCGGCCGCGCCGGTCCCGAAGTCGTAGGACCCGGCGACCGACCCGGTGAGCTTCCCGGTCCCCGCCGGGTGGAGCATCTCCCAGGTGACGTCCACGACCTCGGCGTTGGTGAGCTGGCTGGCCGCGATGGTCAGCGCGAGCTCGCCGCCCGGAAGGAGGATTAGCGGACCGGTGGTGACGTCCGGGATCCCCGTCCGCTGGGTCAGGGCGAAGCGGGCGTCCCCGTCGAGGGCCGTGGCCGAGCCGCCGGTGAATGTCACGAGCCCGAGGCCGACCTCGTGCTCGCCGTGGGAGACGCGGAACCCGATGTCCCCGCCGAGGTGGGTGATGGCCCCGTCGACCATCCGGAAGCCGCCCTGGGACTGCCCGAGTACGACCGCGTGCAGGCCGCCTTCGTCGCCGAAGCTGACGTCCCGGAGGACCGTGACGGTCCCGGTGGCGTCGACGCTGTCCTCCTGGACCCGCCAGAGGGCGTGGGCGTCGACCTGGAACGTGTCCGCGCCGCGGTAGGGCAGGAGCACGGTCGCGTCGCCCTCGACGGCCATCGGGACGTTGCGCTCGATGGTCGCGGTGAGCGTCGCCTGGTCGAGCCTGGCGCCGGTGTCGCCGAGGACGATGGGCTCCTCGAGGAACGCCTCGCCCCGGGCGGAGAGCTCGTTCGCCTCGATATCCCAGACGCCGTCGACGGTCCCGGCGAGCTGACGCCACTGGAACCCGAAGTGGGCTTCTCCCGGCTCGAAGTGATCGCGGCGCCACGCGACCCGCGCGTGGCCGTCGAAGAGCTCGAGCTCGCCGAGGGTCACCGGCTGGCGCTGGTCCACCTGGCCCTCGACCTCCCAGGTCCCGCTGCCGGCGGTGTGGAAGTAGGTCGCGCTGATCGTCGCGCCGAAGCGCTCGAGGACGTTGACCGTCGCCGAGCCGCCGATGGACCAGGCGCCCTTCCTGTAGCAGCCGCTGAGCGTGATCTCCTCGACCACGACCCCGGGCGCGACCGGGAGCTGCTTGGTGAGCGTGAGAGTCAGCTTCCCCTTGAACTCTCCCTTGACGTAGCAGGCGTCGAGGGTCGCCTCGCCGAGCCCCGGGACCTCGACCGTGAGGCGACCGTGGGCGTGGACCTCTCCCCCCGGCTCGACCTTGACCCGCATGGCCCCGTCTTTGAGGACCAGGCTGTCGCCGAGCTTGATCTGGCCCGCGGTGAAGGACGCCTCGCCAGAGATCCCGCGATGGTTCACGTCGAGGTCGACGGTTCCCTTGATCTGGCTCCCGATGGCGACCTTCGCGCCGCGGATCCGGACGGCCACGGCGCCGCCCCGCTTGACCGCCAACGAGACGCTCGGCGCGTCGACGTACTTGCCGAGCTTGACCGCGCAGCGCACCGCGCCCCCGGTCACGGCGTAGCTCTCGTCGAGCTGGAGCACCGCGGTGTCGAGCCGCAGCGCCTCGAACGGGCTGTCGGCGCGGCGGAATCGCACCGTCACCTGGCCCGGTTTCGCGGTCTTCGGCAGGCGTATCCGGATGACGTGGCCGGCGAGGTTCAGCTTGACGATCTTGCCGTCGCCCGGCGCGGCCGGCGCCGGCGTCCGGACCTTCGGCTTCGTCAGCCCCTCCTCGGCGTCCGGGCAGGCGTCGAGGCACGCCTCGGCGTCGCCGGCGCCGCCCCCGCTTCCGGTCGGATCGTCGTTCTTCTTCTCATCGTCCTTCTTGTCCGGGGTCGGAGTCGGGGTGTCACCCCCACCGCCGCCGGTGTCGCTGGGCTGGTCGGGCTCGGGATCGGGGTGCGGCTCGGGGTCGCGGCGCTTTCGCTCCTGCTCCTTCTGGCCTTGTGGACCACAGGCCGCCACGGTCTGGGCGGGGAGCGCCTCGACCGGCGCAGCCAGGCGGCGCCCCGCCCGCGCGTCCTCCATCAGCCCGTACGCTTCGTGCTCGGCCGCCCCGAGGTCCGCAGCGACCGGGTCGAGCCGGGCCTGGGCCGCGTGGACGAGCTCGTGGGCGAGGAGGGCGGCGGCCTCGCTCGAGTCGCGGCCGAAGTCGACCGGGTCGAGGTAGATGACGTCGTCGTCGTACAGACCACGAGCGCCGTGGGCGTGAGTGACCGCGGCGGCCTCGTCGTCGAGCCGGACGGTGACCTCGCCCGGCGTGAGGCCGAGGTCGCGGGAGAAGCCGTCGAGGAGGGAGGCGGCGTGGTCCGCGCGTGCGGGCTGGGCGTCGAAGATGTAGTCGAGTCGGTCTGCCGCTGTTTCGGGCGCGGCCAGGCCGACGAGCCGCGCGAGCGCCGTGAGCGCGTCGTCCACGTCGCGCGCGAAGCCATCGTCGGAGGCGGCGACGCTCGCGCCCGCTTCAACGTGGGTCGAGTCGTGGAGGGTCGCGATCTCGCGCGCCAGCTCACGGCCCGCCTGGTCGTCGGCCGCGGCCCCGGTCAGGTCCGGGTAGAGCTCGAAGGCGAGGTCCGTGAGCGCGAGCTGCGCCTCGGGGCCGAGGTCGCGCGCGTCCTCGATGATGTGCAGCGCGTGGGACAGCGCCGCGCGCGGTTGTGCCGGCGCACCCGACGCGGACTCGAGAGCCGCGACGACCTCGCGCCGCGCCTGCTCGACCGCCGAGTCGACGCTGGCACTCTGGCGTCTCCCCGCGACGACCTCGTTCGATGAATGCACGATTACCCTCCCCGGGATCCGGTAGGTACACCTCGGCGCCGCCGATACCTTCAGCGCACGCCTACGAGACCCCGATCAGCTCTTATAGCGCACCCCTGCCGCTACGCAGGTGCGTTTTGCTCGTGACCGGTAATCGATATATGCCGAGGCGAGCGGCATCCGTTCCGATCTTTCTCGCGCACCGGCGAAAAAAGTGCTCTTCAGCCACAAGTTACAAAGTTACACCGCGCGCCGCAGTCGACGTTCGTTACAATTGGCGCCGGCACAATTGCGATATTCGAAAGGCACACAATCGACGGGTCGCGTGCCTCGGATCGGTATCGGGCGCTTGGGTCTCGTCGCTACGGCGCGTCTTGACACCTCGGGCGGCGGGCCGGACCATCGCGCCGCCCCAAGTCTTCAGCCCGAGGCATCCCATGGCCCACTCCCAGACCGACGCCGTCGCCCGCCACGCGCAGAGCCGCTTCAGCGCCACCCTCGACCGCCTCGAGCGCTACCTCCGCGTCGAGGCCATCTCGTGCGAGCCGGCCCACGCCGGTGACGTCCGCCGCCTCGCGGGGATGATTCGGGACGACCTCGACGCGCTCGGGCTCGACCGCGCGCGGGTGTGCGAGCTCGACGACGCGCTGCCCATCGTCGCGGCCGAGTGGCTGAAGGCGGGCGACGACAAGCCCACGGTCCTCGTCTACGGGCACCTCGACCTGCAGCCGGTCGCCGGCGAGACCTGGACGAGCGATCCCCACGTCCCCACCGTCCGCGACGGGCGCCTGTACGCGCGCGGCGCGGCGGACGACATGGGTGGCTGGGTGTCGCACATCGGCGCCATCGAGGCGTGGCTCGCCACGACCGGCGAGCTGCCGTGCAACCTCAAGGTCATCATCGAGGGCGAGGAGGAGATCGGCTCGCCGAACCTCGAGCGCTACATGGACGCCTACCCGGACGTCTTCGACGCCGACGTGATGGTGCTGACCGACTGCGAGAACCCGTCGCCCGACCTACCGGGGCTGACGGTGTCGCTGCGCGGGCTCATGGAGGTGGACGTCACGGTCAGCGCGCTCCGGGCGGACGTCCACTCGGGGCTCTGGGGGAACCTGGCGCCCGACGTGTCGAGCGCCCTGGTGCTGCTCCTCGCGCGGCTCTTCGACGGCGACGGGCGGCCGAAGGGCCCGCGCATGGAGGTCCCGGCCGCGTGGCGCGCCGACGCGTGGAAGGTCCCGCTCGACGCCGACACGATCCGCTCCGGCGCCCGCATCAAGGACGGCGTCGACCCGCTGCCCGATCGCGGGACCCCGCCGGCCGAGTGGGGTTGGCGGCAGCCGGCGATCACCATCCTGTCGACGACGCTGCCGCGGCCCGAGGAGCAGAAGAACGCGCTCCGACGCGAGGCCACGGCGACCCTGTCCCTGCGTATCGCGCCGGGTCAGACCGACGAAGACCTGTACGCGATGCTCGAGGAGACGCTCCTGCGCGACGTGCCGGGGGGCTGCGAGGTCGCGCTGAAGCGCCACTCGGGCTCGGCCGAGAGCTGGCTCTACGAGCCGAAGGGCCCGGCCTTCGACGCCGTCGACCGGGCGTACGCCGCGGCGTGGGGTCAGAAGCCGGTGCAGATCGGCGTCGGCGGCTCGATCCCGTTCGTGGCGCTCTTCGGCCGCCGCTTCGGCGACCTTCCGCTCATCCTGAACGGCGTCATGGACCCCGAGACCGGCGCCCACGGCCCCGACGAGTCGATGCACCTCGGCCTCTTCGCCAAGGCCATCGCCGCCAACGTGCGCCTCTACGCCGAGCTCGGCGCGCTCTCGGACCTCGTCCGCGGCGCCTGAATCGAGCTGGCTGAGTAGCATCGCACCATCGTTGATGGCGCAGGCGGGGATCCCCGCCTGCGCCATGCGTCAGCGAGTGAGCTTGACGAGGGTTCCGATGACGTGATCGATGCGTTGCCGCACGTCAGGGTGTGGCATCGGAATGCAGCGCATCGCGGTCGCGACGTCGAAGCAGGCGGCGACCTCATACGCGGAGCCGAGGGCGTTGGCGTAGCGGGCGCGTCGCGTACCCCCGAGGGAGCCGGAGCCCTCGGCCAGGTTGAGCGGGACGCTGGCGGCGGCGCGCCGGAGCTGCCGAGCGAGATCCGCGTCTCGCCGTCCGATTCGGTCAGCAGCGTCAGCAGCGTCAGCGGCGACACGAAGAGCGACATCGTAGATACGTAACATGGGAGAAGCCTCCGGTTGGGGTTGTGCGTCCGTCGTCGACCTGGCGTCGATGTGGACGTCCCCGTACCAGCCGCGCGCGCAGGGCCTCGCAAGGCTGGCGCCGCGGGCCCGTAGTCGGCGTGCCGACTACGGGCCCGCGGCGCCACCGTCATTCCGCCACCCGGAGCCACGCGCAGCCGGTCGAAGGACGCGCCAGCGGCCTTCGGCCGGCGAGCATGGCGAGCTCCTTTGCTGGGGCGGGGCGCAGCATCCCGGGGCTTGGCCTTGCGAGGTCCGAGCACGCGGCTAAACTGGGGAGTCCACACGCGCCTCACACAACAACCGCCGGAGTCTTTCGAGGTCACGCTCCACAGACCCAGACACACTCTTCCTGCTCTCCCGGGAACGAACGCTCTCTCGACCGCCGACGCTCCCCGGAACGCCCCCGTCTCTCGCGAGCGCGCACGCTCCCCCCGTCTCGAGCGCGAGCGCAGACGCTCCCGCGAACGCGCCCGCTCTCCCGAGCGCAGACGCTCCCACGAGCGCGCCCCCTCTCGCGAGCGCAGACACTCCCCCCGACGCGAGCACTCCGCAACCCGCTCCGCGGACGCTCCGGTCCGGGGCGCCCCCGCGGCTCGCGGGGGGGGCGCCGACCGGTCTCAGACCTCCGAGAGGCCGCCGTCGACGGCGAGCTCGGCGCCGGTGACGAAGGCGGCGCGGCCGCTGAGGAGGAAGACCACGGCGTCGGCGATCTCGTCGGCCCTTCCGACGCGGCCGAGCGGGACCTGCCCGGTCACGCGCTCGACGAAGCCCGCCACCTGCTCGTTGGTCATCCCCATCTTGGTGTAGATGGGCGTGTCGATCGGGCCCGGCGAGACGGCGTTCACGCGGACGCGGCGGTGCGCGAGCTCGACCGCCGCGACCCGCACGATGTGACGCACCGCAGCCTTGGTGGCGCCGTAGGCCGCGCTGCCCGGCATCGCCTTGCGGTTGACGACGGAGGTGTTGACCACCACCGACGCCCCGTCGGCGAGGACTTCCGCCGCGTGCTTCAGCGCGAGCCACGGGCCCTTCACGTTGACGGCGAACATGGTGTCGAAGTCGGCCTCGGGCTGAGCGGAGATGGGGCCGAAGCGGGCGACCCCGGCGTTGAGGAAGAGCGCGTCGATCCTGCCGAAGCGCTCGCGGACCTCCGAGAAGAGGCGCGCGACCGCGGCGGGATCGCCGGCGTCGGAGGCGATGACGGTGGCGCGGTCGCCGAGCTCGGCCCGGGCGTGCGCGAGGGTCTCGGGGTTTCGGCCCGTGACGATGACGGTGGCGCCGGCGTCGATGAGGCGCTTGGCCGTAGCGAAACCGATGCCGGTGGTCCCCCCGGTGATGAGGGCGACGGTGCTGGAGAGTGACTTCATTTTTGAACCTTGGTCAGTGACACACTTACAATTAAAGACACGCGACGCGCCGATGCCCGAGGTGGGCGGCGGCTCGGCGTTCAGATCGGCGGGACGAGCCTCGCGACGTCGGCGATGGTCTGCTTCTCGAGCTCGCTCGCCAGGGCGCCGTCGAGCTTGCGCGAGAGCTCGTCGATATAGCCGGTCACCGTCGTAGCGACCACGCACGTGTTGTTCGCCCCGCAGTCGTGGGCGTTGAGCCCGGAGTCGCGCACCGTGGCGCGATAGACGTCGAGCAGCGTGATCCCGTCGGCGGGCCGCGCGAGGGTGGCCCCACCACCCTTGCCGAGCCGGGTCGTGACGAGCCCTGCGCCGCGGAGCTCCCCAATCACGGCGCGGAGGAACGCGGCGTTCGTGTTCACGCTCGTGGCCAGCAGCTCCGACGGCAGCGGCTTCGGGTCGTGGATGGCCAGGGCGGTCATCACGTGGACGCCGATGGTGAAGTGGGTGTTACGGGTGAGCATGTCGCTCCGACGATTGCTCACCCACGGTAGGAGTGAATTGTACGCGCGTCAATGACATAATCGCGCGCCGGCTCACGCCCCCCGAGAACGACGAACGGAGCGCCGTTCCCGACGCCCCGTTCGATTGCCCGGCGACGCCGGGCGCGATCCCTGGATAGGCGATCACATCGACTGGTTCTTCTTCCACTCCGGGTAGCCGCCCTTGTACTCGGCGACCTGGGAGTAGCCGAGCTCGGCCGCGACCCGGGCGACCTTGGTGCTGGCGCTGCAGGCGGGCCCGCCGCAGTAGGTGATGAGCTGGGTCGACTTGTCGGACGGCAGGGCGGCGAAGGCCGCCTGGTCGGCGCCGGAGGGGACGTTGACGGCACCCTCGATGTGGCCCTCGGCGTACTGCGAGGCGCTGCGCGCGTCGATGAGCACGGCGCCGTCGTTCATGGCGGCGCTGACCTCGGACCAGCTCATGGCCGGGAAGGCCGCGGCGGAGGCCTCCGAAGAGTCGACCTGGCTGCCCGTGCTGCCGCACGCGCCGACGCCGAGGCCGAGCGCGAACACACCCGCGATGATGAGACGAGTCATGGTGGGATCCCCCTTCTCGTAGCTGCTGGAGTTCTCTCTCTGCCCGGTCGGCTCCGCGTCGACACGCCGTCGACTCCGCCCCGGGCACCGAACGCACCTATGTCGAGCGCCGCCGTTCGGTCACGTCCAATCCGTCGTGGGATCCCGCGAGGCGCGCCAGCCGGGCCCGGGGTGCGGTCCCGTGTCGCGATCTCGCCCGCGATCCCCGCGACCCGGTCGACCGTATCGACGTTGCCCCACCAGCCCGGGAGCTCGTGTGCTCAGGATCCTGCTCGTCGCCGCTCTCGCCTCCGCCGCCCTCGCTTCCGCCGGCTGCGCGACCGTCGGCGAGGCCGAGCCCGCGCCGGTCCGCGACCGGGCCGAGGAGCCGGTCAGCTGGGAGCCCTGGTCGCCGGACGCCTTCACCCGCGCCGGGCGCGAGGGGAAGCTCGTGCTCCTCTACGTCGAGGCGGTGTGGTGCCACTGGTGTCACGTCATGGACCACGAGACCTACGGGGACGCCGCCGTCGCCCGCCTCGTCCGCGACCGCTACGTCGCCGTGCGCGCCGACGCGGACGCTCGCCCCGACCTCGCCGAGCGCTACCGACGCTGGGCCTGGCCGGCCACCGTCGTCTTCGCCCCGGACGGCCGGGAGCTCGTCAAGCGCCGCGGCTTCGTCCCGCCCGCCCGCTTCGCCGCGCTCCTGGCCCGGGTCGCCGAGAACCCGACCGCGCCGTCGGCCGAGAGCGAGCCGCTGCCCGAGGTCTCCGACGGGCTCACGGACCGGGTCCGCGAGGCGCTCGAGCGGAGGCACGACCGCGCCTGGGACGACGGCTCTCCGGGGCTGCGCCTGAAGAAGAAGCGCCTCGACCTCGACAGCGTCCGCCACGCGCTACGCCTCGCCGCCGACGGCGACGGCGCCGAGGAAGACCGAGTCCGCGCCTGGCTCGACGCCTCCCTCGCGCTGATCGATCCGGTCTGGGGCGGGGTCTATCAGTACTCCCACGGCGGCGACTGGGAGCACCCCCACTTCGAGAAGATCATGTCGTCCCAGGCGACGGCGCTCGGCGCCTACAGCGCCGCCGCCCGCCAGCTCGACGCTCCGCGCTGGCGGCACGCCGCCGAGGCCGTGGCCCGCTGGCTCCGCGACTTCGCCACGGCGCCGGACGGCGGCTTCTACACCAGCCAGGACGCCGACGTCGTCCGCGGGGAACACGCCGAGGGCTACTTCGCAGAGGACGACGCTGGGCGGCGCGCGCTCGGGATCCCGGCCGTCGACACGAATCGCTACGCCCGCGAGAACGGCTGGCTCATCGCGGGGCTCGTGGACCTCTACCGGGCGGGCGACGACCGCGCCCTCGCCCAGGCCGAGGGCGCCGCGCGCTGGGTGCTCGCCAACCGCCAGCGGGCCGACGGCGGGTTCGACCATGGCGCGGAGGACCACGGCGCGAGCTTCCTCGGGGACGGCGTGGCGATGGGCCTCGGCTGCTTCGCGCTCTGGGAGGCGACCGGCGAGCACCCCTGGCTGGACTGCGCCGAACGAGCTCTCGCCTGGGTCGACGCGACCTTTCGGGGGCCGGACGACGTCGGCTACGTCACCGCCAGCGCCCCGCCCGCCCCCGGGCTCGCTCCAGTCCGCACGATCGACGAGAACCTCGCCGTCGGCCGCCTCGCGGTGCGCGTCCTGGCCGTGACCGAGGACCCGCGGTGGCGCGCCGCCGCCGAGCGTGCGCTGCGCTGGCTGGCGATCCCGCAGGTCGCGACCTCGCGGCTGACCGATCCCGGGATCCTCGACCTCGCCGACGACCTCGCCCGCGGCCCGGTCCACATCACCATCGTCGGGCGTCGAACCGCTCCGGCGACCACCGCGCTGCACCGCGCGGCGCTTCGGGTCGTCTCGCCGTTCACGGTAACCGAGCTCGCGGATCCGGACGACCCACGCCCCGACCACACGCTCACGTACCCCGTGCTCGACCGCCCCGCCCTCTACGCCTGCGACGCGCGCTCCTGCTCACCGCCGGTGTTCGCGGAGGGCGGCGTCGCCGCGGCGGTCGCGCGCCTCGGCCGCCGCTGAGGCGCCTCGGCGGCGACCATCTGTTGACAGCGCCGACCGCCTGCGACGATGGTCACCGCGATGTCCGGCCCGCTAGTCGCCATTTTTTACCAGGGTTCGAGCGAGACGAAGGAGGCGCTGTCGTCATCGGCGTGCTCGGACTGACTCCTCGCGGGGCGCGGGGACGCAGTCCCCGGGTACAGCGTACGTCGAGGCCGGACGAAGGAGAACGCGCCGATGACGATGGTGGATCCGAAGTCGCAGCCGAAGGCTGGTGAAAAATGGCGGCTTGACAACAGCTTGCGCCGGGGCTGGAGCTACGTCGCCGAGCCGGACGACGGGCGCCACGTCCCCGAGGACGTCCTGCGCGTCCGCGCGCGGGACGGCGCGCTCCTCACGAAGCGGGCCCACGGCTACCCGGCGCGGGTCGAGGTCGTCGACGAGAGCGGCGCCGACCTGCGCCGCGCGACCCTCGTTCGCGCCGCCGCGGCGGTCGGCGAGGCCCTCGAGCGGCTCGAGCGCGACGCCCGTCACCCGGTCCGCGTCCGCCTCGGCGCCGCGGGCACGCCGATCGGCCTGGAGACGGACGACGACGGTTTCACGGTCGTCACCGTCGACGGCCCGTGGGTCGCCGCAGCGCCCTCGCACCACATCGTCCGCGTCGCCGCCCAGCGGGCCCTCGCCGCGGCGCAGGTGGGTGCCGCCTGGGCGCCGAACGAGGCGCGGCTGCCGGAGCGCCCGGTCCGCCGCGCGCTGTTCTTCGAGTCGCTGATGAACGCGGCCGAGGACCACAACCGCCAGGAGCTCTCCCAGGGCGTGCTGCACATGATCAGCGCGCTCTCGGGCACCGGCACCGAGGTCGTGCTCGCCCCGGTGAAGATGACCATCCACGAGCAGTTCCGCGACGTCTCGCCCGACGTCTCGCCCCTCGTCGGGGTCGAGTCCCTCGAGGCCGCCCTCGCCGACGGGCCCATCGGCCTGGTCTGCATCACCCTGCTCGAGGCCTACTTCGACAAGGTCGCCTGGCTCATCGCGCACCTCCGGGAGCTCGGCTGCCGTGCGCACATCGCGGTCGGCGGGGTGATGCCGACGCTCACCCCCGAGCAGGTCGCCGCGCACCTCCCCGACGTGTCCTTCGTCTGCCGCGGGGCCGGCGAGTACTTCGTGCCGGAGCTGTGCCGCGTCCTCGGCGACGTCGACGTCGACACCCCGCTCACCGACGCCCAGCGCCACGCGCTCCTCGGGATGCGCGGGCTCATCGCCATCGACACCCCGGGGCGCCGCCTCATCGCGGCCGACAGCGCCCACGGCGTGCAGGTCGAGTCGCTCGACCGCGTCCGGCTCGACCTCTCGTTCGTTCGCGCCGACCACCTCGTCCACGGCCTCGAGATCGCGGCCTCGCGGGGCTGCGTCCACCGCTGCTCCTTCTGCACGATCATCGGGCAGATGACCTACCAGGCGCGCAGCGCCGAGGGCCTCTTCGAGCTCCTCGACCGCTACGAGGACCGCTTCCGCGAGCTCTACGGCGACGCCGTCCCGGCCCGGGTCCGCCGGGTCCACATCGCCGACGACGACTTCGCCTGCGATCGACCGCGGGCGCTGGCGTTCTTCCGGCGGCTGCCCGAGACGCGCTTCACCCTCGCGAGCTGCCAGGTCTCCATCGCCGACCTCTGCCGCCACCGCGGCAAGGCCCCGCTGCCCGAGGCCGACGACGAGCTGCTCGACGCCATGGACCCGCGCTGCTTCTTCGACACCCAGCGGCCGATCTCGCGGCGCGAGTTCATCGAGGACTACACCGAGCGCCGCTGGAGCGCGAACCTCCAGATGGGGGTCGAGAGCTTCGACGACACCGAGCTCGTCCGCCACGCCAAGGGCTACAAGGTCGCCCACATCCGGAGCGTCCTGGCCGCGACCAGCGCCCGGGGCCTCCACGTCGACGCCTACCTCATCCTGTCGAACGTCGACACGCGGGCCGAGGACCTGGTGTCGTCGCTCGAGGAGGCGGCGCGGCTGAAGCTCCGCTACCCCGTGCACTTCCACGTGAAGTACCCGGTCACGCCACGGCTGGTCTCGATCGTGCCGTCGGCCAGCCACCGAAGGCACGTCCGAAACGGCGCCGCCGACGCGCTGCGGCTGCGACGGGTGGCGCGCGCCGGCCATCACGAGCTCGACTACCCCTTCGTCGACCACGACGTCCCCCGGGACGCCTGGGTCGACGCCGCCGTGGACGCCCCGTTCTTCACCCACGCAGCCCGCTACACGGGCGCCCTGACGGCGCTCCGCGAGCGCTGGCGGGAGCGCCTCGAGTCCCTCCCCGAGGGCCCTGAGCGACGCCGCGGCGAGTACCTCGTGCGGCGGACCGACGACGCCACCCGAGCGCTGGTCTTCGACCTGCTCCGCTGGGCCGGCGGCGGCGCGCAGCAACCGGGTGAGGCGGGCGAGGCCGCTCGCGAGGCGCTCACGACCGCGACCGAGCTGCTCGGCCCGTCGGAGCGCTGGCTCGCGGCGTTCAAGCAGGACTCCGCCCCGGGCGCGCTGGTCGTCGACGTGCTCGGCGCGCTCGACGGCCGGGCGTTGAACCTCGCCCGCGCGACCCGCCGCGCCGAGCGCGCTGTTCGGGTGGGGCCCGCGGCGCTGACCGAGGCGCTGGCCATCGCCGGCGAGCTCGCGGTGGAGGTGCGGCTCGATGGGCCAATGAATCAGCTCCCGCCTGGCTCCTCGGGGTGGACGGCGGCGCTCCTGCTCGCTCCGGAGGGGCTGGCCGACACGGTCGCGAGCGCGAGCGCGGCCCTCGACGCCGGGGCGACCGACGTCCGCCTGGCCGTGGCTCCCGGTCCCTGGCCGCGCGCCGCACTCGAGGCGCTCACGGGGACGCTGCAGCAGCTCGGGCGTCTCCTCGGGACCCGCCTCCGCTGCGAGCCTCCGACCGTCGACGTCGTCGTCGAGCCCAACGGCGACCTCCGCGTCCATGGGCGGCGCGTCGGGCACCTCGACGAGCTGGCGAGCCCCGACCGCTACGTCCGGGACGCGCCGGCCGCGCCACGGACCCAGGCCGGCAGGATTCTCGCCAGCTTCCTCGCCTGGCACGCCGACCAGGGCGTCCGCGCCGCGGGCTGACCTGCAGCACCGGAGCGGGGCGCAGGGCGGACGGGACGTCCGCGGGCCAATCGGACCCGGGAATCGACGCGGGACGCCGCGGACGGGACGTCCGCGGGCCATGGCGGCTCGCGGTCGTCAGGACCGCCTTCTCGTTCGCCGGTCCAAGCGGGGCGGACGGGACGTCCGCGGGCCAGTCGGACCCGGGAATCGACGCGGGACGCCAGGGCGGACGGGACGTCCGCGGGCCAATCGCACGGGGGACCAGGCGCCACCGTCTTCGACGGCCGGGCCATCGCTTCGTGCGGACGGGACGTCCGCGGGCCAATCGCACGGGGGACCAGGCGCCACCGTCTTCGACGGCCGGGCCATCGCTTCGTGGATGGGACGTCCGCGAGCCATGGCGGCTCGCGGTCGTCTCGACCGCCGCGCGGGCTCAGGGGCAGCCGGCTTTCCAGCCGTGGCGGCGGAGGAGCTCGCGGATCGCGATGGGCAGGGCCTTGGCGGGGGTCACGGTGCCGCTGTGCTGGCCGTCGTTCTTCCAGGTCCAGGTGTCCGGGCCCGCGACCTCGCGGCACTGCCCCTTGACGCTGTAGCGCTCGGTAAGGAGCCGGCCGGGGACCCAGACGCCGTCGGCGCAGGTGTACTCGCGGATCGTCCGCTCGTGGGTCCAGACCGGGGTCTCGAGGTGGGCGCCGAGCTCGAACCGGATCCAGACCACCGGGTCGCGCTGGGCCAGGGTCTGGTCGAGCTCGCCGAGCATCCGCCGGGCGGCCGCGACCGCCTCCTGCTGGAACTTCCCGTAGGTCGCGTCGCCGACCGCCCCCCCGATGTCGGTGGCCGGGGCCGACAGCAGGGCGTCGATGGCGCCGTTGAGCTCCTCGGTGACGTGCCGCTTGGTGTTGTCGCTGGCCCCGTGGACCGTCCGGAAGTTGATGACGTGGACGTTCCCGACGCCGTGCAGGATCCGGGTCCCGACGACCTCGTCGGAGATCGTGAGCCGCCGCGTCGCCCCGTCGGGCGAGCACCCACCGAGCGCGAGCGTCGCCGCGGTCCGCGCGAGGGCCTCGGCCTCGGCGGCCGCACCCTGGGCGCCGTCGTAGTCCTCGTCCTCCTGGTCGTCCTCGGCCTCCTGCTGCTTGCCGCCGGCCCCGGCCACCGCGTCGTCGGCCGCCGCCGCGTCGTCTCCGTCGATGAGGCCGGCCGCCTTCGCGTCGTCGACCGCCGTGCGCGCGCCGCTCACGGCCTCGCCCGACGAGGTCACGGCGTCCTCGGTCTGCTGGACCAGGGTGTCGTGGCACTCGTCGTGGGCGTCCTGAGCGTCCTGGGCCGCCTGCGCGGCCGCGTCCTTACGCTGCTGGCACGCGTCGAGGGCCGCCTTGGCCGCCGCCTCCGCCGCGCGGGCCGCCGTGGCGCGGACCGCCGCGCCGGTCGCCGCCGCGCGCGCCGCCGCGGACGCCGCCGCCTTGGCCGCCAGGTCGGCCTGGGCCGCCGCCATGTCCGAGCGGGCCTGGTCGAGCTCGCCCTTGCGCGACTGGAAGCCGGGATCGGCGAAGATGGTCATCAGCGCGTCCACGCTGGTCGAGCTGCCGTCGAAGTAGATCGTCATGCTGCCCGAGCCGCCGATGGGGCCGACGCCGATGCTGTTCGCGAGGCCCCCGGGGTTGGCGCCCACCGAGACGCTGTCGAGGAAGAGCGACGAGTCGACGTAGTCGGCGAGGGCCTGGGCCTTGGCGTTCGCGAGGTCGGTCGCCGCCTCGGCGGCGTCGCGCGCCGTCTGGGCGGCGGTGGCGGCGTCCGTGGCGGCGGCTTCGGCGACGTCGGCGGCGTCCTCGGCCGCGTCGGCGGCGGCGTCCGCGGCCTGCCACGCGGCCAGGAGATCGCTGCAGTCGATGGCCTCGGCCGCGGTCGCCAGGGCCTCGGCGCCGGTCTTCAGACGATCGCAGTCGTCCTGGGAGGGGTGCGCCGGGAAGCTGGTGTCGACCACGGGGGGCGCGGCGGGGACCTCGAAGCCACAGGTCCAGGGCCCTACGAAGAGGTCACTCAGCGACGCCGAGCACGCGGCGTCACAGCCGGAGCTCGCGGCCGCGTCGACCAGGTCGGCGACGGGGGCCTCGAGCCCCTCGGCGACGAAGAGCATGTCCTGGGTGGTCGCGAGGTAGAAGTCCGCCACCCCGAGGACCATGGCGGGGTCGAAGACCTCGCCCGGCCCGCCTTGCTGGCCGGGCTGCGGGAAGACGCAGGCGTCGAGGTCGGCGTTCATCATCGCCACCATGCCGAAGCCCTGCTCGAGCTGCCGGGCCCCGTCGATGACGGGAGGTCCCGTCAGCTGCGCCTCGCACTGGCTCGCGAGGTCGTTCGGGTCGGCGCAGAGCTCACCGACGTCCGCGGCGACGTCCCACGCCGTGGGGGCGCAGGCGCTGGGGCCCAGATCCGCGACGAGCGGCGCCGCGACGGTCGACGTCGGCGCGGGTGAGCCTGCGTCGCAGGCGGTGAGCAGCGGGGGCAGACAGAGACAGGCGACGATGGCGTGTCGGATCACGAGCACCTCGGGCTGGGGGACTGGATTGCGTGCTCGGACACCACGCAAGCCCTATGCCAGGGCCCAGAGCGGACACAACCCACTGAAATCACGTCCCAGGACCCCGCCTGGCCCACGATTGTGGGACACCCCGGGTGGTGTGACACCTGTGACGACCGTGACGAAACGCCGCTCGCCTCGATGGCGACGCACGCTCGTCCGAAAGATCGAAGTGACCGTCGAAACCGCCTCGATGTGTCGATATCTGCAAACGGAGAGGTACCGGAAACGCACGGATTTCGACGCGCCGCCGCTCGTGTGCGGTGCACAACCACGCCGCGCGGCCCGGCGCGTCCCCCCGGCGCGCTGGCATTCCCGCTTTGTGCGATTGCCAGATTCGGCGCTGATTGTGGCGCGCTTGCCCGCGGCCCGGCTCGACCCGAGCCTTGTGTGCGGATACGCGAGCGTGGTGAAATCGAGGGACGTGGCTGTCCTGCCGCGTTCCACCAGAAAGCACGGAGCGAACGACGCCCCTGTCCAGCGCGGGGCCCGCTCCAGCCCAGGGAACCCCCTTCATGGACCTGTCCAGCATCCGACGACTCCTGGCGGTCGTGACCGTCGCGGCGGTCGGCATCGACGCGAGCGCCGCGCCCCCCTCACCGGGTCGCCTCGAGGGCTTCGAGATCCGCGCCGAGGCCGACCAGATCGCCATGGTCCCCCTCGGCGAGGGCGATCTGACCGGGGCCCACCTGCGGGTCACCCTCTCGCGGGGGGCCCTCGTCGAGGCGCGTTACCACGGCGCCTGCGGTCGCGCCGTCCTCCACGGTGACCCGCCGCGCCGCGTCGCCGCCTTCGCCCCAGCCCCGGCGGCCGCCCGCCGCGCCGGCGCCGAGGCTCGTGTCCTCGGGACCTCCGTGGCCGGGCGTCGCGACCTCGTCCACGTGACCGAGCGCCCGGGCTTCATGCCGGACCAACTGGGAGACGACGGGCCTTCCCGCTACCTGCCGGTGGTCCCCGAGGGCGACCACCTCGACCCGGTCGGCGAGGAGGCCGAGCCGGGCTGCTTCGGCTGGCTCGAGCTCGTCGTGGACGCCCGCGGGCTGAAGATCGGCGCGCAGGTGATCGCCACCATCGCGTACTACCCGCCCGGCGCGCCGCTCGACCGCCGCGCCGCGAGGGTCGATCACGTCGTGGCCGCCCAGGTGACGCCGTGAGTCGGCGGGCGACCCGCGCGGCGCGCTTCGGCCTCGCGGCGGCGGTCCTCCTGACGCTGCTGGGGGGCGCCGGGGCCGCCGGCGCCGTGACCGTCTCCGGCAAGGTGAAGAACCAGGCGAACGTCGGGCTCGCGAACGTGACCCTCAACTGGCGCGACGACGCGAGCGGGGACGAGAGCTCGGTCCAGACCAACGGCTCCGGCAACTACTCCATCGACGTCCCCCCTTCGACCTACACCGTCACCCTGACCGAGCCCGTCAGCGGCACGGTGTCGACGGTCCCCAACGTCAACATCACCGAGGCGTCGACCCGCGACTTCGTGCTGGTCCTGACCGACCAGCTGCCCGCCATCACCCTGAGCGGGCACGTCTACCGTGAGGACACCGGCGGGGTCGCCGAGAACGTCCGGATCGACATCTACGACCGCGACTCCGGGACCAACGTCGCCCAGAACGAGCTCTACACCGACGCCAACGGCTTCTACTCGTGGACCTACCAGCCGGACATCGGCCAGGAGTACGGTCGCTGGCGGATCTACGCCTACACGTCGACGATGGCCGACCGCGGTGACTTCCCGTCGGGCTACACCGCCGTCCGCGACTACTACGAGATCGACAGCGACACGACGCTCGATTTCATGATCCGGACCTTCAAGTTCACCGGCAAGATCACCCGCTGCGACGACGACGACGTCACCGACACCGGCTACCCGGCCCAGGGCGTCACCATCCGCGGCCGCATGACCGGCTACGGGACGCGCTATGGCTACGCCGACGTCGACTCGGTGGACGGGACCTTCGAGACCAACGAGATCCTGCAGTCCTCGCTCGACCCGACCCGCGTCGGCGAGAACAACGTCCAGATCCAGGTCCAGGTCGAGGGCTACTGCTCGCCGCACCAGGAGGAGTCGCTCGCGTCTCCCCCCGGCCTGACGCTGCCGACCGACGCCTATGGCTCGGTCGACGTCCCCGACGTGGACTACACCAAGTGTATCCCGGTCGTCCCGCTGCTCCGCGCCCGGGTCGTCGACGTGACGGGCGAGCCGATCGGCAACGTGGAGCTCCAGGTCTACAACGAGGCGCTCGGGAGCTACGTCGTCCCCTCCGGCAGCCAGTACACCGAGAGGGACCGCGACGATCCGACGACCTACGGGCGGGTGTGTGTCGGCGTCTCCGAGGGGCCGCTCCAGGTGTACTTCAACTCGCGGAGCTTCGACGGGGGCAACGACGGTAACGGCGTCCACGTCGGCGGGACCGACGGCGTGACCGCGCCCGGGCGCTGGCAGCTCGACGGCTTCACCATGCCGTCGACCGGCTTGAACCTCGGCGACGTCGAGATCCCCACCCTCTTCATCCACGCCGACACCGTGCCGCCCCTGCCCAACGTGCGCATCTACGCGTCGCTGCGCTGGTCGACCAGCTACGGCTACACCTACGCCGACACCGCCGCCGACGGCAGCTGGGACGTCGCGATCGTCCCGTCGGACAAGGTCAACCTCCCGTACGACCCGGACGTCCAGACCTATTGGTGGTACCTGACCAAGACGCCCCCCTACGGCTCGGACTGCGGCGGAGTCCCGTGCGTGGAGGACCACCAGGTCCTGACGGTCGCCCAGACGGCCGGCTACCCCCAGGGCGCGTACTCGACCCTCGACACGATCTACTGGGAGCCGGGCGTCCCCATGACCGGCACGGTCGAGGACCTCGACGGCGCGCCGGCCGACGAGATGTACTTCCGCTTCGACCGCCGGGACATCGGCCTGAACTGGTACTACTACCGCTACCCCTTCCGGACCGGCGACAACCTGTCGTACGACTACGACGGCGACGACACCAACGCCGGCTACGCGTTCTGGATGAACGCGCACGAGTACTACCGGGTGCGCGCCTACAACGCCGGCTATACCAGCTTCAACCCGCGCAGCGACGCCCCCCACGTCCCGATCGGGCGCAACATCATCTGGCTGACCGACTTCCTCATCCCGGCGAGCGGCCTGGTCCTGCCCTTCCGGACGGCGGACGTCGCCAACCCCATCAAGATCCGGGTCCTGACGAACCTCGGCCTGGGCGTGGTCGGCGCGGAGGTCCAGTTCGACAACCTCAACCAGACCGGGACCATCTTCGACTACCAGGGGACCGCCGACATGTACCCCTACGGCGGCCTCGAGGGGAGCCCCGCCGACGCCGCGGTGATGTTCCCGGGCGTCAACGTCTACGTCGACGTCGTCCCGCCCCCGTCCACGGGCCTGGCGCCCCTTCGCGTCCTCGAGCAGACCGGCGAGCCGAAGACCCTGACCTACGTCTACGCCCTCGAGAACACCAACCCGCCCAACATCCTCTCGGTCGACGTCGTGGCGCGGACCGACACCTCGTTCTCGGTGCAGTTCGTCGCCGACCAGCTCGTCGATGGCCGGCTCTGCTGCGACGGGCCCGGCGGCCCCGTCGACGAGTGCGTCTCGGTCGCGACCTACGCGCAGTCCCACACCCTGGAGCTGACCGGCCGGACCCCGTCGACGACCTACACCTGCCAGGTGTGCGGCTCGAACGCGGCCGGGATCGAGGGCTGCAGCGCCAACTTCCCGGCCTCGACCCTGGCCAGCTGCGACGCCCTCGCCCCCGCGCAGTCGGGCTTCAACTACAACGTCAGCGACGACCGGGTCTACGTCGCCTGGACCACCAACGAGGCCTGCGTCGGGGCGGTCGTCGTCGACGGCGACAGCGGTAACCCCTTCAGCGAGACGGCCCTCGGCACCGGCCACGGCGTCGAGGTCACCGGCCTCGTCCCCGAGACCGAGTACAGCCTGACGATCTCGTGCACCGACACCTGCGGGAACACCGCCAGCCAGACCTCCGACGTGACGACCCTCGAGACCCACACCGACCCGGACCTGACCCCGCCGGTGTGCTCCGGGGTGCTCGCGGACGTCGGCGAGACCTACGCGGTCTTCGACATCACGTGCAACGAGCCGGCGACCGTCGACGTGCAGTGCGCCGACTCGTCGACCTTCCAGATCTTCGTCGGCCAGAACCACACGACCTCGACGTCGCTGCCGGTCAACGTCACCCAGCTCACCGGCGGCCACACCTACACGTGCGGCGCCAACGCCAGCGATCCCTTCTCGAACCAGGCGTCCTTCCCGCTGCCCGACGTGATGACCCCGGCCAGCTCCCTCGCCATGGTCATCGACGTCGGCCCGACCGCCGCGCCGAGCGACCGGTCGGCGCTGATCAGCTGGCACACCGCGGACACCGGCGGGGCCGCCAAGGCCGGCACCAGCGAGGTCGGCTTCGCTCCGCGCGGCGGCGCGACCTGCCCGAGCCCTGCGACCTGGGACCCGGCGAACACCATCAAGGACCTGGCGCTCACGGCGGACCACGCGCTGACCCTCGTCGGCCTCTCGCCGAGCACGACCTACTGCTATCAGGTCCGCTCGGTCGGCGTGGAGGACGAGGTCGAGAGCGCGATCCTGCAGTTCACGACGGCTTCGGCGCCCACGGCGCTGTCCTACTCGAACGTGTCGGTGACGCTGATGCCGAGCGACTGCGCCGACGCCGACTTCAACGTGACGGTCAGCGCCGCGGCGGAGCTCATCGTGCGGGTGTCGAACGAGCTCACCGGGTCCGGCGAGCTGAAGAACCCGCTCGTCGCCTATGCCCAACCCGCCGCCACCAGCCACACGGTGAACATCCCCGGCCTCACCCCGGGCGTGACCCACCACTACACGATCCTGGCGTACACCCTGGACGGCGACGAGGCTCGCTACCCCTCGAGCGGGGTCGCCAACTTCGCCAACTGCGGCGGCCAGCCGAACCAGGCCCCGACCATCCTCGACAACGGCACCCCCTACACCGCCGAGTGCACAGACGCCGCCGGGACCGACGTGAGCCTGAGCGCCACCGTCCGCGACGACTACGACTGCACCCTGGCCGGCTGCCCCGGCGACGAGACGCTGACCTGCGCGTGGGTCGACACGGTCACCACGGGCGTCGTCGCCAGCGCGCAGAGCCAGGGGGCCGTGGCCGACCCGCCGGCCGAGGACCAGACCTGCTCGGCGAGCCACGCCTTCACCCTCGGGACGCATTTCTTGCGCCTCGACGTGAGCGAGCCCGGCGGCGGCGGCCTGACCACCTCGGGCACGGGCTTCCAGGTCCTCGTCCGCGACACGACGGCGCCCTGCGTCAACGCCGGCCCCGACGTCACCTGGCCCGCCGTCGCGAGCGACTGCACCACCGGGACCGGCGCGCCCGGCGTCAAGGTCGACGTGCGCGACCTCGACGGCGACGGCTCCAACGACATCACCGCGCGCCCCTACGCCGAGGCGGGGACCTGCGGCGGGGCCGGCGCGGCCGACGCCTGCGACGGGACCCCGGCGGTCGCGATCACGCCGGCGCCCTTCGACGTGGACAACGACGGCCCCTACGTCTTCTGCGTGGCCTTCGGGGCGACCCGGACGATCACCTACACGGCCACCGACAGCACCGGCAACGAAGGCAGCGACAGCTTCGACGTCACCGTCGGCGACCTCTGCAGCGGGGTCGACTGCTCGCACCTCGACGGCGCCTGCGAGAGCGGCGTCTGCGACCCGGCGACCGGCTCCTGCACGACCGCCCCCGTCACCAACCTGACCTCCTGCGACGACACCGACGTCTGCACCGTGAGCGACGTCTGCCGCGACGGGGTCTGCGAGGGCGCGCCCAAGTGCGAGTTCCTCGACAACCCGGCGCAGTGCCTCGTCGGCGTGTGCGACGCGGGCACCGGGGCCTGCACCTCGCAGAAGAGCGGCCTGAACTCCGACGGCGACGCCGAGCCCGACGCCTGCGACGGCTGCCCCGACGACCCCGACAAGCTCGCCCCCGGGGCCTGCGGCTGCGGCGCCGAGGACGTCGACAGCGACAGCGACGGGACCTTCGACTGCGACGACGAGTGCCCCCTCGACCCGGACAAGACCGTCGCCGGCGACTGCGGCTGCGGGGTCTCCGAGACCGACAGCGACAACGACGGCGCCGCGGACTGCGTCGACGGCTGCGTGTCCGACCCGGACAAGACGGATCCCGGCGACTGCGGCTGCGGCGTCCCCGACGAGGACGTCAACTCGAGCGGCGTCGCCGACTGCTTCGAGGATCCGGACGGAGACCTCGTGCTCGCGCCGCAGGACAACTGCTCGATCGACGCCAACCCGGACCAGCTCGACAGCGACGGTGACGGCATCGGCGACGCCTGTGACGCCACGCCCCTCGGCTGCACCGGATCGTGCGGCGCGCCCTACGTCTACGGGGTCGTCAGCACCGACGACGGGCTCAAGAGCATCCGGTGCTGGGAGGTCGGCGACGGCACGGTGGAGTGCGACATGGAGAACGGGGCCTTGAAGCTCGGGCCGCCGGCGTGTGGTGGACCATGAGCGGGGCGAAGACGATGAGGATCCTGTTGACGACCGCCCTCGCGCTGACGCTCGCCTCCGCCTGCGGCGGCGAGGAGCCGCCGTCGGGACCGGCGTCCACCGTCACCATCCAGGTCGCGCCGCTGTCGCTCACCGGGGTCGCCGACGCCGAGTGGACCGTCACGGTCTACGGCGGGGTGGGCGGCTCGGCGCCGATGGTCTGGACGAAGACGCTGCGCTCGTCGGCCTATGGCAACGGCGAGGGCGACGTCTCCTACGTCGGGCCGTGCGACGCGTCCGTCGGCGCGAGCGACGTCTCGGTCCACCTCGACGGGCTCTACGACGGCGGCGACAACCCCCTGCCCTACGACGACCCGGGGACCCTGACCCGCACGGTGACGTGCCTGCCCGACGCCGACGTCCCGGTCGACTTCGACGTCAGCGTCGCGCGGCCGGCGCAGCAGGGCTTCTTCGACGTCGCGGTCGAGCTCGACGACGTCTTCTGCTCGGCCAAGCTCGACTGCAAGCGCAACGGCCAGCCGATCGAGCTCCTCTTCGACGAGGACGGCGATCGGGGCCCGACCGTCGTGGTCGCCTTCGCGTGTACCTCCGGGGCCAACACGCCGACGTACCTGCACATGACCGAGCTCAGCTTCGACTGCGACGACGGCACCCACGTCGCCCACGTCCCCAGCGCGGGGCCCGGCAACGTCGGCGGCGGCGACGGGGACTTCGTGTTCCAGCGCGCCGTCTACCGCGCCGAGGAGCAGCTGGCGCCGTACACCAAGTGCGCCTGGAGCCACGCCTTCGGGCTCGACCTCGACGCGCTGTCGACCGCCGGCGTCAGCTGCACCCTGTCCGGCCGCGCGACCGCCAGCTCGAGCGCCTGGGACCAGGGGTTCAGCCCCGAGGGCGCCTTCTACCCCTACATCGACTGGAACGTCCCGATCATCACGGCCGGAGCGTTCTCCTGCGACCAGCACCAGATCGACGTGACCGACAGCGGGGTCGCGACCGAGTACACCAACGGGACCGACCGCGAGTACTTCGGCTACACCATGAGCTGCGAGGAGGACACGCCGGTCGCCGTCAACGGCTTCTCCTGCGGCGGGACCATCCCCGGCTTCGACGAGGAGGCGGTGATCGCCCCGAGCGGCGGTGGCGTCGTGGTGACGATCGGGTCGAGCGTCTCCGCGCCGCTCCCGCTGCCCACCGGCGTCAACGCTCAGCTCGACGGCTGCTGCCTCGATCCCTGCTGCGTCGAGTGACGACCGCGCCGACGAGCGGACCCGGGATCGGGCCCTCGTGCTCGCCGCGCCCCCGCTCGTCACGCGCTCCGGAGCGTCTCCGGACCTCCGCTTCCTTGCCAGGCGGGGCGGTTGGGTCCAGACTCCGCGCCGCTCGTGAGGGGTCAGGCCGAGCGTTCGGTCGCACGTCACCCCGCGGAGCGCTCACCTAGAGTCGCACATGGGTTCTCGACGCCTCTTTCCACAAGGGCTGGTCCCGACGACGCCGCGCGCGTGGTCCAAGACGCTGCTCCCCGGAGCCGCCCAGCTCGGACGGATGCTCGGGATCTACGGCCTGCTCGGCGTGATCTCCGGGCTGGTCGCGCTGCTCTTCGTTCAGCTCGTCCACTGGACCGGGCACGTCACCCTCTTCGCGGCGACCGGCATCGACCCGACCGCCCACGGCCTGAGCACCGTCGAGACCAGCTTCTCGATGCCGTCCGGGGACCGTTGGTGGCTCCTGCTCATCCCGACGTTGGGTTTCCTCGTCTCCGGGCTCCTGAGCGCCTACTTCGCTCCCGAAACGATGGGCACCGGGACGGGCGGCGTGATCGACGCCTATCACCGCAAGGGTGGCGTGCTGCGACGCCGAGTGCCCCTCATCAAGACCCTCGCCAGCGCGGCGACCATCGGCAGCGGCGGGTCCGCCGGCGTCGAGGGGCCGGTCGGCTTCATCGCCGGCGGCATCGGGTCCAGCCTCGGGCGCCTCTTCAAGCTGTCGACCAGCGAGCGCCGGATCCTGGTGATGGCCGGCTTCGCCGCCGGGATCGGCGCGGTCTTCCACGCGCCGATGGCGGCCTCCATGTTCGCGGCCGAGGTCCTCTACCGAGAGCTCGACATCGAGCACGAGGTGCTCGTCCCGTCGATCATCGCCTCGACCCTGGCCTACGCGATGTTCGGCGCGGTGCAGGGCTGGGAGCCGATCTGGGTGGTCCCGCCGGTGCGCTTCGACACCCTCGTGGAGCTGCTCCCCTACCTGATCCTCGCCATCGTCTGCGCCACGGCCGGGCGCTTCTTCATCGCGCTCGAGCTGCGGATCCAGGCGATCGCGCAGGCCATGCCGACGCCGCAGTGGGTCCCCGTCGTCGCCGGCGGCGCGCTCATCGGGCTCATCGGCCTGTTCGTGCCCCAGGCCATCGGCGTCGGCTACGGGATTGCGCAGCTGTCGATCGACGGCCACTCCGCGGCGGGGCTGCTGTTCGCGCTGGCCCTCGCCAAGATGTTCACCTCGGCGCTGACCGCCGGCTCCGGGGGGTCGGGCGGCCTCTTCGCGCCGTCTCTCGTCATCGGCGGCATCCTCGGTGGCTCGGTCGCGGCCGCCACCAACGCCATCGCCCCGGGGCTCGACGTCGACCCCGCGGCGTTCACCATCGTCGGCATGGCGGGCTTCTTCGCCGCGGTCATCAACGCCCCGCTCAGCACCGTCATCATGGTCAGCGAGCTGGTCGGCAACTACCGGCTCCTGGTCCCGACCCTGTGGGTGTGCGTCATCGCCTGGTTCGCCGCCCGCAAGTGGAACCTCTACCAGGAGCAGGCGGCCAACCGGCTGACCGCGCCGGGCCACGTCGCGGACATGATGACGGCCGTGCTCCACCGGATCCGCGTGCGCGAGGCCCTCGAGCCCGGCAAGCCCGTCCCGGTCACGGTCTCGCCGAACACCAAGCTCCGCGACCTCGTGCGCCACTTCGCCGGGACAGTGCAGGGGGTCTTCCCCATCGTCGACCCGCGGCAGGGCGGTCTGATGGGGGTGGTCGACGGCTGGGCGCTGCGGCGGGCGGTCGGCGAGCAGGGCATCGACGAGATGCTGGTCGCCGCGGACTTCCTGTCTCCGGCGCTCACGGCGCGCCCGGACGACGCCCTCGACGAGGTCGTCGAGCGCATGTCCCAGGCCGGCTACGACGAGGTCCTGGTGGTCGCCGACGACGAGCAGGCGACCCTGGTGGGGCTCCTGTCGCGGCGCGAGATCGTGTCCGCCTACCACCGCGAGATGCTGGCGGCGGCACCGCAGCCCGCCGAGGGCGCCGAGCCGGACGAGAGACCCGCGGCACCTGCGGTAGAGCTCATCCCCGGCGCGGTCAGCCTCCCCGAGGCGCTGGCGCGCGGGGGGGTCCTGCACGCCGTGCGCGGCACCACGAAGGACGAGGTGCTCGCCGACCTCATCGAGCGCGCCTCCCTCCCCAAGGACATCGACCGGGCGCAGCTCCTCGAGCAGCTCCGGCAGCGCGAGAGCCTGGGCAGCACCTACGTCGGAGACGGCGTGGCCTTCCCTCACCCGTCGTCGGCGGACTCGGTCGGGATCGCGACCCCCATCATCTGCATCGCGACCCCGCGCAGGCCCGTACCGTGGGGTGACGACGGCGACACCGACGCGCCCCGGGCGGAGATCATCGTCCTGCTCCTCGCGCCCCAGGGGGCCGGCCACCTCGCGCTCCTGCGCGGCGTCGCCCGGGCCATCCGCGACCCGGGGCTCCGGCACGACATCAAGAAGCACGCCCACCCCCGCCACATCGCCGCGCGGCTCGAGGAGCTGTCACCGTCATCGCGGCCCGTGGTGCCGACGTGACGCCACCCGCGGCGATGGGCTTGCCGTGGCGCCCGAGCCCGGTATCGTGGTGCCCATGAGTCGAACCCTCCGCGTCGTCCTCCTCGCCCTCGCCGTCGCCTTCGCGGCGCCCGGGTGCGGGAAGAAGGAGCCGGCTCCGGGCGACCAGCCCGCTAGAGCGGCCGCGCCTCCGAGCGCCGAGAAGGTCGTGCCCGCCGCGCCCGAGGCGAAGCCGGCCGAGCCCGAGGTGAAGCCCGCCGAGACCGAGGCGAGGAACGCCGATCCGGACGGCCGCGTCCGCGTGATCTACGAGGAGTCGACGCAGCCGCGGGCGAAGCGGGTGCGCGCGAAGCTCGAGGGCTCGCTCGAGTTCAACGGCCTCCTGAAGGAGCTCGACGCGCACCTGAGGCTCCCGAAGGACCTGCCCATCCGCTTCGGCGACTGCGACGCGGAGGACCAGGGCAACGCGTATTACGACGAGGACCTCCGCGAGGTGCGGATGTGCTGGTCGCTGGTCCGCGAGATGGCCCGGAACTTCGCCCGGGACGCCCGCGAGGAGGACCTCGGGCGCGAGGTCGCCGACGCGGCGCTGGTCGGCGCGACGATGTTCACGATGCTCCACGAGCTCGGCCACGCCCTGGTGCACGTCCTCGACCTGCCGATCACCGGCAAGGAGGAGGACGTCGCCGACCAGCTCGCCAGCTGGCTCCTCATCAGCGACGCCGACCACGCCGGCGCCGACATGGCCATCGACGGGGCTTTGTCGTTTCTCCACGACGCCGAGGTCGAAGCCGGCGAGGAGCTCGCCACCTGGGACGAGCACTCCCTGAGCGAGCAGCGCTTCTACAACATCGTGTGCTGGGTCTACGGGTCGAACCCGGAGGCCTTCGCCGACCTGCTCGAGTCGGCGGACGGCCCGCTCCCCGATGACCGCGCCGAGATCTGCCCCGACGAGTGGCAGAAGCTCGCGCGCGCGTGGCCACGGCTCCTGAAAGGTCACCTCCGACGGTGAGCGACCCGACACCCACGGCACGGGGGCGATGACGTGCCGCCTCACGCTCAGCTGCGGGACGGCGCGCCGGCGCTGACCCTGATCCACGGCTTCATGGGGTCGGCGGCGGACTGGGACGGGCTGCCGCTCCGGCTCGGCGGCTTCGCCAAGCGCGCGCTGGACCTGCCCGGCCACGGGCCGCGGCCGCCGCTCGAGGGCGGCGCGGGCTTCGACGACGTCGTCGCCCTCATCGTCGACGAGCTCCCGCCGGACGCGGCGCTCCTCGGCTACTCCCTTGGCGCGCGGCTCGCGCTGGCGGTAGCCGCCCGGGCGCCCAGCCGGCTCCGGGCCCTCGTCCTCGAGTCCGGCACCGCCGGCTGGGAGGGCGCCGGTCGCGACGCCCGGCGCGAGCTGGACCGCCAGCGCGCCGCCGCGCTCCGGAGCAACCCCGAGGGCTTCGTCCGCGAGTGGATGGAGCAGCCGCTCCTGGCGTCCCTCGCCGAGCGCTCGCCAGGGGCGGCGGAGGCCCTCGAGCGGCGCAGGATGGGGCAGATCGCGCGCGGCGGGGCGGTCGGCTGGGCCTGGGCGATCGAGGCGCTGTCGGTCGCCGACCAGCCCGACCTCTGGTTCGGGCTCAAGGAGATCACCGTGCCGACCCTCGTCGTCACCGGCGGCCGCGACACCCGCTACACCGACATCGGGCGGCGCCTGGCGTCGGGGCTCGCGTCGGCGACCCACCACGTCGTCCCCGACGCCGGCCACAACGTGCATGCCGAGGCGCCGACGGCCTTCGCCCGGGCGGTCACGGACTTCCTCCACGGCGTCCGCCAGGCCGTCTGAACACGCACGTTGGAGTCGATCAGCGGCGACCGGCCGAGTAGGCGCCGAGCTTCACCACGGAGACACAGAGGATCACGGAGAGGCGAACGAGGGCGCTGGCCCGTGGGCTCTCCGTGTCTCGGTGGCTCCGTGGCGAGAATCCCCGTCAGACCAGCGCCTCGCCCCAGTCTCGGGCGCGAGCCCGGCGGTCAGAAGAGCTTGTAGGCGAGGCGGAGCAGCACCGCGTGGTCGAGCTGGGTGTCGACCGAGAGCGCCGGGTCGTCCTTGATGCGCACGGTGTAGTTGAGCGAGGCGAAGGACGTCAGGCGCAGGGTGATGGCCCCGCGGAAGTCGACGAAGGTCTCGTCGTAGTCGTCGAAGGGGAAGAGGACGCTCGTGTCGAGCTTGAGCACGACCCAGCGGCCGAGGGTGAGCTCGGCGACCAGGGCGGCCTCGGCCCCGAACTGGTCGACGTCGGCGACCCGTCGCACCTCGTACTCGGCGGTGGAGGCGTCGTCGGCGAGGATGAAGAGCCCGCGGGTGTAGACGTGGCGCCCGCCGACGCCGACCCGGGTCGCGATGTTCAGCACCCCGCCGAAGTTGGCGTCGAAGCGGACGCCGGTGCCGTAGCGGGGCTCGATCGGGGAGAAGGGCTCGGCCAGGGTGAAACTGCTGCGGCTGGTCTCGACGCCGAGCTCGACCCCGCTGGCGCTGAGCTTGCGGACGTCCGTCGGCTGCTCGAAGGGCTGGATGCCGGGCAGGACCTGGGTCTCGATGGAGGCGCGGACGTAGGGGCCGAACCAGGGCGCGACGCGGTAGACGTAGAGCAGGTCGAGGGTGAGCTCGTCGACGTTGCTGACGAAGGGCTGGTCCGGCAGGCGCAGGTCCCCGCCGACCTCCAGGTTGAGGCGGCCGTAGAAGAGGTGGACGTCGTTCTTGTAGCCGAAGAGCGACTCGGCGAAGCCCGCGATGCCGAGCAGCGTCCCGTCGGTGCGCCCGACGACCCTCTCGGACTGGTTGAGCTCGAAGGTGCCGCCGAGGACGAGGCTCCCGGTCCACCCGGAGGACCGCTGCTGCGGTCGGAACGAGGCGATCTCGCCGGCGCCGAGGAGCTCGCCGGTGTCGGAGTCGAGCACGAGGGTGTACTGGACGAGCTCCCCGGGCGGCAGGCGCAGGGTCGCGAAGTTGCGGCGCGCCTGGTAGCTCTCGCCGGCGACGAGGATCATGTACTTGCCGGGGTAGAGGACCCAGGTGTTGAGCCGCTCGCCCTGGGCGATGTTGGCGCCGAGGCCGATGCCGACGTAGTCCCGCTCGGGCATCCGGACCAGCTCGTAGCTGCCTCGGAAGGGGTTGCCGCGGGCGTCGACGACGTTGACGACGAGGCCGGCCCACTCGACCGGGACCCAGGTGATGCGGCCCTCGACGACGACGGTGTCGAACTTCAGCTTCGCCTCGTCGGCGCCGCTGCCGACGAGGACCGTGTAGCGGCCCGGGACGACGAAGGTCTTGCGCCCCATCGGGGTCGTGGCGACGTCGTCGCCGTCGGCGTCGCGGACGACGTAGGGGGGCTCGAGCACGGAGTCGGTCATCGCCGGGACGAAGATGGCGCCGGTGGCCGCGGGCCCGATGCGCGGGTCCTGGTCGGCCTGTACGGCGGGCCGCGCGGTGTCCCAGGTGCGGTGGGCGCCGTGGGGGTCGCCCAGGGCCTTGCCGCCGGGCTCCTCGCTGCCCGCGTCGACGGCCCCGTCCCCGAGGGCGGCAGCGCGGGTGTCGGGGGCGTCGTCGGGCGCCGCGGCGTAGCTCGCGGGCGCGGCGAGCGCGAGGAGGAGGAGCGAGACGGCGATGAGGCCGTGGCGCGCCATGTCATGGCCCTCGCGGGCGGAGGGTGGCCGAGGGCTGGTCCGGGTCCGTCGCGCCGTCGCCGCCGGGCGTGGCGTCGGCTCCGGGGGTGCCGGCCTCCGGGGTGCTCGTGTTGGCCGGCTCGTGGACGACCCGCTCGGGCGCCGGCAGCCCCGTCGCCTCGGCGAGGTAGGTGTCGAGGGCGTCGACGAAGCGCTCCATCTCGCGCTCCATGATCTGGCTCAGCGCGCGGACGACGAAGTGCGGCGCCCGCTGGTAGACGCGCTGCTTGGCGTCGAAGTGGTGGCTCCAGACCTGGGTGCCGGTCTCGAAGTCGACGAGGATGCAGCGCAGGGCGAAGTGGGCGAACCAGGCGTCTTTGTTGGCGTCGAGCTCCTCGATGGCGAGGACCTCGCAGCCGAGCTCGTACTTCGGGAGCTGGCTCGTGAGCCGCTCGACGACGGCCTTGAACAGGTTGGCGTCGCGCAGATGCGCGCGGACGAGGGCCTCGAGCATCTGGCGCGGCTTGGCGGCCCAGAGGCGGTACCAGTCGTAGCTGATCTCGTAGGGGCTCTGGCGGTAGACGAGCTCCTGGCGGTCGAAGGCGATGGAGCTCTCGAAGCGGCGGACGCGGATCGTGAACGGGTAGCGCGGCTCGCGGTAGCGCTGGATCTCCTCGCCCCGGGGGTACTCGATGGCGAAGTAGCTCCGCGCCTGGGTGGAGCCGCCCAAACAGCCGCCGGCCGGGGCGGCGACGGCCGAGAGCAGGAGCAGCAGCGACAGGGCCCGCGTCATCACTTGATCTCCCGGGGCTTGTCGCCGCGCCCGCGGATGAGCGCCGCCGGGTCCTCGCGCAGCAGGTTGGCGAACTCGGCGAAGGCCTCGGCGCCGACGACGAGCTCGTCGAGGGCGCGCAGCAGGTCGTCCTTGATCTGGAGCAGCGTCAGGTCGGCCCGCTCGAGGGTCTTGTCGGCGCCCTCGGTCAGCTCGATGAGCTTGGCGACGAGCTTGCCGATCTCGCTGTCCGACAGCCGCCGATCGGCCGAGCGCGCGGCGCGCTCCAGGCTCCCGAGGGTGCGGGCGACCTGGTCGGGGTCGATCCACTCGCGGGCGCGCTTGAAGGTCGTGCCGACCTCGACCATCGCGCCGTCGGCGCTCTTCGCCATGCCGCTCAGGTCCGCGAGCAGGCCGGCTGCGCGATCGACGGCGTTCTTGGCGGGCGGGGTCACCTGCTCGACGAGCTCGCGGACGCGGGTGACGGTGGTCTCGGCCTCGTCGAGGACGCGCTCGATGCGCTCACCGGCGATCCCCTCGGTGAGCTTGGCGAGGTTGCCGGTGATGCGCTCGATCTTCTCGGCGATGCTGGTGGCGCGCTCGCTGAGGAGCTCGAGGGTCGAGACCTTCGCCTGGATCTCGGCGCCGGGCGCGAGGTCCTTGGCCTCGTTGGTGCCGCCCGTCAGCTCGATGTAGCGGAGGCCCGTGACGCCCTGCATCTCGAGGACAGCGGTGGTGTCCGCCTTGATCGGCGTGTCCTGCTCGATGGCGATCGCGACGCGGACGCTCTCGACGTCGCCCGGGGCGATGCGCATGTCCTCGACGCGACCGACGCGGATGCCGCGGTAGCGCACCTGAGCGCCGGCGTTCAGGCCGCCGACGCCGGGGAGACGGATGAAGTAGATGTCGTGCTTCTCGAGCGCGGCGAGGCCGATGAGCACGCCCAGGGTCCCGACGATGAGGGCCAGGCCGACCACGAGGAAGACCCCGAGGCGGATCCTCTGGCCGCGGGTGAGGCGGCTCACGCGGCGCCCTCCGCGACCAGCAGGTCGTCGTAGAGGGTCGGGGGCGGCTCGCCGAGGGAGGTCGACTCGCGGTCGAAGAAGGCGCGCAGGTGAGGATCTCGGCTGGCCTGGGCGGCGTCGAGGGTCCCGGCGAAGCGGACCCCCTTGTCGGCGAGCATGACGACGTCGTCGGCGATGGTCCGGATGCTCGGGAGCTCGTGGGTGACGACGATCATCGTCGTGCCGAGGAGGCGCCGGGCGCGGACGAGGAGATCGTCGAGCTGCGCGGCGGTGACCGGGTCGAGGCCGGCCGACGGCTCGTCGCAGAGGACGACCGGCGGGTCGAGGATGAGGGCGCGGGCGAGGCCGACGCGCTTCTTCATGCCGCCGGAGAGCTCGCCGGGGAGGAGGCGCTCGGTGCCGGCGAGGCCGACGAGGGCGAGCTTCCTGGCGATGACCTGGGCGATGACGTCGCCGGGGAGGGTCGTGTGGGCGCGGAGGGGGATGGCGAGGTTCTCGGCGACGGTGAGGCTGTTGAGGAGCGCGCCGTTCTGGAAGAGGAAGCCGACCTTCGCGAGGAGCTGGGCGCGCTCGTCGTCGGCGACGGCGTAGGGATCCTCGCCGAGGACCCGGACGTGCCCCCGTTGGGGCGGGAGGAGCCCGATGATGCTGCGAAGCAGCGTGGACTTCCCGCAGCCGGAGCCACCGACGACACACGTGATGCGGCCGGGCATGAAGCGCGCGTCGACGCGCTGCAGGATGAGGCCGTTACCGTACCCGGCGTGCAGGTCGTGGACCTCGATGACGGGGGCGTCGGCGTCCATGCGGGGGAGTATGCCGGCTCGCGGACGTGAGGAGAAGCGCAGACGCCGGAGAGGCTCCGGCGGCGTCTGCGCTGAGCGGGCTACTGCGCGATGAGCCCGACGGTCTGGAGCGGGGTAGCGTTGGTGACCGAGTCGCAGGCGGCCTGGATGGAGCTCCCGTCGAAGTCGTCCTGGGCGAAGACGACCATCGTGTAGGACTGGCCGACGACGGTGTTCCCGGTGGCGCCGTCGCACTGGTAGAACTCGATGATGGTGCCGGAGCCGGAGTCGGGGATGTAGGTGTTGCCGTAGGCCTGGGCGGTGCCGTCGGCGGCGATCATCCCGACGTGGAGGTCGAGCCCGCCGGCGTAGTTCGTCTGGGCGCCGCTGCGGCTGTAGCCGATGTTGAAGCGGTTGTAGGACGTCACGGTGAGCGGGCCGAGGGTGACGTAGTCGGTGGCGATGGAGGCGCCGCTGACGACCATGGGCTGCTCGCGCAGGATCGTGGCGCCCGCGTTCATGGCGGCGCAGTCGCTGTCGAACTCGCTGTTGGCGATGACGCCGACCGTGAAGAGGTCGCCCACGGCGCCGGTCTGGCTCCCGCCGCCGCAGGTCGGGAAGGTCGCGGTCCCGCCTCCGCCGCTCTGGACGCTGCTCGAGTAGGCGACGATGTCGCCGCTGGCGTCGAGGAGGACGACGCGGGCGGCCGGGGTCGTCTGCTGCGTGGCGTCGCGAGACCAGACGAGCTGGAGGGTGTCGGTGGAGAAGATCTGCAGGCGGTCGACCGTGACCTCGGGGGTGATGTAGGGGCCGGCCGTCGGCGCGGCGGGCGGCGCGGGCGGCGCGAGGTCGGTCACGCTGACGGTGCCACCGTCGTTGTCGACCTCGAAGCGCATGGATTCGGGGGCGTCGAGGTCGGTGTAGGAGGTCGCGAGGCCGTTACCGCCGTTGAGGGGGTGGCGGGTGCAGGCCAGGGTCGTCGAGGAGCCGGCGTTGATGGGGATGGTCCAGGTGACGACGGGCCAGGCGGAGCCGTCGGGGGTCTGGCCGCCCGCGAGCGGGCCGTCGGACATGGTCGCGACGGCGTCGAGGGTGCAGTCGGTATGGCCGTTGACGCCGAGCTCGTCCACGTCGAGGCCGACGGCGATGTTGAAGTAGAGCTTGTCGTAGGTCCCGAGCTGCTCGGCGCCGAAGTAGTAGGCGTGCTGGAAGACGAGGCCGCCGAGGGCGCCCCGGTTTCCGGGGGCGCTGGCGCTCATGGCGGCGGCGAGGTCGTAGCTCGGCCCGTCGCAGCCGATGGCGACGGACTGCCAGTAGAGGTGGGTGTCGCTGCCCTCGCCGCCGGTGCAGGCGAAGCCCATGACGAGGGTCTGCTGGCGGTCGCCGTTGGCGTCATGGAGGAGCTCGATCGGCTGGTCGGTGCCGTACTCGCAGTCGGCCTTGGCCGAGCAGAAGAGGTCGTCGAAGTTGACGGCGATGTCGAAGAAGCCCTGCTCGGCGGCGCGCAGGATGGCGATGTCGAAGGTGACGGCCACGTCGGTGTTCTCGACGCAGTCGACGACCCGCTCGAGGGGGCCGCCCTCGGTCGGGTTCTGCCAGCTGGCCGCGGGGATGGGGTCGCCGAGCTCGTCCTCGAGGCCGTTGACGGTGAGCTGCACGGTGTTCTCGGCGGCGCCGTCGACGTTGGGGTCGGAGGCGTCGCAGGTCCCGACGTACGAGGCGCTGGCGGCGGCGCCGTACTGGGCGCTGTCGAAGGTCTTGGTGAAGACGGTCTGGCCGCCCTCGTTGAGGACCTCGAGGGTGTAGTTGGCGTTGCCGACCCCCGAGAGCGTCAGGGCGCTGATCTGGACGTCGAGGCGCCCCGCCTGATCGGGACCGGTCAGGGGCTCATCGGCGCAAGCGCTGCCGGCGGCGACGACGGCGAGCGCCGAGGTCACGACCGCAACGCGGGAGAGAGGGCTCGTCATGCGAGGGCTCCGGCGTGGGAAGGCTTCGATGTGCTGGGATGAAGCGGTCCAACGACTATGCGCACCGCACCGCACCGCCGTCAACGAAGGGCCGGGATACGATGTCACCGTTCGGTCAGGGCGCGGGGCAACCCTCGGGGGTGACGCCGCGCGCCCGGATAGCGTCGCACATCCGCCCCCAGTCGAAGGTGGCGGGGGCGACGAACGGCAGGGACGTGACCCAGAGCCCTGGACGAATCTCCTCGTCAGTGTCCGCCATCTCGTCCAACGGGACCGGGTGAACGATCGCTGGGACACGCCGATAGAGGCGGTTCAAGGTGACGAATAAGGAGCCCAGCACCTCGTACTGCTTGGGTGTCGGGGCCCGAAACGGGGCGTCCACGTCGCCGACGAGGAGCCAGATCCGGATGGACCGCCAAGCAGCCGCTCCCTGCGTCTCGACCCAGCCCTCTACGGTGTGGTGGGGATAGCTGATCGTCGAGCCGTCCTCGGAGACGAGGATCTCGGGGACCTCGTCAACCAGGTTCGTTATGAGGAGCCGCTCGAGCGCCTTCTTGTTCGACGCGGGGATCAGCGCGACGACCACGGTGTCCAGACAGGCGTCCGTGCGCGCACCATGCTGTTCTGGTGGCACGGCCCGCGCGGCGTCACACCAATGAGCGCGAAACCCGTCGACGTGCTGGGTCGTGAATATCACGTCCCACGGCTCGACCACGCGCAGGTCGGCCGGCGGCTCGATGAGGTCGCAGTCCGTACCAAACCCCGCGAGATAGGGTGATACACCCTCCTCCTCGAGCGCTCTGTTCGCGGTCAACCTCGACGCTGTGGTGTCGAAGGTCACGTCCCACTCGTGCCTCCCCTGGTCCGAGAAGTAGCCGCAGTGGCGCTGGTAGCCGTTGTCCACGCAGGTCCATCCGGGAGGGACGCGAATCGTCGCCGGTACCTCGACCCACGGCAGAGACGGATCGGGAACGACGGACCAGGGCCCGTACCGCAGCCGCCCCTCACCTCGGAGCGAGATGGCGACCGGCCCGTCACGTGGCGCTGCTGCACACCCGGCGAGCACCACGTCGAGGTCGCGCGCTTCGTCGCAGAGCCGCCACCAGTCGAAGGTCCGTGGTATGTGTCCGTCGTCGAGCGTCTCCACGACGAGACCAGACGCGACGGGGCGGCCAAGTCGCGCCCCGCCCCAGCGCCGTGGCGGACGGATAGCCGGCGCGACGTTCGGGAAGAGCGACGTGACGAGGCCCGCTACACGCGCGAGGGAACGGACCTGTTCGGCCGTCGGTGGCGACGTCTCGCCCTCGCCTGACCCGACCAGGAGCCAGACGATCAGGGTCGACCGTCGCTGCGGCGTCCGGTCCGTACCCGTCCGGAGCTCGCCGCCGAGCGGGGTGGAGACGGTACCGTCGCGCTCGATGAGGATGTGGGGGTAGCCAATGGGATGAGCACGCTGCGCCTGCTGAATCTCACGCAGGTCGGCCTCGGGCCGCTCGACGACACGGAGCCGGCTCACGCAGTCATACGCGCGTCCGGTGATCTCGTCGGGCGGGCGCGACGAGCCCTCGCACCAGAACGTCTGGGTCTCCGACAGGAACGCGTACCAATTGATACCCTCGAGGTCGCGCGTCGGACGGACCGGGACATCGAAGCGCGGGCCGAGCTCCATGTCTCCCTCGCCGAAGGGAAGCACCCGGCTCGAGCGATCGGCCACGTCCCACGTCGTGTCTCCCGCCGGGAGGTCGCGGCACCGCCACCGTTCGCCCACGTCGCAATTGAGGCACGTCCAGCCGGGCACCACGCGTGCCTCCTCCCCGGCGTTCAGAACGTCGCCGAACTGCACGTGGGTGTCGGGCCACGACGCGATGTCACAGCTGACGGCGCCCGTGATGCGCAGGCGGGCGACAAACTCTTCGGGATGCGTGCCGTCGTCGTCGATCGCTGGACTTGAGGCGCACGCGCCGCACAGTGCGAGCGCGAGCATGACGAGCGCTCCAGGCGCGACCATGAACCGGCCTCCAATCAGAGCCAAGAGGCCGGGACCTTGGATCTCATCTGCCGCTTGGTGCGCGTCACGAGCTTCGCGATGTCCTTCTGACTGAGGCGCCCCTCGAAGAGGGTCGTCAGGGCGTCGGACAGGGTCGCGTGGAGCGTGTACCCGTCGCCATCGCCGACCGCGTGTACGTCGTGGGTCTCGCGCCTTCCGTCGAGCGACACCCGCAGCACGAAATCGAACGGTGTGCCGCCGGGAGCCTTGCCCGCCTCTTTGCGAAGGTCCTTCATCTTCATGACTTTCACGCTGCCCAGCTTCGCGAGCTCCACGATGGCGTCGTCGTGCTCGCGTTCACCGCCGCGGGACGGCGCCCGACGACCCGCCGGTGCTGGCGCCTTCTCCCGCTCGTCACCATCGGCGGGAGCATCCGCCTGGTCCGGGGAGTCCTTTCCATCGAGGAACCACCGCGGCACCGAGTCCTTGGTGATCTGGGAGCGCATCGTGTGGGCGAACGCGATCGTCAGCTCGTACTCCTTGCCGTCCACGACGCCGATGAAGGTGTCTCCCGTTTGAAGCTCGCCGTAACCCTTGTTCTTGCCGGCGTTCGTGAACCAGATCTCCCCACTGACCCGGTAGAAGTGGCCCTCACGCCGTTTCGGACCTTTCGTCTCGCCCCCATCGGCCTTGCCGGAGCCTCCGCCGGGTCCGCCGACGCCTCGGAGCTGGACGGGGGCGTAGGCGGCGGCGCCGGCGGCGTAGCCCTGGTTGGCGGGGGAGAGGTGGGCGTCCTGCTGGCCGAGGCCGCTCATGGCGCGGAGCGGGCCGCTGTCGGGGGCGGCGTCTCGGGAGGTCTGCGACTGGGCCGCGGGCGCGGCGGACGACTGGCGGCGATCGAAGCTCATCACGGGCTCCTGGCTGAAGGCGCGCACCAATCGGAGTCACGAGAGCACGTCGCCGCCGTCGCTGTCAAAGCCCGCGCCGCGCACCCTCGGCCTCGCTGTAACCAGCGGGAAACTCAGCCGAAGTAGAAGATGAGGCTGAACACGGCGTCGGCGACGATCACCCAGAAGATGCTCGAGACCACCGAGGCCGTCGTCACGCGGCCGACGCTCTCGGCGCCGCCCTTGGCCGTGAACCCACGGTGCGCGGCGATGAGCACGATGATCCACGCGAAGGCCATGCTCTTCGTGAGCCCCGTCGCGACGTCCTTGAGGAACAGCGCCTCGCCGACCTGGTTCCAGAACGCCCCGGGGCCGATGCCCAGGTAGAGGATCGACACGAAGAAGCCGCCGATGACGCCCGACAGGTTCGCGAACGCCACCAGCAGCGGCATCGTCATCGACATCCCGACGAACTTCGGCACCACGATGTAGCGCGTCGGCTCGAGCCCCATCACGTAGATGGCGTCTATCTCCTCGGACACCTGCATGGTCGCGATCTCGGCCGCGATGGCCGCCCCGCTCCGCCCCGCGATGATGATGGCCGTCATCAGCGGCCCCATCTCGCGGGTCATGCTGACGGCGATGAGATCCGCCACGTAGATGTTCGCCCCGAAGCGGGCCAGCTGATAGGCCGCCTGCAGCGCCACGACGAGCCCCACCAGGAAGCTGATGAGCCCGACGATCGGCAGCGCGTCGACACCGATGCGCACGGCCTCGAAGGCCGCCGCCCCCCGCCGAACCCGCCGCGTCCGCCGCGCACCGCCGAAGAGATAGCCGAACGTGTCCGCCGTCAGGACGACGAAGTCGACGAAGCTCCGCCACGCGTTCGCGACCCCCTCACCGATCCCCTCGAGCCCGCCCATCGGCGCCGCGCCCCGCGCTCGTCGAACGCGCCCCGGCGCGCGCCGGAACGCGTCCTCGGCCACCGCGCTGAAGCGCGTCACCCCGAAGTCCAGCTTCCGCCGACGGGCCTCCTCGGACACCGCGCCGACCAGCGCGACGCCCACGTCGTCGATAGCGTCCACGTCGCCCAGGTCCAGCCGCACCGGACCGCGTCCGCCGCGACCGCCGACCTGGCGCAACAGCGCGTCGCGCGCCGCGTCCAGCGTCTCGCGCGTCAGCGCGCCTGTGACCGCGACCGTCCGGACGCCGTCGCCGTCGCGCGCCTCGACGCGAACCGGCTCAGTCACCCTCGCCCTCGCCGAACGCCGCGTAGAACCGCCGCCGCACGGTCTCGATCCCGTCGGCCTCCACCGCCCGTCGCAACACGTCGAGGACGACCGCCCCGACGTCCATCATGGCGCCGGGCTCGGGCTGCGGCGTCGGATCGGGGAGCCCGCGCCCGTAAAACCACGCGAGCGCCACCTCGACCCCCTCGCGGTCCGGCCGCGCCAGGAGCATGGCGATGAGCGCCTTGACCGGGTCCTCCTTCCACGACTCCGGCAGCGGCCGCTTGGCGCGATGCCCGCCGCCCGCCGGCCCCTCGGGGACGACCAGGGCCTGCTCGAGCGCGGCGAGCGCGGTCACCAGCCTGGGATCGGGGTCGCTCACAGGATTCGTCCGGCCTCGGTATCTCGGTCGCGGCGGGGCCCTCCCGCTGGTCGCACGTTAGGCGGCGCCGCGCGGCGAGGCAAGCGGCCCACGCGCCGCGCTCGGGCGCTAATCCTCGGCGTTCATGAGCCGCTTGGCGTACGCCACGGCGTCGATCCCGGGGACGACGACCTCCGCCCCGACCGCCGGCGGCTCCCACGGGTGGGGGCCCTCGGCGTCGAAGCGGACGAAGCGCCGGCGACCGTCCTCGAGCTGGGTCGGGAAGTCCACGTGGACGTCCGTCGGGCGGCCGTCGTCGCCGAGCTGGTCGATCGTCGCGACCGCCCCATCGGCGAAGGGGAAGCGCTGACCGACCTCGAAGCGGTCGGCCCGGGTCAGCATCCGATCGCCGAGCTTCTCGAACAGCCCGCTCGGGACGTGCAGGCTCAGCCGTGTCGGGCTCGGCCGCGTCACCGTCACCGGGTCGAGGGTCGCGACCAGCGCGTGGAGCGGGGCGCAGCGCTCGCCGCGGTCGGCGCAGGTCGGCGCGACGTAGGCCGTCAGGCCGTCGCTGGGCAGGTTCACGACGAAGACCGGGCGCCCGGGCGCGCTCGAGGCCACCCCGACCACCTCGTCGAGCGGGCGCGCGACGAGGTCCATCGACGCCGAGCGTGACGCCAGGCCCAGCGGGCCGCCGATGACCCACAGGAGCGTGATGATGACCGCCGTCGGCCCCGCCAGGTGCTTCGCGAAGGCGCGCCCCATCGGCGCGCGGTGCGCCGGGTCGACGAACTGCCCCAGGAACAGCGCCGCCGTGCCGGCGACCCCCAGCGAGACCAGGGTCAACGAGCGGTCCGCGGTCAGCGTCCCGATGAGCGGCAGCGCCGAGACCACCGCGCCCAGGAGCAGGGCCCGCGCCGCCGGCTTCAGCCGCCAGACCGGCCGGAAGAGGAGCGCGAAGATGGCGATGACGGCGAGGTCCACGGCCAGGTAGACGAGGGCCGCGGTCCCGCTGACCAGCGGCACGAAGTCCGACCAGATGCCCAGGGTCGCGCCCAGGATGGCCGGCAGGGTCCGGACCGCGCGCTCGAGGAAGTCGAGGGGCGCCGCCAGCGGGTCCAGATACGCCTCGACCCCGCGGACGCCGTAGCCGCTGGCCTTGTAGACGACGAGCCAGACGACGCCGATGACCGCGTAGGGCAGGAGCGCTCGCAGGACGCGGCGAACGTCTCGCTCCTCGTACACCAAGGCGTGGGCGAAGAGGTAGCCGGCCCCGCCGACGGCCACCTCGCCGCTGAGGAGCCCCACCGCGAAGGCCAGCGGGCCGACCCAGGCCCCGGGGCGCCAGCCGTCCCGCCGCCAGCGGTCGTGGGCGACGAGGGCGACGACGACGAACACCCCGGCGATGAGGGCGTTGCGGTTGGCGATCCAGCCGAGGGTGGGGCCGCGCGCGTCGTCGAGGCCATAGACGATGAGCCCCAGGTTCGCCAGCCACGGCGGGCCGAGGAGGCGGTCGAAGAGCTTCGCCGCCGCGATCAGCAGCAGCGCGAACCAGAAGAGCGAGTGCAGGTGCGCGAAGGGCGCCGAGCCCGGGGCGACCGCCTCGTCGAGCGCGTGGGTCAGCCCTGCGACCGGGCGCAGGAAGGCGATGCGCGCGTCATACGCGGTCCACCACGGGAGATCCCCGCGAGCGATGCGCTCCGGGACGTCGCCGTCGATGAAGCGGAAGAGGTCGAGGGCGCCGCCGTCGGTCGTCGCGCTCTCGGTGTGATTCAGGTTGGCCCGCAGGTAGTGGTCGTCGGTGGTCCAGTCGGTGCCGACCGAGGTCGCGGCGCACGCCACGGCCAGGGCGATGACGACCACGCGCGTCCCGCGCCGTCCGAGCGCGCGCTGCAACCGCGGCATCTCTTTGTAGGGCGGGCTCGGGGCGGTCGGTGCGTCGGCCATGGCCTGGACTTGTCCAGCATCCATCGCGCCCGGGCAAGCCCTTTGAGCGGCGCGGCGCCGCTCGAAGGGCCGCCGATGATCTCAGCCGTCGCAGATCCCGTCACGATCGTCGTCGACGCACGGCGCCTCGCAGACCGTGATGGCGCCCGCCCCGTCGTAGCACGGGGTCAGGGCGTAGAAGCACATCTCGTCGCCCTCGGAGGCGCCGCAGGTCAGCGTGACCCCGGCGACCTCGGCCTCGCTCTCGAAGTAGCCGTCGGGGCGATCGACGCAGATCTCGTCGGCCACCGGTACCCACGCCGGCTCGGCCGGCAGCGACGCGAACAGCAGCGGGTCGATGTGGCAGATGTCGATCGCCTGGCAGTCCTCGGCGACCAGGTCGGCCGGGTCGGTGACATCGTAGAAGAGGCACACGACGAGGTAGACGCGCCCGTCGTCGGCGGTCCACAGGCCCACGTCGCGCAGCGCCGGCTCGTCGTCGTCGAGGTCCATCCCGGCGCAGGAGCCGTCGCCGTCGTGGTCGACGCACTCGTCGCCGGGCCACGGGTCCACGGGATCGGTGGGGAGTCCGACGCTCGGGTCGCGGTCGTCCACGTCGACGGCCGCGCAGACGGCGTCGTGGTCGAAGTCCACGCAGCTCGGATCATCGGTCGGAGTCGGCGCGCCGATACTCGGGTCGCGGTCGTCCTGGTCGACTTCGGCGCAGACACCGTCCTCGTCGAAGTCCACGCAGCTCGGGTCGGTCGGGTCGGTGGGGTTGGTCGGGTCGCTGGGCTCCGTCGGCTCGCTCGGCTGGGTCGGGTCGTCGGGCTCCGCGCTCGCGGCGGCGACGGCGGCGGCGAGCGTGTCCTCGTCGAGGTCGTCGCGGTCGCTGCACAGGGTCCAACCGTCACCCGAGTAGGCGTAGGGGAGGTCCTCGGGGCAGCTGACGTCGCCGGGGTCGAGGGCGTCGGCGTAGACGCAGATGGCGCCGTTGTCGACGGCGACTCCGGGGCCGCAGCGCGTGGCCGCGTGGTCGGTCGGACCAGCGTCCGAGCAGGCTGCCATCAGCAGCGCCATCCCGGCGGTGCTCAGGGCTCGGGTGAGGTGGGGGTGGTTCATCGTGGCTCCTCGTTTCATCGCGCCATCTCGGCGTTCGGAGGGGTTGCTCGGGTGCCCCGGACGCGCGGCATCGCGTCCGGGGCACCCTGTTCGTGCCCCCCGGCTCACCTCTGGATCAGATTTTGTGCAGAATCTTGCACAAAAATCGCGAGCCGCCCGTTCGCCCCGCCGCCCACGCACACTCGGCCCCCGACGCGGTCGCGGTGACCGGGGGCCAGCCTGTACGCGGGACAGGTTTCACCACCGCCTCGATCTTTCCGCGCCGGCGCTCCGCCCACCCCGGCGTCGACGCCGCTGGGGGGACCTCCACGCTCGGCGAGCGTGGCTCGACCATCCTGGCCGCCGCGGGCGGCTCGCCCGGTGAGGTCCGGGCGAGCGCCCCGCGGATCGCGTCCAGGGCGCCGTCGCGACGGCTCGACGGGCGTGGGCTCCACACCGTGGATGCGCTCGTGGTACCGTCCGACCAGGCTGGGAGGCTCTCACGTGGGATTCATGGACCAGATCAAGGCGATCGGGCAGCAGGCGGCGGACGTGCTCGGCGGACAGGTGCCGATCCCGCGACGCAAGCCAGAGCGCGACAGGCTGCACGGCGCGGACGGCCTCGCCGAGCAGGAGCGAGCGCTGTCACCCGGCGGCAGGGCTCCGAACGCGCCCGACGTGAAGCTCACCACGGCGCAGGTCATCGCGGCGCTGAAGGGCGAGCCACCCACGCGCGCCGCGATTCCGCCCGAAGGGATCGGGGTCTACAACCGCGCCCTCGCCCTCGGCAAGGCGATGCGCGAGACCATCCAGAAGAGCAAGGGCGCCAAGAAGTACGCCTCCCAGACGGCGTTCTTCGTCGACATCATCGCCGACTCGGTCGCCGCGCAGCTGCTGACCGGCGTCCCCGCCTCGATCACCATGGGGCAGGCGGCCCAGGAGACCGGCTACGGCAAGTCCGCGTCCTCCGGGAACAACTTCTTCGGCATCAAGGGCAAGGGCTCCGCCGGGTCGACGCGGGAGACGACCTGGGAGGAGGTCAACGGCCGAAAGGTCAAGACCAAGGCGCACTTCCGAGCCTACCAGAACCGCTACGAGTCCTTCGTCGACCACGGCAAGCTCATCTCGGAGAACCCGGTCTACGCCGAGGCGATGAAGCACACCGAGGACCCCGAGAAGATGCTCGCAGAGGTCCACGACGCCGGCTACGCGACGGACTCGAAGTACACGAAGAACATCACGTGGATCATGCGGACGTTCTCGCTCGCGGCGATCGACCCGCTCGCGCGGCAGCTGGCCGAGCTGACCCAGAAATAGCGCCGACGCCGAACCCTGCTGACACGATGCTGTCAGCAGGGGTGACTTAGTCTCTCTCCCACGACGCCAGTAACCCGTCGAAAGGAGAGACCCATGACGACCAAGCGCTACTCCGGATCCTGTCACTGTGGTGCCGTCCGCTACGAGGCGGACATCGACCTCGAGGCGGGGACGAGCCGCTGCAACTGCCGCTTCTGCCAGAAGACCCGCAACCGGGGCGTCATCATCAAGCCCGAGGCGTTCACGCTGTTGACCGACGAGGCGGCGCTCAGTGACTACGTGGTCCACGGCGGGGCCGGGCATCAGCTCTTCTGCAGCACCTGCGGCGTCCGGACGTTCAGCCACGGCCACATCGAGGAGCTCGGCGGCGCCTTCGTGAGCGTCGCCGTCGGCTCGCTCGATATCGACCAGGAGGCGTTCGGGCAGATCCCGTACGCACACCTGAACGGCCGCGACGACGACTGGTTCAATGTGCCGGCGGTCACTTCGCACCTGTGATGCGCGACGACGCGCTGTACGAGCGTCTCGCGCATGATACCGACGGGGTAGGTAGAACGACGAGAGGACGATGACCATGCGCCACATCGACGACGACGAGCGCCGCGCCCGGGCCGTCGCCCGCCACCACCTCGGCCGCACGGCGCCGGACGTGGTGGCGGCGGTCCGCGGCGTCGTCGCGCAGCACTCGAGCGACCCGATCACGCCCCCGCTGGCGGCGTGGGCGCGGGTGCCCGACCTGTCCGTGGCGGCCTGGGAGCACGTCATGTACGACCAGCGCTCGCTGTGGCGGATGCACGCGATGCGGCGGACGCTCTTCGTCGTGCCGAGCGACGAGGCGGCCATCTTCGACGGCGCGGCGGGGGCGGACGTCGCCCGAAAGGAGCGAGATCGGCTCGAGAAGTGGGTGGCCGAGGCCGAGCTCGCGGAGGACGTGCCGGCCTGGATCGCCGCGGTCGAGCGCGACACCCTCGCGGCGCTCGACGACGGCGTCGAGCGCCGGACGCCGGAGCTGAGCGAGGCGGTACCGGCGCTGTCGAGCACGATCACGGTGGGCTCGGGCAGGTGGACGACACAGGTCAACCTCGGGAGCCGCCTCCTGATGGTCATGGCCCTCGACGGCGCCCTCGCCCGCTCGCGCCCGGCGGGGACCTGGCGCTCCAGTCAGTACCACTGGGTCAGCGGTCACCGCTTCGCCGGCCACCCCGGGCGCTTCGGCGCCGCCAACCCGATGCCCGCGGCGCGGTCCCGGGCCGAGCTGCTCCGCCGGTATCTGGCCACCCACGGGCCCGCGACGCTGAACGACCTCCGCTGGTGGACGGGCTGGACCGTGGCGCGCACGAAGGCCGCGCTGAAGGCCGTCGAGGCGATCGAGGTCGCGCTCGACGGCGGCGCCGGCTTCGTCCTGCCGGACGACGTCGAGGTCCGGGAGACCGCGGCGCGCCACGTGTCGCTGCTGCCCGGGTTGGACTCGACGACGATGGGCTGGAAGGAGCGCGACTGGTACCTCGGGCCGCACGCCGGGCCGCTCTTCGACCGCAACGGCAACGCCGGGCCCACCGTCTGGGTCGACGGCAGGATCGTCGGCGCGTGGGCCCAGCGCGAGGGCGGTGAGGTCGTCTTCCGGCTGCTCGAGGACGTCGGGCGCGAGGCCGAGCGGGCCGTCGAGGCCGAGGCCGCGGCCCTGGCCGGCTTCTTCGACGGCGCGACGGTCAAGCCCCGCTTCCGGACGCCGCTCGAGCGCGAGCTCGCCGGCTGACTCGGGAGGGAGCGAGCTCCGGAGCCGTCTCGAGCCCGGGATGGAGACGATTGACCGAGTAGTCCGGCGTTTGATGACGGCGGCGCGCTGTGTCAACACTGCTGGCACACCCATGACGCTGTCAGGCGACACGCCGCCGCGCGCCTGCGCGCCGCCCTGACGCAGAGCTCCAGCCCACCCATGGAACCGCTCGCCACCCATCGCACGCCGCGCGCGCGTCCTCTGCTCGCGGCCATCGCGCTCGCGCTCGCGGCGTGGACCGCCGTCGTCGCCATCACCGAGGACGGGCCCGCCGCGCCGATCCTCCTCTTCCTGACGCTGCCGGCGCTCGTCACCGCGGTCGTCCTGGCGTTCGAGCGGGTCCTCACGCTCTATCCCACCCGGCTCGAGGTCCGCAGGCGGCTGCGCCCGGCGTTCCTCCCCATCCCGCTCGGGCAGCGGCGGCTGATCCCCGCCGACCGCGTCGTCTCGATCCAGCGGCGCGTCCACCGCACGACGAAGCAGCCGAACAGCCCCGGCTCACCGCGCGAGCCCACGGGCCCCTGGCGCTTCGCCTACTCCGAGACGTTGACCCTCGACGACGGGACCACCGTCCGCGTCCGCCGGCACAAGGACCGTGACGACGAGGCCGGCCGCTTCGTCGAGCAGGTCGCCTCCACCCTCGGCGCGCGCCGGCTCGAGACCACGCGCTCGCAGTCGGTCGACCGCACACGCTACTGAGCGACGCCAACGCCTGCCGCGGCACCACACGGCCTGCGCGGTCTCGGGCTCGGCGACGGCGACGAACCCGTGCCGCGCCCCCGGACCGAGGCCACCCACGCGTGAGCCGACGGCCTCCCGATCGCTTCTCCTCCCCGTGAGCTGTGGCATGATGGCGCGTCTGTACCCCCGGCTCCGGAGAGCTGATCATGTCGCTTCATCATCACGCGTCTCGCCTGAGCGCGCTGCTCTTCGCCGCGTCGCTCACGGCCGCCTGTACCGGGGACGTCCCTGAGCACGCGGGCGCGCAGGGCGACCGAGAGGGCGCCGCGATCAGCGCCGACAGGATCGTCGTGGACTTCGTCGACGGGACCCTCGAGGCCGACTTCGACGGCTGGGAGTCCGCCTGGAACGTCGACGTCGAGTTCAACTCCGTCGTCGGCGTCGACAGCGGGGTCACCATCGCGACGGTCACCGGCGACGTCGACGCCGTCCTGAAGCGGATCCGCCAGCACCCGAGCGTCCAGTCGGCCGAGCGCCTCCGGACCTACAGTTCGACGTCGCTCACGCCGAACGACCCCGGCTGGGAGAAGCAGTGGCACCTGCGCGCCGTCGGCGGGCCGAGCGCCTGGGACGTCACCCGGGGGCGAGGCGTCGTCGTCGCCGTGATCGACACGGGCGTCGCGCACACCGCCTACGATCGCTGGGCGGTCGGCGAGGACCTCGCGGACACGCGCTTCGTCGCCGGCTACGACTTCGTCAACGACCGCCCGGAGGTCATCGACGACCAGGGCCACGGGACCCACGTCGCCGGGACCATCGCCGAGGCGACCGACAACGGCGTCGGGGCCAGCGGGCTCGCCTTCGAGGCGACCATCATGCCGCTGAAGGTCCTGAGCGCGACCGGCTCCGGGACCTCCGCGGACATCGCCGACGCGATCCGCTGGGCCGCCGACCACGACGCTGACGTCATCAACATGAGCCTCGGCGGCGGCGGCTTCAGCCAGGCGATGTTCGACGCCATCACCTACGCCCGCGACCACGGGGTCGTCGTCGTCGCCGCGGCGGGCAACTCCGGCTTCGGCGAGGTCGAGTACCCAGCCGCTTACGACGGCGTCATCGCGGTCAGCGCGACCGACGGGCTCGGCGCCATCACCGACTACTCGTCCTTCGGTGAGCAGCTCGACATCGCGGCGCCCGGCGGGGACTCGGACGTCGACGCGAACGGCGACGGACACCCCGACGGGGTCTATCAGAACACCATCGACCCCAAGGACCCCAAGGCCACGCGCTACGAGTTCTTCAACGGCACCTCGATGGCCACGCCCCACGTCGCGGCGACCGCCGCCCTGGTGATGTCCCTGGGCGTGACCGACCCGGCGACCGTGGAGGACGTCCTCCTGGGCAGCGCGACCCCGGAGAGCGGCCAGGACGGCTGGAGCCGCCAGTACGGCTGGGGCCAGCTGAACGCCGAGGCCGCCGTCACCAAGGCGACGATGGACCTGGGCAAGGGCCGCCTGACCGCGCTCTTCGCGCTGCTGCTCCTCTTCTGGCTCGGCCGGCGCAGGATCGCTCTCCGGGTGGTGCCCTTCGTCGGCGCCGCCGTCGTCGCGGGGACCGGGCTCTTCGTCCTGCCCCTGGTCACGCCGATGTTCCCCGGACGGGGGCTCCTGGCGACGCCGGTCATGGACTGGGGGCTCCTGGCCTTCGGCCCGGGCGGCCACGCCCACGTGCTCCTGTGGAGCGCCCTCGGCCCGGTGCTCCTCGCGGGGCTCCTCTACAGCGTCCGCGGCGCGCGCTCCCTGGTCGCCGGCTTCAACCTGGGAGCGGCGGCGTTCCTGCTGCACGCGGCGTTCAGCGGCCACGCGGATGTCGGCTGGCTCCCGGGCGGGATCGTTCAGGTGGCGTGGCTCGTCGCCAACGCCGCCGTCGCGCTCGGTGTCGCCTGGCTCGCCTCGCGCACCGACTCCACCCTCGCGCTCCCGAGGACCGTCTGATGGGCGACGCGCTGCGATACACCGGGACGATGCGCTTCGTGCAGAAGCTCTCCGGCGGCGTCTGGACATTCGAGACCGACGAGGGGCGCCGCTTCCAGCTGATGGATCCCGAGGAGGCGCTTCTCGTCGACGGGGCGCGGGTCGAGCTGGAGGCCGAGCAGGCGCGGCAGACCTTGGGCATCGGCATGGTCGGCGCCTACCTGCGGGTCGCGAGCTGGCGGCGCCTGGACGCGGAGCCCGAGGCGCGCTGATCGACGATCTGGGACAGGGGACGCCTCGGGGCGCGCTGTCCCATGGGACGGTCCCAGGGGGGCGCCCGCACGCGGATGCCCGGAGGACGGCCTGCCAGGCGGGTCCGCGCCTTGGCACAGTGGTTGCGAAGTAGCCGAGCACAACCCACGACGAGGAGGATGGGATGAAGCTCGGCAACTGGCTGCGAAACACGACGGCGACCCTCACTCTGGCGCTCGGGCTCTTCGTGGGCGTCGGCGCGGCGCACGCGGAGTACACCTGTCAGCCCCAGGCGGACGGGACCCAGCGCTGCGCGGTCGGCCTCCGCTCCGAGGTCATCGGCGCGACGACGGCGGCGGTCGGCGGGCAGCGGCAGTCCCAGTGGTGCTGGGCCGCCAGCATCTCGACGGTGCTCCGCTACCACGGCTTCGAGGTGTCGCAGCGCCGGATCGTCGCCGAGACCTTCGGTCAGGTCGTGAACATGCCGGGCTCGGCCCAGCACATCGTCGGCGCGCTCAACCGCGTCTGGACCGACGATCACGGGCGCCGCTTCATGGTGCAGGCCGACGCCAGCTCGGCCTCGCCGCTCACGGCCGCCCAGGACCTCGCCGCCAACGAGCCCCTCATCATCGGGACCCTCGGCCACGCGATGGTGCTGACGGCCCTCGACTACACCGCCGACGGCTGGGGCAACTTCTACGTCACCGACGCCGTCGTCCGCGACCCCTGGCCCGGCCGCGGCCGCCGCTCCCTCGCTCCCCAGGAGTGGTACGGGACGCAGCTCCTCGTCCGCATCCGCGTGACCCCGCTCCGCGACGACGCCAATGGCGGCGCCTGGGCCTGGTAGCCCGAGCGCTTGACGGAGCGCGGGCGCCCGCCCCAGTCTCGACCGAGACTGCCGGAGTCTGACCCATGAAGACCGCGCTCATCCTCGTCGTTGGCTCGTCGCTCATCGGGTGCCTGTCGTCGACCCCCGGCCGGATCGCCGGGGAGAGCGACGACGACGGTCACGCCGATACCACCACGTCGAGCAGCGACGCCGCGTCGAGCGACGCCACCGCCGACACGATCGTCGGTCCCCAGGACGCGAAGAACGACGCGAGCGACCCGATGGGCTTCATCAACTGCTACGACCAGCTCGAGTGGCCGCTGGACGACCCGATCTGCTGGGGCTGGGAGGAGATCGGCCCCATTCACGCCGCCTCGTCCGCGGTCGCGCTGTGTGCGGACGGTGAGGACGGTGGACGGGCGCTCGGCTCCAGCGGACACCTGTGGATCTGGGACACGGACGGGTTCGAGCTCGAGGTCGTCGCGCTGCCGCCGCTCGTCTCGTTCACCGATCTCTGGTGCGGCTCGAGCACCCTCTGGGCGACCGCCGACGACGGCAGCGTCTGGCGGCGGACCGAGGACGGGGCCTGGAGCGCCGAGGTGGTCGCCGAGCGCGTCCGGCTGACCGGCGTCGCGGGGACCACGGACGGCGAGCCCTGGGTGGTCGGCGAGGACGGGATCGTCGCCCATCGGGACGCCGCGGGGTGGTCGACCACGCGGCTCCCGGGCGAGCCGACCCTGGACGACGTCGCGATCGTCGGCGGCGCAGCCCTGGTCGCAGGTGGCTTCGCGCCGGAGGGGGGCGGCGCCTGGAGCGCGGCGGTCTACCGCGACGCCGGGGACGGCTGGCAGCGGATCTACGATGGCGACGGCCGGGCTCGCCGGCTGTGGGCGAGCGGCCCGAGCGACGTCTGGATCGGCGGCGACGGGCCGAACAGCAGCGTCCTCCTGAGCCACTTCGACGGCGTCAGCTGGCAGCCCGAGGCCGCGCCGAGCGACGGCTACGGGGCCCAGGCGCTCGCCGGCTGGGACGACGAGCTGTGGATCGCGACCCCGAAGCTCCACCACCGGGTGGATGGGACGTGGTCGCAGCCGACCACGACCGACGGGACCCCCATCGGCAGCGTCGGTGCCATCGCCCCGACCGGGCCGGGTCGGGCGTGGGCGGCCTCCGGCGGGCACATCTTCGAGATCGGGCCCGACGGCGTCTCCGGGTTCGGCGGCGGCTCGCGCTACGTGTACGGCGTCGACGGATCGGGCCCGGACGACGTCTGGATCGTCGGTCAACGGGGCCTCGTCGCCCACTTCGACGGGCGCGCGTGGCGCTTCGAGGACCGGCAGCCCGGCGAGCTCGCCTACAGCACCACGGTCACCTGGTCCGGCGACCTGCGCGACGCCTGGCTCGCGCCGAGCGGCGCCCTCTGGGTCGTCGGCGAGGGCGGCGTCGTGTGGTGGCGCGGCCCGGACGGCGTCTGGTCCCGTCGCGACGCGCCGACCACCGGGCGCCTGACCAGCGTGTGGGGGTGGGACGACGACCAGCTGTGGGTGACCGCGACCGTCGGTGACGAGGAGTGGGAGGACAACGACGGGCTGCTGTTCGCCTGGGACGGCGCCAGCTGGGAGGCGGTCCCCGGTCCGGTCGGCGGGCTCCGCGCGCTCGCAGGCACGCCCGGCGTGGACGCCTGGGCGGTCGGTCGAGGCGACGCCGTTTATCGATACGACGGAGCGCAGTGGACGACCATCGCGCTGCCGGTCGTCGCGAACCTGGGGGACCTGTGGGCCGTCGGGCCCGGTCACGTCGTCGCCGGCGGCGCCCCCGACGCCTTCGAGGGCGACTACACCGGGCTCATCGTCGAGATCACGGACGGCGCGGTCTCGGTGACGAAGACGAGCGCGAACGAGCAAATCCTGGCGCTGTGGGCCGACGCGGGTTTCGGGATCGCGATCGACGCGCGCAGCCGCCTGTGGGTCCGCGGGCCCGAGGGGTGGGTCGAGCGCGCCAACCTGGCGCTCCTGGTGCCCATCGTCGGCGCGAGCCGCCTGTGGTGCGATGGTCAGCGCCTCTGGCTGTACGGCGCCGACGGCAGCGTCAAGCGCAGCGCCCCGCTGACCGACCTCCGGGCCGCGCTGGGGCTCTCAGGCCCGTGACCCGCTCGAGCTCCTCGCTCCTCGCCGCGAACGCCGAGCTCCCACTCCAGGGGTTCGCGCCAGGTAGACGGCGAGCTGACATCAACCGCCAGGCAGAAGAGGCGGGACACCGCGTCCGGCTCGTAATAGCGTCCGCCGGGTGAAGCTGACGCGCGACTGGTTTCTGCTGAGCATGGTGCTCGTGACGCTCCTGGCCTGGGCCTTCCCGGAGCCCGGGGCGCCGGGGGGCTGGCTCCACCCCGAGGCGCTGACGAAGGGCGGCGTGGCGCTGGTCTTCTACCTGCACGGGCTGACGTTGTCCTTCGCGGCGCTGCAGGCCGGAGCGCTGCTCTGGCGTCTGCACGCCGTCATCCAGGTGTCGACGTTCCTGGTGTTCCCGCTCCTGGGCCTGGCGCTGCTGGCGCTCCTCGGAGACGCCGTCCCGGACGAGCTGCGGCTCGGCCTCTTCTTCCTCTGCGCCCTGCCGTCCACGGTCTCGTCGTCGGTCGCCATGACCGGCCTCGCCCGCGGCAACGTCGCCGCCGCCGTCTTCAACGCGACGCTCTCGAGCGTCGTCGGCGTGGTCCTGACCCCGCTCTGGATCGCGGTCGTCTGGACGTCGGTCGGCGACGCCCCCCCGCTCGGCGACGTCATCGTCGACCTCGTCCTGTGGCTCATCCTGCCGCTGGTCGTCGGCCAGCTCTCGCGCCCGTGGCTGGCCGGGTGGGCCGAGCGCAACAAGCGCTACGTCTCGGTGGTCGACCGGATCGTCATCCTGGTGATGGTCTACACCGCCTTCGCGGCGTCCTTCGCCGCAGGGGTCTGGGCGCGGCAGGGGGCCGGGCAGATCGCGCTCGTCCTCGCCATCTCGGCGGCGCTGTTCGCGGTCCTGATGATCGCCATCGACCGCGCCTCCCGCGCCCTGGGCTTCCCCCGCGAAGACCGCATCGCCGCGATGTTCTGCGGCTCCAAGAAGACCCTGGCCGCCGGCGTCCCGATGGCCAAGCTCATCTTCGGCGCGCACCCGGGCCTCGGCGTCATCCTGCTGCCGATCATGGTCTACCACCCGCTCCAGCTGATGGTCGCCGGCGTCCTCGCCGAGCGCTGGCGGCGCGACGCCCCGCCCTCGGGTTGAGGCTGCCCGCGGTCAGTCCTCGACCGGCGCGCCGCGGATCCAGACGCCCGCCGGCGACCCCAACGTAGACGGCGTTTCGCGCGGGTCCTCGGTCAGCAGCATGAAGCTCGCCGCCCGGCCGACCGCGAGCGCGCCGAGGTCGTCGAAGCCCCAGAAGTCGGCCGCGTCACGGGTCCCCGCGCGCAGGATGGCGTCGCCGTCGAGCCCGGCGGCGACGAGCAGCGCCACTTCGCGCGGGTCCACGCCGGAGACGACGGTGTTGCCGTAGTCCGTCCCGTAGAGGACGCGCGCCCCCCGCGCCCGCAGCGCCCGGAGGTTGTCGACCGTGGCGTCGCTCCCGCCGAAGGCGTCGAGGGTCGAGACGACCGCCCTGTCCGCCCACAGCGCGAGGGTCTCCTCGCTCAACGCCTCGACGGGCGTGTGGGCCAGGACGTCGGCCCCTAGCCGCCCGGCGCGCGCCGCCGCCGCGTCGGTCAGCGCGTGGACGCTGACCCGGAGGCCTCGCCGGTGGGCCTCGGCGACGGCCGCCCTCACCGCGTCGTCATCGAGCTGCGAGCCCCCGGTGAACGGGATCTTGATGAACCCCGCCCCGCGCTCGGCGAGGTGCGCGACCGCCGCCGTAGCCGCCTCGGCGTCCGCGCACTCGAGGCCGTATCCGTTACTGCCCCAGCTCTGCGTCGGGTAGCCGCCGACCGCCGTCACCATCGGCCCCGAGGCGACCACCTCGAGGTCGCCGGTCCCGCGCTGGGCGGGCTCGAAGATCCGCTCGGGAGCTGCGTGATCGACCACCCCGGCCACGCCCCCGGCGAGCATCTCCGCCGCCCGCGGCCGGTACAGGATGTGGACGTGGGAGTCGATGAACGCCGGGGCGACCCAGCGGCCCGAGACGTCGACCTCCTCGGCGCCCACGGGAACTTCACCGCCGACCTGGACGATCTTGCCCGCCGCCACGATGAGCGGCGCGACGTCGCCGTCGTCGACGCCCTCGGCCCCGAGGAGTCGCCCGCCGACGAGCGCGATGACGCCGGTCGCGGTGTCGGGAGCCTCGTCGGGCACGTCCTCGGTGGAGGACGCCGTGTCCTCCACGCCGCTCTCCTGGTCCGGGAGGTCTCCAGGGTCCGACGCCGGACCCGACGTGGACGCCGAGCCGCAGCCAGCCAACAACAGGACCGAGATCAACAACGAGCGGTGCATGTCGGCATTACGCACGATCGGGTGAGCGGGATCGCCCGATCTCGGCCCGGGTCGGTCTTCGCGCCGATCGGGCCGCGCGAAAGCCCCCACCGGGATCCTCGGGGGATTCGAGCTGTGCGAAATCGACTGGCGCGCTCGTTGCATGTTGAAATCGCAAAGGAAAGAGAGAGGCCGCCATGACCGAACCGACCACCAAGCGACACGGTGGCGGTGGCAAGCGGACCGCCGCCAACGCGCAGCGCATCATCCGCCGACTGCTCCACGAGCTCGAGGGCCAGCGGGATCTGTCCCGGGTCAGCGGCATCGTGGAGACCCTCTGCAGGGTCGTGCCCGACCACATCCAGGGCAAGGAGGCCCCCGGAGGCCTCTACGAGGAGCTGCGGACGATCAACCCCAACATGTCGGGGACCCTCGATCGCCTCGCGGCCGACAACCGGCAGCTCGAGCACGAGCTCGCCGTCCTGTGTGACTGCATCCACAAGGTCCAGGACGCGATGCACGAGATGTGGCACGCGCGCCACACGTTCGTCCGCCACATCCACCGCCACGAGCGGATCGAGAGCGGTGCCGTGGCCGACACCTACTACCTGGATCTCGGCACCGGGGACTGATCCCCCCGGCGCGGCGAGCGGCCGCGCCGGGTGTGCCATCAGGCGCAGGGGGTCGCGGCGGAGCGCCCGCCCCCCTGGCCGCGCCGTCGGGCCCGCGAGAGCACCCCCGGCGCGGCGGGAGAGCCGCATCCATGAGCGGGGGCGGGGCGTCGTGACGTCCGGCGCCCCGGGTGGAGCCGACCATGAAGACGACCGTCAACGAGCAGATCATCGAGATCGTCAGCGACTCCGGCGAGGGCGCTCAGACCGCCGGCCAGCTCTTCGGGACGCTGGCCGCGAAGATGGGCAACGGGGTGTGGACGGTCGAGATCATCCCGGCCGAGATCGAGCCCCCGCCGCGCTCGAAGGCCGGCGCGAGCGGGGTCCGCGTCCGCTTCGGGAGCCACCCCATGACCAACATGGGGGACGAGGCGGACCTCGTGGTCGCCTTCAACGAACAGGTCCTCTATGGCCGCATCGACGCCGGGGCGCTGCGCCCGGGGACGGTCATCCTGCTCGACGACAAGTGGGCCGAGAGCCCCGAGGCCGAGGTCCGGCGAGCCTACGCCGACGGCGTGGTCGACCTCCGGGCCCGCGGCTATGCCGTGCGCGAGGTCCCGATGGAGGCCGAGACCCGGCGCCTGACCGACAACCCGCGCCGCGGGCAGAACATGTGGATCGTCGGGCTCCTCTGTGCGCTCTACGACCGCGACCTCGACATCGCCAAGGCCGACGTCGCCGCCATCTTCACCCGGCGGCGCAAGGGCCCCGAGGTCATCGCGCAGAACCACGCGCTCCTCGACGCCGGCTACGCCTGGGGCCTCGAGGCCTTCGAGCAGCGCTACGCCGTCCCGGCCATGGTCGGCGAGGGCGACATGGTCGTCATGAACGGCAACGCCGCGGTGGCCATGGGCGCCATGGCCGCGGGGATCGAGCTCTGCGCCATGTACCCCATCACCCCGGCGACCTCGGCGTCGCACTATCTCGGCGGCGCCTTCCACAAGGCCGGCGGCTTCGTCCACCAGGCCGAGGACGAGATCGCGGCGATCAGCTTCGCCATCGGCGCCTCGTACGCCGGCAAGACCGCGATGACCGTGACGTCGGGCCCGGGGATGGCGCTCAAGACCGAGATGATCGGCCTGGCCGTCATGACCGAGATCCCGCTGGTCATCGTCGACGTGCAGCGCGGCGGTCCCAGCACGGGCCTGCCGACCAAGGTCGAGCAGGGGGACCTCCTGCACACCCTCTTCGCCGCGCCCGGGGACGCCCCGAAGGTCGTGATGGCCGCGTCGAGCATCGACGAGTGCTTCCACTTCATGGTCACCGCGCGCTCGCTGGCCGAGGCCTTCCGGACCCCGGTCATCGTCATGACCGACGCCAACCTCGCGACCGGCCAGACCGCCTTCCCCTACCCCGAGGTCGACGAGCGCTGGCTCTCGCCGCCGGTGGACCAGACGCCGTGGCCCGAGGGGACGCCGCCCTACGCCTGGGACGAGGCGAGCGGGCTCTCGCCGCGGCCGATCCCGGGCCAGGCCGGCGGGATGTACGTCCTGACCGGGCTCGCCCACGACGAGCGGAGCCACGTCGCCTACGAGAGCGACATCAACCAGCGCGCGATGGAGCGCCGGAGCCGCAAGCTCGCGACGCTCCAGGCGAGCCTGCGCCCGCCGATCGTGCACGGCGACGACCACGGCGAGCTCCTCGTGGTCGGCTGGGGCTCCACCCGCGGCGCCATCGAGGAGGCCGTGGACGCGCTGCGCGCCGAGGGTCACCACGTCTCGTCGCTGCACCTGCGCTTCCTGTCGCCCCTCGAGCCAGGGCTGACCGAGATCTTCTCGCGCTTCGACCGGGTCATGACCGTCGAGCTCAACTACAGCGACCCGCCCGACGCCCCGGGCCTCCGCCGCCACGCCCAGCTCGCGTGGCTCCTGCGCGCCGAGACCCTCGTCGCCGTCGAGAGCTGGTCCCGCGTCCCGGGCGCGCCGCTGCCGCCGGGGCACATCGCCCGCGCCCTGCGCGAGCACCTCTCCGCCCCCGCCGAGCGCGGCCGCGTGGCTCAGGACACCACCCCCTACGGAGCCCGATGATGAACGACCTCGCGCGCTTCTGGTTCGACGACGTGGCGGAGCCCCCCCGCGCCTGCACCCTCGAGGACTACCAGGGGGCCACCCCGCGCTGGTGCCCGGGCTGCGGCGACCACGCGGTGCTCGCGGCGCTCCAGCGCCTGTGCCGGGACGAGCAGCTCCCGCCGGAGCAGACGGTCGTCGTCTCGGGGATCGGCTGCTCGAGCCGCTTCCCGCACTACATGAAGACCTTCGGCTTCCACGGGCTGCACGGCCGCGCCCTGCCGGTCGCCGAGGGGGTGCGCTCGCGCCGCCCGGACCTGCACCTCTTCGTGGTCACCGGCGACGGCGACTGCTGCTCGATCGGCGCCGGCCACTGGATCCACGCCATCCGCTACAACATGCGGATGGTCGTGATGATGTTCGACAACAACATCTACGGCCTGACGAAGATGCAGACCTCGCCGACGACCCACGCCGGCTACCGGTCGAACACCCACCCGCGGGGCGCCTGGCTCAACCCCATCGACCCGATCCAGACGACCCTCGGCGTCACCAACGTCTCCTTCGTCGCCCAGACCCCGGACTGGAACCCGGCCCACGTCGCCGCGACCCTGAAGCTCGCCTACCACCACCCTGGGCTGGCCTTCGTCCGCGTCCTGCAGCGGTGCCCGCACTACACCGCCGACGTCTTCGAGGGCGCCCAGCGCGACCCGAAGCGCCTGCTCCTGCTCGAGCACCCCGACGGTGTGCCGCTCGATCCCATGGTCGCGAAGCTCTTCCCCAACCGCGTCGAGCACGACCCCCGCGATCTCGACGCCGCCCGGCGAATGGCCGGCCGCGGCGACGAGCTGCTCCCGGTCGGCCTCTTCTACGTGAACCCCGACGCGCAGCGTTACGACGCCTACACCGTCGAGGGGCTCGCGACACCGCGCAACGCCAAGCTCGCCGCCGTCCGGGCCGAGCTCGACCACTACAAGGTGTGACCGTGATCGCGACCGCCCCCGAACGCCGCCCGCTGGAGCTGACCATCGTCCCCGACGGCCCCTGGGCCCACCGCCTGGAGCGCGCGCTGGACGCCCTCCGCGACGCCCCGCTGATCGCGCTGGGGCCGACCTCGGCGCTGGTCGTCGCGGCCCACCCGAGCGCGCTGGACCCCGACCGGGTGCTGGCGGGGCTTCCCGGCGGCGCCATCGTCGTGACCCACGCCCGCGCGGTCGACTCCGACGCCCTGGCGCGCTCGCTGACGCCGGACCAGCGCGAGCGGCTCGCCGCGGTCGACGCGCGCGTCTACTGGGTCGACGCCCTCGACGGCGACGGTCCGCGGGACGAAGCCTGCTTCGTCGAGCGCCTCGCGGCGACCAGCGTGGAGGTGCTCCGCGGAGACACCCGGAACGGCTGCGCGAGGCTCGACCCGGCGGCCCTCGAGCCCAGGCGTCACGCCGCGGAGGTCGACTTCCGAGCCGAGGCGCCACCGCGACTCCCGGCGCCGCCCGAGGCGACCGACCCGGCCTGGCGGCGGGCGCTGTGGACCTATCACCGGCGCGGGGACGGCGCGCTGTCCGAGGCGGCCCCGGCCCCGGGCGTGGCCGTCGCCTCGGTCGCCCTCCGAGAGCTCGCCCGCCACGTCCGCGCGCCGCGCCCGTGGCCGCTGAGGCTCCACCTCGGGTCGGGCGGCCTGATCGCCACGCCGCTCGCGGAAGCGCTGACCCCGGACGACCCGGAGAGCGAGCTCGCTGGCCAGGCCCACGCGCTGGCCCACCTCATCGCGGAGCGGGCTGGCGACGGCGCGTCGAGCCCGGTGACTCGTAAGACCGTGACGCTGGCGTGCGACGCCCTCATCGCGGCCGAGCGCCTCGAGCCAGGCCGCGCGGTGGCGCTCAGGACCCAGCTCGCCCGGGTGACGGCCAGCTGGCCCGACGACGCGCGGCTCGTCCCGCTCGGGCCCCACGCCCCGCTCGTCCTGCACCTCGCCGCCGTCCGCGCGGCGCGAGAGGCGGCGCGCGACCGCTTCGACGACGCGCTGCGCGAGCTCGACGAGCGCCTGGCCGACGCGCTGCTGATCGACGCCCTGCACGCCGGACGAACCCACGGCGTCGGGCCCGTGGCGGCCTCGCTGGGGACCGTGGGTGGGCAGCTCGTCGACGCGGAGGCCCTCGGCGCGCGGCTCCCCGACCGGGCGAGCGGCGTGCCGCTGTCCGACGAGCGCCGCGCGCGCCTCGAGGCCGGGCGCGAGGCGATCCGGCGCTGGCTCGAGCCGACGACCCCGACGGCGATCTGGGCGGTCACGGCGCCGGACCACGCCCTCGCGGGGATCGACCTCGGCGCATGCCGGGTCGTGGTCCATCCGCTCCCGCTGACCGCCGCCGCGAGCACCTTCGACCGGCACGCGGAGCAGGCCTGCACGACCCTGGCGACCATCCGGGCCGCCCGCCTCGAGCTCGCGGGGACCTACCGGGCCGAGCTGCACGCGCCGATGCTCGAGCACCTCGGCTGGCGCGACCTCTCCCCGGACGAGCTGGCCGCGCTGCCCGGGGTCGTCGCCATCACCCGCGGCGAGCGCCTGCGGAACGGCGAGCTCGGGGCGCTCTTGACGCTGCTCCGATCGGGGCGCCCGCTCCAGGCGCTGATCCTCACGCCGACCATCGCGAGCGAGCGCGACCTCGACGAGATCCCCCTCGATCTCGGCTACCTGGCCGCCTGCCACCACGAGGCGAACGTCGTCCAGGCCGCGCTCACGAGCCCCGCGGACCTCGTGCACACCATCGAGAGCATGGCGACCGCGCCACGCCCCGGCGTCGCCGCCGTCGGCTCGCCGGACGACGCCCCCTTCGGCTACCGCTGGCTGCGCACCGTCACCCCGCTCTACGGCCGGGCGCTCCTCGCGCTCCGCCACGACGCCGACGCCGGCGACAGCTGGGCGGACCGCGTCGACGTCCGCGAGAACCCCGCGCCCGACGCCGCCTGGCCGCGCTACACGGTCGTCGTCCGACACGACGACGGGAGCGACGACGCCCTGGAGGTCGCGCTGACCTACGCCGACGCCGTCTCGCTGGAGCCGGCGCTGCGGCACCACCTCCGCGCGGTCCCCCGCGAGGCGTGGTGCGACGAGATGGTCCCGCTCGAGGAGTGGGTCGCCGCGCCGGCCGACGCCCGCGCCCGCTCCCTGCCCTACGTCTGGACCTGGGACCACGCGGGCGGGCTCGCGCGGGCCGTGGTGACCCGCGCCCTGGCCCGCGCGACCGCCGACCGGGCTCGCGGCTGGCGCGCGGTACAGGAGCTGGGCGGCTTCGACAACGCCTGGGCGAGCCGAGCCGTCGAGGCCGAACGGGGCGCCTCCGAGGCCCGCCTCTCCGAGGCCCGAGAGCAGGACCGCGCGGCGCACGAGGCGGCGCTCGAGTCGGTCCGGACGACCACCGCCCGCGAGGCGATGGCGCGGCTGGCGTCGGTGCTCCTCGAGCTCGAGCCCGAGGGCGGCGTCCCACGCGTGACGGTCGCCCCTCGATCCATCGCGACACCGGAGCCCGGCGTCGAGGCGGACGAGGCCGAGTCGAGCGCACCACCGGAGGAGGACGACGACGAGCCGCTCCTCGACGCGCCGTACATCACGGCGGTCCTGTGCACGAGCTGCAACGACTGCATGCAGCTCGACTCCACCGTCTTCAGCTACGACGCCGACAAACGGGCGGTCCTGAACGACCCGAGCACCGCGCCCTTCGCCGTGTTGGTCAAGGCCGCCGAGGCCTGCCCGTCCGGGTGCATCCACCCCGGTCGCCCCCGCGACGACGACCCGACCGTCACCCCGGAGCTGGTGGCGCGCGCCCAGGCGCTGGGGAGGTGAGCGGTGACGCAGCTCGCCATCGCCGTGTCGATCCTGACGGGCCTCGGGCTCTTCTTCGGCGGGGTGTTGGCGGTCGCGCACCACTACCTCCACGTCGAGGAGGACCCGCGCCTCGACGCGACCGAGGCGCTGCTGCCCGGGAGCAACTGCGGCGCGTGCGGCGAGCCGGGCTGCCGGGCCTTCGCCGAGAAGCTCGTCACCCGGGCGCTGAAGCCCGGCAAATGCACGGTCTCGAGCCCCGACGCGCTGGCCCGCATCGCCGAGCTGCTCGGGGTGGACGTCGGCGCCGAGGAGCGCTCGGTCGCGCGCCTGAAGTGCAACGGCGCGGACGGCACCGTCGGGCGCCTGGCGACCTACCAGGGCATCACCTCCTGCCGCGCCGCGGTCATCGTCGACCGCGGCGGGCGCGCCTGCCCCTGGGGATGTCTGGGCCTCGGCGACTGCGTCCGCTCCTGCGCCTTCGACGCCATCACCATGGCCGCCGACGGGCTGCCGCAGGTCGACCCCGCGCGCTGCAACGCCTGCGGCGACTGCGTCGACGTCTGCCCGCTCGAGCTCCTCACCCTCTTCCCCCTGAGCCGCCACGCCTTCGTCCAGTGCAGTAGCCCCCTGGTCGGCACCGAGGCGACCGACCGCTGCGACGCCGCCTGCGACGGCTGCGGCCTGTGCGCCAAGGCCTCGCGCGGGACCATCACCATGGTCGGCGGGCTGCCCGTGGTGGACGCGGAGGTCGAGCCGCCCCGCGAGGCGGTGTGGAAGTGCCCGACCGGCGCGCTCGTGTGGCTCGACGGGCCTCAGCGAGCGCTCTCGGGTGCCGGCGAGAGCGTGGGGACGTGGCGCGTAGGAGGCTCTCATGGGTAGGCTCACCGGCGCGACCCTGGCCTGGCTCCGTCAGCAGGTGAGACGGCACCGCGAGGCCGCGAGGCCGCCGGGGCACCCGGCGTCGGTCGGCGCCGCTCTCGGCGTGCTCGAGGGCATGATGTGCGACGCGCTGGTCCATCGCGCGCGGCCTTCGCGGACCGTGGCGCCAGGACTCACGAACGAAACGAACCTCAGCGGCGAGCGCACGCTGAACGCCTTCGGGCGGCCGGTTGTCGAGGAGGAGGGGACCGGCGGCCAGGGGGTGTTGGCGCTCGCCGCTGGGCTGAGCCTGACCGGGCTCCGGACGGCCGCGTGGTTGACCGGGGCCGAGATGGTGGACGCGCGCGGCAGCCTCCGCGACCTGTCGGACCGGCTGGCCCCGCTCGTCATCCACGTAGCCGACCGCGGGCGCCCGTCGACCCTGGCCGCGTGTCACGCCGCCGGCGCCGGCCCGCTGTTCGTGACCCTGCCCCACGACGCGCAGCATGCCGTCGACCTGACCCTGGTCGCGCGCCGCCTGACCGAGCGCGCGCTGGTCCCCGGGGTGGTCGTGACGGCGCTCGACGCGGTGGCGCCGGTGGAGGTCCCGACCGCGCGCTTCGTGCGTCACTGGGTCGGCGCGCCGGACGCACAGCTCCGGGCGCCGACCGAGGCGCAACGTATCCTCTTCGGGCCCGAGCGCGCCCGCGCCTTCCGCTGGTTCGACCTCGACCACCCGGTGGCCACGGCGACCGTGCGCGGCCCCGAGGAGGCCGACCGCGCGCGGCGCTCCCGCGAGGTCTTCTTCTGGGAGCACGTCGAGGAGCTGGCGGCCGAGGCGATGGCGGAGCTGTCGGCCGAGACCGGCCGCCCCCTGGGCTTCGTCTCGCCCTACCGGCTGAACGGCGCCGACGTCATCCTCGTGGCGACCGGGGCCGACGCGCAGGTCGCGCGGGCGGTCGCGGACGCCGAGCGGGCGACCCGCCACCGGGTCGGCGTGCTGGGGCTCCCGTGGCTCCGGCCGTTCCCGGCGTGGGCGGTGCGCGGGGCGCTGATCGAGCACCCCGAGGCGACCGTGGTCGTGGTCGAGCGGGTCAGCGGCCCGTCGCCAGGCGAGGCCCCGCTCTTCGCCCTCGTGGAGCCCCTGCTGCGCGAGCGGCCGGGCCCCATGATGAGCGCGGTAGGGGCCGACGTCCGCGCCGAGCGGCTGCGCGCGGTCTGCGAGGCCGCGCGTCGCGACTCCCCGCCAGCGCGGGTGCGGCTCGAGCCGGCCCCGCCGCGTCAGACCGGCCTCCCCCGCCACGACGCGCTGGTTCAGGCCGCCAAGGGCGCCTATCCCGCGCTGATGGCCCAGCGCCTCCCGCCCCTCGACGCCCCGTGGCCCGAGGATGGAGCGCGCCTGGCCGTCGCGGTCGCCGGACACGAGGCCGAGGTGCCGCCCGACGCGCTGCAGCGCCTGGCGAGCGCCCTGGAGGACCTCCGACCCGGCGGGGCGGTGCGAGGCGAGGTGCGCCGACCCGAGCCCGGCGCCTGGTACGCGCGCGTCCAGGTGACCGAGGCGGGCCGATGGGACCCGGGGGCCGACGCCCCGGTCGACGCGGTCGTCGTGCTCCTCGACGACCCGGGCGACCTCGGTCACCCGCTCGCGGCGTTGGTCCCGGGCGGCGCGGTGCTCCTGGCGATGGCGGCGCCCCGCGACGACGCCTGGGCGCTGCTGCCGCCGGCGTGGCGTCAGGTCGTGCGCGACCGCCAGGCCGACGTGTTCCTGGTGGCCGGCGGCTTCGACGCCGCGCTCGGCGCGCTCGCGGCGTGGCGTCGCGACCCGTCGCGCGGGCTCTCGCGCCTCGATTGGCGGGGCGCGGCCGCCGTCTCGGCTCGCGACCTCCACGTCCCGCCGCGGCTCCGCCACATCGCGAGCAGCCGCCAGTCCTTCGACAACCTGCCGCGCTTCTGGGGCGAGGTGGCGGAGCCGCGCCGGGTGGGCGTGGTCGACCTGACCCCCGACCCGCTCGCGGCGAGCGGGGCGGTCCCGGCGTTGGCGTCGGCGCTCGAGCCCGACCCGGTGGGCGCGCCCCAGCTCCCGGCCGTCGACGCGGCGGCCTGCACCGGCTGCGGGCGGTGCCTGGTGGCGTGCCCGGACTCGGCCCTGGGCGCGACGGCGCTCCCGCTGAGGGCCGTGCTCGACCACGCGGCCGACGCGGCGGGGCTCGCTGGCGAGGTGGCGGACGACCTCCGGCGCCACCACGAGCACCTCGCGACGAAGCTCGCCAAGGACCTCTCGCGGGAGGGCGCGCCGGCGCTCACGCGCGACCACCTCGACCGCGCCTGGCGTTGGTTCGTCGGGCGACTGGGGCTCTCGGGCGAGGCGGTCGACGCGTGGAGCGGCGCGTTCTCCCGCACCTCCGACGTCGTGACCCGGCTGGCGCCGTCGGTCACCGCGCCGTTCTTCGGCGCCGGACGTGCCGACGAGCCCGACGAGGTCTTCGTCCTCGCCGTGGACCCGCGGGCGTGTCAGGGATGCGCCATGTGCGTCCGCGCGTGTCCGCACGGAGCGCTGACGGTCGGCCCGCGGAACCCCGAGGACGCCGAGGTCGCGCGCGCACGCTGGGCCGTGTGGGAGACGCTCACGGACACCCGTCCCGAGACCGTCGCGGGGGCGCAGGCGGACCCGACCGTGGGCCGCCTCGCCGGGGCGCTCCTGTCTCGACCCGTAGCCCTCGCCCAGGCGGGCGGCGGGGTCAGCGAGCCCGGCTCGGGCGAGCGGCTCGGCGTGCGCCTGGTCGTGGCGTGCGTGCAGGCGAGGGGCCGGGCGGCGCGCGAGGCGCTGGCGCGGCAGGTCGAGGAGCGGGCGACCGCGCTGGACCAGGCGGCGCGCGAGGCGCTGGCGGCCGGGATCGAGGCCACCGAGCTCAGCGACCTCCGCGAGGCGCTGGCGGACCTCGACGCGGGTCGCGGGGACCTGGGTGAGCTGGCTCGGGAGCTCGAGCTCCACGGCCACCCGGCCCGCTTCGACCGCGAGGCGCTGCTCCGGATGGTGACGAGCGCCGAGGAGCTGACGCGCTACGCGCACCGGCTGAACGTCGGGGTCGACGGCCTCGGCCGCGCGAGCTTCGGGATCGTCTTCGCGCGCGGCCCCCTCAGCGAGTGGGCGGGGCGCTACCCGCGGCACCCGTACCAGGCGCCGCTGACGGTCGAGCCGACCTCGCGCGGGGTGGAGCTCGCCCGCGGGCTCCTGTCGGGGCTGATGCGCGAGCACCTGAGCCTGATGCGCGCGCTGCGCCGGGCGGAGCTCGTCGCCTCGGGCGCACGAAACATCGCGGACCGCCTGGCCGCCCTGGACCGGCTGAGCTGGGACGATCTCAGCGAGGTCGAGCGCGCGAGCTGCCCCCCGCTGCTGTTGGTGGGCGACCAGGCGTCGATCAGCGACGAAGGCTTCGGCTGGCTGACGCGGCTCCTGGCCGGGCGCCTGCCGGTGAAGGTCGTGATGCTCGACGGCCGCGGGGACCTGGCGCCGACGCCCGAGCCCGCGCTGGTGGCGATGGCCCACCGGGCGGCCTTCGTGCTCGCGGCGTCGGTGGCCTACCCCGATCACCTGGCCGAGGGGGTGGCGGCCGCGCTCGACTTCGACGGGCCGGCCTTCATCCACCTGCACGCCCCGAGCCCGCGGCGCCTGGGCTTCGACAGCGACCGGACGCTCGACGTCGCTCGGGACGCGGTTCACGCGCGAGCGCACGTCCTGCTCCGCTACGACCCTCGGGGCGACGGGGTCTTCGGCGGGCGGGCGAGCCTCGCCGGCAACCCGGCGCCCGACGCGGACGTCGGCGACGTCGATTTCACGGCCTGGGCGCGCGGGCTGACGCGCTTCGCGGGCGGCTTCGACGCCGCCGGTGCCGCCGACGAGGGCCTGGCCGCCCTGGGCCGGCACCGGATCGAGGTGTGGCGGACCCTGAGAGAGGTGATCGGGGCGCCACGTCAGGTGATCGCGCCGCCGCCCGAGCCGGTGATCAGCGAGGCGCCGCCTCGCTCCTCGGTGGACGACGTCGCGCGGCTGACCGCGCGGCTCATGAACCTCGCGGGCTACGAGGAGGGCGGATGACGGCGCTGGCACGGCTCCGCGATTGGGGGCGGCGCGAGGGGCGCCGGAGCTTCGCCCACGGGATCCACCCGCCGGGGCACAAGGAGCTGACCGACCACCGGCCGATCGAGCGGATGCCCTTCGTCGACGCGCTGGTGCTGCCGCTCTCTCAGCACATCGGGGCCCCGTCACGCGCCGTCGTGACGGTCGGTGACCGGGTCGAGCGGGGGCAGCTCATCGCCGAGCCCGGCGGCTACGTCTCGGTCGCGCTGCACGCGCCGGCGACGGGGACGATCGCGGCCATCGAGCGGCGCCTCCACCCGAACGGCCAGCTGATGGACGCCATCGTCCTGCGGGTCGACCCCTACTCGACCCAGCGGGTGCGGGCGGCGGATCCCGTAGACCCTGCGACGCTCTCCGAGGACGAGCTGGTCGAGCGGATTCAGCGCGCCGGGTTGGTCGGGCTGGGCGGGGCGGCCTTCCCGAGTCACGTGAAGGTGCGGGTCCCCGAGGGCAAGCAGGTCCGCGCGGTCGTCATCAACGGCGCCGAGTGCGAGCCGTACCTGACCTGCGACCACCGCGTGATGGTGGAGCGTCCCCGGGAGATCATCCGCGGGACGCAGATCCTGATGCACAACGTCGGCGCGCGGCGGGCCTACATCGGGATCGAGCTGAACAAGGCCGAGGCCATCGCCGCGCTGCGAGCGGTCGCGCCGGCGCACGTCGAGGTCATCGGGCTCCCGGTCAAGTACCCCCAGGGGGCCGAGAAGCACCTCATCAAGGCCATCTTCGACCGGGAGATCCCGCGCGGCGGGCTGCCGATCGACCTCGAGCTGGTGGTCAACAACGTCGGGACGATGGCCGCCCTGGCCGACCTCTTCGACGCCGGGCAGCCGCTCATCGAGCGGGTCATCACCGTGTCGGGCCCGGCCATCCGGAACCCGAAGAACCTGCTGGTGCCCATCGGCACGCCGCTCTCGGCGGTCATCGCCCACTGCGGCGGGCTCCTCCCCGGCGTCCGGCAGGTCGTCGTGGGCGGGCCGATGATGGGCCAGGCGCAGAAGTCCCTCGACGTCCCGGTGCTCAAGGGGACGTCCGGGGTCCTGTGCCTCGACCGGATCGAGATCACCGCCCGCCGCGAGTACCCGTGCATCCGCTGTGGCCGCTGCGTCGAGGCGTGCCCGATGTTCCTCAACCCGGCGTCGCTCTCGCGCCTCGTCCGCTACGAGCGGACCGACGACCTGGCCGCGAGCAACCTCGCCGCCTGCATCGAGTGCGCCTCGTGCTCCTTCGTCTGCCCCTCGGGCATCCCCCTGGTCCAGTACCTGCGGATGGGCAAGGCCATGGTCCGCGCCGCGAAGAAGGCCGCCTCATGACCGAGCGCGCCCCTGAGCTGGTCGTCTCCTCGCCGCCGTTCATCCGGAGCGGGCGCTCGACGCCGCACGTGATGCGCGAGGTCTTCCTGTGCGCGCTGGTGGTCGTGGTCGCCGCGGTCTGGACCTTCGGGATCGGGGCCCTGTTGACCGTCATCGCCGCCAGCGCCGGGGCCGTCCTCGCCGAGTGGCTCGCGACCCGCACCCGCACGCCCTCGCCGCTCTTCGACTGGAGCGCGGCCCTGACCGGGATCCTGCTCGGCCTGACCCTGCCCCCGACGATGCCCCTCTGGATGGTGTTCCTCGGCGGCCTGGTCGGGGTCGCGCTGGGCAAGTCGGTCTGGGGTGGCCTCGGCCAGAACCTCTTCAACCCGGCGCTGGTCGGCCGGGCGTTCCTGCAGGCCGCCTTCCCGACCGCCATCACCACCTGGGCGCCGCCGGCCACCGACCTCTGGACGGTCTGGGACAGCCAGCTCGCGGCCCCGCTGATGCACGGCGAGGTCGACGTCCTGACCGGCGCGACCCCGCTCGGGCTGATGAAGTTCTCCGGTCAGCCGACCGGCCTCGAGGACCTCTTCTGGGGGGGCGTCTCGGGCTCCCTCGGCGAGACCAGCGCCGCCCTGCTCCTCGTCCTCGGCGTCTGGATGGCCGCCCGCCGCCTCTTCGACTGGCGGCTGCCCGTCGCGACCCTGCTGTCGGTCGCCGTCTTGTCGGGACTCCTCCACCTCGCGAACCCCGCCTGGCCCGGGCCGCTCTTCGAGCTCCTCTCCGGCGGCCTCCTCTTCGCGGCGGTCTTCATGGTCACCGACCCCGTGACCTCCCCGACGACCCCTCGCGGCGCCTGGATCTTCGGCGCCGGCGTCGGCGCCCTGGTCGTCCTGATCCGCACCTTCGGGGGCCTCCCCGAGGGGGTCATGTACGCGATCTTGCTGATGAACGCGCTGGTCCCGCACATCGAGCGGCTCACCCAGCCCAAGCCCTTCGGAGCGCGCTGACATGTCCGATGGCGCCAGCCCAATCCGCATGATGGCCACCCTCGGCCTCGCCGGGATGGTGTCGGGCGCCGTCATGGCCACGACCTACCTCGTCACCGCCCCCATCATCGCCGGCAACCACGCCGAGGCCCTCGAGCGCGCGGTCTACGAGGTGCTCCCCGGCGCCGTCTCCCAGACCCCGTACGTCCGCGAGGGCGACCGCGTCGTGCCCCACGCCGGCGACGGGATCCCGACCGAGGAGGCGGTCTTCGCGGGCTTCGACGCCGACGGGCGCTTCGTCGGCTTCGCCATCCCGGCCTCGGGCGCCGGCTTCCAGGACACGATCGCGCTCCTCTTCGGCTTCCGCCCCGCCGACCAGCGCGTCCTCGGGATGGCCGTCCTCGAGAGCCGCGAGACCCCGGGCCTCGGGGACAAGATCGCCAAGGACGCCTCGTTCCTGCGCCAGTTCCGCGCCCTCGACGCCCACGGGGACCTGGTCGCCAAGAAGCCCGAGCGGACGCCGGCCGACCCCGACGCCGGCGAGATCGACGTCATCACCGGCGCGACCATCTCCTCGAAGGCCGTGGTCCGCATCATCGACGGCGGGCTCGACCACTGGCGTGACCACCTGCCGGCCGCCGTCCCGCCGGCGCCGCGCGAGGAGGGCCCGCGATGAACGACCCCGGCGCCCCCGCGGGCCGCTACCCCGAGCTGACCAAGGGCTTCTGGCGCGAGAACCCGGTCTTCGTCCAGACCCTCGGCCTGTGCCCGGCGCTGGCGGTCACCAACAGCGCCGTCAACGCCCTGGTCATGGGGCTGGCGACCCTCTTCGTCCTGGCCGGCTCGAGCCTGCTCGTCTCGGCCCTGCGCCGGCACATCCCGAAGCAGGTCCGCATCACGACCTTCATCATCATCATCGCGACCTTCGTGACCGTCGCCGACCTGACGCTCCAGGCCATCGCCCCGGCCGCCCACAAGGAGCTCGGCGCGTTCATCGCCCTCATCGTCGTCAACTGCATGATCCTCGGCCGCCAGGAGGCCTTCGCCTCGCGCAACCCCATCGGGCGCTCCCTCGCCGACGCCGTGGGCATGGGCCTCGGCTTCACGCTGGCCCTCTTCCTCGTCGGCGCCATCCGCGAGCTCCTCGGGGCGGGGAGCCTCTTCGGTGTGGACCTCTTCGGGGCGTCCTTCGAGCCCTGGAGCGTCATGTTGCTCCCGCCGGGCGGGTTTCTGACCCTCGGCGTCCTGCTCGCGGTCTTCGCCAAGCTCGCCCAGCGGAGGAAACGCCGTCAGCTCGCCGCCTCCCGAACGGCGGAGGAGGGCGCGCGATGAACGAGAGCCTCGTCTGGATCTTCGTGTCGGCCTTCGTCGTGAACAACTTCACGCTGGCCTACTTCCTGGGGCTCTGCCCGTTCTTCGGCGTCAGCGGCAAGATCGAGACGGCGCTCAAGATGGGGCTCGCCAACATCTTCGTGATGCTCGTGACCTCGCTGTGCGCGACGATGCTCAACGCCTGGGTCCTCCCCCACGCGCCGTACCTTCGCCTCATCGCCTTCATCGTCGTCATCGCGAGCACGGTCCAGTTCGTCGAGATGGTCATCAAGAAGGTCTCCCCGGCCCTGTTCCGCGCCCTCGGCATCTTCCTGCCGCTCATCACGACCAACTGCGCCATCCTGGGGCTCGCCCTCTTCCAGACGAGTCGCGAGTACGATCTGGTGCAGGGCCTCGTCTTCGCCCTCGGCGCCGGCGCCGGCGTGACCCTGGCGCTGCTGCTGATGGCCGGCGTCCGCGAGAGCAACGAGCAGGCCGACGTCCCCGCCGCGCTGCAGGGCGTCGCCATGAGCTTCCTCATCGGCGGCATCCTGAGCCTCGCCTTCATGGGCTTCGCCGGCCTGTTCTCGGCGAGCTGAGCGGTGGAGGTCCTCCTCGCCGCCCTGGCCGTCGGCGCCGCCTGCGCGCTCTGGGGGCTGATCTTGTTCCTCCAGCGTCGCCGCAGCTCCTGCGAGCGCTGCGACCGGTCCGAGCGCTGCGCTCCGTCAGACCGCCCGGGCGGAGCCTGAGCCCCGCTACTGGCGTTGGCAGTGGCGCTCGAGCTTCTCGAGGTGCTTGCGCATACCGCGCCGGAACAGCGGCGCGAGGAGCCTCGCCATGAGCCGCTTGCCGAGGCTGTGCCCGGTCGCCCGCATCTCGAAGCGCAGGACGGCGCCGCCCTCGGCCGGGGTCACGGTCATGACGGTGTCCCAGGTGATCCCGCCGGCGTCGCACACCGTGCGCAGATGCCGGCGTTCGGCGTCGTACTCCGTGATCTCGAGCTCGAAGTCCTGGGATCTCCGACCCATCCGCCGCGTCTCGACGAAGCGCGTCCCGGCGCCGCGCTTTCTGTCGGTGAGGAAGCGCACGGCGACCACGTCCTCGTTGACCTCGGGTGACCGCTCGATGTCGGCGATGAGCTCGAAGACGCGGTCCGGCGGCGCGGGCAGGAGTCTTTCGGCGGTGACGGTGCTCATGGGGACCTCCTCTGCGCCATCCTACGCCAACCCCGGCAGCGAGGCTCAGGAGGCCTGGGGTGCCGGCTCGAGGCCGCGCGCGGTGGCGAACCGGCGCCGGACGACCGCGACGACGGCCAGGGCCAGCGCCACGCCGGCGACGATGTCGACGGCGTAGTGGTAGCGCAGGTAGAGCGTGCCGAAGACGATGAGGACGGCATGCGGGACGATGAACCAGAGGTAGCGCCGCAGGTATCGCGCCGTCAGGAGCACCGTCGCCAGGGTCATGGCGGTGTGTCCGCTCGGGAAGGCGTCGTAGAGGTGGGGCGTCCCGGTCGCGGTCGCGGTCCGCAGCGCGTCGGTCAGCGCGAGCCCCTCCATCGGCCCGTCGAAGACCACGAGCCCGGCGAGGCTCGGGTCCTGGGCCGCGAGGGTCGGCCACAGGGCGGGCAGGATCAGCGTCCCGATGACCACGAGGCAGTGGACGGTCAGCAGCACCGCCGCCGTCTCGAAGAAGGCCCGTCGCCGCCCCTGGAGCGCGAGGGTCAGCGGCAGGGCGAGGACCGAGAAGTAGTAGAGGTTGTAGGCGAACTGCGTGATCTCGGTCAGCCACGGGCTGCTGATGCTCTGAAGGGCGACGGTCAGGGGCTGCCCGAACAGGGCCACGTCGATGGAGGCGAGCTCGCGCTCGTAGCGCGGGAGGTGGAGCCCGCCGATCAGCACGCCGGCGGTCATGTGGAAAAACCAGATCCAGAAGAGGTACCCCACGAGCCGGGTCAGCGTGTCCCGGCGGGCGTGACCGCTCCGACCGAAGTAGACGCCCATGAGCATCACGACCGGCGAGAGCGCCATCGCCAAGGTCGTACCGTGATCATCGGCGAGCCGAGTGGACGCGAGCGCCACCACCAGAAACATCGTGAAGCCCGTCGTCAGGACGAGGGCGTCGGCGTAGGTCAGCCGCTCGACCAGGCGACCGAAGAGGGCCCCTGGAGGGCGGGACTCGGGGACGTCGGGCATGGTGGGCTCCGGTCTCGGGCGCGTGACGAACGCTGTGACAACGCAAGGAATAGCCCCGGCCCGCGGTCCAGCGCCTTGATCGACGTCAACTCAGCCAGAGTGTAAAACAAGATTGCATCCAGGGATCACAGCGTAATGAAACATTGCACACGAAGGCGCGTAAGCCACTGAAAACACACCGACCTACGCTCGGCACGCTCGTTGCTCTGTCTCTGGCCGCACATCGACGCCCCTTGTGGAGGACCCATGCGCCGGACGTGGCTCATCACCTGCTCGCTCTCCCTCGCCCTCGGCGGCTGCCTCGACGCTGGCGCCGCGGGTACCGCGGACCCCGACACGCCGTCCAACCCGGACACGCCGTCGGACCCAGACCCGACGGCCCCCGACCCGACGGACCCCGATCCGACGGACCCTGACCCGACGGACCCCGACCCGACGGACCCGGGCGACCCGATCGTATCGCTGCCGTGGTGCCTGCCGGCGGCGAGGCCCCACGATCCCAACCTGAACCTCCCCGAGGTCCCGGCGGAGGCCCTGGACCTGGCGTGCGGGCTGACCGAGGAGATCACGACGACGCACAACGGCGAGCGCCGGACGGTCTACACCTGGGTCGACGAGAACACGCTGGCCGCGCGCTACCCGAACGGCGGCTACGCGAACCTCCTGAAGCTGACCTTCGTCGACGGCGCGCGGGTCGAGGCGCGCTATGGTCAGGCCGCAGGAGGCGCGAGCAGCACGCAGTTCAACCCCTTCGAGGACATCGATCGCTTCCGCTGGGACACGGACGGCAACCTCATCGAGCTCGCCCGCGTCGAGCCGGGCGTCGGTCAGGACGACGTGTACCTGACGCAGACCTGGGAGGGGGGCCGCCTGGCGACGCGTCACCAGTCCCGAACCACCTGGGTGGACGGCGTCCGGGCGAAGCAGAAGCTCGCGACGGTCTGGACCTACGACGACGAGGGGCGCCTCACCCTCGTGAAGGCCGACGGCTACGGGCACCACTGGGAGATCCGGTGGAGCTACGACGCCGCCGGGCGCCCCACCCGGGTCGAGCGCGACCGCGACGGCGAGCGGGTCGAGGAGCTGAGCTGGACCTTCGACGACGACAACCGCCTGGCGACGCGCACGACCTTCGTCGACCGCACGCTGACCAACGAGGACGGCTTCGACCCGGCCTCGGTCGACACCCTCGGGACCGAGCCGCTGGTCGAGTGGCTGGGCAACCCCTTCGACCCATCGCTCCCGACCGACCTCGGCGGGTGCCGGACGCTGCCGAACACCGTTCATCACGGCTACCCCTCGGGCGAGCGCGAGTACGACCTCGGGATGCCGCGCGAGGAGCGCCCGAACGGCATCGGCTGGGCCTACGGCAACGACTCCTACGGCTGGAACTACGGCGACCTCGCCTGGTACTCCCACGCCGGCATCGCGGGCTTCGACGCCAGCACCTTCTGGTGGCAGACGGCCTCCGCGACCCTGACCTACACCGACGGCCGGATGGCGCACGAGAGCGTCTCGAGCGACGGCGAGAGCCCCTTCGGCTGGGAGCGCACGCGGACCTTCGACGCCGCGGGGAACCTCGTGAACGACCGGCTGGAGATGACCGCCACCGTCGCCCAGGGGTCGGATCAGCCCGAGGCCCTGGAGCTCGGTCGCGACCTCGCCTTCACGTGGAGCGGGGGCGATCTCCTGGCCCGCGAGCTCGTCGACGACGTCGCCGGGGTCATGGAGCGCCAGACCTGGACCTGGGACGCCGCCGGGCGCTGGGCCTCCCACGAGGTGAGCGAGCCCGACTACGCGACCCGGATCTACGCCTGGCGCGCGACCGAGCCCCTGTGTGAGGGCGAGGCCTGCCCGTCCCCCGACACCATGTGGCGCCGCTACGAGCGCGAGGTCGACGCCGCCGGGCGCACCACGCTGATGCGCTCCATCGACCTCACCTCCGACCTGCCACCCGAGGAGCAGCGAATGGCCTACGACGCCGCCGGGCGGCTGGTCGAGCGGCAGTCGAGCTACGGCACCGTCGAGCGCTGGGAGTACGACGCCCAGGGCAACCTCGTCCTGTCGTCCTGGGACTACGACGACGACGGCGAGCCCGAGGGCTGGCAGGAGACGAGCTGGGACAGCGACGGCCGCTGGACCGCGCGCCGCAGCTACAACGACGGCGTCGAGACCCAGAGCACCGTGCGCGCCTTCAGCTGCGAGTGATCCACCGCGGCCGTCGGCGGCCGCCCGTGACGAGCCTAAGAGGGCGGGTCCGCGCAGCGCGCGCGGGCCCGCCCTCTCGCGTCTCGCCAGCGCGAATCAGCGCAGCGCGTTCTCCAACGCCCTCGCGAACGCACGGTGGGTCTTGTCCTCGAAGCAGACGAAGATGACGCTGCCGGTGAACGCGCCCTCGTCGAGCGCCTCGATGACGGCGCCCACGGCGACGCTGGCTGCGCGGTCGATGGGGAATCTGTAGGCGCCACAGCTGATGGCGGGGAAGGCTATCGTCGCTGCGCCGACTTCGGCTGCGAGCCGTAACGCCTCGTGGTGGCAGGAGGCGAGAAGCGCGTCCTCCCCTCGGTCCCCGCCGCGCCACACCGGCCCGACAGCGTGGACCACGTACCGCGCCGGGAGGCGGAATCCCGGGGTGATGACGGCTGATCCAGTCGGGCACCGTCCGTGCGGTCGACACGCTTCGAAGAGCTCGGGGCCTGCGGCTCGATGGATGGCTCCGTCGACCCCGCCGCCGCCCGCGAGGGCCGAGTTGGCTGCGTTGACGATGACATCGACGTCCTGAGTCGTGATGTCACCGTGGATGACGCGAACGGGTCGTGATCGGTCGTCAGACATGGCCCCAGTCTCCCCCCGCGACCCAAAGTATTAGGAACTAGGGTCGGACCCCGCATTATAACACTTTCTGAGGGCTGGCGGCGGAGCGGCAGCCCGAGCGGGCGGAGCGCGGGAGTCTGAGGAGGCGCCGTGGGCGGAGCGAAGGGCTGGGGGGAGTGGTGCGGAGCGGAAGCTCGAACGGCGCGGCGGGCGGAGCGGGTACGTCCGGCGGCGACGGCGCGCGGACCCGCTCCGCTCACGCTCTCCACACCGCTCAATCGCTCCGCCTCACGCTCACGCTCACGCTCACGGGCAAGCGAAGAACTGGATCTCGTCGAGCCAGGACCCGGGGCCCGGCGTGTTGGTGAGCCGGACCCGCCAGTATCTGTGCGCGCCGTCGAGGGCCCAGAAGGCGCCGCTCCAGCCGCTCTTCGTGAAGGTGAAGCCGGTGAACGCCGGGGTGTAGGTGGTGCCGTCGTCGGAGTGCTCGATCGTGAAGACACCGTTGTGGGCGTTGGTCTTCGAGCGATAGGCCCGAAAGCGTGTGTAGGCCTGGGCGTTGCCGGCTCCGAGATCGAGCGTCCAGTGCGCGCCAACAGTCGCCGTGTCGGTGTGCCAGGCCTGCCCGCCGAGCACCCCGTCGACCATCAGGGTCGGGTTGAACGCGGACATCCCCGAGTGCGTGAGCATCGCCGGGTCGAGCGGGTCGGGCGGCCCGCAGAGGCAGAGCCCGTCACTGCAGTATTCGCCGCCCACGCACGACGGTGAGCACGCCCCCTGCACGTCGGCGGGGCACACGGCGAGGGCGATGTCGTCGAGCCACGCCCCGCCGCCCGGCGTGTTCGTCAGCAGGAGGCGCCAGTAGCGGTGGGCCCCAGCAGGCTCCCAGTCGACGGCGTTCCACCCGGTGTCCGTCAGCGTGAGCACCCGCGCGATCGGCGTCCACGTCGCCGCGTCATCGGAGTACTCGACGTCGAACACCCCGGCGTAGGCGCTGTTCGTTCGGTAGACCTGGAGCTGCGTGACCGCGCGCGCGTTGCCGGCGCCGAGGTCGACCTGGACCCAGGCGCCCGCCGTCGCGCTGTCGGTGTGCCAAGCGGTCTCGTTGACCGTCCCGTTCGTCATCAGCGTCGCGTTGAACGCCGTCATCCCCGAGTGGCTCAGCATCCCCGCGGTCAGCGGTACCGTCGGCCCGGGCACCGCGCACCCGCACTGCCCCTGGGCGCAGGCGTGGTCGGAGTCACACGCCGGGGTGCACGCGGCGACGTCGCCGTAGAGGTAGTAGCGATCGTTCAGGTAGCGCTCGATCTCGGTCCGCTCCCAGTCCGTCAGGACGCGGCTGAAGAAGGCGATCTCGGCGACCTCGGAGTCCGACGGCTCGCTCGCGAAGTCGTCGTTCAGCGCGAGGCCGTTGGGCCCGCTGTACGAGCCCGAGGTCGACGCCAGGAGCCCGCCGTTCTTGTAGAAGCTCGCCGCGTTCGTGGTGTGCGCGAGCGTGTACTGCTGCCAGTCGTAGGTCGCCGTCACCGACGACTGGAGGATCCACGACGGGTTCGAGTACGCGCGGTGCTGCCGCCCGCCGTGCCAACCGATGAGCCAGTTGCTCGACCGCCCGCTCAAGAGCCGCAGCGCCGGTCCGCGCCCGGTGACCCGCCCCACCACGAAGACCGTCGGCGTATGAATCGCGCCGCCACCCGGCGTCTGCAGGGTCGGCGCGTGGAGCCACTCGGTCGGCGTCAGCGCGATGACCGGGTGCCCGTTCAGCCCGCCGTCGACGTAGCGCGGCTTGGTCGCCAGCGCCCCGGTGTTCGCGAAGTCGCTGCTCGCGCCCGCCTGGTTGGCCCAGCTCGCGACCCGCGGCACGCCGTCGTCGTCCACGGTCGTCACCCCGAGATCGCCGCGGACCCACAGCGCCGCGTCGGCCACCTGCCCCGGAGAGATGAGCGGGTCTTCCAGCGCATACTTCGTGTCGAGGTAGCGCTCGACCGACTGCCGCTCGGCGCCCGACAGCGCGCGGCTGTATACGATGACCTCGAGCACGTCGGCGTCGGAGAACTCACCGACCCCGTACCCGGTCAGGGTGAGGCCGTTCGGACCCGCCAGGAACGTCGTATCCGAGTACATCTCGCGACCGGCGCGATAGGCGCGGACGACGCCGCCGGTGTTGACCTCGCCGTACTGCATCCACGCGGTCGTCGCGGCGACGCCCTTCTCGGCCGGCGAGATCCAGCCCTCGCTGAAGACGGCGTCCTGCCAGCCGCCCCACCAGCCGAGGAGCCAGTTGTTCGACAGGCCGTTGAGGATGCGTGACTTCACCGGGCCGCGGAGCCTGGCCGCCACGAAGATCGAGTAGGGCGGCGGGATGTTGGCCACCATCTCCATCGTCTGCGAGCTGGCGTTCTCGAGGCGCAGCGCCGGGTGGCCGTTGTTCGCGTCGGCCGTCACCGTCGGCCGCTTCGACGCGGTCGCCTGGGTGAAGTGGTTGCCGTTTCCGCTCTGATCGACCCAGGTGGCGACGCCGTCGCCGACCATCGTCGTGCCCGCGTCGGCCCTCACCCAGAGCATCATGTTCGACAGCGCGCCCGGGTCGTCCTCCAGCTGGCAGCTCGCGTCGCAGCCATCCCCGGCCGCCGTGCCCCCATCGTCGCACTGCTCGCCGGCGTCGACGTCGCCGTCGCCGCAGTAGGTCGCGGACTCGACGACGCCGGTCGCGCTGGCGATGTGGTAGGCGAAGGTCACCGGCGAATCCAGCGCCGTGTAGCCGGTCGCCACGCCGCCGCCTTCGTCGATGGCCGTGTCGGTGCAGACCCGCGCGCCGCTGGCGGTCAGGTCGACGTCCCAGGCGACGACCGGCCACGAGGTCCCGGCGGGCGTGGCGTTGCCGGCCAGGGCGTCGGCCGAGGCCGTCCCGCGGGCGCGGAGCGTACAGGTCGCCGCCGGCGCGTTGTCGAGGTCGAGCCCGAGCGCGACGTTCCAGTAGACCTTGTTGGCTAGCCCCTCGACGCCGTGATAGACCGCCGCGCCGAAGAGGTAGCCGCCGGTGTTGACGTTGGGCGCGGCCGTGAGGTCGACGTTGCCCTGGCCGCTCGGGTCGATGACGACGTAGTCCTCGGCCGCGCCGCAGTCGATGGTCAGCGGGTCGAGGTAGACATGGCTGTCGGCGCCTCCGTCGGGGTCGCCGGTGCAGGCGAAGCCGAGGACCGCGGTCGTCCCGCGGCCGCCGCCCGGGGTGTGCAGGAGCAGGAGGTCGTCGGCCGGCGCGGTCGTCGGGCCACAGTCGAGCTTCGCCGAGCAGAAGACGTCGTCGAAGCTCACCGCGACATCGAAGAAGCCCTGGCTCGCGGCGCGCGCGAGGGTCAGGTCGAAGCTCACCGGGACGTCGACGTTGGGGAGGCAGGTGAAGTCGCGAGAAAGGAGCCCCGGGTTCCGCCAGCTGCCGGCGTCGATCGGCAGCGTCTTGCCCGGCCCGGCGTACAGCCCGAGCACCTCGACCGTGACGGTGTTGTCGTTGTCGTCGGCGTCGCACGGGCCGACGTAGGCGACGTCGCCGCCGGTGCCGTAGGCTCCCGCCGTGAGGTCGCGGGTCCACACGACCTCGTCGGAGCCGTTCTCGACCGTCACCCGGTACTCGGCGTCCTGGACCCCGGGCAGCTCGAGGGGCGCGATGCTCAGCGCGACGTTCGTGTCCGTGGGCGCCGGCGCGCGACCGCACGCGGCGAGGGCGACGACGGCGACCGTCGCGGCTGAGAAACGGAGATGTGGCATGGGGCGTCTGACCTGGCAGGAGCTGACCGCCCGGAGTGTAACGGCACAGCGCAGCGTCGGGGAAGCGCCCGGCCTACTAATCCCCATCATTCAGGGACCGCGCGCGTCCACCGCGACGCAGCGAGGCTCGACGCTCAGCGATCGGCGATCGCCGCCAGCCGCTCGTCGAGGCCGGCCTGGAGGGTCTCGAGCTCCTCGGAGAGCTCCTCCCAGCGCGACATCAGCCCTTCGAGGTCCGCGGACAGCGCGTCCCGGCGCTGATAGGTCTCGCGCACGCGGGCGCCGTCGGCGTGCAGGTCGGGGTCGAGGAGCGCCTGGTCGACCTCGGCGATCTCGGCCTCGACCTCGGTGATCTTCAGCTCCACCCGCTCGTGCTCGGCGCGCAGGTGCCGCGTCGCGCGGCTGTGCTCCTGGCGGGCCTCGGCCTCGAGGCGCTTGCGCTCCTTGAGCGTCGTCCCCTGCCGGCTCTCGGCGGCGCTCCCGCTGGCGATGGCCGCCGCCTCGGCCTCGGCCGCCGCGCGCTCGGCCTTCTTGCGCTGGTAGTCCTCCCAGTTGCCCGGGAAGACCTCGACGCCGCCCCGGTCGACCTCGATGACGACGTTGGCGACCGCGTCGATGAAGTGGCGGTCGTGGCTGATGATGACCAGCGTCCCGTCGTAGTCCTCGAGGGCCTCTTCGAGGACGTCGCACGACGCCATGTCGAGGTGGTTGGTCGGCTCGTCCATCAGCAGCAGGTTCGCGGGATCGAAGAGGAGCTTCGCCAGCGCCAGCCGCGCCTTCTCGCCGCCCGACAGCACGACGACCTTCTTGTCGACGTCCTTGCCGCTGAAGCCGAAGGCCCCGAGCATGCTCCGGCAGCGCGGGATGTCGTCGAACTTGGCGACCGACTCCAGCTCGGCGAGGACGGTCTTGTCGGGGTCGAGGGTCTCGAGCTGGTGCTGGGCGTAGTAGCCCCGGTGGACCTCGTGACCCAGGACGATGTCGCCCGAGTCGGGGGCGATGACCCCGGCGATGAGCTTGAGGAGCGTCGACTTGCCCGAGCCGTTGGGCCCGACCAGCGCCACGCGCTGACCGCGGTAGAGCGTCAGGTCGAGCGAGCCGTAGACGACCTTGTCGCCGTAGGCCTTGGCGACCGACTCGATCTTGACGACGTCCTTGCCCGAGCGCCTGGGCTTCGGGAACTGGAAGCGGATCGACTTCTCCGAGGCGCCGGGGACCTCGATGCGGTCTATCTTCTCGAGCTGCTTGACCCGCGACTGGACCGCCTTGGCCTTCGACGCCTTGTAGCGGAAGCGCTCGACGAAGCGCTCGATGTGGGCGAGCTCCTTCTGCTGCTGCGCGGCCTGCTTCTGGAGCATCTCGAGGCGCTCGACCTTCTCCTCCAGGTAGTGGCTGAAGTTCCCCAGATAGACGTCCACGCCGCGCGCGGTGAGCTCGGCGATCTCCTGGGCGAAGCGGTCGAGGAAGGCGCGGTCGTGGCTGACGGCGATGATCGTCCCCGGGTAGGTCGACAGGAACTGCTCGAACCAGATGAGGGTCGCCAGATCGAGGTGGTTGGTGGGCTCGTCGAGGAGCAGCAGCTCCGGCCGCGCGAAGAGGAGCCGCGCCAGGGCGACCCGCATCCGCCAGCCGCCGGACAGGGTCGGGATGGGCTTCTCCTGGGTCTCGGCGGTGAAGCCGAGGCCGGCCAGGATCCGCCGCGCCTCGGCCTCGAGCTGATAGCCGCCGAGCTGGGCGAAGCGCTCGGTCGCCGCGCCGTAGCGGTCGAGCGTCGCCTGGTCCGGGGTCCCGCCGGCCATCTTCGCCTCGAGCGCCGCCAGCTCGGCCTCGAGCTCCCGGGCCTCGCCGCCGGCCTCGAGCACCGCCTCGAGCGGGGTGATGTCGCCGTAGTCCTCGGTCTCCTGGCGGAGGTAGCCGAGCCGGGCGCCCTTCTTGAGGATGACCTCGCCCTCTTCCGGGCTCTCGTCGCCGCAGATGATCCGAAAGAGCGTCGTCTTCCCGGCGCCGTTTCGGCCCACGAGGCCCACCCGCCGGCCCGGCGCGACGTGCCACGACGTCCCGGTGAAGAGGGTCCGGGGTCCGTAACGCTTCTCGATGTCGATGAGGTGCAGCACGCGGCGCCCTTACCGCATCCGACGCCGAGGCGGCAAGGCCCGTGGGTCCAACCACGAGCGTTGACGCGTTCATGCGGCGTGTGGTCTTCATCGCCCGCATCGCACCGGAGAGAGTCATGGACGAAGCCAGCCTCATCGCCAAGCTCCGCCGCATCGAGGCGCTCCACGCGGGCGCGACCACGGACGGGGAGCGCGCGGCCGCGGGCGCCGCGCGCGAGCGCATCCTGGAGCGGCTGCGCTCGGTCGAGCGCGTGGATCCGGTCGTCGAGTACAAGTTCAGCCTCCCGGACCCGTGGAAGCGCAAGGTCTTCATGGCGCTGCTCCGCCGCTACGAGATCCGGCCCTACCGCTACAAGCGACAGCGCCACGCGACGGTGATGGCCCGCGTCTCGGCCTCCTTCGTCGACCAGACCCTGTGGCCGGAGTTCCTCGCCATCTCGGGCGAGCTCCAGACCTACCTCGACGACATCACGACCCGGGTCATCGCCGAGGCGATCCACGGCGACACGTCGGACGCCGAGGAGTCGGCCGCGCTCGGCCACGACGGCTGACGGCTCGGAACGCTCTACCGTAACCGAACCCTATCTGCGGTGGCGTTACGGTGTGGCGACCGTCGAGCGCGACTCCCTCCAGCGTCGGGGCAATCCGCGCAAGGCCCGACAACCACTACACCTTTGACGCAGATCAACGGCTTGGCACGGGCCGTGCTTTGGGACCGGGGCACACACGCAACCCCGGAGACCGAACATGCGCAACCGCATCCTCACCGCCGCCCTCGTCGCCGCCACCGCCCTGACGTTCCTCTCCTCCAGCGCCTCGGCGCTGTACGGCAACAACCAGCCGTCGGCGCGCTTCGGCAAGAGCAAGACGAGCTGGAAGAGCAAGGACGGCTTCGGCGGCGGCTACGACTTCTACGGCTACCTCGACGTCTGGAAGAACGGCGGCCAGGTCCCCACCAAGACCCGCGCCTGGGGTTGGGCCTCGGTCAACGCCGAGCTCTTCGGCAAGAAGAAGTCGATCGTGACCATCGCCGCCGAGGCGCGGGCCACCGCCAGCTCCAACAGCGGCAACGCCGTCATCGCCATCATGGGCCACAACGTCTGGTCGAAGGCCAGCTCGGCCGGCATCAGCTATAGCAAGTCCTACTCGGTGCCCTTCTTCGAGGCGAGCGCGACGGTGATGGCCGGGCCCATCCCGGTCAACGTGGGCGCCGAGCTCGCCGGGTACGCAGGGCTCACGGTCAGCGCGACCCCCGGGCTCCGGGGCGCGAGCCTCAGCGCCGTCCCCAACATCGGGGCCGAGCTGACCCTGACCGCTGGCGTCGGCACCGCCATCGCCTCGGCCGGCGTCTACGGCGCGGTGACCCTCGCCGACGTCGAGACCCCGGTCACCGTCAGCGTGAAGGCGAACGGCTCCACCGGGATCCGCTACGACGTCCGCGGGGACCTGAACATCACCACGTGCGACGGTGAGGTCGGCATCTACGCCTCCGTCGCCGCCTTCACCTGGAAGAAGGCCATCGCTGGCTGGGACGGCTACACCTGGAAGACCAACCTCTTCCACAAGACCGGCACCCTCTGAGAGCCCCCACGACCAACGGACGCCCGGCCACCGAGCCGGGCGTCCTCGTCCCCCCTCGTCTGCTCCGCACTCCCCCACACGCCAGCAGGAGGCCCCTCATGAAGCGCACCTTGCTCCTCGCCGCCACGGCCGCCGCGGCCATCGTCGCCACCGTCGTCGTCGCCTCCGGAGGTGACACCCGCGCGCCCGCTGCTCCCGCCCACCGGACCACGACCGCGCCCGTCGAGGCCGCGGTGGAGCCCGGACCGACCGCGCCCGAGTCCACGCCCGCGACGCTCCACACGGCCCCCATGGCGCCCCTCGCGAGCGGCTGGCGCGTCGGCGACGAGCGCCGCTACCGCTACCACAGCGACCAGCAGACGACCCTCGAGCTCGGCGACACGCCTCCGCAGCGCGTGGACCTGAAGGTCGACGGCGAGGCCGTCTTCACCTGCGTCTCCGAGACGGACGACGGCGTCCTCCTGCGCCTGAGCCTGGAGTCGCCCCGCGTACGCTCGGACCTGCCGAGCGTCGCCAGCGCCGAGACGCGCGCCACGGTCGCGGCCCCGTGCTTCATCGCCCTGGGAGCCGACGGCGCCATCACCAAGACCTGGTTCGCCGACGACGCCGACATCACCGGGCGCGCCATCCTCAAGCAGCTCGCCGCCGCGACCCAGGTGGTCCGCGGCCGTGACCCGGAGGCGCGGACCTGGACGGCCCGCGAGGCCGACGTCACCGGCACGCTGGTCGTCGACTACGTCCGCGCCAACGAGCGCGCGCTGACCAAGACCTTCACCCGCTACGAGCGCGTCGTCCGGAGCGGCGCGGCCCTGCCGATGATGGGCGTGACCCGTCACGAGGTCGACGGCGCGGCGACCCTCCGCCTCGACGCGACGGACCTCATCACGAGCGTGTACGTGGACGTCGTGACCCGGAGCGAGCAGCGCGACATGAAGCTGGTCAGCAGCACGGCGACCCGCGCGAGGCTCGACCTGCTGGTGGCCCGCCACCGCGACGACGTGAAGGGGTTGGCCGCCACGCGCGACGGGCTCACGGCCTTCGGCTTGACCGAGACCGGCAGCGGGCGCGACTTCGAGCGCCTCGGCGACGAGACCCGGGTCGCGGGAGCGACGGTCGCCGAGCTGCTCGCGGCGGTGGACGCGGCGTCCGTCGACGAGACGCGCTGGCGCGACCGCGCGGCCCTCCTCTCGCGCGTCTCGGCCGCGCTCCGTCTCCGCCCCGGCGCGGCGAAGGACGTCGTCGCCCGGATCCGGCGCGACCCCGCCGGCCAGGCCGCGCAGACCCTGGTGGGCGCGCTCGTCGGGGCGGGCACCGCGGAGTCCCAGGCCGGGCTCGTCGACCTCTTCACCGACGAGACCCTCGACGCCGACGTCCGAAACGGCGTCCTGGCCATCTCCGGGCTCGCGAAGAGCCCGCGCGCCGGGCTCGGCGAGGCCCTGGTGGCGGCCCTCGACGACGAGGGCCTCGAAGAGGGCGCCGCCGCGCTGTCGCTCGGCTCCTACGTGCAGAACGCCAACGGCTCGTCCGAGGCGGGGGCGGCGGACGCGGACGCTGCGACGGCCGATGGGCTGAGCCTGCTCATCGAGCGCCTCGACACCGCCCAGACCGACGACGAGCGCGTCATGTGGCTGATGGCCCTCGGCAACACCGGCGACGTCCGCGCGCTGCCGGTCCTGGCTCGCTACCTGACCGGCGGCAGCCTGCCGGTCAGGGTCGCCGCGGTCGGCGCCCACCGGTTCATCCCGGGGGAGGTCGTCGACGCGACGTTGATGGCGGCCCTCGCCGATGCCGAGCCTGAGATCCAGGGCGCGGCCGTGGCCTGCCTGCCCTTCCGCGACCTCGTCATCTACGAGGACGCGCTCGCCGGGGTCCTCGCCACCTCGCCGTCGCCCCAGCTGCGCCTGGTCGTGGTCCATCTCCTGGGCAACAACATCGAGAGCTTCGACGCCGCCGACCTGGCCCTGGAGCGGGTCGCGGAGGCCGACGTCGACCCGCAGGTGCGCACTGCTGCGGCCGAGATCATCGCGGCGCTGCAGAACACGGCGGACGCCGCTCCCTGAGCGGCACGTTCAGCGAGAACGGCGAAACGCCGCGTGGTCCGGGACCACGCGGCGTTTCGTCGTGTAACACCCTGTATCAGCGGCCGCGGCGCGAGACCTCGGTGGCCTTCTTCAGGGTGCGGGCGCGCTCGGCCTCCGCCTTCTTCGCGACCTCCGCCTGGCGCTTGGCCAGGGCCTCGCGCTCGGCGGCGGCCTCGCGGGCGGCCTCGACCTTGCGCGCGACCTCGGCCTTCTGCGCCTGGAGCTGGGCGCGGCGGGCCTCGGCGGCCTTGCGCTCCAGCTCGGCCTTGCGCTCCGCCTCGGCCTTGCGGGCAGCCTCGACCTTCTGCGCCTCGAGCTGGGCGCGGCGGGCGGCGGCCTGGCGCTGCGCCTCGGCCTTCCTGGCGGCCTCACGCTCGGCCGCCAGCTTCGCCTGACGCTCGGCCTCGGCGCGCTTGGCGGCCTCGATCTGCGCCTGACGCTCGGCCTGAGCCTTGCGCTCGGCGGCGACCTTCGCCTGACGCTCCGCCTCGGCGCGCTTGGCGGCCTCGATCTGCGCCTGACGCTCGGCCTGAGCCTTGCGCTCGGCGGCGACCTTCGCCTGACGCTCCGCCTCGGCGCGCTTGGCGGCCTCGATCTGCGCCTGACGCTCGGCCTGAGCCTTGCGCTCGGCGGCGACCTTCGCCTGGCGCTCCGCCTCGGCCTTGCGCTCGGCGGCGATCTTCGCCTGGCGCTCGGCCTCGGCGCGGGCGGCGGCCTCACGCGCGGCCTTCGCCTTCTGCTCGGCCTTCATCCGGGCCTCGCGCTCCTCCTCGAGGCGGCGCTCAGCGGCCAGCTTCGCGGCCTTGCGGTCAGCCTCCAGCTTCATCTGGCGCGCGGCTTCGGCCTTGCGCTCGGCCTCGAGGCGGGCGGTCCGCTCGGCGGCCTCACGCTCGACACGGGCCTTCTCCGCGGCGGCGACGCGCTTGTCTTCACGGGCCTTGGCGGCCTGGCGCTCCAGCTCCTCGCGGCGCTGCTCGGCGGCGCGCTTCTTCTGGAGCTCGAGCTCCTCGACGCGCTTCTGCTCGGCGGCGGCCTGGGCGGCCAGGCGCTGCTTCAGCGCCTCGAGCTGGGCCTGCTTACGGGCCTCCTCGCGCTCGGCGGCGGCCTTCGCCTCGGCGGCGGCGCGGGCTCGCTCACGGAGCTCGGCGTCGGCGCGGCGGGCGTCCTGGGCGGCCTGGCGGCGCGCCTCGGCTTCGGCCTTGCGCTGGCTGGCGGCGAGCTCGGCCTCAGCGGCCTTCCGGGCGGCCTCGCGCTCAGCGGCGGCCTGGCGGCGGGCGGCCTCCTCGGCCTCGCGCTGAGCCTTGGCCTGGGCGGCCTCCTCAGCGGCCTGGCGCCGCTGCTCGGCGAGCTCCGCGGCCGTCTGCTTACGCTGCTCCTCGGCGCGGCGCTGGGCCTCGGCGCGGCGCTGGGCCTCGACCCGACGCTGGGCCTCGGCGCGGGCGGCGGCCTGGCGCTGCTCCTCGAGCCGGCGCTGGGCGGCCTCGCGGCGCTCGCGGTTACGCTCCCGGCGGCGCTGCTCGGCGCGGCGTCGGGCGGCCTCGGCCCGGCGCTGCTCCTGCTCGGCGTTCCAGCTCACCTGGACGTGACTGTCGTGCCAGACGCCGTCGCCGTAGCCGGGGCGCCACGGGGCGTGGTCGTTCCAGTTGGCGTCCCACGCGTAGCCCTCGTCCTCCCAGCCCATGTCGTCGCCGAACTCGTCGGCGTACAGGGCGTCGTCGAAGTCGTTGGCGTACTCGTCGTCGAAGCCGACGTAGTCGTCGTCGTTCCAGCTGTTCTCGCCCCAGCCGTTGTCGTCGTTGGCGAAGTCGTCGTCATACACGACGTCCTCTTCCACCACGGCGGCCGCGACGGTCTTCGTCGTGGTCGTTGTCTTCGCGGGGGCCGGCGCCTCCTCGACGACCTCGTCCTCGAGCGCGTAGTCGTCGAGGTACTCGTCACCGAGCAGCGCGTTGTCGTCGAGCTCGTAGTCGACGAGCAGGTCGACCGGCTCCTCGGTGGGCAACGCCTCGTCGGCCGGCGGAGCGACCTGGGGCATGATGACCGTGACCTGAACCGGGGGCAGGACCGGCGCCGGCGCGCTCTGCGAGCAGCCAGCGGCCAGGGGCGCGCCCATTACCATCGGGACCATCAGTTTCGTCAGGGTGCGTCGCATGGTGACCTCCGTTTCGCGATACGCCCCCTCCGACGCACGATAATCCCGAGGGATCGTCGCGCTCCTGTCACGCTGTGTATCGACGACCGCGTAGTCTGCCACGAGCCGCCGAGCGCCTCGGTGCGCCGCGTCGCGACAGCGACGCAGGGGACTTCGGTTACTCGCAGGGCTCGTCGGGAGCGGGGACGAGGACGCGAGCGGAGGCGGTCGCCCGTTCGGAGAGCGCGAAGAGGACGACACCGCGCGACGACTCGTCGCCGGCTCGGCGTTCGACCGAGGCATGAGCGACGCCATCGACAGCGACGCCCGCGACGGCATGGTGGACCGTTTCGACGCTCTGCAGTGTGGTCAGCTCGAGCCCCTGGTCGGCGACGATCAGGACCGTGACCTCGACCCCGCTGACGCCGTTGCCGTCGGAGTCGACGGCCTGCACCCAGACGTCGCTGGCCTGTCCCTCCTCGACGGAGACGCACCCATCGAGCGGAACCAGCGCAGCGACCTCGTCGGAACGGCGGACGGTCTCGAGCTCCCACGCGTCGCAGGCGCTCACGCCCATCGCGACGGACAAGAAGAGGACGACGACGTAGTGGCCGCTCATTCCTCGCCCCCCTTCGACGTCAGCTGTGAGAAGCCGTCGACGCCCGCGAGGAAGTCGAGCGAGATGAAGAAATACTCGCGGTCGTCGGTCACGCTCAGGTTCCACCCGATGCCTGCGTGGATCATGTCGTTGAGCCAACCAAGAGACAGGCCGACGCCCAGTTCGAAGCTGTTCGACGGGTCGAAGTCGGGGAGCGTGGCGTGAATCCCGACCGACGGGACCAGCCAGTCGGTCCAAGGCGCTTCGTCCCGCCATCGAAAGGTCAGCGCGGCGCCGGCCGTGATCTCGAAGTTCGACGGCTTCGCCCGCTCGGAGGCGACCGCCACGTCCTTGATGCGCTTGACGAGGGTGAAGTTGGGCGCGACTCGCGCGGATACTCCGTTGTCCACGAGCCGAATCCGAAACCGCAGGGTTTCCGAGACCGGGGCTTCCTGGTCCGCGGCGGCGGCCTGCTCCAGCGACTCGACGATGACCTCGAGGATGTCGCCGTGCTCGGTCGTCGCAGCGCCGAGATAGATGCGGGCCGGCTTCACCCCATCGGCCGCCTCGTGGAGCGCGCGAGCGGCCGCCGACCGCAGCTCCTCGAGCGCCTGGCGCATGGTGTCGAGCTGCTCGTCGGAGTTGGTTAGCGGCCCGGAGAAGGCGACGACCTGCGCCTGACAGCCAGGGGAGGTCACGTCGTCAGCGCATGCGGCGTGGGAGGTGAGGAGACCAACCCGACCGACCGGCGCGGCGACCGCCGCTATCGCTCGGTCGAGCTTGATGTGAGCCTCCGCGACGGCCGCGAGGTTCGCGCGGGTCGACGCGACGGAGTCCACGAGCTGCGCCGCAGCGTCCCTCACACTGGCGAGCGCGCCCAGAGCGGAGTCGACTCGCTCTGCGAAGTCGCGGGTCTCGGCGGCGCCCGGCGCCGCCTCGTCCGCGGCACGCATCGCGCCGGTGGCCGCGAAGGACACATCATGAAGCGCGGTTTCGAACGCGGCGAGCTTCGGTGGCAACGCGAGGAGCGCCTTCGCCGTGGCGGCACCATCCCCGCTGAGCCCGCGCGGAGCGCGGACGTCGAGCTCATCCTTCGAGATCCTGCTGTAGTTCTCCACTGGCAGCTCGACGGGGTTGTCGCCGAGGAGGCGCGCCCGGACGCGAACCCCGTCGGGCAGCGCGAGGGCCTCGACGGCGTCGAAGTCGACGAGGATCGTGGCGTCCTTGCTCACGTGATAGAGCGACTTCAGGCACTGCGTGTCGTCGCCTGACTCGACCCGTCGCGTGACGAGCGGCTCACACCGACGCGGGTCGTACAGCATCTTCGCGAGCTCCGACGTCGTGCCCGCTTGAGATGGGCGTCGAGCCTCGACGCGAACGACCCGCGCGAGGCCCGTGCCGTCGAGCACTGACGGTTGGTAGGAGGCCGTGGCGCACGCACCAAGGCCCGCGCACAACACTGCGACGACGCCGCTGCTCGCGGCGCTGAGAGCGCTTCTCATGGGCTCACTCCTGAGTCGAGACTTGCTGGTGGGGGGACGAGTACGAGACGGACCCGACTCCCGTTGGTGACCGCCTCGCGAACGCGAGCCGGCGCTTCTTGCCAGCGACACGAGGCGTTTGTGTGCGGGCCCCTTCGCCCGCAGGCTCGCTCTGGCTGGTGAAGTCCCATGACGTTACACGGGCCTTCGGTCGAGCGCTGTCCCCTACTCGGGGGACGCCGTCATCGAATCCGCATCGGCACATCGAGGACACATGCGACTGCGGGAGATCCGACGCGCCACCTCAACCGGTCACAGCTCGCGGATGTAGAAGCGGTACGGTCCCTGCAGAGCGCTGCCGTAGCTGCACCCGGCCTCCAACCGAAGGGTCTGCTGTCCGGTGATCGATGGGGTCATCATCACAGGCACGTCGTTGGAGAACCAACCACCACGTACGTAACTCCGGCCAATCCGCTGGTCACCGAGATAGAAATCGAATTGACACTGGTGATTGTCACCATTGTACGTCGCGAGGTACAGAAGCAGCGGGAAGTCGCTCGCATTGGCGTCCGCCATGAGCCCGAGCACGTAGGTGCGGCCCGCGACGAGCTCCACCGTCAGCGTCCCGAGCACCGTTCCTCCCGGCGTGGGGGTGTGTTGGGAGACCGACGGTTCGTGCGCGTCGAAGGCGAAGAGCTTCGACGCGGGCGCCGCGCACAGGAGCGACCCGTCGGCGCCGATGCCCCTCATCATCTCGCCGTCGGGACACGCTTGGTCGAAGAAGCTGCTCGTGACCAGCGCCGCGCCTCCGACCGTCGTGTCGGCGTGGAGGTCGAGGCCGTCGTTGGCGATGAGCAGCTCCACGTCGCTCTCGGTGAGTACGGACGCGTCGATCGCAGTCTCGAGGGCGGCGAACGCCGCGTTGACCTCGCTCGAGGAGATGGGGGTACCGGCCTGGAACGGGTAGCCGGTGGGCCAGTCGACCGAGTCTGCCAGGAGATAGGACGGTACGGCGATGAGAGCCGCGATGAGCCCGAACGAGAGGGCGCGGCGGGTGGTCGTCCGGTCGAGGCGGATCTGGATGACGATGTCTCGGCGGTCATGGCTCATGGTCGGCTCCGGGATATCGGTCAGGGGGCCCAGACGCTGGTGTCCCAGGTCGCGGCGTCCCAGGTCGCGGGGCCGGCGGGGGTCGCGGTCTCGACGACGCCGCCCCGGTGGTAGCGGTACTTGAAGGCGATGGGCGCCGAGGCCCAGGTGAGCTGGTTCGGCGCGGCCAGATATCCGACGTAGCCCACCTCGACGCGCCCGACGTCGCCGACCTCGTGGGCGGTGCAGACGCGGCCGGCGCCGTCGCTGAGGGGGACCGTCCAGTCGACGACCGGGTAGACCGCGCCCTCGGGGATGACGAAGCCGGCCTCGGTCTGCGCGAAGGCCTCGGACGACGCGGTAGCGCGGGCGGTCAGCGTACACGCGCCGACCGAGGCGAAGGCGGCCTCGTTCAGGCCCAGCGCGATGTTCCAGTAGGCCTTGCCGGCCAGCTGCTCCTCGCCGCGATAGACCGCCGCCGCGAAGAGGTAGTCGCTCGGGTTGGACGAGAGCGCGGCCCCGAGATCGAGGTTCCCGAGCCCGCCCGGATCCAGGGTGAAGGACGACGCGGGAGGCCCGGCGCAGGCGACGCTCAGGTCGTTCATGTAGAGCCAGGTGTCGGCGCCCGGTCCTCCGGTACACGCGAAGCCCAGGACCGCGGTCAGGTCGCGCGCGCCGCCGTCGAGCGGGTTGTGCAGGAGCTCCAGGTCCTGAGCGCCGCCCGACCGGACACAGTCGAGCTTCGCCGAGCAGAATACGTCGTCGAGCTCGACCGCGACGTCGAAGAACCCTTGCTCCGCGCGCCGCGCGACGGTGATGTCGAAGGTGACCGAGACGTCGGCGTTCGCGACGCACGCGACCTCGCGGGAGAGCGGCGTCGGGTTCATGTAGCTCGTGACGGGAACTAGGCCGCTCGCGTCCCGCAGCGCGGTCAGCGTGAGGGTCACCGTGTTCACCCCGGTCGACGCGTCGCACGGGCCGACGTACGCGATCGACCCAGCGCCGTCGCCGTGGCGCTGCGCGCTGACCGCCTCGGTCCAGACGGTGTCGCCGGTCCCGTTCGGGCCGTTGCTGACGCGCAGGGTGTACTCCGCGTCGGTGACACCAGCGAGGCTCAATGGAGCCACCGCGATGGCGACCCGGGGCCCGGCGTCCTCGGACGCGGACGTCCGGTCCCCGTCGCAGCCACCTCCGGTGAGGCACAGCGCGGCGAACGTCGTCGAGACGGTGAGGGCACGAGACACAGGCAATCCTCGGCGACGCCTTGGTAGACGCATCACGACACGGCTGGAAGAGATGCCGTCGAACGTACATGAGTCGACGGGCGGCCGCTGTCCCCCAAACGGGGGACTCCCTCAGCCACCGCCCGAGAGCTTCCTCGCGAGCTCGACCCGGGAGCACACGTCGAGCTTCTTGTAGATGCGCTTCAGGTGGGTCTTCACGGTCGACTCGGCGACCCCGAGACGCGCCGCGATGTTGAGCACGGTGAACCCCCGCGCCGCGTAGGTCGCGACCTCGACCTCCCGACGGCTGAGCCCGAGGGACGAGGGGCACGGTGGGACCGGCACGTCATCCCGAAGGGCGCTCGACCAACAGACGAGCGCCCGGGGCGAGGCCGGCGTCCCGACGCTGGTGACGACGAGCCGCTCGTCGGGCAGGAGCCAGCGCGGCCGTCCCCCGGTGACGACCGGCTCCTCGCCCACCCAATCGAGCTCGACGCGGCCTCCATCCGGTCGGAGCCTCTCCTCCGCCTCGGCGTTCATCCACAGCGGGCGCCCAGCGGCGTCGAGCAGCATCGCCGGCAGCGGCAGCCCCGACGCCAGGTCGTCCAACACCGCGACCGCCCACGGCAGGCCCTCGACGTCATCGTCCACGCCGCTCACCTCGGCGCCGCTGCCGGCCGCGGCGTGATGGGCGCCTGCCGGTTCACTTGCCGAGCATCCGGTCGACGACCTTGCGCACGATGGTGAAGAGCGCCTCCAGCCGGTCGCCGTCCGAGCCGACCGTCGTCTCGCCGACCACGCTCCCGACCCACAGGACCTGCCCGTTCGTCCCATCCACCGCCTCGGCGAGGAGCCGCACGCGGACCCGCTCGAGGGTCATCGTGCGGGTCCGCGCGGTCCGGGCGGCGCGCAGCTCGTCCTCGGTGTAGGCCGGCGGCGCGTCAGGAACGGGGATCCGCTCGCGGCTGGCCGGCTCGGGGACGGCGAGCCGCCGCTCGACGTGGGCCTGGGCGTTCTCGTCCTGCCACGCGCGGTGAGCGGCGACGTACGCGGCGTGGTCCCGCTCGTACCGCTCGACCGCCATCAGGTAGGCGGCGCGCTGCTCGCTGTACCGCGCGGCCACCCGGCGCGCGTCCTCGATCCGCGCGCGGTACTCGGCGAGCTCGTCGTCGGTGTGACGAAACGTGACGTCGACGTTCAGGACCTCGGACTCGACCTTCACCGTGAAGATCCGGAAGAAGACGTCCGCCTCGAGGTCCTTGTAGTCGAGCAGGTCGGTCACCCAGAGCGAGGTCGGGTCGTCCGCGACGATCTTGAGCCCCTCGCTCGCCCAGTACAGGGACAAGGGGTCCCGGCGTGACTCGGTCGCGGTCGTGCGCGTCGTCGCCGCGCCGGTCTGGACCACCTCGGTCACCGTCCGCGACCGCTCGCGCCGAGGGTCCGAGCGGATGCTCAACGAGGGCAGCTGGATGACGCCGGCGTCCTTGACCCGAAAGCCCGCGCCGAGGAACGCCGCGATGAGCGACGCGCGGAGCTCCTTGGTCGCCTCGCTCTGGGTCGGGGCCTTCGCCCCCTCGGCCGCGCCCTCGGCGACGGCGTCCTTCGGGACGGCCACGACGACCCGCTGCCCGCGCGTCAGCGGGAGCGGCCCCGGCACCCCGATGAGCGCCACCCGGTCAGCCATGAGCTCGTCTCGGTTGTTGGCCGTCGGGGTCGGCACCGCGATGGCGTAGTCGTACTCCTCGAGCGGCGGCGGGGGCGACGGGGGGCGCGGCTGGGGAGAGATCGGGGTCTTCATGGTCGCGCAGCCGGCGGTCAGCAGCGCGACGAGGCCGAGGAGTGAGAGGCTCTTCATGGTCGTTCCTCTTGGTTCGGAGCACACCGCGGCGACGCCGACGGCATGTTCTCCGTCGCGCAGCGGTGGCGCGGGTGCTGGGTGATCCGACGTCCAGGCTAGTTCTGGACCGGCGCTGGGTAACTCCCCCGTTCGGGTGACCTCCCGCGCGGTCGACGACCGCCGCCGAGGGCGTCGTCGGCGCTGGTCAGAGGACCGTGACGTCGTTGGCGCTCAGGCCGACGCCCGAGACGGTCTCGACCTCGACGGGACCGCTGTTGCCGGGAATGTCCGGGACGACGAGCGTGAGCTGGGTGGAGGAGTCGACCGTCCACCGGGTGATACGGCCGGCGACCCGCACGGCGACCACGCGGTCGAAGTCGGTCCCGGTCACGGTCAGCGTCGCGCCGGGTGCGCCGGCGTTGGCCGAGAGGCCCGTGATGGTGGGGCTGGGCGCGAAGACCGTGCGGCGGACGGCGACGCTGTGGTAGAGACAGGCGGCGACGTCGATGACGTGGTCCAGGTCGTCCGGAACGGTGGCCTGCCCGTAGTCGTCATGACCCCACGCGGCGACGGCGCCATCGGCCTCGAGGGCGAGCGTGTGGTAGTAGCCCGCGGCCAGGGCCACCGGCTCGACCAGCCCATACGGCGTCGCGGTCTGGCCGAACTCGTCGCCGCCCCACGCCACGACCGCACCGTCATCCCTCACCGCCAGCGTGTGTGACCCTCCGGCGGCGATGGCGACGACGCCGCTCAAGCCGCTCGGCACGTCCGCCTGCCCGAGCACGTTGTAGCCCCAGGCGACGACGGTACCGTCCCCGCGGAGCGCCACGGTGTGGATGACGCCGGCAGCGATGGCGACGACGTCGCTCAGACCGGCAGGTATGGTCGTTTGACCGTGGTCGTTGTTCCCCCATGCCACCACGGTGCCGTCACTGCGTATGGCCGCCGAGTTCCTACCCCCGGCAGCGATCGCGATGACGTCGTCCAGCCCCGCAGGGACGCTCGACTGGCCCGACGTGTCGCTACCCCAGGCGACGACCGAACCGTCCGCGCCGAGGGCTACCGTGTGGTCGTAGCCCGTGGCGATCTCCACGACGTCGTCGAGCCCGGCTGGGACGTTCGTCTGATTCTCGTCGTTGGCCCCGACCGCCACGACGCTCCCGTCGCCCATCAGGCCGACGACGTGGTCGGCCCCGGTCTCGACGGCGACCACGCCCATCACCCCCGCGGGCGCCCTCGTGAGCCCGTAGGGGTCGCTGGCTCCCCAGCCCACGAGCGCCCCCTCCGCCGTGAGCGCCACGCTGTGCGAGTGCCCGACGTCGACGCTGATGACCCCCTCCAGACCGACCGGCACATCGAGCTGGCCCGTCTGGTCGTATCCCCAGGCGACGACCGTGCCGTCATCCTTCATCGCCACCGTGCGGAGGCGTCCGGCGGCGATGGCGGAGACGTGGTCCAGGCCGGGAGGAACCGTCGCCTGTCCGTAGCTGTCGTTGCCCCAGGCGACGACGGTGCCATCTCCTCTCAGCGCTACGCTGTGATAGTCGCCAGCCGCGATCGCGACGACCCCGGTCAGCCCGGCCGGGACGGTGCTCTCGCCGTACCCGCCGTCGCCCCACGCGACCACGGTGCCGTCTCCTCGCAGCGCCATGGAGTGCCAGCGGCCGGCAGCGACGGCGGCGACGCCGGTGAGACCGGCAGGCACCGAGGACTGACCCTGGAAGTCATTCCCCCACGCGACGACGCTGCCATCCCCTCCCACCGCGAGCGTGTGGTACGCGCCGGCGGCGATGGCGACCACGTCGCTGAGCCCGGCAGGAATGGTCACCTGGCCTTGCGAATCAAGGCCCCAGGAGAACACCGTGCCGTCGCTGCGGAGCGCGACGCTGTGGCCCCCGCCGGCGTCGACGGCGATGACGTGGTCCAGACCGGGCGGGACACTGGTGCGACCGTTGGCGTACCATCCCCACGCGACGACGGTGCCGTCACCTTTCAGCGCCAGGTTGTGTGCATCCCCGGCCGACACGCTGACGTACCCCGTCCGGAAGTCGACGCGATGGGCCAGGGTTCCGAAGCCCACGCTCTCGGTGCCGTAGCAGGTGAAGCCGCCCTCGGAGTTCTCGCAGAAGGGGTTGGGATCGGCGCAGTCGTCGAGTCCCATCTGACACTCGTCGATGTCGATACAGGCGGCGCCGTCCCGCTCGTAGCCGGCGGGACACGGCGGAAACGCGACCGTGACCTGCTCCGCGCTGGTCGCGGCGCCGGACACCGTCTCGACCTCGACGGGGCCCGCGCCCTCGACATCGGGGAGGACGAGCGACAGCTCCGTCGGGGACGACACGGCCCAGCTGACCACCCGACCGCCGACCCGCACCGCCACCACGCGCTCGAAGCTCGTGCCGGTAACGGTCACGGTGTCTCCTGGCTCACCCGTCGTGGCGGACAGCCCGGCGATGGAAGGCGGCGACGGCAACGCCGTGCGACGCAGCACGACGGTCTGGTCGCCGCCGGCCGCGATCGCGAGGACGTCCGAGAGGTCTCCCGGCACGGTGGTCTGGCCCTGGACGCCCCGCCCCCACGCGACGACCGAGCCGTCGCCCCGCAGCGCGGCGGTGTGTTGCTCACCGGCCGCGATGGCGACGACGTCCACGAGCCCCGCCGGGACGTCGGTCTGGCCGGACCCGTTGAAGCCCCACGCCACGACCGTGCCGTCCTGCCGCAGGGCGACGCTGTGGGAGCCGCCCGCTGCGATGGCGACGACGCCCGTCAGCCCCGCGGGTACGTCGGTCTGGCCGACCCCGTTCGCGCCCCAGGCGACGACGGTGCCGTCTGCCTTCAGCGCGACGGTGTGGAACAGCCCGGCGGCGACGGAGACCACGTCCGCCAGCCCGGCCGGAACGCTGATCTGTTCCAGCGCGTCCCACGCGACGACGGTCCCGTCGGTCTTCAGCGCGACAGCGAAGTTCGCGCCCGCGGCGACGGCCACCACGTCCCCGAGCCCCGCCGGGACGCTCGGGGGGCTGTTGCCCCAGGCGATGACGCTCCCGTCCGCCTTCACCGCGAGCGAGAAGTAGCTCCCCGCCGCGATGTCCACCACGCCGGCCAGCCCCGCCGGGGGCGAGCCCTGGCCGAAGCTGTCCCCCTCGGAGATGACGGTACCGTCCTGCCGGAGCGCCAACGTGTGGCTGACGCCCGCCGCGACGGCGACGACGCGGCTCAGGCCGGGAGGCGCGCTCGTCTGCCCCTCGGCGTCACGACCCCAGCCGACGACCTCGCCCGCCGCCTTCAACGCCACGGTGTGCGAGGCGCCCGCCGAGACCGCGACGACGTCGTCGAGGCCTGACGGGACGACCGCTTGCTGGCTGTCGTTGGAGCCCCACGCCACGACCGCGCCGTCGGCCTTCAACGCGACGGTGTGTCGGAATCCGGCGGCCACGGCGACGACCTCCGACAACCCAGCCGGCACGCTCGCCTGGCCGAAGTCGTCGCGACCCGACGCGGTGACCGTACCGTCGGACCGGAGGGCCACCGAGTGATAGCCCCCCGCGGCGATGGCGACGATATCGCTCATGCCCGCCGGAACGGTCGCCTGCCCATCGTCGTCCCGCCCCCACGCGACGACGGTACCGTCCGCCGCCAGGGCCAGGGTGTGGTGTCCGCCGCCGGCGATCGCGACCACGTCGCCCAGCCCTGGCGGGACGCTCGTCTGGCCCGCGTTGTTCGCGCCCCAGGCGACGACGGTTCCGTCGCCTCGCAGCGCCACCGAGTGGCTGAACCCGGCGGCCACCGACACGACGTCGGCGAGCCCCGCGGGGACGGCGGTCTGCCCCTCGAGCGCTCTCCCCCACGCGGTGACGGTCCCGTCGGCTCGCAGCGCCAGCGTGTGGGACGCGCCGGCGGCGACCGCGACGACCTCGGCGAGACCGGCGGGGGCGTGCGCCTGTCCGTAGTCGCTCGCGCCCCACGCGACGACCGTCCCGTCTCCCTTCAGCCCGACCGTGTGACGCTCGCCCGCGGCGACGCTCACGTAGCCGGTCGCCAGGCCGAGCCCGCTCGACGGTGAGCCGAGGCCGACGACCTCCGAGTCGAAGCAGGCGTACCCGCCGTCGGTGTTGGCGCACAGCGGCGTCGGCTCGGCGCAGCTCGCGAGCCCCTGGCCGCACTCGTCGACGTCGACGCACTCGCCGCCGACTCGCGCGTAGCCGCTGCCGCAGAAGGGCCCCGCGGGCGCGCCGGGCCCGTAGCCGTACGCGAACCCGGTCGCCGGGCCAGCCGTGGAGGTGTACTCGGGGCGAACCATCGCCGACGCGTCGTCGAAGGTCAGCGCCTCGCTCGAGCAGGCCGCGAGGTCCACGTCCCACTGGATGTACGGATACACGGCGCCCGGCTGGATGATCCCACCGTCGACGAGGCTCGTCCCGTTGGCGTCGTCCGCCGTCGCGCGCGTCCGGAGCCAGCAGTCCTCGATGCCGACGGAGCCGTCCTTGCGCTTCACCCCGAGGGCGACGTTCCAGTACGCCTTCCGTGCGCCGACGCCGCCGCTCTGGAGCTCCTCACGGCCTCGGAAGACGCCGACCTGGAAAAGGTAATCGTCCGCGTCCTGGCCGCCGGGCGAGGTCACCGCGGCGCACGCGCCGCCGCCCAGATCGCCCGCGGCGCACTGGTTGCCCGGCGCTCCCGAGGGATCGACGGCGAGGTCGGGCGCGAAGCTCGAGGCCGTCGGGGCGGTGCAGTCCAGCGTCAGCGCGTCCATGTAGAGGTCCGTCTCGACGCCCGCTCGCGCTCCCGCCGTGCAAGCGAAACCCAGCACCATCGTGGTGGCGCGGTCGCCGGCGGCGTCGAACAGGAGCCGGAGGTCCGACGCGCAGGCGCTCCCGTCGGCCGTCGGCCGACAGCAGTCGAACTTGGCGGAGCAGAAGATGTCGTCGAAGTTGACGGCGATGTCGAAGAACCCCTGCTGCGCCGGTCGCATCAGCGAGACGTCGAAGCGTACCGTGACGTCGGCGTTCGGCTCGCACCGGACCTGCTGCGTGAGCGGCCCTCCTGCGGTCGGGTTCTGGAAGGGCAGCGGTACCTCGGCGATGCCCGTCGCGGCGCCGGCGGCGAAGCTCCCGGCGGCCTCCACCGGGTCGGCGTAGACGCCGACGACCCAGACCCGAACGGTGTTGTCGCGCACGTCGGGATCGGCGTCGCACGGCCCGACGTAGCTGGCCGATCCGGCGCCATCGCCGTAGCCGCTCGAGGAGAGGCGACGCTGCCAGACGACGTCGGCAGTCGGGGCGCGGCCGTTGACGACCTCGAGGTCCCAGACGACGTCGCCGACGCCCGCGAGGTCGAGAGCCGCGATGTCGACGGCGACGGTCGGCCCGTCGAGGGCGGCCGGGTCCCGCGACGCGCCTCCGTCGCACCCCAAGACGAGCGACATACCCAGCAGCGCCGCGACCGCTGCGGCCAATCGAAGGGCGACCGACGACGGAGTTTCCATGCTGACCCTGGCTGGAGGAGAGGGGCGAGGCGGGTGGACTCCGACGACAGGCGTCGAGAGGCCGACTTCGGCAGCGACGTGTGTCCGAGATCCAACCGTCGCGCGCTCGTTGAGTGTCCGCAGAGACTACCCCGGCGGCCGGACGGGCGCTGTCCCCCAAACGGGGGACGCTCGCATCAGCCGCTCGGAGCCGAGGTCAGCGCCGCGCGAGCCGGTGGGCGAGCTCGACCCGCGAACACACACCGAGCTTCTTGTAGATGCGCTTGAGGTGGGTCTTGACCGTCGACTCCGCCACGTTCAGCCGAGCGGCGATGTTCAGCGCCGTGAAGCCGCGGCTCGCGTACACCGCCACCTCCGCCTCGCGCGGGCTGAGGCCTTCGAGCTCACCGGGCGCACACGGTATCGCCCGCGCGACGCCACGTAGGGGCGCGTGGATGCAGACCAGCACCCGGCGGCGGTCATCGGCGCCGACCGGCTTGACCGTGAGCCGCTCTTCGGGGCGGAGCCACGTCGGACGGCGCGAGCGGGCGTGCTCGCTGGCGCTCCCGGACAGGTCGCGCTCGAGCCGGGCCCACTCGAGGAGGTCGGCCATCCGCTCGTCGTCGGCTCGGCGGCCGAAGCGAGCCGCCGCCGCGCCGTTCATCCAGACCAGATGACCATTCACGTCCACGAGGAGCGTCGGTATGGGCAGCCCGACGGCGAGGTCACGCAGGATCTGCGCGCCACGCTCCGTCATGGCTCGCCGCCGCTCGCGGCGCGCTACCGCGACGAAGCGCCCGCTCCCCGTGGCGCGCGTGGTCCCCGCGGTCCTCGAGGGCGAGCCAAGGGCGTTGAGCCGCGCATTACGGCGATCACTGGAATCTGGGAGTGCCGGTTCATGACAGGTCCTTCGCCGTCCTGGCACTTGGAGACTCCTTGGATATAGCGCGACGACGCAGGCGGAATACGTGTCGTCGTGGCCTTCTGAAGTGAACGCAGCGCCGCTGGCGTTTCACGCTGGACCCGCGTACCAGCCGCGTGATGAACCGCGCGCGGTCGCATATGACCTGAGCTGAGGTGGTCGAACGAACATATCGCGGCGACGACTCAGGTCAAGCGGAATACATCGACCGAGACCCGTCGCGACGACGCGCCTGGGCAACGTCCGGAACGCCGTCGAGCTTGTTCATCCTCGCGTCTGCACGCAATCGAGCGCCACGAAGGACTGGACGCGATACAGCAGAATTGAACGTCGAGCTCATTGTGCGTCCGCGATCGCGGACGCATTTCTTTCGGAGAGTGCCAAAAGCACTCCGACAATCGACGAGGCGGCGTTCGTATCGCCATGCCTCGGCCTCGCGAACGGTCAACCGGCCTACGGCCCCAGCGGCGCTCGCCGTCACCAGCGGGTCAGCTCAGCGCTTGCGCTTCCTCTTGGACGCCTGCGTGCCGGCGAAGAGCTCGATCTGCGGCGGCAGCTCGCCGCGGACGATGCGCGCCGCCTCGAGGCGGCCGACCGCCTTGTCCGACTCGAGCACACGGTAGCCGCTGCGCTTGTCGATGCGCTGGTTTTTGACCCGGATGACGTTCGGCAGCGCCCGGAGCGCCTCGTAGTCGTTGACCGCGGTCGTGTAGACCAGCTGGACGTCCATCGCCCGCGCGACCTCGCGCTGGAGCTCCAGGAAGCGGACGCGCGAGGCCCGCCCGATGGGGTTGTCGAGCGCCAGGAGCGACGAGTGCCGCCGGAACATCCCGCGCCGCCGGACGCGCAGCTGCGCCAGGGTGCAGTAGAGCAGGATCGCGCTCGTCAGCTGCTCGCCGCCCGAGAAGCGCGCCATGTCCGTGATGTCGACGCGCTCGCGCCCGACGACTGGGTCGGGGTTCAGGACGCTGACGCGAATCGGCCGCGCCAGCTTCCGCACCGCCTGCTGGACCAGGGCCAGACCGGAGACGCCCTCGCCACCCGCGCGCGAGTCGAGGAGCTGGTCCACGAGCTCCGCGATGCGCTCGCGCCGCGCCGCGCCGTCCTCGGGCACGTGCATCGTGACCCGCAGGAACCGCGCGCCCCCGAGCCCCGGCAGGTGCTCGGGGAGCCGCGACTGCTGCGCGGCCGCCCGCACCAACGCCAGGCCCTCCTCGGCCGCCGCGAGCGCCTCGCTGACCAGGACCTCGCGGTGCTTGTCCATCTCCTCGAGCTGCGAGGCGATGATCTGCACCCGGAGCGCCAGCTCGTCGGCCAGCCCCGGCGCCCGCCCCTCGAGGTCCTCGGCCTCCGCCCGCGAGAACTGGCGCGCGATGGGGCTCGACAGCGCCTCGAACTTCGGGTCCGTCGCCCACGCCCGGAGCGCCCGGACCGCCGACGAGCGCGCCCCGTCGAGCCGCGACAGCTCCTCCCGGACGCCCTTGAGCTCCACCTCGAGCCCACGAACCCGCGTGACCAGCTCGTCCGCGTCGAGCCCCCCGACGGGCGCCGGCGTCGCCGTCTCCAGCCGCTCTCCGAAGAGCGCCGCATGCGCCCCGACGACCGCGTCGAGGTGGGCACGGTCCTTCCGGAGGCCCTCCGCCGCGCGGTTCCGCTCGGCGTGACGAGCCCGGGCGCGCTCGGCGTCCGCCCGGCGCGTCTCGATCCGCTCGCCGGCCAGCGCCGCCGCCTCGTCCGCCTCGAAGGCCCGCGCCTCGGCGTCCTCCGGGGTCCCCGAGAACCCCTCGGGGACCTCCGCCCGCGCCTCCCGACAACGCCGCCGCTCGGCGGTCAGCGCGTCCCGGGCCTGCTTCTCGCGCGCCGTCAGCTCGCCCAGGGCGAACTGCGCCGTCTCGTGGGCGCGAGACGCCTCGTCGAGCCGGGTCTCCACGTCCTGCGCGTCGTCGAGCCCGCGGAGCGCCGCGAGCACCGACGCCTCGTCGAGCGCTCGCACGCCCTTGCCCCGGCGACCGGCGCCGAGTCGGGTCGTGAACCGCCGCCGCTCCTCCCGCGCCAGCCCCTCGGCCTCGCGCCGGAGGCGGACCAGGCCGTCCTCGTCCACCCGCTCCTCGTAGCCAGCCTTCAGCGCCTTGTAGCGCTCGCGCAGCTCGTCCACCGACGGCGCGTCGGCCGCCTCCTCGCCGCGCGCCGCCGCGTGCAGGTGCCCCCCACCGGTCACGTACTCGACCGTCGACAGCTCCTGCTCGACCGCGCGCGCCTCCTCGCCGAGCTTCCGCGTCGTGTCGCTGAGCTCCGTGGCCCGCGCCTCCACCGTCGCCTCGACCTCGGCCCAGCGCTCCTCCTCGGCCCGCGCCGTCTCCCGCGCCGCCCGCGCGTCGGCGAGCGCCGCGCGGTGCGCCTCGAGCCGCGCCTCGTGCTGCCTCACGAACTGCCCGACCAGGGCCCGCTGCGTCCTGCGCCGCGCCTGGTCCTTGCCGATCCGCTCGATCTCGGCGCTCGCCTCGCCGGTCCCGGCGTCGGCGGCCCGCGCCGCCTCGGCCGCCTCGCTCGCCCGCGCGGCGTGGGTCGCCGCCCGCTCCTCGAGCTCGGTGACCCGCGCCTCCTGCTCGGCGAACCAGCCGCGCGGGAAGCGCCGCCGGAGCTCCCGGATGCGGCCGACCAGGCCCTCGATCTCCGAGCGCCGCGCCTCCTCCTCGACGATCTGGCCGGCGTAGCTGTCGAGCCGCGCCTGCCGCCGGCCCAGCTCCACCTCCGCCGCCGCCCGGTCGAACCAGGCGTCGCTCGCCGGGCCCACGACCCGGACGCCCTCGGCCGCCCCGTCGTCCGCCAGGGTCCCCTCGCCGACCAGCGCCACCATCCCGTCCAGCTCGAGCCCGCTCCGGGCCACCAGGGACGCCGCCTCGTCGAGCGCGTCGTCCGGGACGACCACCGCCACGGCCAGGTGCGGCGCACGCCGGAGCCGCCCGCGCGGCCCCTCGCCCTCGTGCCCCTGGGCCTCGAGCCACGCCCACCCGGACCGCGCCCCGACGACCCGACCGGCCAGGGCCTCGAGGACCCGCTCGGCGTCGGGCCCCGGGGGCAGGAGCCCGCGCTCCTCGAGGTGGACGACGGCGCGCACATCGGCCGCGCGCTCGATCTTGAGCCGGACGACCTGGTCCAGCGACCGCCGCGCCGCCTCGCCCAGCTGGGCCAGGGTCGCCTCGGGCAGGCGCTCGAGGTCGAGGCTCTCGACCTCCAGGAGCGATCGGAGCCGCGGGTGCTCCTCCAGCTCCCGCCGGAGGGCCGTCGCCTCGGCCAGGCGCTTCGCCTCGGCCCGGGCCTTCGCGCGGACGGCGGCCTCCTCGGCCGACGCCTCGCGCCGCTGCTCGTATAGCGCCGCGATCTTGTCCTTGGCGACCTTCAGCTCGGCGCGGAGCCCCTCCAGCCGCGCCTCGTCCCGGGCCACCTCACCGTCGAGCCGCGCCAGGGCGACCTCGCCGGGCTCCTCGACCTCCAGCGCCCCCTCGACCTCGAGGTGACGCCGCTCACGCCCGTGCTCCTCGACGAGCCCCTCGAGGCGCCGGATCTCGCTCTCCACCCGCGCCAGGGTCGCGTGGGCCGCGCCGATCTTCCGCCGGAGCTCGCGCACCTCGGCGCGCGCCGCCTCCTCGTCCGCCCGGCGCGCCGACTCGTCGAGCCGCAGGCGCCGCGCCTTCGTCGCCAGGGCCCCGGCGTAGGCGACCGCGCCGGCCTCCAGCGCCGCCAGCGCCGGGGCGTTCTGGGACTGCTTCTGCTCGAGGTCCTTACGGTGCTGCTCCGCCTGCCGCTCGAAGCGCAGGGCGTTGCGGAGCGGGACCGCCGCCTCCCACAGGGTCTTCAGCCGCTCGGCCTCGACGATGCGGTGGCGGGTCGTGTCGAGCTCGAGCTCGGTCTCCGCGTGCCTCGCCTGGGCCGCGGCCAGCCGGAGCCCGGCGGCCCGCTGGAGCGACTCCGCGCGCGACGCCCGCGCGACCGCGACGTCTCGCTCGGCGACCTTGGCCGCGTCCGCCGCCGCCTCCGCCTCCGACTCGAAGCGGGCGACCTCGGCGTCGCCCCAGAGCCGAAGCCCGGTGACCGTGGCGGCGGCCTCGTCGAGGCGCCCCGACAGCGCCGCGCGGTCGTGGGTCAGCCCGACGAGGGGCGACAGGCGCGCCGCGAGCCCCTCGAGCAGGACGCGCTCGGGGACGAGGCGGTCGCGCCGCTCCTTGAGCTCGGTCTTGAAGGTCGCGATGTTGCGGCCGACGCGCTCGCCGAGGGCCGGGTCGAGGGCGAGCTCGAGCAGGAAGTCGACGAACGCCTCGTCGCTGTCGAAGCGGAAGAGCTCGTCGACGCCGCCCTCGCGCTGGTTCATCCGGATCTGGTAGGCGAAGAGCTCGGTGTCGATGCCGACCCGGTCGAGCTGCTCGTGCCACTCGCGCTGATGCTCGGTGGTGATGACCTCGCCGGCGCCGCGCTCCTCGGCCAGCGCGGTCCACTCGCTCTTGAACGAGCTCATCGTGCGGCGCCGGAGCTCTCCGTCATCGCCATGGAGCGTCAGCGGGAGCCCGTCGATGGTCAGCCGCGGCTCGGCGTCGTCGGCCGGCGCGGCGAAGAAGAGGCGCCTGAGCGACGGGCCGCCGCCGACCTGGCGCCACTCGTAGAAGACGCCGCTGAGGTAGCGCTCCGGGCCGCTGGTGTCCGGGGCGAGGTCGAGGGTCCCGGCCGGCGGGTCGAGCTCCCACTCGGCGACCAGCACGGCGCGGTCCTCGGGGAGCACGTAGTCCTCGATCTTTCGCCGCTTGGCCTCGGCGCGCCCGCCGAGGAACTCGCGCCGGTCCGGGCGGAGCAGCGCGAAGAAGAGGTTCAGGATGGACGACTTGCCGCCGCCGTTTCGAAGCCAGAGCGTCGAGTCCGTGGCGCGCCCCTCACCGTCGCGCAGGTCGAGGGTCAGGTCCTCGAGGCGGGCGTTGGGGTGACCGATGGAGACATAGCGGAGGCGGGCCAGGCGCGGCATCGCGGGTCCTCACGAGCGGACGTGGACGGCTCGGTCGAGCGTCCACGACCGAGGCGCGCGGTTCTATCACGCCGGGCCGATCTGAAAAGGGCCGATTTCCCGGGCCCCCCGACGGCGTCCTGTGGCGCGGGTCAGGGCTCGGGGGCCTCGGAAGGCTCGGGCGGACGGCGGCCCCAGAGCCAGCTGAGCGACAGCGGCACGGCGTCGAAGGGCGCCGCGTGAACGACCTCGTCGCCGCTGTGGCTGCCCGCGAGGAGCCAGGTGGAGCCTTGGCGCGCGAAGACCTCGAGGCTCTCGGCGATGGGGTCGACGAGCCAGACGTGGTCGACGCCGGCGCGGGCGTAGAAGGGCAGCTTCAGGATGCGGTCGGCGCGCTGGGTGCTGGGCGAGAGGACCTCACAGACCCACTGGGGACAGACCTTGAACTGCGCGGTCTCGGGGAGGCCGGGCATGACCTCGAGGCGCCAACCGGCGAGGTCGGGGATCACCGGGTCGTAGTCCGGGTCGACGCCGAGGCTCAGCTCGGGCTCGACGAGGATCTGCCAGCCGCCGGGCCCGCCGATGCCGAGATCGAAGGGTCCCCCCAACAGTACCGTCAGCTTGGACGCCGCGCGGGCGTGAGGTGGGGCCGGGCGCGGGCTGACGACCAGCTCTCCAGCCAGGATCTCACCGTTGACGTGAGGCGGCAGGGCCTCGATGTCGGCGTAGGTGGGGCGCGGGTGGCGCTGGTCGGAGCGGCTCATGGGTTGATTCTAGGGACGCGGTTATCGGTAGTCGATCGCGAGGCAGCCGGCCGAGCTCAGGGGGCGGCGTCGGCGTTGAGGGCCTTCAGCCGCGCCCGCTCGGCGTCGAGGGCGGCGCGGCGCGCCTCTTCGCGCTTGCGGGTCTCCAGCTCGTCCTTCAGCCGAGCGGCGCGGACCGCTCCGGCGTGCGCCTCGTCCCACGCGTTCGTCCGCTGCTCGACGCGGACGGTCGAGCTGCTGCCGAAGCCCGGCCGCGAGACGATGAGCTGGGCGTCGCTCGAGGTCCACCGGTAGGTGCGATCCCAGGCGGCGCTGGGGGTCTCGCTCGGCTCGCCATAACGCTGGCTGAAGGCGTCCTGGACGCGCTCCTCGTAGGTGTCGGCGTCGTCGCTGGTCGCGAGCTCGGTCTCGCAGGTGATCCGGACCAGGCCCCTCTCGTCGAGGAACGCGAAGGTGCAGGTGGCCGGCTCGTTCTGAACGAGCAGCTTCGCGGTCATCTCATCGCGCGTGACCATCAGCTCACCGGCGACGTCGAGCGTGGCGATCGGGACGAGGTCGCCGCGGTCCACGCGCTCGAGCGTCGTCGACGCGAGCTCGCGGCGCGCCTCCCGGACCTCCGCGATCGACATCCCGAAACGGAGATCGCTCAGATAGGGCGTCGAGAGGGCTTCGCAGCCGCCGTCGCCACACCCGGCCGCCTGCGCCTTTTCGGAGGTGGCTGACGGAGCCTCTCCGCCCTGCGTGAACATCAGGAGGACCAGGAGGCCGACGAACAACGACGCGGCGGCGACGACGAGCCCCGCCTTGGACGACGGGCTCGCGACCGGCGCGCTGGGGCTCGGCTCGGAGAGCTCGAAGCGCTCGACCGGGGTGGGCGCGTGAGCCGGCCGCGCCCGGGAGGCAGCGGGCTCGGGTGCCTCGTCGACGAAGAGCTGCGCGACGTCCTCGTCGACGACCGCGTCGGGCGCGGCGTCATCGTCGTCGAGGGCGACCCTCAGCAGCCCGCGCGCCTCGGTGGCGCTGGCCGGCCGCTCGTCGGGGGCGCGGCAGGTCAGCCGGTCGAGGAGGTGCAGGGTCCGTGGGCTCGCGTGGACGTGACGGCGCCAGTCGAGCTGCTGTTCTCGGTCGAGCAGCTCGGCTGGCTCGCGCCGCGACAGGAGGACCACCGCGATGACCCCGACGGCGTACAGGTCGCTCGCGGGCGTCGCCGTCCCGTACAGCTGCTCGGGCGCCATGTAGCCAAACGTCCCGGCGACCGTCGCCGACCCGCTGACGCTGTTGGCGACGGTGTCCTTGACCGAGCCGAAGTCGATGAGCACCAGGCGTCCGTCGCTGACGCGGCGCATGACGTTGCTCGGCTTGAGGTCCCGGTGGACGACCGGCGGCGCCAACCCGTGCAGGTACTCGAGCAGCTCGAGGACCTCGTCGACGACGCCGAAGACCTCGCGCTCGGTGTAGCGGTGGTCGTCCATCTCGTCGGCGAGGCTCCGGCCGTCGACCAGCTCCTGGACGAGGTAGAGCGCGAGCGAGCGCCCCGCACCGGCCCCGAAGTCGTCGAGGTAGGCCGGGATCTGCGGGTGGTCGAGCTGCCGCAGGACCGCGGCCTCGCGTCGAAAGAGGCGCTCGGCCTCGAAGGACCGGAGCGCGCGGAAGGCGAGCTCCTTCACGCAGACCGGGTGACCGTCCGTGAGGCGCGTCGCCCGGTAGGTCACGCCGGAGCCGCCCTGGCCGATCACCGCCTCGAGGCGGTAGCGCCCTTCGAGGATGGGCGACTCCCCGCACCCCGGGCAGGGGTCGAGGGCGGTCGACTCACCACAGTGGCTGCAGATCACACGGTCCTCCTCTCTTCACGCGTAGGCGACGACAATGATGAGACACCTACCGCGTCCTCGCGCGGGCCGGAACCCGCAGTGGCTCTTCGGTGGCGGACTCGCTCGAGCGTGGTGCCCCCGCCGCGCTAGTCAGGTCAGGAGCGCAGCCCTTGCAGTGCAATATTTGCACGACGTCCGCGGATTCTGCGGTCTGCATGCCGGTCTCGGCCGGGCGCGATCTCGCAACTGTTCGAGATCACGACGCCTCCAAGAATGGCACATACGATGCATTCCTCATCGAGCGACTCCCGGATACACCAAGACTCCCCGGGGAAGGAGCTCTCATCATGCGGTTCATCGGACTCATCACCACGGCCCTGCTCGTCGCCACCCCCGCCTGTGACCAAAGCCAGACCGGCGCCCCGGCGACCACGTCGACGGCGTTGTCGACGACCTCGAGCGGGCTCACCGAGGCTCAGGTCGCGAGCCTCGTTCGGCTGCGGGAGGAGGAGAAGCTCGCCCGCGACGTCTACCGCGTGCTCGGCGAGCGCTGGGAGCTGCGGATCTTCGACAACATCACCCTCTCCGAGCAGCGCCACATGGATCGGGTCGGCGATCTCCTGGACGCGTACGGGATCGGGGATCCCGTCGTCGATGACGCGACGGGCGTCTTCACCAGCGTCGAGATGCAGCAGCTCTACACCGCCCTCGTGAGCCAGGGGTCGGCCAGCGAGGCGGCGGCGCTGGCCGTCGGCGCGGCCATCGAGGAGCTCGACATCGTCGACCTCGAGGAGGGCATCACCGAGGAGACCCCCGACGACATCGTCCGCGTCTACGAGAACCTGATGAAGGGCTCCCGCAACCACCTCCGGGCCTTCGTCGGCCAGCTCGAGGCCAACGACTACTCGTACACCCCATCGTCTCTGACGGCCGAGGAGGTCGAGGCGATCGTCTCCACCCCGCGCGAGCGCGGACCGATCGGCCGCGGCATGGGCCAGGGCGGCTTTGGGCGCGGCATGGGTCATGGCGGCATGGGCCAGGGTGGCTTCGGCCGCGGCATAGGCCAGGGTGGTGGCGACTGCGACGGCTCGGGCCCGGGCTGGTAGTCCCCCACCCATCCAGGTCTGGCTGCAACGCACGCGGTGGGCGCTCCGGTCGGAGCGCTCACCGCTCGTCCGTGAGCCTCTCACGAGCGCGCACGCCGTCGGTGGGGACCAAGGCGGCGACCAGGGCCTGCTTCCCACGAACGCCGTCGAGCGGCTCGTCGAGCGCGCGCTTCGAGAACAGCGCCACGCTCGTCTCGGGGCCGCGGGTCAGCAGGTAGCCGGCCGTCCCCGCGGGGACCTGCTGGGTGAAGAGCGGGGTCCCGCCTGGCTCCGAGGCGTCGGCGCCGACCTTCAGCGTGAGCGCGCGCGCCGCGACCACGGGCTCGGGCTCGGCCAGGAGCTCGCTACCGGGGGGCGGCGTGGACTCGAACCACATCGACAGATGGGCGACCGAGCAGCCGCCGGTGAAGGCGGCCGCGGCGGTGTCCCACTCGAGGGTGCCGGGCTCCTCGGGGTTCTCGAAGGTCAACAGCAGCCCGGCGTCCGTCGGCTCCACGGTCCAGAGCTCTCCCCGAACCGTGGCCAGGCGTCGGTAGTCGTCCCCATCGCGGGCCCAGAACGACGTGACGGAGCTCACCGGCGACTCCATGTGCTCGAAGACGTAGATCCTGCGCCCGTCTCCGGGCCAGGTGACGACGAAGGCGTGGTGGTTGTCGGAACCCGGCCCCTCCTCGCTGAAGCTCGCGTTCATGGGGTTGTCCGGCAGCGCCGCCTCAGGCGACTTCGCGGGGACGCGCACGATCCTGCGCTTCTCCTGGTCCCAGTACGGGAGGCCGCCGGCCGCGGCCATCGCGAGCAAGAGCGCGCGCTCGGCCGCGTGGTCGAGCCGGGGGAGCCGGGTCATCGGATCCACCCGCGGGGCGTCCGGCGGTGGGGTGTCGGGCGACAGCAGCGTCGCGAGAGAGGCGCGCGCCGCGGTCAGGCACGGCGTCAGGCCGACCTCCGCGTGGGGCTCCGGGATTGCGGTCGCCGTCGTGTCCACGGCCGGCTCCGGCTGCGCGGTGTCGGCCTCGACCGTCCGGCCGGCGTCCTCTTCGACCGGCTCGGGGACCGTGGGCCCTGGCTCGTCGGGCGGGGCCACCGCGGCGTTGGGCGCCGGCGGCGCGGCGTCGGTCGCCGACGGCGGCGAGGTCTTGGAGCACGCCACGAGGGCCGTGGCCAGCAGGACGCAGGTCGAGAGACGGAGCATGCGGCCTCCGCGGTGCAGCGTTGTCGAGGGAAGGGAAGGCGGGAGTATCGCGACAACGCCCCGGGCCCGCAATCGATTCGAGCCGGGCGGGAGCCTGGGCGCGAGGGAAAGCGGGAGCGGAGGGAACGCGGAGCGCGAGCGGCGCCGGAGCGGGTGGGCGCGCGCCCCGTCGCCGGCGGGCCGCGCCGGGGGCTACGTGCGAACCACGCCGACCGGCGTGGGCCGCGTGGCGCCCCGGGCCTGCGGGGTGCGACGTTCCGCCGCTGCACGGGTTGCACGGCGTGAGTGCAGATGTTGCACCGTGAGGCGGGGCGCGCGGGCCGACCTCGCGCGACCCAACGGAGAGCGCGAGGCGGACGGCCGACCGGCGGCACACGACCGGCCTCGACCGCGACACGGCGACCTCCGCCAAGGATCGCTGCCGAGAGCCCTGCGAGCGAGACGAGCACCGCGTCTCCCGAGGCGCGGCGGCGGGGGGCGAGCCGAGCGCGGCACCGGCAGGCGGGGAGCGCAGACTGCAGGAGTTGCACCTCCGGAGAGGCGCGGACAGCCCGCGACCGAAGCTCGGAAGGGCCAAGCACGACGGCGCCAAAATGGTACGCGCGATGCATTCAACTCGGTGACTCCCGGACCGCAGTCCCGAAAAAAGGGAAGGAGCACATCATGCGTTTACTCAGTCTTCTGACGGCGGTGCTGCTCGCGGCGTCCCCCGCGTGCGACCAGGATCTTGGTCCGCCGACCACGACCACGACCACGAGCGCGCTCACCATCGGCGACCAGAGCGCGGAGACGGGCGAGCGAGGACCGCGCGCCTTCGCCCTCCGCGCGCAGGCTCAGCTCCGTCATGAGCGCGGGTTCACGGGGTTCGGACCGATCCGCGCCCGCTTGCAGGTCGGGGACGGCACCGGCGATGGCTGCCCCTGCGACGGTACAGGCAACGGACCGGGCGACGGCACCTGCGACGGCTGCCCCTGCGACGGGGACGGCCCCGGACCGGGCGACGGCACCTGTGACGGCTGCCCGTGCGACGGCACCTGCGACGGGGACGGCCCCGGACCGGGCGACGGCACCTGTGACGGCGAGGGCTACGGACCCGGCGACGGCACCTGCGACGGCGAAGGTCCCTGCGACGGCGAGGGCTACGGACCCGGCGACGGCACCTGCGACGGCGAAGGTCCCTGCGACGGCGAG